>Ga0207813_100005_pt1 | contig 386099 bp, 426 predicted proteins | sample A23E3SouthBayCA_2_FD_187730 | JGI IMG/M metagenome (GOLD analysis project Ga0207813, IMG submission 187730) | Aerobic enrichment media microbial communities from Eden Landing Ponds, California, USA - A23 E3 (4) (SPAdes) | ecosystem: Environmental > Aquatic > Marine > Unclassified | place...
GTCGCCCAAGGTTCGGAGTTCCTCGAGGATCGCGTCGTAGGCGTCCCAGGACCGGGCGGCACGCCCGGTGCCGCCGTAGACGACGAGGTCCTCGGGGCGTTCGGCGACGGCGGGGTCTAAGTTGTTGTTCAGGAGTCGGAACGCCGCCTCCTGACGCCATCCCCGACATTCGAGGTCGGTGCCGGTGGGGGCGCCTTGGTAGCGTCGCCACTGGTCGCTGGGGGTGCCGACGTCGAGGCCGCTCCCGGCTGCGGGGCTGTCCATGCCCCGGGCGTCGGCGCCCCGCCTGAAAGAGGTATGCCCCGGACCCGAAGGGCTATGCCGGGGGCGTGGTGACAGGCCGGGTGGATGGGTCCGCTGTTCCCGATCCGGTCCCCGGTGGAGGTGGGTGACGGCGAGCCCCGGCTCCTGGAGATCGACGGGGCGGCCGCCGACGAGGTGTTCGAGGCGCTGTCCGCGGGGACGGCCCGGGCGATCCTCGCGGCGGTGTACGAGGAGCCACGCCCCGCCTCGGAGCTGGCCGAGGCGGTCGATACGTCCCTGCAGAACACCCGCTACCACCTGGGGAACCTCCAGGACGCCGGCCTCGTCGAGGTGGCGGATACCTGGTACAGCGAACGCGGGTCGGAGATGAAGGTGTACGCGCCCACGGACAGCAGCGTCGTCGTCGTGGCGGGCGACGAGGACACGACGGGGTCGGTGTTCGACGTGTTGCGGACGTTATTGGGGGCGGTGGCGGTGCTGGCGGTGGTCAGCGTCGCGGTCAACACCATCGTCGAGGCGGTGGGCGGCGGTCCGAGTCGTGTGGGGGCGCCGGGCGAGCCGACGACGACCACGACGACGATCGAGCGGACGGTGTCGATGACCCAGACGACGACCACGACCACGACGACGACCACGACGCCAGCGCCGGGCGTCCTCGAGTCGGTGGGGTCGGTGCCGCCGGGCGTGGTGTTCTTCCTCGGTGGGGTGACCGTGCTCGCCGGGTTGTCGGCGGTGTGGTACTGGCGGGCGGGTTAGTCGATCGCGTCCTCGAGTCGCTGGACCTCCGCTTCGATGATGTCCCGCTCGAAGTACAGGAGTTCGCTGGTGACGACGACGGCGGCGATGCCGAGGACGGCGACGAGGGTCTGGGGTTCGGCGCGGTAGAGGTGGCCCACCAGCAACACCAAAAACAGGGTGGCGCCGATGGCGCCGACGGCGGGGACGACCGCGGCGACGTCGTCGTGGCCGCGGTGGGTGGCCGCGAGGGCGCTGATGCCGCCGAACACGACGATGAACGACAGGGAGGCGAAGCTGGTGATGGCGCCGAGGCTGCCGTAGACGGTGAACCCGGCGGTGACGACGCCCAGCAACAGGAGGGTGCGGTGGGGGAGGCCGCTGGCGGCGGCGTCCCCGACCTGGTCGGGGAGGAAGTCCTCGCCGAGGAGGCCCTTCGCGAAGTACCCCGTCGAGAACAGGGTGGCGTTGATCGCACTCCCCGTCGAGAGGAGGGCGGCGAGGCTGATGATGACGTAGCCATACGGGAGGAACGGGTCGGCGGCGACGGCCAACGCCCGTTCCGGGTGGGTCTGGATGACGTCGGCGGGGGCGAGACTCAGCGTGGTGATGGCGACGACGACGTACAGGGCGACGGCGGCGGGGATGGCGATGTAGACCGCCGTCCGGATGGTGTCGACGGGGTCGGTGATGCGCTCCTGGTCGTAGTACAGGAGTTGCCAGCCCTGGAAGGCGACGAAGGAGACGGCGGCGGCCATGATCGGCGCCGCCGACACCCGGGTGAGGGTGGCGGTGCCGACGACGAGCCGGTCGGTGGCGGTGGCATACCACAGGCCGCCGACGCCCATGACGACGAGGATCGCGACCTTGCCGCCGACGAGGACGTTCTCGGCGGTCCCGGTCGCCCGCGCCCCGAGGAGGTTCAACCCGACGAACCCCGCGATGGCCAGCACCGAGATCACGGGGCGCAGGGGGATGGTGCCGACGGTGTCGGGGACGACGGCGAGGCCGACGGCGAAGCTGCCGAAGGCATACGCGTACATCGCCATCGAGCCGACGTACCCCACCAGCAGGGTCCACCCGGTCATGCCGGCGAGGGTGGCGTTGCCGGTGACGGCCTGGACGAAGGTGACCGACCCGCCCTGCCCGTCGGTGAGCTGGTTCAACGCGTTGAACGAGTACGCCGCACACAGGGCGACGATGCCGGCGAGGACGAAGGCCGCCCAGGTGGCGGCGTCGGTGATCTGGGCGACCACGCCCAGCACCGCGAAGATGCCGCCGCCGATCATGCCGCCCAACGCGATCGAGACGCCCTCGGCCACCCCGAGGTCCCCGTCCGCCATGCGAACGGATTGGCCCGCCACGCGGTTACGGGTTACGGCCCGCCACCAACACCTTTGTCCGGGGCACCCCTACCATGGCATATGGGACTGACGCTGTACGCCCTGGATGGGTGTCCGTACTGTGACCGGGTGAGTGCGGCCCTCGACGAGCATGGCATCGACTACGAGACGGTGTGGGTGCCGGCCCTGCACAGCGAGCGGGACGCGGTCAAGCGGGTGAGCGGGCAGCGCCAGGTGCCGGTGCTCGTCGACGAAACGCGTGGGGTGACGATGGCCGAGAGCGACGCGATCCTCGAGTACATCGAGGCGACCCTGGCCCCGGCATGACCCTGTACACCGGCCGTGGCGACGACGGCGACACCGACCTCCTGGACCGCACCCGGGTGTCGAAGGCCAGTCCCCGCATCGAGGCCAGCGGCACCGTCGACGAGCTCAACGCCCTCATCGGCCGCGCCCGGTCCACCGGGTATGCGGACATCGACGACCAACTGCGTTCGGTGCAGAACCACCTCCACATCGTCGGCGCCCAGCTCGCCACGCCCGACCCCGGCGAGGACACCCCGACCATCGAGGCCGACCACGTCGACACCCTCGAGGACTGGATGGACGCCCACGACGAAGAACTCGAGCCCCTGGAGGCGTTCGTCCTCCCCGGCGGTGGCGACGCGGGGGCGCGGTTGCACCACGCCCGCACCGTGTGTCGGCGCGCCGAGCGCCGCATCGTCGCCCTCGATGAGGCGGTCGAGGAGCCGGTGGGGGTGTACGTCAACCGACTGTCCGATCTGCTGTTCGCGGTGGCGCGGTTGGCCAACCAGCGGGACGGCGTCCCCGAGGAGTCCCCGACATACTAGTCCCGGGTCGTGGGAGCTGCCACAAGCCATATACTGTCAGCGCGCCTTCGTTCGGGTATGAACCGGAACTTCGAGGATGCACGGTACTACCTGGGTCGAGCCGCCGAGACCGCCAAGCAAGGCGTTCGCGAGGAAATCGAGGGGTTACAGGACCGGGTCAATGACCTCACCGGTCGCGGTGGCGAGGAGGAACCGGAGGCGGGCCGCGTCGAGCAGTTGCAAAACGATCTGGCCGAGATGGAACAGCGGTTGGAGGGCGAGGCTCGCGAGCGGGTGATGGAGGCCCGGCAGCGGTTGGAGGCCTACCGGAACCGGTCCGACTAGACGGGAACATTCAAGGCCGGTGGTCGGGTAGCGGTGGTTGAGGGTCGGTGGTCTAGTCTGGTTACGACGTCGCCTTCACATGGCGAAGGCCCCAGGTTCAAATCCTGGCCGACCCACTCCTTCTTCTGAGAGTTGCCGCTTATCGCTACCCCCTGAAGGGCATCCGAGCCCATGTGGTCCGGTCAGCATCTTACAAGCAAGTCCAATTTAAAAAGTACACAAAGTTGTATTTCCTGAAGAATGGGCAGATGTGGGCGTCTTCGTTGTGTTAAGGCCCATTCCCGTTTCACTTCCACCCCGGATTTCCGTTCTTTATTATTGAGTAACAACTTGTTTCACGTGATGGCACGAAACACAGCCGCCATTGATTATGGCATTGGCTCCGTCACCGGCAATACATTCGCCATGTACCTCTTCGGGAGTGGCATACTGTCGTTGAGCCAGTTCATCCTGGGTCTCATTCAGACCCACTCAATTTCTGGCGCAGTTGACATCGCCCTGAACTGGTATATCGTGAAATTGACTCCGTTTCCATTTGATGAGTTTCTGACGGCAAGGGGGATCGCTGATTTCGGTTTCAATATTGCCGTCGCGGTCCTAGTGGGAACTCTCGTTGCGACGTATCGGTATTGGCACTCGACATAGACTCTAGCTCCGCCCCGATTTCCTGGTCAGGATCGATATGATAGTAGAAATTGACGTTTTCGGCTGGGTCCTCCTGGAGCTCCTTGAGCGGGTAGATGTGAGTCTGGTCCTGCGAACCCAGCAATCTCTGGGTACTTTTCCATGATGGGCACCATTAGATAATTGACAGTCCATGAGTTCGCCACCCTCTCCGATCTATCTCCCAATACTCAGAGATAACCGGAATCTGCGGCAAGTGATCAAAGAGTTCTCCGGCCTGAGTCGGTTCGGCGAGCTCCGGGAGGGGAAACTCCTCTACCCACTCCTTGAGATTCTGGGCACCGGAGACTTACAGAATCTGGACGTGTATCAACAGGCGGGCGATCAGGTGTTCATCGAACTGCCAGAGTACCTTGCTGAAACTGAAAACCACAGCCTTAAGGAGGCTATTGACGCCCTCCTCAAGCGATACGACGGGCAATCAGAGTTCTACCAAGAACATTCAGACGAGATTGACGTCCCAGTCGTGTCTGGCAAACCAGGCGACGATCTCTTCGATGCCTATGAGCGAACGAAAGAGCAATTTGATGAAGTTGCGGTCCGCCTTCTCCTGTCCGAGGAGCCTGATAACGGGGAGCTCGCAGGAGCGAACGATATCGGTCTTGAGATACCATCCTCTGATCTCGTCATCTTTGACCTTCTTGACCCGGCCGATCCGGAGGGTGGGGCGTACAACTACCTTGGTGCACTCGCGGATGTCTTCTCAGACCATCGAACGATAGTAGCGAACGCTTTGAACGTCTACGATGGGGAGGCATACAACTGGGGGCCGGAGATTGCCGGTGAATATGGATTCGACGGGATTGGCGATTTCGTCGTCGGAGGCCGGCACCCACCAATTATCCCTGAACACCACGAGAACCGGAAGAAGTACCGTCAGTATGGCGTCGGGGATTTCGAAATCACGGAATTCGTGGGTGATACGTACGAGGAAGCTGTACAGGAACTTGAGTCGTGGGAACGGTGGCGGCAGGACCACTGTTATTTCTGTCAGCAACTCGGCTCACGCGAACGTGACTGCACCGCACACATGGCGGCACAGGCCCGCGACGGCCATTATATCCATTCTGTCTTGGAGAACGATCTCGAATGGTTGATCGAACACCGGAGTTGAAACAGGGTCTTCGTTTAGAACACCTCTAGATAGTCCTCGATAACCTGTTGTTCGGCCTCCGTGAGCTCGAACATATCATACACTAATTGATCGATCTCGGCTTCGAGGGCTTCAATGTTTGTGTCCTCGACGGTTTCCCGGTCGGAGAGTAGCGACTCGATGAGTGTTTGAACCCCCTCCCGAGACTTTGGGATCGGAATCGTCTGCTTCTCGCCTTTCTTCATGTTCCGTCCGTCGACTGCAGCGTGGACGTATTTGGCACGAAGTTCTTGTTCCTCCCTGTCTCCCTTGTCCATCAATGGGTCGGTTATTTCGTCGGAGCGGCCCGCGGTCACAACGAACCGATCACCGGTGGTCTGCTGAATGTCTGCCTCCACAGGGTACCGTCGAGTCTGCCATTCGTAGTCGATGTATCCGAAATCGCCATCGACGTTATCGAGGTATGCTTCCGGGAACCGGCCGATTCTACTCCTTGTATCTAGGATTGCGGCAATTTCTTCTGTCTGGTCTAAGAGTTTATCGAACCCGTCGGTTGTGGATGAGGTAATACAGGGGAGTTTCTCCACATATTGGGTGCGATAGGAGTAGAATCCGCCAGCCTTGATTGCTGCAATGTGTTTCAGGTAGAAATCAAGGACATTTGAATTGAGTTCTGCTGAGAAAATTTCCGTTTTGTCTCGATACCGCTCAAGGAACGTTACACCATAGGCAGTTGTGAAGTACCATGTCCCTTCCCTATCAAGCATAAAGGTTGCCTCATTTGCAATTTCTGCTTGGATAATTTTCGGTGTCTCAAATTTTTCCAAGTTCTTGGGATAGATGTATCCATACCAATCCTCACGTCCTTCCATCCGGCCTCCTTCCCGTCCTTCAAGCGCCTCCTTGTGAGCTTTGAAGAATTCCCATGTCTTGGGAAGATGTTCTCGAAGGTATTGTGCCGGATAGAGTCCTGCATCTAATTGTCCACTATCGTCTTCCTCGACGTAGTACGGATGAACGACGTGCAGACCCGACCAATCTCCCCGCCAGCGGTTCACTTCATCTCCCTGTAAAAATGGTCGAAGGAGGTCTGTCTCGACCTTGTACTGCTTCGATTCTCCCGTCGGAACAACGGTCACAACGTCGCCAGTGTCGTCGGATTCGATTCGATCGGCATCTATCACGTCAACGATGTAGATTGTATTTGCACTGGTCCGTATCCCCTGAAACACGGCGTCTGTAACCGACTCGATGCGGTCGTCAGCTTGGTCTTCGAGTTTCCGGAAAACGTCCAGCTCTTCCGGTGGCATCATCGCCCAGTAGCCGTCACCGAGTTCGAGCTGGGGGAAGTCGAAAACGTCGATAAACTCGTCAGAATACCCGGGTTCGTTCCGGTGGTCCCGAACGGCAGCGACGATGTCCTCGTCCAGCGCCCTCCCGGAATCCTCGTCGACGTTCGCCTTCACCCGAACACACCGGATCTGATTGTCTTCCCGGACCTCTTCGATCGACTCGTCTTCAGCGATGAGGATTGCGGGGTAGTTCGTCGCGTCTTTGAACACGCCCGAATCACGGAAATCATACACCTCCTCGAGGGACGCCTCCCTCTGGAGCACTCGTCGAAGCCCTTCCCCGTAGTCCGTCACCATGAACTGGTTCGGCGTGATGAACCCGAGTTTCCCGGTCTCGGGTTCTAGCCAGTCGAGGCCCCGCTCGTAGAACGGACAGTAGATGTCGTAGTTCCCGGTCGTCGACTCATACAACTCGTCCAGAATCGCTTTCTGAGAGTCGGGGAGGTTCTGGATGCGGACGTACGGCGGGTTCGCGACCACGTAGTCGTAGGCCATGTAGTTCTTCACGACGAGCGCGAGGACGCTGTCCTCGAACATCTTGAACAGGCGGCCATCGCCATGGTCTTCCCGGAGGTGTTGGACCGTCGCCAGGATGTCGTCGACGTACGGCGCGAAGAAGTCCTCGAGACCATCGTACTCACGAGTGGTGTACCGGTGGATCCCCTCCTCGAGGCCACCGTGGTAGGCCCACAGTCCCTCGCTCATGTGGTATTTCACCACGTCGAGGACGCCCTGGAGGGCGGCGTAGTACTCCCCGAAGTTCCGCACCCCGGCGTTGACCTTCGCCGTGTCGTATTTCGGCATGCGGACCCGCTGGACGAGGAACCCGTCCTCGGACTCGGCGTCGGCCACGTCGTCCTCGACCTCGAGGGGCAACGGCACCGGGATCTTCACGTCCTGACTGTCCTCCGTGATCGCGTCCAGTGTCATCTGGGTCTGGTCGTCGTCCCCGAGGTCGATGCCCGTGAGCTCGCGTTCGTTCCGCAGGGAGTCGGTGCGGAAGATCGGGAGGCGGCGGATGGTAAACCCCTCATGCTCTCGTTTGGCCGCCCGGTACTCGGGGAGGATGGCGACCATGAACCGGATCTGGGCCATCAACACGGCGAAAGGATGGAGGTCCAGTCCCACGATGTGGGGTGTGGTACAGAGTTCCGTGAGATGCTCGCCCCAGTCAGGGTCGTCGTCGTAGCGGCGGACGTCCTCGAGATAGCGGTCGACGGCCTCCACGAGGAACGTGCCGGACCCACACGCAGGGTCGATGAGTCGTTCCTGGGAGACGCCGACGTCGTAGTCGACGCCATCCATGATGTACTCGATGACCGGTTGGGGCGTGTAGAACTCGCCCAAGGCCTTCCTGGTCTCCGGGTCGAAGTACCGTTGGTAGAGGTCGCCGAGCGGGTCGCCCTCGACCGCGGCGAAGTCGAATTTGAGGACGGCGAAGGCGACGTGGGCGATGGCACGACTGAACCGTTCACGGGTCGCGGGACTGACCCGAGTGACGTCGCTCCCCGTCTTCGCGACATCCTTGAACCGATTGTACGGGTTCGCGTGCTGGCTGGCGGTCTGTTCGCCGTAGCCATCCGTCCACCAGATGAAGATGTCGTCCTCGAAGAGGCTCTCGACGAGCTGGGTGCGCATGTCCTCGATCATCCCGTTGGCCGCGACGGGGTAGGCGTCCAACTCGATCGTGCCATCGAAGCCACCGAGCTCGTCGAAGTACCGTCGGAGGCCCCTGTTGGTCGGGAAGAAGTCGTGGTCGTCGGTGGCCTTCGCCAGCAGGAGGCGGGCCAGAAGGGCGTGGCCGGACTCCAGACAGAACATGAAATCCCGTAAGGACTGGCCGCCGTCGATGAACGGTTCCCAGGAATCGGGGGTGTCGTCGGGTTCGCTGGCGTAGCTGGCCTCCCAGAAGTCGTAGGCGCCGGTGACGAACTTCGCGTCCTGTTCGTCCCGCAGTTCGACGAGCAGATCCATCATCGCCGTCACGAGGTCCGCGAAGGGGCTGTCCACCTCCAGGCGGAAGGTCTCGAAGAAATGTTCCTGGCCGAGGTCGCCGCCGAGGGCGACCTCGTCGAGGCCATCGAGGAAGGCGGTCACGCTCTGGGGGTCGGTGATGTCCCACTCGGGTTTCCGTAGGGCTGCTTCGAGGTCCGCGGCGTCATGGTCGGTCGCCTCCGAGAGGGTGACGCCGAGCAATCGTTCGTTCCCGTCGCGTCGGTACAGACGGAGTTCTTCCCCGTTCGTGATGACGCCGTAGTCGGCTTTGAGCGCGTCCACGTAGTGGAACAACTGGGCCTCGTGGGGGCCGAGATCACGGCCCGTGGTCTTGAACTCGTAGACGGCGGTGACCGATTCGTTTGAATCTAGGGTCACATAATCCGGACGCCGGTCGTCAGGCAGGGTCCACTCGCTCCGGAGGTCATGGCCCGCGCCTTCGTACCCGAGGGCCTCGTAGAACCGCTCGTTGAGGAAGGCGTTCTCCACGTCCTTCTCGCTCATGTCCGCATCGAGGCGGGAGGCGATCCCGTGGAGGGCCTCGAGAACCGCCGACCGATCAGCCATACCCCATGCGAGACCGGCACCCAATAAAAGGTTGTATCCCTGAGAGACAGCGGCAATACCACCTCACGACAGGGGTCACTCACTGGTCAGTGTCCCAGGCGGCGGAACGGACAGGAACATCCCGGTTGTCCTCCCCCAATCTGCCAGCCTTCCTGCCGTGGCGACAACGCGACGTCCCGCAACCGACGTCATCTCAACGTGCCGTCCTGGACCTCCGCTGTCGACATTCCGTATTGGGGATTGAAAAGAGCACGCCCACGGGGTTACGTATGGCATCCTACCTCGGCGTCGATTGGGCGAGCGGCTGTTGGCTCGTCGTCAAGGCCGGCGACGATCCGCTCGTCACCACCGAACCGTCGATCCTCAACGTCTGGCACGAGCATGGCGACGACGTTCGATCGATCCTCGTCGACATCCCCATCGGGTTACCAGAGGAGGGTCCCCGTGAATGCGACGAGGAAGCAAGGCAGTTCCTCAAGGGCCGGGGGTCCACTGTCTTCTCCGTCCCCGGTCGTGAGGTCGTCGAGACCGACGACTACGGCGAGGCCCGGGAGAACAATGACGGGTCACTCGGCAGTCAGAGTTGGTGGCTCTTCCCCCGCATCAAGGAGGTCGACGTCTTCCTCCAGGAATACGACGACGCCCGAAAGAAGACGTACGAGAGTCATCCCGAGGTGTGTTTCGCCAAATTGGCCGGGGAGGGACTACCCGCGAAGGACACGGAGGAAGGCGTGGAGGAACGGGTTGAACTCCTCAATGACGACCCGGAACTCCCCGAAGAAATCTCGGGGATCCCCGAGAGATACGACGAAAAGAGCGAGTGGCACGAGCGGATTTCGAAAGGGCGACTCGACGACGTGGTCGACGCCGCCGTTCTCGCTTACACGGCAAAGCAGCTTGAGCTTGGTCCGCGGGACGGGGATCACCTCTACCATGCTTTCCGTTGCGATGCTAACCAACGAGACGAGGAGCTTGGTATCACGCCAGAGATTGTTCATCCAGGCCCAATTGGCTGAAGAAGTATCTCAGTGATTTCGGTGAACAGGGATAATTTGAACTCCAAATCGGATTAGGTAACCCCCATTAATTGGTGAGACCCCATCACACCCCACCAATTCACCAATCCCCATTTAATTGGACAGTATAAGTACCTCCCCGATATCGACGTACTCGATGGGAGGCGACGAACTGGAACCGCTCGCCCCGCAGGACGCCCTCGACTGGAACCGCTCGCCCCGCAGGACGCCCTCGACTGGTACCTCGAGCACCGCCAGGACGAACTCCGACAGGCGACCCAGCGGACGCACCGCTCGGCGCTCTCGATCTTCTGCAACTGGACAGACGAGGTCGGACTCACGAACCTGAACGAACTCTCTGGCGGGGACCTCGTCGCATTCAAGACCTGGCGCAAGGCCGAAACCGACATCAACACGGTCAGTCTCAACGGAACCCTCGCTGTCCTGCAGCGGTTCCTCCGCTTCTGCGAGACCATCGAAGCCGTCGAGGCGGACCTCGCTGAGAAGGTCCCGCTCCCGAACGTCCCGCCCGCCGAGGAGGTCCGAACCGACGTCCCCGACACCGAGGCGGTCGAGGCGATCAGGAACTACTACCGACGATTCGAGTACGCCTCTCGGCGGCACGCGGCGTTCGAACTCGTCGCCGAAGTGGGGATCAGACTCGGAGCAGTTCGGGCGATCGACGTCGCGGACTTCGTCGCCGACGAGGCGGTTATCTACCTCCGTCACCGCCCCGAGTCATCAGAAGAGTACGGCACCCCGCTGAAAAATGGCGCAGATGGAGAGCGGATCATCAATATCTCCCCAGGTCTAGTGGATTGTTTGGAGGCCTACGTCTGCCACAACCGCCACGACGTGACCGACGAGTTCGGACGCGAGCCGCTGTTCACTACCTCGGCGGGGCGGGTATCGACGAAGACCGTCCGGCGGGACTTCTACAAACTGAGCCGGCCCTGCGAGTACGACCCCGACTGTCCACACGGTCGGGAGCTCGGAGAGTGCGAGGCAACCCGGAACGCCGAGGCGGCGTCCTGCCCATCCTCGTTTAGCACCCATCCGCTCCGCAAGTGGGCCATCATGTCCCAACTCGACGAGGGCGTCCCGAAGGAGCTGCTGAGCGACCGCGTCGACGTCTCCGTCCCAGTGCTCGACAAGCACTACGACCAGCGCAGCGAGGAGCGGAAGTCGAAGCGTCGGCGGGAGGTGCTGGAGGCGAACATGGACCAGTACGCGATGACGGACGGCGGGCGGCCGATGGATGACGGGGAGTGGTGACTATACTACCGTGGGAGATGAGACTCTCTGATTGCACTGGTTCACTGAAAGAGGGGCTAATTCTGCTCTTCACTTACTGCGAGTAGTGTTACTCGCGCGAATAGCTGGCGGCGTTATTTTGATTTATCTCCGAAAATCATAATAGCGGGCCGTGTGTTTTCGCGAATACCACTACTCGTAGCCATGGACAGAACGGACTTTTCAGACGACGCGCCGGGAGATGTCATCCCATCGACGACGCCACAAGGTAGCTATTCGGCGTTCCGTCCTGACCCACTACCACCGGAAGTGGACGCAGAGGGGCTCATATCACCGCTTGCCGACGCCACACAGGCGCTCGGACGTCTCCACGGTATCGGTCCCCGAGTCGGGTCGCGGGAAGTTCTCATCGAGCCCTTCATGCGGAAGGAGGCGCTCGAGTCGTCGCAGATCGAAGGCACTCACGCGACGCTCTCGGACATTTACGCCTACGAGGCCGACCAGGAGGCGCTCATCGACGAGGATCGGCGGCAAGGAACCCAAGAGGTCGTGAACTACCTGAGCGCCCTCACGCACGGCCTGGACGCGATAACGGCAGGCGAGCCCGTAACGGTGGATCTCCTGCGCGAGATGCACGACAGGCTGCTCTCGGGCGTCAGAGGCGAAGAGACGAACCCGGGCGAACTACGGACCACGCAGAACTACATCGGTACCAAGCCGTACATCGAGGATGCACGGTACGTTCCGCCTCCGCCCAACATCGTTCCGGAGCTACTGGAGGACCTCGTCGAGTACGCCAACCGCGAGGACGGGATGCACCCGCTGCTACGCATCGGGCTCGTCCACTACCAGTTCGAGACGATCCACCCGTTCCTCGACGGCAATGGCCGACTAGGTCGTCTCCTCATTAGCTTACTCCTCCAACGGGAGGGGCTTCTGCCCGAACCGTACCTGTACCTCTCCTCGTACTTCAACGCACACCGCACCAGCTACGTCGACCACCTGCTCTCCGTCAGTCAACGCGGCGAGTGGGAGGCGTGGCTTCGCTTCTTCCTGCAAGGGGTACGAACGCAGGCTGACGAGGCACACAGGCGGGCCAACCTACTGGTCGACCTCCGGGAAGAGTATCAGGAGCGGTACCAGAGCGAGCGCTCGGAGAACATCCTAGAACTCGTGATGGCCCTCTTCGAGAATCCGTATCTGGACGTGAACGCTGCCGCCGACTGGCTCAGCGTGCAGTACAGTACCGCCAACCGGTTAGTTGCTCGGTTGGAAGACGATGATGTGCTCGTTGAGCTTACTGGTCAAGATCGGAATCGGTTCTACCGGGCGAGCGAGGTGTTCGACATCATCAATCGGCCGATCGAGCAACTCTCGAGATCTGACTAGGTGATATATTGAAACAGGCTTGCTGGATAAAGAGTATGGATGCACCCCACCGGAGGTACCTAAGGGATGGTCCTCGAAGAGGGTGATCCTTAGAAAATTCGTCTACGCTTTCTCCCAGGGATCATCGTACGAGGCTGAAGATTTCACGTCGGAGAAGTTTAGATTCAGGTCGTAAGCATTCGATAGTGTTGCCTTCACAGAGTCAACGACTCAGCCTGATGCATCCGGGGCCACGTGAACTTTCTCCAACATTTGGTCCACATCGATGTCAACGTTGAATCCCATCCGGTACTGTCGTGTTGATCGAGTATTTGTCTGATCCTTTGATTTCTAATGACGATTCGTAGTCACGCAATTCGGTGGTCAAGGGGGATCTCTGAACCACTGACGAATAGCGATGTACCATTGGAAGGCGACCAGTGGAACGGTATGCCTATTTGACAGGCCTGTCAAGCGGCGTGTAGAGCGAAATGGCGCAGGTCATTCCGCCGGTTCTCCAGATCATCATCGGTCTGTTTGGGCTGGTCACGGCACTTATCGCGACCTATAAGTTCGTCATTCAGCGGCCCCGGGTCCTCCTTGAAGTCGAGGGCCGTGATAGCGTCCTCTACGACGACGGGATACACAGTGGGTTGACGTTCACCCTTGCCAACCGTGGGCTTCGCTACGCGGAGGACGTGTACGTCGAACTCAAGACCGACGACTGGGGCTTCGGGGAGCAACGACGTCGACGGGAGTGGACGTTTTCCGTTTCCGCCGCCGACTCCGCCGAAGAGGATGGTGGCGATCCCGGCGATGGGGAGGAATCGGCTGCCGCCGACGAACCTGACGAGGCGGACAACGAAACGGCTACGGAACGTGCCGTCGACACGGTCCTCGACGTGCGGCACGACCTCCAGACGTATTTTCTGGCGCCCGGCGAGATCAACCACATTTTCGTCGACGACACGCTCTACAATGGGTCGGAATTCACCATATTCTACGGGAACATTCACCTCGAACCGTTCCGGACATACGAGCTGAAGTACGCCGTCGGGTGTCGGACCTACGGGCCCCGTCGTGGAAAAGTTGAAATCGAGGCCGGATACGACGATATCGAGATTCGGAACCGACGGCCACACTTTTTGCGCGCCTGGGTGGCCACCGTATCGAAGATCGTTGCCGACGTGTTATCCGCAGGGATAACCGTGCTGGATACGACGCTCGGGATCGACGTTCGCCGGGGCGAGGTCACGCTACAGGAAACTGAGATCGAAATGGAGTCCGTCTCTCCCACGGAATTCCGGATGACACCCGTCGCGACCCTCCGTCTTTCCCGTCGCCTTGACGGGCCCCGAACGGTCACCGCGAAGGCGACGCTATACCTTCGGTCGGCGTCAGCAGAGAAACTCATCGGGACCGTGACGTTCACCGCGTATTCCTTGCCACCCGGCGGGCGGTGGGAGACGCGACCGCCACGACGCCAACACCGGACGAACCTGTTCGACTACAACATCGAGTATGGCGAGGGGTACGCAGACCCGGCGCTTCCGGTGGGGTTGTCATTGTCAGAGGCGGTCGACGAACCCCCCGAGCTGCGGGCCGAGTGGGAGGTCGATTCGAGGCCGCCACGGACGGGCGACCAGCGGGGCTTGGCGGTCATAGACTGCGAATACCGGGAGCGGGACGACGCTGCCGTCGCGGCAATTCGGAACGAGAACAGCGTCGACGTGACTGTGTTTGCCATCGCGCACCTCTCTACGGAGGACGGAACGGTTCTCTCGACCCCGTACGAGGAGGTCACGGTTGAAGCGGGTGGCGAAGAATCGTTCCACATCGGAAGCGGGCTGGCCCAGGAGCACCGAGAGCGGATCGCTGACTGTTCGGTCGTCTTGAGCAACGCGCTGTGACGGTCCCGCCTATCGATACCACTCGCTCCTAGTCGGCCGGCGGGTTTGGTGATCGACCCTATCTTATGGTTCTACGTTGGGATGGCGAGGATGCGAGTGACCCGGATTCCGATCCGAGGCTGGGAGGCCACGAAGGAGGAATTGAAGCGGTATCTCGAATGGGTGAAGGATCGACTCACGGAACTCAGCGACGAGGAGATTATGCGCAATGAGGATCTCGTGCGGTACGTCTTCAATCAGGTTGGCGGCTACGCGGTTCTCGTTACCGACGAGACCAGCATAAGCCAACGTGCAGGATACGCGCACTGTATTCAGCACGCCGTTTCTATCAGTTGAAAAGTAGGCTGGCAGTCGCGTGCTAACTTCTTCGTCTGCATCCAGCAGACCGATTATGCCGCGAATCTAGCAGTTTAGCTGACCATTGCTGAATATATCGCGCGAATCGATCACCGACGAAGATCGTGATTAGGACTGCTCAAATCGGTGGAGACAGAAGAGGCCTATCGAACATCACTTTCAGCCCGAGGCCACCATCTTTGACTCTCCCTGTTGAATACGATACTAAGAACAGCACTCACAAGGAGGTACCGAACTGCCGAAGCCGCATCACAAAACCTATCCGCACAATAGCGGGAATACCCTAACTATGACTCCTCCCACCCCGGGCTCAAACAACCCATATAGTGAGGAGGGACCCTATGCAGACGCCCTTCTACGCGGTATTGAGCTTGCAGTAGAGGGCGTGCTCGACGATCCTGGTCGAAACATCACGCGAACGGAGCAAGAGAAGCTGTGCTACTTCGCGATTAAGGAGTTTGACCTCCCTGTTACCTACAGTTGGTACCTTGCTGGCGCCTACACGAAGGTTGCCGGCGAGCCTGACAACGCTCCGGGCCGGATGACCACCAACACGGCTGGGATTCGACGCGATCATGGGGAAAGCAAGGATGTGCAACAGTATCGTGACTACTTCGCGTCAGAGGTTTTCTTCGACGATTACGACCTACGGGAAGTTTGGTATACTGGGAAATTTGACTTCCTTCGCGACTTCTACCAGGAATGCGCTCCCGACGAATACACCGACCTGTATCTCACATCGACGGACATCCGAGAACATCTCGAAACTTTGGATGAGACGATTGAGCAGGAAACAACGAACCATTCGCTGGCGGATTTCGGCGGAGACTCACAGGGAGGACTGCTGTCTGAATCGGACGAACGAGAGTTCCGATTGCTTATTTCTGATTTCCATCTCGAGCTTGCGGAAATCGACGAGCTGTCCGAGATAGTGGACTTAGTCACTCGAGGAACGGATGTGATTGAGCAGGTGTTTGCGCAACTCACGACCCTCGAGTCAGTATCGAGCGAGCAAGAAAGCGTGTTACAGGATCTCGCGCCGTACTTCTATTACGATGTCTGGCGATACCCGGCGCTGTACATTTCCACGCAAACCGCAGAGGGCCCGAACCGGCACCACTTGGTCGAAGAGCACGCAGACCGGTTTTCGAGCTTCCACAAAGACCTACTCACGCGACGGAATCGGCTGAGTGAGCGATGTGCTGATGCGGATTTGTACCCGCGCGCTGGCCATCACTCCCAGCGAGTTGACGAAGAGCAGATGGCGCATCTGCACGAGATGGCAAGAGAGGTTCTGGAGGATACTAAATGAGCGAAGCCGTCCGACTCAATCTGGATACCTCGGTGATGGTGAATTACGTCTATTCACAGCTTCCGGGCGACCTCGAGGAGGATCGCAACTGTCAGCGACTCATTGATGGTGAGTCGTTCTATACCGTGATTGGCGGGAAGGCCAACGGCGAGTTCGATGCACTCTGTGAACGCCGGTACAACCTCTATGATGACGTGATTGCCTACCTTCGCGATACTGAAAACGAGATTTTCGACTACGAGCCGCGTGACCGGGATATCCACGTCAGTCCGAACGACCGGAGTCATTTCCGGGACGATATCCAGATGAGCTGGTACGATATGGGTAAGCGAAAGCAGTTGTCAACACTACGCCGCTGTCTTCAAGATATAGAACTGTATCAGGTGCAGCTTCCGGAAGAATTGATTGACCGGTGCTTCCCCCAACAGAGCAACGATCAGTTGTTACGTCGATTCAGGCGGGATCTCGACATTGGCCATGATTGCGAGATTCTCGTCGATGCTGTCGAGATCTCCCGTCAGCATTCGATCTCGACACTTGTTGCTGTGGATTCGCATCTTACCAATAGAGAACACATCGATGTCGTGCATGAAATCCTCGAGGATGTACTCGGTGTCTCAGGGTTACTACGGATTTCGGAACCTGAGGGTGTTAGCGCTGTTAGCAGCGATTGAGTTTCTGTAGATGGTGCAAAGGAAACGAAATCCAAACGGATTATTCAGTGAAATCCGCCTGAATAGAACGCGATCACGGTACCGAACTCATACTCTGTATTCAGCAGAGGGGTTGTGATAGGAATGTGTGATATCGTCCGTCTGGGAATAGAGTTCTAGATATCCTCTAGATACCCCCGCCGCTGCTCCAGTTTCACCTCCTCGGACCTACGGTCGTAGTGTTGGTCCAGCACGTCCCGACTCACATTCATCCGATCACTAACCACCTCCGTCGGCACGTCTTCAGTCAGATAGTGCGTGATACTCCCGCGCCGAATCGCGTGCGGGCTCACTGCCTCCGGGCACTTCCTGTCCGGACTGTCGACGCAGTCGGGACACGGCTCGCCCAGGAAGCACGGCGCGGTCGTCTGATAGACGATCCGGCGATACGAACTTCTGCGGAGCCGTCCGTACTGGCTCGTCACGAGGGGCTTCCGGCCGTAGTCATCGACGCTCTCAATCCGCGTATTCTCCACGTATTCCCCGATCAGCTCGGCCAACTCCTCCGTGATAGCGACGGGCCGCTCTCCGCTCTTCCCGTTCTTGAGCGTCGTGCCGTCGTCGGGCCGGTGGACCAGCTCGACGTAGCCGTCATCCAGGTGCACGTCGCGCAGGTCGATAGAGACCGCGGCCCCGACACGAATGCCGGTCTCCCAGAGGAGCGCGACGATGACGTGCCGACGGGAGGCGAAGTGGTACTTCGAGAGGTATCCCAGGAGCTCGCGTGCCTCGTCGGCCTCGAGCATGTCATCGCGCTGGCGCTCGTCGCGGCCCACCTGGGGCACCATGACTTTGTCATAGAGGTTCGGCGGCACGGCCTCGATGGACTTCGCCCACTTCAGGAACACCCGGAGCGTGCACATGTGCTGGCGCAGCGACAGCTGGTTGATGTCGTGCTCCTCCATGTGCCAGAGCCGGAACTGGTGCAGGTGCCGCCCAGTCAAATCGTTCAGATTATCGATGCCGTTCTCGTCGCACCACGCGACGATATGCTTCGTCCGGTAGTGGTGACCCTGCACCGTCGCCTCGGTGCAGTGGGTCGCCTTGTGGTCGAGGTACAGTTCGCGCGCGGTGCTCGGGTCGATGGGCTCGAGATCGTGATTTGCTGCCATTGGTTCTCACGAGCCCCGCGGAGACGGCCCATACCGCGCGAAATCGGCGGCGAAGGGAAACCGCTAGGTCCGCCCTTATTCCGCCCCGACCCATGCGCGGTGCAGGCGGTCCGTATCAACCCGGTTTTCAAGAGGGTGAGCGACTGGCGATGCGGCGTCAGTGGTTCGGGAGGGTGTTCGTGTACACCTCGATCTCGGTGGCATCATCCGGAACGCGTCGGTTAGGCGCAGTGGCTTGGGGTTCGAGTGAAGGTGGCCGGAGAATCGACTTCTGGTAAGGGTTTGCCAGCGCTCTCCATCAAGCCTTTCGAGCACGTAATCCATCCCGGTTCTCCAATTTCGGCCCCACCAAACTGCCGGCTCGACTCACTGTGATTGTCGATAATCAGGCAAGAGGGACTCGCTAATGGATTGAACGCCGACGTATCAATCAAAATACTTTTTATCCATGCTCAATATTTCCACCACGCCCACCATGTCAAATAATGGCCACCCCACTGGAGACAAATGAGACTCCTTTCGAGACTCCGTGCTCGACGGGACGCAGTATACGATGAACAGTATCATCACAAGCTCCGTGGCCGACTGTGGGGGGCTCTCGAGGGCACAGACTATGGATCACTGCACAATGAAAATCGACCAGTAGGATTCTCCTTCTCGAACCCATTTCCACCCGGCGATCTCCAAGAGGGGGATCGGCGGACGCTCATCGTTGCGGCTCCCCAACGCGATTTGCTCGGCGCCATCGCCGAGGACTTCTCGGCAACCCCAGAGTTGAACATCGGAGAGATGCCGTTCCACATCGAGGATGTGTCCTTGTTGGCACCGGATGTTGGGGAGCCAGGAACCCGCGGAGTACTGGAAACTGGCACAGGTCTCCTCGTCCGCATTCCCCCCTGGCGGGCAGACGACTACCCCACCGTCGAAACCGACGGGGAGCACGGAACCTTCTGGAAGCCCGAACACACTATCGACCCCCTAAAAACGCAACTCGAAGCGAACCTGGCGCAAAAACACGACCTGTTCTGTCCAGAGGACCTTCCCGGCCCGAACCAGGTGGACGACGATCTCTTCGACAGTTATGAACTCATCAAGACGTTCGCACTCCCGACGACGGTGACCCAAGGTGTCGAGGAAACGCTGATTCTGAGCAAGTGGCGGTTCGGATACGAGGTCCGAGACGATCACCATCGGCGGCATCTCAACCTTGCACTGGACACCGGTGTCGGTGAGCGGAACGCCCTCGGGTTTGGCTTTCTGAATGTCGACGAGGACGCAAAACGATCGCCTGGTCGGTCTCGTGGCCAGCCAGACACCAACGACGCTGTTATGGGAGGAGGCTAGATGGCACAACGCCTCGCCACGGACACGTTAGAGGAGTACCTTCCAGACGGCCCAATCACCTCGCTGCGGCGCGTGCAAACCCTCTATGGCGCGTTGGCTGAAGCTGCGGAGGATGCGGGTGGTGATCCCGCCTACTCCATCTACTACACACCGGGTGAGCTAGACGAGTTCGTTGCAGAAGATGGCGATACCGATCGGTATCTCGCACGTGTCGATGTCGACCTGACCGACCAGGAACCAAGCGTCGACACCGTGTCGATTGCTGTCGAACGATTGACCCCCGATGTCGTCCCGAAACTCGGATTCGCTCGGTTCCCGTGGGGCCGCGGAATCGACCACAGTATCACCCGACGCGGGGCCAAAGGCGGTTCCGACGCTACGACGGCGGCAACGTATTGCGTTGATTGCTTGGAACGATGGACCAATGCAGACGGCCGCGAGCCCGCTGTCGGGGCCGTCGCTGAGTCGCATCCCGACGGGTGGGTGATTGAGGCCCTCCAAGACTTGAGCCGTGACGAGAGGGTCAAGGAGAAGATCGAACAGGCCCTCGAGAAGCAGCTGTCTGGAACCCCCCGAATCACTGCCACAGTCCGCCTCAAACTCGACCCGGCAACGCTGTCCGGCCCTCCCGGCACAGCCAACTCGACGCCAGCATGGTTCTACCCGGGCCAGGTCGACGTCTTGAACGCCGGGATGAAAGCACGCAAACACGAGAAGCTGGCGAGGAAGAATCTGAGCGATAGCGACCCACCGTCTCGAGGACAGGGGACCTGCATGGTCACCGAGGAGACGACGGAAGTGTTCGGAACTGCTGACGATCCGCTGGCATTGTTCACAGTCCAACACGCAGAAAAGTTCAGCGAGCTCAAGCGGGAGAACGCCTGGCGGGCACACGCGGTATCGTCCGATACAGCACTCCTCATCCAGTCGGGTACATCCCTCGTGGAGGCTTGCCGAACCACACGAAACGGGCTTGGGGTCTACACCCTCCCGTACTTCACGGAAATACGTGGGTGGCGACGTGCCGAACTCCTCTATCGGGGGCTGAGCGACCTCCAGGACCGCGACGATGAGGATTCAACGCGGCACCCGATGGCCTTCATCGAAGATTCCGTCGAGAAATATGGTGACGAAGAGGAACTCGACGATCTCCGCTTCTATGTACTCTCGCTCCGGAACGACAGCGGGGACATCAACGTCTTTCATGAAGTCCCGGATGTGACGATGTACTGGCCGCGGGAGATCGCCTCCGAGTACCTCGCAGTCCTGAATTCCCCGACCTTCGACTGCACATCCGGATTCGGAACGACGGAACACTGGTCGCTCCTGAGTAGTGGACTGGATCAAGATCACATTATCAACGCGGTGGTCGACGGGTCCTTCGCTTGGAATGCGGTCCCGTCGACCGACAGTGACGACGGTGCAGCTGTGAACGACGACATCGAGTGGTACACCTACCAGTTGCTCACCGGCTCGTCGATTCCGGTCGAACGGCTGCTCGACATGTTCCTCACTCGCCTCGCCCAGGAACGAGAGAGCGACCCAGAGAATCGCCTATCACTGAACCGCCTGAAGGTCCAGTTCGCACAGCTCGAAGCACTGGCCCGTGCCGATCTCCTCGTCGCTGATGCGGAGACGCACGCGGCACTCACCGTTCCACCAACGAACATGACCACAGATGACCTGGATGTGTCCCATCTCGCCGATGCAGATGGGTCCATCCCCCGACCCGCAGCGCGCCGGTACCGCCTCGAGACGTTCATCCAGAACCGCAAAGCACTCGCCGAGAATCCCGAGCGACGGGCTGCCTTCCTCGTCGGGGTGCTGGTCGGCCAATTGAGTCACCACCAGCAGTACACCCGCGACATGAACAGGACATTACGAGACCAACATCAGGCCGAGAACATGACGACCGCGAAGTTGAAACGCCTCTACCGGGACCTCATCGACAAAGCCGGGATCTACGCCTCGGAAGTCGATTGGGGCGGCGAGATTCTGTTCGATGAGACGGTTGACGAATTGACCGAGACGGTCTCGGCTGCCGTGCCCGGTGATGACTGGTCGCTCTCCCGGCAGGACCTCCAGTTCTTCTATGCACTCGGGATCGGATACGGCACCCGAGCCGAAGGACGTGTGAGCGACCTCATCGACCGTGCCGAAGCCGCGACCGCACCGCCCGCCGAGTAACTTCACCAACCCACATCCATGGCGACCAACCTCGATAACCGATCCGAGATCGTGTTCGTGACCGACGCACAGGACTGCAATCCCAACGGCAATCCGATGGGCGAGAACCGTCCTCGCATCGACCCGGTGACCGGGAAAGCCGCGATCACCGACGTGCGGCTCAAGCGGTACCTCCGGGATCAACTCCACGAGGATGAACACCCCATCTTCGTCAAGAAGACGATCGAGGACGACGAGGACGCACCGACCCGCGCGAAGCTCGCGCTCGATCTCTTCGAGGACGTCGAATCCGCCGACGATGTCGAGGCTATCGAGAGCGTCGCCGAGGAGTTCCTGCAGAATGCGACTGACGTCCGGTACTTCGGTGCAACGCTCAGTTTCCAGAAAGATCCGGAAGATGACCTCTACCAAGCGGTCAAGGAGCACTTCCCCAGCCAGTTCACCGGCCCGGTCCAGTTCTCACCGGCCCGTTCGCTGAACGCGGTCGAGGAAACGGAGGAAATCAGCTCCCTGACGAGCGTCATCGCCACCCAAGAGGACAAGGAGCAGGGGGGCTTCGGTCTCGACGACAATCGTATCAAGTACGGGATTTTCCCGTTCCACGGTCTCATCGACGAGAACGGCGCCGACGATACCGAGCTATCGGAGACTGACGTCGAACGCCTGGATACGCTGTGTTGGCGTGCACTCAAGAACCAGACGATCTCCCGGAGTAAGATCGGCTAAGAGCCACGGCTCTACCTCAGGGTCGAGTATTCCACCGACGGCTACCACGAGGGCGACCTGCACACGGGACTGAGACTGGACGAAGATCGCTCCAAACCCGATAGTGAACTGCGGAGTGTCCGAGACGTCTGCCTCGATGTGACGCCGCTCGTCGAGCAACTCAAAACCGCCGCTGCCGACGACCATATCGACACGGTTCACATCGTCGGGAACGAACGGTTGACCGTCACCGTCGACGATGAGCAGATGCCGGCCAGCGATCTCGGGCCCTACCTCAGAAGTGAAGACGTCGCCGTCGACGAGATTGATGTCTATGAGGACTTCACGGACACGCTGCCAGAGGCGTGATGATGGCGCGACGCGTCACAGCCGGGTCGCCCCAGGGGAACTCCCCGGCCGGTGCGGTCGAGGCAGCGACCGTGGACTCGGACGGACTCCCCGATCGCTGCCTGTCGTTTACAGTCGAAAGTGATTGGGGTCACTTCCGCCGAATCGACCGGACAGTCACGAAGCAGACATACCGGGTGCCTCCACGGACGACGATTGCCGGTATGGTCGCAGCCATCGCAGGTGTTCATCGCGATGGATACTACGACACGTTCGCCGACTCGGTCTCGGCGGTTGCAATCGAGGTACTCCGTGAACCCCGGACGGTGACTGAACCATCGCTCGGCCTTGGAACGAATCCCAACGAAACGATGGACAGTGCCGGAGGAACGGGACGGAAGACGGTCAAAGTATCCTTCCCGGATAGTACGGACAACCGGCAGATTCACAGCTACGAACTTCTCGTCAACCCGGCATATCGCGTGGACGTTGCCGTTGAAGATGCAGAGTTCTATGGGGCGCTCAAACAACACCTCGAACGCGGGACGTCGTACTATCCCCCGTCCATGGGGCTCTCGGAGTTCCTCGCTTGGATCACCTACCACGGGGAGTTCGACGTCGAACCGGTCGAATCCGATGGACCAGTCTCGATCGAGTCAGCTGTGCCCGACGGTATCGATGCGGCAGTCCCAACGGCGGGAACGAGTTACGCGGTCGAGCGAGTGCCCGGATACATGGAAGCGACAGGCGACGGCCGGCGAACGACGGGGTATGTCGACTTCGCCTTCGCCCCGGAGCCGCATGAGGATGTTCAGATCGTCCCGGAGATGATCGCTCCAGCCCGCGTCGATGGCCGAACGGTCGTATTCAGTTGATAACCCATGGAGAAGGGCAACATCTGGGCCCGTCCCCCCACAGATGGAGAAGTCCATACGCTCGATGACCATCTTGAAGAAGTCGATCGGTTCGTGCGATTCGTGGGCGAATTCCCTTCAGAGGGTGATCCACCCCCCGCGGCGATCGCTCGCATCGTCGCCAGACTTCACGACTTCGGCAAGGTAACGCCACAGTTTCAGCAGTATCTCCGCCAGGAATACACTGGCGAGAAACAGCACACGTATCACGCCCGGATTGGCGCGCTGGCGACCTTTCACGCGGTTCAATACCTGGATGCGCCGCCCCGATTGCAGTTCGCCGCGTGTCTCGCCGTCGCGAAGCACCACGGGATGACACCCAACGCGGTCAACTACGTGTTTGAGTCGATTTACCGCCCGGAATACGAGCAGACCAACCGGAGCTGGGTCGAAACACAGATCCGGGCGATTGACGAGACGAATCGACAGGCTGCGACATCGCTGTTCGCGGACGTGCCGGGAGGGAGTACCTGGGAGTCGTTCCGTGAGGGGTTTCGTGATGGGTCCCTGTTAGAGTCACTGGCAGAGTTCGTCTCGGAGACGTTCGGGTATGGCGAGGCCCGGGACATGACACCCGAACACTTGCCTGGGCAGGCGTACGATGCCTATCTCAAGTACTGGGGGGCGTTGACGCTTGCAGACAAGACGAGTGCTGCGGGCCTGGGGGTCTCCGATCTCCGTACCAAGTCATTGGAATTGGATCCACTCATCGACTACATCGCCGGCATCTCTGCCGATTCTGACCTGGAGGCCGACTTAAACGAGATGCGTGAGCAAGCCAGACGCGAGGTCTGTGACAACGTCAATCGATTACTGGTCGACGACGCCTCCGTTGGCAAGATTACACTCCCCACCGGCCTGGGAAAGACGTTCACGGGACTCTCGGCAGCGTTCACCCTTCGGAACGAACTCGCCGTAGCGCGGAACTTGACAACTCCGCCGACAGTCGTGTATGCACTTCCCTACACGTCGATCATCGAACAGACAAGAGAGCTCTTCGAGGACACGGATCTCTGGGGAGCTGATCCAACGTCGAATCGCTTTGGGGTCCATCATTATCTCAGCGAGACCCTCACCCGCCCTGACTCCGAGTCCGATGCCGACGGGGAACCCGAAACTGACGGTAACCAGGCCCCGGCCACGCTCCTCGGGGAAAGTTGGCGCTCGGGGACGATGCTCACGACGTTCGTCCAACTATTCGAAAGTCTCGCCGGCCCCTCGAACGCGGAGAGTCTCAAGCTCCCAGCCCTCGAAAATGCCATCATCATCCTTGATGAGCCACAAGCGGTACCACTGGAGTGGTGGCCTGTCGTCCCGCGCCTCGTGGAGATACTCACCGAAGAGTTCGGCGGGACGGTTCTCGCGATGACGGCGACTCAACCGGAGATATTCACCCGGGCCGGGACCGATGTCGTAGACCTCGTTTCCAACAAGGATGACTACTTCCAGGAGAGCCAGCGGGTCACGTACGATATCGACGACTCAGTCTGGGCGTATCCCACGACAGGCCCGGACCCGGAATTGGTGTCACACGACGATGCAGCCCAGCGGATCGTCGATCGGGTTATCGACGGGACCTCTCGGGAGACATCCGGATTGGCTGTCTGCAATACAATTGCCTCATCCCGGCAACTGACCAAGTCCGTTCGCGATACCGCAGCCGACCGTGGGCATTCAGTACGGACTGTCGGTGACGCCTATGAACAAGCGCTCGCCGAAGTCCACGCCGACAGGGACCCGACCCGGGACGTCACCCATGAAACCGTTTCACGCACGCTCGAACTCCTGAATTTTGAGTTTGACCCCGTGACAGGGGAATGGTCGCCGACAGCGACCACGGAGGAGCTCCTGCTCTGTACGTTCAACTCGCGATACCGGCCGATGGACCGACGTGCCCTGATCGGGATCGCTGACATTCTGACGACACATGGACGGCAGTTCGTGATGGTCTCGACACAAGCCGTCGAGGCGGGTGTCGATCTCAGCTTCACGACCGTCTGGCGAGATCTGGCTCCCCTCGACAGCATCGTTCAGGCCGCCGGCCGGTGCAATCGGTCCTTCGAGTGGGGCCCAAACGGTGGCGACGTCACCGTCTGGTGGCTGGCCGACCCAACGGATCCGGCGCTCACGACGAGAGCGGAACCTCCTCCAGCCGAATTGGTTTACGACCGAGAGCGACAGGGCTGGCTGCTGACGGTCGCCGAAACACTTCGAGAAACACTCCCGCAACAGTCAGACATTCCCGAAGTGACCCTCACACGGACGGCCGTCCCCGAGTATTTCGACCGGCTCGAAGTCAAGGATGTTCACAGGCTCGTCGAAAAAGTCGACACGTTCCAGGGCGAGTCCCTGGCCAGGGAGTCTCTGATCGCGCAGGGTTACGAGACCGTCGACGTTCTGGTCGGGGTCACGGACGAGGAGCGACAACAGATTGAGACCATTGGGGATCTCTTCGACTCGGGCGAAGTCGCGCCAGCTTACGAACGCCTGGACGAATGCTCGCAGTATCGCATCTCGATTCCCGTTGAGGATGCTGAGGCGAATTTATCCGGCGTCGCCAGGGTCGACAGGCGGCGTCGCGGATCCGAAGACGGCCCAAACGTGCTTGCGTTCACCGGAGATCGAGGGGCGTCATACGACCTCGCAACCGGTGGGTTCGTCGTCGATGATGAAAGCGTGTCAGAGCGGTTCACCATGTGACGATGACCGATAATCCTCCAGACGAAGTGGCGGCGTTCATCGAGGCGGAACGGAGTCCGGAGCAAGACCCCGAGGTCGCCGTCACTGGCCTGATGATGCAGTATTTCCACGTCTGCGAACGCGAACTCTGGTTCGCCTCCCGAGATCTCGAGATTGATCGGGGCGCACCGAACATTCGGCGGGGAACGCGGATCGACGAGACGAGTTACCGGGATAAACGCGACTCCTTTATGGTGAACGGCAGGATCGCGATTGACGTCCTGGACGACGGGCGGGTCATGGAGGTGAAGGCGTCATCGACGCTTGAGAAGCCGATGCGAATGCAACTACTGTACTATCTCTGGTATCTGCAGGAGATCTGTGACATCCAGCGCGATGGGGTGCTTGCCTATCCCGCCGAACGGAAACGCGAGGACGTCGCGCTGACACCGGAGCGAGAGGAGGCGGTCGAGGATTCCCTTCGGCGGATCTTCGACATCGTCCGGTCCGATACCCCACCGGCACTCGAGAAGAAGCCCGTCTGTGAGAGCTGTCTCTATCAGGACATCTGTTGGATGTGATCACATGACCAAAGACAACCATCACATCTTCGCCGATGGCGAACTCAGCCGGAGCGAGGGGACACTCAGGATCGATACGCTGGAGGGTGAGACCACGTATCTCCCCGTCGAAAGCGTCGACGCATTGTACCTACATGGTCAGATCACGTTCAACACGCGAGCGCTGGGACTGCTGAACGACGAAGGCGTCCCTGCCCACGTGTTTGGCTGGAATGACTACTACAAGGGTTCGTATCTGCCGAAGCGTGACCATCTCTCCGGGAACACGATCGTCGAGCAGGTCCGCGCGTACGATGACCCCCGCCTGCGACTCCCGATTGCTCGTGACATCATCGCAGCGAGCATCCACAACATGCGACGGAATATCCAGTACTACCACGATCGCGGGGAGGAGTTCGGAGATACCCTCGACACACTTGCGGCCCAGCGGGAACGCGTTGCACACACGGACGACATCAACGAACTCCGGGGCGTGGAGGCGACCGCGAGGAAGCACTACTATTCCTGTTTCGGATCGATTCTCCGGGACCCATTCGATTTCGACCGGCGGGAGTACAATCCGCCGACGAATGAAGTCAACGCCCTCATCTCGTTTCTCAACGCGATGGTATATACGGTCTGCGTCTCTGCTATTCGGAAGACAGCCCTGGATCCCACAGTCGGGTTCGTCCACGAGCCAGGTGACCGGCGGTTCACCCTCTCCTTAGATATCGCGGACATCTTCAAGCCGATATTGGCCGATCGCGTGCTCTTTCGGGTGGTCAACCGGCGGCAACTCTCCCTCGACGACTTCGAAGCAGAGCTCGAGGGGTATCTACTAAACGAATCCGGCCGGCTCACAGTCTTGGAGGAGTTCGAATCGACGCTCGACGAAACGGTCGAGCACAATCGCCTGAATCGGAAGGTCAGCTACAAGACGCTTGTGCAGACCGACGTGTACTCTCTCAAGAAACATATCCTGACCAAAGAGCCGTACCATCCAACGGAGCGTTGGTGGTGACCGTGTTCGTCTTGGTCACCTACGATGTGCCTGCCGACCGCACTCGTATCTACCGCAAACTCCTCAGACGGCGGTTAGAACACATCCAACAGTCGGTCTTCCATGGCAACATCACGGAGGGTCAGTTACTCGATATCCGGCACGATATCGAGGACCATCTCGGGTCCGATGACTCGATATACATCTTCACCGCTGAGGTCGAGGGGAACGTCGACTGTACCGTGATCGGGAATTCTGAGGAGCCTGGGTCGAAATTCACCTGATCTATTCTCGACCTCCCCGGTGTTGACCCAGAATCGGTGGTCGACCTCGCTGGTGAGCGGGAATCACAACGCATATGGGCTATATCGCCGAAATTCGGCATGGTTTCAGCAGGACCTCTATGGGGTTGAAGCGGGCATTCGGCTTCGTGACGTCGAAGGCGAACCCAGTTTCAGCAGGACCTCTATGGGGTTGAAGCGACGGCGGGTCTATTCCGATCGTTCCCGTCGACGGCTGTTTCAGCAGGACCTCTATGGGGTTGAAGCTTCGAAGCCGACGCGATCGTCGTGCGCGACCCGTCGAGTTTCAGCAGGACCTCTATGGGGTTGAAGCGCTTCTTCGTATAGCGTCGCGGGCGAAATGCGGAAGTGTTTCAGCAGGACCTCTATGGGGTTGAAGCCTTCGAACGCGTAACGAAGTGCTAATCGCCCTTCCGTTTCAGCAGGACCTCTATGGGGTTGAAGCCACATTTCGCACGGGAATTCGCGCCCGCACGCCGGGGTTTCAGCAGGACCTCTATGGGGTTGAAGCTTCGCGTTTGGTCGGCTAGATCGTCTTCGATCGCCGAGTTTCAGCAGGACCTCTATGGGGTTGAAGCAAGACGTCGAACCCCGACGCGTCGTCGTCGCCGGGCGGTTTCAGCAGGACCTCTATGGGGTTGAAGCGACTTCTTCGAATTCTTCGGTTTCCGTGACTAATTCGTTTCAGCAGGACCTCTATGGGGTTGAAGCGAAGTCGAAGCGCCGCACGCGTCGGGAATGTCGGGCGTTTCAGCAGGACCTCTATGGGGTTGAAGCTGGTGCTGTCTTCCGCTATCTCTCCGGAATGCCGTGTTTCAGCAGGACCTCTATGGGGTTGAAGCGAGCTCGCTGCCGAAGCCCGTGATGAGGGCGTGCGCGGTTTCAGCAGGACCTCTATGGGGTTGAAGCTTCGCGTCGTCCTGTGCTTGGCCGCCCTCTGCGGGCGTTTCAGCAGGACCTCTATGGGGTTGAAGCACGTTGTAGATCGGGAGGTACTCGTCGTCGATCCGGGTTTCAGCAGGACCTCTATGGGGTTGAAGCAGCCGCCCGTTGTTGGTGTCGACGCCGTATGCGGCGTTTCAGCAGGACCTCTATGGGGTTGAAGCTCCCGGCCGTCAAGAGCGTCGGCCTGGTCGAGCAGCGTTTCAGCAGGACCTCTATGGGGTTGAAGCGGCGAGCACTCTGTGTCCAGCTGGGACTGCTCCACAGTTTCAGCAGGACCTCTATGGGGTTGAAGCGGCCAGGTCGCGGCGATGAGGCCGACGACCAGGACGAGTTTCAGCAGGACCTCTATGGGGTTGAAGCTGGTCGCCGTCCCCCTCGGTCATGGGTCATCACCGCGTTTCAGCAGGACCTCTATGGGGTTGAAGCGGAGTCGCGGGGACATACAGCGACGGCGAGAAGTTAGTTTCAGCAGGACCTCTATGGGGTTGAAGCCCACTGAAGATGTCTTGGGGTTGCCCGACGACGAGTTTCAGCAGGACCTCTATGGGGTTGAAGCGGTTTATCAACCATGACAGACATCCCGCCACACACCGTTTCAGCAGGACCTCTATGGGGTTGAAGCGAATACGGGTGCATCGGGTGATGACGGCCAATCCGGGTTTCAGCAGGACCTCTATGGGGTTGAAGCTTCACGTTCGGCGTATACCCAAACGTATTCGTAGAGTTTCAGCAGGACCTCTATGGGGTTGAAGCAAGATTCGGAAGCGCGTGGACTTCGTCTCAACCGAGTTTCAGCAGGACCTCTATGGGGTTGAAGCCATAATTCAACTCCCGGGAAGTATAGTAGTCCTTGACGTTTCAGCAGGACCTCTATGGGGTTGAAGCCTCCTCGCCCAGTACCGGGTGATCGTCTCGGCGTTTCAGCAGGACCTCTATGGGGTTGAAGCGACGCGGTGGACGCGATGGATTGTGTGGTCCCCAGGTTTCAGCAGGACCTCTATGGGGTTGAAGCCTGGTCCCACCAGTCCATGTAATGATGCTCGCCGTGTTTCAGCAGGACCTCTATGGGGTTGAAGCATCGAGGGCGCCTCCGACACCGCCTTCGACGAGCTCGTTTCAGCAGGACCTCTATGGGGTTGAAGCGTGTTCGCGCCGTTCGCGCGGTCGATGGCGACGTATCGTTTCAGCAGGACCTCTATGGGGTTGAAGCGCGTGTTCGCTCTCCGATAGTTTGATGTGGTCTTCGTTTCAGCAGGACCTCTATGGGGTTGAAGCACCTCCCCTTATTTCTCCGGGACAATAGTGTTTGGTTTCAGCAGGACCTCTATGGGGTTGAAGCTCGACTTCCAGGCCGCGGCCGCTCAGATGCTCCGCCAGTTTCAGCAGGACCTCTATGGGGTTGAAGCGGCCAACGACGCGGCAACAAAGGCGCCATCGGCGGGTTTCAGTAAGACCTCTGGGGGGTTGAAGCTTCGTGATCCGGTCGGCGATCATCAGTGATCTGCTGGTTTCGGCAGAATCTATCCCGGTTGTGGCGACCCACCCGTCGTCCGAGATATCGAGTGTGACCAGAATTCTGGCTTACTTCTTTTGGGATGGTAGATCCCCGTGTCGTTTCCGCCCCGAGCCACTCGTTCTCCGAACGATTGGACGGCGCCAGTGGCTCCGTCCGGTAGTCGTTGAGATCGTAGGCCCGGGTGTCGACGGCCCGGTTTACGCTGGCCTCTACTGTCGGGGACGCCATCGGCAAGCGTCCCCCACCGCCGTCGCCGAGTGTCCGTGCTCGTTCGGTACGCAGGGGTTCAGCCAGCGGTCGATCGCGGCTCAGCACCCATCGGCTCCCTGACCGAGCGGCCCCGGATCCAGTGAGGGGGCGGACAGAATCTCGGGATTAGAGGGCGGTCTCCTGTTCGAGGACGTCTGCCAGTTCTGGCATCGTCGTGACGACGACGTCACAGGCGGGCTCGACGTCCGGTCTCGGGTCGAACCCGATGGCCAGGCCCGCCACGTCGAACATCGGGCGGTCGTTGGCACCGTCGCCGACGGCGATCGCCTCCTCGGGGGCGTCCCCGACGGCCGTGGCGAGCACCGCCAGGGCGTCGTCTTTGGTCCCCTCGACGAGGGGGCCCTCGACCTCGCCGGAGAGCTCGCCGTCCGTGAGGGGGAGGCGGTTGGCGACGATGGCGTCGACGGCGATCCCCGCGTGCTCGAGGGCGCGGTCGACGCCGCGCTCGAAGCCGCTGGTGATCACGGCGACGTAGACGCCGGCGTCCCGGAGGGCTGTGATGACGTCGGCCGCGCCCGGGCGGAGTTCGACCCGGTCGAAGGCGGATTGGGCTTGCTCGTGGGTCAACCCCTCGAGGAGCGCACACCGGCGGCGGAAACTCTGGGCGTTGGTGATCTCGTCGTTCCTCGCGCGCTCGTGGATCTCGCCCATCTCCTCGGCGGCGCCACACTGCTCGCCCAGCAGCGCTTTCATCTCCGAGTCCGAGAGCGTTCCGCGGAAGTCGAAGGCGACGACCGTCATCGTGGTCCGCTCCCGTTCGATTCGCCGTGGGTGACAGCGTTGATCGGGCCGTGCATGCAAGCGATGGCGGCCCACACCGGCAAAAGTATTGCCAATCTGATAATATCTCTTACAAAACTGAATTTGAGGTGGGGCCGTCCGAACGGTCATCCCCGGGCCGATTCGGGGGTTGTGTGGGGTGGTCCCGAACCCCGTCCCAGATCGGTCCTCAGACGGTGTCACTCGCCGTAGGGCCGCGACGGGTTCCGGTCGGCGTGGCGGACCCACGCGTGTCCGGGGCCGACCATCCACGCATCGGGGCCACGGGCTCCCGGGAACTGGGGTGATGGACCGATGACGAGCGGGCGGCCCTGGCTGGGGATGACGCCTGTACGGCCCCGGCCGTCACGGCCTACCCGGGGCGTCGGATGCCTCGAGGACCCGGTCGGCGAACGACCGGACGGTGTCGACCGCCTCGCCGATATCCGCCAGCACAACGCCGTCCCGGACGACGAACTCGCCCTCGACGACGGTGGCCTCGACCCGTCCGTGATAGCTGTAGACGAGATTCGAGAGCAGGCCCTCGTCGCCGAAGCGGGGTCGGAGCGTGGGGTCCTCGGCGTCGAGGAACACGAGGTCGGCGCGCTTCCCGGCCTCGATCGACCCGATCTCGTCGGCCATCCCGAGCACGGCCGCGCCCTCGCGGGTCAGCATGTCCAGCACCCGCTGGGCGGTCATCGCCCCCGGGTCCTCGCGTTTCTGCAGCAGCGCCGCCATCCGACCCTCGCGAACGGGATTCAAGGCGTTGTTCGAGGCGGCGCCGTCGGTGCCGAGCCCGACGGGCACGCCATCTGCGGTCGCGGCGCCGGGGGAGGGAACGTCGTCCAGGGCGGGGATATCGGCAATCCCCGCCCCGAGTTTGAGATTCGCGGACGGACAGTGGGCGACGCCGGCACCGCGCTCGGCGATCAACCGTCGGTCCCGATCGGTGAGGTGGACACCGTGGGCCAGCACCGACCGATCGTCGAGGGCGCCGAGGTCGTCGAGCCAGCCCGTCGGGGTCGTCCCGTGGTGCTCGCGGCAGCGGTCGTTCTCCCTGCGCGTCTCGGAGACGTGGACGTGAAACGGGCGGTCGGTGTCCGTCGCGAAACCATGGGCGCACTCGATGAGGTCGGCGGTGGCGCGATAGACGGAGTGGACCGGGACCGTGGGGTGGACGGTTGGGTGGTCGGCGTAGGTCTCGAAGAACTCGCGGTTGGCGGCGATCCCCCGCTCGACGATGTCGTCGGGCGTCGATTCGGTCTCGGCCATCGCGTGGCCCAGCAGCGCCCGGACACCGACGTCGACGAGGTCGTCGACGAGGTAGGTGTTCCACATGTCGTTCAGCGTGGTCGTCCCGGCCCGGACGAGCGAGGCGGCCGACAGTCTGGCGGCCGCACGCTTCTCCGTGCGGTCTGCCGCCCCGATCAGGTCCTCGGTGTGCTCGAGCCAGGGGAACAGCGCGGCGTCGTCGCTCCACCCCCGGGTGAGCATCCCCGGCGTGTGCGTGTGGCAGTTGATCAGGCCGGGCACCACCACCCGGTCGCTGCAGTCGACGATCGCCCCGTCAGCAGCGTCCGCGAGGTCCGCGCCGACCGCGGCGATGTGACCATCCCGGAGCAGCAAGTCTACGTCGTGGGCGATGGTGCGGGCGTCGTCTTGGAGGAACGCGGTATCGATGTCCGAGAGCAGCATCAGATTCTGTCTCCGGACGCCGCCTGGGCGAGCCCCGTGGTGTACTTTGTGCGGGGACCGGTGGCGCGGTGCCGACGCGTTGGGTGCCGGCCCCGGTCGGCGCCGGGGTGGGGCGGGCTTTGATCGCGTGGCCGCCCGACGCGGGGCGGCTGGTGGCGGGCTACTCGTTCCACGGGGCTTCGGGGACGTCGACCTGTCGGTGGGTGCGGTCGATGGCATCGATCCGGTCGATCGCCGTCGGCTCGAGGTCCACCGTCCTCGCCGCGAGGTTCTCCTCGATGTGGGACGCCGACGACGACCGGGGTATCGCTACGACGTTCTCCTTCGACAGCAGCCACGCGAGCGAGACCTGGGCCGCGGACACATCGTTGGCCGCCGCGATGTCCTGAATGACCGGCTCCTCGGTGACCGCGCCCTTCGCGAGCGGTGAGTACGCCACGAGATAATGGTCGTGGTCGCGGGCGTACCGGCGAAGTTGGTCCTGTTGAAGGAGCGGGTGGCACTCGACCTGATGGGCGACCAACGGCGCGTCGAGGACGTCCATGGCCACCTCGAGGAGTGCGGGGGTGAAGTTGGAGACGCCGACGTGTCGGATCAGGCCCCGGTCGTGGAGGTCGTCGAAGGCGGCGAGGGTCGCCTCGGGATCGTAAGCGCGGATCGGCCAGTGCACGTACAGGAGGTCGATCGTCTCGACGCCGAGGCGGTCGCGACTCGCGGCCGCGGACTCGAGGACGTCCTCGTAGGCGAGGTTGCGGGAATGGATTTTCGTCGCGACGAACACGTCCTCCCGCGGAACGGCAACACGTTCGATGGCGCGGCCGACCGCCGCCTCGTTTTCGTACATCGCCGCCGTGTCGACGTGTCGGTAGCCCGCGTTCAGCGCCGTGGCGACCGACGCCGTACAGACGTCGGGCGCGAGATCGTAGGTCCCGATGCCGATCCGGGGCACCGCCGCAGGACGTGTTGGGTCCCCGACGCCACCCGACCCCGGCGAGAGGGTGCCCATGGCTACCGCCCCTCCAGTCGGGTGGCGTCCATCCGGCGATCGAGTGCCGCCCCGATCGCCTCGACGAACCGGTCGACGCCCCGGTCGCTCATCATGAGCCCAAGGTACGGTTCGACCAACTCCAGTTCCATCAGTTCGAACGCCCCGTCCCGCTCGACGCCGTCGACACGCGCGTAGACGAACGCCGACGCGTCCATGCCGAGTGCGGTCCCGGCCGTGGTCACTACCGCCCTGGCCTGGTCGAGGAGGGGCGCCGATGGGTCGGCCGGCTCGACCGACGCGCCGAAGTTCGGATGCGCCCGGAAGTCCGCTGTGGCCGGGACGGTCCGGTAGGCGTGACTGAACTCGCCCCCGAAGAACACCATCGACAGCTCGCCCTCGGTGACCGCCGGCACGAACGGCTGGACGAGCACATCGGTGTCGGAACGCTGGTCGCGGAATCGCGTCGCGGCCGCTGGCGTCACCGGCGTCTGCACCCGCCAGACATCGTGGGCGCTGGTGCCGACCACGGGTTTGACGACGGCGTCCGTCCAGCCGGTCCGCTCCAGGATCGTGCTGAGGTCCTGGGTCGACCCCTGGGTGATGTACTCCGTCGGGACGACAGAGACCTCACGCCGGTCGAGGTCCCGGAGGTAGGACTTGTGCATGTTCCAGCGGAGGACGTCGGGGGCGTTGAGGACGTGGGCATCGGCTTGCTCGACCGTGTCGATCCAGTCTCGGAACGCCGCCCTGTTCGTGTGATACTGCCAGCACGAGCGAACGATCAGGCAGTCGTACTCCTCCCAGGTCACCGACGGGTCGTCCCATCGAACCGGATCGACGGTGTGCCCCCGGGCCTGCAGCGCTGCGAGCAGTCGCTGACCGTCCTTCGTGAGTTGTGGTGCCGCCGCGCCGGTGACGAGCCCCGTCCTGGTGGCACCGTCAGCTCCCATACCGAACCCCGGGAGGACTAAGGGGTTATATGTTAGCGAAAATAGATTATTGTTGGGTGCATTATATTCTGCGTTCAGACGACGAGCTATCGGGCACCGTGGCCCATCCCCTGTTGATCCCCGCCTCGCGAGGACAGGCATCGATCACGGTCAGGGCCGTCCAATCGGTGACGCGAGACCACCCGGGCTGGGTCTCCCTCCGTCCTTGTGATACCGCGTCGTTGGGGTCCAACGACAGGTTGCGGACGGGGCAGCGGCGTACCACCGCTACTGACAGCCGCCCACCGGTGGCGGGGAGCAAACGGGACCCCACCAACGCGGATGCCGATGTCACGCCCGCGGGCGAGGTCTGGGCCCTCGGCGAACCATGCGTGTGGCCACCATACGCTCGCTCCGCGATATCCCTGCAGACGGGACGGGACACGCTGGTAGTGCGTTCCGTACCAAGCCCTTCGCAAACAGTCACTGTCTGCGGGAATCACCGTCGCGGTGTCATCCGGTCGCTGACACACGAAGCGGGCGAATCCACGGGGAGGGGTGAGGTCGGCGCACCTGCTGGAGGCGGGAACTGCACACTGCATCATAGCCGGTATGGCACCCCTACGCGACGAAGCGACGGTGTCTGGTAGGGGAGTATCACGCATTCGATGTCGCGGGACGGGGCGATGGTTCGACCATGTTGGTGCCCGCCCGGTCGCAGCCACGGGGGATCTACCCTGTCTCCGTCGTTGCGGGACTACCTGTGGGCAGGACAGCCTCCGGCGGTCGACCCCCGATGTGGGTCAGCCACCCTGGCGGTATGGTTCGAGGAGCCAATCGTACGTCGACAGGAACTCAGATGGGGGTGTGGAAAACGCCGCCTTTACTGCCTCGATACCCTCCTGGTGTTCGAGGCGGTCCAGGAGTGCCCCGCCGACGCGGTACGGGAGCCGTGATTGGAACGTCTTCACGAGAACCTCGTTGGGGGCCATCTCGGTCCCGCGGTGGAGGGCGGACCGGAAGTCGTCGTACTCCCCGACGAGGTCTGTCAGGGCCTCGCCGTCAGTGATGACGGCGTAGTCGGTACAGACGGGGTGGTCGTGGGTGCCAAGCTTGCCATCGGCTCGCCGTTGGTTCAACGGGGTGTAGGTCGCGAAGGCTTCAGTCTGGAAAAGGACCTGGAAGGCATGTCGTCGCCCCGCTGGGGTGGTGAGGGCGTCTGGCCCGACCTGTTCGGTGAGCCCATGGTGATCGGCATACAGCACGTGGGAGCTTTCGTGAATGAGTGTATACAGAAGTTGGCGGGGACCGTCGAAAAACAGTGGCGTGTTGAGGTTGATGACAGCGCCCTCCGCGAGACCGATGCCGAATTCGTAGCCGATGCTGAGATAGATCGTGAGATCGGAGAGGTCGGCATCCGGTGTCACTCGCTGCAGTTCTGTGCTGATGGTCTCTGTCCAGGCCGGTTCGTTGGCCTGGATCGTCTCGATGAGTTCGAGGATGCGCTCTCGGTTCGATGCGATGTCCGCGAAATTGCCGAACGTCGTGTCCTCGCCCTGTCGGGCGTCTTCGATGTCGGCCTTGGTGTACTCCCAGTCGAGCAATGCCGCATGGGTCCGGGTGATCTGTGTTGCTGGATGGCGCCACACAGCCTGGAGTGGTACCTCGTCATCGAGATAGTCGAGAACCGTGGTGGCGGCTGAGACATCGATCTCCATTCTCAGCCCCCCGACGTATCCGGGTGCATAGTCGGTACGCTTCTTCACGCGCCCCTCTTAGGAGGTCATCCTTAGTGATGATGATATCGCGCTCGAACAGTTGGTGGACGTGTCACCCTGTGGAGTTGGATCGGCTCTTCCGCCTCCGATCGTGAGTAAATATATTACATCGAGGCACTCACCACGATCCCTCTGTCCGGCTCTGCTCACGCCACGTATTAGGGACCACTGTGTCCTGGAAGCCCAATCTCCAACTCGAATGCGCCGTCAATTGGGAACAATCAGTTCACTCTGATTGACCACACGGCATGAACTCGTCTTCGAAACAACCTTGACTACGTGCAGTGGGTACTCAACGAACTTGAGAAGGAACACGGCGTGTTCCGAGATCGGTCTTGTCCCCGAGATCATCTATCCCGGTTCATCGTCGTCAAACCGGCGAACGTAGTTGGTCGTCGCGGGCGTCCTTTCGGCTGCTTTGGTACTCTACAATCCTGGAGACGACCGTGCAGGTAAGGCCTCAGTCCGTCAACGGGTCCCTGACATCGTTGTTATCTACTGTCCTATCCCTCGCCGAGGATACAAATAGGTTCGAAAACGAAGTAGGTAATGCAGTGATAGCAACTCTCGAGCCGACAGTACACGGACAGTCCATCGACCACGATCGCCGGCCGCGTCGGACGGTGGTACTCTGATGGCGGTGACCGGCACGGAGGCCCTCCTCCTCGTGGCGGCGCGGGTCCTTCTGGGCGGGGTCATCGCCGTCATGGGGGTGAACCACTTCCTGGACCGCGACCAGATGACCGACTACGCCGCGTTCAAGGGCCTCCCCGCCCCGACGGTGTCGGTGCTGGCGTCGGGGGCGGTCCTCGTCCTCGGTGGGGTCGGCATCGTCGTCGGGGTCTTCCCCTTGGTGAGTGCCCTCGCGGTCGCGGGGTTCCTCCTGGTCGCCGCGGTCACGATGCATGACTTCTGGGCCGTCGAGGCGGCCGACCGGCAGGACGAACTCACCCAGTTCTTCAAGAACGTCGTCATGGCCGGGGGCGCCCTCGGCGTCGCCGCCCTCGCCACCGAGGCCTGGGCGTACAGCCTCGGCATCGGCCTCTAACCACCGGGCCGACAACGTCGCCGTGGCGGGTCTGTGACCGAGTTACTGGATGTCCAGGGCCGCGTCCGCGGCGCTGGTGGCCGGTTGCCACCACACGAGTTCGATCTCGATGCTCTGTTTGGCCTCGGTGTCCCCGGGCGACCAGTCCGATTCGCCCTCGAGTTTGACCGTCACCGGCTCGGTCGGGGTGACCGCGACGGTGGTGTCCCCGACTTCGAGGGTGACGGCGTCACCGGCCGCGAGCTGGTCGGCCAGCTCTCGGAGCAGTGCGGCGGTCTCGGCACGTGAGTGTTCGGTTTCGGTTTCGAGTTCGCCCATACCTGGTCCTCGGGTGGCCCTGCGGATATTCGTGTGGACCATTCCCACCGCGCGGGAACCACGGCGTGGCCCGGGCGATGGTCACGCCTCGATGTCGGTGTCGAGCAACGCCGCACAGGCCGCTTGGGCGCTCCCGAACTCGAGGTGGTTCTCGTAGTCTGGGAGGGGCACCCACTCCAGGTCGGCGAACCGGTCCCCGTCCTCGACGGTGTACTCGGGGACGGTGCCGGTCCAGTCGGTCACCGCATAACAGTAAAACCACAGCGCCGGGTCCGGGACGCGGTGCTCGCACAGTTCGGTCATCGCCTCCACCGTGACGGCGTCGGCGAACTCCTCGCGGACCTCCCGGTGGAGGGCTGCCACCCGGTAGTCCCGTTCCCCGTGTTTGTCCTGGGCTTCGATGGAGCCGTTCGGGATGAAGGTGTCACCGTCGGGCCGGTGTTCGATGAGGATCTCGTCCCCGTCGACGAACAGGAACAGCACCGCCTCCTCGTAGCCCTGCCGGTGGGACACGGTCATACGGGTGGGCGTGGGGCGGCGGAGAAAGCGGTTCCGACTCGGGGGCGGCCGGCCACGGCGACCCGGGGGTCAGACCGTGGCCGCGAGGTACACGGCCCAGACGCCGAGGGCGACGAGGACGGCGTCCAGCACCCGCCAGAGGAGTGTGCCCCGTGCGCTCAACGTGGGGTCGTCGGTGGTCTGTCCCCACTGGCGGATGGCGTACTGTCGCTGGGGGTAGCGGAGGCCGTAGCCACCCAGGAGGAGCAGTGCCGCGCCGGTGCCGAGGAGGACCAGCGAGACCATGGGTGGCCCCGGAGGGGCGACCCGTGTAAAACGCCGGGGTTCGAAACCGTGATTTGTCCTATCCGAGCCTCTAAACCGTCTGGGGACCCGTCAGGTGGTATGGGTTGGTTCGAGACGGTCGCGGTCTGGGATCTCAGGGTCCGGGTGGTGCTGGCGGTCGCGGTCCTGGTCTTCGTCGCCGTCGGCGGGGCCCTGACCGTCCTCCTGGCATCGGCGAGCGGGTTCGCCGTCGGGGCGGTGGCCGCGGTCCCCGCCGCGGTGTACACGGCCCGGCGCCTCGGCTAACGGGTGTGGACAGCGGGGGCAAACCCCGGAAGAATGGGGTGGTCAGCGGTAGTCGTAGTGGATCCAGTAGCTCTCGACCTTCTCGGCGTCGAACCAGTGAACTTCCTGGCCGGTCTGGACCTTGACCATCGGCGCGCCGACGAACTCGGTGTTGAACCGGTGGAGTTCGGCGGCCTCGCCGGAGTCGAACCGGATCATGACCTCGCCGTACTCCTCGACCATGCTCGCCAACCGGTCGTACATGCTGTCGCCGCTCGCGTCGATGTCGGTGGGTTCGGTGATCGCCATTGCACCTCACTAGAGGCCGGGCACGGGCATAACCGGGGCGGGGATTGTCACCGGCTGAGAACGGGGTCAGCCGTGGCGGCGACGCCAGCTGACCTTGTGGAGTTCCATGGCGACGGCCAACACCAGTGCCAACCCCACGTAGACGGACCACCGGTCGGCCGCGACGGGGGCGGTGCCCAGCACCGCCTGGATGGGGGCGACGTACATCGCCGCCAGGTGCATCCCGAACGCGAGGACGGCACTCCCGACCAGGATCGGGTTCCCCAGCGGGGACAGCCCGAACAGCGACCGGGTCTCCGAGCGGCTGTTGCCGACGTGGACGTTCTCGAACAGGACCATCAACAACAAGAGGCCGTTGCGGGCGGCGGGCACCGACGCGCCGGCGGCCAGCAACTGCTGGAAGGTCAGGAGGCCGATGCTGCCCATGACGAGGGCGGCGATGGCGGTGCGTTCGAGCATCAACCGGTCGAAGATGGGTTCCGCCGGGTCGCGTGGCGGTCGGTCGAGGACGTCGCCCTCCCCGGGTTCGAAGCCAAGCGCGACGTCCTGGCCGCCTTCGGTGACGATGTTCAACCACAGCAACTGCACCGCGGTCAATGGCAGTGGCAGCCCCACCAGGAGGCTCAACACGACGAGGACGATCTCGCTGGCGTTCGTCGAGATGAGCATGTAGATGACCTTCCGGATGTTGTCGAAGGCGATGCGGCCCTGTTCGATGCCGGCGACGATCGATGCGAAGTTGTCGTCGCTCAACACGAGTTCCGCGGTGTCGCGGGCGACGTCGGTGCCGCTGTCCCCCATGGCGATCCCGATGTTGGCGCTGCGCAACGCGGGCGCGTCGTTGACGCCGTCTCCGGTCACGGCGACGAAGTGGCCGCGGTCCTGGGCGGCCTCGACGATTCTGATCTTCTGGTCGGGGGACACCCGCGCGAACACGCGGGTGTCCGCGATCGCGGCGGTGACTTCCGCCGGGTCGAGGCCGGCGAACTCTCGGCCCGTCAGCACCTCGTCCATGGAGTCGGCCAACCCGAGTTGCTGGGCGATGGCCAACGCGGTTTCGGGGTGGTCGCCGGTCACCATCGCGACCTCGATGCCGGCGGCCTGGGCGCGGGTGATGGCGTCGGCGGCGCCGGCCCGCAACGGGTCGATCATCCCGACGAACCCGCGGAACTCGAGGTTACTCGACGGTGGTTCCGCCGCCGTGTCGTCGTGGGTGGTGGCGCCGTCGGCGACCGCGAGGACGCGGTAGCCCTCGCGGGCCAGGCGGGTGGCGGCCGTCTCGGCGGCGGCCCTCGCCTCGTCGTCGGGGAACGCACACATCCCGAGGACCCGTTCCGGGGCGCCCTTGACGAACACGCGTTCTGTGCCGTCGGGGGTGGTGTGGAACGTGGCGGCGTACCGCCGCTCGGGCTCGAAGGGGATCTCTCCCCATCGCTCGTGGGAGTCGAGGGCCTGGTCGCGGTCCCATCCGAGTTTCCGGGCGAAGGCAAGCACCGCCACGTCGGTGGGGTCGCCCCGGTGGGTCCAGTCTCCGTCGCGGTGCCGGAGTGAGGCCTCGTTGCACAGCGTGGCCGCCCGCGCCAGCCGGTCGAGGGCCGCGTCGTCGCCGTCCCCCGCCGTGACCCGGACCTCGCCCGTGGGGTCATAGCCCTGCCCGGTGACCGCGTAGGTCGAGCCGTCGGGGAGGACGACGCGGCGGACGGTGAGCTCGTTCTCGGTGAGGGTGCCGGTCTTATCCGAGGCGATGTAGGTGCAACTGCCCAGGCCCTCGACGGCGACCATGCGGCGCACGATCACGCCGACGCGGGCCATGCGGCGGGTGGCCACGCCCAGCGCCACCGTCATCGACACCGGCAACCCCTCCGGGATGGCGGCGACCATCAACGCGACCGCGAACAAAAACATCGCGCCCAGCTCGAACCCGCGGACGCCGACGCCGACGAAGATCGTCGCCACCGCCAGGACCAGGACCGCGAGCCCGATCGACCGCGTGAACGACTGCATTCGGTGGACCAGCGGCGGCTCCCCGCCCTCGATGCTGACGACGTTCCGCGCCAGGTCCCCGACGACGGTGTCGTCCCCGGTGGCGACGACCACGCCACGCCCCCGGCCCCGGGTGACGGTGGTGCCGGCGTAGGCCATGTTCTCCCGGTCGGCGATCGGGGTGTCGGTCTCGCCCAGCCACGCGGCGGCCTTGCCCACGGTCGTGGACTCCCCGGTGAGCGTGGACTCGTCGACCTCGAGGCCGTCCGTCGAGAGCAACCGGAGGTCCGCGGGGATCCGGGTCCCGGGTTCGAGGACGAGGACGTCCCCCGGGACGACGTCGTGGCTGTCGATGTCGGTGGCCTCGCCGTCCCGGAGGACCGTCGCCCGCGTCTTGATCAGGTGCTGTAAGGCCTGGATGCTCTGCTCGGCGTGCCACTCCTGGAACCCGCCGATGACGGCGTCGGCGAGGACGACGACGACGATGAACCCCGCGTCGGTGTACTCGCCCAACGCCAGTGACACCGCCGCCGCCACCGCGAGAATGTAGATCAACGGACTGCGGAACTGGCGGGCGAAGATCCGCAGCACCGACGGGGGATCGGGTTCGGGCAACCGGTTGGGGCCATACTCTCCGAGGCGGGTGGCGGCCGCCGCGCTGGACAACCCCGTCTCGGCGGTGTCGAGGCTCTCGAGGGCGGCCGCCGCGGGGCGGGTGTGCCAGTCCTCGTCGGACCCCGGCATCGATGCGGTGCCGGCCCCCGACCGGTCACGGCGACGCGTCACGATTGGTGCCCCCACCATCGACGGCCGGCCCTATGAACCTGGGCCCGCCAGGCTTACCCCCGTCCACCCGTCAGGCACGGCCATGCCCGTGGAGGCCTACGCCCCCGCCAGCGTCACCACCGTGTTCGCCCCACGGCCCGGGGACGCGGGGTCCCTCGGCGTGAGTGTGGCCCTGGCCGACGGCGTCACCGCCACCGTCGACCCCGCCGACACCACGCAAGTCACCCTGGATGGCGACCCCGTCGAGATCGAGGCGGTCACCCACGTCCTCGAGGACCTGGGCGTCGCGGCCAGCGTCGCCCTCGAGGCCGACGTCCCGATCGGGTGTGGGTTCGGCGTGAGCGGCGCCGCCACCCTCGCCACCGCGATCGCCGCCGCCGCGGCCCACGACCTCGACACGACCCGCGAGGAGTTGGTCGCGGCCGCCCACCGCGCCGAGCTCGCGGCCGGCACCGGCCAGGGCGACGTCTACATCCAGGACCGGGGCGGGCTCGTGTACAACACCGGCGACGGCATCGTCCACCGCGCCCGCGAGGACCGCCTCGCCTACACCGCCTACGGCCCCATCGACACCGCCGCCGTCCTCGCCGAGGACCGCGACGGCATCGCCGCCGCCGGTCGGGAGGCCCTCACCACATTCGACCCCGATGGCCCGTTGGCCGACTGGTACCCCACCGCCTGGACGTTCGCCCAACGCATCGGCGTCGTCACCGACCGCGTCCGCGAGACCGTCGACGCGGTGACCGACGCCGGCGGCGCGGCGACGATGGCGATGCTCGGCGAGACCGTCGTCGGCACCCCCGACACCGACGTCCTCGCCACCGAGACCCACATCGACCCGACCGGCGCCCACCGCCGGTAGGCGACACCCTTTTCAGCGGGGTTGGGCAACCACCGCGTGATGGCCGTGGTCCCGTGGCCGGTCCTGGTCTTCCCGGTGCTGGCCGTCGTCGCCGGCGTCGGCGTGTTCCTCGACGCCCGGGACCGCGGCCGCGACACCGGGATCGCCGCCCTCGTCGGGGCGGCCATCGGCGGGTTGTTCCTCGCGGGCACCGTCCCCTCGCTGGTCGCGCTCGCCATCACCGACGCCCCCGCCACCCAGGGGTTCCCCACCGCCATCCGGGTCGTCCCCGGGTTCGCCGCCCTCGGGATCTACCTGGTGTTGCGCTAACCCGTGGCGCGGCGATGGCTGTGGTACAGGATCGCCACCGTCGCCACGAAGAACAGGGTCCCGAGATCGTAGGAGTAGGCGTAGGCCGTCGTCGTGAGACTCGTCGCCGGCCCGCCCAGCACCCCGACGAGTGGCGCCAGCACCGGGACCGTACACCCCACACAGGTCACCAACCCCAACGCGCCCCCGACCGTGCCCCGGGCGAGGGTCAACACGTTGGCGTACACCAGGTAGGCCAGCGCGGCGTAGCCGACGACCTCGAAGGGCACCAAGAACAGCCGCACCCAGGGACTGACCACCGCGACCAACGGGCCCCAGCCCGGCGAGTACATCTCGACCCGCCACGCGACGGATGCCGCGTGGCCGTGGCCGATGTTGCCGGGCACCCACAGCATCACCAGGAAGTAGATCGCCGCCACCACGGCGGCGAGGACCAGGTGCCGACGATTGCTCGGGGCGGGGTCGGTCGCGGCGACCGCCCAGGCCCCGACCGTGATCCACACCAGGGGGTACAGGACGTACCGCACCTCCCGGGTGGGCGTGGCGTCGGTCACCCAGAAGTACGCCATCACGGCGTACACCAACACCAGGAACAGCGCCACCCACGGCCGGAGCGTGCGCCACTCGAGGTCCGGGATCGGCATCCAACTCGGGACGTGGGACGCGACGCTCATACGACTATCGTGTCCACGACGACCGCGACCAGCAACGCGCCGAGGTAGGCATTCGACGCGTGGAACGCGCGGAACGCCGCGCGTTCGGTGCGGCGCTCGAACAGGTCGACGACCGCCACCAGGAACACGGCCGCGACCACAACGATGGTGGCGGCGTACACCCAGCTCAGTCGCGTCATCGCGCCCAGGATCACCGCCGACAACAGCGTCGCGCCCAGGTACAGGAGGATGTGGCGTCGCGTCGTCGCCCCGCCCCGGACCACGGGCAACATCGGGAAGCCCGCGGCCGCGTAGTCGTCGGCGTACGCCAGCGCCAGGTTGTAGAAGTGCGCGGGCGTCCACAGGAAGATCACCGCCCCCAGGACGACGGCGGGCACCCCGACGGTGTTGGTGACCGCCGCCCACCCGATCAAGGCGGGGAACGCCCCGACCGCCCCGCCGATGACGATGTTCTGGGTGGTGTTCGGCTTCAGGACGACGGTGTAGACGACGCTGTAGAACAGGATCGCCAGGAACCCGAGCGCCGCCGCCAACGCGTTCACGAACGCCAGGAACACGCCGACCGACGCCACCGTCAACGCGGCGCCGAAGGCGACGGCGTGGGTGACCGGGATCTGCTCGTGGACCAACGGCCGATCGCTGGTGCGGTCCATCTCGGCGTCGACGTCCCGCTCGAGGACGTGGTTGTACGTGCCGCTGGCGCCGATGGCGAGCACGCCGCCCGCCAGGGTCGCGACCGCCGTCCCCGCATCGAGTGTGGGGCCGGCGGCCAACCCCATGGCCGCGAGCGCGACCAGGCACAGCAACCACATGAGCCGGGGTTTGGTCATGCCGACGTAGGCCGCGACCGTATCCCGCCACGTCCAGGGCCCGGCCGGCGCCTCGACGGGGTCGGTGGCCTCGCCGGTGTCGACCAGCGGGGCGTCCCCGTCGTCGGTGTCGGCCTCGAGCTGCCAGAGCAACGCCACCAGCAGCGTCGAGACGATCGTCATCGCCACGACGAGGTGCCCCGCCGCGTAGAGGCCGGTGGCGCCGGTCACCGCCAGGACCGCGCCGACCGCGACCTGGAACGGGTACAGCACCGCCGCCGCGGCCAACGCCGCCCGCACCCGGCGCGGGGTCGGCCGTCGATACGCGGCGACGATCGTCGCCACCAGAAGACCGGCGACCACGAGCGTGGCGACGCGGTGGCCCCACGCCGCGACCAGCGCCGGATCGGTGAACGGGACGACCCACGCCCCGTCACAGGCCGGCCACGTCGCACACGTGGCGGCGCCATCGAGGATCGCCGTCGTCGCCCCCACGACCACCAGGAGGTAGACGCCGACGACCGACGCGGTCACCAGGCTGGTCACGCGGTCCGACCCCGTCGGGTCACTCCCGGAAACGGTGGGCATTGGTCAGGCGGTGCCGAAGTAGATGAACACGAAGATGGCGATCGACACCGCGGTCAGGAAGTGCCAGTACACTTCCACGGTGCGCACCATCAGGTTCCGGTTCTCGCTGAAGTGGTTCCGCACGCTCGCCCGGTAGATGACGATGCCCAGCATCACCAGTCCCGCGGCGAGGTGGCCGGCGTGTAACCCCGCGAGCGCGTAGTAGCTCGCGCCGTAGGGGCCGGTCGTCCACTTGAGGCCCTCGGCCATGAGCTGGTTCCACTCGTAGCCAAGCACCGCCAGGAACGCGATCCCGGAGACGATGGCGCCGGTGTACCCGGTCACCAGGCGGCCGCGGTTCCCGGCCCGCGTGATGCCGGTGCGGCCGTAGTAGACGCTGAGACTGCCCAGCAACAGGATCCCGGTCATGGCCCCGCCGAGGGTGAGCGTCAGCCCGGGGTAGCCCTCGGGCGGGAACGGGCCCCGCGTCGCGTCGAGGTAGAACCACGCGACGAAGAAACCCATGAACACCAGGATCTCGCTGATGACGAACAGGTACATCCCGAGCAACCCGGTCTCGTAGCCGAGGACCTGGCGTTTCTGCTCGGGGATGACGCCGCGTTCGAACTCCTCGATGGTGTACTCCTTGACCCAGCCCCAGAGCCCGTACAGCTCCACGGGCACGCCGATGATGAGGAACAGCCAGGAGTACGCGAGCCCGACACCGATGAAGAACAGGCCCGCGCCGACGAACAGCGGGTACTTGCTGCCGTGGGGGAACCCGTCGGCGCCCTCGCCGCGTTGGACGGGTTCACCGGCGGCGTCGGCCATCAGTGCCCACCTCCGTCGTCGTGGCCGCCGCCACCACCGGTCGTCGACTCGTTGCCGACGACGATGGCGTCATCCGGGGTGGAGAAGGCGTCCTCGCCGTGGCCACCCATCGCTTCGACCCACGCCTCGTAGTTCTCGGGACTCACGATGTAGATCGTTGCCAGCATCTTCGAGTGTCCTTTCCCGCACAGTTCCGCACACCGCACCTGGTAGGTGTCGGCCGGCACCGTCACGGTGCCGTTCGCGGTCATGTACGTGAACTCGGTGTCGCCGCTGACGTGGCCCACGTAGAACCACGCGTTGTTCGACTGGCCCGGCATCGCGTCCTTGGTGATGCCGAGTTGCTTGATCGAGAAGCTGTGGATGACGTCCGCTGACGTCGTCTGGAACTGGATGATCGTGTCCGCTGGCAGGACGACGTGTTCGCCCTGGGTGACCGGGACGCCCTCGGTGTCGAACCGCCAGAACCACTGGCTGGCCGTCACCGACATCTCGACCTCGCGGTCGATGCCGTAGGCCTCGGCGGCGTCGGCGGGTCCAGCCTCGTCGGTCTGGGCCAGCGTCGCCGCGCCGACGAAGACGGTGGTGCCGACGACGACGGTGACCGCCAGCAGGAACACCATGAACTTCAACAGACCCTGTCGGGGCACCAACGGACTCGGTCGGTCCCGCACCCCGGCACCGAACCGGAACACGGCGAAGATGATCAACGCGACGACGCCGCCACCGCCGATGAGGGCGGCGAGCCACATCGTCTGGGCGAAGTCGGTGATCTCCCCGATGGGTTGGAGGTCGACGTGGCCGACGTGCATGGCGCCGAGCCCGAACTCCCAGACGAACAGCCCCAGGGTGAACAGGAAGACGACACCCCAGAGGGCGACCTCGAGGGTGTCGGCCCGCTCGTCCGGGACCGTGCCCACGTCGTCACCGGTCGCCATCAGTCGTCACCTCCCGTGTCCGGGGTGGCGTCCGGGCCGCCGTCGGCCGCGACGTCCTCGCCGCCGTCCTCGGCGGTCTCGACGCCACTGGTGACCGCGGTCGGGGTCGGTGGTCGGTAGGGGAAGCCGTCCCACTCGGGGGAGGGCATGTCCTGGTCGCGCAGCAGGTCCGACCACGGGTTGTCGACGTCGCGGTCCGAGCGCAGACTCCCGAGCAGGTTCGCGAAGAACGCGAGTTGCCCGAGCCCGACCAGGAACGCGAACCCGGTCGCGAGCACGTGGCCGAGCTGCAACTCGGGGGCGAACACGTAGGTCGCGTACCGGCGCATCATCATCGCGCCGTCGGCGCCGGGTGCGGTGCCGTCCCCGAGCATGGCCATCATGAAGAACAGGCCGAACATGCCCACGATTGTCGTAAACGCGTGGAACTTCGCGAGTCGGGTGTTGTACATCTTCCCCGTCATCTTGGGGTACCAGTAGTAGACGCCGGCCAGCAGCCCGAACAGGCCGACGGTGACGATGGTGAAGTGGAAGTGGCCGACGACGAAGTACGTGGAGTGGAACTCCAGGTCCGTCGCGGGCTGTCCGAAGAAGAACCCGTCCATGCCGGAGTAGATCAACCCGATCACCACCGAGATGGAGAACAGGACGGGGGTGGTGAGGTGGATGCGGCCCTTCCACATGGTCGCGACCATCGAGTAGATGTAGATCCCGAAGCCCAACGCGATCACCATCGAGAACACCATGAACGCGTACCGACTCGCCGCGAGGCCGGTGGCGTACATGTGGTGGGCCCACACCCCCATCGAGGCGACGGAGACGAAGGTGAAGGACGCGATCAGGGCCTTGTACCCGTAGATGGGGCGTTCGCTGAACCGGGAGATGACCTCCGCGGCGATCCCCATGCCGGGCAAGACGAGGACGTAGACCTCTGGGTGGCCGAACGTCCACCAGATCCACTGGTAGAGCAATGGATCGCCGCCCATGCGCGCGTCGAAGAACGCCATGCCGAGGTTGCGCTCGAGCCACACCATCGACCAGGCGTCCAGCGCCCACGGCAGCGAGTAGATCGCGAGGACGTTGGTGAACATCACCGTCCAGATCCAGATCGGGAGGTCGAACCACCCCATGTCGGGTTTGCGTTCGTTGAGGATGGTGACGAAGAAGTTGATGCCGCCACCGGAGAGGCTGGCGACGATCAACACCCAGATTGACATGATGGTGAAGTCCGTGCCGGCGGTGTTGAGCATCGACCGCAGCGGCGGGTACGCGAACCACCCGGCGTTGTCCGGGAGCCCGGTCAATCCGAGGAGGTTCGTCAGGAACGGGATGTACATCAGCGCCAGCGCGGCCGAGATCCCCCAGGCGCCGAGGGCGTTCATGCGCGGCCACGCCATCTCGTCGGCGCCGATGAACAGCGGGATCATGTAGTTGAAGAACGCGCCTTGCAGCGGGAGAATCACCAGGAAGATCATCGTCAGCCCGTGGATGGAGACGGCGGCGTTGTACCCGCCGAGACTGAGCAGGACGTTGTCCGCTGCGAGTGCCAGGTCGGTGCGGAAGGTGAGGGCCAACAGCCCCCCGAGCCCGAACGCGACCATGGCATGCCAGAGGTAGATGATGCCGATGACCTTGTGGTCGGTGGTGTACAGCCAGTATCGCCAGCCGGTCGGGCCGTGGTGGTCGTCGTGTCCGTCCCCGTGGTCTGCTGTTTCGTGACTCATCGGATTCCCTCCAGTCGTGTCGGGGCCATGCTAGTGACCCCCCATCATTTCGCCGCCGCTGTGGATCATCTCGCGGAGCTCGTGGACCTGGTCGTGGAGAGCGGACCCGTGCCACTCGTCGATCTGTTCGATCACCTCGGTGTCGGCGGTCATCGCCGGACTCCACCCGTGGGGATCGTCGACGGCTTCGTCGCCGTTCTCGCCCCAGAGTTCGCCGACGACGATCGCGGCGGCCATCTTGAAGGAGTGGTGGTTCTGACAGTAGTACAGGTACACGCCCGGGTGCTCGAACGTGTGCGTGAATGGGCCGCGTCCCAGCGGGTTCCCGTGTTCCCGCAGGAGGTTCGACAGCCGGCCGTTGAACCGGTGGTCGATCCCGTGGGCATCCGATTTTTGCCCGTGGAGCCCCGGGATGTACCCGGAGTCGAACTCGTGGGCGTCCCCGGGGATGAGCTTCGGGAAGTACTGGTTGGCCCCGAAGGACGTCACCGAGTGGGCTCGGGGCTCCGAGACGCCGTCGATGTCGGCGTGACTCCAGATCACCTGGGTCCCGGGTTCGATCCAGGCGACGTGGGGCATGAAGTGGTAGTTGTTCGAGTCGTCGGGTTTCGCGACCATGTCGACGGTCACCCCCTCCATGGTCATCCCCTCCATCTGCATGGTCTGGGGTTCGGCTGGGTACTCCCCGTGGGCGGGGGCGCCCTTGAACATCTGGAGGGCGTCGGTCCCCTGCATGAACCCCATCGACGGTGCGGCACTCCCTTGAAGCATTGTACAGCCCGACAACGATCCGAGACCGAGGGCCCCCGCGCCCGCGGCCTTCAGGAACTGTCGTCGGCCCGTGGTATTGTCGCTCACGGTATCACCTCTGACGGCTGGGTAGGCCCACGCAAATCCACCTCAAATAACCACGCGACCTTTCACGCGCGACCCGGAGACGGTTCCATGTGAGGCGTTGACACACATCGATTGATGAGCGGTGAATATCGCCGGTGAATCCCGGCTCACGCATCGGTGAGGTCGGGGGACAGCGGCGGGTTCAAGTTACTTGCCCTGGAGGTAGGCTTCGCCGTCGCCGGTCAGCCGGTACTTCCCGCGATCGACCCGCTCGACGAGGCCGTGGTCCTCCAGCGCGGAGAGGTGGCGATTGACCTCGCCGCGACTGTACTCGAGGTTGTCCGCGATCACCGACGGTGTCAACACGAGGTCAGCCGTGTTGAACAGTTCGAGGACGTCGTCGTCCATCGGCGTCATCCACTCGGCCGGATCGCGGGCGACGCGAGGGTCGGCCAGGATCAGGCTCGCCCACTCGTCTCGCCGGAGGTCGTTGTGCACCGGGCTGTACAGGGCGAACACCGCGAACAGGGCTGCGACGCCGTGGACGATGTGGACGGCGTTCGGCGCGAGGATGTGGGTCACCGGGCCCCCGAGTGAGAACAGCAGGAATCCCGCCAACAACGCGTACATGAACCGGTCGAAGACGACCACCGATCGCTGCATGTACACGAGGTAGCCGACGCCGATGGCCGCGGCCACCCCGACGAGGACCTCGAAGACCTCCGTCCAGATCAGTGGTTGTGTCATGCCGCCTGTGCCTCCTCGTCGGCCCGGCGTTTGATCGCCCGCTGGACCCAGACCAGCATCCAGACCGCGACCGCGACGGTGGTGTACATCACGCTGTGGATGAAGTGCTGGAGGAACACCGCCTCCGGGAGGACGAGGATGAGCACGTGATAGAGGATGAACACCACCTGGACGATCGCGAGGACGAACAGCACGCGCCCGAGCGGCGAGTACCGCAGGATCTCCCAGGTCAGAATCGAGAGAAGGCCGGCGGAGGTCCCGGTGACGAGGGCGAACGCGACCGAGAGGATGTACATCGCGTCACTGACCATCACCGACACTCGAATAACCACGTAGATAAGAGTAACTTGTCTTTATTGTTTCCAATCAATTCGTGGAACAATCGCTCGGGTTCGAACGCCGTTCAACGAACCGGTCGCTTCCCCGGTCACAAGCTTCATACGCCCCTCCACCCGTGGTCTCTGCACGCGACGATGCTCCGAGAACGCAACCGCGAACTGGGCCTCGCGACGATCGCGGTCGGGTTCGTCCTGCTGCTCGGCCTCCGTGCCTGGACGAGCCCGCTCACCCGCAACGCCACCGGGGGCGGCCCGCCGGGCCTCCTCGAGTTCCTGTTGATCCCGGTGTTTCTGATCGTGGTCGCCGCCGGCGTCGTCCTCGCCCTCTGGGAACCCGACACCACCTGAGCCGATGGCGACCATCACCGACCGCGTGGCCCGTCTCCGCCACCCTCGCCTCGCCGTCGTCTTCGCCGCCGGGGTCGTCCTCGCCGCCATCGCCGCCGCACTCGCCGTCACCGCGGCCGCCCCGGCGGCCCTGGCGTTCCGCGTCGGCGTCCTCGGATACCTCCTCGTCCTGTTCGCCGGGGCCGCCTACGTCGCCCTCGCCGTCGCCGCCTGGGCCGACCAACGGTGACACCCCCGACAGAGGCCAGCCCTTTTCTCCGGACCGACCGACGGTCGCCGCATGGACGACCCGCACTTCCACGGCGAGGTCACCCAGAAAGCCCTCCTGTTCAACGCCGCCGACGAGGTGCTGTTGGTGCGGGGCGGCAGCGACAACCCGTGGTCGATCCCCGGTGGCCGCATCCACGAGGACGAACGCCCGGCCGCCGGCCTCGCCAGGGAGATCGCTGAGGAGACCGGGCTCGCCGCGACCGTCGGCCCCCCGGTCGTGACCATGACCGACGCCTGGGTCGCCGACGACGGGGACCCCCTGTACACGGTAGTGTACCGCTGCGAGACCGCCGACCACGACGTCACCCTGAACCACGAACACGAGGAGTACGCCTGGGTCACCATCGAAGCCGCCCGCGATCGCCTCCCGCACCCGGGGCTCCGGACCGCCCTCGATCGGGCGGTCACGGACCGCCGCTGAGCCGGTTTCTCACTTGAGGCCGCTCCATGCCGGCGTCTCGGCGTCCACCGACAGGAGATAGCCGCCGAACGCGATCGCCCACACCACCCCGAGGTACGCCACCCACCGCTCGAGGCCCCCGATCCCGAGCGGGTTGGCCGCGCCGAGGCCGACGAACAACAGCAACGCGACGAGTTCGGCGATCCCCAACACCCCCGCGAGGTACCGGAACGGGCCCCGGACGACCGCCGCCGTCACCAGGGCAGCCACGCCGGTGCCGACGAACGCGATCATCGCCGCCAGGAAGTGGGGGAACCCGGTCTGGGCGGGGAACACCCCCACGCCGATATACCCGCCGACGGCCGTCACGGCGAGGACGCCGCTGAAGATCGCGTTCTCGTAGACGCGGTAGAGCCCGTAGGCCGCCAGGACCGCCAGCAGTCCGGCGAGGATCATCGCCCCGTTGAACACCAGGGTCGACTCGGCGGTGCCGCCAGCGGCGCCGAGGGCACTGATGGTGTCGTCGGCCATGCTGTACCCGGGGTACAGCGCCGCCGCCGAGACGAAGCCCAGCGTCAGAACCGTGCCCGCCCCCACGAACGAGAGCCCGGCGACGGTCCGGTACCGTGGAGCCGTCATGACACCCGTGACTGCTCGCACCGCCACCAAATAGCTCCGGGTCCCCGGCGGTCAGCGGTCGTCCGTGTCGAGGAGGGTATGCGTGACCGCATCCCCGCCGTGGGTCTCGATGGTCAACCGGACGTCGGAGACGACACACCGGTACTGACTCGTGTGTTTGCCGTCGGTCTCCAGCCGATAACTCTGCTCGACGAGCGGCGTCTCGGCCAGCCGATCGAGTTTCCGGTACACCGTCGAGAGGGGGAGGCCGACGGTCTCCGCGATCTCGCTGGCGCTGAGCCCGCGGCCGTCAGTCGCCGCCAGAATCGAGAGACTCGCCGGATCGCTGAGGACCTCCAGGAGCGACCGCTCGACCCCTTCCTCAGGGGTGACTCCCGACGCGATACGTTCCCGAAGGGGAGGCAGATCAGGAGCCATCGGGTGGACTAAGCTAGACGGACTGGGCGTCTATGAGTCGTTGGGTTCGGTGTCGAAGGCGTTCATCAGGACCGGGCCCGGCCGCGTGAGCCGTCGGTGCTGCCGGATCTGGCGCGGGGTCGCGGCGGGGAACGCGTGGGATGGTGTGGCGCCCGTCAAAAGCCCGTTCGATACCGATGGCGAACACCTACGGTGACCCGTTCTGTATGGGTTTGTCCGGAGTCAACCGTGCCCCACTGCAAGAACTGCGACGCCTTCGTCACCTCACAGTTCGCCCGGGTGTTCGGGAACAACCAGGACAAGGTGTTCCGCTGCACGGAATGCTCGAACACCCGCGGGATTCTCACCGACGACACCGCCGACCTCGAACGCTGACCCGCGGCCATACCACCGCGGGGCCGAGGGCGTCGACCCCGCGATCAGGTATACCGGGTGGCCGCGAACACGGTGCCGATCACCGCGATCAACGCGGCCGCGATCCCGAAGCCCGGGCCGGTCGACCCCGACGTCCCATCGTCGCCGCCGTCGGTCGTCACGTCCTCGTTGCCGCCCGATGACCCGCCATCCTGCATCGTGATCTGCCGTTCGCTGAAGTGGTTGACGGCGACGAGGACGTCCGCACTCGCCTCCGCACTCGACTGCTGGGCGACCATGAACTTCGAGGTGTCGCCCCCGATGGCGCTCTTGAGGTCGCTGTAGGAGGACGCCCGCACGGCCGCGGTCCCCGACACCGTGACCTCCAGGTCGTCGGTCGACTCGATCATGGCCTCCGAGACCGAGGTGATGATGACCTTCCCGGAGTGCTCGGACCGTTCGGCGGTCATCGTCACGGAACTCTGGGTCTGTTCGGTGACCTCGACGGTCGTGCCCTGCCCGTATTTGACCACGTCGACGGCGGTCTCACCGCTGGCCTCGGCGCGCTGCATGACGTGGACCTCCGCGGCGGCCGTCCCCTCGGCGATCAACCGCTCCTGCTGCTTGGCGGCGGCGTTCCGGCCCTCCGGGTAGGATCGGAACACCAGCTTGCTCTCGCTGTCGAGCTCGGCCGTGACGTTGCCCGCCTCGTTGACGGTCACGTCGCCGTCGCCGACCACGATGAACGCGCCTTTCGTCCCGTCCTCGGCGGTGACGACGACACGGCCCTCGCTGGTCGTCTCGGCCTCACTCGAGGCGGAGACGTTGACCGCGACGACCTGGCCGTTCTCGCCGGATCGGACGACGAGGATGCCGTTGGCGTTGTCGTGGGCGGTGAGCTCGGCCCCGCTTTCCGTGGTGACCGTCGCACTGGTCTCGGTCGTGGCATCAACGGAGACTGCGGCGCCGACGAACCCGGTGACTGCGGTGAGGTTGCCACCGAGATCGAGGCCCGTGCCGCTCTCGACGTTGCTCTTGGACTGTACCTTCACGGACTGGAACACGGTGGCGTCGTTGACCGAGTAGTCGGCCACCGCGTTCCCGGTTGTCTCGAACGCGATATGCGATCCCGCGTACGCTCGCTCCTGGCTGGCCGTCGCCGCCGTCGCGACCGGGGTGAACACGGTCGCGACGACCAGCACGGCCAGCACGGATGCGATGAGTTTGTCACTGGACATCGCAGTCGCGACTGACGGCCCTGGACAGCATATAAACGGGCAGTAGTAACCCCGAACCAACGCGATTCACTCACCGTCAACTCGGATTTAACCACGGCGTTGCCTATCGATTAACCCGGATTGGCCCGGATTACGGTCGTCGGCCCGATAGAAGCTTTTAAGAGTCGGGGTCAGCGGGGTCGGTGTCTGGCAGGGTCACCACGTTCTCCCGCCCGATGCGGAACGTCTCGATGGCATCCGCGTCACGCATCTGCCGGATGACCTTGCTGGTCTTGGCGTCCGTCCAGTCCAGCTTCGCCGCGACCTCCTGTTGTTTCAGGCGGCCGCCGTGCTCCTCGAGGACGGCCTGGACCTGCTCCTCGTTGCTCAACAACGCCCGATCGCCGGGTCCCTCCTCGCCGCCGACCGGCCACGGGACCGCGTCGACGGACACCGCCACCGCCGCGGCGACGGCGACGATCACCAGCGCCGCCACCACCCAGACCCACGCGGCCGGCCCCTCACCGGGCACCGGATCGGGGGCGGACGGCCCGTCCGCCGTCCCGTCGGTCGGTGACGCCGTCTCTGCGACCACGAGGTGCGGTTCGTCGGCGGTGAAGTGCATCGGCCCCTCCCAGACGATCCCGTTCGCCCGGGTCTCCGTCGGGGCGGGCGCGGCCGTCACCCGGTTGTAGGGGGTGGGCCACGTGGTGAGGAAGGTGGTCTCCGAATCGAGGAAGATGCCGCGTACCGCGTCCCCGACCACGATCGAGGAGGCGTTCGTCCGGGCGTACCCGTGCCACCGGAAGGTGTAGATGATGATGCCGTACCGCTGGGGCAACCGTTCGCGGGCGACATCGACGCTGACGTTCGAGAGGGACATGGACCGGTCGGTCGTGTTCTCGGCGTTCTCGATGGTCGCCTGCATGTCCGTGGCGAACCGCGACTCGTAGCGGTCGGGGTCGGCCTCGATCTCCTCGCGGTGTCGCTCGAAGGCCGCGGTGGTGTTCTCGTCGTCCAGCCGGATGCGGTACTCCACGCGCCACGCACCGGTCCCGTTCGCGTAGACGTGGGTCTGTAACAACACGTTGTCAGGGTCGACCTGCACCCCGTAGACGTCCCCGGCCCCGTCGTGGTCCGCGGCCGCCGGCCCCGCCCCGCTGACCCCCACGGCCACGACGAGCAGCAGTAACAACGGGAGACAACGGACCAGGGATTGACGCCCCATTACTCTCCGCACACGGCCCTCCACCCTTAAGCCGTGTCCTTTCACCCGTCGCCCAGGGCACCCTGTGCAGTCCCCGGGGTTCAGGTCGTGGTCGCCGCCTCCACCGCCCGTTGGGCGTACTCGATCGCCAGATCCGCGTGGTCGATCGCGGCCCGCGCCAGCCTCACGGCCGCGGCGTCGTCACCGGCGGCCTGTGCGGCCCGCGCCGACGCCAACCGGTCGGTGGCGGCGGTGAGATTCGCCTGGGCCTGCTCGAGCAGCGTCGCCGTCGCCGGGGCGAGGACCATCCCCTCGAGCAGCGTCGTCGCCTCCCCAACCCGGTCATCGGCGCGGTCGACGGTGGCCTGAGCGTCCTCGATGACCGCGGTGACGTTCGTCGTCTCCGCGACGGTCTCGTTGTCGTCGGTCGACCCGCCGTCGCCGTCACCGGTCGTACCGCCGTCCGTGACGGCGAAACTCGGCGCCACCGTCGGGAGGACACTCCCCTGTAGGGACGCCGCCCGGGCCTCGAGGGCCCGCAGGTCCGTGAGGTCGACGCCGACGTCGATCAACACCGTCAACGACAGCGACTGGCCGACGTCGACGAGTGACGCCGCGATGCGTTCGACGGCCCTGAGCTCGACCGTGAGTTCCGCACTCCGGGCGCGGTACTCGCCGACCGGCATCGACCCGTTCGCGACCGCCGTCTCGAGGGTCGCACGACGGGTGGCCAACCGGTCGAGACGGTCCCGGGTCTCGTTGTAGATGCGGGCGAGGATCGCCGCCCGCTCGACGGCGGTCGCCCCGCGCTCGATCCTGACCGCGACACGGTGGGTGGCCACCGCCCCGTCGTGGTCGGCCTCGTGGGCACCGATGACGCCGGCGAACTGCGCGCCTGGCGGGGTCTCGTCGGGCGCGTCCGTCGCCTCCGGGGGACTGGCCAGCGGCGAGAACCCGTCATCGACGGTGGGGGGTACCACGCCGATGGCACTCGCCGCCGTCACCGGCGCCAGCACCACCAACACCGCGATCCCGATGGCGAGTACCCGACCCATCCTGCCCCGGCTTACGCGGGGCCGCCCCTAAGTGGTGGGTCATCGTCACCGCGAATCAACGCGAATTGCACCGGCGATCACCCCTCGGTTACCCCGGTGTCGTCCGCGAGGAGCTCGAGGGTGCGCCGCCCGGTCAGGGACTCGATGTCGAGTTCCACGATCGCGACGTCGATCGCGTCGATGTCCTCGCCGAACACGCGGATCGGGGCGAACCGCTCGTTGATGGCCGCGGTGTCGAACCGGTCGTGGTCCGCGGCCGGCACCTCGGACAGCGACCCCCTCGCGATGATACTCCAGGAGTCGAGCGCCCGGGGTTCGGCCGTGGGTTCGGTGCCGTAGAGGACGTAGGTCGCCGTGGTCGTCGAGGACAGGAACTGTCGTTTCCGACTCGACGCGGTCATCCCCAGCCGGAAGAAGAGGCTGTCGCCGTCGTAGTAGTGGGCCAGCGGGATCGCGTAGGCCTCGCCGGCGTCGGCCAGTGCCAACACCCCCGTCTCGGCCCCGGCCAAACGCTCCTCGATGGCCGTGTCGTCCAGTCCCTCCGTGTAGGCGTACTCGACGTGGTCCATACCATTACAGAGGCGGCCCCGCCACAAATCCGTTCCCACCACCTCGGGGTCGCCCCGGTGACGCCGTGGTCAGCGAACGACCGTGACCGGTACCGGGGAGTGGCGAAGCACGCGCTCGGCGACACTCCCCATGACCAACCGCGAGACCCCGGACCGGCCGTGACTCCCCATGACCACGTGGTCGATGTCGTGGTCGTCGACGTACTCGAGGATGGCGCGGGCGGGTCGCCCGAGCTCCGTCACGGCCGCCACCTCGACGCCGGCGGCCACCGCACGGTCGGTGGCCGCCTCGAGGACCGCGTCCCCGTGTTCCTGCATGCGGTCCGCCCACGAACTCGCGGCGCCGAGCCCCTCGATCTCGGCTTCGTACATCGCATGCATCGGATCGACGACGTACAGCACCGTGATGTCGGCGTCCGGGTGGTGATCGAGCACCCGGTCGAGGGCCCGTTGTGAGAGGGGCGACCCGTCGTAGGGGACGAGGATCCGTTCGACCATACCCCCAGTTCACCCGGGTGGGTGGAAGGTGTTACCATCGACGGGCCTTTGGCCCTACTCTGCGATGGAGCGGTCACCATGATCGAAGCGTTGCTCGGCGACGACGTCGAATCTAGCGGCCGGTATCTCGCCGAGGTCATCTACGGCGCCAACGACGGCATCGTCACCACGTTCGCGGTCGTTTCCGGCGTGGCTGGCGCGGCGCTGAACCCCTCGATCGTGTTGATCCTCGGGGCCGCGAACCTGTTCGCCGACGGGTTTTCGATGGGGATGAGCAACTACCTCAGCCGCCGCTCGGAGATCGACTACCATCGTTCACGGGACACCGACCCCGGTGGCGAGGCGTCCCCGGACGGGCTCAAGGCCCCGGGTCGCACCGCGGCGGTCACGTTCCTGGCGTTCGTCGTCGCCGGCTGGGCGCCGCTGCTCCCCTACATCGTCACCCTCGGCCCGGTGTTCGAGCTGTCGATCGCGTTCACCGGCGTCGCGTTCTTCGCGGTCGGGGCGAGTCGCAGCCTCGTCACCGACCGCCACTGGCTCGTCAACGGCGTTGAGATGTTCGTCATCGGCATGCTCGCGGCCCTCGTCGCCTACGGCGTCGGCACCCTCCTCGGCGGCGCCGCCTGACCGGGCCGTTGTCACCCCGCGAGAACCGGTGACAGGGTATTTCCCCTTGGCCGGCCTTGGACGGGCTGAGGGCCACCCATGACCTACACCATCGAGATCAGCGACGAACTCAAAACCCGGATGGAGAACCACCTCGAGGACGACGAGACGATCGAGGAGTTCATCGAGGAACTCGTCGCCCTCTACGAGACCGAGGGCGCGTTCCTCCAGGAAGGCTACTCCGAGTAGTCCTTACGCCTCCCGGTCTGGCGCGGTCCCGGCTTCGACCAGGGGCGCCTCCGGGGCGTTCCGCCGGACGCTCTCGAGGCCCTGTCGACATTTCTGCCGACTGGCGTACCCCTCGCCGCTGTCCGCGAGGATGTTGCCGTTGTCGTGGACGAGTCGCCATCGCCACTCCTCGGCGTCGTCACGGTAGCATTCGAAGGTTGCGTTGGCCATGGTTGTCTCCCGCCGGTCGGGTGAAGCGGTGGGAGTGGGATTCGAACCCACGTGGCCTCTCGGCCACCTGCTTTCCAAGCAGGCACGTTTGTCCGCTCTGTCATCCCACCGACGCCGCCCACGGCGGCCGTCGTGGCCCCTGGCTTACGCGGAGGCCTGTTCCTGCCAGCCGCCCTGGTCGACGAGTTCGAAGAGCTTCCGCCAGTTCTCGTCGTCCTCGCTTTCCGGGAGCGAGTCGCGGAGCTGCCGGAAGTCCGAGGGGGCGCTCTCCGTGTGGACGAGGTCGATGATGACGCGGGCGTGGTAGGCGGCCTCCGGCGGGTCGACGCCCTCGATGTCGCTGACGCGGGCGACGAACTCCTGCCAGTCGAATCGTTGGCCGTGCTCGTGGACGGCGCCGGTCATGTACCACTTGATCTCCATGGGGAGCGAGGCCGCGAGGTCGGCGGCGTTCCCCTCGGGGATGCGCTCCCCCAGCGTCATCAACGTCGCGCGGATGGCCCGCAGCGTCTCACCGGTCCCGGGGAGTTCGAGGCGGTGCTTGACAGTGCCGATGAATTCATCAGTGTTCATACCAGTCGAAAGAAGGAGCCGCTCCGATATGAATCGGTAGCTCCCTTCCCAGCGTGTGAAAACGCGTTCGTGGGGGTGCCAGGGGGTCAGTGGAGGGTGTCGGCGAACCAGTCCGCGGCGACCTCGGCCACCTCCTCGAGGGCACCCGCCTCCTCGAAGAGGTGGCCCGCCCCGGCGACGACGTGGAGTTCCTTCTCGCAGTCGAGTCGGTCGTAGGCCGCCCGGTTCAACTCCAGGACCTGGGTGTCCTCGCCGCCGACGATGAACAGGGTCGGCACCGCGATCTCCTCGAGGGCCGCCGACGCCAGGTCGACCCGGCCGCCGCGGGACACCACGGCCTCGACCATCCCCGGGCGTCGAGCGGCGCCGCGCAGCGCCGACGCCGCCCCCGTACTCGACCCGAAGTACCCGATCGACAACGATTCCGTCGCCGGGGTCGTGGCCACCCAGTCCGTGGCCGCGACCAGGCGATCGGTCAACAACGGGATGTCGAAGCGGTTCTCCCGGACGCGGTCTTCCTCCTCGGTCAACAGGTCGAACAACAGCGTCCCCAGTCCCCGGTCCCGGATGACCTCGGCGACGTAGTTGTTCCGCGGACTCGTCCGACTCGACCCGCTCCCGTGGGCGAACACGACGATCTCCCGAGCGTCGTCGGGCACCGCGAGCATCCCCTCGAGTGCCACGTCCTCGAGGGGGATGGTGACGAGCTCCTCGTCGGCGGGTGCCATACCCGAACCGACGCGGGCCACGGCCAAATTCTAGTGGGTTCCCCCGGGACCGCCACCGGTAGTTATCAGCTCGGCGCCCCGACGATGGGTATGGCCAACGCTTCGCTGTCGGGGCCCTACCCCGACGGCGCCGGGTGGCTGTCCGGGTTCGGCCTCGGGGTCGTCGCCGGCCTCATCGCCTGGTACGGGACCGGGGCGGTGACGATTGGGGTGATCGTGTTCGCCGCCACCGGGACCGCACTGGGCGCCATCATCGAATCGTCGATCGACACCCGGCCGCTGACACCGCGGGAACGGCGGGTGGTGTGGCTGCTGCTCGGCGTCGGCATCGTCGTGGGCCTCATCGTGCTCGGATCCGCGGTCCTGGCCGGGTGACCCCGATCAGCCCGCGGCCCAGACGTGGCGGAACTTCCCGCTCCGCGGGTTCCGTTCGGGGGGACTGTCGCCGGGCTCGACGGCGACGCCCGTGATCCCGTGGTCGGTGAGGAACGCATCGAGGGCGGTCTGGACCGCCGCCCACACCGCGGAGGCGTCGGCCCCCGGAGCGACGTCCAGTCGCACGGTCACCGTCACGGGGTCGGTCTGGACGAGCTGGGCGCGGTGGACGCCATCGACCGCCTCGACGACCGACGAGATGGCCAGCGGGAACACCGGCACCGTCGCCCCCGCCTCGTCCTCGAAGTGGAGGACGTCCCCCTGTCGCCCCTCGATCTCGAGGACCGGGAACGGGCTCCCACACCGGCAGGGCTCCTCGAAGAGGGTGACGCTGTCCCCGAGGTCGTACCGGACCAGGGGGAAGATCCGGTTGGCGAGACTGGTGACCAGCACCGTCGCCCCGGGGGTCCCGGGCGCCACGGGGTCGTAGTCCGCATCGACCGGTTCGATGACGAACCAGTCCGTGTTCGCGTGCAGGTTCCCCGCCCCACACTCCCCGGCCAATGTGAAGAACTCGGTGGCCGCGTACAGCTCCTGGACGCGACCGCCGAACGCCGCCCGCAACACCCGTTTCTCGTCGTCGGTGATCGGTTCGCCACTCGGGAGGATGTAGGCCGGGGCGATGTCCAATCGGCCCGCCTCCTGTTCACGGGCGAAGGCCACCAACACGGTGGCGTACCCGACCAGGACTGCCGGCCGATAGTCGTTGAGCGCGGCGACCAGTGTCTCCAGCGGGTCGGTCGGCGAGACGATCTCGAGGCGGTCCCGGAGGAACGGGTACTCCCGTCGGAACATCGTGAGCCCGGAGAACGCCGCGTACGGACCGCCGGTCACCGCGACCATCGCGATCCGCCAGTTCTGCCGGAGCAACCCGTGGAGGACCTCGCCCCGGAGGAGCTGTGGGATCGTCCACCGGTCCCCGACGGCGTCCCCGATCACAAGCGATCGGTCGTCGTGGAGGAAGATCCCCGGCTCCCCCGTGGTGCCGGAGGTCTGCCACACGGGATAGGTGTCCAGGAACCGGCGTCCGATGGTCCGGGGGTCATCGAGGAACGCCTCGACCCGGTCCCTGGTCACGGCGGTGTCGGTGACGACGTCGTCGAATTCCGCCATCAGCATCGGTTTGGTGACGGGCGGCAACGCGGCCAAGTCCGTGATCGGTCGCGGGACGTCAGCGTAGTGCCGTCGGTAGAACCTGGACTGCCGGAGGACGAACGCGAGATGTGACCCCAACCGGTGTCGACGACGGGTGGCGATGGCCCGTCGAGACCGACGGGTCGCGGCGAGGGCGTCGCCACGACGGCGGGCGTTCTCGACGATGGAGAGTTCGTACATGTGGGTGGACCGATCCGGGCGGGCGTCGGTCGCTGTCGCTACGGACGGAACGGGCTTGAGTGTCGTTCGGACTCCCACCCCCTGAGAATCGCCGGGCGGGTTTTTGCCCGCATGGCCGGTACTGGACGACCGCACATGTCCAGTCAACGCATCCTGATGATCGTCGGCGACTTCGGGGAGGACTACGAGATCATGGTGCCCTACCAGGCGCTGCAGGCCGTCGGCCACGAGGTCCACGCCGTCTGTCCCGAGAGGGACGCGGGCGAGACGATCAAGACCGCGATCCACGACTTCCGGGGCGACCAGACCTACCTCGAGGAGCGCGGCCACGACTTCACGCTCACACACAGCTTCACCGAGATCGACCCCAGTGACTACGACGCACTGGTGGTGCCCGGGGGCCGCGCCCCCGAGTACCTCCGCGGATACGACGACGTGCTCGACGCCGTCCGACACTTCTTCGAGGCGGACAAACCGGTCGCGACGCTCTGTCACGGCCCCCAGATCCTGGCCGCCGCCGGCGTCCTCGACGGGTACGAGATGACCTCCTACCCCGCGGTCAGGCCCGAGGTCGAGGCCGCCGGCTGCACGTGGGTCGACGCGGTCACCACCGACCGCAACCTCGTCACCGCCCAGGCCTGGCCCGACCACCCCGAGTGGATCGCACAGTTCCTCGAGGTCCTCGACACCACCATCGAACACGGGACGCCCGCCCCCGCCGACGACTAGGGGCAAGCCCAGAACTTACTGTCTCCCCGTCGAACCGGGGGTATGGCAGGTCCAGCGCCCGCCCTCCACCGGGGCGACGCCGACCCGATGACAGGCCTAGTCCGCGACCGTCGACCCGCGACGAGCCGCCACCATCACCCGCTGGAGGCCGACGCGTGACCCCCACCGACCTCCGGGCGGACATCCCCGCCCTCGAGGACTGCACCTACCTCAACACCGGCGCCAGCGGCCCGAGCCCCCGCCACGTCGTCGAGGCCGCGGAGGCCACCCTCGAACACCACGAGTACACCGCCCCCACCGCCGAGGGGATGTACACCGCGGCCTTCGACACCTACGACGAGACCCGGGCGACGATCGCGTCGTTCCTGGACGCCGACCCCACCGAGATCGCGTTGACCCAGAGCACCACCGACGGCATCAACCGCGTGGCCTGCGCCCTCGAGTGGGCGCCCGGGGACGTCGTCGTCCGCACCGACCTCGAACACCCCGCCGGCATCCTCCCATGGCAGCGCCTCCACCGCACCGACGACATCGAGGTCCGGGTCGTCCCCAGCGACGGCGGGCGCCTCGACCTGGACGCGTACCGCCGCGCCGTCGCCGACGCCCGACTGGTGTGTCTCAGCTCCATCACCTGGAACTACGGCACCCGCCTCCCGGTGGCGACCCTTGTCGACATCGCCCACGACGCCGGCGCCCTCGTCCTCGTCGACGCCGTCCAGTCCCCCGGCCAGACCCCGGTCTCGGTCACCGACTGGGGCGCCGACGTCGTCGCCGCCGCGAGCCACAAGTGGCTGCTGGGCCACTGGGGCGCCGGCTACCTCTACGTCGACGCCGACGTCGCCGCGACCCTGACCCCGCGGGCCATCGGGTACCGCGGCGTCACCACCCCGACCGACGCCGAGTACGAGTTCAAGCCCGGCGCCCACCGCCTCGAGATCGGGACCACCAACCCCGCACCCTACGCCGCCGCCCAGGCCGCCATCGACACCCTCGAGACCATCGGCCTGGACGCCATCGAGGCCCGCATCGAACGGTTGGCCACGCGACTCGCCGACGGCGTCCCGGACACCAACCTCCTGAGTCCGGAATCGCCCGAGACCGGCCTCGTCACCATCGACGTCCCGGACCCGACCGCGACCGTCGATCGGCTCCACGAGGCGGGCATCGTCATCCGCGAGGTCCCGGACCCCAACGCCGTCCGCGCGTCGGTCCACGTCTTCAACACCGAGGCGGACATCGACCGCCTCATCACCGCCCTCGAACCCGAGTGGTGACCGATTCCAACGCCGTGAGAACTGCCCCCCAGTATTTCCCCGGGCCCACCGTAGTCACGACGGGAGCCACCATGCCCATTCAAGACCTCGCCCGCGACGCCGTCGTGACCGCCAGTCGGGACACCGGCATCGCCACGCTCGCCAGGCGCATGCGCGACGAGAACGTCGGCAGCGTCGTCATCACCAACGACGACAGCCCGGTCGGCATCGTCACAGACCGGGACCTCACCACTCGGGTCCTCGCCGACGACGCCGACGCCGACGCACTGACCGCCGCCGACGTCATGACCGAGAACCTCTGTACCGCCGGCGCCGACACCGGGTTCTACGAGGCCGCCGAGGTGATGAGCGAGAACGGCGTCCGTCGACTCCCGGTCTGTGCCGAGGACGGCGCCCTCGTCGGCATCATCACCGCCGACGACCTCACCGAACTCCTCGCCGACGAACAACAGTACCTCGGCGCCATCATCCGCAGCCAACGCCCCGCCTACTGACCACCCACCGGGGCCGCCCTCCCCCGGGTCCCCACCCGACGCCCCGGGACCGACCCATGTCATCAGACACCCGCCGCTTCCAGGACCGAACCGACGCCGGCCCCCAACTCGGGGCGGCGATCCGCGACCGCGGCATCGACGCCGACATCGTCCTCGCCATCCCCCGGGGCGGCCTCCCGCTCGGCCGCGCGGTCGCCGACGCCGTCGACGCCCCGCTCGACGTCATCGTCGCCAAGAAGATCGGCGCCCCCGGCAACCCCGAGTACGCCATCGGCGCCGTCGCCAGCGACGGCAGCGTCTGGCGCAACGAGACCGCGATCGCCCACACGACCGCCGACGACCAGTACTTCGAGGCCGAACGCGAGACGATCGCCGCAGCCGCCCAGGCCAAGGCCGACCGGTACCGGGGCACCCGCCCACCACCGGACCTCGCCGGCAAGACCGTCGTCATCGTCGACGACGGCGTCGCCACCGGCTCGACCATGCGGGCCTGCCTCGAGATGCTGACCGCCGCCGACACCGCACGCATCGTCGTCGCCATCCCCGTCGGCCCACCCGACACCGTCGCCGCCCTCGAACGCGTCGCCGACGACGTCATCTGTCTGTCCACCCCGTCCAGCTTCATGGGCGTCGGCCAGTTCTACGACCGGTTCGACCAGGTGACCGATGCCGAGGCCATGACCTACCTCGACCCCCAGTGACCCGAGGTGAGTTACCAGTTTCCGGGAATGCCCGGCGAGTACTTGCCGCCACGAACCCTACCTCCAGCCGACGGTGTGAGCACCGCAGTCAGATCCACCGACCCCAAGGTACCACCATGGACATCGCAGATCTCGTTTCAGCAGACTACGAATCACTCCCGGCGACCACCCCGGTCTCGAAACTGGTCGGCATCTTTGACGATCCCGAGGTCATCGGTGTCGTCGTCACCGACGAGGAAGGCTACGACGGCGTCGTCACCCGCCGCCAACTCCTGACCTCCCACCACCCGCCGGACGAACACATCGGCTCGCTCGTCTGGCACGTCCCCCGCCTCGACCCCAGCGAGGACGTCCGGGACGTCGCCCGCCTGATGATCGACAGCGCCGCCCACCTCCTCCCCGTCTTCGACGGGGCGACCCTGGTCGGCGTCGTCACCGTCGACGGCATCCTCGAGGCGGTCAAACCCTACCTCGACGCCCTGGACGTGCGTGACGCCGCCACCACGGACCTCCAGACGGTCGCCCCCGATGACACGGTGGGCACCGCCCTCCACGTCTTCCGCGACCACCACATCACCCACCTCCCCGTCGTCGAGGACGACACCGCCCTCGGCATGTTGAGCCTCTATGACATCACCACCGTCACCGTCCGCGCCGCCACCAAGGCCCAGGGCGGCGACGGTCCCGACGTCGAGGCCCCCGCCGGCCGCGGCGGGTTCGGCGCCCGGGAAGGCGAACGCGAACGCACCCTCGACCTCCCCGTCCGGGACCTGATGGTCACCCCGGTCCACACCATCACCCCGGACCGTCCCCTCGACGCCGCCGTCGACACCATGCTGGAGTTCGGGGGATCGTCTCTGGTCGTGACCGACGACGGGCGACCCCACGGCATCATCACGAAGACCGACATCCTCGACGCCCTCACCTGGGAGGCCGGCGGCAACCGCGGCGTCCAGGTGTACAACATCGACCTCGTCGAGGACCTCGGATACGACGACATCGTCGCGATGGTCGACGGGTTCGACGAGATGGACCGGGACATGCGGGTCCTCGACGCCAAGATCCACTTCCACGAACACGACGAGAAGGTGCGAGGGACGCCGTTGCTGCTCGCCCGCCTCCGGCTACACACCGACCGCGGCCTGTTCATCGGGACCGGCGAGGGGTACGGCGCCAAACACGCGCTCAACGAGGCCCGCGAGGTCGTCACCCGCCAGATCCGGGATCGGAAGACCTTCGGCCGCAGTAAGAAACCGCGGGACGCCGAGTTCTGGGAGAAGCGCTTCGGCTGGCTGCTGGAACCGGAACCCTAGAGCTTCCCCGCCAACACCTTCGCCGCCGTCGCGACCGGATCCCACACGGGGCTGAACGGTGGGGCGTACGCCAGATCGAGGTTCTGCAACTCCGTGACCGACAACCCGGCGTGCAGCGCCGTCGCCACCGTGTCCACCCGTTTGACCCCGTCTCGACCCACGAGACTCGCGCCCAGCACGCGCCCGGAGTCCCGGTCGGCGACGAGGGTCACCGTCAACTCCTCGGCACCGGGATAGTAGTGGGCGCGGGTCGGTGCCGTGATCTCCACCCGCACCGGGTCGAACCCGGCCTCACGCGCCACGTCGTCGTCGAGCACCCCGGTGCGGGCGGCGCCGACCTCGAAGGCCTTGACGATGGCCGTCCCGGCGATCTCGCCGACCGCCGTCGGCGTCCCGGTGACGGTCTGTCCGATCGCGCGCCCAGCCCGGTTGGCCGTCAGGGCCAACGGGACGTGGTCGGGGGCGCCGGTCACGACGTTGGTGGCCTCCGCACAGTCACCCGCGGCGAACACGTCACTCGCGGAGGTTCGGCCGTACTCGTCGGTGGCGATGGCACCCGTCGGCCCGACGTCGATGCCGGCCGCCGACGCCAGCGCGACGTTGGGGGCGGCACCGACGCCGACGATCACCAGGTCCGCATCGACCGTCGCCCCGTCGTCGAGTTCGACGCCGGTCACCCGGTCGTCTCCCTGGAATCCCGCGACCGCGGTGTCGAGGTGGAGGTCGACGCCCACGGCCTCGAGGTGGTCCTCGACGACCGTGGCCACCGCCTCGCCGAACGGGTCGAGGACGTGGGGCAGCATCTCGAAGAGGTGGATGTCCAGGTCCCGCGCGGCGAGGGCCTCGGCCATCTCGATGCCGACGTAGCCCCCGCCGACGATTGCGGCGGTGTCCGGGGCGGTGGTCTCGATGAACTCGTCGAGGGCGGCCGCGTCGTCCATGCGGTGGACGGTGAACACGCCCTCGCGGTCCAGTCCCTCGAACGGGGGTTCGACGGCGTGGGCACCGGTCGCGATCAGCAACTGGCCGTACCGCTGCTCGAAGGTGTCGCCGTCGGCCGCGACCGTCACGGTCTTGGCGGCGGGGTCGATGGCGGTGACCTCGTGGTGGAGGCGCACGTCGATGTCGCGTTCGGTGCGGAACTGTTCGGGCGTGATCTGGACGAGGTCCTCGAGCGCCGGGACGTCGCCTTTGATGTAGTAGGGCATCCCGCAGGCGGCGTAGGACACCCAGTCACCTTTCTCGAAGACGACGATGTCGAGTTCCGGGGCGGCCCGCCGTGCTTTGCTCGCGGCGCTCATCCCCGCGGCGTCACCGCCGATGACTACGAACGGCTGGTCCATGGTCGGGGTACGCGGGCTCCGGGGTTATACCAGTCGTCGGTTCCCACGCCCCTGGAAGACCACGGCCCCGCGGGGGACCCCCTTTCTTCCCACCGGTTGGGAATCTCGACCGGGGATTATGCCCCGGTCCCGCGTAGGTCCAGCCGAGGGTCCCACGGGGGAGGTCACCATGATCGACAATCACACGACGGAGGACGGTGACGGGGAACTGACGGACGTCGGCGGACCGGAGGATCGGCCTGTCCCGCTCGCCGCCGAGATCGTCGTCGCCCGGGACGGGCCGGCCGAGTGCACGTTGTTTCCCCCGGAGGCGACCGACCTCGAGTTGATGACCAACTGGATCACGGCACGGGAGGGCTCGTTCTGCAGTCTCGAGGACATGCGGTGAGCGACGGATTCTCAGCCGCTGGGAGTCAGGCCCCGCGTATTTAGCGGTTGTCGTCGTACTGTCTCCTGATTATGCCAGTGAAATCACTCGCAGTCGACCCCGTCACGACCCGGCCGGACACCTCGGTCCGCGCCGTCGCCCGGATGCTTCGCGACGAGGATCTCGGGGACCTGATCGTCGTCGAGGACCGGAAACCGATCGGGATCGTCACCGACCGCGACATCGCGCTCGCCGTCGCCGACCACGAGGACCTCGAACCCCTCAGTGTCGCCGACATCATGACCCGGGACCCGATCACGATCCACGAGGACGCCACGGCCGTCGACCTCCCCGCCCGGATGGCCGAGGGCCACGTCCGCCGCATCCCCGTCGTCGACGACGACGGCGTCCTCGTCGGCATCGCCACGCTCGACGACGTCGTCGCCACGATCGGCGAGATGATGAAAGACGTCGCGACGGTCATCGAGTGGCAGTCCCGCGAGTACCGTCAGGACGCCCAACCCGCCTGAACGGGGCCGCGACTCAGCGGACGGTCAGCACCGGCACCTCGCTGGTGCGGACCGTGCGTTCGGTGACACTCCCGATGAGGTACCGGTCCAACCCGGTGCGGCCGTGGGTGCCCATCGCCACGAAGTCGATGTCCTGGTCGGCGACGTAGGACCGGATGGCGCGGTACGGCGTCCCCTGGCTGAGCTCGGTGACCACGTCGACGCCGCGGTCCCGGCACCGCGACGCCACCGTCTCGACGGCCGTCTCCGCCTGGGTCTCGACGGCCTCGACGACATCCGGGAGCACCGGGCCCACGTCGGCGGCCCCGGCCAGGCCCGCGACGTTGATGACCGAGAGGGCATGCACCGTCGCGTCGAACCGATCGGCGATGGCGACGCCGTGCTCGATGGCGGCCGTGGACGCCTCGCTCCCGTCGGTCGGGATCAACACCCGGTCGTACCCGTCGCCGTCCTCGGGCTCGACCCGACTCGTCAGCACGGGGACGTCACTCGTGCGGACGACTCGTTCGGTGACGCTCCCGAGCAGCAGGCGGTCGAGGCCGGTGCGGCCGTGGGTCCCCATCGAGATGAGATCGGCGCCGGCATCCGCGGCGTACTTCCGGATCGTCGCGGCCGGCGACCCCGTCAACACGGTCGTCTCGCAGGGGACGCCGGTGTCCGCGACCAGCTCCGCGAGGCTGTCGACGGCTGTGTGGGCGCGCTCCTCGAACCGGGTTCGAACCGTCCCGAGCTCGGGGTCGATGGCCTCGAAGTCGCGGCTGAACGATCGGTCGTCGACCACGCTGAGGAAGTGGATCTCGCTGTCGAAGGCCGACGCCAGCGTGACGCCGTGGCGCGCGGCGACCTCCGCCCCGGCACTCCCGTCGGTCGGCACCAGGATCGTCTCGTACATCCTCACCCTCCCCTGGACCTACGACCAGGCCGCCCATAAAGTGCGGTCACGGACCCTGGGCCCCTCAGTCGCTGGCCTCGTCGAGCTGCTGGCCCGTCGCCCGCGCGACCGCGATCAGGAACCCGAGGCCCCGTTGGACGTCGGGATCGCGGGTCGCCTTCAACAGGCCGATCGCGCCGACCGGTTCCGGTGGCGTCTCGGTGCCGCCGGCGTCCCCGATGGCCGTCAACAGCGTCTCGAGACCGCGGACGGTCTCGGGCTCGCTGGCGGTGTCGACGAGCTCCCCCATCCGGCTCCCGCGACGGGCGAGGGTCGTCACCATCTCGTCGTCCAAGGCCGCGGTCCCCAACTCGAGGACGTCCAGCAGCTCGTTGACGGCGTCCAGGCGGTCGATCAGCGCGGCGGTGGCCGCCGGGTTCTCGGCGACGGCGCGGGTCACGGCGTCGTCGAACGCGGGGTCCGCCATGGTCACAGCACCCCCTTGGCGGTGAGCCAGTAGGACTCGTTGTACCCGAGTTTGCTCCAGTGCAGCGTCCGGCTCGGTGGCCGCACGGTCGGCTGTTCGCCGTACGTGAACTCGACGAAGGTGGCGGTGTCCATCCCGGCTTCGATGAAGCAGACCGTCTTGCCGTCGTAGCGCGCCGTCGGCCGCTGGCCGCGCACCGTGCTGGCGAGGCGGTCGGCGACGACCCCGGCCTGGTAGTGGGCGACACTACCCGCCTTCGACGTCGGGACGTCGGCGGCGTCCCCGATGGCGTAGACGTCCGCGACGCCGTCGGCCGCGAGGGTGTGCCGGTCGACGGGCACCCAGCCACCGTCCCCGAGGCCCGCGTCCGCGATCAGGGGCGACCCGGTGTGCGGTGGGATCCCGACGAGGAGGTCGTACTCGATCTCGTCGCCCTCCATGGTCTCGAGCACCTGGGCGTCCGGGTCGACGGCCTCCGGGTTGACGAACGTCGCCAGTTCGATGTCGCGGGCCTCGAACTCCGCGGTCGCCCACTCCGCGATCGACTCGATGCCGTGGGCACGCTGGATCGGGTAGGTGTAGGTGATCTCGATGTCCTCGCGCAGCCCACGCTCGCGGAACCAGTCGTCGGCCATCAACACGAACTCGACGGGGGCCGCCGGACACATGTGGGGGACCCCGATGACCGAGAGGACAAGTCGGCCCTCGGTGAACGACGCCAGAGCCGTCCGGAGCGCCGTCGCGCCGTCGGCCCCGTAGAAGTGATGGCCGCCCGCCCGCAGACCGGGCACCTCATCGGGGGCCAGTGTCGCACCGGTCGCGAGCACGAGGTGGTCGTAGTCGCGGGTCGATCCGCTCGCCAGGGTGAGTCGTTTCCCGTCGGTGTCGACGTCGGTGACCCGGTCGATCTCGAGGGCGACCCGACGGTCGAGCAACTCCCTGAGCGGGCGGACGCCGTCGGCGACCTCCCGCTTCCCGAAGGCGACGTACAGGAACACGGGTTTGTAGACGTGGTCTGCGCCGTCGTTGACGAGGGTGACGGTGACGTCGCCGGCCTCGATCTCGGGGCCCAGGTGGTCGGCCAGGCGATTCGCGAGGACGGTGCCGCCCGTCCCGCCGCCGACGACGACGATGTCTTCGGTCATCTCAGGTGGTCTTGACGTAGATGCTCCAGTAGTCGTCGTGCTCGACGATGCCGAGCAGCTCGTGACCGGCCTTCTCCACCCATTCCGGGACGTCGTGGCTCGAGGAGGTGTCCGAGGTCTGGAGTTCGAAGACGGTGCCGGGATCGGTCTGTTTGACCTTCCCGATGAGGTCCATCAGTGGGCCGGGACAGGTGGCGCCGCGCGAGTCGATCGTGACGTCTGCGTCGTAGTCGGTTTCAGTCATGGTGGTTGGAATCTTGTGGTTGTCGTGGAACGGTCCTCAGACGAAGACGACCTGCTTGTCTTCGGCGTGCCCGAGGAACCCGGAGACGCCGAGGACGTCGTCGAAGACGTCGGCGTACGCCTCGAGGCCCTTGCCGAGGGCGTCCATGGAGAGTTCACACGCGTAGATGCTGATGGGGCCGATGCTGGCTGCCTGTTCGAGGTTCTCGACGAACAGCGACATGTCCATCTCCGGGTGGTTGAGCATGGCCTCGCCCACCTCGCCCATCTCGAAGTCCATCGCCGCGATCCGGTCGCGGTCGAAGGCCTCGAGGCCGTCCATCGTGGCGAAGACGTCGACCGGGACGTCGGAGGCGGCGGCGATGGCGGCGATGTTGCTCACCGCTTGGAGTCGTTCCAACTGGCCGGACGCGAGGACGATTGCATACCCTGGCATCTCACTCACATCTAGACGGTGGCGCCACTCGGAGTAGTATTGAACGGCCTTTCCAAGATTGTGGGAATCAACAGACTGCAAGAGGGTGAAACCGGGCGTTCGGGGTGTGGCCGTCGATCAGAAGATCTCGAGTTCGGTCACCATCCGCCGCACCAATTCCGGCTCCTGGAGGACGTGCCCGTCCTCGTCGACGTGTCGGGACCCCACCTCCTCGCTGAGCACCGCCGTGTCGTAGTAGAGGTCCTCGTCGCCCTCCACGCGACCGATGCGGTCCGCGGGAAACATCACCGGTCCGTCCTCGGCGTCGGTCACCGCCACCCACCCGTTCTCGGTGACGAACACCCGTTCACACTCGACCGGATCCGTATCGTCCCTGAAATGCACGGTCGCCATACTCGAGACCACGACGCCACCGGTCTTGAACCCGGGCGCCCGTTACCGGTGACTGGGAGCAGCCGGTCACCACGGGGGTCGCGACCGCTCGACGTCACAGCACCGACATCGGGCGACCACCTTTTTCCCGGCGTTCGACCTACCGCGGAGCGTGCCCTACGAACGGCTGCCGGACCGCCTCGCCGAACAGTGGTCGCCGACCCTCGCCACCCTCCCCGACGGCAGCATCGACCACTACTGTACCCTCACCGCCGGCGCCGTCGGCCCGCTGAAGACCCGGGAGACCCTCGGCCGCGAGATCCAGGACCCCAACCGATCGACGTTCCGGATGCACATCGACACCACCGAACCCGGTGGCCAGGCCGTCAACGTCGCCACCCAACTCGACGCGATTGGCGCCGACGTCACCTGCTATGGCCACCTCGACCACCCGGTCCTCGCGGACCTCCCGTTCCCGACGGTGTCGATGGGCGCCCCCGCCGTCGTCTACGCCTTCAACTTCGCCGACAGCGACGTCATGTTCGTCGAAGGCTCGCCCATGGACGACTGGACGCTCGCGGACCTCCGGGCGGTCGCTGACCTCACCGAGGTCTTCACCGCCGACGCCGTCTGCTGTTCGAACTGGGTGTCGTTCCCCGGGCTGGGCCCTGCATTCCACGAGTTGGCGGGGATGGACCTCCCCCGATGCCCGTTCGTCCTCGACCCCGGGGACATCGTCGGCTCCCGCCCCGACGCCATCGCGGACTTGCACACCGCCCTCGCTGCCCTCCAGGACACCTTCGACGTCGTCTACAACGCCAACCGCCAGGAGATTCGGGCGACCGCCGCCATCCTCGAGGACCCGCCCGCCGATGACCACGGCCGGCTCGCCGCCATCCGCGAGGCCACCGGCATCACCGCCGCCGTCCTCCACGCCCCCGAGGAGGCCGCCGCGGCCACCGCGGACGGCGTCACCGCCGTCGACACCCTCCACGTCGCGTCGCCGGCCCGCCACACCGGTGGCGGCGATCGGTTCACCGGCGGCCTCGGCTACGCGCTGGCCTGCGGATGGGACTGGGACCTGGCGCTGGCCTGCGGGAACGCCTGTGCGGCCCGCTACGTCGAGACGGGCAAGACCCCCGGGCCCGAGGCCCTCGCCGCGTTCCTCCGTGACCGTCGCCCGTGACCCACCACCACTGATTCCCATCGCCCGGGAATTCTCCCAACTATAACGGTGGCCCTCGCCGACCTCCGGACTGCGACCCGCGAGGGGACCCGGACACGCTGCCGGCGACCTTGGTACGGACCGCCCTGGCAGCGTCGGCCGCCGGTGGGCTCCGACTGGAGCACCCGCCGGAGACCGGGGACGGACCGGCCCCGACCCCGTTCACCGATGGGGGGCAACGACAGGCACCATCTCGGCAGCTTCCCGCCGCCTCTGCCGAGACCCACCCACGCCGCTGCCGGCGTCGGGTGGACCCGGGCCCGGGACACCGCTCCCGTCCGCCTCACATCGCGTGGTCGCCACCGCGTACTGTTATGTGGCCGACGCGAGTACAACGACCCATGGCCAGCGCCGACCTCGACGGGGCCGAGGACGTCAGCGCGGACAACCCCTACATCCGCGACCCCGACACCGACTTCCCACCGATCGAGGCACTCAGCGAGGACGAGGCCACCCGGGAGGTCCAGTACCTGCGGGAGGCCATCCGGTTCCACGACTACCGGTACTACGTCCGCAACGACCCCGTGATCGGCGACCGGACCTACGACGCCCTCTTCGACCGACTGCAATCCCTCGAGGACGCCTTCGACCTCCAGACCGAGACCAGTCCCACCCAGCGGGTCGGGGGCGAACCCCTCGAGGAACTCGGCACCGTCGAGCACCCGGTCCCGTTGCTGTCCCTGGACTCCAGCAACGAGGAAGCCGACGTCCGGGCCTTCGACCGGCGGGTGCGTGACGGCGTCGACGGCGAGGTCGCCTACGTCTGCGAACCCAAGTTCGACGGACTGTCGATCGCCATCACCTACGAGGACGGCATCTACCAGCAGGCGGCCACCCGCGGCGACGGCGACACCGGGGAAGACGTCACGCAGAACGTCCGCACCATCCGGAGTGTCCCCACGGAACTCCGCGGCGACCACCCCGGATTCCTCGTCGTCCGCGGCGAGGTCTACATGCCCAAGGACGCCTTCCAGGCGTACAACAAACAACGCATCCAGGACGGCGAAGACCCGTTCGCCAACCCGCGGAACGCCGCCGCCGGCACGGTCCGGCAACTCGACCCCGCGGTCACCGCCGATCGCCCGCTGGACTGCTTTTTCTACGACGTGCTCGTCGCCGGCGAGTCCAGCGACGCCACCGCGGACGCGGACGCGTCACGCGGCGCCATCGCCTACGACGGCCTCGACAGCCACTGGGCCGAACACGAGACCCTCCCCGACTGGGGGTTCAAGGTCAGCGATCGCGCCGAACGCCTCGAGGACATCGACGCCGTCATCGACTACCGCAACGACCTCCAGGCCGAACGGGACTCGCTGAACTACGACATCGACGGCGTCGTCTGCAAGGTCGACGACCGCGCCCAGTGTGGCGCGCTCGGCACCACGACCCGGCACTACCGGTGGGCCTACGGCTACAAGTTCCCCGCCCGCAGCGAGACCACCGAGATCCAGGATATCGTCGTCCAGGTCGGGCGCACCGGCCGCCTCACCCCCGTCGCCCTGCTGACCCCGGTCGATGTCTCGGGTGTGACCGTCTCCCGTGCGAGCCTGCACAATCAGGCCGAGATCGACGACATGGGCGTCAACGTCGGCGACGAGGTCACCATCCAGCGCGCCGGCGACGTCATCCCCTACGTCGCCGACGTCGTCGAATCCCACAGCGACGACACGTTCCGCCTCCCCGAGACGTGTCCCGTGTGTGACAGCCCGGTCGAACGCCGCGGCCCGCTGCACTTCTGTACCGGCGGCCTGTCCTGTCCCGCCCAGCTCAAGCGGTCGGTCGAACACTTCGCCAGCGACGACGGCCTCGACATCGAGGGCATCGGCGAGAAGGCCGCCGACCAACTCGTCGACGCCGGCCTCATCGAGGACGGGATCGCCGACCTCTACACCATCACGAGAACCGATCTCCTGGCCCTGGAGGGCTGGGGCGAGACAAGCGCCGACAACCTCCTCGCCGAGATCGAGGCGTCCAAGGACCCCTCGCTGTCGGCGTTCCTCTCCGCGATCGGCATCCCCGAGGTGGGGCCGGCGGTCGCCCGCGACCTCGCCACGCACTTCGAATCCCTCGATGCCATCCTGGCGGCCTCCGAAGACGACCTCGCCGCGGTCGAGGGCGTCGGCCCGACGATGGCCGCCCAGATCCACTCGTTCTTCGCCAACGACCGGAACCGCGAGGCGATCGCACGGCTCCGCGAGTACGGTGTGACACCCGAAGCGGCTGCGATGGCCGGCGGCGACGAGCTGGCGGGACTGACCATCGTCTTCACGGGCGCCGTCGAGGACTGGACCCGCGACGAGCTGGAGGCCCTCGTCGAACGCCACGGCGGCGACGCCACGGGCAGCGTCTCCGGGAACACCGACTACCTTGTCGTCGGGGCCGACCCCGGCACCACCAAACGCGAGGACGCCGCCGCCAACGACGTCGATGAGCTCTCTCCCGAGGCGTTCTTCGACCTGTTGGCCGACCGCGGCGTCGACGTCGACGCGTGACCACCTACCGGGAACCGAGCCCCGGTTTCTTACCGGCGCGCCCGCCACGTGGCCCTAGGAGCGCACCGCCGTGAAGAACAAGGAAATCGCCGAGATGCTCCGCGAGATCGCGGACTTCCTCGAGATCGAGGAGGTCCAGTACAAGCCACGGGCCTACCGGACCGCCGCCCGGAACATCGAGTCGCTGTCCGAGGACATCGAGAGCATCCACGACCGCGGGGAACTCGAGGAGATCGAGGGCGTCGGCGAGAGCATCGCCGAGAAGATCGCCGAGTACCTCGAGACCGGGGAACTCCAGTACTACGAGGACCTGAAAGCCGACCTCCCCATCGACATCGAGGCGATCACCAGCGTCGAGGGCGTCGGCCCCAAGACCGCCAAGAAACTCTACCAGGCCCTCGAGATACAGACCCTCGACGACCTCGAGGCCGCCGCCCAGGCCGGCCAGATCGCCGCCGTCGAGGGGTTCGGCGAGACGTCCCAACAGAACATCCTCGAGCACATCCCCCGGGCCCGGGAGAGCCAGGAACGGATGCTGCTCGGGAAGGCCTTCCCCATCGCCGAGAACGTCCAACAACGGTTGGCAGACGACGACGCCTTCGAGGCGGTGACGATCGTCGGGTCGTTCCGGCGGCGCCGCCCGACCGTCGGCGACATCGACATCCTCGCGACCGCCGCCGACCCCGGGGCGGCGATGGACGTGTTCTGTGGCCACGACGACGTCAACGAGGTGCTGTCACGCGGCGAGACCAAGTCCTCCGTCGTCGTCTCGGGGGACCTCCAGATGGACCTCCGCATCGTCGACTCGGCAGAGTACGGCGCCGCCCTCGTCTACTTCACCGGGTCGAAGGCCCACAACATCACGCTGCGGAACCGGGCGATCGACGCCGACCAGAAACTCAACGAATACGGGCTCTTCGACGTCAGCGACGTCGAGGACGCCACCGACTCCCAGCGGGCCGGCGACCGGATCGCCGGCGACACCGAGGAGGCGGTCTACGACGCCCTGGGCCTCGACTGGATCCCGCCCGAACTCCGCGAGGACACCGGTGAGGTCGACGCCGCGGCCGCGGGCGAGCTGCCCGACCTGGTCAGCGAGGAGGACGTCCGTGGCGACCTCCAGGTCCACACCGACTACTCGGATGGCTCCGCGGACGTCCGCGAAATGGCCGTCGCGGCGGCCGACCGCGGCCACGAGTACATCCTCATCACCGACCACGGCCCGAACGCCCCGATCCCCTCGAAACTCGACGAGGCGGCCTTCGCCGAGCAACGCGAGGACATCGACGCCGTCAACGACGACCTGGACATCACGGTCCTGCAGGGGATCGAGGCCGAGATCGTCGAGGATGGCGTCGACCTCCCCGACTCGTTTCACGACCACTGCGACCTCGTCGTCGCCGGGATGCACAGCACGCCGGACGACGCCACCGAACGGATCCTCGACGCCTTCGAGAACGACCCGATCGACATCTTCGCCCACCCGACCAACCGACTGATCAACGAACGCGACCCCCTCGATCTCGACATGGGTGCCATCATGGACGCGGCCGCCGACCACCAGATCGCCATCGAGATCAACGCCCAGCCCGCGCGCCTGGACCTCGACTGGCACCACGTCAAGGACTTCCGGGACACCGTCGAGCTCGTCGTGAACACCGACGCCCACACCACCGGCGAACTCGGGTACATGCACCTCGGCGTCGCCCAGGCCCGCCGTGGCTGGTGTGAACCCGCGGACGTCATCAACACCCGCGGCGTCGAGGAGTTCCTGTCGTTCTTCGAGGGGTGAGCCCGGTCACTCGCCGCGGTTCCGGGATTCGATCGCCTGTCCCTGTCGTCGGGCCAGTCCCTTCGCGGTCGCCCGCGACCGGTCGTTGCCCGGCTCGTAGAAGTACCGCTTCCCCGCGTCACCCCACCGATACCACCCTTTCCGCTCCCCGTCGACCGTCGTGTACCCCTGTTGGAGTGGCATACCCCGACCGACGGCCGCCACCGGCCTAAACCTTCCTCGCGGACGGCGTCGAATCCACACGACTGATAACGGGGGCGGTCGAGGACCGCGTATGTTCAGAATCGGCGCCCACGTCTCGATCAGCGATGGGTTCCCGGCGGCCGTGGACCACGAGGTCGAACTCGGCGGGAACTGCGGCCAGATCTTCGTCGGCTCGCCCCGTGGCTGGGCAGTCAGCGACGTCGACGACGCGGAGGCGGCGGCCTTCCAGGACGCCGCCACCGACCAGGACGTCGGCCCGTGGATCGTCCACGGCACCTACCTCATCAACCTCGCCACCCCCAAAGACGACCTCGCCGAGAAGTCCGTAGACTGTCTGCAGGACGAACTCGACGCCGCCTCGACCCTCGACATCCCCTACTACGTCTTCCACCCCGGCGCCCACACCGGCGCCGGCGAAGACACCGGCATCGCCAACGTCGGCGACCGGCTCTCGGCGTTGGACATCCCCGAGAACGTCACCCTCCTCCTGGAGAACACCGCCGGCAAGGGCACCACCGTCGGCAAACACCTCGAGGACCTCGACGAGATGGTCGCGACCGCCGCCTACGACTACGACGACATCGGCATCTGCCTGGACACCTGTCACCTCTTCGCCGCCGGGTACGACTTCCGGGACGAGGCGGGAATCGAGGATCTCGTGGACGAGGTCGACGCCACGGTCGGCCTCGAGAACGTCGCCTACCTCCACCTCAACGACTCGAAACACCCGCTCGGCTCCGAGAAGGACGAACACGAACACATCGGCGAGGGCGAGATCGGGGTCGACGGCTTCGACCGGTTCATCAACCACGACGCGTTGCGGGACCTGCCGATGGTCCTGGAGACCCCCGAAGACGAGAAGGGGTACGCCTGGAACATCCAGACCCTCTCGGACCTCCGCACCGGGGACTGACATCGGTTTTCAATAGTTGGGGATTGGGGGCGTGGTTAAGAGACCGGCCGCCGGACCTACGCCAATGCCCAATCTCGACAACGTCGCCCGCACGGTCCTCCGGCGACGGTACCTCAGACAAGACGAGACCGGCGAGGTCATCGAGACCCCCGACGAGCTGTTCCACCGCGTCGCCACGAACCTCGCCGCCGCCGAAGCCCGCTTCGACGGTGACGTCGCCGCCGTCGACCGTCGGTTCTACGAGACGATGGCCGCCCTCGACTTCCTGCCGAACTCCCCGACGCTGATGAACGCCGGGACCGACCTCCAGCAGCTCGCAGCCTGTTTCGTCCTCCCCATCGAGGACTCCATCGAGTCGATCTTCACCGCGGTCAAACACACCGCCCTCATCCACCAGAGCGGCGGTGGCACCGGGTTCTCCTTCTCGAAGCTGCGGCCCGCCGGCGACGTCGTCATGAAGACCGGTGGCGTCGCCTCCGGCCCGGTCAGCTTCATGCAGATCTTCGACGCCGCCACCGAACAGATCAAGCAGGGCGGTCGCCGCCGCGGCGCCAACATGGGCGTCCTCGACGTCGCCCACCCCGACATCGAGTCGTTCATCACCGTCAAAGCCGAGGCCGACGTCCTCCGGAACTTCAACCTCTCGGTCGCGACCGACGCCCGGTTCTGGGACGCCTACGAGGACGGCGAACCGTTCGCACTCGTCAACCCCCGCACCACCGAGGCCGTCGAGACCGTCGACCCCGCGACCATCCTCGAGTCCATCGCCGAACAGGCCTGGGCCACCGGGGACCCCGGCCTGCTGTTCCTCGACCGGATCAACGCGGACAATCCCACGCCGGCACTGGGCCGCATTACCGCGACCAACCCGTGTGGCGAGGTCCCGGAACTCCCCTACGAGGCCTGCATCCTCGGCTCGGTCAACCTCGCCAACCACACCACCGGCGACGCCATCGACTGGGACAAGCTCCGTGACACCGTCCACCTCGGGGTCAGACTCCTGGACAACGCCATCGAGATGTCCACATTCCCCATCCCGCAGATCACGGCGATGGTCAACACCACCCGCCGCATCGGCCTCGGCGTCATGGGGTTCCACGACCTCCTCGTCGACCTGGCGATCCCCTACAACTCGGCGGCGGCCGTCGACGTCGCCGACGAACTCATGGGGTTCATCAGCGACGAAGCCTGGGCGGCCTCCCGAGAGCTCGCCGACGAACGCGGGGTGTTCCCCGCGTGGCAGGACTCGGTCCACGACACCCCGGTCCGGAACGCCACCACGACCTCGATCGCCCCGACCGGCACCATCTCGCTGATCGCCGGCTGCTCGGCCAGCATCGAACCGATCTACAACGTCGCCTACACCAAACAGGTGCTTGGCGGTCTCGAGATGCGCAACGACCGGTTCCGGGCGATCGCCGAGGACCGGGGCTTCTACTCCGAGGCGCTGATCGAGGAGTTACACGGCCGCACCACCATCCAGGACGTCGACGCGATCCCCGACGATGTCAAGGCGCTGTTCCAGACCGCCCACGACGTCCCCGCCGCCCAGCACCTCGCCATCCAGGCGGCCTTCCAGGAGCATGTGGACAACGCCGTCAGCAAGACGGTCAATCTCCCCGCGTCCGCCAGCGTCGCCGACGTCAAGGAGGTCCTGGTCTCGGCCCGCCACCACGACCTCAAGGGCATCACCGTCTTCCGGAGCGGCGCCCGTCCCGAACAGGTGCTGGGCGAGAGCCCGCTCAAAGAGGAGTGTGCCGGCGAGTGCGACTACGTCGCCCCACGAACCGAGTCGGCCCGGTGATTATCGGTCGCTGAGAATCGACACGACCTATATCGGGCGTCTCCGCGTCGGTCTACCGGTGACCATGCAACTCGACGGGACCACAGCGATCGTGACCGGGGGCTCCTCCGGCATCGGGCACGCCATTGCGGCGGCCTACGTCGACGCCGGTGCCGACGTCGTCATCGCCAGCCGCAACGACGACGAGGGCCGCACCGTCGCCGAGGACCTGGGCTGTACCTACGTCCAGACCGACGTCCGGGAGTACGACCAGGTCGAAGCCCTGGTCGAGACCACCGTCACGGAGTTCGGCGGCCTCGACGTAATGGTGAACAACGCCGGCATCGCCAGCGACAACCCCGTCACCTCGATGGACCTCGAGGAGTGGGCGAACGTCGTCGACACCGACCTGGACGGTGTGATGCACGGCACCAAAGCCGCGTTACCACACCTCCTGGAGAGCGAGGGCTGTATCATCAACACCGCCTCGATCTACGGGTTGGTCGGCGGGAAGGGCGCCGCCGCGTATTCGGCGGCCAAGGGCGGCGTCGTCAACTTCACCCAACAGGTCGCCGTCGACTACGCCGAGGACGGGGTCCGTGTCAACAGCATCTGCCCCGGATTCGTCGACACCCCCATGACCGAACACCTCCTCGACCAGGAGCGGTTCTACAACTTCGTCCTCGACAACACCCCGATGAACCGGCCGGCCCAACCCGAGGAGATCGCCCCGCTGGCGGTGTTCCTCGCCTCCGACGGCGCCACCTACATCACCGGCGCCAACATCCCCATCGACGGCGGCTGGACCGCCCACTGACCCGGGCCACCGTCTCAGTCCGGGATCACGCGGGCGACCAGTGTCTCCAGGACGACCGCCGCCACCACGAACCCCAGGAACGCCACGCCGATCCACGTCCACCCGGTCGCCCCCAGCGCCACCACGTCGAAGAACGTCCGCACCGGCGTGTACAACACCCCCAGTTGCAACGCGAACGAGGCGAGGACTGCGGCGACCAGCCACCGATTCGAGATCGGCGAGAGGTCGTACCGCGACCGGATCAACTGGATCCGGATCATCTCGACGGCGACCAGGAACGTGAACAACAGGGTCTGGGCGACGATCAGGTCCTCGGTGACCTGCAACCCGTAGAAGAACAGGGTCAACCCCGTGGCGGTCATCACGACCGCGATCGTCGCGATCGAGCCGAGCATCCGCCGGTCGATCACCGGTTCGTCGTCGCCGCGAGGCGCCCGGTCCATGATGTCTGCCGCCTTCGGGTCGGTGCCCAACGCCAACGCCGGCAACCCGTCGGTCACCAGGTTGATCCACAGCAACATCACTGGCGTCAAAATCAACGCCTCCGCGTTCTCGGCGAACAGCGACGGGAACAGGGCACTCCCGACGATGACCCCGATGAAGACGACCAGGACCTCACCGGCGTTGGCCGACAACAGGTAGTTCACGAACTTCCGGATGTTGTCGAAGATGCCCCGGCCCTCCGCGATGGCGTCGCGGATCGTCACGAAGTTGTCGTCCTGCAACACCATATCGGAGGCCTCCTGGGTGACGTCCGTGCCCCGGATCCCCATGGAGATGCCGACGTCGGCGTTGCGCACGCCCGGCGCGTCGTTGACGCCGTCCCCCGTCATGGCGACGTTGTGGTCGTTGGCCTGTAACGCCTCCAGCACCCGGACCTTATGCTCGGGGGAGACGCGGGCGAACACCTCGACCTCCTCGACGGCGGACTGGAGCGCGTCGTCGCTCATCCCCTCGAGGTCCTGCCCGGTCAGGGCGCCCTCGGGGTCGAACCCGATCTCGGCGCCGATGGCCTTGGCCGTCTCCAGGTTGTCCCCCGTCACCATCACCACCCGGATCCCGGCATCCCGACAGTCCGCGACGGCGCCCTCGACCTCCGACCGCGGCGGATCGATCATGCCCTGCAACCCCAGGAACACCAGTCCCTCCTCGAGGGTCTCCTCGCCGGCGTCGGGATCGACGTCGGTCTCCCGGGCGAACCCCAGGACCCGGAGCGCGTCCGCGGCGAACGCGTCGTTCCGGTCGAGGATCGCGGTCCGCCGTTCCTCGGTCAACGGTTCGAGGTCGCCGTCGACGAGGACGCGGTCACATCGCTCCAACACGGTCTCCGGGGCGCCTTTCATGTAGGCGGTGGGGCCGTCGTCTTCCGCGACGACGACGGTCATCCGCTTGCGCTCCGAGGAGAACGGGATCTCCCGCAGCCGCTCGCCGGCCCCGTCGATCCCGGCCTTCGCGGCCGCGACGAGCAACGCCACCTCCGTCGGGTCGCCGTAGTACGCCTGGTCCTCGTCGTCCGGTGCCGGCTCGGCGTTGTTACAGACCAGCCCACACCGCAACACCGGTGCCAGAGTCGACGGGTCGACGGTCTCCTCGCCGTGCCGGAACTCGCCCTCGGTCGCCAACCCCGACCCGGTGACGGTGTACTCGGCGTCCCCGAACGCGATGCGGCGGACCGTCATCTGATTCTCGGTCAGGGTCCCGGTCTTGTCGGTGAGGATCACGTCGACCGCGCCGAGGCTCTCGACGACCGGCAACCGGCGCACCAGAGCGTTTTTCGCGACCATCCGCTGGGAGCCAAGCGCCAGCGTCAGCGTCACGACGGCCGGCAGCCCCTCCGGCACCGCGGCGACGGCCAGGGTAATCGCCGTCAACGCGATCGCCACCGATCCGGCGTCCGTGAACAGGTACTGCACCGCGGCGACCACCCCGATCAGGCCCATGACCCCGAACCCGATCTGTCGGCCGAGGGTGTTGACCTCCCGTTGGAACGTCGTGGGCTCCTCCTCGGCGGCCTGGATCTGGGTGGCGATGCCCCCGACCTGGGTGTCCATCCCGGTCTCGACGACGACGGCCCGCGCCCGCCCCTTCACCGCGGTCGTGTTCATGTACACCATGTTCGACCGCTCGGCCAACGGGGCGTCGGCGGCGACCGGATCCACCTGTTTGGCGACCGATGCACTCTCGCCGGTGAGGGCGGCCTCCATCGCTTCCAGGGTGGTGACCTCGATGAGGCGGGCGTCCGCGGGGATCGCGTCCCCCTGCTCGATGACGACGATGTCCCCCGGGACGACCTCGGTCGCGTCGATACTCCGTTTCTCCCCGTCGCGGATCACCGTCGCGTCGGGCGAGGACAGCTCCTGGAGTTTCGCCATGGCCTGCTCGGCCTGGTAGTCCTGGACGAACCCGAACACCCCGTTGGCCAACAGGATGACGAAGATCAGTGCCGCGTCGATGTAGTGGGGGTCCTGTCCGGGGAGGACCCCGACGGCCAGCGAGAGGATGGCCGCGAACACCAACACGTAGATGAGGAAGTCCTGGAACTGGGCGACGAACAACGCGACCGGCGACACCCCGTCCTCTTCCCGGATCTCGTTGGGGCCGTACTCGGCGTGGCGGCGGGTCGCCTCCTCGGCGCTCAGTCCCTCGGCCCCCGTCTCCAGGGCGTCGAGGACCGCCTCGACGTCGCGACCATGCCAGTCCCGGTCGTCGTCGGCCGCTCCGCTCACCGACGCCACCTCCCCCGGCCTCGTCGCTGCCACCACTCGGCGACGCGGTCCCGACGACCCCGTCGCGTCGCCACGTCCATACCCGCCCATCGACGGGCCCCCACCTAACTGTCGGCCCTCTTCTCGGGCAGTGGGAACCGCCGCCGACCACCGGAGCACCGGGCGGGGGATCGGTCCCGGAATCCGGCGGGAGGGGGACTGACAGGGCGGTCTGAGGTATCTTCATAAGGTGTGACACCAATGCACGAACGGGGTGTATCAATGCCAGAACTCTCGGAGGCGGCCCTCCCGCCGCTTCCCTACGACTACGACGCACTCGAACCGCACATCGACGAACAGATCCTGAAGTGGCACCACGACACCCACCACCAGGGCTACGTCAACGGCCTCAACGACGCCGAGGAGACCCTGCGGGACAACCGGGCCGCGGGTACGACCGACGGCTCCGCCGGCGCCATGCGATCGGTGAGCCACAACGGCAGCGGTCACTACCTCCATCACCTGTTCTGGCGGTGTATGGATCCTGACGGCGGTGGCGAACCCGGCGGCGACCTTCGGGACCGCATCGAGGCCGACTTCGGGTCCTACGACGCCTGGAAGGCCGAGTTCGAGGCGGCCGCGGGCTGGCCGGCCGGCGGCTGGGCGCTGCTCGTCTACGACCCCGTCGCCAAGCAACTCCGGAACCTCGCGGTCCAGAAACACAACGACGGCGCCCTCTGGGGTGCCCACCCGGTGTTGGCCCTCGACGTCTGGGAGCACAGCTACTACTACCAGTACGGCCCCGCCCGCGGCGACTTCGTGGACGCCTTCTTCGAGGTCGTCGACTGGGATACCGTCGCCGACGAGTTCGAGAAGACGCGGTCCCGCCACGAGGGCTGACGCCCAATCGGGCGGTCTTCCAAGCCGGTGAGAACCGCCGCCCGCTTATTTGGCGGTCCTGGGAGTCCTCACACGGGTATGCCACCGACGATCGCCGGGGTCGGGAGTACCCCGTACGACACCACCCCGGAGCAAGCCTCCCGAGAGCTGTTCGCAGAGGCCGCCACCGCCGCCATCGACGACAGCGGACTCGCCCCCGAGGACATCGACGCCGTCTACGTCGGGAACTTCATGGGCGACCTCATCGAGGACCAGGGCCACATGGGCCCGTTGCTCGCGGACGCCGTCGGCGCCCGCGGCGTCGGCGCCGTCCGGGTGGAGAGCGCCTGTGCCTCTGGTGGGGTGGCCTTCCAGCAGGCCGTCGCCGCCGTCACGTCGGGGACCGCCGACGTCGTGCTCGCCGCCGGCGTCGAGCAGATGTCCGTCGCCGACATCGAACACGTGACCGACGCCCTGGCCAACGCCGCCGACGACGTCTACGAGAACGAACAGGGACTGACCTTCCCCGGGATCTACGCCTTGATGGCGCGACGGTACATGTACGAGTACGACGTCACGGCCAGTGACCTGGCGGCCGTCCGCGTGAAAAACCAGCGACACGCCGTGACCAACCCGATCGCCCAGTTCCAGCGCGAGACCAGTCTCGAGGAGGTCCTGGACTCCCGACCGATCGCCACCCCGTTAACCCTGTTCGACGCCTGCCCGGTCTCCGATGGCGCCAGCGCGGTCCTCCTCGTCAGCGAGGCCGTCGCCACCGACCTCGCCGCGTCGGTGACCGTCCGCGGCATCGGCACCGCCAGCGACGCCCTCGCCCTCCAGGACCGACCCGAGATCACCGCGATCCCCGCGGCCGAACGCGCCGCCACCCAAGCCTACGCGGCCGCCGGCGTGGACCCGGCGGGCATCGACGTCGCGGAGGTCCACGACTGTTTCACCATCGCGGAGATCTTCGCCCTCGAGGCCCTGGGGTTCTATCCCCCCGGGGAGGGCGCCCGCGGCGCCGTCGAGGGCACCACCGCCGTCGACGGGGACCACCCCGTGAACACCAGCGGCGGCCTCCTCGGCAAGGGCCACCCGGTCGGCGCGACCGGCATCGGCCAGATCGTCGAACTCACCAAACAACTCGAGGGCCGCCACCCCAACCAGGTCCCGGACGCCACGACCGGTCTGGCCCACAACGTCGGCGGCAGCGGCGCCAGCACCGCCGTCACCATCCTCGGAGGTGCGTGACCGTGCCCACGTGGTTCGACGAGTTCGCCGCCAGCGTCGACGGCGGCGAGCCCACGGCCCTCGTCTGTGCGGCCTGCGATGCCACCACGCTCCCGCCGCGACAGGTGTGTCCGGCGTGTGGCGCCCGCACCCTCTCACCCACCCCGCTCCCTCCCGCGGGGGAGGTCGTCTCCTACACCGAGATCAGCGTCACCACCCCGAAGTTCCACGGCGAGACCCCCTACACCGTGGTCCTCGTCGCGCTCGGCGACGTCACGGTCACCGGCCAGCTCAGGGACGGGACCGCCGACACCATCACGCTGGGCGACCGCGTCGAGATCGGCACCGAACCCCGTGAGGACGGCACCCCCGTCATCACGTTCGTCCCGGCGGAGGCCTGATGCCGGACCTCACGGGGCTGTTGTCCCCGGCCCGCGTCGCGGTCATCGGCGCCAGCGACGAGCCGGGGTCGGTCGGCCGCGCCCTCGTCGAGAACCTCACCGCCTTCGACGGCGAGGTCGTCCTCGTCAACCCGAACCGCGACACCATCCTCGACCGGCCGTCCTACCCCGAGATCGGGGCCGTCCCCGACCCCGGGACCGTCGACCTCGCGGTGATCGCCGTGCCCCCGACCGCCGTCACGACGGTTCTCGAACAGGTCGGGGCCGCCGACATCCACAACGTCATCGTCATCACCGCCGGCTTCAGCGAGGCCGGGGACACGGGGGCCGACCGCGAGGCCGCCCTGGTCGAGATCGCCGAGACCTACGAGATGAACCTCCTCGGCCCCAACTGCGTCGGCCTCATCAGCACCCCATCGGGGTTGAACACCACGTTCGCCCGCGGCGACCCGCCGTCGGGCTCGATCTCCTTGGTGAGTCAGTCCGGCGCCTTCATCGCCGCCGTCCTCGGGTGGGCCGCCCAGCACGGCGTCGGCTTCAAGGACGTCGTCTCCCTGGGCAACGAGGCCGTCCTCGACGAGGTCGACTTCCTCGAGGCATGGGGCGCCGACCCGGACACCGACGTCATCCTCGCGTACATCGAGGACGTCGAGGACGGCGCCCGGTTCATCCACACCGCGCGGGAGGTCACCGCCCACACCCCGGTCGTCGCCATCAAGGCGGGCCGCAGCGAGGCCGGGGCCGCGGCCGTCGCCTCCCACACCGGGTCGATCGCGGGGAGCGACGCCGCCTACGACGCCGGGTTCGCCCAGGCCGGCGTCCAGCGCGTCGACACCATCCAGGCGATCTTCGACACCGGACAGATCCTGGCCGGCCAACCGCTCCTCGACACCGACGCGATCGCCGTCGTCACCAACGGTGGCGGCCCCGGCGTGATCACCACCGACGCGGTCGCGGCCTCCCGCCTCGAACTCGCGCCGTTCGACACCGCCCTCGAGACCGCGCTCAGCGACCGGTTGCCCGCCGCCGTCGACATCGCCAACCCCCTCGACCTGATCGGTGATGCGGACGTCGACCGGTTCGAGACCGCCCTGGGCACGGTGCTGGCCGCCGATGACGTCGGCGGCGCCATCGTCCTCTGTGTCCCCACCGCCACCATCGACTTCGACGCCCTCGCCGCGACCATCGGCGAGGTCCAGGCCGCCCACGGCACCCCGGTCGTGACGTGTCTGATGGGTGGAGCGGACGCCGACCGCGCCGCCGACACCCTCGAGGACTACGGCATCCCGAACTACTTCGACCCGGCGCGAGCCGTCACGAGTCTCACGGCCCTCGCCACCCAACGGGACGTCCAGGCCCGGACCTACGAGACGCCGCGGCGCTTCGACGTCGACACCGCGACCGCCGCGACCGTACTCGCCCAGGCCCGCGACCGGGACGCCCACAACCTCGGGGTGGAGGCCACCCCGCTCCTCGACGCCTACGGCATCCCCACCCCCGCCAGCGAGATCGTCGACTCCGCACGGGCCGCCCGGCGGTTCGCCACCGATCGCGGCGAGGGGATCGTGATGAAGATCGTCAGTCCCGACATCATCCACAAATCCGACATCGGTGGTGTCGAGGTCGACGTCGACCCGGCGGACGTCGAAGCCACCTACCACACCCTCATCGACCGCGCCCGCGAGCACGATCCCGACGCGGCGATCCTCGGCGTCCAGGTCCAGGCACTCGTCGCCCCCGCCGAGAGCACCGAGACGATCGTCGGGGTCAACCGCGACCCGCAGTTCGGTCACCTCGTGCTGTTCGGCCTCGGCGGGATCTTCGTCGAGATCTTCGAGGACACGGCCTTCCGTGTCGCCCCGGTGACCGACCGGGACGCCCACGAGATGATCGACGCCATCCAGGCCGCCCCGATGCTGCACGGCGCCCGGGGCCGAACACCGGCCGATACCGACGCCGTCGCCGAGACAATCCAGCGAGTCTCTCAGCTGGTCACGGATTTCCCGGCCATCACCGAACTCGACATCAACCCACTGGTCGTCTCCCCGGACGGCGTCCAGGCCATCGACCTGCGCCTGACCGTCGATCCCGACGCCCTCGACCTGGACTGACGCCGTCGTTCTCAACTTCCGGGAGTGGCCGTCCACGCTTATCCCCCGTCCAGCCGTGGTATCCGGCATGACCGACTCGATTCTGGTGGCCGCCGACGGCGGCGAATACGCCGCCCGGGCGCTTCGCCGCGCCATCGACGTCGCCAAGGACACCGGGAGTCGGCTCTACGTCCTCGCCGTCGTCGACGAACGCATCCACGGGGAGGTAGGACTGAGCTCCGAGGAACTGGTCACTGTCGAGACCGAGGACCGGTACACCGACTTTCTCGATTACGCGATCGGCGAAGCCGCCGCAGCGGACGTCGATTGCCACTGCGAATGCCAGCACGGTATCCCCCACGAACGCATCCTCGAGTACGCCGACGACGTCGACGCCGACGTCATCTTCATCGGCGTCGAGGGCGACCACGCCGACCACGTCGGTGGCGTCGGCCGCAAGGTCCAGGCGGAATCCAGCCGCGATGTCCACGTCGTCGGTGACGACGGAGGGTCCGAATGAGCGGCGACGGGGGCAACCCCACACCCATCGAGGTCATGCTGGACACCCACGCGAAGCTGCTCGACCGGGCGGGCGAGGACCTCCGCCGGAGCACCGTCGTCCGGGAGCGGATCGAAGACGCCGCCGGCGTCGAGGTCGGCCGAACACCCAGCACCGTCGTCTACACCGAGAACAAACTCGAACTCCTCCACTACGAACCCCTCACCGAACACCAGCACCCGGTCCCCATCCTCATCGTCTACGCGTTGATCAATCGCCCGTACATCCTCGATCTGCAGCCGGACCGGTCGATCGTCCGTCGCCTCCTCGAGGCCGGCCACGACGTCTACCTCATCGACTGGCATCGCCCATCCCGCCTGGACGCCCACCTCGGCCTCGCCGACTACGTCACCCGGTACATCGACAACTGTGTCGACGTCGTCCGCGATCGGTCGAACCAGGACAGCATCAACGTCCTGGGCTACTGCATGGGCGGCACCATGTCGGCGATGTACGCCGCCCTCAACCCCGAGAAGGTCAACGCCCTCGCGCTGATGGCGACCGGCCTCTACTTCGAGGACTCCGGCGGCGTCCTCGAACTCTGGGGCGACGCTGACTACTACGACCCCGCGGCGGTCACCGACACGTATGGGAACGTCCCCGGGGATTTCCTCGCGGCCGGGTTCAACCTCATGGACCCCGTGGCCAACAACGTCACCAAATACCTTCACCTGTACAACCGTCTGGAGAACGAGGACTTCGTCGAGAACTTCGCCCGCATGGAGACCTGGCTCGCCGACAGCGTCGACGTCGCGGGGCGGGCCTACACCGAGTTCATCGAGGACATCTACCAGGACAACCTCCTCTACAAGAACGAACTCACCCTCGACGGGGAGCCCGTCGACGTCACGAACATCGACATGCCACTCCTCCAGATCATGGGCGAGTACGACACCCTCGTGCCCCCCGCCGCGAGCAAGCCCTTCAACGACGTGGTCGGGACCGACGACGTCACCACGATCGAGTACCCGACCGGCCACGTCGGCCTGGCGATGTCCAACAGCTCACACCGAGACGTCTGGCCGGAGGTGACCGAGTGGTTCCTCGAACACAGCGGCCGACCGGCGCTCGCCGACGTCCTCGGCGAGGGCCTCGAGGAGGCTCTCGGCGTCGACGTCGAAACCGACGTCACCGTCGGCGACGCCGACGAACTCCGGATCATCGTCAGTGGCGCCGACGGCCAGGTCGCCGACGCCATCATCCCTCGAGAGGTCACCGAGATCGAGCGGTTCCTCGAGGACACCCTCGACGCCGACATCGACGTGACGTTCAGCGACACCGGCATCACCGTCGCTGTCACCACCGCCGAGGGCACGACCACCACCGTCGTCCAGAACGTCGGCGAGGCGATCCGGACCGAGGTCGAGGAGTCCGTCCAGGAGACCGACGTCGCGATGGTCCTCGACCTCGAGGAGATCGAGGGCATCGGGGACACGTACGCCCGTCGGCTGCGGACCGCGGGCATCGACTCCGTCGCCGCCCTCGCGGCCGCCGACCCCGCCACCGTCGCCGAGGCAGCGGACGCGAGCCAGCGGCTGGCCCGCCGCTGGATCGACCGGGCCACGGCCGCGATCGAGGACACCGCCGAGGAGTAGTCGATCGCCCGCGCGATTACGGAGGCTCCGACTGGTGGCGCGCCTTCTTGACCTCCCGATCGGAGGTCGCGATCATCAGGTCCTCCGCGACGTAGGTGTGGCGCTCATCGGTCCCCGTGTCCACGACGATCACCGTCGTCCCGTCGTCGCTCCACTCGGCACGCAACCCCTCGTGTTCGACCGCGTCGAAGTCATACTCGACAGCCACCAACGCGTGTGCGAGCTGGTCGAACGCGTCCTCGCCGACGCTCATTATGGTGCGCTTCGCCCCTGGGGCGTATGTATCTTGTTCACACTACCATTAAGACGGAGCCACGATCACTCGTGGGTATGGCGCTCGGCGAGGCCGTGGGCCCGTTGCTCGAGCGGTTGGTGGAGGCCCTCCAATCGCTTGGGGTGTTCGTCGCGATCGTCGCGGCGCTGTTCTTCCTCGGCCGGTACCTCGCCGTCCCCCTCGTCGAACGACTCGCCGACGGCTTCGACGTCGCCGAAACGCCGAAGAGCACGTTGCTGAAGGTGACCGGCGCGACCTTCGTCCTGTTGGGCATCTACCTCGCGATCCCGCTCTCGGGGTTGGCGACCACCCCGACGACGATCGCCGCCATCAGTGCCGGCGCGACGATCGCCATCGGGTTCGCCTCCCAGGACATCCTCGCGAACCTGGTCAGCGGGACCTTCCTGGTGCTGGACCCCGAGTTCCACATCGGGGACTGGATCGAGTGGCAGGACAAGGAAGGGGTCATCGAGGACATCAGCTTCCGGGTCACCCGCGTCCACACCTTCGACAACGAGTTGATCACGGTCCCGAACTCGGAGCTGACCGCCAACGCCGTCCACAATCCCGCCACGAAGGACCGGCGACGCCTCACCCCGCAGGTCGGGATCGGGTACGAGGACGACATCGGCGAGGCCAGAACGATACTCCTCGACGTGGCCGAGGCGACAGAGGCGATCATCGACCGGCCGGCCCCGGAGGTGCTGGTCGCCGACCTCGAACCCTCCGCGGTGGTGTTGGAGGTGCGGTTCTGGGTCGCCGACCCGAGTCGCGCCGGGTTGCTCCGCATCGAATCGAACTACGTCCAAGCGGTCAAGGAGCGCTTCGACGACGCCGGCATCGAGATGCCCTACCCCTACCGGGAGCTCACCGGGTCGGTCGGCACCTGGACGGAGCACGCACCCGAGGAGGGGTGAACGGTGGTCAGCGGACGACGGTCACCGGCACCGTCGCCCGCGTGACGAGGTCCTTGGCGACGCTGCCCAACATCAGCTCCGTGTGTTCCGAGCGGCCGCGGTGCCCGACGAAGATCGCGTCGAACCCCTCGGTCTCGGCGTACTCCGTGATGGCCTTCACGGGGGCACCGTGGAGCAGCTCCGTGTCGACGTCGGCGCCGAGGTCGGCCGCGAACGTCGCCGCGTCGGCGAGGATGTCCAGGCCGCGTTCCTCGGCGTCCTCGACGCTCTGCATGATCAGCGACCGGTCGGCCTCCGCGAAACTCTCGAGTGGTTCGGTCCCGGCGTCCTCGAAGACCGCCGGGTTGACCGCGTGGACCGCGGTGATCGACCCGTCCATGGCGTCGGCGATGTCGGTTGCATACGCCAGTGCGTCGTCGCTCGCCTCGGACCCGTCGACCGCGACCAGGAACTTCATATCAACAGCTACGCCGACGACGAGGATAAACGATACCCCGGTTCCAACCCCGTGAGAAGCGTGGCGGAACTGACACGGGCCTCCGCCGCGAACGGGGGGTATGGCACTCGCGTTGACCAGCCCCGCCTTCGCGGCGGGGGCGGCGATTCCGGAGGCGTACGGGTACACCGAGCGGAACGTCAATCCCCCGCTCACCATCGCCGGCGTGCCGTCGGGGACCGAGAGCCTGGCGCTGATCATGGACGATCCCGACGCCGTCGAGCCCGCGGGCAAGGTCTGGGACCACTGGGTGGTCTGGAACATCGACCCGGGTCGGGCAGAGATCCCCGAGGACTGGGCCGTCACCGCCAGTGGGGCCGTCACCGGCACGAACGACTACGGCGAGCGGGGGTACGGCGGCCCCAACCCGCCCGACCGCGAACACGTCTATCGGTTCGAACTGTCCGCCCTCGAATCCACCCTCGATCTCCCGGTCGTGACCGACGCCGACGCCCTCCGGGCGGCGATGACGGGAAAGGTCCTCGAGACGGCGACGCTGTCCGGTACGTATGCCCCGTAGTCGCCGACCGATCAGCGGACGACCGTCACCGGGACGCTCGCCCGCTCAATGACCCGGGTGGCGGTGTCCCCGAGCAACACCCGGGAGACCAGGGACCGTCCGTGACTCCCCACGACGATGAGGTCGGCGTCCATCTCCTCGGCGTACTCGACGACGGTGCGGGCGGGGCTCCCGAACCGGACCGCGGTCTCGATGCTCCGCCCGTAGTCCCCGGCCCGCTCCCGCGCGGTTTCGAACAGTTGCTCGGCGCGCCGTTCTGCACGATCCCGCAACCGCTCGGGGCCGACGAGCATCTCTGCCCCGTAACTCTCCTCGACGTAGTCGATCACCCGCAACACCGTGATCTCGGCGTCCGGGTGCTCCTCGAGGGTGAACACCAGCGCCTGGGTGGCGAGCGGAGACTCGTCCATGGGCACGAGGACGCGGTCGACCATGGTCTCTCCAACGGGTGGCGGGGCTTTAGAGCCTCCCCCGGGGTCAGGCGAGGGCCACGGGCACGGCCACCAAGACGACCGGCACGGCCACCAGGAGCAGGATGAATCCCACGAAGGCGCGGCGGTCCTCGGCCACCCGCGTGTCGATGGCGACGATTCCCCGGACGTACGCGTCCGCGAACACCAACACGAGGAGGGTGAGCAGCGTCGACGCGACGAACAACGCGAGGACGACGGTCACGGCGACGGGGGACTGGAGTGTGGCGGCGACGACCAGCGTATCGAACAGCGTCCCGAGGTTCGCGCCCAGGACGTAAGGGATGAGCTCCTCGCGCTCGACGTACCCGCGGTTGTACAGCGGGACGATGACCCCGATCGAGAACGCGACGCTGGTGGTCGCCCCGGTGAGGACGAACCCCACGAGAAACGACATCCACGTGTTCCCGAGGCGACTGAGGAACCGTCGCCGGATCGTCGCGGTGTCGACGTGTTCGAGCAGGCGGTCGAACAGGTTCAGGCTTCCGAACAGCAACAGGACCGCTCCGACGAAGGCCGGGCCGGGACCGATGGCGGCCGTGATCGCCGTCGTCGCCGGATCGAACACGGTCAGGAACTGGATGCCGCCGGCCCACCCGGCGCTGACAGCGGCCAACGGCCCCCGCAGCGACGGGAGGGCGAGGTAGCCCCCGATGGTGACCGGGAGGTAGATCGACAGGGTCAACAGGAACGTCAGCAACCCCATGCTGACCGATCGCTGCAACGAGAACCGGCGTCGTTGGACGTAGTCCAGGGCCCCGATGAACACCACGATCGCCGCCGAGCCAAGCCGCGAGCCGGCAACCATGACGAACAGTTGTGCGGGGGTGAGGACGTCGATCGTGAACAACGAGATCGCCAGGGCTGCGATGACCGAGCCGTTGGTCAGGACGTAGGTGCTGACCCAGGCCAATCCGAGTGCCGAGGCGTCGTCGACGACCACCGCCTCGAGGAGGTCGGTGAGCATCGGTTCGGCCGCCTCCGTCGCCGCGCCGAGGAGGGTGACCGCGAACAGGAACGACAGGATGACGGCACCGGTACTGAACGGGAGGGCTCGCGGAGATGCCAACCCGGCGACGATGTCGCGGAAGTTCATGAGGGTCTGCCTGCCGTGTCAGGTCGCCCCGCGGTCGAGGGCGATCACTGGTACATCGTCGGCCCCATCCTGTCCTCGACCTCCGGTTGCTGGTCTTCGATCATCTGCTGGTAGCGTTGGGCGATCTGCTCCATCTGCGCGCGGATCTCGTCGGCCTGGTCCTGAAGTTCGCTGGTGTCGATGTCGAAGTCGAGCAACGGTTCGAGGGACGTCTCGATGACCGCCCGCGCAGCCGCGGGGTCCGGCAGGTACGGGTTGGCCTTCACGACCAGGACGACGGCGGGGATGTCGGCATGGTAACACCGGTTCACCAGCGCCCCGGTGATCCCGCCGATGAGGCCGGGACCCGCCCCGAGCTGGACGCCCGCCTCCCGCAGGGCCGCCTCGAGGGCGTCGGTGGACGCGACCCCGAACACCTCGCCGATGGCGTCCTCGGACTCGGCGGGAGCGCCCGCCAGGAAGACCGCACGATCGAACTCGTCGGTGAGGTCCTCGATGATGTACTGGCTCAGGGCGTCGAGGGACTGGCCCGGGAGGGCGATGTCGCTTTGCAGGGTCATCACCGGCGGGTCCGCCCCGGCGTAGACCCGGACGGTGTCCCGGACGCGGCCGTCCTTGAACGAGGTGACCGGCGGGAAGTCCCGGGAGACGATGTTGCCGTGATGGGCGAGGCCCAACTGTTTGGTGATCTGGTCGACGGCGATCGCGGCGACGAGACCGTGTCCGGGCAACCCCTCGATAAGGGTCGGGGACTCGGCGTCGACGGCGGTCACCTGGTCGAACGTGACGGTTGGCGTGTGTTCAGACATTGGTGGTGGTGGTCGCGGTCAGTCCATCCATTCGCTGACGCCCAGGATCCGATCGCAGATCGGGCAGACCCAGACGGTCGCCACCCCGGAGTGGTCCTGGGGTTCTCCGGCGTTCTTCGGAGTGATCTGTTCGTCGCAGTACGGGCATTGCCCCACCATGTCTCCACCGAGGTCGGGCAGCCAGGTAGTCGTTGCCCTCGTCAGGCCTCGTCCACCTCGACGGCGTCGAGGATCCGGTCGAGTTTCTCCTCGATGGCGTGTTGCCGGCGTTCGAGTTCGACGAGGCGCTCGCCGACCTCGTCGATGTCGCCGTCGGTGGCGAAGCCGAGGGCGTGGAGGGTGTCCGCTGCGGATTCGTTGACCTGCTGCTGGATGTCGAGGATCTCGCTGAGAGTCTCGCCGGTGGCCGCGGCGAACGCGGAGGTCCCCATCACCTCCTTGAACGCCTCGTTGGCGGTGTTCAACCAGATGTCACGGAAGTCCTCCACCGGGACGTCTTCGCCTTCCAGGAGGTCCTGGGTCCGGTCGAGCTGGGCCTCCGCGGCCGCCATCCAGGCCTGGTAGGCGTTTGCGTATCCCTCCATGCCGTCGGCGACGTGCTCCGGGGTGGTGTCCCAGGCGTCGTCGACGGCCTCGAACCAGCTGTTGACGAACCTGGTCTGGGCGTCGACGTTCTGCTCGACCGCGCGGCGGAACGATTCGTTCATGGCCGCCATCTGGGCCGTCCAGTCCGTTGCGGTGTCGGTGTCGTCCTCAGACTCTGGCATGGGTCATTCCTGTCGATCGTGGCTCGGTCGGTGACACGGTTCACTCGGAGGTCTGGAGGCGGGCGCCGCCCATCTCGTGTTCGAACGTGGACAGCATCTCGATGGCCTCGTCGCAGGTGTCGTCGACGGCGGCGAGGTACTGGTCGGCCATCGAGTCGTAGACGTCGATGTTCTCCTCGAGGACGTCGTGCATGGCCTCCCAGAACTCGGCGTTGACCTCGTCGGCGGCGTCGAACTGGTCGTCGACGACCGTTCGCATGTTCCGCATCATGGCGTCGGATCCCGGCATCGTCGCCGCCATCGAATCGAGGGTGGCGGACATGACGGTGTGGGCGACCTCGGTGCCTTTCGACTGGACCGAGCGGTTGGACTCGATGCTCTCCAGGGCGATGCGGTTGGTCTGTTTCCCGAGTTCCACGCTCTGGTGGAGGAACTCGCGGCTCTGGTTGATCGTCTGGCGTTGCATCTCGAACATCGCGTCGAAGGGGGTGTTGTGTTCACTCATTGGAATCACCGCGGGCGAGGGGGATGACGAACGCCTGCACGAGATCGCCCTCTTCGATGTCGAGGGCCTCGCGTTCGGCGTCGGGGATGCTGATCCGGCCGCTGCTCTGGACGCGGGTCTTGAAGACGGCGGCGCCCATCCCGAGTTTGCTGAGTTCGCCGATCGACCCGTCGCCGCCCGGGCCCCCATGCATCATGGTCTCGAACCAGTCCAGTTGCTGGGCCGTGAACTCCTCGCTGGCCCGCTGGAACTGTTTGGCGAACTCGGCCATCGGGGGTGCGACCCGGTCGTCACTGTCGTTCGTCATGTCTCGTCCGGTAGTTCGGCGGCAACCCCCATAAGCATTCCTCTGATTACCAATTGATGGCAACTGTTGCCATCTGATGCCATCGTGTCCGGGTGGACCGGTGGCTATTAATGCCGGTGGGCCCCCACCCGGGGCATGGACCGCACCGTACCGCCCCCGGAGTCCACCGCCGTCCACCGATATCGCCATGCTCACTGACGCCTGGGTCAAGGCCTCCGGCCACGTCGCCAACAGCCTCCTGGAAGCCAACCGCGCCGCCCTCGCCGCCTTCGCGGCCCCACCCACCGCGTCCCACACCGGCGTCGACGCCGTCGCCCACACCCGCCCGGACTGGAGCTCCGAGCGCAGCGTCACCGCCGCCGACGCCATCACCGTCGGCGACACGGTCCGCTTCTCGAAGCGGTTCACCGACGACGACGTCGCCGCGTTCGCGGAGGCCAGCGGCGACACCAACCGCCTCCACCTCGAGGACGCCTACGCCGCCCAGACCCGGTTCGGCGACCGCATCGTCCACGGCACCCTCGTCGCCGGCCTCGTCTCGGCCGCCCTCGCGCGCCTCCCCGGGCTGACCATCTACCTCGCCCAGGACATGGAGTTCCACGCCCCCGTCCCGATCGACGCCCGGGTCACGGCCACCGTCGAGATCGTCGAGGCCATCGGTGAGGACCGGTACCGACTCACGACCGAGGTCGCCGACGCCGACACCACCTACCTCACCGGCGAGGCGACCGTGCTCATCGACGACCGACCGGCACCCACGCCCGCGGACGCCTAACCACCGCGTTCCCAGCGACTGGTAACTGCAAGGAATACTTATCACCGTTCCCGGAGTCCCATTCCCATACGGGGGAGGTGCCGCCGCCGGCGCCGGCTGACCCGCCAGAGACCGCCCAGTCACCGGGCCGTCACCACGCCGGCCGCGCCAGCCCCACCTCCCGATCCGGGCCGCGGGACCACCATGAGACCAGACCACCGCCTCGACGTCGATCTGTACGTCCGCGCTGACACGCCGACCCCCGACCACCGGGAGACGGTCACCGAGACCTTCGACCGCTTGGCGGCCGACGGTCACATTACCGATTGGACGGTTCATCTGTGGCCCAGGGCGGTCCCCCTCGACCCCCTCGGCGACCGCGAGACCAGTTGGGTCCCGAGTCTCTACCACGCCTTCCGGGCCTGGGCCACCCGCGCCGACGTCACACTCGCCCCGGCGTTCGCGGTGCGGACCACCACGAACCTGCTCGGGGAGACCGGTGACCGTCGCCTCCACCTGCCGGTGGAGTGTCTCGCCGTCTACGCGGCCCAGGACCTCCTCGCGCTCTACCCCGTCACCGTCGACGGGACCGTCCTGACCGTCGCCGACGGCCTCGACCGCCTCGAGACGCTGCCGCCGGACACCGACCCCGGCACCCATCTCGACCCCCGTCCCACCGACCCACGCCACGCAACCGAGGACAGACGATGAACATCGATCCGCTCCAGACTGACTACGACGAACCGCCCCCGACCACCAACCTCGACGGCCGCACCTGTGTCGTCACCGGGGCCTCCCGGGGCATCGGCCGCGCCATCGCCGAGACCCTCGCCGCCCACGGTGCGAACGTCGTCATCAACTACCGGTCCTCGGCCGCCAAAGCCGAGGCCGTCGCCGCCGACATCGAGACGGCCGAGGGCGCCGCGATCACCGCCGAGGCCGACGTCGGCGACCCCGCCGCCGTCGACGCCATGGCCACCCAGGCCCGCGAGGCGTTCGGCGCCGTCGACGTCCTCGTGAACAACGCCGGCATCACCATCGACAAACGGTTCGACCAGCTCAGCACCGAGGACTGGCAACGCGTCATCGACGTGAACCTCGGCGGCGCCTTCCACACGACGAAGGCCTTCTACGAGGACATCAAGGCCGCCGACCACGGCCGCGTCATCAACATCTCCAGTGTCGTCGGCCAACGCGGGAGCTACGGCCAGGTGAACTACGCCGCCTCCAAGAGCGGGTTGTTCGGGTTCACCCGATCGTTGGCCCTCGAACTCGCGCCCTACGGCTCGACGGCCAACTGCGTCGCGCCCGGGTACACTCATACCGACATGGTCGACGGGGTCCGGGAGGACATCCAGGACCGCATCCGCGAGCAGATCCCGCTCAATCGGTTCGCCACCGTCGAGGAGATCGCCGGCATCGTCCGCTTCCTCGCCCAGGACGAAGCCGCCTACATCACCGGCGAGGTCATCAACGTCAACGGCGGTCTCTACGGGTGACCGCCCAGCGGGGCCGCCACCTGATTTTAAGCGATTGCCCCGCGCAGACCCGGTCGATGCCCGAGCTCCGCCGCGTCGTCATCGACGTCCTCAAACCCCACGACCCGCCGCTGCTCGCCTTCAGCGAACGCGTCGCCTCCACGGACTCCGTCGACGCGGTGACGACCACCCTCATCGAACTCGACACCGAGGTCCAGAACGTCCGCATCACCGTCACCGGCGAGCCCCTGGACTACGACGCGGTCCAGGCCACCATCGACCGGCTCGGGGGCAGCGTCCACAGCGTCGACCAGGCCAGCTACGGCGACACCGTCGTCGAGGACCCCCACCAGTCCGGCGACGGGTGACCCGGCCGTGTCCTCGCCACGCCGCCTCCTGCGGACGCTGCTCTCCCGAAGCGACGTGCGGTCGATCTCGCGACGCTACTTCATCTCCAACGGGTTCGACGGCACCCTCACCTGCATCGGGATCATCGTCGGCGCCGTCCTCACCGGCATCCCCGACGGCGCGACCGTCATCAAACTCGGTGTCGGCGCCGCGGTCGGGCTGGGGACCTCGGCCGTCTGGAGCGTCTGGGAGATCGAACGCGCAGAGACCCGTGCCGACATCCGGCGCCTCGAACGGGCGATGCTCACCGACCTCGACGACACCCAGATCGAACGCGAACACCAGGGTGCGCGGTTCGTCCACGCGACCATGAGCGGGCTCGGCCCCCTCATCGGCATCCTGGTCCCGCTGGCCCCGTTCGCCTTCGAGGGGTCCGTCCTCACGATGGTCGAGGCCGGGGCCCTCGGGGTGGGGATCGGCGTCACCGTCCTGGGGGTGTTCGGGGCGTACATGGGGTCGATCTCCGGGCAGCGGTGGTACGTCGCCGCCGTCCGGATGGGGTTGGCGGGCCTCGTCGTCGCCGCGATCAACATCGTTCTGCCCGGGTGACCGGCTCAGTCGTTGTCCGCGACGAGAAGGAACGTCTCCGGGCGCACCGCCGTGTGCCGCATCGTGAACCCGGCATCCCTCAGTATGTCGACGGCCGCCTCGGCACTGAACCGCTCGTCGAGCGGCGGCCCCGCCTCCCCGCTGCCCGTGGCCGCCCAGTCGACGATCGCGAGCTGCGCGCCGGGCGCCAGCACACGGGACACCTCGCGAACGGCCGCGTCGCTGGCGAACTCGTGGTAGGTCATCGTCGAGAAGGCGGCGTCGATCGCGTCGGTCGCGAAGGGCAGGTCCGCCACGCGGGCCGTGACCAACGAGACGTTGTCCGGGACGCCTTTCTCCCGGTAGAACTCGTGCATCTCGGCCTGGACGTCGACCGCGTAGAGGGCCGCCGTCGCCGGGGCGACGTCGTCGGTGTAGAACCCGGTGCCGCTCCCGAGGTCGACGACCGACGCCGACGGCGTCGGGTCGACCGCCCACAGGAGCTCCTCGGCGGACAGATACCGGTACCGGCGGTCGGCCCGCTCCAGGCGTTCGGCCCCGTCGACGTCGAAGGTGTGGAACCCCATGCCTTCGGGTTCGGCGGGTGGGCCCACCAGTCTACTGGTTCGACCCACGGCGCGTGGCGAACGCGGCCGGGAGCCGCGTGTAGACCGCCGCGGTCCCGACCAGGGCGTCGACGGTCGTGTACTCGTCGGTGGCGTGGACCGTGTCGGTGCCCAATGCGAACTCCACGGTCGGAATCCCGCGGTTCCGGAGCTGCTTGGCGTCGCCGCCGCCGGTGGCGCTGCGGCGGTAGACCCGGTCGCCGGTGACGTCCGTGGCGACCGACGCCACCGCGTCCACGAGCGGGCTGTCGATCGGTTCGGCGGTGCCGACACTCCAGGACACGTCCGTGATGGCGACCCCCTCGCAGTCGTCGGCACACGCCCGGATGTCGGCCAGCACCGCGGTGGTGTCGACCCCGGCGGACAACCGGATGTCGATCTCGGCGGTGGCAGCCTCCGGAACGCTGTTGATCGCCTCCCCGCCCGTGATCGTGCCGAGGTTGATCGTCGGGTACTCGAAGAGCTCCCGAGCCGCGTCGGCGCCCATCACGGGTGCGTAGTACTCGATCGACTCCTCAATCACGGGGCCCAGTCCGGGGTCGATGGTGAGCGGTCGGTCCGCGAACTCCGCCCGTAACCGCGTGATGGCGGTGTACAGTCGATCGATCGCGTTCTCGCCGAGCATGGGTCGGGAGCCGTGAGCAGCCGCCCCGTGCGCCTCGAGGGTCAGCCAGATGCTGCCGCGATCGGCGACGGTCACGGAATGGCGGCCACCCTCGCAGGTCGGTTCGCCGATGACACAGGCGTCGGCGTCGAGGCGGTCGGCCTCGAGGACCGCGGGGAGTCCGGCGTCACCACCGATCTCCTCGTCGCTGACGATGGCGAACAGCAGCGTCACCGGTGGCGTCGCGTCGGTCTCGGCGTAGGCGCGAGCGGTCGCCAGCATCGCCGCGACGGCGCCTTTCATGTCGGTGGCGCCGCGGCCGTAGATGCGATCGTCCACCCGTTCGCCGAGCGGGTCATGGGTCCAGTCACCGGCCGTGTACGGGACGGTGTCGACGTGGCCGTTGTAACAGAGGACGGTGTCCCGGTCGCCGGGGAGGGTGGCGAGGAGGTTGGGCTTAGAGGGATCGACGGCGACCCGCTCGGTGGCGAGCCCGTACTCCTCGAACCGGGTCTCGAGGGCGTCGATGATGGCGTCGGTGTGCCCCGGTGGGTTCTGGGTGTCGAACCCGAGGAGGTCCAACGTCGTCGCGACGAGGTCGTCCTCGTGTGCGTCGACGAACGATACCGGTGGCCCGTCGGTCATCGGACCGCCCCGCGCTGGTCGTCGTGGTCTTGGCCGGTGTGGGAACGCATCGCGGACTGGTCAGGGTGACCGTCCACGGGGCACCGCCATAAAACGAGGGGCGGCGACGGGGTGTCTCGGGTCATGCCGGGGGATCGATTCGGCGCGAGGAAACGGGGGTCGGGTACTCGAACCGGAGCGCCGCCAGGTGGAGGGCCACGAGGCCGGCGTTGACCGGGCCCCACGGCCCCGACAGGATCAACCCCGCCTGGAAGGTGGCGCCGGCGACGTGGCCGACGCGGACGACGGAGCCGCGGGCGAGCAACGCGATGGCGACCCCGGCCTCGAAGACGATCACCAGCGGCTGGAGGAGCCACAGGTTCGGGACGACCCAGGCGTTCCAGGCGGTGGTGTAGGCGGCCACCAGTGCCTGGTCGGCGAACTCCGCGTAGATCGACGGGGCGGCGATGCCGAGGGCGACGTGGGCGATCGCCCCGAGCAGGTACATCGTGCCCAGGAGGAGTCGCAGCACCTCCCACCGACGTGGTGCTCGTCGCCGGGACCGCTGGTCGTCGCTGGGTTTGCCCATGGGTCTACCACCGGGTTCGACACCCGCCGGGAAAGTGGACGCGTCGGTTCTCACGTCGTGGGAACCCATCGGGTGACTGTCGGTCAGGGGCGTCGGCCGACTCGGCCGGCACCAACCCCGACGAGGATCAGCGCCAGGGCGGCCACGGCAGCGAGGCTCCCCGGGTCCAGGGCATGCAACACCCACGCGATGGCGCCCCCGCCGAAGAGGAGGAGCCCCCCGAGGAGGAGTCCCTGTCCGATGCGGTCAGTGTCGCGATCGGGCATGCTCCCCGGAAGGACTGATCGGTGGAAAGGTCTTCGGCCGCCGCGATCAGGCCAGCGTGTACCGGTCGTACCGGGTGACTGCGTATCGATAGGCGGCGACCGGAGCGAGAACCAGCGGCACGAGGAGCACGGCAGCGACCCAGAACACTGTGTCCGGGGTGACGGCAACCGGCAGGGCCCAGGTGAGCAGCCCCGCGCCCAGGTCCCGGACCAGCGGTTCGGTGACGACGGCGGCCGCGGCCACGGTCGCCAACAGGTGCACCGAGTACAGGACGAACGCCCACCGACTCGGGAGCACCGTCTTCATCGACTTGGTGACCGTCGTCGCCTCGAACCGGGGGAACGCCATCCCGATGCCGACCGACAGCGCCGCGGAGACCGCCATCACGACCGGCGTCCCCACGACGAGGAGCGCTACCGTCTCGGTGCCCACCGGGCTGAGGAGCGCCACCGCGGCCGTCGCGACCGTCCCGATCGGGACCGCGACGACGAGTCCCGCCAGAAGGTGTGCCCACACGAAGGTGGCGCCGTCGACGCGACTCAACAGCGTCGAGGGCAGCACCGCCCCCTGGTCGCCCAAGGGGTTCAGGGTGAAGATGACGCCGGCCGCCCACGCGCTGAACAACACGATCGCGTACGGCAGGTACACGGGGATGTCGCCGGTCTGGACGATGTTGGCGAACAGGCCCACGGTCAACAACACCGGGTAGAACGCGTACAACAGCTTCATCGGGGAGCGGACGGCCCGCCGCCAGGCCAGCGTCACGAGGGCGGCAGTCCCGCCGCCCAACACCGGCGCCAACCGTTCGGCGATTCCTGGACCGGTTGGGGCGGTCGGGGTTTCGACCACGCCGGCGAGGGCGGGATCCGAGAACCAGTGCCGCTCGGCGATCCGGGTGCCGCCGAGGACCGCCACGCCGAGGAGGGCGCCCGTGACCGCGAGCCCACCGACGGCCTGGGCCGTCGAGGCGCCCACGGCGGGCGTGCCGAGGAACAGGAGGTCGGCGTACCAGCCGACGGGGGACTGTTGCATGGGCTCGAACAACGCGACCATCAACCGGTCCCACGCCCCCGTCGAGAGGGCGGCGAAGTACGCGACGAACACGACGACGATGAGCAGCGTCTTGTGCCGGGCGACGAACTCGAACCGGGTGGCCGTATGCCTGAGGAAAATCCCCACCGGATACGCGACACTGACACTGGCTGCGCCCGCGGCGGCGACCGCCAGCGGGACGGTGACGACCGGCCAGAGGACGCCGGTCCCGACCGCGAGCCCGATGCCGAGGCTGAGCGCCGGCGCCAACAGCCACATCAGGAAGTAGACGAACTCCGCGACGATCACCCCGCCGACCGCCTCCGCGGTCGGGAGGACGGTCAGGACCCCCTCGGGCTCCGCGAGCCGCCCGCGCTGGCCGACGGCCCGCACCGTGTACACTAGGGTGATCATCAGCCAGAACAGGGCGAGGATGCCACGCAGCACCTCGATCGGTGTGAACTGCCCGATGTCGGGTAACGCCCCGGTCGCGAGGAGGTCGGTGCCCAATTGGTAGCCGAGGTACCCGCCACCGACCGTGCCGGCCAGCACGAGGACGGCGAACATCCCCGTCCCGACGACCGAGGAGGTGCCACGACCCCAGTCCAGGTGTTTCCGGAGCATCCGCTGGACGTCGATCCGGGCGAGGCGGACGCTGTGACCGATCGCACTCATCGGTCTGTGGCCGGGGTGGCGGCCTCCTCCGTCTCGGCGTACTCGGTCGCGTGGTCGGCGGTCACGGCGAGGAACACGTCCTCCAGCGTTCCGCCCCGCCCGGCCTCGGCGCGGGCCTTCAGCGTCTGCGGGGAGTCCTGGGCGACGAGGCGACCTCCGTGGAGGACCCCGACGACGTCGGCGAGTTCGTCGACGACCGAGAGGATGTGGGTCGACAGGAAGATCGTGGTCTCCCGATCGGCGAGTTCCGCGATCAGGTCCTTGACCGTGCGAGCGGCCCGCGGATCGAGGCCGCTCGTCGGCTCGTCGAGGAAGATCACGGTCGGCTCGTGGAGGATCGCCTGGATCAACCCCACCTTCTTCTGCATGCCAGTCGAGAACCCCGCCATCCGTCGATCGGCGGCGTCGGTCAGATCGAAGCGGTCGAGGTAGGCATCGATGCGGGCGTCGGCCTCCTCGCCGGGGATGTCATGGAGGGCCGCCATGTGCCGTAACTGCTCGCGAGCGGTCAACTCCTCGAACAGCGGGGGCTCCTCCGGGAGGTAGCCGATGTGTTCGATCAGCCGGGTGCGGTCGCGGATGTCGACGCCCATGATGGTCGCCGTCCCGGCGGTCGGGCGGGTCAGGCTCGTCAGCATCCGCATGGTCGTGGTCTTCCCGGAGCCGTTGGGGCCCAGGAACCCGTACACGGTCCCGGATTCGATCGTGAGGTCGAGGTCTTCGACGGCGACGACCTCGTCGAAGCGCTTGGTGAGTCCCCGGGCTTCGATGGCGGGGACCGACTCGGGGCCGCCGGTGCTGGTGGAGGTGTGACTGGCCATACCGGACATTGTCGGGGAGACAGCAAATAGGGGCAGACCGGTTCTCAGTTCCGGAGAACGCCGGGTGCCCGGCGGCCGATGGGTTCTTCAGTGACCTGGCGGAGGTCCTCCTGGGAATGGTGCTCAGTGCGGTGGTACCCGACACGCCGGTCGCCCATGGCCTCGTGGTCCTGGTGGCGAGTGCGGTGATCTGGGTCGGGAGCGGGTGGCTGGAGGGCGCCGCCGAGGAACTCGCCGGCCATTACGGGCTCCCCGACGTGGTCCAGGGGTCGGTGGTCGTGGCGGTCGGGTCGAGCTTCCCCGAGCTGGCCAGCGTCGTCGTCACCGCGACGGCGGGGGTCTTCGACATGGGGGTTGGAGCCATCGTCGGGTCGGCGATCTTCAACGTCCTCGTCATCCCGGGGTTGGCGGGGTTGGCCACCGACGAGGACCTCGAGTCGAGTCGCGCGGTCGTCTACAAGGAGGCTCAGTTCTACATGATCGCGGTGTCGGTCCTGGTGCTGACCTTCGCCCTGGCCGTGATCTACGTCCCCGCGGGCGACGGGACGGCCCTGTCGGGATCGCTCACCCGACCCCTCGCCGCAGTCCCGCTGTTGTTGTACGGGCTGTACCTGTTCATCCAGTGGCAGGACGTCAGCGACCACCGCGCCGGGACCGACCGCCAGCCGGCGTCGGCGATCCGGACGTGGGCGACACTCGTCGCCGGCCTCGTGGTGATCCTGCTGGGCGTGGAGGCGCTGGTCCAAAGCGTCGAGGCCCTCGGAACGACGTTCGGCGTCCCCGAGTTCCTCGCGGGTGTCACCGTCGTCGCCGCCGCGACCAGCCTCCCGGACACCCTGGTGAGCGTCCGGTCGGCCCAGGCGGGGCGCGGGGTGACCAGCCTCGGGAACGTCCTCGGCTCGAACACGTTCGATCTGCTGGTCGCGATTCCGCTCGGCGTGCTCATCGTCGGGAGCATCCCCATCGACTTCGCACTGGCGGTGCCGATGTTCGCGGTGCTGACGCTGGCGACGGTGCTGCTGTTCGCGGTGCTCCGCACCGACCTGTCGATGTCCGGGGCGGAGGCGATGCTGTTGTTGCTGGCGTACCTCGTCTTTCTCGCGTGGATCGTCGCCGAGACGGTCGGGGTCACCGCGTTCATCCGGGGCGCGTAGGTGCCGGTCAGCCCCCGTTGCGGAACCGGTCCAATAGCTCGATGATGCGATCGATGGAGGTGCTGGTGAGGACGGCGGCCAACTGCTCGAACCGTCGGTAGGTCGATTGGAGCGACCGGACCTTCTCGAGCTCCCGCGCTGCTCGAGGGTCGTCGGCGGTCTCCAGTCTCGTCTCGGCGTCGTCGAGGGCGCGTGTCATGATGTCGATCTCGCGTTGGACCTCGTGTTTGAGAATCGCCTGCGCCAGGCGCCACAGGTCTCGCTCGGCCTCGTAGAAGGCCTTCTTCCCCTCGCCGGGGACGGACCGACGGTGGACGAGATGGAGCCGGGCCATCTTCTGCATGGCGGTGCTCACCGTCGACTTCGCGTACCCACTTTCGGTGACGAGGTCATCGAGGGAGACCGGCTCGGCGGCGAAGTACAGGATGCCGTACAACCGCCCGTAACTCCGGTTGAGTCCATAGAGTTGTGCCGACCGTTCCATCGCGGTGATCACCTCCTCACGGGCGGCGTCGACGGGGTCGTCCGCGGGGGCTTCCCCGGCCATACCACACAGTACTTGCCGAAACGAATAAATCATTCTACTCGAAATATTCGGTATTCACAAAATATGACGAACGATGCTGGTGGGCTGGACTCGGCCACCGTCCTCCGCGCCAGGGCGGTCGAGAAGACCTACGGGTCCTGGCTCCCGTTCGGGCGAACCGTCGAGGTCCTCACCGGGGCGGCTCTCGAGATCCACCGGGGCGAGATCGTCGGCATCGTCGGGGCCAACGGCTCGGGGAAATCGACCCTCCTGAAGATCCTCGTCGGCGCCCTCGATCCCGACGGCGGCAGCGTCGAGACCAGCGGCCACATCGGCTGGTGTCCCCAGGAGTCGCTCCTGTACGACCGGCTCACCGTCCGGGAGACCTTCCGGCTGTTCGGCGAGGGGTACGGGCTCGACGAGACCGCGATCGCCGAGGCGAGAGACCGCCTCGCAACGCGTCTCGACTTCGAGGCGTTCCTCGACTACCGCATCGACCACCTCTCAGGTGGCAACCGCCAGAAGGTCAACCTCGCGATCGCGTTGATGCACGACCCGGATATCCTCCTCCTGGACGAACCCTACACCGGGTTCGACTGGGAGACGTACCTCGCGTTCTGGGAGCTGACCGATAGCCTCCGCGACCGGGGGACGGCCATCGCGATCATCTCCCATCTCATCAACGAACGGGAACGGTTCGACCGCATCCTCGAACTCGAGGACGGCGTGCTGTCGGACGTCACCGACACCGGCTCCAGCCAGGTCGAGGACGCGGAGGTGCGGTGATGGCCGGCGGTGACAGGCTCCGGGTCGGTGTCACCGCGACCGTCCGGGAGTTCAGCCGGGAGCCAGTGAACCTCCTGTTGCTCGTCGGACTCCCCGTCCTCATCATCCCGGCCTACGGTTCGATGATGTCGGCGTTCCCCCGGCTCCCCTACATGGAGAGCGCCCCCGGGACCCTGGGGGCTCTCGCGGGCACCCTGTACGTCGCCGCGTTCCTCCCCGGTGTCATCGGTCTCTTCCAGGTGATCAGCGCCCGCCAGGCCGACGACCGACTCGTGCTGACCGGATTCCCCCGCCCGACCCTGTTCGGCGCCCGCCTCCTCGCCGTCGCGCTCGCCAGCGTCCTCACGGCCGCGATCGGCATCACGGTTCTCGGGACCCGGACCGACATCGCGGCGGTGGCCCCCGCCCTCGCCGTCCTCGTTACCGTCGGGCTCCTGTACGGGTTGGTGGGGATGCTCATCGGTGCCGTCCTCCCCCGGGAGTTGGAAGGGTCCCTGGTCCTCATCTTCCTCGCAGACCTGGACGAAGCCCTCGCCAGTGGGTTGATGCTCCCCGACGCAACCATCACCCGGGCCTTCCCGTTGCACTACCCCCACCGCCTGTTCGAGGCCGCCGTCCACGGCGACCCGCTGGGGACCGGGAATCTCCTCGCCGCCGCGGGGTACTTCCTCGCCGTGTTCGCCGTCACCGCCACGGTCTACGCCACCGTCACCGGGGGACCACACCGATGACTCGGGTCGGCACCGTCATTGTCATGGGGCTCCGGGAATACCAACGCAGTCCCGTGTTGTTGGTGTTGCTGGTCTTCCTCCCCGCGTATTTCATCCTCACGTTCACTTACGTGATGCCCGTCCAACCCGTACCCGTCACCCTCCCCGGTGGCGAGACGACACAGATCGAGATGCAGGCCCTCGTCGCGGTGCTCATGACCCCCATCGCCACCGCCCTCGTGGGGGGTGCCGGCGGCCTGTTCCTCATGCAATCGGCCCGCAGCGTCGACGGGCGCCTGGCGCTCACCGGGATGGACGCCCCCACGATCGTGGGCGGCCGCGGCACGGTGCTCGCCGTCGCAGCGATCGCCGCCGCCACCGTCTCGCTGAGCGTCCTCCTGGTCACCCACGTCCCGGAGCAGCCGGTGTGGTTCTTCGCCGGGACCGTCATCATCGGCCTCACCTACGGGGCCGTCGGTGCCCTGATCGGCTTGGCCCTGAACCGCCTCGCTGGAATTTATGTGTTGATGTTCGGACCGTTGCTGGACATCTTCCTCGCCCAGAGCCCGCTCACCGAGGACGCCCACGTCCTCGCCCCCTACCTCCCGAGTCACTACCCGATGCAGGTCGTCTTCGACGCCGCGTTCACCACCTCGGTCGACCCGACGAATCTGTGGCTCGGGATCGGGTATCTGGCCGCGGTCGTCGCCCTGGCCACCGCCGCCTTCGTCCGGACGATCCGGATTGCCTGACCGATCGGCACCGGTCGTCCAGAGCCCGACCCCCGGTCTCGACCCACCGTTGCAGGCCCTGGTGGGCATCGGGCCAACTCGACAACACGGACCCGGGCCATGTAGCGACGTCCGGGACCGTGACGAGTGTCGCCGCCCCGTCGATGACGGCGAGGCCGGCGGCCGGAATCGGGTTGTCGGAGACCGGGTCCGAACAGTCCGGGCTGGGGTCGACAGTCGGCGGATCGACTTCCAAGCACGTCCTCACCCTCCGGTCAGTCGCCCGGTGGTGGTTCAGGCCACTCCCGTTAACTGATGAAGTCCGGGTCGAGGCGCTTCTCGGCCACCTCACCCGTGAGGTGGGCGTGGAACGCGTCGACGCTCACGTCGTTGACCTCCCGTTCCTTGCGGTCACGCACCGAGATCGTCCCCGCGCCTTCCTCGTCGTCGCCGACCAACACCATGTAGGGCACCCGGTCCTCGTGGGCCTGGGCGATCTTCCGCCCGATCGTCCAGTCCCGGTCCTCGACCTCGACCCGGAAGTCGTCTAAGGTCGCGGCCACGGATTCGGCGTACGCGGCGTTCTCCTCCGAGATCGGGAGCACCCGCACCTGTTCGGGGGCGAGCCAGGTCGGGAACTTCCCGGCGAAGTGCTCGATGAGCACGCCCATGAACCGCTCGAAGGACCCGAGCAATGCCCGGTGGATCATGACCGGGCGATGCTCTTCGTTGTCCGCGCCGACGTAGGTGAGGTCCAGTCGCTCCGGGATGTTGAAATCGACTTGCACGGTGCCGATCGTCCACTCCCGCCCGATGGCGTCGCGGGCGTCCAGGGCGATCTTCGGCCCGTAGAAGGCAGCCTCCCCGGCTTCGACGTCGTAGTCCAGGCCCTCCCGCTCCAGGGCCGATCGCAGTGCCGCCGTCGCAGTCTCCCAGATGTCGTCGCTGCCGATGGCGTCTTCGCCTTTCGTCTCGAGTTTGTACAGGACCTCCAGGTCGAAGGCGTCGTAGATGTCCTCGATCACCCGGATCGTCGAGACGAGCTCTTCCTCGAGCTGGTCGGGGCGGAGGAACGCGTGGCCGTCGTCCTGGGTCAACCCCCGCACCCGGAGCATCCCGGAGAGTTCGCCGCTCTGCTCGTTGCGGTAGACGGTCCCGAACTCCGAGTACTTCAGCGGGAGGTCACGGTAGCTGCGCCGGTCTTCGCCGTAGATGTAGGCGTGGTTGGCGCAGTTCATCGGCTTCAACCCGTACTCGGTGTCGTCCTGGGTCCAGGCGAACATCTCCCCGGCCTCCTTGAACGCCGCGTAGTGGCCCGTCGGCTTCCAGAGTTCGGCCTTGTTCAACTCGGGAGTCCACACCTCCGCGTACCCCAACCGGTCGTTCTGGGCGCGGATGTACTCCTCGAGCTCCCGCCGGATCGTCATCCCGTTCGGGTGGAAGTGGACACAGCCCGGGGAGTGGTCGGGCACCGAGAACAGGTCCATCTCCTGGCCGATGCGGCGATGGTCCCGCTCCTTGGCTTCCTCCCGTCGCTCCAGGAACGCCTCGAGGTCGGCCTCGCTCTCGAAGGCGGTGCCGTGCACCCGGGTCAGTTGCTCGTTGTCGGCGTCACCGCGCCAGTACGCCGCCGAGACGTCCAGCAGCGTCGCGGCGCCGATCTTCCCGGTTGAGGCAACGTGGGGCCCCTCACACAGGTCGTACCAGTCGTCCTGCCGGTAGAACTGGACCGGGTCCTCGCCGGCGGCCTCCGTCTCGAGGATCTCGCGTTTGAACCGGTTGTCAGCGTACCGCTCACCGGCGGTCTCCCGGTCGACGAACTCGCGTTCGAGCTCGTAGTCGGCATCGATGATCTCGGCCATCTCGGCCTCGATGGCGGGGAGGTCGTCCTTGTCGAGGTCAACCCCGTAGATGTCGTAGTAGAACCCGTCGTCGGTCGGCGGCCCGATCGCCAGTTGGGCGTCGGGATACAGCCGCTGGAGGGCCTGCGCGAAGACGTGGGCGGCCGTGTGTCGCAGACAGTCGAGGTACGCGTCGCTGTCCTCGGTGACGATCTCCACGGTGGCGTCGTCCTCGAGTGGGGTCTGGAGGTCGACGAGGTCGCCGTCGACGACGCCGGCGACCGCGTCCTCGCCGAGGCCCGGCCCGATCGCGTAGGCGACGTCCTCGACGGTCGACCCCCGGTCGACGCTGAGTTCCGACCCATCGGGGAGCGTTACCACTACCTGTTCGGGATCCTGTCGTGCCATGGTAGGTCCATCGTGGTGGTGGGGATAGAAGCGGGCTCACGCCCGGCGTGTAAAGCAGCGCAGTCCCCGCCGGATTCGCCCGGTCGAGGCACTGCCGTAGTCACCTACCACCATCGTGGCTCGGGGTTGGCCACACCCACCCATAAATCTGTCCACCCGGCGGGACCCCCTCTGCCGGTTGCTGAACCCTTTTCCGGGTCAGCGCCGTACCCCCGCACATGAAAGCCCTCGAGTCACTGGACCTGGACTTCGTGTCCCTGGGCGATACCGGCCTCCAGACGAGCGAGTTGCAGCTCGGGACCTGGCGGTTCGGGAAACAGACCAGCGAAGGAACCGTCGAGATCGGCGAGGACCAGGCGAAGACCCTGTTGGACGGGTACGCCGAGGCGGGTGGCCGATTCATCGACACCGCCGACGTCTACGGCGGCGGGGACAGCGAACGGTGGATCGGTGACTGGCTGAGCGACCGTGACCGGGAACGGTACACCATCGCCTCGAAGATCTACTGGCAGATCCGGGAGGGCGACCCGAACAGCCGCGGCACCAACCGGAAGAACGTCCGCCACCGCGTCGAGCGGATTCTCGATCGGTTGGGGACCGACTACGTCGACCTCCTGTACATCCACCGGTGGGACGACGAGACCCCGACCCGGGAGCTCATGAAGACGCTGACGGGACTCGTCGAGGACGGTCTCGTCCACTACCTGGGGGCGTCGACGCTGCGACCGAACGCCTGGAAGGTGGCGGCGGCCAACGAACTGGCGCGGGCCCAGGGCTGGGAGCCGTTCAGCGTCCTGCAACCCCGGTACAATCTCGTCAACCGGGAGATCGAGGGAGACTACCTGGAGATGGCGCGGACCACGGGGCTGGGGGTCTGTCCGTGGAGTCCCCTCGGTCAGGGCTTTTTGACCGGGAAGTACTCCCGGGAGGCGGGGCTGACCGGGGAGTCCCTGGCCGCGGAGTCCAGCCGGTTCGAGGAGCAGTATCTCACCGCCCAGAACTTCGACGTCCACGAGGAACTCGAGGCGGTGGCCGAGGCCGTCGGGGCGACACCCGCCCAGACGGCCCTGGCGTGGCTCCAGGCTCGGGAGGGGGTCACCGCCCCGATCGTGGGCGCCCGGACCACCGACCAGCTGGCCGAGAACCTCGGGGCGTCGACGGTGGACCTCTCGCCCGATCAGGTCCGCCGACTCACCGAGGCCAAGCCCGGTCCCTACGACCACCTCTAGGGGCGGTCGCCGTCCTCTCGGGCGGGCGGTCGGCTGGAGACGAGACGACTGAGTTCCGGGCGGTGGGCGGCGATCCACCGGTACACCCACTCGCGGAGCCGGACGTAGGCGTCGAACCGCCGGAGCCACGTGACGGGGCGGCGGAGCGGCGAGCCGGTGTGGGTGCGGAGGGCGGCCTCCTCGAGGGCGGCGCCACAGGACCACCGGCGGTCGCCGTCGAGGAGGTGGGCACACTCCCGGTAGTCCTCGGGGAGGCGGGCCGCGAGGTCGGGGTCGACGGCGGAGAACCCGACGATCTCGACGTCGGAGTCGGCCGCGACGTGGCGGGCGGCCCAGGTGCAGAACCCGCAGTCGTCGTCGTAGACGAGGGTCACACCGGTCATAGTGGGTACATGGGCGGCCAGGTACAAAATCCCCCGAGCGACCCCACCGGGGGATAACTATGGGTTATTACATTGGTGGGAGATACAATCAGAAGTTATAACACCGGTGTCGGCGAACGGCCGGACACACCCATGGACTACCCAGACGACCGCATCGCGACCACCCACATCGGCAGCCTCCCGCGATCGGAGGTCGTCCTCGACCTCCTCCGGAAGCGACAACGCGGCGAACCGGTCGACGACGACGAGTGGGTCGAGACCCTGACCGCCGCCACCGAGGCGGTCCTCGACCGCCAGGTCGAGGCCGGCCTCGACTACGTCAACAACGGCGAGCAGGGCCGCGCCTCGTTCAACTGGTACGTCGCCGACCGCATCACCGGCATCGACGGCGACCGCCCCGCGCCGATGTGGGCGGACCTCGCCGACGTCCCCGGGTACGCCGAGGAGGCCTTCGAGACCGACGTCATCGACCTCACCACCCAACCCGCGATCACCGGTCCCATCACCTACGACGGCACCGACGCCGCCACCGAGGAACTCGACATCTTCCTCGACGCCCTGGACGGCCGGGAGTTGGCCCCCGAGGACGCCTTCATCACCGCCGCCTCCCCCGGCGTCATCGCCGCCACCCACGACAACGAGTACTACGACGACTACGAGACCTACATCTACGCCGTTGCCGACGCCATCCAGACCGAGTACGAACTCGTCGCCGACACCGGCGTCACCCTCCAGATCGATGCCCCGGCCCTCATCGCGGCCGGCCACCGAAACTTCGTCGACGCCCCGACCGAGGACTGGCTGGAGTTCGCCCGCCTCCACGTCGACGCCATCAACCAAGCACTGGCCAACGTCCCCAGCGACCAGGTCCGACTGCACACCTGCTGGGGCAGCTACGAGGGACCCCACCACCTCGACCGCGACCTCGTCGACGTCCTCCCCATCCTCTACGAGGCCGACATCTCCGCGTTGAGCGTCGAACAGGCCAATCCCCGCCACCAACACGAGTACCGCGCCTTCGCCGCCGAACCCCTCCCCGCGGACTGGACGCTCATCCCCGGCGTCGTCGACGTCAAGACCAACATCGTCGACCACCCCGAGACCATCGCCGACCGCCTCGAACGCGTCGCCGACGCCATCGAGGACCCCGGCCGCCTCGTCGCCGCCCCGGACTGTGGGTTCGGCACCCAGGCCGGCCTCGCCATGGTCTACCCCGACATCGCCTGGAAGAAACTCGATGCCCTCGCCGAGGGGGCCGCCATCGCGACCGACCGCCTGTTCTGACCCGGCAACCCCCACCTTGAGGTGGCCGGCCCACGGACGGATGGCCGATGAGTGACCCCTACGGCTCCTGGCCCAGCCCCTTGGACCCCGCGACCGTCGCGGGGGACAGCCTGAGCTTCGGCCACCTCGTCCTCGACGACGAGACCCCCTACTGGGTGGAACGACGCCCCGCGGAGGACGGTCGCGGCGTCGTCATGCGAGCCGACGCCGACGGCCCGACGCCGATGACTCCCGACGACCACGACGTCCGCACCCTCGTCCACGAGTACGGCGGCGGTGACTTCACCGTCGTCGACGGCGACGTCGTCTACGCCCGGTTCGACGATCAGCGGCTCTACCGGGTCGGGGCCGACACCGAGGCCACGCCCCTGACCCCGGAACCCCCAGGAGCGTGCAGCGCCCGCTACGCCGACCTCGAGGCGACGGCGGCGGGCGATTGCCTCTACTGTGTGCGGGAGCGCCACCACGGCCCGGACGCCGCCGAGGAGGCCGTCACGGAACTGGTGACCGTGCCGGCCACCGGCGGCGACCCCACCGTCGTCGCCAGCGGCCAGGACTTCTACGCGTTCCCCCGCCTCTCGCCCGCCGGCGACCGACTCGCCTGGACCGCCTGGAACCACCCACAGATGCCGTGGGACGGCACCACGCTCCGGGTCGCCCCCGTCCGCGGCGACGGGACCCTCGGCGACGCCCGCACCGTGCTGGGCGGCGAGACCGAATCGGTGTTCCAGCCCGCGTGGAGCCCCACCGGGTCGCTGTACGCGGTCTCCGACCGCACCGGGTGGTGGAACCTCTATCGGGTCCCGCTCGACGGGGCCGACCCGGTCCCCATCCACGCCGACGACGCCGAGTACGGGGTCCCCCAGTGGGCGTTTGGCCTCGCCACCTACGGCTTCCGCCCCGACGACACGATCATCGCCACGCGACACGTCGGCACCACCTTCGAGCTCCTCGTGCTGGAGCCGGACGGCACCGTCCGCGACCGGGTCCCGGTCCCCTTCGGGGCGCTGCCCCACACCCGACTCCGCGTCGGGGCCGAGACCCTCCTGGCGGAGGTCGCAGGCCCCACCCACCCCGCAAGCATCGCCCAGTGGCGCCCCGGCGAGACACCGACGGTCCACCGCCAGGCAAGCACCATCGAGATGCCAGCCGACTACATCGCCACCCCGGAGGCCATCAGCTTCCCCACCGGGCCGGACGACAGCGAGGAGGCCCACGCCCTCTTCTACCCGCCGACCAACCCGGCGGCGACCCCGCCGGCCGACGAACGACCGCCGCTGGTGACGATGGTCCACGGCGGCCCGACGAGCCAGACACTGCCCGTGTACAATCCCGACATCCAGTTTTTCACCACGCGGGGCCTCGCCGTCGCCGACGTCAACTACCGCGGGAGCACCGGGTACGGTCGCGCGTACCGCGACCGTCTCGACGGCAACTGGGGCGTCGTCGACGTCGAGGACTGTGTGGCCGCCGCCCGGTACCTCGCCGACCAGGGCCGCGTCGACGGGGACCGCCTCGCGATTCGCGGGGGCAGCGCCGGCGGGTTCGTGACCCTGGCCGCGCTGGCCTTCCACGACACGGTCGACGCCGGCGCCAGCTACTACGGGGTCGCCGACCTCCGCGCGCTCGCCGAACACACCCACAAGTTCGAGGCCCGGTACCTCGACGGGTTGGTCGGCCCGCTCCCCGAGGCCGCAGACGTCTACGACGACCGTTCCCCCGCCAACCACGCCGAGGACATCACCGCCCCGCTGCTGGTGTTACAGGGCGGCGAAGACCGGGTCGTCCCACCGGCACAGGCCGCCGACATCGTCGACGCCGTCGCCGACGGCGACGTCCCCTACAAGTACATCGAGTACCCCACAGAACGCCACGGCTTCCGCAGCCAGGCCGCGCGGGAACACGCCCTCACGACCGAACTCGGGTTCTACGCCACGGTCTTCGACTTCGACCCCGACGATACCGACCGCCTCGCATTGACACGCGGCGAATTCCAGAAAGCGACCGTCGAGACCGAGGACTGACCCGGCTCAGAGGCGGTCGGCGACCAGGTCCGCGACCTCCGATGGCGTGTCCCCCACCGACACCCCGGCCGCCTCGAAGGCCTCGATCTTGCTCGCGGCGGTGCCGGTCCCGGACCCGGAGACGATCGCACCCGCATGCCCCATGCGCTTGTCCGGGGGTGCCGTGCGGCCGGCGACGAACGCGGTGACCGGGGTGTCCATCTCCGCGTCGACGTAGGCGGCGGCCTCCTCCTCGTCCTCGCCACCGATCTCTCCGCACAGCACCACCGCGTCGGTGCCGGGATCGGCCTCGAACAGCGCCAGGGCGTCGACGAAGTCGGTGCCGATGATCGGGTCGCCGCCGATGCCGATCGCCGTCGACTGACCGACGCCGCGACTCGTGAGGTTGTCCACGACCTGGTAGGTCAACGTCCCCGACCGGGACACCAACCCGACCCGCCCCGGCTCGAAGATGTTCCCCGGCAAGATCCCGAGTTTCGTCGCCCCCGGCGTGATCACCCCGGGACAGTTCGGGCCGACGACGCGGGTGTCGACCTCCTGCAACCGCCGGTAGACGCGTGCCATGTCCTGGGTGGGGATCCCCTCGGTGATGGCGACGACCAACTCGAGGTCCGTCGCCACCGCCTCGAACAGCGCGTCGGCGGCGAACGCCGGCGGCACGAACACCACCGAGGCGTCGGCGTCTTCGGCCTCGACGGCGCCCTCGACGGTGTCGTAGACGGGGACCCCCGCGACGGTCTGACCGCCCTTCCCGGGGACCGCGCCGGCGACGACGTTCGTGCCGTACGCCATCATCTGCTCGGTGTGGAACCGACCCTCGCCACCGGTGATCCCCTGGACCACCACGCGGGTGTCCGCGTCGACGAGGACGCTCATCCCTCCACCTCCGGGCCGGCGGCCGCCTCGGCGTATGCGACCGCCCGCTGCACGGCCGCCTCGAGGGTCTCCTCGACGGTCACGAGGTCCGTATCTAGGATCTCCATGCCCTCGGCGGCGTTGGTTCCGGCGAGGCGCACCACCACCGGTTTCGGGATCTCCTCGAAGGCCGTCAACGCCTCGTTGATGCCGCGGGCCACCTCGTCCCCGCGGGTGATGCCCCCGAAGATGTTGAACACCACCGCATCCACGTTCTCGTCGCTGAACACCATGTCCAACGCGTTCCGCACGCGTTCGGCCTTGGCTCCGCCACCGACGTCGAGGAAGTTCGCCGGCGCCCCACCGTAGTAGTCGACGAGGTCCAGGGTGGTCATGACGAGCCCGGCGCCGTTCCCGATGATGCCGACGTTCCCGTCCAACCGGACGTAGTCGAACCCGTACTCCTGGGCCTTGGCCTCGAGTTCGTCCTCGGCCGCCGACTCCCGCAGGTCCGCGAGGTCGGGGTGGCGGAACAGGGCGTCGTCGTCGATGTTGAGGACGGCGTCGGCGGCGATCACCGACCCGTCAGCGGTCACCATCAACGGGTTGATCTCCGTGTCGCTGGCGTCGTTGGTCTCCCAGATCTCGTACAGCGTCGTGAGGACGTCGGCCACCGATCGCGCGAGGTCGCGGTCGACACCGGCGTCGAATGCGGCCTTCCGGGCCTGGTAGGGGTGGAGCCCGAACGCGGGGTCGACATGTTCTCTGGCGATCGCGTCCGGGTCCTCGGCCGCGACCTCCTCGATGTTCACCCCGCCACGCGTCGAGACCATCGCCACCGGTTTGCCGGCGCCGCGATCCATCGTGACCCCGACGTACAGTTCGTTGGTGAAATCGACGGCCTCCTCGACGAGGACCCGGTCGACGGTCAACCCCTTGAGGTCCATGCCGAGGATCGACTCGGCGGCCTCCCGGGCCGCCGCCTCGTCGTCGGCGAGTTTGATGCCGCCGGCCTTGCCGCGGCCACCGACGTGGACCTGCGCTTTCACCGCGATCGGGTACCCGATGTCCGCGGCGGCGTCGAGGACCTCCTCGGTCGTCGTCGCCAGCGACGCGGCCGGCGTCGGAATCCCCGCCGCCGCGAACACGTCCTTCGCTTGGTACTCGTGGAGTTTCATGCGACAGTTACGCCCAACTTCGACGAATACCCGGATAGTAGTGTCGAAACCCGGTTGGGTCCCCCGGGATCGCGGCCGACGGGTCAGTCGACGATCGCCGCGGTGTCCGCGATCAACCCGTCGACACCCAGCCGGGTCAGCCACCGGGCCAGCCGCGGCGATCGCAGCGTCCAGGCGTTGACCGCGAGCCCGGCGTCGTGGGCGCGTCGCACGAGCAGCGACCGGACGACCAGTCGGGCTCGCGGGTGAATCGCCGTACACCCGAGCGCGGTCGCGCGGTCGACCGCGGTCCGGGGGCGGCGGTCGACGAGGAGGGCGCGGTCGACCTCGGGAGCGGCGGCCCGCGCGGCCTCGAGGGCGGTCTCGGAGAACGACGACACTAGCACCGGGCCCTCGACCGCCTCGAGGAGGGGGAGGACGTCCTCCGCGAGGCCCTCCTCTTTGAGTTCGACGTTCAACCCGACCTCGTCAGGCAGGGCCTCGACCACCTGGCCCAGCTGGGGGATCCCCTCCCCGGAGTCCAGGACCTCCAAGTCAGCAAGTGCCGCCGCAGAGAAGTCACTGACCGGGCCCTCCCCGTTGGTCACCCGGTCGACGGTGGCGTCGTGGTGGACCACCACCTCGCCCGAGCCGGCGCGGCGAGCGTCGACCTCGACGACGTCGGCCCCGGCCTCGGCGGCGCCGCGGACGGCGCCGACCGTGTTCTCGGGGTGCTCCAGGGCGAACCCGCGGTGTGCGATGAGGGTCGGGCCCCGGTTGCCACCCGAATCGGTCATCGGGGCATAGTCGGGCCCAGACACACTTATCGCTCCCGCCTCACACTGTCGGGTGTGCAAGCCCTTCGGTTCCAGGCGTACGGCGGGCCCGACGTCCTCTCGGTGGACAGCGTCCCGATTCCAGATCCACGTCCCGGCGAGGTGCGGGTGGCCGTCGAGGCCGCGGCGCTCAACCCGGTGGACTACGGGGTGATGACCGGCGCCGTCGGCACGCAGTCCCCACCCGGGACGCCGGGCGTCGACGTGGCGGGCGTCGTCGACGCCGTCGGCGAGGGCGTCGCCCTCGACGCGGGGACCCGCGTGTTCGGAACCGGGCTCAGCCGGGATCGGCCCGGGGCCATGGCCGAGTACGTCGTGACCGACGCCCGGTCGCTGGCCACCCTGCCGGCGGGCGTCGGCTTCGACGAGGCGGCGGCCATCGCCCTCGTCGGCGCGACCGCGTGGCGGGCGGTGGTCACCTACGGGGAACTGCGCCCCGCCGACCGCGTGCTCGTCCACGGCGGCAACGGCGGCGTCGGCCACATCGCCGTCCAGCTCGCCGCCGCGATGGGCGCCCGGGTCACGGCCACGGCCCGTCCACCCCACCACGACCGGTTGTCGGCGATCGGCGCCGACGACGTCATCGATTACACCGCCGCCGATCTCGAGTCCCGCATCCGGGAGGCTGGCCGGCCGGATCTGGTCCTCGATCACCGTCTCGACGAGTACCTCGACCTCGACGCGGCCGTCATCGCCGCCGGGGGCCAGATCGTCGCCATCGGTGGCGATGGCAAAGCGGCGACGGCCGACCTGGGCGCGGCCCGCGATCGCGAACCGGGGCTGCGCCACGTCTCGGTGTTCCGCACACCAGACTTCCGCCCAATCCTCGAGCGCCTCGCCACCCTCGTGGTCGACGGCGCCATCGTCCCCGAGATACACCAGGCCTACGACCTCGGCGCCGTCCCGGCGGCCTACCGGACCCTCGAGAGCGAGTCGACGTTCGGGAAACTCATCGCCACCCCTCCGTCCGGTTAGAAACATTACAAAAACGGTGTTGGGGGAACGTTGAAGCGCCCGGGTCACAAACCACCGGGTATGAGCCGCGTCGAAAGCCTCCAGGACCGCGAAGACGCCCTGGAACCGGCCGACGCCTTCTCGCTGGTCGGGGACGAGACACGGTTGGGGATCCTCGAAGCCCTCTGGCGACTCGAGGAACCGGCCCGGTTCAGCGAGATCCACGACTACGTCGGCACCGACACGAGCAGCCGCTTCAACTACCACCTCGGCCAACTCACCGGGCAGTTCGTCCGCCAGACCGGGGACGGGTACGAACTCCGGACTGCCGGCCGCCGGGTCGTCCAGGCCGTCCTCGCGGGATCGTTCACCGACGACCAGGACTGCGACCTCACCATCGAGGACGAGTGTGTCCGGTGTGGTGAGACGCTTTCCGCACGCTACACCGACGAGATGCTCACCATCCGCTGTCCCGCGTGTGGCCACGGCCACGGTCAGTACTCCTTCCCACCCGGGGGCCTCAACGGCCGCACCGACGCGGAGGTCCTGGCCGCCTTCGACCAGCGGGTCCGCCACCTCCACTGTCTGGCCAAGGATGGGGTCTGTCCCGCCTGCGGCGGTCGCGTCGACACCACCATCGAGGAGGGCGAACCCTGCTGTCTCGGCGTCCAAATCCGTGCGACCCACGTCTGTGAACAGTGCGACCGCGAGGTGTGCTCGGCCATTGGCCTGGCGTTGCTCGACCAGAGCCCCGTCGTCGCCTTCTACGACGACCACGACGTCACCCTCAGCGAGAAACCCTACTGGCAGCTCCCGTGGTGTGTCAACGACGACGGTGTCACCCTCGTCGACGAGGACCCGACCGTCATCGAGGTCGCCATCACCGAAGACGACGAGACCCTGACCGTGACCCTCGACGACGACCTCGCCATCGTCGACACCGACCGCACCCCCGCCTGACCCCTCGGCTTCCCTACAAAAACTGGTGTTCGCGAGGCCTTATTCCTCACCCACGAGAACCATCGGGTACCGATGCCCGCCCCCGCCATCGTCGGCATCTGTGGCAGCCTCCGCGCCGACAGCAACACCCGCACCGCCCTGCAGGTGGCCCTCGACGCCGCCGCCACCGCCGGCGGGGCAACCACCCTCGTCGATCTGCGGGACTACGACCTCCCGGTCTACGACGGGGACGCCCCCGCCGCCGGCGACGCCACCACGTTCCGCGAGACCGTCCGCGAGGCCGACGGCGTCCTGCTGGCCACCCCGGTCTATCACGCGACGATCGCCTCACCGCTGAAAGCCGCCCTCGATTACTGTCGCCGCGACGACCTCGAGGGCACGACCGTCGGCCTGCTCTGCACCACCGGCGGCCCCTATTACGGCCCCGCACTCGCCCACCTCCGGGCCGTCGCCCAGATCCTCAACGCCTGGGTGCTCCCCCACCAGGTCTCGGTCCCCGACGCCAACACCACCGTCGCCGAGGGCCGCATCCGGGACGGGGCCATCCGGGACCGCCTCGAACGCCTGGGCGAGGCGGCGGTCGCCTACGCCACCATCGACGACCACCCACGGACCGCCGCCGAGACCGCCGTCATCGCCGGCGAGTAACCGACCCTAGAACTATGCGCCGCCCACCCGACATCCGCGTGTGAACGCCGACTTCGATTTCAGCGACGACGTCGTCATGGTCACCGGCGCCAGCGGCGCCCTCGGCAGCGCCGCCGTCGACGCCTTCGCGGCTGCGGATGCGACCGTCGCCGCCGTCGACGTCCGAAGCCCCCAGGACGCCGACACCGAACTCGACCCCGGCCGCGCCACCTTCTACGAGGCCGACCTCACCGACGACGCCGACACCCAACGCGTCGTCCACGAGATCGTCGAGGCCCACGGCGGAATCGACGCCCTGCTGAACATCGCCGGCACCTGGCGAGGCGGGGATCCACTCGAGGCGACGGCCGCCGACCAGTTCGACCTCCTGTTCGACGTGAACCTCCGCACCGCCTTCCACGCCACCAAGCACGCGCTGTCCCACCTCCAGGCCGCGGAGGGCGCCGTCGTCTTCGTCTCGGCCCGTTCTTCCCTGGAGGGTGGCACCGGGGACGCCCTCTACCGGGCCGCCAAGGCCGGGATCCGATTGCTCACCGAGTCCGTCGCCGCCGAGAACACCGGCGTCGTCCGCGCAAACAGCGTGATGCCCAGCGTTATCGACACCCCGGCCAACCGGGAGATGATGCCCGACGCCGACCACGACACGTGGGTCGACCCCGCCGACATCGCGGCCGTGATGCTGTTCCTGTGCTCGGACGCCGCCACCGTCACCAGCGGCGCCGCGGTCCCCGTCTACGGCGAGGCCTGACCCCGAGTCTCGGAACCCTTTTGGAGCGACCGCCGGAACCCCCGCCCAACCATGACCATGGAGGAGCGGATCGAAGAGCTCCGGCGGCTCCGGGCGGAGGCCGCCACGGGCGGGGGCGAGGACCGGATCGAGGCCCAACACGACCGCGGCAAACTCACCGCCCGCGAACGGATCGACTACTTCCTCGACGACGGGACGTTCACCGAGTTCGACCGGTTACGCACCCACCGCTCCCACAACTTCGACATGCAGGACGCGGAGGTGCTGGGCGACGGCGTCGTCACCGGGTACGGCGACGTCGACGGTCGCACCACCTTCGTCTTCGCCCACGACTTCACCGTCTTCGGCGGCTCCCTCGGCGAGGTGTTCGCCGAGAAGGTCTGTAAGGTCATGGACCGCGCCGTCGAGGTCGGCGCCCCCGTCGTCGGCCTGAACGACTCGGCCGGCGCCCGCATCCAGGAGGGCGTCGAGTCCCTGGGCGGGTACGGCGAGGTGTTCCGCCGGAACACCGAGGCCAGCGGCGTCGTCCCCCAGATCTCGGTGGTGATGGGGCCGTGTGCCGGCGGCGCCGTCTACTCGCCGGCGATCACGGACTTCACCGTCATGGTGGAGGACACCAGCCACATGTTCATCACCGGGCCCGACGTCATCGAGACCGTCACCGGTGAGGAGGTCTCTTTCGACGAACTCGGTGGCGCCCGCACCCACAGCAGCGAGTCCGGGGTCGCCCACCTCGCCGTCGAGTCCGAGGAGGCCGCCCTGGATGCGGTGCGGGACCTCCTGTCGTATCTCCCACAGAACAACGTCGAGGACCCGCCACGGGTCGACACCGGCGACGACTCCGACCGGGTCGACGACGCCATCGCCTCGATCGTCCCCGACCAACCCCAGAAACCCTACGACGTCACGGACGTCATCGACCACGTCGTCGACCGGGAGTCCTTCTACGAGATCCACCCCGACTTCGCCCAGAACATCGTGGTCGGCTTCGCCCGCCTCGACGGCCGCTCGGTCGGCGTCGTCGCCAACCAACCCCGGGTCAACGCCGGCACCCTCGACATCGACGCCTCAGAGAAGGCCGCGCGGTTCGTCCGGTTCTGTGACGCGTTCAACCACCCGATCCTCACCTTCGTGGACGTCCCCGGGTTCATGCCCGGCACCGACCAGGAACACCAGGGCATCATCCGGCGCGGCGCCAAACTCCTGTACGCCTACTCCGAGGCGACGGTCCCCCTGCTCACCGTCATCCTCCGGAAGGCCTACGGCGGCGCCTACGACGTCATGGCCTCGACCCACGTCGGCGCCGACGTCAACTACGCCTGGCCCACCGCCGAGATCGCCGTCATGGGTCCCGAAGGCGCCGTCAACGTCCTCTACGACGACGAACTCGACGCGGCCGACGACCCCGAGACGCTGCGGGAGGACCTGGTCGCGGAGTACCGCGAGGAGTTCGCCAACCCCTACACGGCCGCCGACCGCGGCTTCCTCGAGGACGTCATCGAACCCACCGAGACCCGACCGCGGCTCGCCAGCGATCTCGAGGCGCTCGCGAGCAAACGTCACTCGCTCCCGGAGAAGAAACACGGGAACATCCCCCTCTAAGCGATGCCGGACCCCAGCGTCTCCGTCCCCGAGGCCGCCGCCCCCGACGAGGCCGCCGCCATCGTCGCCGCCGTCGAGGCCCACCTCGCCGCCGAACGCGACGCGGTGGCCGCGGCGGACGGGACCGACGACACCTGGACCGGGCGGCGCTGGACGTTCAGCGGCCGCATCGAGGCCACGCAGTCACGGACCGTCCGCGTCCCGACCGACGCGCCGACCGACGCCTGGACCGCGGCCGGTCGCACCGATCGGTTCTGACCCCGGTCAGTCCGGTGGCGGCCGACAGACTGCGAGGATGTGCTCGGCGTTGTCCACGACCGCCGGGTCGGTGCGGTGTTCGGCGACCAGGGACTCGACCATCGCCATGGCCGCATCGTCGACGCCCGCCAGTTCCGGGGCGAGGTTCGACGCCACGCCCTCCAGGCCCACCAGTCGCTCCACCCGCAACCCCGCGGCCTCGCACTCGTGTTCCAGTTCGGCCGCGCGGAAGAACTTCGTCTCGGCCCAGCCATCGCCGTCCCGGTACCGCCCCACTCGCTCGGCGGTGTACCGCCCGTCGTCGGCGAGCGCCTCGAGGAGCCCGTATGGGGGCTCCGCGTCGGGGAGGACGTGTTTGATCGTGTCCCTGAGCGCGGCGAGACGGCCCATGACGGCGACCAGGATCGGCGCCCCCGGTGTGGCGACGCGGCCCAGCTCCGTGAGCGCGGTCTGCCGGTCGGCCGGCGCCAACAGATGCGAGACGGGGCCGCCGAGACAACACACGCCGTCGAACCGATCTGCGGGATAGGGGAGGGCACGGATGTCGGCGCGGCGACAGCCGACCCGGTCCGCGAGGCCGTGGTCGACGACGCGATCGATCGCCAGTCTCACCTGTTCGCCGCTGAGGTCACAGTACTCGACCGTGTACCCCCGATCGGCCAGCCAGACGCTGTACCGGCCCGGACCCCCACCGGCGTCCAGGATGTGGCCGCTGGTGGGGAGCGCGGCATCGAGCTCCCGGCACGTGTTCGCGAACTCGAGGCGCCCCGTCGGGAGGCGGTCGAGGCGACTCGCCTCACGGTCGGGGTGCTGGTCGTAGTAGGCTTCCGGGGCCAGGTCGGTGTCGTCGGCCATCGGTGATCCCTGCGGTGTGGCGGCCGTGGTGGCACCTCGGATGAGCGGACGGGATAGCCGTTCCGGTCTCCCGGCACCGCTTTGTCCCCGACCCGACGACTGTCCCGTATGGAGGTCGTCGAGAACACCCTGGACGAACCGCTTGATGCCGTGCTCGCCCGGCCGCTGTTCTGCTATCTCGGCACCGTCTCGAAGTCGGGAGACCCCCGCGTCTCGCCGTTGTGGTACCTCTGGGAGGACGAGACGATCTGGATCATCGCCGATACCGACCGCAGCTACACGCCCCGGGTCGGCGCCAACCCCCGGACGGCGCTGGCCGTCGTCGACTTCGACGTCGAGACGGGGCGTGTCGTCCACATCGGGATGCGTGGCAGGGCAACCGTCGATCCACTCGACCCCGAACGCGTCGACCGGTTGCTCGCCCGATACCTCGGCCCGGACACGACCGACTGGGACGAGGGGTTCCGCGATCTCGATCCCGGTCGGTGGCGGTTCATCCGGTTCAGCCCGGCGACGGTGGTCGCCAGGGATCAGTCGTTCACCCCGAGTCTCGGACCCAACCGCGCCTAGGCCGGGCGCCGGGCGCCCAGGACCACGTGGTCATCGCCGCTGGCGAGGATCGCCGGCGTCGAGAGCCGCGGATCGAGGTGACCGGCCAGGTCCAGGGAGTCGTGGTGGACGACCCGCACCCGGCCGCCGGGGGCGAGGACCGACCCGAGGTCGCCGAGCAGGGCATCGAGGACCGCGCCCCCAGCGTGGGTCGGGGGATTCGTCGCCACCAGGTCGAAGGTCTCGCCCCGGACCGCCGACAGGGCGTCGGCGGTGTGGATGTCGACGTCGAGCCCGTTCTCGGCCATCGTCGCCGCCGCACACGCGGTGGCGGGGCGACTGTCCTCGGTGAGGACCGTCTCACACCCGTTGGCGGCCGCGTAGGCGGCGACGGGGCCGTACCCGCCGGCGAGGTCGAGCACCCGGTCCTCCGCCGTGAGCTCGAGGGCGGTCATGAGGAGTCGGGTGCCCGGGTCGAGGCCGTCTGCCGCGAACAGCCCGGGGCGGGACACGAGCGTCAACCGCGTGTCCCCGACGGTGACCGCGAACGTCGCGGACTCGACGACGGACGGCGCCTCGAACCCAGGGGGTTTCTCGATCCGTCGCACCGGCACCCCGTGGGAGGTGTCGCGGTCCTCGACGGGGAGGTGAACCGCCAGCTCCCGGGCAGCGGCGGCGCCCCCGTCCTCGTCCCGGGCCGCCAACAGCACCGCGCCCCCGTCCTCGAGCCGGGTGAGTGCATCGAGGACATGTTGGACCACCACGGCGGTCGGGGTGTACGCCCGCGGCGCGTACCCGACGACGTCGACGGTGTTCGGCACGTCGACGGGGCTGACGACGAGGTGGACGTCGACCTCGACCCCGTTCCGGCGGGCGTTGTGCTCACACAGGTCCCGGGACCGGGCTCGCCATGCCGCCATCGCGACGCGGTCCGCGACCGTCGTCAGAGGGATGCCGACGGTCCCGTAGGCCGCGCCCAACACCAGCACGCGCCGCGGATCGGCGTCGACGAGGTGCTCGAGGACCGCGAGTTCGGCCGGGTGGAACCCGTCCGGGGACCGCACGGCCGGTCGCGTCTCGAAGGTGAACTCGGCGTCCCCGTCCCGCGTCCCGAGTCGCAGTGGCGACGCCCCTCCACTCATCGGTACTGGGTTGGGCCTCACCGCGGTTAAACCGGTCGACCCAGGTGTCCCCGAACCGATAGAGTCAGGTGGCCGCTGGGCGACCGTCCCGCCATGTTCGAGAAGGTGCTCGTCGCCAACCGCGGGGAAATCGCCGTCCGCGTGATGCGGGCCTGCGAGGAACTCGGGGTGGAGACGGTCGCCGTCTACAGCGACGCGGACCGCAACGCCGGCCACGTCCGGTACGCCGACGAAGCGTACAACGTCGGCCCGGCCCGCGCCGCCGACTCCTACCTCGACCAGGAGGCGATCATCGACGCCGCACAGAACGCGGGCGCCGACGCGATCCATCCGGGGTACGGATTCCTCGCGGAGAACGCGAGCTTCGCCGCCCGCGTCGAAGACGCCGAGGGCATCACGTGGGTCGGGCCGAGCAGCGAGGCCATGGAACAACTCGGGGAGAAGACCCGGGCCCGGACCGTGATGCAGGCCGCAGACGTCCCCATCGTCCCGGGGACGACCGACCCGGTGGAGTCCCCGGAGGCCGTCCGGGAGTTCGGCGAGGAACACGGTTACCCGCTCGCGATCAAGGCCGAGGGCGGTGGCGGCGGCCGCGGCCTGACCGTCGTCGAGGACCCCGACGACGTCGAGGACCGGTACGAGACCGCGGTCCGAGAGGGGGAGGCGTACTTCGACAACCCGTCGGTGTACGTCGAACGGTACCTCGACGCCCCGAAGCACATCGAGGTCCAGGTGTTGGCCGACCACCACGGGAACGTCCGCCATCTGGGGGAACGGGACTGTTCGCTGCAGCGCCGCCACCAGAAGGTCATCGAAGAGGGGCCGTCACCATCCCTGGACGAGGATCTCCGCGACGAGATCGGGGCGGCCGCGCGACGCGGCGTCCAGGAGGCCGACTACACGAACGCCGGCACCGTCGAGTTCCTCGTCGAGGACGGCGAGTTCTACTTCCTCGAGGTCAACACCCGGATCCAGGTCGAACACACGGTCACCGAGGAGATCACGGGCATCGACATCGTGAAGTGGCAGCTCCGGATCGCCGCCGGCGAGGCACTCGGGTTCGCCCAGGACGACGTCGGCTTCGCGGGCCACGCCATGGAGTTCCGCATCAACGCCGAGAACGCCGCCGACGAGTTCGCGCCGGCGACCGGCGGTCGGCTGGACACCTACGCCCCGCCGGGCGGGATCGGCGTCCGACTCGACGACGCGGTCCGACAGGGCGACGAGGTCGTCACCGACTACGACTCGATGTTCGCGAAACTGATCGTCCACGGCGGCGACCGGGACGAATGCATCGCCCGTGCCGAGCGGGCGCTCGCGGAGTACGACATCGAGGGCGTGGTCACGATCGTCCCCTTCCACCGGTTGATGCTCACCGACGACCGGTTCCGGGACGGCACCCACACCACGCGGTACCTCGACGAGGAACTAGACGCGGCCGCCCTCCGCGACGCCCAGGACCGGTGGGGGAACGAACCCACCGACGCGGCGGCGGACACCGACGTCGTCGAACGGGAGTTCACCGTCGAGGTCAACGGCAAACGCTTCGAGGTCAGCCTCGAGGACCGGGGCGGTACCGTCCCCCAGACCACCGACGAGTCGACACAGTCCTCCACCGGCGGGGAATCCGCCACCCCCGAGGCCGAGGCCCCGGCTGGCGGCGACGGGGCCGGCGAGACCGTCGCCGCGGAGATGCAGGGCACCATCCTCAGCGTCGAGGTCGAACCGGGAGATGCCGTCGAGTCCGGTGACGTCTTGGTGGTGCTGGAGGCCATGAAGATGGAAAACGACGTCGTCGCCAGCCGCGCCGGGACGGTCACCGACGTCCACGTCAAGGAGGGACAAAGCGTCGACATGGGGGATGTCCTGGTCGGCCTCGAGTAACCGTGGCCCAGGTCCCGCGGCCCCTGCTCGACCGGTTGACCGACGGTCCCGTCCCCGTCGCGGCCGTCCCCGACGCCGACGTCGCGGCGCTCCGGGACACGGGAGCGACCGTCCGCCGTGACGGTGACGTGTACCGACTCCTCGACTGCGAGTACGGCGGCGCCGCCGTGGCGGCGGCCCTCGACCCGGCCTACGCGGTCGAGTGGCACTCGACCGTCGAGAGCACCAATCGGATCGGGCGACGACGCGGCGCCGCGGGCCACACCGACCGAGTGATCCTCGCCGCCGAACAGACCGGTGGCCGTGGCCGTCGGGACCGGCGGTGGCAGTCCCCCGCTGGCGGCGTGTGGTTGAGCATCGTCCTCGAACCCACGCTCCAACCGGATCGCCGCGGGCTGTTGACGTTCGCGGCCGCCGTCGCCGTCGTCGACGCCGCCGACGCCGTCGGGGTCCCGGCCCAGATCAAGTGGCCAAACGACGTCGTGGTGACCGACGCCGACCACCCCGGGAAGGTCGCCGGCGTCCTCACCGAAGTCCACACCGCCGACGCCGGCGTACCATACGCCGTCCTCGGGGTCGGGATCAACGCGGCCGTCGACCCCACGTCCCTGCCGGTCGACGCCACGAGTCTGGCCGCGATCGCGGGGACTGTCGATTGGACGACCGTCGCGACCACCGTCATCGAGACTGTCGACGCACTCAGGGACGACCCCGACCGCATCCTCCGGCGGTGGCGGGCCCTCGCCCGGACCCCGGGCCACCGCGTCCGGGTCACCACCGCCGACGGGGCGGTGGTCGGTACCGCCGTCGACGTCACCGACACCGGCGCCCTCGTCGTCGATGACGGGACCGACGAACACGTGGTGGCCGCCGGGGACTGCGACCATCTCCGCCCCGCCTGAGGCCGGGACGTCGCCCGGTAGCCGACGGCCGTCGGTGACCCGAACCCCTTTCCCCACCGGAGCCAACGCTGACCCGTGGACCGTCGACGGTATCTCCGGACGATCGGGGCCGGGGCCACCGCCCTCACCGCCGGGTGTCCGGCGGTCCTGGGCGGTGCCAGCGACGACCGGTGGCAGTATCGGCACCCGACCCCCGTCGCCGAACTCGCCGTCGGGGCCGCCGGCGTCTACGTCGCGGGCGTCACCGAGGCGACGACGACCGGGGTGGCGGGCGTCGGCCTCGCCGGCGGCGACCAGCGGTGGCACCGCGACCTCACCGTGAGCGGCTCGCAACTCGGGCTCCGCTGGCTCGACGACCACCTTTTCATCCAGAACGGGCGGACCCTCATCGTGACCGCCGCCGCGTTCACCGACGCGTCCTGGCGACGTCAGGGCGCCACGCCACCGGTCGTCGTCGGTGACACCGCCTACCTCCGCACAGTCGCCGCCGACGCCACCTGGCTCGAGGCCGTGTCGGTGGCCTCGGGCACGACGACGTGGCGGATCGACATCTCCGACAACGACCAGATCCCGGAGACCCAGTACCCCCACGCCAGCGCCGGGCGCCACCTCGCGGTGACCGACCGCCGGTTCCCGCTGGCGGCGCGGTCACTCGAGGACGGGTCGGTCGTCTGGCGGACCGACCACCCGACCGGCTCCCTGGTCGCCGCCACCGACGACACCTTCTACGTCGGGGCGGAGGGCGTCGACGGGGCGACGGTCGCGGCCTACGACAGCGCCACCGGGGAGCGCACCACCGTCACCGAGACCGAGGCGCCGACCGCGGTCCCCGCCGTCGCCGGGGACATCCTCCGGATCCGGGTGACCGGCGGCGCCGCGGATGCGACGGCGGTCTACGACGCCGCCACCGGGGAATTGCGCTGGCTGGCCGACGGGTACCGCGGCCCCGCCGGATGGACGACCGCCGACACCGTCTACGCCCTCGACGGCCAGGACCGCCTGGTCGCCGTCGACGCCGTCGACGGCAAACAGCGGTGGCGGGTCACCCTCCCCAGCACCGAGCGGTTCCCCCGACTGTTCGAGACCGCGGACAGCCTCGTCGTCGCCGCGGGCGATACCCTCCAGGCCCTGGCCCGCGAGGACGGCACCCGTCGCTGGCGGCGCCGCGTCGACGTCGCTCCCGGGGCCCGGTATCCCCTCGCGGCCGGCGGCGAGACCGTCGTCTACGCGACCGACCGCACCGTCCACGCCGTCGACGCCTGACCCGGGCGAAGGCCTTTGACCGTGGCGGCCCCGACACCGGTGTGCGTCGCCGCCGGTTCCTCGCCTGCGTGGGCGCGACGGCCGCCGCGACCAGTGGCTGCACCGGCCTCCTCGAGGGCGCCGACGCGTTCCGGTTCCGGTACGTCAACGACGGGCCGCTGGCCGGCCTCGCGGCCACCCCTGACACGGTGTACGTCGCCGGCGACAGCCAGACCGATCCCGGCCACGTCGTCGCCATCGACGCCGCGACCGGCGAAACACGGTGGACGCGGGCGACGGTCGCCAGCGGCAACACCCTCACGCTGGCGGCCCGGCAGGGGACGCTGTTGGTGTGGACCACGGCCACGCTCACGATGTCGGCCATGGAGGGGTTCGCCGACACCCCCTGGCACCGGTCGGGGGTGGCGTCGTTCCCGCCGCCGGCCGCGGACGACGTCGTCTACCTCCACCGGAACAACAGCGTCGAGGCCGTCGACCGCACCGGCGGCGACCGTCGGTGGCGGGTCCGCCCCACCGGCCCGCACGGGAACCGCCCCATCCCCCGGCCGGAGCTGGTCCTCGATGGCGTGGTCGTCGCCGCAACCTGGAGCGGGTACCTCCTCGGCCTCGACGACGCCACGGGCGATCGCCGGTGGTGGGCGTTTACCCGGAACGTCGGCCCCCGGGTCGCCGTCGGCGATGGAACGGTGTTCGTCGGCGGCGAGTACCGGCGCGGCCGGGTGCGGGTCGACCGACTGGACCCGCGAACCGGCGCCCACGAGACCGTGGCCGCGTTCCAGAATCGGCACGCCACCCCCATCCTCGCCACCGGCGACGGCCTCGTCGTCCAGACCCACGGCGCCCCCGGAGACGCCCTGGTCCACATCGATCCCGGGGACGGCGAGCGCCGCTGGCGGGTCACCGGCCTCAGCGCCACGCCCGCCAGCGCGGACGCCGAGCTGGTGGTCGCCTACGACGTCGACCGTGACCGCGTGGTCGCCCTCGACCCCGTCACCGGCGCCCGTCGCTGGGGCCGGGCGCCGCCCCCCACCGACGCCGGTGTCGACCTCGCGATGACTGCGGACATCGTCCTCGTCCGCGGCGCGAGCACCGTGGTCGGATTGAGCCGTCGCGACGGCAGCGACCGGTTCCGATTGTCCTTCGACCCTGACGCCCTCGGCCAGCCGCGCCTGGCGACGACGCCCGACGCAGCCTACCTCGTCATCGGGTCGACACTCTACGCACTCCCCGGTTGACCTACTCCTCGTCCTCGCCGACCCGCACGGTCAACACCGGGATCGTCGATGACCGCACCACGCGCTCGGCCACACTCCCCAACAACAGTCGGTCGATGCCGCCGCGGCCGTGGGTCCCCATCACGATCAAATCGCAGTCCTCGGCCTCGGCGTACCGCACGATCTCCTGGCTCGGGGACCCGCTCAACAGACACGTCTCCACGGCGACCCCCCGGCCGGCCCCCACGTCCTCGACAGTTGCCAACGCCGCCTCGCCCTCGTCGGTCAACATCTCGGAGACGCCCTCCCAGGACGCGTCCACTGAGACACTCGCGAAACTCGCGGTATCGACGACGTACACCGCGTGGACGGTGGCGTCGTGGGCGGCCGCGAGGTCGACGGCGTGCTCGACGGCCCGCCGCGTCCCCGCCGACCCGTCCGTCGGGACGAGGATCCGGCCGTACAATCCCATGGGCGGGAGAGACGACCCGTGGAATCGGCTTAAGTACTGGGGAGGTGCACCCGGTCAACGTCCGCGACGCCGGCGCGACGCACCACCGCCCGGACGGGGTCCTGGGCGCCGGCGAGGTTGTCCGAGCCCCCGTCGAGGACCAGCAGTCGAGCGGGGCGCCCGGCTTCGATCACGCCCCCGTCGAGGCCGACCGCCTCGGCCCCGGCCCGCGTCGCCATCCCCAGCACCTCCCGGGCCGAGACGTCGAAGAGCTTCTCGGCGAACTCCATCTCGCGGAACATCGACGGCGCGTTCAGGAACACGTTGTCCGTCCCCAGCGCCACGGTGGTGCGGTCGACGAGGTCCTCGACCGGGGGCAGCCCGACCCCCGTGGTGAGATTCGACCGCGGACACACCGCGACCGGGATCTCCCGATCGGCGACCCGGTCGAGGTGGAGGTCGGTCGCGTGGACCATATGCACCAACAGGTCCGGATCCAGGTCGAGTGCGGGGTTGATGTCCCCGTCGTCGACCTCCCCGGCGTGGATCGCGAACAGCTTCCCGGCGTCCCGGGTGGCGCGACGCACCCGCTCGAAGTCGCCGTCGTCGGTGCTGCTGGCGCCGAACCCCGCGGCGACGTCCAGGACCGCCGCGGAGTCCCGGCCGAACACCACCGGTTCAACGGGGGAGCGCCGGGCGGCCTCGAGGAGGGCCTCGACGCCGTCGACGCCGCCCTCCCGGAACTCCAGGAAGTGACCGGTGCCGGACTGCTCCATGAAGTCGATCGTGTGGGCCATCGCGGCGACCAGGTCCTCGCGGGACGCCTCCGCGAGCAACCGGTGTTTCAGGCCGTCCGGTGGCGCGACCAGTTCCTCCAGGGAGAGGCCGGCCCCGGCCTCCTTGGCGATGGCGTCCCCGATGTGGGTGTGGGCGTTGACGAACGCCGGGAGGATCCAGTCGTCGGTGTCGACGCTGGCCTCCTCGACGGCGGTGACGGCACCGTCCTCGATGACGACGCGGCCCTCGAGCGGTTCGTAGGTGGGGCCCGCGAGCACCGTGCCCTCGAGGAGCATATCGGATCCCACTCTCCCCCGCGGTTAAAACTCATCGAGTCGCTTCTCGACGCGTGGGTGACCGACCTCCGAGACGAGGGCGCCTTCGGTCTCTAACCCGAGGACCGTGTCGGCCGCTCGACCGACGCGGTCGGTGAGGGGGTCGGGGGCGTAGACGCCGAGGCGCCACTGTTCGCGCTGGGCCTGGCGCAACGCGGCGACCAGCGTCGACTGCTCGTCCAGGCGGCGGATGTCCCCGTTGACCATCACCCGCGTCGTCGACTCCTGCATGCTGGGCCGTGGCTGGACGTCGACGACGACCTCGTCCTCGTCGACGTCGGCCGCGTCCGCGATGTCGGCCTCGAAGCCCCGCACGGTCGCGTGGTCGGCCTCGACGACGTGGTCGGGGACGTCGCCCATCTCCGCCCAGACCGCGCGCTTGAACAGGTCTCGCTCGGCCAGGCGGTCCCCGATCCCGGCGCTGACCGCGTTGGTCCGTAACGCGACCAGGAGTTCGTAGTCGTCCATCCGCCGTAGCCGCGCCCCGTCGACGATCCCGGCCTCGAGGAGGCGTTCGCTGGCGTGGCGCAGCATCGACTTGCTGATCCGGGCGACGTGGTGGCTGTAGACGGTCGGGTTCATCAACGCGCGGGCCAGCAGCAGACTCTCGGCGGTCTGGACGTTCCCCTCATCGAGCACCAATCGCCCGTCGACGTACCGGAGCGCCCCCACGAGCCGCCCCGTGTCGATGGTGCCATACGGCACCCCGGTGTGGTGGGCGTCCCGCACGAGGTAGTCCATCCGGTCGACGTCGAGCTCCCCGGCGATCAACTGCCCCAACCGGCCCTCGCCGGCGATGAGGTCCGTGACCCGCGCCGGGGAGAGTCCGTGATCTGCGAGGACGTCCGCCACCCGGCCGGCCCCGACGATGGCGGCGACGTCGTCGTGGTACTTGCCCGTGCGGCGATGGATGAGGTCCTCGATGTTGTGACTGTACGGGGCGTGACCGACGTCGTGGAGCATCGCCGCCGCCCGCACCCGCTCGCCGCGGTCGCCGCCGACCCCGAGCTGGGCGAGGGCCCGGTCGGCGAGGTGGTACACGCCCAGGGAGTGCTCGAAGCGGGTGTGGTTGGCCGACGGGTACACCAGCGACACCGTCCCGAGCTGGGAGACGCGTCGCAACCGCTGGACCGGGGGCGTATCCAGGAGGGCCGCCGCCACCCCGTCGACCGCGATGTGGTCGTGGACGCTGTCCTTGATCGTGGTCATACCCCCGCGTTGGCCCCGTCCCTACAAAAACAGCCGCGTTCGCCGGCCTCCGACCGCCGTGAACACAACCCCTTTCTCGGGGCCGGGCGAGACAGAGGCTATGGTCACGTTCCTGGCCGGCGGGACCGGGACGCCGAAGCTCCTCGCCGGCGCCGTCACCCACCTCGACCCGGGGTCGGTGACCGTCGTCGCGAACACGGGCGACGACGTTGAACTCGGGGGCCTCCTGGTCTGTCCCGACGTCGACACCGTCCTGTTCGAGCGGGCGGACCTCCTCGACCGAGAGACGTGGTGGGGCATCGCCGACGACACCGACCGCGTCGAGACGGCGTTGGCCGAGTTCGCGGCCGCCGCCGGCCTCGACGGCGACCCCGCCTACCTCCCGGCCGCCGCCCAGACCGACGGCCGCCGCCTCGCCCGGTGGCGGCGGTTCGCCGCCGTCCCACCGTTCATGCATCTCGGGGACCGGGATCGCGCCGTCCACCACGTCCGCACCGCCCTCATCGACCAGGGGGCGACACTCACCACGGCCACCCGCACCCTCGCGACGGCCCTCGGCGTCGAGGTGACCGTCCTCCCGATGAGCGACGACCCCGTCGCCACCATCGTCCACACCCCGGACGGTGCCCAGCACTTCCAGGAGTACTGGGTCCACCGCCGCGGCACCCCCAGCGTCGAGGCCGTGGAGTTCCGCGGCGCCGACGCCGCCACCCCCACCGACGCGGTGCTGGCCGCCATCCGGGACCACCCCGTCGTCGTCGGTCCCTCGAACCCCGTGACCTCGATCGGGCCGATGCTGGCCCTCCCCGGGGTCGAGGCCGCCCTCGAGGCGACGACGGTCGTCGCCGTCTCCCCGTTCGTCGAGGACGAGGTGTTCTCCGGGCCCGCCGCCGACCTGATGGCCGGCACCGGCACCGACCCCAGCACCGCCGGCGTCGCCGACGCCTACGGGTTCGCGGACGCGTTCGTCCTGGACACCGAGGACGACACCGCCCTGGACCGACCGGTCGTCAGCACCGACACCCGCATCGAGGATCGGGCCGACGCCGCTCGCGTCGTCGAGGCCTGCCTGACCGCGTTCGACACCGTGGGCGCGGAGGTCGCTCCCTGATGTTCGACCCGCCGGTCGCCATCGCCAGTCTCAGCGGCCGCTCGGACGCGTCCTGGGCGGCCTACGCCGCCCCGTACGTCGGCGCGGCCTTCCTCGGCGGCATCGCCCTCGACACCCCCACGCGCGAGGCGGCCCGCGCCATGGTCGACCGGGACCGCACCGAGTTCCTCCCCCCGGACCCGACGGCGTTCATCGACGCCCAGCTCCGGGCGTGTGCCCGCCTCCCGATCAGCGTCGGATTCAACGTCCGGGCGGCCACCCCGGCCGCGGTCCGGGCGGCCGCCCGCGTCTGTGCCGCCCACGACGCCATCCTCGAGGTGAACGCCCACTGTCGCCAAGACGAGATGTGTGCGGCCGGCGCCGGCGAATCGCTGCTCCGGGACCTCGACCGATTGACCGACCAGGTCGGCACCGCCGCCGCCACCGGCGCCACCGTCAGCGTCAAGGTCCGCACCGAGGTCTCCGACGTCGACCTCCCGACCGTCGCCCGACGGGTCACCGACGCCGGCGCGGCCATGCTCCACGTCGACGCCATGGACAGCGAGTCCGTCGTCGCCGATGTCGCCGCGGCCACCGACCGACCGGTCATCGCCAACAACGGCGTCCGCGATCGGGCCACCGTCGACACCTACCTTGGGTACGGGGCCGCCGCGGTCAGCGTCGGCCGCCCCTCCGACGACCGCCGCGTGCTCCGCCGGGTCGCCGCCGCCGTCACCGACAGCCACGCGCGGCCACCCCGTGCGAACAACGAATCCTTTTAACCGCCGGCCCGACAATCCGCGACCATGGCCATCAAGCCCGACTACGTCAAGAAGACGGGGGCGCTCCTCATGGACCGCTACCCGGACGCGTTCGGCACGGACTTCGAACACAACAAAGAGAGCGTCTCCCGACTCACCAACATCGAGTCCAAGGGCGTCCGCAACCGGATCGCCGGCTACATCACCCGGAAACGCGAGCGCGGCGCCGTCGAGGCCTGACCCCGACCCGAACTGTTTTCCCGAGTCGGTTCCGCGGTCCCGTATGGCAGTCACCGTCGGGCTCCTCGGCGCAACGGGCGCCGTCGGACAACGGTTCGTGCAGCTCCTGGACGGCCACCCCGAGTTCCGGGTCGGCGCCGTCACAGCCAGCCCCGACAGTGCCGGCGACGCCTACGGTGACGCCGTCGACTGGCGGCTCGAGACCCCGCTCCCGGCGTCGGTCGCCGACCTGGAGGTGCGACCCACCGACCCGTCCGCCGTCCCCGACGACGTGGCCCTGATCTTCTCCTCGCTCCCGTCCGCGGTCGCCGCCGAGGTCGAACCCGCCTTCGCCGCGGCGGGGTACGTCGTCTCCTCGAACTCCTCGAACGACCGCCTCGCCGACGACGTCCCACTGGTCATCCCCGAGATCAACGCCGACCACCTCGCCGTCATCGACCGCCAACGCCGGGAACGAGGGTGGGACGGCGCCCTCGTCAAGAACCCGAACTGCTCGACGATCGCGATGGTCCCCACGCTGGCCGCCCTGGCACCGTACGGCCTCGAGACCGTCCACGTCGCCACCCTGCAAGCGGTCAGCGGCGCCGGGTACGACGGCGTCCCATCGATGGCGATCATCGACAACGTCATCCCCCACATCGACGGGGAGGAGGCCAAGATGGAACAGGAGACCGCGAAACTCCTCGGCACCCGGGACGGTGACACCATCGCGCCCCACGACGTCACGGTGTCGGCCTCCTGTAACCGGGTGCCGACCATCGACGGTCACCTCGAGAACGTCTGGGTGGAGACCGCCGAGGACCTCGGCGTCGACGCCGCCCGCGACGCGTTCCGGGACGCCCCCACCGCCGACCTCCCCAGTGCCCCCGCGACCCTCATCGACGTGGCGTCGGCCCCGGACCGCCCACAACCCCGCCTCGACCGGTTGCATGGCGACGGGATGACGATCACCGTCGGCGGCCTCCAGTCCACGGCGACGGGCCTCCAGTACAACTGTCTCGTCCACAACACCCTCCGGGGTGCCGCCGGTGCGAGCCTGCTCAACGGCGAACTCCTCGCCCGCGAGGGCTACCTCTGAAGTCGATGCAGGCCCCGCCGAATCGCAAACGGTTTTCAGCGTCGCCCCGGAATCCAGGCCTGTGACCGCCGAGGCCGCCGAACTCTCGACACACGCGAAACTCGTTCGCGTGGTCCTCGCCGAACGCGGCCCCCTCTGTCCCCGGGAGGTCGCCGAGGAGGCCCACCTCTCGACCGCGACCGCGAAGGCGGCCCTCGAGGAACTCGGCGACCACGACATCGCCGAACCCGTGTGTGGCATGGCCGCCACTCGCGAAGAGGTGTACGGCCTCGCCGCCGACGAGTAGGGCGGCGGGACGTTCAAATGTCTGCAGCGCCCACCTCCGACTGCGTACCGCAGTCCCCACCCGAGTTGCCACCAGGCGGCGATGACGGCCCGGCGAACCCCGGTACGCGACATCACCACGGACCCGACGTGAGTCGGGTGTCCCGCCCGGCACGAGGGTTTCCCGGTCGACGCGGCACCCTGCCATGGGATGACACCGGGTGTTAGTGTCCCGGGCGACATTTCTCACGTGCTCTGTGCTGCCAGGCGAGAGTCCACACCACCACGAATCGTACTGGGCCGCCCGTCCTCCCGACGTGGGTCGTCTGTCGGTGGCCTCGCGGCCGGACTGGGCCCGGCCAGTCCCGTCCACGAACCGCATTCCACGTTCGATTTCAGGGGCGGGTAGTCGGCCTGTCGGCACTCGCTCCCGTGGTTCGAGTCTCCCAACTGATGGTGACGGGTTGGTCCCGGCCCTCGATCGTGGCGGGCCACGGGACGAACCGTTATCTGGGATGGCAGCCCAGAGACTGGTATGCCCGAGCACGAAGCGACGTTCGAGATCGAGTCGAAATCGGACGCGTACGCCGTTCAGCGGTTGATGGACGCCATCTACGATTCTCTTCGGGAGGAGTCCCGGACCCTTCGCGAGGGGTCCAGTGACTCTACGGAGATGATCGGGCAGTTCCAGGCCATCCGGGATGCCGCGCGCCAACCGAGTCCGGGGCGGTTGACCGTAACCCTCCAGCAGCGTGCCGACGGATTCGAGGACTGACCGGTCGAGAACCGACATCCGTCACCCGTCCCCGGTGATACCGCTGGATGACGGCACTGTTTCCAGGGAAACGCTGTGTCGGGTCGCCTGACAGCGACCCGGAACCTCTAGTTGCTGCGGACGACGTTCGTCGCGCGCGGCCCCTTGGGGGCCTGTTCGATCTCGAAGTCGAGTTCCGTCCCTTCTGTCAGATCCTCGCCGCCGACGTCGTCCATGTGGAAGAACACGTCGTCGTCAGAATCGTCCGTCGAGATGAAACCGTAACCGCCCTTGTCGTTGAAGAAATCAACCTTACCGTTTACCATTGCAATTCAACTCAGGTTCGTGACACCGATAAGGGTTCCGTATCCGTTTTCCCGTCCGTGGATTGCATGGTCGAACGGGCACCGTTTTTCAAGAACACGATACACACGTCCAGACACTGGGCCTTCCGGGTCGTCGATCCATCACGACGAGGGATCGAACCAGCGGTTCAGGCGGTTCGTGCCCTCGGACGAACCCCAGTACCCGGCCGACCCAACCTGTGCCGGCGACGGCGAGTTGCGGCGACCCGTTCCAGTTCCCGCGGGCCTGCCCGAGCGGTCGGCCTGGCCCCGTCGGCGACTGACCCTCGAACTCGTGGGTGCCCTCCCAGCTATGTGTCCGGCCGTCCGAGCAACCAGGATGAGGGATGACTGCCAATCGTCTCGCTCTCGGGCTCGTCCTCCTCGTGATCGCGGCCACGCCGGTGGTCGCTCACGTCCCGGCGTTCCCCGCGGACAACACGAGCCCAGCGGACGCGGTCACGGTCCCGAACCCCACGAAATCCTGGGTGTTCTACGATCGACTGGCTGCCTGCGGCACGGTGTACTATCGGGTGACCGTCCCGGACGACACCCGGTTCGTCGTCTCGGTGTTCACCCCGATCGGCACCACGGTCACGCCGTCGATCGCGGTGCTTGAACCGGGGTCGGCGACCCCGAGCTCGGCGCCACCCCAGGTCAGCGTCCCGGACGGCATGACCGTGACCACCTACCCCGGCGAGGGCCCGTCGGTCCCGACCTTCGAGCCGTTCACCCCGTCGGCGATCGCCGAGACGGCGACCGTCGACCGCACCGTCGACACCGGGGGCACGTACCTGATCGCGGTCTACGACGCGGCGAACCGGAGCGGTCCGGTCGGCGTGACGGTCGGCTACCGCGAGGAGTTCTCCGCCACCGAGTTCCTCCGGGTCCCCTTCGATGTGGTGCGGATCCACTTGTGGGCGGGCCAGCCGCTGGTACTGGTCATCGCCCCGTGGGTCCTCGCCGTCCTCGGCGGCATCGCCGCGGTCGCCCGTCGCGGCCCGCGACACTGGACCCGACCGATCCGGCGGTCGGTCCTGGGTGGTGCGGCACTGGTCATCGTGGGGTCGGGGCTCAGCACCGCACTCCAGCTCGTGATGGCGGGCGTCGCCACCGGTCCCACGCCCGGCATGATCGTGACGGCGGTGTTGTCGGGGGTCCCGCTGGTCGCCGGGGCGTGGTCGTTCCACCTCGTTCGGCGGCCGTCGCTGCGATGGGGCGCCCGCACCCGCACCGGACTCGCGATCGCGGGCCTGGCCAGCCTGGTTACGTGGGCGGGCTTCGTCGTGGCGCCGCTGTGTCTGCTCCTCGGGGCGCTCCTCCCGGCGGGCGGGGACGACCCGTGGTCGGCGGCGTGACCCGGGGACAACAGCCATCGTCGTGCCCGCCCAACACATCGGTATGAAGACCGCAGTGAAGGCCGTCGTCGGCACGGTGACCGCCGCCCTCGCCCTGTGGGTGGGGTGGGGACTGTACGTGACCCGGACGACCGACCGCATTCCCTCCGAGACCATCGGGAGCATCGATGGCATCTCCCTCCGACGGTATCCCGAGCTGGTCAGCGTCGAGACCACCGCCCCTGATTCGATCACCGCGTTCCGTCGACTGTTCGGGTACATCAGCGGCGACAACGAGGCCGCCGAATCCGTGGCGATGACCACGCCGGTGCGGACCGACGGCGCCACGATCGCGATGACCGCCCCCGTTCGCACCCTCGCCCGCGAGGCCGAACAGGTGTCGATGACCGCCCCGGTGCGCCGGACCGATGCGGGCGACGCGGTCAGGATGGCGTTCTACCTCCCCGCCGAGTACGACGCCGACACCGCCCCGCGACCGACCGACCCGGCGGTCGCCCTCGTCGTCGATCCCCCACGGACGACGGCGGTTCGTCGGTTCTCGTGGTACGCGACCGACGCCCGCGTGGCCAGAGAACGCGCCCGGCTCCTCGACACGCTGGCGGCCGCGGACATCGCCTGGACCGGTGAGGTGTCGGTCCTGCAGTACAACGACCCGTGGACCCCACCGTTCCTGCGGACGAACGAGGTCGAGGTCCCCATCCCGGAGTCAGCTGTCGACTGACGATCGTGCGGGCCCGGCGCCTCGCGGACATCGGAGAGCCCCCGGGCATGGACGGCCCTCGGGCCTGGCGCCTACCCGAGGAGGTACGTCAGTGCCGGGTTGTTCTTGACGATCGACCACTGCTCGACGTACTTGTCGAGCCCGTAGTAGCGGCCGGCGCCGAAGGCGCCCAACGCGAACAGCAACGCGATGTAGACGATGTGGTCGTCGACGAAGACGCTGTGCTCGAGCGGGAGACTGGAGGCCCAGTAGAACCACATGATGATGGCGCCCCAGAACGCGCTCCAGCGCACCGCGGCGCCGAGGATGAGCGCGAGGCCGACGAGGGTGAGCCCCCACATGTTGAGGATGTCGATCAGCGGCAGCAGGTCACTGCTTGCCATCGCGGAGAAGAACCCCTTGAACGGGTTGGCCTCGGGCACGCCGCCGAGGTAGCCGGCGGCGGTCCAGTCGCCTTCGAGGACCTTGGTGATGCCGGCGAAGAAGAAGTGCCAGCCGATGAGCACCCGCATCAACAGCAGCGCGGGGCCGGACCACCGCCGGGAGATCTCGACGTACGTCTCCGCGCCGGTACTGATCGGGATGTTGGATTCTGTTGCCATGACGTGATCACCCCAGGAGGTACTTCAGGCCCGGATTGTTCTTGACGATGGTCCACTCCTCGATGGAGGCGTCGATTCCCAGGTAGCGGCCGGCGCCGAACGCGCCCAGGCCGAACAGGATGACGACGTAGATGATGTGGTCGTCGATGAGGATGCTGTTGGCCAGGGGGAGACTCGCCGCCCAGTAGAACAGCATCACGATACTCCCCCAGAACGCACACCACCGCACCGCGCCGCCGACGATGAGGCCGATGCCGATGAGGGTCAGTCCCCAGGCATTCAGCGGGTCGATCAGCCACAACCAGTTGTCGGCGAGATACGGCCAGAACTGCGGGATGGGATTGCCCTCTGGGATGCCATGCAGCAGGAACCCGGAGGCACTCCACCCTGGGTTGAGCAGTTTCGTCAGTCCGGCGTACAGAAAGTGCCACCCCAGCAGGACGCGGAGGATGACCAGTGCGGGACCGAACCAGGTCGAGGACACCTGGAACCGCTCGGTTGTGCTTGCTTCAGCTGTTCCCATGTGTTGTCACCACAATAGAACGTAATCTGGGGAATCCACTTATAAGATGTGGGTGGCGTGGAGCGGTGACGGCTCCGGGATGGATTGGGGTGACCGACGGCAGAACGGTCGGCTCGTTGGCAGATCCTCCGCCGTCGAAACGGACGAGGGGCCGGCGTGGGCAACGGTTTTTCGCGCGGGGCGTGGAGCCCTCTGGTATGGACGTGTCACGCCTCGAGGGGCTGTCGGCGGACCGTCGGGCCCAACTGCTGGACCGGGACGCCGGCATCGACGCGATCGCCGACGACGTCGCCGACATCATCGCGACGGTCAGGGCGGACGGTGACGCGGCGCTCCGGCGGTACGCCCGGGCCTTCGACGACGTCGACCAGGACCAAATCGACATCACCGACCGCACCGCGGCGGCCCGGGCGGCGATCCCCGACGCCGTCGCGGCCGCCATCGAATCGGCGGCCGCCAACATCCGGGCGTTCCACGAGGACCAACGACCCACCGACCGGGAACGGACCGTCGACGGCCGGACCCTCGAGCGGCGATTCCGCCCGATCGAACGGGTCGGGGTCTACGTCCCCGGCGGTGCGGCGGCCTACCCCTCGAGTGCGTTGATGGGGGTGATCCCGGCGGTCGTCGCCGGCGTCGAGGAGGTGGTGGTCGCCACCCCACCGGCGACCGACCCGGCACCCGCGACCCTGGCCGCGATCGAGGTCGCCGGCGCCGATGAGGTGTACGCCGCCGGCGGCGCCCAGGCCGTCGCCGCGCTGGCGTACGGCACCGACACGATCGACGCCGTCGAGAAGATCGTCGGCCCGGGCAACCGGTGGGTGACCGCCGCCAAGGCCGCGGTCCGCACCGACGTCGCCATCGACTTCCTCGCCGGACCGAGCGAGGTCCTGGTCGTCGCCGACGACACCGCCACGCCGGCGTACGTCGCCGCCGACCTGATCGCCCAGGCCGAACACGACCCCCACGCCAGCGCCGTTGGGGTCATCACCGACGAGACGACCGCCCACGCCGTCGCGGACGCCGTCGACGCCCAGCTCCCCGACCGGACGCGGGCCGACGTCGCGAGGGCGGCCCTCGACCAACCGACGAGCGGCGTGTTCGTCGCCCCGGATCGGGACGCCGCGGCGGCGTTCGCCGAGGCGTACGCCCCGGAACACCTCGCCGTCCAGACACGAGCTCCCCAGGAGATCGTCGACCGCGTGCCCAGCGCGGGCAGTGTCTTCGTCGGCGATTCCACCCCGGTCGCGGCCGGTGATTACGCCACCGGACCGAACCACGTCCTCCCGACGGGGGGTGCCGCCCGCGTCGTCGGCGGCCTCGGCGTCGACACCTTCCTCCGGGCGACGACGGTCCAGCGGCTGGCCCCCGAGGCCCTCGCCGCGCTGCGGGAGACCGTCACCACCCTCGCCACCGTCGAGGGGTTGGAGGCCCACGCGGCCAGCGTCGAGGCGAGGTTCGCGGACGGGGCGACCCACCACCAGGATTAACCGGGTGGCCGTCCAGGACCGGTGTATGAGCACGGACACCCAACACGACGGTGGTGACGCCGTCCTCCGGGTGACCGAGGATGCGGCGACGCGAGCCCTCGATCTCCTCGCCGAGGAGGGTCACGACGCGGCAGACGCGGGGTTGCGGTTGTACGTCGAACAGGGTGGCTGTGCCGGTCTCTCCTATGGGCTGTGCTTCGAGGAGTCGCCGGCCGCCGAGGACGTCGAACTCGAGTGCCACGGCCTCCGGGTGTTCGTCGATCCGGCCAGCCAGGAGTACGTCACGGGCAGCGTCGTCGACTTCGAGGGCGGATTGCAGGGCGCGGGGTTCCACGTCCAGAACCCCAACGCCGAGGGGGAGTGCGGCTGCGGTGAGAGTTTCCGCACCTGACGGTCACTCCTCGAGCCTGAACGCGACCTCGACTTCGGCCTGGTACTCCCGGTCCTCGACCGAGGCGACCTCCACGCCCTGTGACTGGACCTCGACCCAGGCGACGTTCTGTAAGGTCTCCTCGGCCCGGTCGATGGCATCGTCGACCGCGGCGTCGAAACTCTCCGAACTTGATCCGATCAGTGTGACTTTCTTGAAGACCACGGGTACGCCTCCAGGCCGGTGTGGGGCCGCCCGCCCAATAAAGGTCCGCGGCGCCTACACGACCGCGATCCCGCCTTTCATCCCGAGGGGGAGGTGGGGTTCGCAGTGGTACAGGGCGATCCCGGCCTGATCGAAGGTGTAGGTGAACTGGACCCCGGTCGAGTCGACGGGTTCACCGGAGCTGAACGTGTAGTCGGACTCCTGGATCTGTTCGTTCGGGATGGCTTCGGCGTTGTGTTGCTGGCCGCGACCGGTCCAGTCGAACTCGACGGTGGTCCCCGTCGAGATCGCGACTGCGGAGGGGGCGAACGCGTAGTCCCCGCCGTTGCCCGCCGCCCCCACGTCGATGGTGACGGTGGCCTGGCCCGTCCGGTCGGTCAACGACCCGTCGTAGGTGTCGTCGGCCGCCCCCACCGTGGTCTCGGTCAGCCACGTGTCGATGGCGGGATAGTCGTCGATGGACGGGCCGCTGCCGTCGCCGCCGTCGGAACATCCCGCGATCCCGGCGACCGTCACGCTGCCAACCGCCGTCAGGAACCGTCGTCGATCGATCGATACCATACCCGGGTCGAGGGGCGCACCGACGGTAAAGGACGCTCTGATTCCCGTGACGTGAAAACGGGTCAGGACTCCGCGAGCCGGTCGGCCAGCGCCGTCACCATCCCGGAGAGGTACGCGGTCCCCCAGCTCGCGACGATGAGGCCGCCCGCCGCGTCGAAGACCAGATCCAGCATCGTGTCTTCCAGCCCGTACTGGGTGAGGACCGCCTCGGACCCGAGGCCCGCCGCGGCCGTCCCGATGCCGAACTCAAGGACCTCCCAGAGGACCCCGAACGCGAGGACGAGCACCACCAGGAACGCGAACAAAAACCGGGGAGGCAACACGATCTCATCGGTGTGGGACTCGACCGCCCGTGCGGTCGCGTACCCGGCGCCGGCCACGATCGACGAGGAGACGACGTGGGTGACGTGGTCCCACCACCACACGTCCTGGTAGGGGCCAAGCGTCCCCACGGCATGGAGGAAGACCGCGGTGGTCAACCACAGCACAAGCGCCGGGTCCATCGAGAGTCGCTGGTCGCGTTCCAGGACCGCGGGCAGTTCGGTGACGGCCAACGCGACGACGGTGTTGACGACGATCCCGGGATCGCCACGGTCGAGGCCAACGAACAGGAACCCGACCAGGGACAGCTGCATCACCCGGGTCGCCTGCCGCTGGCGGCGTTCGGAGATGCCGAGGATGTCCCGCAATCGACGTCGCAGGATTTCCACCGGGTTCATCGCACGCGGTCCCGGATCTCACGCGGGAGCCGGGTCTCGGTCCGGGCGCGGCGCCGGAAGTACAGTTCGAAGACAACGCCCGCGACGATGCCGGCCGCCGTCGAGTACACGAACTCCCACATCACCCCCTCCTCGATGACGGTCTCGGCCACCCCCGATTCCAGGAGGAACGTCGTGCCCAACCAGACGTCGGCGGTCCAGCGGAGGACCGCCCAGACGCCGGCGGTCGCCATCGTCGCCACCACGACGAACAGGACCGCGAACCACTCGGTCATCCGCACCGCGGTGAACACGTCGAGTTCGACCGCGACGATGAGCGCCAGCCCCGCCACCGAGAGGTACGTCGTGAGCTGGGTGGACAGCACCGTCCCCGCGAGGGTTCGCCCGATCAGCGGGAGGACCGCGAGCGCCAGGACCTCCCAGGGCAACATCGCGTCCCGGTCCCGGAAGCCAAGCGGCGGGATCACGGCCAGCACCAGGACCCCGGCCGCGAACGCCGCCCAGGCGTAGTCCCGGGTCACCACACTCTCGAGGACCACGACCGCCACGAACGCGATCAGCACCCAGCCGATGACGGTGTTGAGCCGCCGGTCCTCGATCAGGGTCGCGAGTCCCTCTGACGCCGCCATACCCCCACTCTGACCCGCAGTCAGGAAAAGCTACGCCCCGACGAGGAGGTAGGTGACCGTGTAGGCGAGGCCACCGACCGTGATCGCGGCCAACCCCGTGACGACGGTCTCCCACGGGTCCGGGACGTCGAGGGGCTGTCGGTGTGGGACGGCCCCGACGACGCCGAGGGCGAGGACGCTGAACACGAACTGGTAGGACGCCGCCATCGTCGGCGGGGTGAGGACGATGGCCGCGACCCCGTAGGCCGCCGCGACGCCGGCACGGCGGTCGATCCCGCGTCGGACGGATCGGTTGGTGAGCCACGCCACCGCAATCACGCCCGCCCAGAGCACCGCCAGTTCGACGCCGAACGCCAACAACAGATCCAGCGTGGGGTCGGCGAACGGCCCGACGCGGTCGGCGAGCAGCGACCCCTCCAGCGGGTAGAGGAACGCCGGTGGCGTCCCGGTGAAGACGTCCCCGAACGGGTGGGTGAGCACCCCGACCACCGCCGCGCCGATCTGCGCCCGCGTCGGGAGACCCCAGTGCGTTCCGAGCCGCCCCACGAGCCAGCCGCCACCGGCGAACAACGCCGTGACCGTGGCGGCGAGCGGGCCACTCGAAACCGCCGCGACGACGACGAGGGCCCCGAGGACGACGGCGGCGACCCGTGAGCGAGTGCCGACGAGGCCGAACGCGACCGCGGCCGGGAGCCCGACGACCAAGGAGTGGGTCACCCCGCGATGGGCGACCGTCGACGCCCGCCAGAACCCGTCCGCCATCGCGAACACGTCGCCACCGTCGAGGAGTCCCGCGACCGCATACACCATGTCCACGTCGGGTACGGTCGCGAACAGTCCGGCGACCACCCCGAGACGCAGCGCGGTCCGGCGCGCGGTGCCGACAGCGACGGCTGCCGCCGCCACCACCACGAACGCGAGGACCGCATGCCCGACGAACACGGGTGGACTACGGGCGTGAACCGCTTAAGGCACGCGGCGCTACTCGTCGTCCAGTCGCGTCCACCGCTTCTCGACCTCGGCGTTGGCCCGGACGACCGTGTCCCCCTCGACGTCGAACCGGGTCTTCCGGAGGTCGATGCGTTTGACCTCCCCGGTCATGTCGCCGGCGGTCACCCGATCGCCGACCGAGAAGTCCGGATCCCGTAACAGGTAGATGCCCGCGACCGCGTCCGCCAGCATCCCGGACAGCGCATAGGACACGCCCAGCGCGACGAATCCGGTCGCGGTGCCGAGGGCCGCCGCGATCTGGTTCAGTCCCAAGATCGCGAGGAACGCCAGGAACACCGCGAACCACAGGAACACCGTGAGCACGGTCACCCCGAACTGCTGGTAGACGTCCTGTCCGGGCAATCCACGGTCGAGGATCGTCGCCGCGATGGTCACGACGACCTTGATGGCGATGCCGGCCACGACGAGGAACACCACGCCGGCGAGGAGACGGGGGGCCGCCGCGGTCAGGTCCGCGAGGAAGCGGTCGAGGACGTCCTCGACGACGGTCGCCGTCACGACGGAATGGACACTGCCCATGCCGGGGCCTCGACCGCCACCGTGTTGGTCGTTGTCCCGGGCCGAGCCGATAGGCTCACGGTGACCCCACCCGTCGTCGCGCCCGTGTTTCGCGTCCTCCACTACTCGGACCTGGAAGCCGCCTACGACACCCCGGCCCGCGTCGGCCGGATCGCAGGCCTCATCGACGCCCGTCGCGACGACCGGACTCTGGTCGTCGGCACCGGCGACGTCACCGCACCCGGCGTCCTATCGCTGGCGACTCGCGGCGAGGTCGCCCTCGAGTTCTGGCGAGCCGTCGACCCCGATGCCGCCACGTTCGGCAACCACGACTTCGACTACGGCCTCGACCGCACCCGCGACCTCGTCGCTCGCAGTCCCCACCCGTGGGTCAGCACCAACGTCACCCGCGACGGCGACCGGTTCGGTGCCGACGCCGGCGTCGTCCCGACCCTGACCACGACCGTCGGCGAGCACACCGTCGGCCTGTTCGGCGTCCTCGACGACGCCACGCCCGCGCTGAATCCGATGGCCGAACCCCTCACCGTCACCGACCCCTACACCGCCGGTCGCCGCGCCGCCGCCGAGCTTCGGGACGCCGGCGCTGACTACGTCCTCGCCCTCTCCCATCTCGGCCAGGGCGACGAACGCCTGGCGATCGAGGCCGACGTCGACGCCGTCCTCGGCGGGCACGTCCACGCCGAACGCATCGAGCGCGTCGCCGACACGGTCCTCACCCGCCCCGGCGTCAACGGCCACACCGTCCTGGAACTCACCATCGAGGACGACATCGAGGTGACCCGGCACCCCGTCGCGGACGCCCCCGCGGACCCGGCGGTGACCGCCGCCCTCGAGGACCGGTGGGCGGCCGCCGACCTCGACCACCCGGTCGCGGACGTCGCCGACCCCATCGAACGCAGCGAACGCACGGTCTTCGGCGGCGAGAGCCGGATAGGGAACTTCGTCGCCGACGCCTACCGCTGGGCGGCCGACGCCGATGTCGGCCTGCAGAACAGCGGCGGCATCCGCGAGGGGCACGCCCTCGAGGGCACCGTCACCGTCGCCGACCTCATCTCCGTGGTCCCCTTCGAGGAACCCGTGGTGATCGCCGCCGTCACGGGCTCGGACCTCCAGATCCTGTTCGAGCAGGCGCGGGGCCAGGCCCTGGGGTTCGGGGAGCCGGACTGGTGGCACGCCCACGTCAGCGGCGCCACCGTCGCCCTCGATGGGGACGCCGTCGCCGACGTCCGCGTCGACGGCGACCCACTCGACCCGGACCGCACCTACACGGTCGCGACCACGGATTACCTCCTGTACTCCGACACCGAGTTCCCGGTCCTCGAACGCGACCACCGCCAGGCCAGCCTCGACACCCAACACCGCGTCCTCGTCGACTACGCCGAGGCCACCGGCATCACCCCCGCCGTGGAGGGCCGCATCCGGTACCTCGACCGGGACCGATAGCTTTGGGTGGTCGGCGCCGCGACTTTTACCCGATGCCCCGGGTCGTCGTCCCCGTCCGATACCCGCTCACCCCCCGGTCCCGACGAACCCTCGAGCACGCCGTCCGCATCGCCGAGGAGCGGGACGCCGATCTCACCGTCGTCCACGTCGCCCTCTACCAGCTCGACCGCGACGTTACCCGCACCGAGCTGAAGGCCGCCGTCGAACGCGCCGTCGGCCGACTCCCTCGCGCCCGGTACGTCGTGCGCCGCGGGTTCCTCGTCGAGCAGACCATCCTCGACGAGGTCGCCGCCGAGGACGCCGACGTGGTCGTCGTGGGCCGCGCCCAGGTGGGGCGGTTCCGCCGGCTGCTCCGCCGGGTTCTGGACGAACCCGACATCGAGGGCTTCCTCCGGCGGGAGGTCGACTGCGAGGTCATCACCGTCCCCGACGCCTAATCACCGTTCTCGAGACGGTCGCCTGGACCGTCGACGGCCACCTGGGCGGTGCCACTGGAGTCGTCGAACACCAGGTGACTGTGCGGGTACGCGATCGTGACGTCGTCGGCCGCAGCCAGTCGGTCCCACACGGCGGTCTGGACCGCCGACCGTGTCGCCAACAACCGGTACGGGCGTTTCGCCCAGTACCGCAACCGCAGGTTCACGCCGTGGTCGCCGAACTCGTCGATGTAGCAGGTCGGCCCGGCCGGATACCGGGCGCTCCCAATGCGGATGTCCGGGCCGCTCGCTATCACCTCATCGATCTCCGCGGCCGCCTCCTCGATCAGCGTGCGGGCCTCCCCGAGGTCGCCCTCGTAGGTCACCAACACGTCCAGGGACAGTCGCGTCCGCTCGTCCTCGGCGGAGTAGTTGACGACGTCCCGCTCCCGCATCTCCGCGTTGGGCACCACGAGGAACGTGTTCTCGAGGGTGAACACCTTCGTGTACCGGAGCGTGATGTCCTCGACGAACCCCCGTTCACCGGTGTCGACGAACTCGATCATGTCCCCGATCTCGTAGGGCTGATCGGCCAGCACGAACAACCCGTTGATGACGCTGCCGACGATCGGCGCCAACACCAGGCCCAACACCGCCGAGAACACCGTCACCGACAGCGCCAACTCCGTGATCCGCAACCCCAGCACCGCCAACGCCACGAACACCCCCACGACCAGCGCCGTGACCCGCATGCTCCGCAACACCGTCCGCGTGATCGACGGGCGCTGGAACCGCCGGGCCACCCGCCGCCCGAACAACCGGATGAACACCCGGCCAAGCGCCCAGGACACCACCACGACGCCAGCCGCCACCACCAGGCGCCCCCAGTCGGTCCGGGCGAGTGCCTGGAGTTCGTCGATGACGGCACCCACCTCGCTCATACGCCGGCCTCACCCGCCTCCCGCAAAACGGTTGCGCCCACCCGTCAGGCCTCGACGCGGTCGCCGTCCCCGAGTGTCTGAACGCCCTCGTCGGTGATCAGGTAATCCACCAACCGGATCGGGGTGGCGTCGTAGGACGGGTTCTCCACCGCGAACCCCTCCGGGGGCTCCCGGATCACCTCCGACCCCGACCGGAAGTCGTTCTCGAACCGGAACCCCGACTCGACGACCTTCGCACTCGATCCAGCGACGTACACCGGGACGGCTGCATCGGCCGCCGTCGCCAACAGCGGGTAGGTGCCCACGCGGTTGTACAGCGTCCCGGCGACGATGCAGTCCATCCCCAGGACGACGGCGTCACACTCGCCCATGAAGTACCCCGACGCGGAGTCGACGATCAGCGTCGGCGACACCCCATCGACCTGGCCGAGCCGCCGCGCCGTCTTCCGCCCGAGGTGCCGGGGTCGGGCCTCGGTCACGTACACCGACAGGGCGGTCCCGTCGGCCGCCGCCGCTTCGAGGCCCTGCAACACCGTCGTCGAGTAGTCGTGGGTCAACACCGTGGCCCCATCTTCCAGCTCCGCGGCGAGGCGTTCGGCCGCCCGTTCCTTGGCGGTCTCGACGCGGTCGACGGTGGCCTCGATGGCATCCAGTGTCAGCTCCTTGGCCGCCTCCACGGTCGACGCGTCGGCGTCCCGGACCGCCTCGACGATCCGGCGCTGGGTCGTCTGCAGTGAGGCATGTGAGGGGTTCGCGCGTCGCAGCGCCGTACTGTTCCGCTCGAGGGCGCGGACGAACTCCTCGACCGTGGCGAACTCCCGGTCGGTCACCGCCGTCAGCGCCTCCGCGGCCTTCACCGCGACGACCGAGGAGCTATGCGTCTGCATCTCCCGGATCTCCTCGGCGGTCTCATCGATCATACCCGACGCGAGGAGGGTTCAAGTCAAAGGCTTTCCGGGGTCAGCCCTTGATGTTACACACGGGGAAGGTCCTGGCGACCCGGTCGCCGATCCCCAACGCGTCCGAGACCCGGACGACCTCGTCGACGTCCTTGTAGACGCCGGGCGCCTCCTCGGCGATCGTCGCCCCGCTCTGGGCCTTGACGTAGATCGCTTCCTCGTCCCGCAGGGCGTCCTGGACGTCACCACCCCAGAACTCCCGTTTGGCCTGGGTGCGACTCATCAACCGCCCCGCGCCGTGGGCCGTCGACCCGAAGGTCAACCGCATCGACTCGGCACCGCCACGGAGTACGTAACTCCCCGACCCCATGTTCCCGGGGATGATGATGGGTTGGCCGACGTCCCGGTAGGCCGCCGGGACCGCCGGGTGGCCGGGCGGGAACGCCCGGGTGGCGCCCTTCCGGTGGACGTACAACTCCCGTTCTTCCCCACTCCCCGGCTCCGCGCCCGGCGTGGGGACCGTGTGGTGTTCTTTCTTGGCGATGTTGTGGGCGACGTCGTAGAGCAGCTCCATGCCCATTTGCTCCCAGGGCCGGTCGAAGACGTCCGCGAACACCTCCCGTGTCTGGTGCATGACCAGCTGGCGGTTCACCCACGCGAAGTTGATCGCCGCACACATCGCCCCGTAGTACTCCTCGGCGAGACGTGAGCCGGCGGGGGCGGCGGCCAACTCCTTGTCGGGGAGCTGGGCGACCAACGACTCGTGGTCCTCCTCGATTTTCCGCACGTAGTCCGAGCAGATCTGATGCCCCAACCCCCGGCTGCCGCAGTGAATCAACACCACGATCTGGTCCGTGGCGAGTCCGAAGTCGGTGGCCACGTCCTCCCGGAAGATGTCCGTTACCCGTTGGACCTCGAGGAAGTGGTTTCCCGACCCGAGCGATCCGATTTGGGTCTTCCCCCGGTCCTTGGCCTTCTGGGAGACGAACTCCGGCCGGGCATCTGGTCGACTCCCTTCGTCTTCGCAGTGTTTTATGTCCCCACTGGTTGCATAGCCCGCTTCCCGGGCCCAGTCGACCCCCCGGGCCAGGATCTCCTCGACGGTGGCGATGTCGTCCTCGACGACCCCACCGGCGCCGAGCCCGGACGGAATCGCGTCGAACAGCGCCTCCACGAGGGCTTCCTCGTGGCCGCGAACGTCCTCGTAGGTGAGGTCGGTCTTCATCATCCGCACCCCGCAGTTCGACACCACGAACCCGTTTCCGAGGAACGTGTGGTCGTCGTGGGTCACGCCGATGTCGTACACGGGTTGTTCGTCGAGAGTGTCGATCGACTCGACTTTCACCGGGACGGTGAGGTTGTCACGCACCGGTCTCGACTCGACGAAGGCGTCGTAGTCCGGGAACGTCACCGGCGGGCGGGGGCGGCCATCCCGTTGGTTCCAGATACTCCGGTCGATGACCCGGTCGTTCACCGCCGAGAACTGGGCGGTGATCGCCGCCGCTTGGACCCCGTTGTCGGCCAACGCGGCCGCATCGGCGGCGATCGTCGCGCGGCGATCGATGACGTGCTCTTTCCGTTTGAGGTAGGTCGCTGCCTGGGCTGCGGCCAGCCGTTTCGTCCGATTGTATCGATAGCCGACACGGGAGAAAAACCGGATGAGGTTCTCGGAGTCGTCGTTCACACCGAATCGGAACCGGACCGTGTCGTGGTCCTCGTCCTCCTCGACGACCTCGAGTTTGCTCGTCTCGATCCCGAGGTCGGCGAGATGGCCTTTGAGGTCGGTCATGAACTGTCGGCCGGCGGACCGCGTATCCTGCCGCCGGTTGTGCGAGACTGACGGGCAGTAGTGGGTCTTTGCGGTCATCGCCGAGGGCGCACTCATCTCGGCGCCAAAGAACGCTGACAGATACAGGGCGCGTTGCCAGGCCGGCAACAGACCGAGATGGTCTGGGACCGAAAACGACGAGTCGACCTTCGGCCCGTCGGGCGCACCCAGGCGTCGCAGGAGCTGCTGGAACGCGTTCGACGTCGACCGGACGCAGTACTCCGTGGCCTCGAACGTGTTGCCCCGGACCTCGTGGGTCCGTTCACGGTCGTAGATCCGGGAGGCCGTAAAGCCGATCGCCTCGATGTCCGCCTGGATGACCTCCAGATCGGTGGGGTTCCCGTAGAACCAGGTCACGGACCCGTTGAAGGCGCCGTCTCCCGTATGGTACCCCAACAGTTTCAGCAAGTACGGGAAGGCGTCGTCGCTGGGGCGCAGCGGGAGGAGCCCGCGATCCTCGAGGGCAGCGACGAGCTGGGGATCTTCGTCGTCGAAGTCGCTGGCGTCGAGGAGCACGGACTCGGGTGGCTCTTCGGCTTCGAACCCTTCGAAGGGGTGGACATACACCGTGTCTCCGGGGTCGAGTGTCTCCGCGGGGCGGAGGCCGTCGGGCGTCTCGAATCGGTGGTCCGGGGTGACCTCGACAGTGTCGCCGGTGTCGGTCCGGACCTCGAGGACCGTGCGGTCGTCGGATTCGGTAACGAGTCTGATCGGGGCCGTCGTCTCAGTGTCGGCCGCAACGACCGCATCGTGTCGTTCAAAGTCAGCGATGAGGTCCTCGATCTGCCGGTGGCGCCCGTGTTCGAGCCGGACGGTTGTCGATCCCGAGAGGCAGTTGATGTCGAAGCCCACACCACCGGGCGAGATCGCGCCGTCCTCGGTGTCGAGGGCGGCGACGCCCCCGACCGGGAAGCCGTAGCCCTGGTGGCCGTCCGGCATGCACATCGCGTAGCCCTTGATCCCGGGGAGGTGGGCCGTATTCTGGAGCTGCTCGAGTGTCTTGTCGCCGGCGATCTCTTCGAGCAATTGTTCGCTTGCGAACACACGCGCCGGGACCTGCATCCCACCGTGGGCTTCGATCTCCCAGACGTTCTCCCGAACCCGTTTGAGCTGGGTCCCGTCGAACTCCCTCGAATCCATGATTGGACCTGTGTCGCCCTGTGGAATAGAGTTACGCCCCTGCCGCCTGGTCGGTTAGACGTCGAAGACCACGTAGGCGTACCAGCCGTCATCCCGTTCCTCGAGGACCATCTCCGAGTAGGTCACCGCCTTGATCTCACGGGCGCCCAATCCCGCGGCGGGCACGCCCCGGGCCGTGCCGGTGACCCGCCAGTCGCCGTCGGCGCCCTCGACGGTGGCGTCGTTGTCGACGGGTAGCACCGCGCGGACGTCCCGTTCGAAGATGAGTTCGTCGAGGTAGTCGTACAACAGCGAGTCGAGGTCCTCGGCGGTCGCCTCGACCGCGAACCGTTCGCCGGTGTCGGGGACGTCGCCAGGGTCCAGGCACGCGGCGGCGAGGCCATCTGCGACCGCCGCGAACACCGCATCCAGGGTGGCGCCACTGGCCTCGACCGCGATGTCGGCGGTGTGCTCCCGCAGGCTGTAACTCATGGGCGGTGCTCTCGGTCGGGGTCGTCGTTGCCGGCGTCGGAGTCGACCTGGGGGGAGAGGTCGACGGCGTTGAGGCTGCGGAGTTCCTCGCCGCTGAGACTCGCCTGCTCGTCGTCGGTGATGGCGACGCCCGTCGTGACGACGGTGCGCATCCCCTCCTCGACGGTCATGTCGACCGGTCGCACCCGCTGTTCGGGGACGTGGGCGAGGAACCCGCCCATCACCGGGTTGGGGGCCAGCGGCAAGAACAGCGTCCGCATCCCGTCCTCGCGGGCCGCGTCCTCGATCTCCTCGGGGGTCTCGGTCGTCTCGAACCCGAGCGTGTAGGCGTCGTCGTGGGGGAACTCCACCAGGACGACCGAGCGGAAGTTGTCGGTGTCACTCTCCAGGAGGACGTCGCTCATCTTCCGGAAACTCTTGTACACGCCGCCGATGCCGGGGATGCGTTCGACGAGGATGTCGAAGGTGCTGATCGCCTCCTGGCCGCGTTGGAACGTCGCGAGGAGCCCGACGAGGACGGTGACGACACCGAGGAGGACGACGACCCCGGTCTGGACGATGAGCCGGGAGCCCCCAGCCGTGAACCCGGCGCGGTTGAGAACCGAGACCAGCGGGGACAGGATCTGGGTGAGGATGTCGACGGCCGCGGTGAGGACGTACAGGGTGATGAGCAGCGGGACGACGACGGCGATGCCAGCGAGCGCGGCGTCCTTGAGACGGTCGGTGACCGCGACGGAGGCGGCCACCCGGGGGCGCTGGTCGGCCATCACCCGTACCACTCGGTGCCGGCCCTAAGGGGTTGTGTCTCGGAACCGTCGGCGTTGCCCGGGGGAGCCGGGAGAATTATATCGGGGCGTGCGCTACAGTGACGCGGTGAGCGTCAACGTCTCCGCTGAAGTCGTTCCTCGCGGGGAGACCGACCACGTCGAGGCAGCGTGGACGCTGAAAGAACGCATCCGGCAGGCCGAGGGCGTGTTGAAACAGCGCCGCGGGTTCTTCACGAACGCCTACCGCCGGTCGCGGGTGGAACTGTTCATCGAAGACGACGCGGTGATCGCGTTCGCCGCGGCGCGGGCGGACGGCTACATCCTGTTCCTGGCGGTCGCCCCCGAACACCGGGGCGAGGGCTTCGGCGAACGGCTCGTCGGCCGGGTCGCCGAGGCCTGTGACGCGGTGAGCTGTCACGCCCGCACCACCAACGAGGCGGCGCTGGGCTTCTACGAGCACATCGGTTTCGAACGCGTGCGCCGCATCGAGCGGTACTACGAGGACGGCGGGGACGCCTACTACCTCCGGCTCGGGGAGGAGCCCGCGCTCCTGGAACGGTTGAGCTCGTTCCTCCGGCGGTAACCACGGCAGAACGGAACTTCTATGCGCCGGCGACCGTTCGGTGTGTGCCATGGAGGACCGCACCCGGTCCTACCTCCGCGGTCGGTTCGGTGACCACTACCGGCGGGTCACGACGCCGACGCCGCCGGACGCCGACCGCCGGGAATGGGGGTACATCCCCTGGACGTCGGGGCCCGACACCACCATGGTCCGCCACCGGTCGTTGCTGGACCTCGGTGACCTCGAGGCGTTCCTCGCCCGGGAACGCCCCCGTCACGTCTACTACTCCGCCGGCCGGTACCGGACGCCGGGGGCGTCGAGTATGGACGAGAAGGGGTGGCTGGACTCCGACCTGGTCTTCGATCTCGACGCCGATCACCTCCCGGAGGTCGACCTCGGCGAGGACACCTACGCCGAGATGCTCGCGAAGTGCAAGACCCAGCTCCGCCGGTTGCTCTCGTTCCTCGAACGGGACTTCGGGTTTACGGACCTCGCGGTCGTGTTCTCGGGGGGTCGCGGCTACCACGTCCACGTCCGGGACCCGGCGGTGCGGGACCTCGCCTCCGAGGAGCGACGGGAGATCGTCGACTACGTCCGCGGCACCGGGCTGGACTTCGAGGCGTTGACCGACCGCGAACTCGTCGCCGGGTCGGCGGGTCGCTCGAGCCCGGCACCCAAACGCACGCTCCCGACCGACGGTGGCTGGGCGGCCCGGGCCCACGACCACGTCCTCGCCCGCGTCGACGGGCTGCTGGCGATGCCGGAGGCCGACGCGATCGACGCGTTGACGGAGTACGACGGCATCGGCGAGCGGAAGGCCGAGACCGCCCTCCAGGCCGCCCGCGCGAACTACGACGCCATCGAAGCCGGGAACATCGACGTCCACACCGCCTTCTACCAGGTCGCCCGCCGCATCGCCGCCGAGGTCGTCGCCGACCGCCACGCCCACATCGACGAACCGGTGACCACCGACACCAACCGCCTCATCCGGTTGCCGGGATCGATCCACGGGGGCAGCGGCCTCGTCGCCACGCCGATCGCCCGCGAGGACCTCGACGCCTTCGAACCGACGCGGGACGCGGTCCCGGAGACCTTCCGCGGCCACGAGATCTCGGTGACGGTGGCCGAACCGCGGACGCTGTGCTTCGACGGGGAAACCTTTACCGTGGAGGCCGGTGACCGGTCGTTACCGGAGTACCAGGCCGTCTACCTCATGTGCCGAGGGTGGGCGGAGAAGGCCGCAGAATGAACATCGACGAACTCCGCACGGTCCAATCTCGCGAGCGATCGACCAGCGACCTCCAGGAGCTGCGGGACAACTTCTACACCGACGTCGCCGAATACCTGGGCGACCTCCGCGCCGAACGCGACCAACTCGCCGCCGACCGCGAGGACCCCTACGACGACGAGGTCATCCGGTTGACCGACGAGATCCGGACCGCCGAACAGGTCGCCGAGTCGGTCTACGAGCGCCGCGTCGGGAAGATCGTAAAACGCGCGAGTTTCGCGGCCAACGACATGGGCGAGGAACCCACCGGCCTCACCGACGAGGAACGGGAACTGTACACCGACATCGTCGACCGCATCGAGACGAACAAGGAGACAGTCCTCGACGTCGTCACCGGCCCCGCGGCCGCCGACGAGGGGCCGCCGATCCCGCAGACGCCCCCGGCGGACGCCGCCCCGACCAGCGACCCGACGGAGGCGGCCGACGACGACCCGTCACCGACCACCACCGACGAGGCCGACGCCGACGACGGGGTCGACGACGAGGAGTCCGCCGACGACGACCGCGCGACGATCAGACTCACCGAGGACGTCGGGGAGATCTACGGGGTCGACGACCGGGTGTACACCCTCGAGGCCGACGACGTCGTCAGCCTGCCCCGTGAGAACGCGGGCCCGCTCCTCGAGCGGGACGCCGCCGAGTCACTCGAGTAACCGACGACGCCCCACCGGGACTTCGTGACGTGGGCGCGTGGCGTCACGCCGACGGGTCCGTCACCGAATCACCGCCGTCGGTCGCCGCCGGCGTGGGCGAGAGCCGATCCTCTGTGGGGGTCGGCGTCCCTGCCTGGGCCTCGGCCGGTGGATCGGTCGGGAAGGTGTCGCCGCTGTCCAGCAACGAACGGGTCGAGTTCCCCACGACGAGGAGGCTCGAGGCCGACATCGCGACGGCGGCGAACAACGGATTCAACAGCCCGGTCGCGGCCAGCGGGATCGCGACGGCGTTGTAGCCGAACGCCCACGCGAGGTTCTCCCGGACGCGGCGACGGGTCGCCCGCGTCACCGCGAACACGGTCGGGACCGCGGCGAGGTCGTCACCGACGACGATCGCATCGGCCGCGTCCCCCGCGATGTCGGTGCCACTCCCCATGGCAATGCCGACGTCGGCGGTCGCGAGGGCCGGGGCGTCGTTGCTGCCGTCCCCCACGAACGCCACGGTCCCTCGCTCCCGTAACCGCTCGACGACCGCCGCCTTCCCCGAGGGTGGCACCCGCGCGAACACCTCGTCGATCGCTGGGGCGGCCTCGAGACGGGCGGCCGCGGCCGCCGTGTCCCCGGTCAACACGACGACCCGGTCGGCCATGTCCGCGACCGTCGACACCGTCGCCTCCCAGCCGCGACGGTACTCGTCGCCGGCGACGATGACGCCCCGAACCCGGTCGTCCCACGCGACGAAACTCGGGGTGTATCCACGGGCCTCGGCGTGGTCGTACCGCGCCTCGAGGTGGGGTCCCACCGACAGGTCCAGTTCCTCGATGAGTGCCGCCCGCCCGACGACGACGGTCGCCCCATCCACGGTCGCGGCGACCCCGCGGCCCGGGTACCGATCGACCCCGTGCACGGTCGCGTCGACCGGGGCGGCACCGGCGATGGCCTCGGCCACCGGATGGTCGGCGAACTGCTCGACGGCCCCCGCCCGTTCGAGTGTGACCGCGGGCCCGTAGACGTCGACGACCGTCATCGACCCGGTCGTCAAGGTCCCGGTCTTGTCGAGGACCGCCACGTCGACCCCCGGCGCGCGCTCGACCGCCGCCCGGTCGGTCACCACGATACCGTGAGCCAGTGCGGTCCGCAGACCCGAGGCGACGGCCAACGGCGTCGCCAACCCCAACGCACACGGACAGGACACCACCAGCACCGCCAACCCGGTCAGCAGCGCGGTCGTCGCGGACCCACCGCCGACCGCCGATGCGACCGTCGCGAGGACGGCGATGACGACGACCGCGGGGACGAACACGTGGGCGATGCGGTCCGCGAGCCGTTGGGGGCCGGTGCGTTCACTCTGGACCGACCACAGCAGGTCGACCAGCCGGTCGACGGTACTCTCACCACTCGCGGCCGGTGAGATCACGAGTTCGCCGTCGGTCGCCACGGCCCCGCCCACGAGGTCGTCACCCACGGCCTTCCGCACCGGTGCGGCCTCCCCGGTGACCAGTGACTCGTCGACCGCGGCCACCCCCTCCTGGACCGTGCCGTCGACCGGGATGCGTTCACCAGGGCGGACCACGACCTCGTCCCCCGGACCGAGATCCTCGACATCGACCGTCTCGATACCCGCATCGGTCCGCCGACGCGCCGTGTCGACCCGGGCGGCCGCCAGCTCCGAGAGCGCGTCCGAGGCACGGCGCCGCACCCGCCGCTCGTAGTGGCGGCCCAGCGTGACCACGACGACGATCACCATCGCCACGTCGAAGTACACCTCGACCCGCCCGACCAGCAACGCGACCGCGCTATAGAGGTAGGCCGTGCCCGCGGCCAGCGCGACGAGCAGGTCGACGTTGGGTTGGCGGGCGCGGAGGCTCACGACCGCCGACCGAAACAACGGCGCCCCCGTATACGCCAGCACCGTCGTCGCGGCCACCCACACCATCCCCAGGACGTAGGTCCCGGCAGGGCCACCGACGTCGAGGAGCAGGGCCTCGCTGTCGACGCCGAGGTACACCGGATACAGGAACAGGACATACCACATCATCGACAACAGCGTGAAGAACCCGCCCACGAGCAACCGACCGCCGTCGTCCTCGGCGACTGGTTCGTCGACGTCCGCCGCCCGGGCGTGGTAGCCGGCCCCCGTCAACCCCTCGAGGAGCGCCTCGGTGTCGACGGCCTCATCGTGGGTGACCCGCACCAGTTCGGCCGCGTAGGTCGCCTCCGCATCCACGACGCCGTCGATCTGTGTCGCCCGGGCCTCCAGGAACGCCTCACACGTCGCACAGTGCATCCCCTCCACCGCGACGACCGTCGTCGCCGAGCCGTCGGCAGCGGCCCCGTGGTCGCCGCCGGCGCCGGGGTCGGCGGTCGCCGGGTCCTCGACACGGCGGGCGACCGCCAGACATCCCTCACAACAGTACCGGCCCTCGACGTCGTCGGCGGTGACTGGCGGATCTGGCGTCTCGTGGCCGCACAACGTGCAGTCACCCATGGTCAGCGGGGTCGGCCGCCGATCGGCGGGGGCGGGTCCGGGACTGTCGGTCGCGGACGGCCGATACCATCGGCCCCCACGGGGCCAGGCAGCGACTCATCGGCCGATGGCCGCCCCGACCTCCTCGACCGGACCGAAGGCGACGTACAGACTCGCCGCGATCACCACCACACAGCCGGCGGACAGCCAGACGACGGTCGCCGGTTTCAACACCGCGAACGCCGCGACGGGCACCAACGCCAGCAACGCCACGGCGGCCACGACGCGCGGAGAGAGGTCCATGCGACGCCGTTGCCCGCGTGCCGAGTTAAATCCCGCGTTGGGGGTCCCGAACCACCGGAGACCCTAGCAGATTTAGGGCCCCGGGTGGACAGTCCCATATCACGGCTGCAGTCACAACCGGGAGGACCCACCTGACCCACACCATGATCGTCAGCACCCGTCGCCAGCATCCGAGAACGACGCCGTCACGTATCGACCATGACCGGGGACAGGACTGAGGCCAGCCTCACACGGCGTCGGACCCTCCGGGCCGCTGCGGGAGCCACCGGACTGCTCGCCGCGACCGGCACCGCCACCGGTCAACAGGCACAGGAGGTCGACTACGGCGGCTGGTTCTCGAACGTCAGCAACTTCGAGGGCACCGTCGACCGCACCGGCGAGTCCGAGGTCGTCGTCGAAGTCGGCACCCAGGCCAACGGCGGCTACTTCGGGTTCGCCCCCGTCGCCATCCGGGTCGACCCCGGGACGACCATCAGGTACGTCTGGACCGGTCGGGGCGGCGGGCACACCGTCACCGGCGAGAACAACGGGTACGACAGCGGCCTGTTCAGCGAGGAGGGCCACGAGTACACCCGCACCTACGAGGAGGAGGCGGTCCACCTGTACTACTGCATCCCCCACCGCGGTGTCGGCATGAAAGGCGCCATCGTCGTCGGCGACGCGATGGCGGTCAGCGGTACTGGCGGGACGACCTGGTCCCCACCGGACCTCTTCGACACCACGCTCGTTGGGTTCTTCTTCGGCGTCCTCGGGGTCGCCGGGCTCGGCGTCCTCGGGGCCGAGGCGTACGCCCGTCGCCGCGACCGCTTCGCCGAGTTAGCGCCCGACGGCCCCGTCGAGGAGACCACCGAAGCCGAACCCAGGGAACCGGTCGAGGAGATCGGTCACGAGGAGTACGACCCGATCGGCACCGGGGCGCTGATCATCGCGTACTTCCTGATCTTGGTCGCGTTGTGGGTGTTCGTCTACTTCATCGAGTTCCTCGGGAACGGACCAACGGTGGTGGGGTAACCGTGGAGATCCATCGCTTCGAGACCGTCTGGCTCGGCGCCTCGCTGCTGTTGATCGTCGCCTGGATCGCGACGGTGACCTATGGCGCCGTCGGCGTCGGCGTCACGATGATCGACGACTCCGGAGGCACCATCGACCCCGGCGCCGTCGACACCCACGACCGGTTCGGCGACCCCGGGGTCTACAAGGTCGGCGAGGACCACTACGCCGTCTACGTCGTCGCCCAACAGTTCTCCTTCATCCCCGGAAGCACCAACCCCATCGAGTTGCCCGCCGACAGCACCGTCACCTTCTACGTGACCACCGCCGACGTCGTCCACGGGTTCCAGGTCGTCGGCACCAACATCAACTCCATGGTGGTCCCCGGCCAGATTTCGGAGTTCACCGTGGAGTTCGACGACGCACAGACCTACGACATCCGGTGTAACGAGTACTGTGGCTCCGGCCACCACAACATGATCGGGACCGTGGAAGTCGTGCCCGCCGACGAGTTCAACGCCTCCGCCCAGGTGGTCAACGAATGACGTTCCTCGACGAGTACCCCCGCGAAGCCCGCGTCGTCCGGTACTGTTTCCTGACCGCGTTCTCCGCGTTCAGCATCGCCGCCCTCTTCGGCGTCATCCAGGCGCTCCACCGCACGAACGTATTCCGGGGGATCGTCAGCAACGCCGACTACTACACGATCCTCACCGGGCACGGCGTGTTGATGGTGCTGGTGTTCACCACGTTCTTCATCATGGGGTTCTTCACCTGGGCGGTCACCCGCAGCCTCGACCGCGGCCTGGTCGATCTGCGGTTCACCTGGGCGTGGTTCCTGACCATCCTCCTGGGCACCGTCCTCGCCACCCTCGCGATCCTCGGGGGCATCTTCGCCGAGATCCCGATGAGCGCCGACGTCCTCTTCACCTTCTACGCCCCGATGAAAGCCCACCCGGCCTTCTACCTCGGGGCGGCCCTGATCATCGTCGGCACCTGGCTCACCGGCGCCGACCACTTCCGCTCGTACTTCGCCTGGCGGGCCGACAACCCAGACGAACGCATCCCCCTCCAGACGTTCATGGTCTTGACCACGTGGCTGATGTGGTATCTCGCCTCCATCGGCGTCGCCATCGAGGTCGTGTTCTTCCTGCTCCCGTGGTCGCTGGGCCTCATCCAGACGGTGGACCCGCTACTCACTAGGACCCTGTTCTGGTACTTCGGCCACCCCGTCGTCTACTTCTGGTTGCTGCCCGCGTACGTCGTCTGGTACACCATCCTCCCGAAACTCGCGGGCGGCCGCCTGATGAGCGACCCGCTCGCCCGCGTCGTCTTCGTCTTGTTCCTGTTGCTGTCGACCCCGGTCGGGTTCCACCACCAGTACCTCGACCCCGGCGTGCCGGAGGGGTTCAAGTTCATCGCGATGACCAACACCATGTTCCTGCTGTTGCCGAGTCTCCTCACCGCGTTCACCGTGGTCGCCAGCATCGAACACGGCGCCCGGCAACGCGGCGGTGGCGGACTGGTCTCCTGGCTGCGTGACCTCCCGTGGGCCAACCCCGCCTTCTCGGGGGCCGCCCTCGCCGGACTGCTGTTCGCGGCCGGCGGGTTCTCCGGGATGGTCAACGCCGGCATGAACCTCAACTACCTCGTCCACAACACGATCTGGGTGCCCGGCCACTTCCACCTCACCGTCGGCACCGCCTTCGCACTGACCGCGATGGCGGTCACCTACTGGTTGCTCCCCCAACTCACCGGGAAACGCATCCAGCATCGCGCCGCCGCCACCGTCCAACCGTTCCTCTGGTTCATCGGCATGACGCTGATGTCCAACGCGATGCACCGCGCGGGCCTGGCCGGCGTCCCCCGCCGCACCGCCACGCCCTACGACGGCACGGAGTACGCGAGCGTGATCGGCGGCATCAACGAGATGCAACTCCAGATCGCGGTCGGCGGATCGCTGCTGTTCATCGCCGGCCTCACCTTCACCTGGATCGTGTTCAGCACCATGCTCAGCCCCCGCGTCGAGGAGATCCCCGTCAACGGCCACATCCCGGAACCGCTCTCCGGTGCCGAGGACGGGCCCCGGGTCCTGGACAACCTCAAGCTCTGGGCGGGCATCGCCGTCGTCCTCGTCGTCCTGGCCTACGCCGTCCCGATCTGGAGCCTGGTCGCCGATGGCCTCTTCGCGCCCGGCAGCCCCCCGATCCCCGTCTGAGGACCGTCCCCTGACTTCGGCGACTTTTTACGGCGCTCGACCGAATCACCGGTATGGCCCACGATCGCGACGACAGCTTCCCGTGGTACCTGAAAGTCGTGATCGCGATCGCCGTCCTCGTCGTCCTCCTGGTCGTCCTCATCGATGTCCTGGAGTTCGCCGCCGTCCTCGCCACCGCGACCTAACCGCTCAGAACGGGACGTGTCGCATCACGGTCGGCATCAGGTTCCGCACCCGCCGACCCAGTCCCGGGGAGATCGACTCGATCTCTGCGACGTCCTCGTCGGTCAATGAGAAGTCGAAGACCGCCAGGTTCGCCTCGAGGTGGGTGCGACTCGTCGCCTTCGGGATCGGGATGACCGCGTCCTGTTCGAGCAGCCACCGGATCGCGACCTGGGCCGCGGACTTCCCGTACCGGTCGCCGATGCGTGCCAGGACCGGGTCGTCGACGGCGGCGCCATGGGCGAGGGGACTGTACGCCGTGACCGCGAGCCCGTGGCGGCGACAGTACGCCAGGAGGTCGCGCTGGTCCTTGTATGGGTGGTACATCACCTGGTCGACCACCAGGTCCGCGGCGATGTCGCGAGCCTCACGCAACTGGGAGACGGTGAAGTTGCTGACCCCGAGGTGCTCGACGACCCCGTCGTCCTGGAGTTCGGCCATGGCGGTCAGCGATTCGTCGAACGGGACGCGTGGATGGGGCCAGTGGATCAACAGCAGGTCGAGGTAGTCCGTCGAGAGGCGGTCCAGGCTCTCCCGGACGGACCGCTTCAACGGGTCGGCACGAAGACTGTCCCGCCAGACCTTCGTCGTCAGGAAGACGTCATCGCGGTCGACCGCGGCGTCCGCGATCGCGGCGCCGACCGCGGCCTCGTTGTCGTACATCTGGGCCGTGTCGACGTGGCGGTACCCCACGTCGAGGGCGGTGCGCACCGTCTCACGGCACCGGTCCCCCGTGATCTGCCAGGTGCCCAGCCCCGGAGCGGGGATGCTCGCGTCGCCGGCCTCGACAACCTTCATAGGCATCCGGACACCGGCCAGCCCCAAAACCCCCGGCCTACCGGCGACCCACCCCGGCAAGGGCCGCTCGCCGGCGACCCCCACCGATTTTCCGTTCGGGGTTCCGTGGCCGTGTATGGCCGCCTGGCGACGGGTGACGGTCATCGGGGTGGCGATGGTGCTGCTGGGCCTGGTGCAACTGGGCCTCTTCGCGGTCCAGGACGACTGGGTGCCGGCGGCCTTCGGAGCGGTGTATGCCGGTCTCGGCCTCCTGTACCTGTGGGCTGAAGTCGATGCCGATCGGCCCTGAGCGCCGGTGCGCTCGGCCGGACCCGGCCGCCACACCGAAGCCCCTGTCGGGATGGGGCCACCCCGCGGGTCCGCGGTGCCGCGTCCCGCCAGCGGGTCCGCGGTGCCGCGTCCCGCCAGCGGGTCCCGGCCGCGGCCCGACCACCGCACGCGGGACGGCGCCCACGGTCGGTGTGTGGGCCGGAAAGAACGGCGTCGAACGCGGATGCGTGGGACCGGATTTGAACCGGCGGACCCCTACGGGACAGCGCCCTCAACGCTGCGCCGTTGGCCTAGCTTGGCTACCCACGCGCTGCGGGGACGGCTTCCCGCCACGCGATAAAAAGCCCTTCCATTCACCCGTCCCGCCCCGCGATGGCAATCACTTTCAGGCGTGCCGCCCTCGGACCGGTGATGCCGGTCACGATCCGTCGGGTGCGGGTGGTGGCCGCGGGCCTCGCGACCGTCTCGTTGGCGATCGTGGTCGCGACGGCGGCCGGCGCCATCCCCGACACCGCGTTGCCCCGGGTGTCGCCCGGGGTCGTTGCGGCGATTCCCCACGTCAACGCCGTGTTGAGCGGATTGGCCATCCCCACCATCCTCTATGGGTGGGTGGCGATTCGCCGCGGCGCGATCCGCCGCCATCGCCTGGCGATGGTCACCGCCTTCGGCCTGTTCGTCGCCTTCCTCGGGCTGTACCTGTACAAGGTCGCCATCGAGGGACCGACGCCGTTCCCGGGGCCAGCCACCGTCGAGGCCTACGTCTACCTCCCGCTGTTGGCCGTCCACATCCTCCTCGCGATCGTCTGTGTCCCCCTGCTGTACTACGTCCTGTTGCTCGGCGCCACCCAACCGGTGGCCAGCCTCGGGGCGACGGACCACCCTCGCGTCGGTCGGGTCGCCGCCCCGCTGTGGCTGACGTCCTTCGCCTTGGGCGTGATGGTGTACGCGTTGCTGTACCTGGTGTACTGACCCCGCGAGAACGGGTCGGTCCTCAGCTGTCGCCGGCCTTCGACGTCCACTCGTAGTCCCGTCGTTTCGCCGATTTACCGAACCCACAGGAGGCACACCGCTCCTTTTTCACGTGGTAGGACGGCTCCCCACACCGGCGACACCGGACGTGGAGGTCCTTGTTCTTCTTGCCCTGGGCGGAGGTCCCGTCGCTCATGTTCGTATCGTGACGACGTTGTCTCCACGGATAACGGTTGTGTCTCTGATCCCGGCCACGTCGTCCTCGCTGCCCTCCATCGGCTCGAGGACCAGGTTCATGTGTTGGTCGTACCCGCTCAACTCCCCGCGGTAGGTCGCCCCGTCCTTCAACTCGACGGTCACCGGTTCTTCGAGTGCCGCCTCGAGCACGTCAAGGGGCCGTCCACCCATACCGTGACCGGCACCCGAGAACGGGTTAAACCTACCGGCCCCACCTACACGTCGACGGCGAACCCGTCGCGGTCGGCGGTCGCGACCGCGAACGCGGCGATCAGGTCCGCCGCGGCATCGAGGTCCTCGAGGTCGACGACCTCCACCGGCGTGTGCATATACCGGTTCGGGATGCCGACGTTCAGCGATGGGATGCCGCTGCGCTGGGTGTAGAAGGCGTCCGCGTCCGTCCCCGTCCGCGACCCCGCGGCCTGTAACTGGACCTCGATGCCGGCGTCGGCCGCGGCGTCCCGCACCGCCGCGACCACGACCGGGTGGTTGGCACTCCCCCGCCCGACGACCGGCCCCGCACCGAGGTCGACGTCCCCGCGGTTGTTCGGCGACCCTGGGTCGTCGACGGCGTGGGTCACGTCGACGGCGATCGCGACGTCAGGATCGACGTCGTACCCGACCATCTGGGCGCCCTTGATCCCCACCTCCTCCTGGACCGTGCTGGCCGCATACACGGTCGCATCGGCGTCCCGTTCGGCCGCCCGACGCAGCGTCTCGGCGGCGATCCAGGTCCCGATACGGTTGTCGATCCCCCGACCCGCGACCCGGGTCCCCTGCAGGTCCCGGACCGCGTTCGCGAACGTCACGGGATCGCCGATCTCCACGAGGTCGGCGGCGGCATCCCCGTCGGCCGCACCGATATCGACGTGCTGGTCCCGGATGTCGTCGTAGCCGTCGTCCTCCCGATCGCGGAGGTGGATGGCGGTCTGCCCGATGACCCCGTTGACCGGGCCGTCACCCGTGTGGATCTCGACGTGTTGGCCGCGCGTGACCGTGCGGTCGGACCCACCGATCCGCCCGAGTTTCACGTAGCCGTCGTCGGTGATCTTCGTGACGATGAACCCGATCTCGTCGGCGTGTCCCGACACCAGCATGTCGGTGCCACCCCCGTCGTAGACGGCGACCGCGTTCCCGTACTCGTCGATCGTCACCTCGTCGGCGAACTCCGAAACGTAATCCACCCACACCCGCTGACCACGGGTCTCGAAGCCGGACGGACTCGGCGTCTCGAGCAGGTCATCGAGGAAGGTGCGGCGCTCGGTCTCCATGCCGGCCCGTAGTCCCGACCACCCTAAAAGCACCTCGGAACCCGCGACGCCCGGTCGTCCGGGCCCGTGCCCCCGGCCGCCACAGTCTATATGCCCGTGCCCCGCATAGGATTGCGTATGGGTCTCATCGAGGTGCACCTCCACGATCCCGAGTTCAGCTTCGCCCCGTTCTCCAGTACCGGCCAGGAATCGGGGGCCACCACAGACGCCGACGAGGCATCCGGTGACGAGGACGACCTGTACTTCCCCAACGACGAAGACGAGTCCGGCGGCCTCGGCGGCCTCCTCGTGCTCGCGGTCCTGATCGTCGCCGCCGTCGTCGTCCGGAAACTCGTCGGGGGCAGCGAGGACCTCCCGGAGTTCGACGCCGACGAGGACGCCTGACCGCACCGCGGCGAGGGGTGGCCTTTTCAACGTGGGGCGCCAGTAACCCACATGGGATTGTACCGCAGCGTCCGGGCCGTCGCCGGCGCCTCCGGTGACGGCGCCGTCGACTGGACCGCCGTCGTCGACGCTGCAACCGCCGCCACCGACCCCGGCGAGTTGACCTTGACCGCCGCCGACCGCCGCGCCTACGCCGCCGACGTCCGCGCCGCACACGACCGGATCGAGGGCGTCGCGGGGCTCTCCTTCGAGGTGCCGGACACGGTGACCGTCCAGAACCGTCACCACTGGCTCGAGGCCAACGTCGCCACGTTCCGCCGGGTGCTCGCCCCGCTGGACGACCAACCGGGTCGGTTGGCCGGCGTCGCCCGCGTCGCCAACACCGGCTCCACCGCCGCCGCGCTGGCGTTCCTCGCGAACAACGTCCTCGGCCAGTACGACCCCGTGTTGCTCGCCGAGCAGGACACCCACCACCTCTACGTCGTCCACCCGAACCTCCGCCGGGTCGCCAGAACCCTCGAGGTGGACCTCGACCGGTTCCGTCGGTGGATCGTCTTCCACGAGGTCGCCCACGCCGCCGAATTCGGCGCGGCGCCCTGGCTCGCCCCCCACATCGAGACCCTCGTCGAGGACAGCGTCACCGCGTTGGGGGACGGCCAGCTCCGATCGGAGTCCTTCGCCACGCTCAACACGGTGATGACCGTGGTCGAAGGCTACGCCGAACTGCTGATGGACCGGGCGTTCGACCGGGAGTACGCCGACCTCCGGGCCGCCCTCGACGCCCGCCGCCGCGGTCGCGGCCCCCTCACCCGGCTGTTGCGCCGGGTGTTCGGCATCGGCCTCAAGCGCGACCAGTACGAGCGCGGGGCGGCCTTCTTCACCGCCGTCGTCGACCAAACCGACATGGCGACCGCCGCCCGCGTCTGGGACCGCGTCGAGAACCTGCCGACAGAGGCGGAACTCGACGACCCCGCCTCGTGGGTCGCCCGCATCCGGTCGGCGTGACCGATGGCGGTATGACCCCGGGGGTCGACATCCGCGATGTGAGCGCCGAACAGTACCGGCCCGGCACCTGTAACATCGGCGCCGACGAACGGCGCCGCCGGCGCCGCCTCGCGGGCGCGGCGACGGTAGTGGCCGCCGTCTGGACCGTCGCCGTCGCCACCGGCCAGCTCCCGTCACCCCTGTTGCTGGCCGTGTTCGCCCCGGTCATGCTGGCCATCGAGTGGTACATCGAGGGCCGGACCGCCTTCTGCGTGCGGCTGGCCGCGACGGGCGAGTACACCTTCTCGGGCACCACCGGCCGGGTCGAAGACGCGGCCGACCACGACGTCGACATCTCGCGGGCCGTCCGCATCACTGTGAGCGCCGGGGCCCTCGCGACCGCGGTCACCGCGGTCCTGTACCTGTTCGTCGTCGGTGTCTGACCCCCGCCGTCACTGGATGCCGCGGCCGACCCCGTCCGCATCGATCAACTCGTCGAGTTCGGCGTCGAGGACCGACTCCGCCTCCTCGAAGGTGTCCGCGAGGTCGGTGAGGGCTCCCGGTCGATCGTACTGATCGAACTCGATGGGGCCGTAGGCCGGACTGTCCAGCGCCCCCATGACGTCGTCGAGGAAGTCCTCGGGACCGGTCGGGGCGTCGGCGTGGGCCTTGACGACCTGTTCGAGGCGCTGGGCGGCGGCCTCGGCGGCGTCATCGTCCTCCGGGGGCGTGTTCACCGCGAACCGGGCCGGCGTCTCCTCGGGGAACAACGGACCCAGGTCGTCGTCGACCTTCCGGGCGACCTGGGTGCCGACGCCGCGGACGCTGCCCGGGTGTTTGGCGTAGGTCTTGAGCTGGTAGATCCCGACCTCGGGATGGGAGAGGAACAGATCCTCGCCGACGCCCCCGGCCCGGTCACCGCCGACGGCCCGCCACTCGGCCGGCTCGACGTCCGATTCGACGACGTCAGCGACGATGTCCTGCCAGTCACGCACCCGCATATCCCACCGGTCGGGCGCCCGGGACAATCAGCGTGTCGGGTCGGTAGGGTTTTCCCGGGTCGGTCCGTCCCCGTGTCCGTGCAGGTTCGGGGGCACGTCACCGACGTCGGCGACACGCGGACGGTCGACACCCGGTACGGGGACCGGGACTGTCTCGAGGTGGGGGTCAGGACCGACACCGGCGACGCCCGCGTCACGCTGTGGGGTGACTGGGCCGAGACCGGCGCGTACCTCGAACCCGGGATGGACCTCGCGGTGACGGCCGTCACCGACCGCGGGGGGGACGACCACCCGCGATACGGGACGACGGGGGACTCCTTCGTCGTCGTCGAACCCGGGTTCCTCGTGGACGTCACCGCCGTCAGATCGTGGGTGCAGTGCCCGCGACTCCACTACCTGAACAAGCTCTCCGGCGTGCCCCTGGCCGAACCCGTGACCAAGGGGACGATCGTCCACGAGGTCTTCGGCGACCTCCTGGCGGGACGGGACCTCGACACCGCCGTCGCGGACCGCATCGAGGCCGCCGCCCTCGAACTCGGGTTGTTGGGCGTCGACACCGACGCCCTCCACACAGAGGTCACCGATCACGCCACCGCGATCCGCCGGTGGCTCGACCAGGGGACGCTGTCCGGCACCGACGCGTGGCGGTCCGAGCAGACACTGTTGAGCCCGCGGTTCGGCCTGAAGGGCCGGGTGGACGCGGTGCGGCGGGGCACCCCCGTCGAGTTGAAAACCGGGAAGAACACCAAGCGGTCCCCACGGTTCCACGACAAGGTCCAGGCCGCCTGTTATGCGCTGTTACTCGGCGATCGCCAGGCCACCGACCCGGCCGCGATCGGGGACGCCGCCCCCGACACGGGGACGTTGTTGTACACGAAGAACGCGGCCCTCGATCGTGGCGACGCGGACGGCGACCTCGCCCCCGCCAAGGACTTCTCGATCGGGAAGGGCCTCCTCGATTTCGTCCTGCGGGAACGCAACCACCTCGCCGCCCTGGAGAGCCGGGCCGTCGTCCCCACCGGGTACGAGGGCGACGCCATCTGTGAGTACTGCTTCGAACAGGACACGTGCCTCGTCGTCTCCGGCCGCCTCGACCACGACGCCAAGGCCGGACAGCTCGGCGCCGCCCTCCCCGAGACCGACCGCGCATACGTCGACCGGTGGTACGACCGCATCGAAGCCGAACGCCGCGCCGTCCACCGCGAGTACCACAAACTCTGGGAGCAGACCCCCGAACAGCGCGCCGCCGACGACCGCGCCATCATCGACCTCGAGCCCGCGACCAGGGGCCGCACCGACGACGGGCGGTGGCGACTCGCGGCGACCCGCACCGACCCCGGCCCCTCGAAGATCCGGGTCGGCGACACCGTCCTCGCCAGCGAGGGCGACCCCATCGCCGGCGAGGCGGCCCGCGCCCGCGTCGTCGCCCTCGACGACACCGAGGTCGCCGTCGTCGCCGACGAACCGCTATCGCTCACCCGCATCGACGTCTACCCCTCCGAGTTCGGGGTCGACCGCATGCTCACCGCCGTTCACGACGCCGTGCTGAAAGGCGACGACCGCACCCGAGACATCCTCTTCGGCCGCGTCGACCCCGCCTTCGACCCCGTCGACGCGACGTTCATCGAGAACAACCCCGCCCAGGACCGTGCCGTCCGGGCGGCCGTCGGCGCCCGCGACCTCGCCCTGATCCACGGGCCCCCAGGCACCGGGAAGACCTACGTCATCGCCCACATCGTCGACGCACTCCTCGCCCGCGGCCAACGGGTGCTGCTGTCGGCGTTCACCAACCGGGCCGTCGACAACGCCCTCGAGGCCCTGCGAGACCGCGGCGTCGAGGACGTCGTCCGCGTCGGCAGCGAGACCGGGGTCCGCCCAGACATGCAGGACCTCCGTCTGGCGACAGCCGCCGACCCCGCCACCGCCCTCCAGTCCCGAGGGGTCGTCGCCGCGACCACGGCGGCCTGTGGCTCCCGGACGCTGCGCGCCCAGTCCTTCGACGTCGCCGTCGTCGACGAGGCCTCCCAGCTCACCGAGCCGGACGCCCTGACTGCGGTCGCGCGGGCCGACCGCGTCGTCCTCGTCGGCGATCACGAACAGTTGCCCCCGGTCGTTCACACCGAGGAGATGGACCGATCGCTGTTCGAGCGCCTCGTCACCGAACACGAGGACGCCGCCGTGATGCTCGACCGCCAGTACCGCATGGCCCAACGCGTCCAGGCGTTCCCGTCCCGGGAGTTCTACGACGGCGGGGTCCGCCCCGCCGCCCCGTCCGTCGCCCGGCGGTCGCCCACCGACCTCGTCACCGACGGGGAGCTGCCCGCCCCGTTGCGGGACCCGGTGAGTTTCCACCACGTCGACGGGGACGACCGGGACCACGTCGACACCGTCGAGGTCGCCCGCGTCACCACCCTCGTCGACACCTACCTCGAGGCGGGTGTCGACCCCGGCGCCATCGGCGTCATCGCTCCCTACCGCGCACAGGTCGCCGCACTTTCCCAGGCCCTGCCGCCCGACGTAACCGTCGACACAGTCGACCGGTTCCAGGGATCCGCGGCCGACATCGTCGTCGTGAGCTTCGTCGCCAGCACCGACTTGGACGCCCCGATCTTCGAGGACACGCGACGGTTGAACGTCGCCCTCACCCGGGCCCGGCACGGGTTGGTCCTCGTCGGCGACGAGACCGCGCTCCGCTCGCTGGATACCTACGATCGGATGCTGGACTGGGCCACCCACGACCACGACTGACCGAACGAACCCCCGACACCAGAGAACAACCGTGTGAACGCCTCAGCACCGTAATCTGCGGGGGCTAGAGTTTTGGTGTCGGCGTGGGACACAGTCACATGGGGACTGCGGACCGCGGTGACGAGGCCACGCGCCACGTCTGGACGATCGGATCGTACGCCGACATCGCCCCGGACTTCCTGTCGATGGGCGCCCATCTCGTGGACGCCCTCGATGTCGAGGCGACCGACGAGGTCCTCGACGTCGGGTGTGGCCCCGGGAACGTCGCCCTGACCGCCGCCCGTCGCGGCGCGTCCGTCACCGGCGTCGACATCACTCCCGCGATGCTCGAGGACGCCCGGGCGAACGCCGCAATCGCCGGGTACGAGGACATCACCTGGGAGGCCGGCGACGCGACCGACCTCCCCTACGACGCCGAGCGCTTCGACGTGGTGGCCTCCTGTGTCGGGCACATGTTCGCCACGCCGGCCGACGCCGCGGCCACCGAACTGCTCCGGGTCACCCGACCCACCGGTCGCATCGGATTCACCGCCTGGACCCCGGACAGCGTCGTCCCCGCGATGGCCCGCGTGCTCGCCGACTACACGCCCCCGGAGCCCGACCCCGGCGACCCCCCGTTCAGCTGGGGTGATCCGGCCGTCGTAACCGACCGCCTCGGCGACGCCGTGACCTACCGGTTCGAGACCGGTGCCGTCAACGCCCCGGCGATGTCGCCGGCCCACTACTGGGAGTCTGCGGCCATCAACTCCGGGTTGTTCATCGTCGCCCTCGACGCCGTCGACGATGCGGACCGGCCCGCACTGCGCGAGGCGATGATCGACACGATCGAACCATACTACGACGACGCCACCAACGCCGTCACGATGACCTACCGATTGACGGTGGCGACCCGCGACTGAAGATCACTCCGGGGACGATTCCTCGTCGATGACGGCCAGCACCCGGTCGTGAAACGACTGCAACACCGCGTCCTCGTCCTCGGCCAGGACGACGTCGCTGGCCGACAACGTCGCCAAGCCGAACGCCCGCGGCGACGGCGCGTCGAACCGGTGACACACCACGTCCAGGTCCCCGCTATCGATCCGCGCGAGCACCCCTGCGACCCCCTCGACGTGGAACCGGTCCTCCAGCAACTCCCGGTAGGTCTCCTCGAGGACCGCGAAGTCATCGAGGTTCTCGGCGTACCCGAGCAGCATCTCGCTGTCGACCTGCTGCTGGCTCGCCGAGCGCTCGTGGCCACGGTACCGCTTCAAGATCATCAACGCCCGCGTGGCGTCGATCCGGAAGTACCGCTGGAGGAGGTCGGTGCCGGCGAGACTCTCCCGGAGGTCCGCGGCCGCGGTGTCGGGGTCGAGAGCGGTGAGGATGCCGGGGACGTCGACCTTGCGGTTCAGCGGCATCGACACCGCGAACCCGTTGTCCGCGACCGCCACCTGGACGTTCGCGGTCGCCTCCTCGGCAACGGCCTGGGCGAGCAACCGGGCGAGCGCGTCGTTGACCCGGCGCCCGTACAGCGAGTGGACGTAGTAGGTGCGTCGGTACCGGTCACGGTCCTGGACCTGTTCGACGACGAGTCGGTCCGGGGTGCTCAACCCGTCAGCACCGGCGTACCGCCGCTGTTCGTCGAACAATCGGGCCAGGGCCCGGACCGCGTGCTCGTCGAGGGGCAGCTCCCGCAGGGCCGCCCGCACCATCGGCTTGCCACCGCGGGCCTGCCACGCCTCGACGTCGCCCTGGAAGGCCGCGACGGCCCGCCCCAGGTCGTAGGACAGCGGCAACCGCTCGGCGTACCAGGTGGGGACCGTCGCGCGGTCGGTGGTCCGGTCGACGTACACCTTCGAACCGCGGCGGTACCGGAACGCCAACCGCTCTCCCGCCAACACGAACACGTCCCCCGGTTCGAGCGTGTCCAGGTAGCTCTCGTCCAGGGTTCCGACCGTCTCCTCGGCCTCCCGGACCACGACCTGACACGCAAACGAGTCCGGGATCGTCCCCACGTTCGTCAGATAGATCGGCCGCGCGAGCCGCCCGCGCTTCCCGATCAACGGTTCCCCCACCGGGTACTCGGGATGGTGGTGGTCGCCGTCCGGCGGATCGTTGTCGTCCCGCCAGATCTTGGCGTAGATCGACCGGTCCTCGAGCCCGTCGTGGTCGGCGGTGAGATACCGGAGCAACCGCTCCCAGTCGGCGTCGCTATACTCGCGGTACGGGTACGCCCGCTCGAGGGTCGACCGCACCGTCGCCTCCGGACGCACCCCGGCGATCGCCATGCCGTACACGTGCTGGGCGGCGACGTCGTGGGCGCGTTCCGGGACGAACACCCGGTCGATCGCCCCGTCCTCGGCCTCGCGCAACATCGCCGCGCACTCGACGAGTTCGTCACGGTCCAACGCGAACACGCGACCGGTCACGGTCCGCCCGACGCGGTGCCCGGCCCGCCCCACCCGCTGGAGCAACGCGGCGACACTCTTCGGGGAGCCGACCTGGACGACGAGGTCGACGTGGGGCATGTCGATCCCGACCTCGAGACTCGTCGAGGTCGTCACCACGTCGACGGTCCCCGCCTTCAGCTGTTCCTCGATGGCCTGACGACGATCGCTGGCCATCGACCCGTGGTGACACCCCGACCGATCCTCGGGGACGGCCCCCCGCTCCCGCAACGCCTCGAGGACGCGTTCGGCCCCGGACCGTGTGTTCGTGAACACCAGCGTCGTGTCGTGGGCCTCGACGAGCTCACCGACCGCGTCGTAGAACCGGCCCCGCACCGTCTCCCGCGGCGTCCCGATCAGGTCATCGACCGGGCACTGGAGTTCCAGGTCGTACTCCCGGGCGAAGCGCGCGTCGACGGTCGCCACCGGACGGGCCGACCCGTCGTCGTGGTACCCGCCGAGGAACCGCGCGATCGTCTCGATCGGCTCGACCGTCGCCGAACACCCGATCCGCGTCGGCGACGTCGCCGCCAGCGTCTCCAGTCGCTCCAGGGAGACGCTGAGGTGGGTGCCCCGCTTCGAATCGGCGAGCGCGTGGATCTCGTCGACGATGACGTACTCGACGGTCCGCAGCTTCTCCCGGAACTTCGGACTGTTCAACAGGATCGCCAGCGTCTCCGGCGTGGTGTTCAGGATGTGGGGTGTCTCCTCGAGCATCCCGCGTCGCGTCGCCTCGTCGGTGTCCCCGTGACGGATGGCGTGCCTGATCGGCGCCACCGCCCCGTCGAACTCCTCCCGGATCCCGGTCAACGGCGTCTCGAGGTTCCGGTGGACGTCGTTGGCCAACGACCGGAGCGGGGACACGTACAGACAGTAGACGCTGTTGTCCAACGACTCGCTGGCCGCCCGCCCGAACAGGTCGTTCAGCACCGCCGTGAAGGCCGCGAGGGTCTTCCCCGACCCCGTGGGCGCCACCACGAGACAGTTGTCCCCCGCCGCGACGTGGGGGATCGCCTCCCGCTGTGGCGGGGTGAAGAACCCGTCGTTCTCGGGGACGTAGGCGCCGAACGCCTCCGCCCACCACCGCTGGACGGCCGGGCGGAGCCGGGCCATCACCGCCCGGTCGCTGACACTGGCGTCCCCGGGGACGGCGTCCTCCACCGCCGGAACCACCTCACCTCCCATCTATCCCGAGTAGACCCCCTGGGGGCAAGTGCGTGGCGGGTCGCCGGAACCGCTTTCCCGGCGGCGGCCCCGCCCCCGGTATGGACCTGACCTTCCTGGGGACCGGCGCCGCGATGCCGGACGGCAAACGCGTCCAGACCGGGTTCCTCCTCGACGACGGGACGACACCGTTGCTCGTCGACTGTGGCAGCGGCGTCCTCCACCGGATCGCCGCCTCGGGGACGGCGTACACCGACATCGACACCGTCCTGCTGACCCACCACCACCTCGACCACGTCAGCGACCTCCTGAACCTCGCCACCGCCCGGTGGCTGGCCGGCGAACCAACGACCGAGGTCGTCGGGCCCCCGGGGACCGAAGCCCTCGTCGAGGACCTGCTGGACGCCTTCGACTACCTCCGGGACGAACCCGTCACCCTGCCGGTCCGGGAGATCGACGCCGGCGACGGCCCCCACGACGTCGCCGGGTACACCGTACACGCCCACCCGACCACCCACTCGGTCTACACGCTCGCCTACCGGTTCGGTGACCGGGTCACCCTCGGGGCGGACTCGGAGGCCGACCAGGCCCTCATCGAGTTCGCCGCCGGCTGTGACGTCCTCGTCCACGACTGCTCGTTCACCGCCGACCTCGAGGTCGCCAACCACGCCAACGCCGCCGAACTCGGCGCCGTCCTCGAGGGCGCGGCCTTCGACACCGTCTATCTGACCCACCTCTACCCGATGACCAACGGCCACCACGACGAGATGCTCGCCAGCATCGCCGACCACTACGACGGCGCCGTCACCATCCCGGCGGACGGCACCACCGTCACCATCTAACCCCGGTCACTCGAGCCGGTACCGCAACAGCGCCGCGATCCCGCCGAGATTCCGCAGCTGTTGCCCGGGGTCGAACCCGGCCGAGAACACGACCACGTCCCCGCCCTGTCGCTCGACCGACCGCAGCAACGCGTCGACGTCCTGGGGCCACTCCCCCGCCGTGGACCGCTCCGCTCGCAACCGCTCGTCGAGGATGAGCAGCGTCTCGACGGCGCCGTACTCGACCGCCTCCGCCACGGCATCGATGCCGTACGCGGCCTCGTGGCCCGCCCGCATGCGGTCGGTCAACTCGTCGATCAGCGACGCCTCCTCGGCGACCCGCGCCTCCGAACGGACGTCCTCGATGGCCCCGCGTTTCAACACCTCGTGGACGCCGCGACCCCCGACGGCACTCGTGTCGACAACGGTGATCAGCTCCGCGACAGCCGGGTACTGGTCGACGAGGAAGTCGTAGGCGTCCTGCTTGGTGAACCCCGGCCCCGCCAGGATGATGGCGTCGACGTCGAGATGCGAGAGTACCGCCCCCAACTCGTCGAACAGTTCATCGCGGTCTCTGGCGTACTCGCCTTTCCCGGTGGTCCCCGACAGCGTCGCATGTTCGTCGATCCCGTACTGGGCGACGGTGTGGACGTGGGCGGCGCCCTCCTCGACGGTCGCGACCGCCACGTCCGGTTGCTCGGCGGCCGCGACGGCGTCGGCCAACCGCTCGTCCTGGTCGGGTTCCCACACCTTCTCGATCTCGATTGCCTCCCGCTCCTCGACGTTCAGCGTGTGGTGGGCGCCGACCACGTCCTCCCGCGAGGCGGTCTCGATCACGCCGGACACCCGCAACCGGTTCGCGAACTTCGCGAACTCCACGTCCTCGACCCGGAGCGTGACGTGGACGTGCTCCCGTTGGCCACCGGTATCCCGCAACGCGTCCTCGTCGCGCTGGATGCGTCGACTCGTGTCGCCGGCGACCAGGTCCCCGGGCTCGATGAGGTGATACAGATGCCACAGATCGTCGAGGCTCTCGGGCACCACCGTCACCCGTTCGCCACCCCCGTCCACATGGTGACGGTCCTGGACGCGCATACCCCGACTGTGACCCGGTGTCGGAAGTACCCTGCTATCCCCGGGGTCAGTCGTCCCCGGCGACGCCGACGTCGTCGACCATGACCGTCTCCCACTCGTCGTCGGCGTGGGCGCCCTCACGTTCCCGGGCGCTGGCCGCCACGCGGATGAACTCGGCGTGCTCCCGGGCGGCGGGGATGGTGTGGCCCCCACAGTAACTCAGGCCCGACCGGATCCCCGCGGCGAACTCCTCGACGACCGCGCCGAGCGGGCCCTTGTACTCGGTCAGGGCCTCGACCCCCTCGTCGGCGGCGGTCGCGGCCTCGGCGACGGCCTTGTCGTCCCGGGCCTCGTTGGCCGCCGTCGTCGCCATCCCCCGGGACACCTTGTACCGGGTGCCGTCGACCTCGATGACGTCGCCGGGCGCCTCCGCGGTCCCCGCGAACAGCCGCCCCATCATCACGGCGTCGGCCCCCGCCATCAACGCCTTCACCGCATCGCCCGAGGACCGGATGCCCCCGTCCGCGATGATGTCGACGTCGACCGCGGTGGCCGCCGTGGCACAGTCGTCGACCGCCGTGAGCTGGGGGACCCCCGCGCCGGCGACCTTCCGCGTGGTGCAGTGGGATCCGGGCCCGATCCCGACCTTGACGACGTCGGCGCCGTGGTCGGCCAGGTCCCGGACCCCCGCACCGGTCGCGACGTTCCCCGCGATCAACGGCACCGAGGGGAGCGAGTCCCGGAGGTCCGCCACCGCGTCCAGACACCGGTCGAGGTGGCCGTGGGCGACGTCGACCATCACGTAGTCGGCGCCGGCGTCGAGGACCGCCGTGGCGCGGTCGTGGTAGTCCTCGGCGATGCCGACCGCCGCCCCCACGGTGGCCCCGGCCGACGCGGCCGCCCGCACCTCCGCGGCCTGGGTGGCGATGTCGGTGAACCGGTGGATCGTCCCGACCCCGCCGTGGGCGTCCAGGGCGATCGCGGTCCCACGCTCCGTGACGGTGTCCATCGGCGCACTCATCAGCGGCGCATCCAGCACGATGTCGTCCGCGAGGGTCGTCGAGAGGTCGACGTCGGCCCGGCTCCCCACCGGCGACCGCTGGGGCACCAGGAGGACGTCGCCATACGACACCCCGAGTCTCACGTCATCCATAACCCACGGTATCCAGCGGATTCGCCGGCAAAACCCTGTCGGTCCGTCGCCGACTACCCGTCGTGGGTCACCGCCCCGGTGATCCGGCTGGTGCCCGGCGGCAGGAACTTCTGGATCTCGTCGGGGCTGGCGACCTTCCGGACGAAGCTCGTGTCCGCGAACGCCTCCCGGAACCGACGGTAGACGCGTTTGGCGACGTCGCCCTGGGCGTACTCCCCCGGCTCGACGGCGATCCCGTACTCGACGGCGGCCTCGATGGCGGCCGGCGGCCCCCCGATCACGCGGGTGTCCGGCTCACACCGGAGGCCGACCACACACCCGACGGCGGTGTCCCGGTGGTAGGTGCGGTCCCCGCGGATGGCGAACCCGCCCTTCTCGAGGTACTCCCCGCTCTCGGGGGTCTTGGACACCTGGTCGGCGTCGACGTGGTAGACGTCCCCCGCGAACTTCCCGTCCTTCCACACCGAGGAGTACGTCACCGCGAACTGCGCGGCCTGTGCCAGTGATGGCGCCGGCACCTCGACGTCGGCTGCGGGTTCGCTGGGTTCACTCGTCTTCAGGATCGTCGCCGGTCCGCCGTGGGCCTGTGCGTGGAAGAACCGGTCGTGGCGGTCGAGGTACTTCTCGACGAGTTCCTCGTTCTGGTCGGCGTTCCGCCCGCCGATGACGAGGAACCCGTCGGTCGTCCGGAACCAACGGAACCGGTCGAACCACCGGTCGGGCCGCCGGATCGGGATCGACGGCTCGGCCAGCCAGTCCCGCTCGACCGGTGCGGCCGTCCCGGTGTCGTCGTCGGGCGACCACGTGTCCCGTCGCTCTTGGAGGTCCGCGAGCTCCTCGCGGGTCTCTGCGAGGGCTGCCTCGGCGCCCTCGCGTTTCTCCTCGATGTCCTTGGCGGCGTTGTACAGTCGGTCGGCGTTCCGCTCCACGCCGACGTCCGGGTCGAGCTCGATGGCGACGTCCTCGAGGGTGACGGTCACGGTCCCCGCCGCCGGATCGACGTCGGTCACGGTCTCGGCGCCAGCGACCCCCTGCTCGCTGGCGTCGTCGAACCGCGCCTGGATCTCGGCCCAGTCCAGGTTCGCGGCCACCGCGTCCTGGACCGCCGAGAGCACGTCGTCGACCACGTCGTAGTGGGCGTACAGGAGTTCGGCGCGTCGCCGTTCCTTGGCGGCCGCCGCCTCGAACTCATCGATGGCGGTCTCCTGTTGGGCGACGATGCGTTCGCGTTTCTCGATCTCCTCCTCGAAGGCGGGTCGCCCCCTCGCGTCGCTGTCGTCCTCGGCGGTGTCGAGGTTCGTGAAGTAGTCGTCCAGCGCCGCGTTGAACGAGTCGAAGGCCTCGCTCTCCAGGGTCGCGTACTCCTCGAGCGGGATGGGGGTGACGTCGATGCGGTCCCCGTCCTCGTAGTACACTCGGGGATCGAGGTCCCCCGCGTCCAGCGGTTCGAACAGGCGGGTGATCGTCTCGTAGAGCCGATCGAAGGTGTCGGCGTCGGCGGCCGCGATGGCCGTGGTCTTCTCGACCCCGGCGCGGGTGCAGACCTCCTCGCCGTACAGGCCCCCGAAGTCCAGTTGGGTGGCCAGCGTCCGAACGAGGTCGGTGTCCGAGGCCTGCATCGCCGCCTCGAAGGACGCCCGGTCGAGCGTGTCGGGTCGGGGCCGCTCCCCGGGGAAGCCGTACGGCGCCCCGGGGGCGACGGTCCGGGCGGACAGCCGCACCGTCTCCAGGCAGTCCACGACGTCCCCGGCCTGGTCGATGACCGCGACGTTCCCGTCGCCGAACAGTTCCACGACGATGGTCGTGTCCTGGTCCTCGCGGCGGAACTCGAACTCGAGGATCCGGTCGAACCCGTGTTGGGCGATCCCCGCGAAGGAGGCGCCGGCGATGCGGTTCCGCAGCATCTTCGCGAAGTCAGGGGGGCGCTCGGGCGCGGCGGCCACGTGTTCGGGGGCCGCGAGGTGGACGCGCTTGACGTCCCCGACCTCGAGCAGCAACTCGAGGCGACCCCGGTCGAAGTCACGGAGCTTCAACCGGACGAGGTCGTCCCCGTAGAGGTAGGCTTTGTCCACGACGGCGCCCGTGTACTCACGGAGCTCCGACACCAGCGCCACCAGGTCGACACTGGTCAGCTCCCGCTTCCGCTCCATACCCCGTGTCCTGGGCGACCCCACAAAACCGCGTCGTCTCGGGGCTACGCGTCGGTAAGTCGTTTCGTCACGTAGGGTCCGTCCTGGCGGTACCCGAGTTTCTGTCGGTAGTACTGGCGGGCGCCGATCCCGGCGATCACCGCCAGCCTCGAGAATCCGGCGGCCGCGGCGCGGCGCTCGGCTTCGGCCATCAACCGCGTGCCGTGGCCCTGGTGTTGGTGGTCGCCACCGCCGGCGTCGCCGACTCCGACCTCGCTCCCGTACACGTGAAGTTCCCGGAGGAGGGCGGCGTCTGCCAGCTCCCGGCGCCGCGGCGCGGCCGGGAATCGGAGCCGACAGAATCCAACCAACAGGTCCTTGTCCCGGTCCTCGATGGAGATGAAGTGTTCTGTGCCGCCGGCGGCCTCGTAGGTCAGGGTGTCCAGGGTGAGCTCGGTCGGTGTCTCCTCGCGGTGCCCGACCTCGCGACACCGGATGCAGTCACATGACCAGCCCGCCTCGTCCATCCGCTGTCTGGCGAGCTGTCGCAGGTTCGACTTCTGGACGCCGGCCTCGATGAAGTCCGCGGGGATGTCCCGCTGGACCCGTTGGAGGCGGACGTACCGCGGCAGCTCCCGTTTCACGCGGGCGACCAGGTCAGCGGCCTCCGCGGTGGACAGCGGCTCGAAGTCCCCGCGTCGCCACCGATCGTACACCCGCGTCCCCTCGACGACGAGGGTGGGATAGATCTTCAGGTAGTCGGGTCGCCACCGCGGATCGGCGAACAATTGCCGGAAATCCTGGCGCGCCATCTCGACGGTCGACCCGGGTTGCCCCGGCATCATGTGGAAACCGACCTTGAAGCCGGCCTCCCGCAGCCGGTGGTTCGCGTCGACGCTGGCGTCGACCCCGTGCCCGCGGTGCATCTCGCGGTTCACGCGCTCGTAGGTGGTCTGGACCCCGACCTCGACTTTCGTGCCGCCGAGGTCCAGCATCCGGTCGATCTGCTCGGGATCACACCAGTCCGGTTTGGTCTCGAACGTGGTGGCGACGTTCCGGACCGCGCCGGTCTCGTTGACGGCCTTCACGTCCTCGAGGTAGCGGGGACCGTCGACGGGGTCCGTGTAGTTGTCGGGGTCGGTCGAGGGGTCGGCGTCGGGGTCGAAGTCGTTCATTGCCGCGAGGGCCCGGCGCACGAACCACTCCTGGTAGTCCATCGACCGCGCCGTCATCGTCCCACCCATCAGGATGAGTTCGACCTTGTCGACCGGGTGCCCGATCGCCCGCAACTGGTTCAACCGCAGCGTCACCTGGTCGTAGGGGTCGTAGTCGGTCTGGTCGCCGCGGGCCGCCGCCGGTTCGTGCCCGGTGTAGGACTGGGCACTCGAGAACTCGCTGGCCGGGCCACCCGGACAGTACAGACACTTCCCGTGCGGGCAGAGGTGGGGACTGGTCATGATGGCGACCGGGGTGACCCCGGACGCGGTCCGTACCGGTTTCCGGCGCACCACCGCCTCCACCGTCGCCTCGTGGTCGTCCGGTGCCCGGGCGAGCAACTCCGCGTTCGTGGGCACCTTCGGCGACCCGTACCGGCCACAGTACTCCAGTTTCGCGGCTTCGACGTCGTCACGCTTGACCTCGCCGGCGACGATGGCGTCCAGCAGGTCCGCACACGCCTGCTCGAAGGCATCGGCCTCCCGCCGGTCGTCGGCCGCCGAACGCATCACGTGTCCGTGGCGCTGGAACGCCGATAAGGGTGTCGGGCTACTCGCGGAGGCTGGCCGCGACCGCGTCCACGGCGGCGGCGAGCACCGGGGCCCGCTCCCCGCGCAGGAACCGCAACCGGCCGTCGGTGGTGCCGCGGGCCCGGACCCCTGCCTCCGGGGCGGCCTCGCTCACCGAGACGGCGAGATCCCTGGCGTTGACCGGGGCCGTCGTCCGATAGATCAGGGTGTCCTCGTCGACGGCCAGCGTCGCCACCGGGGTCTCGGCGTCCTCGGTCCGTTCCCGGTGGAGGGCGTCCAGCACCAGGTCCACGGGTGGGAAGTCGAACCGGTGGGTGAACGCGTGGGTGTCCAGCACCGCCACATCGACCCCCTCGGCGTCGTGGGCGTCCAGGTGCGGGCGGGCGCTGTCCAGTTCGGCGGTGAGTTTCGCCCGGAACTGGTCGCTGACGTAGTCCGCGAGGTCGTCCCGCCCCTCCCAGAACAGGTCGGTGATGAGCTCGCGTTTGCTCTGCCGGTTGTGGTAGTACGCGGCCAACGCGGTGGCCTCCCGGAGCGTCGTGACCGCGTCGGCGTCCCGGCCGGTGTCTGCGGCGAGGTCGGCGTACCGATCGGGGACGCCGTCCCAGAAGCTCACGGCCGGGAGGTGCTCGAGGTCCGCCCGCATCTCGGGGTTGACGGTCGCGGCCACGGCGGTCGCCAGGACGGTGGAGGTGGTGTCGGCGGTCAGGAACGCGGTGGTGCTGTCGGCGACGGCCTCGGGTTCGGCGTCGCCCCCGTCCACGACGACGCGGTCGGCGTCGTACACGTCGAGGAACTCGAACCCGTCAGCGGATTCTGCGGTGCTGCCGGCGTCGACGAGCACGAACAGCGGCGTCCCCTCGTCGTGGCGGTCGGCGTCCTCGAGCATCGAGACGACGTCGTCGGTCGCCGCCGACACGTCGTAGTAGGGGTCCTGGAGCGGCTGTCGGTCAACGTAGTGATACACCGCGTCGTCGGCCGCGTGTTCCTCGGCGACCAACGGCAGGATCGCCCGTTCGATCGCGGCGCCGGCGACGTACCCGTCGACGGTCGCGGCGTGACGGATGACGACCGGTCGGGGGGCCAGGACCGCCCGCCGAATCGTGGCGGCGGTCGCCTCGATGTCCTCGGAGACGGCCTCCAGCGTCGGATCGTCGGTCAGCAACTCGACGCCGTCCGGTTCGGCTTTGGCGGCTCGGGCCGCCTCGATCCGGTCGTGGACGGCGGCGGCGTCCTCGCCGTCGAGGATGGTGAGGTCCTCGGTCTCGACCTGGAGGTCGCCACGTCGCCGTTCGACCTCGCCGACGAGTGTGACGGCGTCACCGACCTCGACGCGGGGGTACGCCCGTTCACCGGCGGTCTCGAAGGCCGCACACTCGACGCTGCCGGTGGCGTCGGCCAGGGTGAACACCGTCGGCCCGCTGGTCTGGCGGATGTCGGTCACCGCGGCCTCGATGGTGACGCGGTCCCCGACCCGAGCACCGAGCTCCTCGATCGGGGCCTGGTCGGGGCGTTGGTCGACCGTGGTCGTCGGCTCCCGGTCCGGTTCCGGGGATCGGTCCGCGGTGGCCGCGGTGGTGTCCGGGTCGTCGGTGACGACGTCGCCCTCGCTCTCCGACGTCTCCTCGGTGGTGGCGACCCCGGTCTGCCCGGTGACGCCACCGCCTCCGGTGTCGGTGCTCCCGCGCCGCCCCGACTCCTGGATCCCGGGACCGCCGCCCGCCCGTCGCACCACCGTCGTGGACTCATCATCCGACTCTTTGTCGGCCTCACGGTCGCCCTCCGGGTCCTGGACGAGGTGGTGTCGGAACTCCCAGGGGGACTGCCGGATCGACCAGCCCAGGTCGACGTTCCCGTTGTCGTGGACGCCGGTGACCTGGACGAAGACCTCGTCACCCGCATCCCAGTCCAGGCTCTCCAGCCGACTCGGGATCTCGCTGCGGTGTAACAGTCCCGTGACCCCGGGGGCCAGATCGACGAACACGCCGAAGTCCGCGAAGCCATCGACGGTGCCGCGATAGTATCGTCGCGTCACCAGCTCCGCGACCGAGTCGCCTTCGAAATCGAAGAGGACGTCTTCCTCATGTGATTCACAGACCTTCCCGTCGACTGCCTTGCCGCAGATAACACACGAACCCATTTGGTCGTACCTTCGCGTGTGGGTCCTTACGATTGACGGTTCGCCCCCGTCGGCGGGCTGTCACTCGAACACCGGGCTGTCCGCCTGCAGGGCCTCGATGTCGGCGAGTATCGTGTCGACGTGGTCGGGGAACAACGCGATTTGGATCTCGTTGCCGGCGTCGTCGCTGGCGACGAGTTTCACGCGGCGGTCGCCGAACTCCCGGAGTTCGGCGTCGGCGACGTCGAACAGTTTCGCCTCCGCGTGTTTGTTCGTCGGGCCGACGTTCTTGATCGAGCCGTCCTTGAACTCGACGAGGACGTCGTTGAGGTTCAGGTTGAGCACGGGGACCGGTTCGGGTGGCCACCGAATAAGTGACCTGATGCCGTGTACGCTGCCGTCAACCCAGTGCCTCGAAGACGGTGACGGCGGCCGCGAAGCCACCGAACCCGTACCCGAAGAGCAGCGCCCCCGGGACCAGGGTCGCCGTGATCGCCCGCCCCCAGGTCGTCCGGTGGACGACGACGGTGCCCACGACCGCCAGCACGAACGCGTACCCCGCACACACCACGCGCACCGCGGGGACCGGGAGACCGGCGAGGGCACACGGCGCCGCCGCGTATGCCAACACCTGAACCGTCTCGCTCACGCCGGCCCGGCGGTCTGCGGGCACCACCCCGATCAACACCAGCGTCTGGAGGGCCGCACCGAAATGTAACACGACCGGGCCGAGGACCAGGACGTACAGCAGGAACACCGCGACCAGCGACAGCGTCGGGTCGTCGCCGAGCCGCGTTGCGTACGCGGGCCGCGACGCCAGGTGGGTGGCCGCCGCGACGGCGACGACGGCCACCCCGAACACCAGGCCCGGCGCCTGGTCGCCGGGCGCCACCCCCGTCCGATAGAATCGGTGCGGTCGCAACAGGACCTCGACCCAGGCCCGCAGGAGCGCACGGACCCCGCGACCCCGGCCATCGCGTGGGTCTTCGACCCACGTCGTCATCCCGGCCAGCCCCCGGTCCCCGTCCCCGGTGGCGCCCCCGGCATCAGTCGGTCCGGACCGTGTGACAGCTGCGACACCGGGCCTCGTAGCTCTCCTCGGCGCCGACGACGATGGTCGGATCGTCGACGTGGGCGGGTTCGCCGTCGACGAACCGCTGGGTGCGGGTGGCGGGTTCGCCACACTCCGCACAGATCGCCTGCAGCTTGTCGACGTACTCGGCGATCGCCATCAGGTCCGGCATCGGGACGAACGGTTCGCCCCGGTAGGTCGTGTCGATCCCGGAGACGATGACGCGGCGGTCGTTGCCAGCCAGGGTCTGGACGACCTCGACCAGCGAGGGCTCGAAGAAGTTCCCCTCGTCGATCGCGACCACCTGTTCCCCGTCAAGGTGCTCGGGGATCGCGGGTTCCTCGCCGGGATCGATCGCCGTCGCCGCCCACTGGTTGCCCGCATGCGAGCCGATCGTCGCCGCCCCGTACCGATCGTCGATCGCGGGGGTGAACGCGGCCACGTCCTGGCCCGCGATCTCCGCGCGTCGCAGGCGCCGCAACAGCTCCTCGGTCTTCCCGGAGAACATGCCGCCGGTGATGACCTCGACCCACCCGCTGTTCGTGATGGCGTGCATCGGCGTGTGGGGCGTGGCGGCACGTGAAAACAGTTTCCCGTCGGCGTCACCGACCGACCGCGCCGACGTTCTGCTCGCTCTCGAAGGACGACGGGTCGGGTTCGATGGAGGCGTAGTCGACGGTGCGTCGGCCGAGGGTCGCGACCCGGTCGGCGAGGTCGGGGTCCGTGATGCCCGTCGTGTCCACGTGGTCGCCGGCGTCGGGGATCACCGCCTGATAGGGGAGGACCCAGGCGTCCAACGCGCGGCACACCGACCGCAGGTGGTCGAGGGCGGTCACCGGGAACGACCCGCCGGCCACCGCGAGCAGGCCGACGGTCTTGGCTTCGAACTCCTCGAACCCACAGTAGTCGATGGCGTTCTTGATGACGTTCGAGTAGGACCCGTGGTACATGGGGGTGCCGAGGATGATGGCATCCGCGGCGCCGACGGTCCGGCGGAGTCGTTGCCCGTCCTCGCGGTCCTCGCTGTCGGGGTCGTACATCGGGAGGTCGTACTCCCGCAGGTCGATCAGGTCGGCGGTTGCCCCGCGGTCGGCCGCCGCCGTACACGCGGTCTCGAGGGCGACGCGGGTGCGACTCTCGTCCCGGAGGCTGCCACAGATGGCGGCCACGGTGGTATCGGCCATGTCCGTGTCAGCCGGCGCCAGCCAAATAACCCTCCCGGGGTCGGGACGGTGTCCCCGGGGAAACGGTTTTGTTTCGACACTCGATAGCATGAAATGTGCATCCGCGGACGCGGCTCATCGGTGGGGTGACACTCGGGGCCGCCCTCGTGGCGGTGGCCCTCGCCGAGTCCGGGGTGGCGCCGCGGCTCGAACCGACCTCGGTGGTCGCGGCCTACCTCGTCCTCGCGTTCGCCGGGTCGCTGATCGATCGGTCCCGGCACCGACGGGCGACCGTATTCCTGGCCGCCGTCGTCGTGGGATTGGTCGCCGTCCTCGTGGCCTGGGTGGTCGCGACCCTCGACCTGTCGACGGGCCTGTGTGGGGCGCCGACCCTCGACCCGGCCTGTGCCACCCGGACCCTGCTCCAGACGGCCGGCCTCCGGACGCTGGCCTGGATCGCACCGCTGGGCGCGTTGTTCGCGCTGGGCGCCGCGGGCACCCGGTGGGGGCGCCGTGCCGTCGCGGTCGGCCTCGTCGCCGTGATGCTGGTGAGCCTCGTCGCGACGACCGGGTACCCGACGGTCTCCGTCGAGGCACTGTGGGTCGGGGTCATCCGGACGTTCGTGGCGCTGGCCCTCGGACTCGGGGCGCTGGTCTACGGTCGGGCCGTCGGGCTGAGCGCCGCCGCGTGACCGGTCAGTCCCGCAACCGCACCGTCGGCGGATCCGTCTCGGCCTCGACCGTGACCAACCCGTCGTCGGCGAGGTCCGCGAGCAGGTCCTCCAGCCAGGCCCGCCCCGGGTCGCCATCGGGGGTGTAATCCACGCGGATGCGATGCCCGAGGTCGTCGATGGCGACCGACTCGTCCTCGCTCAGACTGCGGACGACCCGGCCACGGAACTGGCGGCGACTCCCCTCGAAGGCGGGTTGGGTCGGGACGTCGGGCGCGGTGAAGTCCCCGGTTTCGTAGGCGTGACACCACTTCCGCCACGGACACCGTTCTTCGTCGCACCGGGGCGTCTTCTGACAGGCCACGCCCCCCAGTTCCATGATGGCGTTGTTCCACACGCGGGATCGACCCTCCGGCATGAGGGCGTTCGCTACCTCCTCATACGGCGGGTCGTCCGTATTATGGATATCCGCAAATGTGCGGTACAGCACCCGTTTGACGTTGGTGTCGACGACGGCGTCCCCGGTGTTGTACGCGAACGACGCCACGGCGTTTGCCGTGTACGGTCCCACGCCCTGTAACTGCTCGAGGGCGGCCGGGGTCTGGGGGAGGTCGCCGCCGTACTCCTCGACGATCTGGGCGGCGGCCTCGTGGAGGTATCGCGCCCGGTTGTTGTAGCCCAGGCGGTGGTCGCTCCAGAAGCCGAGGACGTCACTGCGGTCGGCGGTCGCCAGGGCCGTGGGCGTCGGCCACCGGTCGACGAACGCCGTCCAGGCGTCCTCGATGCGGCTCAACTGCGTCTGCTGGCTCATCACCTCGGCGACGAGGATCTCGTAGGCGTCGGTGGTCTCCCGCCACGGGTACGACCGGTGGCCGTCCCGGTACCACGACACCAACGCCTCCCGGACGGCGTCCCGGTCGAGGTTCCCGGGGAGGGACGTGGCCTCCTCGGCGCCCATGAGCACGCCTGTGGGCGCGCGCGGCTTACCCGTGACGGTCGCGGTCGGAACGCAAGCCGTTTCCGGGGCGACGGCCCACACCGGGGTATGAGTCTCGACGACCTGAGTGGTGCCGTCGAGTCGGCGTACAGCGACCTCGACGACCTCGACCCCGACATCGACGCCGAGACCCGCAACGAACTTGCCGTGCTCGTCGCCGCCCTCGAGACCGACGACCCGGGGGAACTGGTGCGGCGCGGGATCCATCTCCTGTTCCAGTCCACCGTCGACACCGGCAAACTCGATCTGCACCTCCGGCGGAACTACGACGTCACCTACGACGAGTACCTCTCCGGGATGACCTTCGACGAGATGACGGGCCAGGTCGGCCCCGACGACACCGACCGGGATCGCCGCTACCAGTTCTGACCCGGGTCAGGCGGCGTCCTCGGTGTGGGTGTCGGTGTGGCGTGGGTGCTGGACCCGGTCGCTGTCCAGGGCCGTCGCCAACCGGTCGACGGCGATCGTGACCTCGCGTTCTCGGACGTCCAACGGCGGGAGCAACCGCACCGTCCGTACCCCACACCCGAGGACGAGCAGCCCCTCCTCGAGGGCGGCCCGCACCAGGGCCTCCCGCCGCGACCGGGTGTCGACGTCGAAGGCCACGAGCAGCCCCTTCCCCCGGACGTCCTCGATGAGCGGGGTGTCGAGGTCCCGGAGCAACTCCTTGAGCTGGGTGCCGCGGGTGACCGCGTTGGCCAACAGTCCCTCCTCCTGGATGACGTCGATCGTGATGGCGCCCTGGAGCGTGGCGAGGACGTCCCCGGCGCCCCACGTCGAGGACAGTCGCCCCGTCTCCTCGGGGAAGACTTCGTCCGTGGAGATGGTGGCCCCGACCCGCAACCCTTTGGCGGCGGTGACGACGTCGGGTTCGATGGGGTAGTGGTCGCTGGCCCAGAACTCGCCGGTGCGGCCGAGCCCGGACTGGATCTCGTCGACGATCAACGGGATGTCGTAGGTGTCGACGAGGTCGGCGATCTCGGTCATGAACGCGTCGCTGGGGAACCGGTACCCGCCCTCGCCCTGGATCGGTTCCATGATGATGTAGGCGACGTCTGCCGGGTCGAGGTGGCCGTTCTTCGGGTGGAGTTTCGCGCCGAGCCGGGACCGGTCCGCGGTGGGGAAGAATCCACACGAACACGTCGCCCGAGTGCAGGCCTCGTCGTCGCAGTACGGGACGTCGGTGACGCCGCTGATCTCGGGGAAGCCGCGTCGTTGCACGGCCTTCGACCGGTTCAACGACAGGGCGCCGAGGGTGCGACCGTGGAACGCGCCCTGGAAGGTGATGCCGCGGGTCGCCTCCGTGCGGTGGTCGTACCCGATCTTGATCGCGTTTTCGACGGCCTCGGCGCCCGAGTTCGAGAGGAAGACCGTGTCCAACCCGTACTGGCTGGTGAGGTCGGTGAGCCGGTCCATCAGCTGGGCGGGGCCCGGGAACGCCGGGTCGTCGGGTGGCCACCCGCCGCTGGAGTAGAAATCCTGGCCGGCGATCTTCGTCGGGTCGGGGAGGTCCAGATCCTCGATGCGCTCACGGAGGATCGGGTTGTTGTACCCGAGCGGGGCGGAGGCGACGTGACTGGTGAAATCCAGGAAGACGTTCCCGTCGACGTCCGTACAGAAGGGGCCGACCGCCTCCTCGGTGACGTCCCAGACGAACTCGTAGACGTACGTGCTGGGGGCGGCGAACTGGGAGTGGTACTCGACGTACTCACGCGCCCGCTCCCCGGGCACCCCATCGACCTCCGGCTCGGCCCTGTCACGGTCCATGGGGCGGCGTACACGGGAGGTGCTGTTAAGCGGTTCGGGACCGGCCCACTACCCGGCCAGCGGGAGGTCGCCGCCGCCCGAGAGGACGAGGAGGCTGCTCGCCGCGGCGACGGCCAACAGGACCAGACTCCAGAGGAACACCCCGCGGACGAACCGGCGGTCGTCGCTGCTGACGACGAGGGCTGCCTTGACGAGGATGCTGGCGCCGGTGGCCAACATGATGGCGATCACGGCGGCCTCCGCCGAGAGACTCCCCGCCCGGAACAACACGACCGCCGACGTGGTCGCGCCCGCACTCGAGACGAGGCCGGTGACGACGGCGGTCGCGTAGAAGCCGACCCGACCCAACGCGACCTCCGCGATCCCGCCGGCGAGGACCACGAGCAGGAACAGCGCCCCGAACGCGAGCGCGTTCCGCAACGAGAACGGGGTCTCGAGGTCCATGGCGACGGACTCCGACCAGTTGGCTGTCAGTGCCGCGATCACGACACTGCCCACGATGATCGCGCCGAGGGGGGCGACCGTGCCGAACAGGATCTCGCCGGGGAACGTGAACACCACCGCGATGAGCATGTTCCGCAGCGCCATCGCGGCGTCGGCCAGCAGGATCGCCGCCACCCCGAACCGGCGGGCCTCCGGCCGTTGGCGGACGTGGTCCAGCATCGTGCCCACGACCGCCGTCGATGACGCCAACCCGCCGAAGAACCCGGTGATGGCGATGCCCCGGCCGCCGTACATCCGGACGACGGCGTAGTTGACGATGCCGATCCCGGAGACGAACACCACCATCAACCAGATGACGCGGGGTTCGACGGTGACCGCGGTGCCGGCGGGGCCGACCTGGACGGCCTCGGCGGGGAGCAGCGGGTAGACGACGAACGCGAGGATGGCGAACTCCGTCGCGGACCGGAGTTCCTCCCGGGAGAGTCCCCACGCCAGATCGTGGAGTTCGCGTTTGAACACCAACAACAGGGAGCTGGCGACGGCGACGACGGTCGCCGGCAACAACAGCCCGACTCCGGCGAGGACGCCGACGCCGTACGCGACGAGCATGCTGACCGCGGTGGTGAGGTGGAGGCCCTCGTCCTCGTCGGCGAACCCGCTCCACATCAGCATGCCCGACAGCGCGATGACGAACAGGGTCCCGACCGCGGTGAGGATGGGGACGCACACCGCCGCGCCCTCGGGGGCCGCCTGACAGGTGGCGCCGTCGTAGAGGGTGAAGATGGTGCCCAGGACGCTGATGAGGGCGAACGTTCGGATGCCCGCGGCCTTCTGTGACCACTCGCGTTCTAAGCCCAGGAACAACCCCAATGCGATGGCGACGGCGAGCCGGACGATGTCGCTCTCGGCGGGGGCGGCCGTGAAGAGGTCGAGCGGCCCGGGCATCTATAGTACTATATATCTCTAAACACATTCGACTTAAAGGCCACGCTGGCGGGCCGAACCTTTTTGCGCGCCCCCCGACACCGACGGACGTGAACCTCCCGTGGTCATCGCGGAGCCGCGTCGCCTGGTGGGCGATCGGCCTCGTCCTCGCCGCCGCGCTGGCCTTCGTGTTCTGGCGGTTCGTCGGCACCTTCGTCTTCGGGTTGTTCATCTACTACGCGACCCGACCGGTCTACCGCCGCCTCCGCCGCTGGGTCCGCCCGCCCAGCCTCGCGGCCCTCGTGGCGCTCCTCGCGCTGGCCCTCCCGGCGATCCTCCTGTTGGCCTACACCATCGCCGTCGCACTCCAGGAGGTCGGCGGCCTCATCGACCGGGTCGGCACCGACGGCCCGGTCGCCGACCTGCTCCGCCCCTACATCAACGTCTCACAGGTCGTCGAGGACCCCGAGACGCTGCTCTCGAACCCCGACCTCCGGGTGGTCATCGAGGACTTCTGGACCGAGGCCGTCAACTACCTCGGGTTCATCGGCAACGGCGCCCTCCACCTGTTCGTGATGGTCGCCATCGCCTTCTACCTCCTCCGGGACGACCACCGGCTCGCCGCGTGGTTCCGCCGTCGGTTCGCCGACGGTGACGGCGTCCTCCTGGCCTACGCGACCGCCGTCGACCGGGACTTCTCGAACATCTTCTTCGGCAACATCCTCAACGCCATCCTCACCGGCGTCATCGGCGCACTCACCTACAACGCCCTCGACTACCTCGCTCCCCCCGGCCTCGCACTCCCGTACGCGACCCTGCTGGGCCTGCTCGCCGGTGTCGCCAGCCTCATCCCCGTCGTCGGGATGAAACTGGTGTACTTCCCCGTCCTCGGCTACCTCCTCTACGACGCCTACTCGGTCAATCCAGAACTGCTGTGGTTCCCCGTCGCCTTCGGTGTCGTCTCCTTCGTCATCGTCGACGCCATCCCCGACCTGGTCTTGCGGCCCTACGTCTCCGGTCGCGGGCTCCATCTCGGGATGGTCATGTTCGCCTACATCTTCGGCCCGCTGCTGTTCGGGTGGCCCGGCCTGTTCCTCGGGCCGATGCTGCTGGTGCTGTCCGTCCACTTCGCGCGGATCGTCCTCCCGGAACTGGTGGCCGGGGAACCGATCCGCCCCGCCGCGGTCGGGGACTCGGTCACCACCGGCGGCGACGACGGGGCGGCCGCCGAGGGTGGCGGCGAGGACCCGGCCGATTCGTGACGCTCGGCGGTCAGTCCTCCTCGAGGGCGGTCCCGTCCCGTGGACAGTACGCGGTCGCTGGATCGCGGGTGCGGTACCCACAGGTGGGACACGCCTTGGCCGGGGGCCGGTCGCGGGCGCGGGCGGCGAGGATCGGGACGAACGGCACAACCAACAGCAACACGGGGGTCCCGAAGTGGAGATAGAGGATGCCGCTCACGGCGACACTCGCCAGCAGGCCGACGATGGCGACGTGGACCCGGGAGGGCATGGTCACAGCCTACAGCTGGCGGACCGACGGGCCGCCGGTCAGGCGGGGACCGTCTGGTCGGCGTCGAGGTACTGGTCTTCCCACTCGCGGCGGGCCTCGATCTCCCGTCGCCCGCGGCTCGTGAGCTCGTAGTAGTTGGTGCGCTGGTCGATCTCGCCTTTCTCGATGAGCCCCTTCTCGACGAGGGTGTCGAGGTTCGGGTAGAGGCGGCCGTGGTGGACCTCTCCCTCGTAGTAGTCCTCGAGTTCCTCCTTGATGGCGAGGCCGTGTGGGGTGTCTAACCCGGCGACGACGTACAGCAGGTCCCGCTGAAATCCTGTCAGGTCGTACATAGTTACGAACGGACGATAATACGTGCTCCATCAATTATAAGCCTGTTGGCACAAGACGGCGGCGGTCCGGCGGCCAGTCCCCAGCCGTCACCCGCGCCTCCGAGGCGGTCGCTGCTATCAGGCTCGTGAGGTGATACCAGGCCACGCGGGGGTCGACGGGACACACACGCGGCGCTCCTCTCCACGTCGTTGCGCTCAAAAGGAAGCAGGCCCGGGGGAACCCGGGCCCGCTTGCCGCCCTGAATTGGTCCCCGCTGACGCTTCGGCCCTCCAAGCGAAGCGCCAACTGACGCAAACAACCCCGACGACTTAAGCTTTGCTTCCACCCACCCCGACCCCCGTGACAAATCCCCGGGCCCGCCGGTCCCGGCTCACATGTACTCCTCTTCGAGCACCCACCCGAGCGCCCGTCGATAGTGGGTGAACAGCTCCCGCACGCCCTCGTGGCGCATCTCCTCATCCTCGAGCTGTTCGACGAGGAACGCGTACTGCTCCCGGACCTCCTCTTCGCTCCGCATACCCGGTCGTGACACCGCCCCGCCCTACTCACTTGCGGTCCAGGCGGGAGAGCCCATGCCAGACCGCGTCCACCAGCCGGTCCTGTCCGGTCCCGGTCGCGTCCCGCCACCCCGCGGCGAGGGCGTCCTCCAGGGCATCGAGGTCGTGGTTCTCGAAGTTGTTCACCCCGCGGAACTCCTCGAGGGCCGCCCGGCCCGCGTCGTCGAGGGCCGACTGTGGCCGCCCGTCGTAGTATCCCAGATCGGCCAGCGTCGCCAGGACCTCCTCGGCGTCGGCCCCGGACAGCGTCCGGGGGTCGGCCGGTGACTCCCGCTCCAGCAACGTCACGTCGTACACCTTGAACACCCGCTCGAGCTCGTCGATCGGGGCGGGATGATCGTCGACGCGGACGTCGATCCACCGGTCGTTCTTCCCGTCGTATCCGCCCTCGGGGCGGGCGACGTACAGCGCCGCCGACTGCTCCCCGCGGCTGTCGCCCCCGGCCTCGTTGCCCGCATGTAACGCCGCGAGCAACGCCTCGGGCAACCCGTCGTCGGCCTCCGTGAACGCCGTGGCCATCGCGTCCAGGGTCGCCTCGTTCTCGAGGATGTTTCCCTGCACCGTGAAGGTCTCGCCCTGTCGGTCGCCGGCCACAGGGACACACCCCTCGCCGGTGTGGGCCGCCACGGACCCGTCCTGCCCGACCACCCCGACCTGCCGGTCCGGGGCGTCGGGGTCGTCCGCGGTCAACCGCTCGACCACGGACGCGGCGTCGTGACCATCCCGCAACAGGTCCAGTCCGTCCGGGCCGTAGGCGACGTTCGCGAAGCTCTGGGTCGCGATGGCGCCGGCGTCGGCCGCGGCGAACGGCACTACCGCCCCCACGCTGGGGAACTTCGACTGGACGGCGACCCCGACGGCGTCGCGGTCGGGGTCGCGGGCGACGATGGAGAACGTGCTGGGACGAGGCGACATACCGGCACCGTGGCCGCCCGTCCCAATAAGTGAGGGCCCCGTCAGTCCGCCGGGAGCCTCCCCATGTCGGCGACGTCGTCGCCGTCGCCACGGCGCGCAGTCAGCGGCTGCCGGGCGACGAGCTCACAGTCGAAGGCCGGGTGCTCGACGAGGTGCCACAACACGAGGTGGCGACGCCCGTCGGTCAATCCCGACCGGGTGAGATCGTCGGCGGTGAACTCCTCGGGTAACCGCTCGAGGAGGCGGGTGACCGCCTCGACGGAGGGGAACACCTTCCGGTGCCCGGCGGAGTCGGCACCGCGTCGCTCGACCACGTAGGCGCCGTCCTCGCGGTGGTGACACGTCGTGTGCGTGAACTCACGACGCGTGCTCACCGCCTCGTCGAGGGCGTCCCGCAGCTGGCGGGCTTGTTCGCGACTCAGTACCACGCGGTCCTCGGCAAGTGTCACACGGACCGCGGTGCCGTCAACGTCGACAGTCGGCTCACCGGAGAATTTCTCGACCAGGAGCCTGGGAACTCCGTGACATGGCACTCCCGTCTACCCGGAACACCATTAAAACGGTTGTGGTCCTGCAGGTCGGTCAGGCCGACTGATTCCGGACGACGATGCGGACGTGGTCGCCGTCTTGAAGCCGGTAGGTCGCCGGCGTGACCGGTTCACCGTCGACCTCGACGACCACCGTGTACCCCGAACTCCCGTCGCGGTAGGTGGTCCCGTCGAACGTGACCGCCGACGCGTTCACGTCGATGCCCAGCGTGGCCATGGCGTACTCGAGTGTGACGTCTCTGGCGTGGACGTGCCATCGCCGCCCGTTGCCGTCCTCGAAGTGGAACGGGTCGGCCTGGACCTGGTACTGTGCCGCCGAGAAGTCCACGGGCTCGCCCAGTACGGTCATGTTGATCGTGCCGTGGGTGTGGACCCCCCACAGGTCGGTCGGCGTCACGGCGACGTCACCCGGGTCTGTGACGCCGCCACCACCACCGCTCAACGCCAACAATCCCCAGACGACGATCCCGGCGAAGATCGCGATCCCGATGGCGACGCCCGCCCCAGTGGCACTGATCGGGAGTGTTCGCGAGGAGGCGTCGCGGTCGGCGACCCGTCGCCGATCGATCGGGGAGAGTTCGCCCTCGTGGACCGCGGCGAGGTGGTCGAGGTACGCCGCCTCGTCCTCGAAGGAGTCCCCACAGTACCGACACTCGGCCATGCCACTCCAGAGGTGATTGCGGCGATTAAGCCTTCGGCTTCCGAAGGAGGCCGCAGCGTTCATCCCGCTGCAGTCGGTACGGTCCTCCATGGAGATCCGCGGGGAGCGTCGCTGCCGGGCGTGTGACACGCGGTGGTCGTACTTCGAGACCGGGGAGGTGGCCTGTCCGTCGTGTGGCAGCCTCCGGAGTGTCGGCGTCGCCGATCGCGTCCTCCACACCGACGGCGACGCCACCCTGGAGGTGAGCGGTGCCCAGGAACGCGCCGCGGACGGCGACCTCCGTGCCTCCGCCGACCAGGCCGCCGACGCCGCCGCCGACTACGTCCGGGTCCGGGGCTTCGTCCAGGCAGGGCGGCTGCAGCCACTCGAGGATGCGGTCCTCGGCGCCTACGAACTCCGCGCCGTCGGCCGCCACCTCGACCGCGCCCTCGCGGTCGACGAGGAGGCCGAGTACTACTTCCTCACCCTGTTGGGGTCGGTCTCCGACGGCGACCGACCGGCGCCCTCGGCGGTTCCCAAGAGCCTCCGTGCGGCCCGGGGGCTGTCGATCGCCGCCGCGGTCGAGGACTACCTCGCCGACCTCGGAGACTGGCTCGGCGCCACCGACGAGGACCGACCACCGAACCTCGCCCAGGTCCGGGGCCGACTCCGGGATCACCGCCGCCGGATCGCCGCCCTCGACGGCGACGTCGCCCCGACGGACGCCGAACGCCTGGTCGTCGCCACCCGCGCGGTCGCGTCCTACGCCCGCACCGGCGATCCCCCGGCCATCGAACGCGCAGAGACCGCCCTCGACGCGCTGACCTGACCCGCGAAACACCTATCGCCGTCGCGGCCCGGGCCCCGACCGTGCTCGCCACACCCCGGCCCAGCACCGTCGACTGGACGTTGCTCGCGCTCACCGTCGCGCTCGCAGCGACCGGGCTCTGGACCGCGGTCGCCGCCGTCCCCGGGGCGTGGTGGGTGTTCGCCGCCCACGGCGTCCTGTCGGTGCTGTTCGCCATCTTCCTCGCCTGGAAACTCGTGCGGGTCGCCGACCGGTTGCGGCCCCACCGATGGGACCGGGGGACGGTGACCTCGGTCGCGGTCGGCGGGCTCGCCGTTGGGGCCCTCGCCACCGGGGTCGCCTGGACGTGGGGCGCCCCCATCTGGGTCCGACGCATCGCCGTCGTCACCGTCCATGCCGGCCTTGGACTGCTCGTCCTGCCCGCGCTGGCGGTCCACCTCCGATACCGGTACCGCCGCCTCGATCTGACCGTCGCCGATCGGCGCCGGGCGGTCCTCCACGGTGTCGGCGTCACCGCGGTGGCCGCGCTCACCTGGGGCGCCCAACGCGTCCTCGCCCGCACAGTGGGGCCGGTCGTCCGGTTCACCGGCTCCCGGGAACGCGGCCGGTTCACGGGCAACGCCTTCCCGCGGACGGAGTGGGCCGCCGACGACCCCGACCCCGTGGACGCCGACACCTGGCGGCTGACCGTCGACGGCGAGGTCGACACGCCACTGACCCTCGAGGCCGAGCCCCTCGCCACGGGTCCGGCGTCCGAGACGGCCGTCCTCGACTGCACGAGTGGCTGGTACACCGTCCAGGACTGGCGGGGCTACCGCCTCGGCGAGCTCCTGGAGGCCGCCGACGTCCGGGCCACCGGGCGGTACGTCAGCGTCGTCTCCGTGACCGGTTACCGGTGGACGTTCACCCGCGCGACCGCCGCGGACCTGCTCCTCGCGACCCACGTCGGCGACGACCGACTCTCCCACGCCCACGGATTCCCGCTGAGGCTGGTGGCGCCCGGGCACCGCGGGTATCGGTGGGTAAAGTGGGTGACCCACATCGAGGTGCGATCGCGGGCCGACCCCGGAAAGTGGGTCGCCATCTTCACGAGCGGCTTCGACTGACCGGTCGGTCAAATCCGCGTTTCACCGGAGCCACGACCTTTCACCCTTCCACCCCATCTCGCGGGTATGCAGCGCCGCGACGTCCTCTCGGCCGCGGTCGCCGCGGGCACCCCTCTCGTGACGGGGTGTATCGCCGGCATCACCCCCGAGTGGGTGCCCGCCAGGGGCACGGACACCGCCGCCGTGCTGACCGTCGCGCTCGCCGCGACCGGGCCCGCCACCGGGGCGGCCACCGTCTCGGTCCGCCACCGCCAGACCCCGCGGTGTCGCTACCGGACGCCGGCCTGTGGCACCCCGGCGACCGTCGACCGACTGCACGAGGCCACCGCCACGGTCTACGCCGGCGACCGACGGACGTGGCAGGTCCCCATCGAGACCACGGCCGCCGTCGATACCTACGTCATCGCGGCGACCACGGACGCCGACACCCGCCGCGTCACAGTCCGCGACCGCGAGGACCGGTCGATCCGCGACGGCGCCCCCGCCGATCTCACCGTCCCCCCGACGGACACCGACACCGTCACCGCGGACCTCACCGGGCCACTCACCCTCTCGGTCGACGTGGCCACTCAGTCGTAGAGTGGGTGGGCCGCACACAGGTCGGCCACCGCGCCCGACACCCGGTCCCGGACGGCGGCGCTCAGCTCGCCGTCGTCGCCGAGGTCGTCGAGGACGTCGGCGATCAGGTGTCCCACCTCCCGGAGGTCGTCCTCCTCGAAGCCCCGCGTCGTCAACGCCGGCGTCCCGATCCTGATCCCGGACGGGTCGAACGGCGTCCGCGTCTCCCCGGGGACGGTGTTGGCGTTCAACACGATGTCACACGCCGCCAGCGCGTCCTCGGCGTCACCCCCGGACACGTCGGGGTGGGACTCGCGCAGGTCCGCGAGCACCAGGTGGGTGTCGGTGCCGCCCGAGGACAGCGCCAACCCCCGGTCCCGCAACGTCACCGCCAGGACCTCGGCGTTGTCGACCACCTGGGCGGCGTACGTCTCGAAGGCCGGGTCGAGGGCCTCCCCGAACCCGACGGCCTTCCCCGCGATGTTGTGCATCAACGGGCCGCCCTGCATCCCCGGGAACACCGCCGAATCGAGGTCGTCGGCGTACTCCGCCTCGCACATGACCATCCCGCCACGCCCCGCCCGGATCGTCTTGTGGGTCGACCCCGTCACGAAGTCCGCGACGCCGACGGGTGAGGGGTGTTCGCCCGCGGCGACCAACCCGGTGATGTGTGCGATGTCGGCGAGGTGGTAGGCGTCGACCGCCTCGGCCACGGCCTGGAACCGCTCCCACTCCACCGTCCGGGGGTAGGCACTGTACCCGGAGACGATGATGTCCGGATCGACCTCCCGGGCGGTCTCGGCCATCGCCTCGTAGTCGATCCGTCCCGTCTCGGGGTCGACCGCGTACCGCTCGACGTCGTACAACTGCCCCGTGAAATTGACGTGGTGCCCGTGACTGAGGTGGCCGCCGTCGTCCAGCGCCAGGGACAGGATCGTATCTCCGGGGTCCAACACCGTGAAGTACACCGCCATGTTCGCCTGGGTGCCGCTGTGCGGTTGGACGTTGACGTGGTCGGCTCCCCACAGCTCTTTCGCCCGCTCGATGGCGAGGGTCTCGAGCTCGTCGGCGTAGGCACAGCCACCGTAGTACCGGGCGCCCGGATACCCCTCGGCGTACTTGTTCGTCAACGGACTGCCCTGGGCGGCCATGACCGCCTCGCTGACGTGGTTCTCGCTGGCGATCATCGACAACGTCTCGTTCTGTCGGTCGCGTTCCCCGCGGAGCGCCGCCGCCGCGTCGGAGTCGACCGCCGCCACCTGCTCGAAGTCCATGTCCGAGCGGTGCCCGCGCCGCTCCAAAAACGTACCCATACCCCACGACAGAACTATGGGAGTGGCTGCGGTGCGGGTACACGTGAGTGGGTGTATGGACGGTGGCGACCGGCTGGACGTCGCGGACCCCCAGGCCGACGCCCCGACGGTGACGACCGCGGTCGGCGACGCCGTGACCACGACCGCCCTCCGGATCGACACCACAGACGCCGTCCTCACCGTCCACCCCATCGACGACGCCTCGACCACCCTGACCGCCCCAGACGTACACACCGTCCCCGGCGGCGGTACCCGGATCACCGTCGCGACCGACCCGGACCTCGTCCTCGGGTTCGACGCTCCGGCGACGATCACGGGGACGGACACGGGGACCGAGGTCGCCTTCGACGCCGCCGCCCGCGTCCGCGTCACCGCCCCGACGGCGCCCCGCCCCACCATGACGGTCCCACCGACGCCCGCGGGCGCCGCCACCGCGATCACCCACGCCGCCGGCGCCCACCTCGTCGCGGGGCCCGGCCGCTCCCACCCCGCCCTCCGCTCGCTGCCACCGCGGATCGAACTCGGCCCGGAGACGACGATCCCGGCATCGGTCGCGGACCTGACGCCCGACACCGACACACACGTCGAGGTGCCACCCGACCTCGAAACGGTCTATCAGGTCGCACCGCTCGCCTACTACCTCGGCGCCGCGGTCGAGACCACCGCGGGTGCCGACCCGATCCTCCGCGGCCCGGACACCACCATCCCGCTGGACCCCGTCACCGAGGTCGCCCCAACCCTGTTGGAGACGGTGTTCCGCCTGGACTGCCGGGTGCGACCCACCAGCCCGACGACGGTCCCCGAACTCGACGCGGCCCCCCTCCGGGACGCATCGCCCATCGACCGCCTCCACCGGTACCGCGAGACAGACACGAACGTCCTGGCGGCCGCCCCACCATGGCACCTCGCGGCTTACCTCAGCCCCGACCCCGACACCGTCCCGGCGCTGGCCACCGTCCTGGACCGGTTGGCCCACGTCTACCCACCCGACGCGGAGCCGCTGGCCCCCCAGACCCTGATGGAACGATCGCTGGACGACTTCTACCGCAGCCGCCGCCCGACGCCCACCGTCGACCTCGTCGAACCCGCGCTCGAACCGGGCGCCGCTCACGCGTGGATCGCCGACGAGGTCCCGGTCGACGCCTTCCGCCTCCCCGCCCACGTCGCGGGCCGGGTCGGCGCGCCCGCACCCGGGGCCTCGCTCCCACTCGAGGTGACGCTGGTGTTGAACGACCCGGCGATGGTCGGCGAGGAGGACGCGGTCACCGAGACCTACCGCGACCGGTCGGCGGTCCCGGTCAGCCTCGATCGTCGGCGGGAGCTGACCTGCCAGGAGCTCGAGGACGCGTTGACCGCGGACGTCGACCTCCTCCACTTCGTCGGGCACTGCGAACCCGACGGCCTCGTCTGTACCGACGGGACCCTGCCGGCTTCCGCCATCCCGGCGGTGGGGGCCCGCACCGTGTTCCTGAACGCGTGTGGCTCCTACCACGAGGGCGCCGCCCTGGTCGACGGTGGAGCGACCGCCGCCGCCATCACCTACCGCGGGGTGCTCGACGGCCAGGCCGAGACCGTCGGGTCGGCGTTCGCCCGTCTCGTCACCCGTGGGTTCTCCCTCGAACGGACGGTCGGCCTCGCGCGCCGCCGCGTGATGATGGGGATGGACTACGGCGTCGTCGGTGACGGCACGCACCGACTGACGAGTGCCGTCGACCCCGTCCGGTACGTGGTCGATCCGACCGACGACGGGTTCGCGGTCACCTGCGAGACGTTCGCCGACGGCATCGTCGGCGACGCCGTCACCCTACCCCTTCCCGGGGTCGACACACCCAGGTTCCGCGGCGATGCCGCCACCACGACGCTTGACTACGCGGCCGTCACCGCGTTACTCGACCGGGCCGACGCCCCCGTGATCTACGACGGGTCGTTCGCCTGGCCGGAGGACCTCCTCGCGACCGTTCAGGCCGAACACGACCGCTGAGCGTTATCCTCAACCGATGGCGGCAAAATTAAATACCGTGTCTGACGTTGTACCCACACAGGGATGACCTCGAATTTACTCGGCACCGACCTGCAGACTGTCGCGGGCCGCGTCCTCGCGGACGCTGACGGGCCTGTGTTCGCCGTCAGTCCCTCGGAACAGACGATCGAGGGCCTGATCGAGACGGCCGAGGCGACCGACGACGCCACCCAGTTGCGACTGCTCGCCGACCGCGGCGAACTCCGATCGGTGATGGAGGACTTCCTGGTCGCGAGCGCGGCCGCCGACCTGGTCGCCGCCGACGCCCTGGCGATGCGCACCGCCGTCGACCTGCCACGAACCCAGTTCCTCGTGACCGAGGACCGCACCATCGCCCTGGTCACCGCCGGTGACACCGTCGCCGGGATCGCCTCGACGGACGCCGACGTCGTCGACCCCGTCTACGACGCGACGGCCACGACCTGGGCGGACGCCGAACCGTTCTCGCCGCGGTCCCCGGCGATCACCGACGTCCGGGAGACCCTCGCGACGGACGTCGGCGAGGCGGTCGAGGGTGACTTCGACGAGATGCTCGCCTCCATGGAGACCGCCCGTGGCGACGGCGACGACCTCGACGAGGTCACCGTGAGCCTCCTCGCCGCGGCCCGCAACGGCGTCCTCCTCTACGACATCAGCAAGTGGGGTGAGGACGTCGGCGTCGCGAGCAAGGCGACGTTCTCCCGCACGAAGACCGACCTCGAGGAGCGCGGCCTCATCGAGACCGAGAAGGTCCCGATCGACGTCGGCCGTCCCCGTCTCCGGTTGCGGCTCGCCGACGAGCGGCTGCGGACCGCCGACCCCGAGGAACTGGTCAGCGTCGCCCAGAGCGCCCTCGCCTCCTAACACCCGCACACTTTTTCTCGGTCCTGGTCGCCCCTTCGGTATGAGCGACAGCACGGTCGCCGTCGTCGGCGACGGGCCACCGCGAGCGGCAGTCGACGCGGCCCTGGCCGACGTCGACGCCACGGTCGTGACCCCCGGCATCGACGGGCTGGCCGACGCCGACCTCGGGGTCGTCGTCGGCGTCGCGGGCAGCGACGGGTTCCAGGAGGCCAACCGCGTCGCCGCCGCGGCCGGCGTCCCGTGGCTGGCCGTCGAGGTCGGTGGCCTGGGCGGCCACCCCGTCGCCGCGGCGAGTGTGACCGCCCTGGGCGGGGCCGGGCCCTGCTATGCCTGCCTGGACACGCGGGTCGCGGCCAACGATCCCGCGTCGACCCCCTCGGAGCCGTCCCGGCCGGACGCCCGGTTCGCCGGGGCGATCGCCGGACGGCTCGCGACCACCCACCTCGACGGGGCCGACGTCACCGGCACCGTCATCGAGATCCCCCACACCCGCCGGGAACTGCTCCCGGTCCCGACCTGCCCGGTCTGTGGGCCCCCGTCACCCGACCGGACCCTGTCGCTGTCCCACCGGTCGGTCCCGGTGACCGACACTGCCGAACAGGCCGAACGCGCCGTCGACGACCACCTCGGCATCGTCTCCGTCGTCGGGGAACGCGAGTCCTATCCCGCGCCCTACTACCTCGCGCGGCTGGCCGACACCGACGCCTTCAGCGACGCCGCTGTCATGGAAAACGCCGCCGGCGTCGCCCCGGACTGGGACGTCGCCTACGTCAAGGCCGTCGGCGAGGCCCTGGAGCGGTACGCCGCCGGCGTGTACCGCACCGAGCACTTCCGGGAGGCGGCGGCGACCGCGGTGACCGACCCGGTGACGCCCGAGCGGTTCGTCCGCCCGGAGTCGGCACCGGCCGTCGGCGACACCACCACGATCCAGTGGGTCGCGGCCACCGCCCTCCCCACCGAGTCCCGGGTCCACGTCCCCGCGGCGTTCGCCGTGTTCCCGCCACCGGACGAGGCGTTGGCCCCCGCGATCACCACCGGGCTCGGCCTCGGGAACTCCACCGTCGCGGCGACGCTCTCGGGGCTGTACGAGGTGATCGAGCGGGACGCCACGATGCTGTCCTGGTACTCCACCTTCGACCCCCTCGAACTCAGCGTCGACGACGAGACCGTCGCGGCGTTGCGTCGCCGCGCCGCGTCCGAGGGACTCGAGACGACCCTCGTGTTGGTCACCCAGGACGTCGACGTGCCCGTCGTCGCCGCGATGGTCACCCGCGATGAGTGGCCGCGGTTCGCCGCGGGGTCGGCCGCCGACCTCGACGCGACGGCCGCGGCCGCCGACGCCCTCGGCGAGGCCGTCCAGAACTGGATGGAGCTCCGCGCCCTCGGCCCGGAGGATGCCACCGACGCCGGCGCCGGCGTCGCCCGATACGCCGACAATCCACACGAGGTCACCGACTACTTCGACGCCGACACGACCGTCCCCGCCACCGACGTCGGCCCCGCGGACCCGCCGAGCGGGCGGGCGGAGCTCGACAGCGTCTGCACCCGGGTGACCGACGCCGACCTCACCCCCTACGTCACCCGCCTCACCCCCCGAGACGTTGCCGCCATCGGGTTCGAGGCGGTGCGGGTGCTCGTCCCTGGGGCCCAACCCCTGTTCGTCGACGACCCGTTCTTCGGGGAGCGCGCCCGCACCGTCCCCCGGGAGCTGGGGTACCGCCCCCGCCTCGACCGGGGGTACCACCCATACCCCTGACCGCGGTCACACCCCGAACGTCGCACGGAGGAGGTCCCGGGTCCCCGGGCCGAGGCCGACGGCCAGCACCGCCACGAGCAACAGCAGCGTCGACCGGGGACTGTCCTCGACCATGTCCTCGTTGAACAGCCAGACGGCACCGACCGCGACCACGAGTTTCAGGAGGAGGAACGGCCACGCGTCCCCGATGACGTCGACGACCGACGCCGGTACGACCGCCTGCGTGACGTCGATGACGAACCGGTTCACCGGGTGCTTCGGGACGAGGTCGGCCGCCAACCCCAGTTCCGCGCCCCAGTCCAGGCCGACGACGTTCGCGGTCCCGTCGACGCTGTGCCCCCACACCACGACCGCACCGATGAACCCGGTGCCGGCCCGGAGCTCCGGCACGTACCGGGTCGCCACCACCCACGTGATCGCGGCCGCGACGGTCGCGCCCACGACGACCACGATGAAGATGATGGGGTGGAACTCCACGTAGGTCGTCGTCACCGCCCGCCATACCAGATACAACAGGGTCGCGGCGAGCAACACCGCACCGCTCCAGAACAACGGCCGGGCGTAATCATCGACGACGGTTCGCCGCGCCAGGATCACGCTGCCGACCAACGCCGCCAACGTGATCGCGAACAGGGTGAAGTAGATGACCGGACTGATCAACAGCGTGTTCACCGGGTAGGTCAACAGCGGATCGATCCCGGCGGGGACGGCGTCGCTGGCGTCCTCGACGACGCGGAGTGCGCCACCGAGGAAGATGAACGGCAACAACGCGTAGAAGAACCGGCGTTCCTCGCCGACGTCGAGGCCCCTGAGCAGGAGGATGACGCCCGCGAGCATGAACACCAACACCACCATGTACCCGATCTCGGAGACGAGGGTGTACCCCGGTTCGGCCACGATGCCGGCGAGACCGCGACACGCCGCGGTCTGCCCGTACAGGGTCTGGGCGCCGCCGTCCCACGCCACGCAGGCGGCGCTGTGAGCGTCGGCGTACACCGGTCCCCAGAAGTACTGCCAGATGAACCCGGCGTACACCTCCGCGGGGAACAGGACCGACCCCGCGACGAGGGCGGCGACGCCACCGACGAACGCCCCGAGCCACGCCCGCACCGGGTCGATGTCCTCGAGCGACCACGACCCATCGCCGGGGTCGGCGTCCGTGCTCATGCCCGGAACAGGGTGGGAGCGACGGCTTCAGGGTTGCGGTCCATGCCGCTCACTCGATCACGGCCTGGACGGCGGCCTGGAGCTGGTCGTGGGCGTGGCCGTTCGACGCGACCAACCCGGTCGCGCCCGGCGTCCACGGGTCTCCGGCGAGATCCGTAACGACGCCGCCGGCCTGCCGGACCATCTCGACGCCACCGACCGTGTCCCACGGATTGGGGACGACGTTGGTGATGGCGCCGTCGAGCTGTCCGGCCGCGACCATCGAGAGCACGTATTGGGCACAGACGGGACGGACGAGGTCGCCGAAGCGGCCGACGATCTCGCGGCAGGCGGCGGCGTACTCGTCGCGGCGGTCCCGCCCCCACCAGATCAACGGCGTCACTCGGAACCGTTCCGGGTCGGTACGGTCGCTGACCGTGACCGGCGCCCCGTTGAACAGCGTGGAGGTCCCGTCGGTGACATACCGATCCCCGAGTGCGGGGAGGACGTTGGCGGCGGCGACGGTCTCGCCATCGACGACCGACGCAACGGCCGTCGTCCAGATCGGGACGTCCCGGACGTAGTTGTTCGTCCCGTCGATCGGGTCGATGACCCACGCCGGTCCGTCCGGGGGGACGTGTTTGGCCTCGTCGTCTTCCTCCCCGACGATCGGATCCTCGGGGTAGGTCTCGTGGATAACCTCGATGACGCGGCGTTGGGCGGCCCGGTCGGCCTCGGTGACGACGTCGGTCTTGTCCCCTTTCGTTTCGACGGCGATCCCGGTGCGGAACCCGTCTGCGGCGACGGCGGCACCGGCCTCGGCGGCGCGTTCGACGACGGTGAGCCGGTCATCGGCCATAGACTGCGGCCTCGGCGCCGCGGGGTGATAGGCCCTTTGGGTCGCGGCCACCACAAGGAGTGCGGGGGAGGGGATTCGAACCCCTGAACCCCTACGGGAACGGGTCTTGAATCCGTTGCCGTTGACCGCTTGGCTACCCCCGCGCACTCGGATGGACGTGACCGTCGGGTAAAACGATAGTGGAATCGACCGACGCCTCAGACCGACGGGGGATCCGGGAGGTCCGCGGGCGGCAGCGTCGCGTAGGTGACGATCGCGTCGAAGACCTGCATCGGCACCGCCTCACCGGTGGTGATGCCACGGGCGTCGCGGTCCAGGAAGGCGTCGGAGACGAACAGGTCCGCGACGACGGCCGTCCGCCCGTCGCCGTCCGCGAGGTCGGCGGCCGCTCGGTTGAGGAGCAGGGCCGCCGTGAGGACGTCGTAGATGTACTCGGTGAGGACCTTGGCCTCGTGCTGGGCGTACCCCGGTTCCTCGGCAGCGAGTGCGGCCATTGCCCCCTGGAGCTGGTCGAACTCCGAGTGCACCACCGCGGCCAGTCCATCGAGGTACGGGTGGTCGAGGTCCTCGAGGTACCCCTCGATGAGCGGGATGAGGGCCTCGTGGGCGGCCTCCCGGTCCATACTGCGGAGGACGTCCAAGGCGAGGATGTTCGCGGTCCCCTCCCAGATGGGCAGCGCCTGGACGTCCCGGTAGAGGCGATGGGTGACGAAGTCATCGACGTACCCGTTGCCGCCCTGGATCTCCATGGCGTAGGACGCCGTCTCGACGGCGGTCCGTGTCGTGACGTGTTTGGCGACCGGGACGAGGATCCGCAGCAACCGGAACGCGGTCGTGTCCTCGTGGTCTCGCTCGTACCGGTCGAACCAGCGGCCCGCCTCCATGGCGAACGCGAGTGTCGCCTCGTGGTCGACGGCCAGCTCGACGAGGTCTCGCTGCATCAACGGATGGTCCTGGAGCGGGCGGCCGAACGCCTCGCGGGTGGCGGCCTGGATCTTGCTCTCGAGGAGGAGGCGCCCGATGATGCCCACCGCCCCCACGGCGTTGGTCACCCGTTCCCAGTTCAGCATCGTCGTCATGTACTTGAACCCGGCCTCGGGCTCGCCGACGAGGTACCCGATCGTCCCGTCGAACTCGACCTCGCCGGTGGGGACCGACAGCGTTCCGAGCTTCTCCTTGAGCCGCCGGTAGTGTTGGGGATTCAACGCCCCCGAGGGGAGGCGGTGGGGGACGAGGAACAGCGAGAGGCCGTCGGTCCCCGACGGGGCGTCGGGGCGTCGCGCGAGCGCGAGGGTCGCCTGGGCGTCGATGTTCGAGCAGAACCACTTCTCCCCGGAGAGCTCGTAGGTCCGGGCGACGCCGTCGTCACCGGGCGAGACACGGTCGGCCTCCTCGACGTCGGTCGCTGGGGTGGCGACGGTCTGGTTGGCGCCGACGTCGTTGCCGCCCTGTTCCTCGGTGAGGAACATCGCGCCCTCGATCATCGCCTCGGGGTCCCGGGTCGTGAGCGCCTCCAGATACCGGTCGTAGTGCCCGTCCTGGTCGTGGTTGCGCAACACGAGGGCGGCGCCACTGGTCATCGATTGGGAACACACCAACCCGGTGTCGGCGTACGCCAACAGCAGTTGCATCGTCAGGGTGTGGATGAGCCCGACCGGTGCCGCCCGGTCCGGCGGGGCCCTGAACGCGTCGGCGACGATCCCGCGTTCGTAGATCAGGGCCTCGTTCTCGTGTTGGGCGGGGTGGTACTCGACGTGGTTGGACCGGTCACCGTACGCGTCGTAGGGGTGGAGCTCCGGCGGATGGTCGTCGATCCGGTCGGCGTTGGCGGCGATCGGATCGCCGACGACGGCCCCGAACTCCGCGAGCCTGGGGCGCGCCCACGCCCGCTCCTCGGCCGGGTAGGTCCGGTCGACGGCGGCCTGCAGCGGCGGGTTCAACGCCCAGTAATTGCAGTCACGCCCGTCATCGAAGCGCCCGTACGCGAACGGTGGGTCGGGCATAATGGCCCAGATAGACGCTCGAACACCATTTCAAACTTGGTGCCGGCGGCCTCACACGGCGGCGAGGTGGTCCGCGACCGCCGCGATCGACTCGACGGTCTGGGACGGCGCCGCCCCGTTCTCGGCGGGGGCGTCGCCGACGAGGATCGACGGCCACCCCGCCCGGGTCGCCCCGGCGACGTCCGTGACCGGGTCGTCACAGACATAGACGTGAGTTTCCCCACTCAACCGCCGTTCGGCGATCTCGAACAACCTCGGGTCGGGCTTCCGGACGCCCGCGGCCCCCGACACCACGACCGCGTCGACCGACGACCGGAGATCGGTGGCGGCCAGCTTGCGGCGCTGCACCGGATCGGCGCCGTTGGTCACCACCCCCACCGGCCCGTGGTCGGCGGCCGCCGCGAGGGCGGAACGGGCCCCGGGCGTGACGGTCGCGGCGGCGACCTCCGCGTCGACGTAGTCGGCCGCCAGCCGCTCCGGGGGTCCATCGAGGGCGGTCCGCTCGACGGTCGTGGCGAACGCCCGTCGATACGGGGTCGCCGCCCCCGCGTCGAGGGCGTCGAACAGCGCGTCGGTGTAGGCCTCGTACACCGCATCCGACACCGGGTGGATGCCGTCCTCGAAGATCTCCCGGAACGGGCGATCGTAGGTGAGGAGGGTGCCATCGAGGTCGAACCACACCACGCGGTCGGCGTCGGTCACCGTGGGGTCACTCCGACTCGGGGGCAAAGGAGACCAGGGTCAGTTCCCGGTCGAGGAAACAGACCTCGTGGGGTGGGTCGCCCTCCACACTGTCGATGTGGCGTTCGGTCTCGAAGTCGACGCCAGCTGGTTCACAGTACTCGTGGCTCGGGCACTCGGTGTGCGGACAGGGGCCCGCGAGGCGGGTGCGGCCGCCGGCGTAGGCCTGTCGGGCGGGGACGGTCGCCTTGACGCCGGTTGGTTCGACCTCGACGGCGACCACGCGACCGTCGGCGTGGACCGCACAGTCCAGTTCCTGGCCGCCCTCCCGCACCGCCGTCACGGTATACCGGACGCCCTCCTCGAGGTTCAGACACTGGTTCCGGTACGGGCATCCCTCACACCCCGGGGCCGCTCCGCGGTAGACGAACTCCGTCCCCGGTTCGGCCACCCGGGTTCCGAGGAGTGTGACAGTCGACACGACCGCCGGTAGCGGCCACACCGTGTTAAGCGTCGCGCCCCGTGAGCCGCTCCAGTGCCGCGAGATACTCCTCCCGGGGGACCTGGTAGGCATCCCGGACCGCGATCTCGCCGTCGGCGAACGCCGACGCGACCTCGACGGCCGCGTCGACGGCGGCCTCCCGCGAGTCGCATCGCTGGTCGACGGTCCGAACCCGGACCTCCGGCTCCAGGAACAGCGTCACGGACCACGTCGTGGTGGAGGTGCCGGCGCGCCGCCGCCGCTGCTCAGGGGGCCGCTGACTCACGTACAGCGTCGGCAGGCACGCCGCGGGAAAGGACTGTCCCTCGAAGACGTCGGGGCGGAAGACGTAGACGGCACGGCCCCGACCGTCGTCGGACCAGACCTCCCACCCGTCCGGGAGGGTCGGCGGGTCACCGCCTGCTACCATGGTTCGGAGGTGGGTCGGGACCGGATATGGGGTTGACGGTCCGGGTCACCCCGCGCGCAGGTCCTGGGACAGGTCCAGAGCCAGGTCGATGACGCCGATGCCGACCGCGAGCGTCTCCCGGTCGACGCCCGCGATCGGGGCGCCGAACGCGACGGCCTCGACGGCGACGAGGGCGAGGACGACGATGGTGGATGGACTGTGCTCGATGGTGGCGTAGGCCACCGGTTCGCTGCCCCGCTGTAACCGGATCTCGTCGACGACGTCCTTGAGCAACGACCCGGCGAGGATGACAAGGGCGGCCCAGCCCGGGAACACGCCGTACCACCGGACAACGGCCCCGTACGCGAGGCCGAACACGAGGAGGTACGGCGGGTAGTACCGGAGCCGACCCAGGATCATCGCCCTCTCCTCGCCCCGGGTGGCAGCGCCGGCGCCCACTCGCCCGACCCGGCCGCGATTCCGGTCCAGTGGGTGGTCCGACCGCCGTGGCGGTGCATGGACTCTGTCCTGGGCCCACGTGATTAACCGTGGTGGCCCGACCGGGGTGACAGGAACGCCTAAATCCAGGGGGGCGCAGGGTCCGGGCATGCGACTGGAGGAGTACTGGGGCGTGGGACCGAAGACCCGGGCGTTGCTGGTCGAGGCCCTGGGCGAGGAGGCGGCGGTCGCGGCGATCGAGGCCGCCGACGTCCATGCCCTCACCGAGGCCGGGGTCCCGGCGGGGCGGGCGACGCGGATCTTGCGACACGCCAACGGTGGGGCGGGACTCGAGGCGCTGGCGACCCGGGACGCCCACGCGGTCTACCGGGCCATCCTCGACCGCGCCCGGGAGTACGCCGTGACACGCCGAGCGGCCGACCGCATCCGCGTGCTCACCCCGCTGGCGGACCGAGAAGCGATCGCGTCGCGACTCGACGACGTCGAGGCGGCCATGGAGACGTGGGCGACCCTGTCTGCGGGCGACCGGGACGCGGTGCTGTCGGTGTTCGGCGAGTTCGAGAGTGTCACCGGCGGTGAGCTGGCCGCCGTCGAGGCCGCCCGCGGGCTCCGGACGGCGGCCGTCACCGACGGCGTGTTCGCGCCGATCGCGGACCTCGATGCCGACGCGTTGGCCGACGCGGCCACCGCCTTACGCGGGCTCGACGGAGGCGGCGTCGCCGACGGCGTCGACGACCGGTTGGACGCCACCCGCCGGCAGCTGGCGGCGGTCCGACGCCTCGATCGAGATCCCGCGACTGTGGCCGAGACGGTCCGGTCCGGGGAGGTGCAGGCGACCGACGACTTCCGTGCTGTCGTGGTCGAGTACCTCACCGAGGAGACCGGGGTGGAACGCGAGCGCGTTCGTGAGGCGATGCCGGCAGACGCGGCCGATGCCACCGACTTCGTCGCGACGACCCTCCGCGACCTGGTGACCGCACTCGAGGCCCGGGTCGCGGACCGGGAGGCCGAGCTCCGATCTACCCTCGAGGCCGACCTGGACGCCGCCCGAGACGCCGTCGACACTGCCGTCGACGTGGTCTCGGACATCGCCTTGGACGTCTCGCTGGCGCGGTTCGCCCTGGACTTCGGGCTCACCCGACCGGAGTTCGTGGACGGGCCCGCCCTCGCCGTCGAGAACGCGCGGAACCTCGGACTCGTCGCCGGCCCCGATCCCGTGCAACCGATCACGTACGGGCTCGGCGACCACGACCTCGACGCCCCCACCGAACGCGTCGCCGTGGTGACCGGCGCCAACAGCGGCGGGAAGACGACGCTGCTGGAGACGCTGTGCCAGGTCGCGGTCCTGGCGCGGATGGGGTTGCCGGTCCCGGCCGAACGGGCACAGGTCAGCGACGACCTCCGCGTCGTCTTCCATCGACGCCACGCCAGCTTCAACGCCGGCGTCCTCGAGTCCACCCTCCAGTCCATCGTGCCGCCGCTCACGGCAGCGGGGCGGCCACTGATGCTCGTCGACGAGTTCGAGGCCATCACCGAACCGGGGTCGGCGGCCGACCTCCTCCACGGGTTGGTGACCCTGACCGTCGAGGGCATCGACGGGGCGACGGCCGCCGAATCGGCGATCGGTGCGTTCGTCACCCACCTCGCCGAGGATCTGGAGCCGCTCCCGGCGGACGCGCGGGTCGACGGCATCTCCGCCCAGGGGCTGGACGCCGACCTGGAATTGCGGGTCGACTACCAGCCGCGATTCCACCAGGTTGGGCGGTCAACCCCCGAGTTCATCGTGTCACGGCTGCTCGCGGACGCCACCGACCGCCGCGCACGCGCGGGGTTCGAGACCCTCGCCGCGGCGGTCGGCGAGGGCGCCGTCCAGCAGACCCTCGCGGACGCGCGGTGGACGGAGTGACCCCGATCGAGCCGTGGTATTCAAATCCCCTGTCGGCCTAGGGGTGGTGTATGGCGAAGTACTCCACCGGCGGCGGAGCCGGCGGGAGCGGTGGCCGGACCTGCGAACTCTGCGGGGACCCGGCCGACGATCTCCGCACCGCCACGGTCGCCGGCGCGGAACTCGACGTGTGCGGGGACTGTGCCCCGCACAGCGACCAGTCCGGCGATCGCGGCGACGACGGGGAGCGGTCCGACACCGAACGGAAGCGTCGGGCGGCCGAGAACACCGCCCGACAACTCGACGCGGCGAAAGGCGACCCCAGTCACTGGGTCGAGGAGGGCACCGACTACGAGGACGATCGGTTGCCGTACCTGGTCTCGGACTACGGAGCGAAGGTGGTCGACGCCCGGCGGGACGCGGGCCTCCAACGCGAGGAGCTCGCGGCGGAACTCGGGATCGACGACGCCGACCTGCTCGCCGTCGAACAGGGGCGGGCCGCCCGGGCGAACGTCGGCGGCTCGGTGATCGCCGCCCTCGAGGACTTCCTGGACGTCGAGCTCGCCGACGAGTGACGGCGGGCCACACCGTTTTTAGGTGGTGGGTGGCGTTGGCCGGTCCATGACAGCCTCGCGTGCCGCGGCCCACCCGGACACCCTGCAGTTCGAGGCGACGGTCACCGCCGTCGAGGACAACGCCGTCACCCTCTCGGAGACCTACTTCTACCCCGGTGGCGGCGGACAGCCACCCGACCGTGGCACCGTCGCTGGCGGCAGCGTCATCGACCTCCAGGAGTCGGGCGGCGACGTCGTCCACGTCCTCGACGATGCGTCGTCGGTCGCCGTCGAGGACACGGTGTCCTGCCAGGTCGACCCGGCGTTCCGCACGTACTGCCGCCGCGCCCACACCGCGAGCCACGTCCTGTACGGTGCCGGCCGCCGCCTCTTCGACGACCTGGGGTACGGCGGGTTCGACATCGACGAACAGAAGGTCAGGGTCGACCTGCGGACGCCGACCCCCATCGACGACGACGCCCTCGTGGACCTGGAGCGACTCACCAACCGCGGTGTCTGGGATGCCCGGCCGGTCTCCTGGGAGTCGGTTCCACGGGCGGCGGCCCTCAATCGGGCCGACGTCGCGTTCAACACCGCGACCGAGGAAGGGGTGATGGCCGACGCCGACACGGTCCGCATCGTTGAGATCGACGGCTGGGACGCGGCGGCGTGTGGCGGCACCCACGTCCACAACACGATCCAGGTCGGGCCGGTGACGGTCCTCGATCGGTCGAACCCCGGCGAGGGGTTGACCCGCATCGAGTTCGCGGTGGGGCCCCCGGCGATCCGGCGGCGGGCCAGCGAGCGTCGGGCGACCCTCGCCGCCGCCACCGCCTTGGGGGTGCCGGTCACCGACCTCGACGACGCGGTCGGGGATCTGCAGGCCCGCCACGAGACCGTCATCGAGGATCGGGACGCGTTGCGGACCCGGGTCCTCGACGCGGCCCTCGCCGACCTCGAGGCCGTCGAGCGTGACGGCGAGACCTGGCGCGTTGGCACCGTCGACGGGTTCGACGCCAACACCGTCGGCGACCGACTCGAGGACGTCGCGGGAGACGTCGTCGCGGTCGCCGGGCGGGACGGCAGCACCTTCGTCGTCGTCGCCAGCGACGGCGACACCGATGCCGGGGACGTCATCGACCGGGTCACCGCCGAGTTCGGCGGCGGCGGCGGTGGCGGACCGGCGTTCGCCCAGGGCGGTGGCCTGGATGCGGACCCGGGGACCGTCGTCGGATTCCTCCGGTCGACATGACCGGCGACCGGTGGGGTTTTTCCACGCGGGACCGAACCGCGGCGTATGACCGACCGCGACGGGGCCGGGGGACTCACGCCGGAACAGCGAGCGATGCGTGACGTCGTCCGACAGGTCACCGAAGACCACATCGAACCCGTGGCCGCCGCGGCCGACGAACGGGAGACCTTCCCCGAGGACGCCTGGGACGAACTCGCCGCCGTCGACGTCACCGCCCTCACCGTCCCCACGACGTACGGGGGCCTCGACGCCGACCGACTGACCTACACCCTGGTGAACGAGGAGTTGGCCTACGGGAGCCTCGCGGTCGCGACGGCCCTGTCCGTCCACTGTCTGGCGACGTCCTGCATCGCGGAGTTCGGCGACGACCGGCACAGAGAACGGTGGTTGCCAGAGATGGCCGACGGCCGCCCCGTCGGCGCGTTCGCCCTCTCGGAACCCGGGGCGGGATCCAATCCCGCGGAGATGACGACCGTCGCGCGACGCGATGGCGACGAATACGTCTTAGACGGGACCAAACAGTGGATCACCAACGGCCAACGCAGCGGGGTCGCCATCGTCTTCGCGAAGACCGACCCCGCCGACCCCGACAGCATCACCCAGTTCCTCGTGCCCAAAGACCTGGACGGGATCACCGTCGGGGCACCCGAGGACAAACTCGGGTTGCGGGCCTCCGACACCACGACCCTCGAACTCGACGGCGTCCGCCTCCCGGCGGCGAACCGACTCACCGATGAAGGCGCGGGCCTCTCGGCGGCGCTGCACATCCTAACCGGTGGCCGCCTCGGCATCGCGGCCCAGTCGGTCGGGCTCGCCCAGGCGGCCCTGGACGACGCCGTCGCCTACGCCACCCAACGGGAACAGTTCGACCGCCCGATCGCCGACATCCAGACCGTCCGCCACAAACTCGCGGAGATGCGGACCCAGGTCACCGCCGCCAGGACCCTGACCCGGGCCGCCGCCCGCCGAGCCGACCGCGGCGAGTCGGTCCGCACCGACGCGAGCATGGCGAAATTGTTCGCGAGCGAGGCCGCCATGGACGTCACCAACGAGGCCGTCCAGATCCACGGCGGGTACGGGTACACCACGGACTTCGACGTGGAGCGGTACTACCGCGACGCGAAGGTCACCACGATATACGAGGGGACCAGCGAGATCCAGAAGGAGGTCATCGCCCGGGACACCGTCGACTGATGCCCACCGAGGACTCTGCGGCCACCGAGTCGCCGTACGACGCGGTCGTCTACGACCTGGACGGGACCGTCCTGCGGTTGGAGGTCGACTGGGCGGCCTGCGAACGGGACCTCGGGTCGCTGTTGGCGTCGGTCGACGTCGACGCCGCCGACTACGACGCCTGGGCGCTCCTCGAGGCCGCCGAGCGCAACGGGGCCGGCGATCGAGCCGCGGACATCATCGCCGAGTACGAGCGGGCCGGCGCGGCCGACGCGACGCGGCTGCCGCTGGCCGACGAACTCGCCACCAGGACGGAACCGGTCGGCATCTGCTCGCTGAACTGCGAGGCCGCCTGCCGTACCGCACTGGCCCGCCACGACCTCCTCAAGGAAGTCGACGTGGTGGTCGGACGGGACAGTCACGCGGACCGCAAGCCAGCGCCGGGCCCGTTGCTCGCGGCCGTGGAAGCACTGGATGCCCACCCCCAGCGAACGGTCTTCGTGGGCGATTCGGACTCCGACCGCCGCACCGCCGAGCGGGCCGGGACGGCGTTCAGGCCTGCGCCCGGCGGGCGTACCAGTAGGTGAGGACCGCGGTGAGGAACCAGACGACAGCGCCAACCCGGACAGCGAACGCGGCGCGGGCACCCCACGTCGAGAGGTCCCCGACGAACACCGACGCGAGTGCGACGACGGGGGCGCCGACGGCGATCGTCGAGATGAAGGTGATCTGCATCACCCACCCGTAGTCGATCCCGTCGGGGTCGGTCTCGGTCACCGAGGGCACGGGCCACACTTCCACGCGTGGGGAGATGGGTGTTGTGATGGGGTCACCGCGATCCCACGAACTCCGAAATCGCCGCGTTGACCGGCCGGGGTCGCTCGACCATCGCCAGGTGTGCGGCCGCCGGGACCGCGACCAGGGCGGCGTCGTCGACGCCGTCGACCAGCGGTTCGAGCAACGACGGTGGCGTCAACCGGTCGTGGGCGCCGACGAGGCCAAGGACCGGGACCTCGATGGCGGCGAGGCGGTCGCTCACGTCGTAGGCGGTGCAGGTCTGGAAGTCCGCGTGGGTGACCGCCTGGCCCACCGACCGGATGAGGGTGTCCGACCGTTCGACCAGGCGCTCGTCGGGTGTGTGGAACAACCGGTCGGGACCGTGGAGGAACTCGATGACCCGTTCGAAGTCCTCGCGTAACCACTCCAGCAGCGTCTCGGACACGGGTAGTGTCGCTCCCGCACCGATCACGACGGCGGCGTCCAGCTCCAGGGACCGGTCGAGGAGCGTCGTGACGGTGACCGCCCCGCCGAGGGAGTGACCGACGAGCACGTCGGGGTCGACGGCTCGAGCGACCGCGGCGACGTCCTCGACGTAGGTCGCCAGCAGGTCGGGGCCGGGCCGGGCCTCGACCGATGGCGAGTCGCCGTGCCCGGCGAGATCGAGGGCCGTGACCGTCGCGTCGAGGCGGGCCCGCTGGGCCTTCCACACGGCGCGGGTCCCGCCGCTCCCGTGGACACAGAGGATCGAGGGCTGGCCGCGGTCCGTCTGGCCGAAGACGGTTTCTCGGCCGTCGTGGCTGACCCGTGGCACGGTCCCGGCAACGCCCGGCCCGCCCAAGAGTCCATCGGCGCGGTGAATCGCAACACAACCACAAACGAGAACCAGGTCGCAGCCACGCGATTCTCGACCACAACACTGATATATTGGAGACACTTACGTCCAGTTAAGCAAATGCCGCTTTCAGACAGGCTTGAACGCGACGACCGGCTGCTCGCCAGACGGTACGACTATCCCGACGCCACCGTCTTCGTTCTCGACGTCTCCGCCCACCCGAACGAGGTCGACGTCGACATCGTCGACGGCACCGCGATCGTTGTCGTGGACGCTGGCACCGACGCCGAGCAACACGAGATAGAACTCCCGGACGGCGATGCCACAGCCTTCATCAACAATGGCGTCGTCACTATCGAGGTGAGAGAATGAGACTCACCGTCAAACCCCTCAAGCAGAAGGACGCCGGCCGCGGCCTCGCCGCCGTCGACCGCGCGTCGATGCGGGAGCTCGGTCTCGAGAACGGTGACTACGTCGTCCTCGAGGGCCGGGACGGCGGCCGCGCCGTCGCCAGGGTTTGGCCCGGCTACCCCGAGGACGAGGGCCAGGGCATCGTTCGCATCGACGGCCGTCTCCGCCAGGAAGCCGACGTCGGCATCGACGACACCGTCACCGTCGAACAGGCCGACATCCGCCCCGCGACCTCGGTGACCGTCGCTCTCCCGCAGAACCTCCGGATTCGCGGGGACATCGGCCCCCACCTCCGGGACCGGTTGAGCGGCCGTCCCGTCACCCCCGGCCAGACCGTGCCCTTCTCCCTGGGGCTGGGCGGGTTGTCGGCGATGTCCGGCCAGCAGGTGCCCCTCCGCGTGGTCGACACCGACCCCGAGGGCACCGTCGTCATCACCGACTCGACCGAGATCATCGTCAGCGAGCAGTCCGCCGAGGAGATCCGGAAGGGCAAGGAGGCCGCCGCCGAGACCCCGTCGGTCACCTACGAGGACATCGGCGGCCTCGACGAGGAACTCGAGCAGGTCCGGGAGATGATCGAGTTGCCGATGCGCCACCCCGAACTGTTCCAGCAGCTCGGGATCGAACCGCCGAAGGGGGTCCTCCTCCACGGCCCGCCCGGCACCGGCAAGACCCTCATCGCGAAGGCCGTCGCCAACGAGATTGACGCGTACTTCACCACCATCTCCGGGCCCGAGATCATGTCGAAGTACTACGGGGAGAGCGAGGAGCAACTCCGCGAGATCTTCGACGAGGCCGAGGAGAACGCACCCGCGATCGTGTTCGTCGACGAGATCGACTCCATCGCGCCGAAACGCGGCGAGACCAGCGGCGACGTCGAACGCCGCGTCGTCGCCCAACTGTTGAGTCTCATGGACGGCCTCGAGGAACGGGGTGACGTCATCGTCATCGGCGCCACCAACCGCGTCGATGCCATCGACCCGGCGCTCCGCCGCGGCGGTCGCTTCGACCGCGAGATCGAGATCGGGGTGCCCGACCGCGACGGGCGCAAGGAGATCCTCCAGGTCCACACCCGGGGCATGCCCCTCGACGAGGAGGTCGACCTCGACGCCTACGCCGAGAACACCCACGGATTCGTCGGCGCCGACATCGAACAGCTCACCAAGGAGGCCGCGATGAACGCCCTGCGCCGGGTGCGACCGGAACTCGACCTCGAGAGCGACCAGATCGACGCCGAGATCCTCGAACGCCTCGAGGTCACCGCCACCGACTTCAAGGAGGCGATGAAGGGCATCGAACCCTCCGCCCTGCGGGAGGTGTTCGTCGAGGTCCCCGACGTCACCTGGGCCGACGTCGGCGGCCTCGAGGACACGAAAGAACGCCTCCGAGAGACGATCCAGTGGCCACTCGAGTACGGGGACGTCTTCGAGGCGATGGACCTCGAATCCGCGAAGGGCGTCCTCCTGTACGGCCCGCCCGGCACCGGCAAGACCCTCCTCGCGAAGGCCGTCGCCAACGAGGCCGAGAGTAACTTCATCTCCGTGAAGGGGCCCGAACTGTTGAACAAGTACGTCGGCGAGTCCGAGAAGGGGGTCCGCGAGGTGTTCTCGAAGGCCCGTGAGAACGCGCCGACGGTCGTGTTCTTCGACGAGATCGACGCCATCGCCGGGGAACGCGGTCGCAACGTCAGCGACTCCGGCGTCGGCGAACGCGTCGTGAGCCAGCTGCTGTCGGAGCTCGACGGGATCGAGGACCTCGAGGACGTCGTGGTGGTCGCCACCTCCAATCGCCCCGACCTGATCGACAGTGCGTTGCTCCGCCCCGGGCGCCTGGACCGTCACATCCACGTCCCCGTCCCCGACGAGACGGCGCGCCGGAAGATCTTCGAGGTCCACACCCGCCGGAAACCGCTGGCCGAGGACGTCGACCTCGACGACCTCGCCGCCCGGACCGACGGGTTCGTCGGGGCGGACATCGCCGCCCTCGTCCGGGAGGCCACGATGAACGCCACGCGTGAGTTCGTCAACAGCGTCGAACCCGAACAGGCCGCCGAGTCGGTCGGGAACGTCCGGGTGACCATGGCCCACTTCGAGGACGCCTTAGAGGAGGTCGGCCCCAGCGTCGACGCGGACGTCCGCGAACGGTACGAGGAACTCGAAGAACGGTTCCAGCGGGCCGAACCCGGGGACCGCGAGGACCAACAGATCAGCCGCACCTTCCAGTAGGACCGCGACCGGGACGATCCCCCGCGGGCGCCGGGGTCAGCCCGTGGAACCGCCGGATGGCAGGCCCCCGGCCCATAAGGCTTTTCTCAGCACGACTAGTGCTTTGACCCGATGAGCGACCTCGAAGGCCTCGCCGCCGCCGTCGTCGACGACGTCGATGCACTCCTGTTGTTCTCCCCGAGTTCCGGTTACCACGACCAGGCCAGCGAGGTCGAGGTCCCCGTGGTCGTCGTCGCCCCCGAGAACACCGTCGGCGCCGACGCCTTCGTCGAGTTGCCGTTGTCGTTCAACAACGTCAAAGAACGCATCCGCTTCGGCGTCGAGGGCGCCCTCGCCGGCGATCACATCGAGGAGGGCGACGATATCGCCTGTGCCACGTCGCTGTTCGTCGACGACGTCGACACCGTCACCCGCGTCCAGGCGACGGAGTCCGTGCGGTCCGGCATCTACGACCTCTTCGTCCACTCCCGGGCCGACCCCGGGGTCATCCGGGACGTCTTCAACGTCGCCATCGACCTCGGGAAGAAAGGCCAGAAGGGCGAACCCGTGGGGGCGCTGTTCGTCGTCGGCGACGCCGGGAAGGTCATGAACAAATCCCGGTCGTTGTCCTACAACCCCTTCGAGAAGTCCCACGTCCACGTCGGCGACCCCATCGTCAACGTGATGCTCAAGGAGTTCTCCCGGCTCGACGGCGCCTTCGTCATCAGCGACGAGGGCAAGATCGTCTCCGCCTACCGGTACCTGGAACCGTCCGCCGAGGGCGTCGACATCCCGAAGGGGTTGGGCGCCCGCCACATGGCCGCCGGCGCCATCACCCGAGACACCAACGCCGTCGCGGTCGCCCTCTCGGAATCCGACGGGCTCGTCCGGGCGTTCAAGGGCGGTGAACTCATCCTCGAGCTCGATCCGGAGGAGTACTGACCGTGACCCTCGCCGACCCCCTCGGCGACCTCTCCGGGTGGCTGGGCGACGACCTGCGGTTCCTGTTTGCGTTCCTCGTCCTCGTCGTCGGCCTCATCGCCGGGTTGCTCGTCGGCCGCCTCAACCGCCGCCTGTTGCAGGCCGTCGGCGTGGACAAGGCCGCCGAAGGCACGTACTTCGAACGCACCGCCCGCAGCCTCGGGACCTCCACGGTCTCGATCTTCGCCCGGCTGTCCTCCTGGCTGGTCTACGGCGTCGCCATCGTCGCCGCCCTCCACGTCGCCCGGCTGTTGGACACCGACGTGTTCTGGCTGCGACTCACCGCCTTCGTCCCGAACCTCTTCGTCGCGGCCGCCGTCCTCGCCGCCGGCTTCGTCCTCGGCGACAAGGCCGAACTCTGGGTCGGCGAACGACTCCGCGGCGTCAAACTCCCGGACATCGGCGTGATCCCCCGCACCGTCAAGTACAGCGTCGTCTTCGTCGCCGCCCTCGTCGCCGCCAGCCAGATCGGGGTCGCGACCGCCGCCCTTCTCGTGTTGCTGGGCGCGTACGCGTTCGGCGTGGTCGTCTTCGCCGGCCTCGCCTTCCAGGACCTGTTGCGCGCCGCCAGCGCCGGCGTCTACCTCCTGCTGCGGGAGCCATACGGCATCGGCGATCAGGTCGAGATCGGCGACCGCCGCGGCGTCGTCCAGGACATCACCGTCTTCGTCACCCACGTCGAGGGCGAGGACCACGAGTACGTCGTCCCCAACCACGCCGTCCTGCGTGACGGCGCCATCATCTCGACCTAGGCCTCCGACCGGTCGCCGACCGGCTCCGCCGGCACCCCGGCCACCGTCGTCTCCGGCGGCACGTCCTCGACGACCAGAGAGTTCGCCGCGACCTGGGCGCCCTCACCGACGACCACGCCCGGCAACACGATCGCCCCGGCACCGACCATCGCCCGGTCCTCGAGGACCACGTCCCCGACCCGGACCTCGTCCTGGAGGAACTCGTGGCAGAGCAGCGTCGCGTCGTACCCGACGATCGCGTGGTCACCCAACGTGATCCGATGCGGGAAGAACACGTCCGGGGTCGCCTCCAACCCCAGGGCCACCCCGGTCCCGACGGTCGCCCCGAGCCGACGCAGCAACCAGTTCTTCACACGGAGGCTCGGCGACACCCGGATCAACCACACCACGACGTAGTTGAGCGCCACCCGGAACGGCGACCGGATCGCGGTCCACCCCCACATCGAGTTATGGACGCCCTCGGCGGCCTGTCGCTCGACCCGGTCGTACCGCGAGGGACGACTCATCGACTCGGCCTATAGCCGCGACCGGCTTGAACGTTTCACGGGGCGAACGCCCCGGTGATGTCCCAGACGTGGACGCAGAACACGGAACCGACGCTGTCCTCGGCTGTGTGCCACCCGCCCGCGGTACCGTCGTATCGCTCTTCGCGGCCGCAGCGTTGACACGTCCGTCGCTCGGGGGCACAGACAGCCGCCATCCTCCGACCCGGGGTCGTCGCCCGGCATAATCTTTGTGCCCGATGTTCTTAACACAGCAGCGCCCGAGTCGGTGGTAGCGTGCGGCTCGAGAACACGTTCATCGGCGCAGAGGAGGTGGGGACCACGACCGAACGTCGGCTCTGGGAGGCGGGGATCACCCACTGGGACGCCTACGACCCGTCGGTCGTCGGTGGTGCCACCGGCGACCGCCTCGCCACCCACATCAGCGAGGCACGGGACCGGCTCGACGCCCGCGACGCCCGGTACTTCGATCGACGGCTGCCCCGGGAGAGTCGGTGGCGGCTCTACGAGAACTTCCGCGAGGAGGCCTGTTTCTTCGACATCGAGACCACCGGTCTCGACCGTCACACCGACGTCGTCACGACGGTGAGCTTCCACCAGGGCGGCTCGACCGAGACCCTGGTCAGGGGACGTGACCTCACCGCCGACCGGGTCGCCGACCGGTTCGCGGCGGCGCCCGTGCTGGTCACCTACAACGGCCACCGCTTCGACATCCCGTTCCTCGAGACGGCCCTCGACATCGAGATCGCCACGCCGCACCTCGACGCCATGTGGCCGTGTCACCGCCTCGACCTGTACGGCGGGCTGGACGGCGCCCGGTCGGCCGTGGGCATCGACCGTGCGGGCCCCGACATCGGCGGCGCCGAGGCCGTGCGCCTGTGGCACGCCGCCGAGCGCGGCGAGGACGGCGCCCTCGAGACGCTGATCCGGTACAACCAGGAGGACGCCGCCATCCTCGAAGCACTCCTCGACCGGGTGACGGCACGGTTACACGACCGCGTGTTCCCCGCCTAGCCGCGGGCGGCGTCCACGAGGGCCGCGACCCGATCCCGGTCGACGGGATTGGTCGTCTCCCCGTCGACCTTCAGCGCGGTGCCGACGATGACGCCGTCGGCGACGTCGAGGAGGTCGGCGACGGTGTCGGGGGTCACGCCGCTGCCGACGAACACCGGAACGTCGAGGCCCGCGTCGGCGACCCGGTCGGCGACGCCCGCGACGGCCGCGGGGTCGGTCGCCGCGCCGGTGTGGGTCCCGGAGACGATCACGCCGTCGGCCAACCCGCGGTCGACGGTCTCCACCACGGGGTCCAATCCCGGGGCGTCGGTGGCCAGCGGGGCGGAGTGCTTGACGTCGACGTCGGCCAGCACCGCGACGTCGGCGTCCAGTCGCTCCCGCAACCGCATCGTCTCGTGGGCCCGACCCTCGATGACGCCCTGGTCGGTGACCCGGGCGCCGGTATGGACGTTCACCCGGACGAATGGGGCCCCGACCGCGGCCGCGATTCCGATGGCGGCGGCCGCATCGTTGCGCAATACGTTCACGCCCACCGGGCGGTCGACGGCCGCGGTCACCACTCGGGCGATGTCGGTCATCGACGCCACGACGTGGTTCGGGACGGTCGCCGGGTGGAACGGGGCGTCGCCGAAGTTCTCCACGATGATCCCGTCGACGCCGCCGCCGTCCAACGCCGCCGCGTCGGAGCGTGCCCGTTCCCGCAGGTGGGTTCGGTCACCGTCGAACCCGGGGGCGCCGGGCAGCGGCGGGAGATGCACCATGCCGATGATGGGCGCCGGGTCGTCGAAGATCGCGGTCACGTCCATGGCGACCCCTCACGGCCGATCCCCTTAACCGTCGTCGCCGGTCACCGGGTGCGGAGATGGTGGAACAGGTATGTCTGGACGTACCCCGCGTACGCCCCGCCGAGGGTCGCCCGGAGGGCACGACTGGTGTCGGCGTAGGTCTCCCGGTCGCACTCGGGGTAGTAGTCCGCGAGGAGGGTCTGCATCCAGGTGTCGAGTGGGATCGCCTCGAGATAGGACAGCGAGAACAGCAACACGCAGTCAGCGACCTTCTGGCCGACGCCGGCGTACCCTGTCAACGCCTCGCGGGCCGTCTCGTACGGTCGGCCGTCGATGTCCGCGCGGGTCACCGTGCCGGCGTCGACCTGGCGGGCGGTCTCCAGGACGTACGGGGCGCGATAGCCCAACCCCAGGTCGCGGAGCTCGGCCTCCGTGGCCGCGGCCAGTGCGGCGGGCGTGGGGAACGCATGGTGGGTCCTGTCACGGAACTCGATCGGGGTGCCATAGGCCTCCCGCAACGCGGTCTGCATCTGATAGATGCGTTCGACGCGCATCTGGGTCGAGCAGATGAACGAGATCAGCGTCGGGAAGAACGGGTCGGCGACCACGCGGAGTCCCCAGTACCGGTCGAAGGCGGTGTCGACGACGTCGTCGTCGGGGGCGGTCGCCCGGATCGCCGGGAGGTCGTCGTCCAACCGCAGGCGGTCGTGGAGTCGGTCGTCGGCATCCGTGGTGGCCTGCCACACGAGTTCGTCCTCGCGCTGGCGGACCGCGATCACCTCCCCGTCGTGGACGGTGTGGTACCAGGCGTCGTCGGCGCCGGTGTACATCGCTCCGTCGGCGCGTTCCCACACGTAGGATTGCCCGCTCTCGAGGGTGGCCCGGAGGTCGAGGCCACCGGGCAGCGAGGTCAGCGGGATGGAGCCCTCCATCGCCTCCGGGTATCCGGGGGGTCAAGAACAGGCTGTCGGTTCCAGCGCAGGCCCGGGCTGGCATCGGCACAGGTGTTTTTACCGTTGCCGACCGAACACGAACCCACGGATGGACTGCAGAGTCGTCGTCGAGGCCGCGGTGCCAGTGTACGACGTCGAGACGGCGGACGAGGCGGTCCGGATCGCGATCTCGAAGACGGGCGAGATGTTGAACCCCGATCTGAACTACGTCGAAATCGAGATGGGGAGCCGGACGACGCCGGGCGGCGAGGAGCTGCCGCCGGCGTTCATCGCCGCCGACGAGGCATTGGTCGCCCTCGAGTTGGAGATGACGGTGTTCAACGTCGAACGGGAGGAGCACGCCTCCCGGATCGCGCGCAAGGAGATCGGGAAGCGGCTCTCCAACATCCCGCTGAAGGTCCTCGAGGTCGAGGTCATCGACGACGAGGAAGACGCCGCTGCAGACACTCAAGAGGAGGCGGCATCGGAATCCGATGAGGATGGGGCCGCCTCGGAGCAGGCGACGGAGTCCGAAGGCGACGAGGACGTGCTCCCGGAGTTCGACGAGTTGCTCGAGGACGAACGATAACCGGCCCGGGACCGGTCACCGCTCCCCCCGACGCTGTTGGGACTGGCGACACGACGATGTACTGCAGAACCACGCGTCCAGCGACGGTCAGTCGGCCTGGGCGGGAACGGCTTCCGTGTCCAGTTCGACGTCGAACTGTCCGGTGATGCCCTCCGCCAACGCGAAGACGGCGTCCTTGTGATCGGTCTTGGACTTGTGGATGGACGTCGGTCGGACAGCCTGGTCGTGGTACCGGTCGAACGATTCGTCGCTTGTGTCACAATACTCGCTGACTTCCGCGAGCAGGCCGTGAAGGTGGATGAGCTCCTGCTTCTTCATGGACAGTACCCGGCTAACGGCCGGTGGGTTATATTTCTATCTTGAGCCACGTTACCACACGACCCGGCCGGTGGACGCCCCGAGACGGTGGTCTGTGGCCGGTTACCGATCGAAGAGTTGCCCTTTTGTGGCCCCATAACCACGGTGCGGGCATGGACTACGACGAGCAACTCGACCGCGCCCTCAGCGATACCCCCGACATCGAGGGGGAGACCGACCGGTTCGAAGTCCCCGACCCCGACCTCCGGTCGGAGGGCAACGTCACCGTCTACGAGAACTATCGGGAGACCGTCGACCGGCTGGACCGAGACCCCGATCACGTCCTGAAGTTCCTCCAGGACGAACTCGGGACCAGCGCCCACATCGACGAGCGGGGCCGGGCCCGGTTGACGGGGTCGTTCCGGGAGTCGCGGATGGCCGACGTCGTCGAGACGTACGTCGACCGGTTCGTCCGCTGCCCGGAGTGTGGACTGCCGGATACCTCGTTGGTCACCGAACAGGGGGCGACGCTGATCAAATGCGACGCGTGTGGCGCCCGGTCCACGACCGGGGCCTGACCGGTTACTGGAACCGCTTCAACGTATCGAGGTCGTGGTCGGTCCGCATGAACTCAGCGGTCTTCCGCGTGGTATGGCACTCGGGGCAGGTGAACTCCGTGTCGTGGGCCGGGAGCTCCCGCGGATTCCGCTCCCAGTGTTTCTCACAGTTGGGGCAGAGAAGACGGACGTAGGTCTCGTTGACCATGCGTTCAACCTCCCGGCGGCGCGGTGAAAAAGGTTGGCGAACCGCCCGTCAGCCCGTCGGCGCCTCCGCACAGGCCCGCGTCGACAGGACCTCGGCGCGCAACTCCTCGACGCGGAGCCCACACTCGACACACCGGTATGTCGTTTCCCCGTCCGACCCCACCTCCAGATCCAGGAGGTGGCCGTGCAGTGATCGCGGCCAACTCGGCATCCCATCGAGGACCTGTAGACCCACCAACAAAGTTGTTCCCATCACACCGTGAACAGCGACCCGTCCGTCGGCACCTCGAACAACCCGAGCCGCGCCCCCGCATCGAGCCACGCGTGCCCATAGGAGAACGCGGCGACGGCGTTGACCGGGTCGTCAGCCTCCCGGAAGTGGCGCCCGTCCGCCAGGTAGGCGTCGGCCAGCTCCGCGAACGTCTCGGCGGCCTCCCCCAGAGGGGTTCCCGGCGCTGCGGCGATGTCGGCCTCTTCGACCGCGGTCGCGAGCAACTGTTCGTACCGGTCGGCCTTCTCGCTGGCGTCGGTCATACCGTCCGCGACGTCCGCGGCCCGCAAATCCCTTCTGCCCGGCGGTGCCGCCACCCGGTTCCGATGCGCAAGGTAAATGCCCGGGCGGCCCCTATCCTGTGGTAATGACAGACGACACCGCTGGCGACGACGTCGTCGACCATCGACGGCTCATCATCGCCGGCACCGGCATCGCCGCCCTGTCGGCCGGTATCTATGCCGGCCGCGCCAACAACGACCCGCTTCTCTTCGAGGGTGACGAACCCGGGGGCCAGTTGACCCTCACGACGGAGGTCGAGAACTACCCGGGGTTCCCGGAGGGGATCTCGGGGCCGGACCTGATCCAGCGGATGCGCGAGCAGGCCACGCGGTTCGGCGCCGAGATCGAACACGGGATCGTCACCGACGTCGACGACGGGAGTCGCCCGTTCCGGGTGACCCTGGCCAACGGCGACGTCTACACCGCCGACGCGGTCATCGCCGCGTCCGGTGCGAGCGCCCGCACCCTCGGCATTCCCGGGGAGGACGAACTCATGGGGCACGGCGTCTCGACGTGTGCCACCTGTGATGGGGCGTTCTTCGCCGGCGAGGACATGGTCGTGGTCGGGGGTGGCGACGCCGCCTTCGAGGAGGCGGAGTTCCTCACCAAGTTCGGCGACACCATCTACCTCGTCCACCGCCGCGAGGGGTTCCGCGCGGAGGACTACTGGCAGGAGCGCCTCCAGAAGAAAGTCGAGGCCGGCGACGTCGAGATTCTCACCAACACCGAGGCCGTCGAGGTGCACGGCACCCCCGAGGACGGGGTCGACCACGTCACCCTCGTCCGCCACCCGGCGGGCCACCCCACCGAGAAACTCGACGACCCCGAGACCGAGACGTTCGACCTCGACGTCGGCGCGTTCTTCGTCGCGATCGGGCACACCCCCAACACCGAGTACCTCGCGGACACCGGCGTCGCCCTCGACGAGGAGGGCTACATCAAGACCGCGGGCGGGCGGGGCGGTGGCCAGTCCCGCACCGACGTCGACGGTATCTTCGCCGGCGGGGACGTCGTCGACTTCCACTACCAGCAGGCCGTCACCGCCGCCGGCCTCGGGGTCGAGGCGGCGATGGACGCCGACGACTACCTCGAAACCGAGGTCGCCGACGATGCCGCGGCGTCCCACGCCGAACTTGAGGCCGACGACTGACCCGGTGGACCTTTGCCCGTCGGGCGTGACCGTCGCGGTGTGACCGCCGAACTCACGTTCCACATCGACGCCCCGGACGGCGACAGCGACGAGGTCACCCTCCCGGAGGGGCTGGTCGAGCTGTTCAACGAGGCCGGCGATCCCCCGGCACGCGTCGTCGGCGACCTGGTGCAGGTCGCGTTCACCCAACGGGCCCACGCCCTCGTCCACCACGCGGAGGGGGAGGTCGACGACGACGTCGCCGCCCTCGAGGACCACGCCCTCGACCTCTTCGAGCGGCGGTTCGGCCGCTCCTTCGAAGAGGTGACCGGACACCAACACTGATCAGGGGACCTCGTAGGACAGCAAGACACCGTCGTCGATGCGTTCCACCGACACGAGAGACAGCGTCGGGAACGCGTCCGGCTCGAGAAACCCTTCACCGTCCGCGAGCGTGGGGGCGTCCCGCCCACCGATCACGATCGACCCTACGTACACCGTCAGCGTCTCAACGAGGTCGGCCGCGAACAGCGAGTACACGATCTCCCCGCCGCCCTCGACCAGCACCCGGTCGATCCCCTCGGTCTCCAGGCTGGAGAAGGCCGCCGACAGATCGACGCGATCGGTGCCAGCCGTCACCACGCGAGCGCCCGCCGCCTCGAGGGCGGACACACGGTCCTCGGGGGCCACCGAGCCCGTGACAACGTAGGTCGGGGCCGTCCCGTCCAGGACGGTGGCGTCCGGCGGCGTCCGGGCGCGGGTGTCGATGACGACGCGGGCCGGCTGCCCCGCCGCGTCGCCGACACCCAACCGGGGGTCGTCGGCCAGGACGGTGCCGATGCCGACGAGGACGGCGTCGGTCGACGCTCGCAACCGGTCCACGCGCTCGAAGTCCGCGGCGCCGCTGATCGCGACCTGGTCGCGGGTCCGGGGAGCGAGTTTCCCGTCGACGCTCATCGCCGCGTTCACGTGGACCTCCATGGCCGCAGGTCCCCCGCCGGGTGAAAACCGCTTTCGGTCGGGGTCGCGCCCGTGCGCCAACCCTTTTTACCCGGCCCGGGTCAACGGGTGGCCATGAGTCTGGAGGAGCACGCCGAGGAACTCGCCGCCGACCTCGGCGTCGACGAGGCGGCCGTCAGGGAGGACCTCGAGAACCTCGTCGAGTACAGTGTCCCGATCGAGGAGGCAAAGCGGAGTCTTCGCCGGAAGTACGGCGACGACACCGGCGGGCGGTCCGGCACCCCGCCGGCCGTCGACCTCGCAGATATCGACACCGACAGCGGGAACGTCACGGTGACCGCCGTCGTCCTCACCGTCGGGAAACGCCCGATCCGGTACCGCGGGGAAGACCACGTCATCCTCGAGGGGAAACTCGCCGACGAAACCGGGGCCGTCTCCTACACGGCGTGGGAGGACTTCGACCTGTCGCCGGGTGACGTCGTCACCATCGGCAACGCCGAGATCCGGGAGTGGGAGGGCCGGCCGGAACTCAACTTCGGGTCGACCGCCACCGTCGAGCACGTCGACACGGACCTCGCCGTCGACCACCAGATCGGTGGGGATGCCACCCTGGACGCGCTGTCCCCCGGCGACCGCGGGGTGAACATCGAGGTCAACGTCGCGGAGGTCGAGGAGAAGACGATCAGCGGGCGGGACGGCGACACCCAGATCCTCAGCGGGGTGTTCGCCGACGAGACCGCGCGGCTCCCGTTCACCGACTGGGAGCCCCGACCGACGATCGAGGACGGGGCAACCATCCGTGTCGAGAACGCCTACGTCCGCGAGTTCCGCGGGGTCCCCTCGGTGAATCTCTCGGAGTTCTCGACCGTCGAGGTCATCGACCGAGACCTCGCGGCCGGCGGCCCGACCCGGATGACGATCGGTGACGCGGTAGGGTCCGGCGGCGTCTACGACGTGGAGCTGGTGGGGGACGTCCTCGCGGTACGGGATGGCTCCGGGTTGATCCAGCGGTGTCCGGAGTGCGGGCGGGTGGTCCAGTCCGGTCAGTGTCGCACCCACGGCGACGTCGATGCCGAGGACGACCTCCGGGTGAAGGCCGTGCTGGACGACGGGACCGGCGCGGTCACCGGGGTCCTCGACCGGACGCTGACCGAGGCCGTGTACGGCGGCGATCTCGCCGACGCCCGCGAGGCGGCCCGGGAGGCCATGGACCAGTCGGTCGTCGCGGCGACCATCCGGGAGAACATCGTCGGACGCGCCTACCGCGCCGTCGGCCACCTCAGCGTCGACGAGTACGGCGCCAACCTCGAGGTCCTCACCTTCCAGCCCGTGACCGACACCCCCAGGGAGGCAGCCGAAGCGTTCCTCGAGGAGGTGGAGTCGTGAGCGCCGAGGAGCGGCCGCGGCGAGAGGTCGCCCACCGCGTGTTCGCCGCCGAGTACAACGATGCGACCTACACCTACCGCGAGAGCGACGAGGAACGCGCCCCGAACTACCTGGTGACACCATCCGGCGCCCGGGTGAACCGACTGTTCCTCGTCGGGGTGCTCACCGAGGTCGAGGCGGTCGGTGAGGAGGTCCTCCGGGCCCGGGTCGTCGATCCGACCGGGGCTTTCGTGGTGTACGCCGGGCAGTACCAGCCGGATGCCCTCGCGTTCTTCGAGGACGCGGCCCCGCCGACGTTCGTCGCGGTGACCGGGAAGGCCAACACCTTCCAACCCGACGACTCCGACCGGATCTTCACGAGTGTCCGCCCCGAGTCCGTGACCGCCGTCGATGCCGAGACCCGCGATCGGTGGGTGGTGGGGACCGCCGAACGGACCGTCGACCGCATGGGCCTGTTCGCGACGGCCCTCGACCGGGACGAACGTGGTGACAGCCTCCGGGCGGTCCTCACGGCGTCCGACGTGGCCCCCTCGTTGGCCGCGGGAATCCCGAACGCTCTCGCGGAGTACGGGACCACGCCCGCCTACCTCGACGCATTACGCGGCGTCGCGATCGACGCGGTGCGGGTCGTCGCCGGTGACATCGAGGAGGTCCCACCGCTGGATGTGGCCCCCGACGAGGGCGACGGGACCGCCACCGACCTCACGGTCGGCGCGACCGTCCCGACACTGGTCGACGCCACGGAGGCCCCGGCCGCCGCCGACCGCACCGTCGAGGAGCCGGCGCCGGACCCCGGGAGCGTCGGGGAGACCGTCGGCACCGACGCCGGGGCCGGCGCGCCGGCGGAGGCCGAACCCGCCGCCGAACCCGGCGAGACCGTCGAACGGGAGGCCGACACAGGCGGCACCGGGGCGGGGACCTCCGACCCCGAGACGGGCGACGCGGAGCTGTACGAACTCGACGAGGACGAACGCGAGGAAGTCGAAGCTGAGTATGGCGTCGAGTTCAGCTCCGGGGAGGACATCCCCGACGCGGGGGAGGCGGACATCGAGACGCCGACCCCGGACAGTGACCCGGACCAGGAGGCGGCCGACGCCGACTCCGCGGCACCCGACAGCGGCGACGAGGCGGCTGACGACAATGGGGCACCCGACGGGGAACCGGACGAGGCCGTGGCCGAGGGCAGCGAGGCAGCCGACGGGGAACCGGACGAGGCGGGTGGCGACGACACGGAGGATCTCGAAGACCTGGTCGTCGAGCGCATGCGAGCCCTCGCCGACGGTGGAGGTGCCGACCGGTCGACGCTCGTCGAGGGCATCGCCGAGGAACGCGACGTCGACCCGGCCGCCGTCGAGGACGCGATCCAGGCGGCGCTGATGAGCGGCCGGTGTTACGAGTCCGGCGAGGACGAACTGACCCCGATCTGATGGTGGCGGTCGACCCCGTTCCGGACGCCCCCGCCGCCATCACCACCGTCGACGGGGACCGCACTCTCGTGATCGCCGACTACCACGCCGGGATCGAGGCCGCCCTCCGGGACGCGGGCGTGGAGCTCCCGAGCGGGGCCACCGCGCGGCGTGAGCAGCTGCTGTCGTTGCTGGCGTCCACGGACGCCGACCGCCTCATCGTCCTCGGCGATCTCGGGCACACCGTCGGTGACCCCGGGGGCCCGGAACTCGAGGAACTGCAGGCCCTCGTCGACGCGGTGCCGGTGCCGCTGACACTCGTGCCCGGGAACCACGACGCCGGCCTCGGCGACGCCCTCGACATCGAGGTTACCGCCACCGCCGGCGTCCGCCGCGGGGACATCGGCTTCGCCCACGGCCACTCCTGGCCCGGTGACGACGTCCTGTCGGCGGCCGTGGTCTGCATCGGGCACGAACACCCGATGGTCCGCCTCGAGGACGAGGTCGGGGGCAGTCACGTCGAACGCGTGTGGTTGCGGGGCCCCCTCGACCCGACGCCGTTCCGCGACCACGGCCGCTCCGTGCCAAGAGAGGACGCGGAACTCGTGGTGATGCCGGCGTTCAACGACCGCTCGGGTGGGACGTGGGTCAACGTCGAGGACCAGGAGTTCCTCGCCCCGTTCCTCCCGGCCGCACTCCCCACCGGTCACGCGTACCTGTTGGACGGCACCGACCTCGGCCCGTACCAAACGCTGTAACGCCGCACTTAATCCGATGGCTCCCCTACCCCGGGCGATGACACGGGGCGAGACCGTCGAGTCGCCCTTCGAGGTGCTCGGGGCGGCGGTCCGCGACGCATTATCGGCCCGCGGGTTCACCGAGGCCACCGAGCCCCAGCGCCGGGCGGTGCCCCCGATCGCCGCCGGGGAGGACGCCCTGGTCGTCGCGCCCACCGGCACCGGGAAGACCGAGACGGCGATGCTCCCCATCTTCGATGCGGTCCACGACGCGGCCCCCGCCGGCATCGGAGTCCTGTACGTCACGCCGTTACGGGCCTTGAACCGGGACATGCAGGACCGGCTCGAGTGGTGGGGAGAGACCCTCGACCTCGAGGTCGACGTCCGGCACGGCGACACCACGGACTACCGGCGCCAACAACAGGCCGACGACCCGCCGGACGTCCTCGTGACGACCCCGGAGACCCTGCAGGCGATGTTCACCGGGTCGAAGCTGCGATCGGCCCTCGAATCGGTCGCCCACGTCGTCGTCGACGAGGTCCACGAACTCGCCGCCTCCAAACGCGGCGCCCAGCTCTCGATCGCCCTCGAGCGGCTGCGGCATCTCGCCGGCGAGTTCCAGCGCGTCGGCCTGTCCGCGACCGTCGGCGATCCCGCGGAGGTCGGGCGGTTCCTCACCGGCGATCGGGGCTGCACCATCGTCGAGGTCGACGTCGGCAGCGCCCTCGACGTCGAGATCCGATCCCCGTCGGTCACCGACGAGGACGAGGATCTCGCCGGGCAACTGATGTGCAGTCCGTCGCTGGCCAGTCACGTCCGCCTGATCCGGGATCTGATCGCGGACCACGCCTCGACGCTGGTGTTCGTCAACACCAGACAGACCGCCGAGGTCCTCGGGTCCCGCCTCCGGAAGGTCGGCGCCGACGTCGCCGTCCACCACGGATCCCTGGCCCGTGACACCCGCCTCGCCGGCGAGACCGCGTTCAAGGACGGGGACGTCGACGCCCTGCTGTGTACGTCCTCGATGGAGCTGGGCATCGACGTCGGCCGGGTCGACCACGTCGTCCAGTACCAGAGTCCACGGGAGGTCGCCCGTCTGGTCCAGCGCGTGGGGCGGGCCGGCCATCGGGCCGACCGCGTCTCCCGGGGCACCGTCGTCACCGGGCGACCCGACGACACCCTCGAGGCTATTGCGATCGCGGCCCGCGCCGAACGCGGCGCGGTCGAACCGGTCGCCATTCACCGCGGGAGTCTCGACACCCTCGCCAACCAGATTGCGGGCCTCGCCAACGGGACCGACGGCATCGACGCCCGCACGGCCTACGACCTGGTGACGGCGGCGTACCCGTTCCGGGACGTCACCGAGGACACCTTCGCCGCGGTCGTCCGGGAGCTCGCCGACAACCGCGTCCTCTGGCTGGCCGAGGACACGGACCGCATCGAACCGAGTGGCGGCACCTGGCGGTACGTATACGCCAACCTCTCGATGATCCCCGACGAGGAGTCCTACGACGTCTACGATCTGGCCTCCGGCTCCCCGGTGGGCACCCTCGACGAGCGGTTCGTGGTGTCCTTCGCCGAACCCGGGGCGACGTTCGTCCAGCGCGGCGAGATGTGGCGGATCGCCGAGGTCGACGACGACGAGACCCGCGTCGAGGTCTCGCCCGTCGAGGATCCGACGGGCGAGGTACCGTCCTGGACTGGACAGGAGATCCCGGTGCCCGCAGCCGTCGCCGCCGACGTCGGGGAGCTGCGACGCGTCGGGGCCACCCAACTCGAGGCCGGCGCCACACCCGCGGCCGTCGGCCGAGAGTTCGCCCGCCGGTACCCCGCGTCACCCGACACGATCGCCGCCGCCCTGTCGACGCTGGACGATCACCTCGAGGTCGGCCACCCCGTCCCCACCGACGAGACCGTCGTCGTCGAACGCGAGGGTCGGACCGTCGTCGTCAACGCCGCCTTCGGCCACCAGATCAACGAGACGCTCGGCCGGTTGATCGGGGCGTTACTCGGACAACGGGTCGGCAGCAGCGTCGGCGTGGACGTGGACCCGTACCGCATCGAACTCGAACTCCCGTCCCGGCTGGGGGCCGGCGACGTCCGCGAGGTCCTGACCGACACCGACCCCGACCACGTCCGCCCGCTGGTCCAGCTCTCCCTCGAGCGGGCGGAGTCACTGAAGTTCACGCTGGCACAGGTCGCCCAGACCTTCGGCGCCCTCAAACCCTACCGGCAGTCCGGGACCGGCGACGGGCGGCCCCGCGGGCTGTCGGCCGACCGGTTGCTCGACGCCCTCGAGGGCACCCCCGTCTTCGAGGAGGCGTTACGCGAGGTGTTCCACGAGGAACTTGATGCGGACGGTGCCGCGACCGTCCTGGACCGACTCCAGACGGGGGATCTGGCGTTGGTCACCGCCGAGGGCCGCACCCCGATCGGGACCGGCGGCCGGTCCTCGGGCCAGGACCTGCTCTCCCCCGAACACGCCGACGCCAGCGTCGTCCGTGCGGTCCGCGATCGATTACAGGACCAGTCCGTGCGACTGGTGTGTCTGCACTGTGGCGACTGGGACCACGAGACGAAGGTCAGCCGCGTCCAAGACCAGCCCCGGTGTCCACGCTGTGACTCCACGCGGATCGCCGCCCTGAGCCCGTGGGCCGACGACGCCGTCCAGGCACTCCGGACCGACCCATCGGACCGCGACGACGACCAGGAAACGCGGGTCGAACGCACCCATCGCAACGCCAGCATCGTCCAGAGCCACGGGCGTCGCGCCGTCATCGCCCTCGCCGCGAGAGGCGTGGGCCCGCAGAACGCCGCCCGCGTGATCAACAACCACCGCGAGACCGAGGAGGACTTCTATCGGGACATCCTCGCCCGGGAACGGGAGTACGCCCGGACGAAGTCCTTCTGGGACTGACCTGCCCGAGTTGCGATAGGTTTATGCGGGGGCCGAGTGCACTGGTATCAAGGCTCTGGGGGGAGTGTCACATCATGTCGCCACCACACACTCGTGATGGGGGAGGAACCGATGCACGACGTGGATAGTCCACCGACCGCCGGGAGCGGGACGACACTGGTGGTCGGCACCGACGAACGGCCGCCGACGAACGCCGATGCCGTCGCCAGCGACGACCTCGTCGTCCTGGCGTTCCACCACCACGAGGACTGGCTCGACGCCGTGTACAGCGACCCCGGTGGCGGCCCCGACGCCCTCATCTGTGCGGGGGAGATGCTCCGGTCGGCGGCCACCACCGTCGCGACCGAAGACGACGTGGGTCCGACCGTCGTCGACATCCCGACCGCGACCGACCTCGGCCGCATCGCGGTCGCGGTCGCCGACGCCGTCGACGACTGTCACACCACCGCCGACCACGTCACCGTCATCGTCGACGGCCTGGACGTCGTCCTCGAAGAGGCCGGCGTCGAGCGAGGGTTCCGCCTCCTCCATGTCCTCCGTGGCCACACCCAACACGCCGCCGACGACCTCACCGCCTACCTCGACCCGACCGGCATCGACGCCGAAACCCGGCTCATCCTCGAACCGCTGTTCGACGACGTGATCGACGCCGACGCCACCGGAGAGCGCCGCGAACACGTCCGCCGGTAACCCGAACACTGTTAGGAGGGCGCCGGCCACCACCACCCGTGCTCGTCCCGGGGACCTGGCGGTTCGTCGTGGTCGGCCTCGCCGCGACCGTCGCGGCCTGGGTCGTGTGGCTGCCGCTCGCACCGGTGGCCCTGGCGGCCACCACGGGCGTCGTCCTGTTCTTCAGGGATCCGGACCGGTCCCCACCCGCCACCGGGGTCCTCGCCCCGGCCGACGGCTCCATCACCGTCGTCCGCGAGGAAGACGACCGGGTGCGGGTCGGCGTGTTCATGAACGTCACCGACGTCCACGTCAACCGCGCGCCGCTCCCGGCATCCGTCGACGCCGTCACCCACCACCCCGGCGCCCACCGCCCCGCCTTCTCGAAGGACTCCGACCGCAACGAACGCGTCGTCATCGACTGTGGCGACCACGAGATCACCCTGATCGCCGGGTGGTTCGCCCGACGCATCCACCCCTACGTGGCGGCGGGGGACGCCCTCGACCGCGGCGACCGCATCGGTCACATCGCGTTCGGCAGTCGTGCCGACGTGCTGTTACCCGCCGCCATCGACCGCGAGGACCTCGCGGTCGAGCGGGGCGACACCGTCCGCGCCGGGGAGACGCTCATCGCGCCCGACCCCGACGCGACGGATTGACCGCGGCTACCGGTCCCGGCGACCGGTCTCGATGGCCGCCTCAAAGTGGCGCTGCTCGATCGTGATCGTCTCCGCGGCGTCGGCAGCGCTCGCTACCCCCGCCTCCCGGACCCGCTCCCGAATCGCCTCCAAGGCGGCCTCCCGGACCACTCCCGCCAGGTCGGCCCCGGTCGCCCCGTCGAGTCGGTCGGCCACCGCGTCGAGATCGACGTCCGCGCCGAGGGGCCGGTCCCGGACGTGGACGTCGAGGATGGCGCGTCGGTCCGCGGCGTCCGGACGGGGCACCGGAAGCCGACGCTCGAGTCGGCCCGGGCGGAGCAACGCCGGGTCGATGGCGTCGGCGCGGTTGGTCGCCGCCACCACGGTCAACCCCGGGTTGCTGGCGGCTGCGTCCAGTTCCGTGAGCAACTGGGAGACCACACGGTCGGTGACGTCGGTGGTCCGGCGCTCCCCTCGACGGGCGGCGACCGCGTCGAGCTCGTCGAGGAACACGATCGCGGGGGCCGCCTGCCGCGCCCGTTCGAAGAGGGTCCGCACCGACTGCTCGGACTCACCGACGTACCGGTCGAGCAGCTCCGGGCCCGCGACCCGCAACACGTTCACCCCGCTCTCGCCGGCAACGGCCTCGGCCAGCAACGACTTCCCGGTGCCGGGCGGCCCGGACAACAGGATCCCCGTCGGTGGGTCGGTGTTCGTCGCCTCGAACAATCGCGGGTGGGACAGCGGCCAGACGACGGTCTCGCGCAGCGTCTCCTTGAGGTCGTCGAGCCCGCCGACGTCGTCGAAGTCTACCGTGGGCCGTTCGGCGACGAACGCCCGCAGCGCCGACGGATCGACGGCCGCAAAGGCCGCTTCGAAGTCCTCGCGGGTCACCGCCGGCTCGGCCGCCTCTCGGCGCAGCGCCCTGAGTCCGGCCTCGGCCGCCAGGGCCTGCAGATCCGCGCCGACGAACCCGTGGGTGCGGTCCGCGATCCGGTCGAGATCGACGGCATCGGTCAAAGGCATGCCCCGCGTGTGGATGTCGAGGATCGCCTTGCGCCCGTCGCGATCGGGCACCCCGATCTCGATCTCCCGGTCGAACCGGCCCGGGCGCCGCAACGCGGGATCGACGGCGTCGATGCGGTTGGTGGCGCCCACGACCACGACCTCGCCACGGGCCTCCAGCCCGTCCATCAGACTCAGCAATTGGGCGACGATCCGGGTCTCCATGTCGGCGTCCCCGTCGCGGGCGCCCGCGATCGCGTCGATCTCGTCGAAGAACACGACCGTTGGCGCGTTCTCACGGGCGGTCTCGAACACCTCGCGGAGTCGCTCCTCGCTTTCCCCCTTGTACTTCCTGACGATCTCGGGGCCGGACACCGAGATGAAGTGGGCGTCGGCCTCGGTCGCCACCGCCCGCGCGATCATGGTCTTCCCGGTCCCGGGTGGACCGTACAGGAGGACGCCCCGCGGCGGCTCGATCCCCAGCCGCCGGAACCGGTCCGGGGCGGCCAACGGGAGTTCGACGGTCTCCCGGACCAAGTCAAGTTCCTCGCCGAGGCCGCCGATGTCCTCGTAGGTGGTGCCGACGCGGGGCCCGCCCTCGTCGGTGGGTGGCCCGACCTCCACGGTCGTCGCCTCGGTCACGACAGCGGGCTCCTCGGGCCCGACATCCGTCACCCGGACCTCCACCCCCTCGCCGAGGGCCGGGACCCGCAGCCGGTCGCCGGGGGCGACCGGTCGGTCGAGCAGCACCGACTCGATGGCGGTTCGGACGGTCCCGTCGGCGGCGTCGATCGGGTCCAGTGGCGCCACCGTCACCGTCGACGCGTCGGCCACCGGCCGAACCCGCACCCGCACCTCCTCGCCGAGCGACGCCCCGGCGTTCGCCCGTGTCTCACCGTCGATCCGACAGGCGGTCCGCCCCAACTCCTCGCCGCCGGGCCAGACCTTGACCGCGGTCCCGCGGTCGCCCTCCACCACGACGGTGTCCCCGCTGAGCACCCCGAGTGACTGCCGCACCGGTTCTGGCAGTCGCACGATCCCCCGACCGACGTCGCGGGCCCGGGCTTCCCGCACCGTGAGTGTCTCGCCCGCCTCGCTCATACCGGGGGTGACGGGGGCGAGGGGTATGAGTCCCGCGGCTGACGGGTTTTCCTCAGCCAAGCCGAAGCCGTTTTTAAGGAGCAGTCGAACGAGGGGGTATGCTCAGACGTCAACCCGTACTCGCCCTGGTGGTCGCCGCACTCCTCGTGACAGCCGGTTGTTCCGGTGTCATCCCCGGCACGGATGGCGGTGGCGGTGACGCCGGCGCGGCACTCGACACCGTGCCATCGGAGGCGACCGGCGTCTTCTACGTGGACGTCGATGGGCTGCTCCAGTCCGACGCCCACCGTGACCTGACGAACACGTACCTCTCGATCGTCGCCAACCAGAGCACCGACTACGACGGGCCGACGACCGCCGAGGAAGCCCTCCAGGAGGCCCAAAACGAGAGCGGCCTCGATCCGACGACCATCGACGCCGTCACCGCCTTCTCGAACGCGGAGGCCACCGGTGATTACAGCGGCGTCATCGTCACCGGATCGTTCACCGAGAGCGAGTTCGTCAACGCCCAAAGCGAGGAACAGTCCTACAACTTCACGGAGACCACCTACGAGGGCCAACCCCTCTACGAGCCCCAAGACCCGCCGCGGTACGCCGACGAGATGTACATCGGCGTCCTCGGTGACGGGAAGGTCGTCACCGGGAGCGAGGCCGCCGTGAAGGACGCCATCGACGTCAGCGTCGGGAACGCAGACGCGCTCTCCGGCGAGGTGAAATCGGCATTCGAGAACAGTCGGGACGGCTTCGTGCGGTTCGCCGCCTCGGTGCCCCAGGACCAGGTCCCCACCGACACCGCCAACCGGTCGGTCCCCGTGGACACGACCGTGTACTCCTCTGTCACCACCGTGTGGGGTGCCCACTACGTCACCGGTGACACCGTCGGCACCACGTTCACCATGCAGGCCAGCTCCGCTGATGCCGCGACGGACATCCGGGACGTGACCGACGGCGCCGTCTCCCTGGCGTCCGGCTACGTCAGCGACGACACCGCCAAAGACCAGCTCCGCGCCATCGAGGTCACCAAGGACGGGGACACCGTCACCGTCACCTACGAGAACAGCGTCTCGGCCCTCCAATCGGTGCTCCAGACCCTGCTGGGGAGCGACGACTAACGCGGTCGATGGCGCTCTGGCCGCTCGTCACCAAGGAACTCACCTGGAGTCGTCGGCGTCTCGTCCCGCTGTTCCTGTTGGTCGTCGTCCTGCCGGCGTCGTTCGCCTACGTCACCACCGGCTTCGACAACGTCCTCCCCACCGACACCCCGGTCGCCGTCGTCGCCCAGAGCGAGGCCGTCACCGAGGACGACATCGACATCGGCCGCGCCGCCCTGACGTTCTTCTCTGATCCCCGCACCTACGAGGACAACGCCTCGGCCTTCGCCGCCCTCCGACGGGAGCAGGTGTACGCAGTCGTCACCGTTCCCCCGGGCGTCACCAACCAGTCGACGGCCTCCACCTTCCACGTCTACGTCCACGGCAGCATGGTCCCCTACCATCAGCCCTCCGAGGCCGTCGTCTCCGTGCTCCGCTACCAACTCCGGTCGGTGCTCTCCGGATCGGTCACCATCGAGCGCCACCTCGTCGGCCGAAGCCATAGCCTGTCGGCCTACCTCATCCCCTCGTTCGTCATGGTGTTAGTGATGCTGTTGGCCCTGGGGTATCTCCCGTACACGTTGGCGGCCGACCAGCCGGTGATCGACCGATTGCGCGTCGACGCCTCCCTTGAGGCGGTGCTGGGCGCCAAACTCCTCTACTACGCGGCCATCCTCGCCATCCCACTCGCGGTCTTCCAACTCGCCAGCACCCTCCTCGGGTACGACGTCACGCTCACAATCGGCACGCTCGTCGTCAGCGTTCTCACGTTCCTCACCCTCGGCGCCGTCGGCTGTGCGATCACCCTCCTCACCCGGTTCTCGACCTGGGGGCGGCTCGCGAACATCCTCTTGCTGTTGGCGCTGTTCTTGTTCTCGGGGCTGCTGTACCCAGCCGGGTTCTTCTCGCCGGTGCGACGCACCATCGTCCGCCTCCTCCCCACTCACTACGCCACCATCCTCCTGCGCAGCAGCTTCCTCCGGGACACCCCGACGTTCGCGCCCACCGACTGGTATCTCGGCCTCGCCGCGTTGACCCTCGTCGCCCTCGTCGCCCTCGTCGGGAGCATCCGCGTCTACGAACGGAGGTCACCATGACGCCGATCGTCCTCGAGGCGGTGACCAAGCGGTACGACGGCGTCCAGGCCCTCGACGCCGTGGACCTCACCATCCAGGGCGGTGGCGTCCACGCCCTCGCCGGCGCCAACGGCTCCGGAAAGACGACCGTCCTCCGCCTGATCGCGGGACTGACCGCCCCCACCACCGGCACCGTCACCCGCCCACCGACCCCGATCGGGTACGCCTTCCAGGAGCCAAACGTCTACCCGGCGCTGTCCGTCGCGGAGAACCTCGGCGTGTTCGGGGACCTCACCGACGCCCGACCCGCCTGGACCGATCGCCTCCTGGAGGTGTTGCGCCTGGACCGCGTCGCCGACCGCCCGGCCGTCGCCCTCTCCGAAGGCTACCGGAAGAAACTCGACCTCGCCCTGGCGTTCGCCGGCGAACCCCCGGTGGTGTTGCTGGACGAACCGCTGGCCGACGTCGACGACCTCACCGCCGCCAACTTCGTCGACCTCGTCGACGCGTACGCCACGACCGACCGCCTCGTCGTCCTCGCCACCCACAACCTCACCAGCTTCGCCGGGACCGTCGACGAGTTGACCGTCCTCCACGACGGCTCGGTCGTGGACAGTTACACCGCTCCCGACGACCCCGCCGCGATCTACGACGCCCTGGTGGACGACCGGTCGATCGACCCGTCCTGACCACCGGGCCCCACCGGGGTAACGCCTATCCGGTCGGGGATGGAAGCCTCCCGTATGGTCGAGGAGACCGAACGCGACGACATGGTCTGGTACCGGTGTGAAGCCTGTGGGCTGATGTTCGACGACCGCGAGGAGGCCGAACAACACGAAGCGAACTGCGACGCCGAGGAACCGTCCTACCTCCAGTAACGCTCACTCCTCGCCAGCGAACACCTCGAAGGACTGCTCGCCGAGTTCGTCCTCGACGAACACGAACACCCGGCCCCGCGTCACGGATTGGTCGGCCGCCACCTCGATCGCGTACCCGTCCGCCGTCACCGACACCCCGGGGAACACCTCCGTCGACTCCCCCGGATCGAGGAACACCCGGCCCACGCCGGTCGACTCGAGGATGTCGTCGTGGGTCTTCCGATCGTTGATGTAGACCATCACCCCCTCGGTCTCGTTCGGGTCACACACCAGGATCTGGACGTCCTTCCCCGGCTGACAGCGCAACACCCCCTCGTGGCGCCGGGGGACCCCATGGTAGAACGTGGTGCGCCCGTCGACGTACTCGACGAGGATGCCGTCCTCGGTCAGCTCCACCCCCACCGTGTCCGGCGCCACGTCGTTGCGCGCGCTCATGGCCCTCGGTTGTGCGGCGGGGGAGAAAAGCCCGCCGCACCGCCGCCACCGTCACGACCAAGTGGACCGACGGGGTGGGCCACCCATGGACGGGAGCGCGCGGGCGCCGGCCGCCGGCACCGTGTTGAACGCCCTCGCGACCGGGACCGGCGCGGCCTTCGCCATCGACGAGTACGTCACCGCCACCGTCGCCCTGGACCCGTCCACGACCGGGGTGACCGGACGGATCACCGACGCCCCGACGGCCGACACCACCCTCATCGAGACCGCCGTCACCCACGTCCTCGAGGCCATCGACGTCGCCGCCGGGGCCACCGTCGAGACCACCAGCGACATCCCCATGGCCAGTGGCCTGAAGAGCTCCAGTGCCGCCGCCAACGCCACCGTCCTCGCCACCCTGTCGGCCGCCGACGCCACGATGGACCGCGAGACCGCCGCCAAGATCGGCGTGGCCGCCGCCCGCGAGGCCGGGGTGACGGTGACCGGCGCCTTCGACGACGCCGCCGCCAGCATGCTCGGTGGCGTCGTCGTCACCGACAACGACGCCCACGACCTCCTCCACCACGACACCTTCGACGCGGCCGTCCTCGTGTGGACGCCACCGGCCCGCGCCTACAGCGTCGACGCCCCCGTCGAACAGTGCCGTCGGGTCGCCGGCGTCGCCGACCACGTCCGCGACCTCGCCCTGGATGGCCGATACCCGCTCGCGATGACGATCAACGGCCTCGCGTTCTCCGCCGCCCTCGACTACGACCCCGTCCCCATCCTCGAGGCCCTTCCCCACGCGGCCGGCGCCACCCTCTCCGGCACCGGCCCAAGCGTTATCGCCGTGGGCGACCGCGACAGTCTCAGGCCGGTGGCCGACCGCTGGGCCGACCGCGAGGGAGACACATGGATGACCACGACCCAACAGACCGGGGCGACGACGATCTGAGTGCGCTCCGCACCGAGATCGAGGAGATCGACCGCGACATCGTCGAGCTCGTCGCCCGCCGCACGTACGTCGCCGACACCATCGCCCGGGTCAAAGCCGAGCAGGGGATGGACACCGTCGACGAAGCCCAGGAACGACGGGTGATGGAGCGGGCCGGGGAGAACGCCGAGCGGTTCGACGTCGACGCCAACCTCGTGAAGGCCATCTTCCGGCTGCTCATCGAACTGAACAAGATCGAGCAACGGGACCGTCGATAGCGGCGAACGGAGACCGATGGCCCGACGGCCCGTGTCCCGGCGACGGCAGTCCACGGTCACCATGGGGCGGAAGGACACCTCGCCGGTCACCACCCGGTTGCGGCGGTCAACCCAGTCGAGAGAGATATCGCGGAACCCGTCGTCGATAGACGCGATACCGTCTGCCGAACGCACGATCTAACTCGCGTTCCTCGGCCCGGATCTCCCGGTCACAGGTGGCGAGCACCGCCGGCAACAGGACGACCAGCCACACGGTGTTCACCACCAGAGCGATTCCGAGGTACAGAGCCGTCCATCCGACGTACATCGGGTTCCGACTGAATGCGTAGGGCCCCGTCGTCTCGAGGTTGGTCGGGGCGTCCAGTGGCTGGTCGGCCGAGGTCCGGACCGCCCAGGCGACGAGGCCTAACCCGCCCGCACCGACGACCGAGCCGACCGCCCGGAGCCATCGTCGGTCCCCGCCGATCGGCCACGGCCACACCACCGTGAGCACCGACCCGAGGACGAGGCCGCCGATGTGGGCCTCCGGTTGCGGGACGTTCGACCATCGCCACGGCGGCTGTTCTGATCCCATGTCATCAGAGACGCTGCGCCCCCACTTAATTTGGGAAGTGTTAACTCATCACGTGACCATCCGTCGTGGGCGCGACCCACCGGCGACCCGGTCGTTCGTCGGCGGGCCGACGCGACACGCACGGAGGCACCTGATGATGGGACCATCGGACACCGACACGCACGGCGGTCACGGGGAGCGAGCGACCTACGAGGCGGCGCAACGACGCCTCTTCGCGGCCTCCGGTCTCGAGCCACGGGAGCAGTTCATCGATCTCGGCCCGGCAGGAGGGCGGACCCACGTCATCGAGCTCGGGCCCAGCGACGTCGACCACCCCGTGGTCCTGGTGCACGGCACGGCCCTCGCCGGCGGGCTGTTCGCCCCGCTCATGGGAGCGCTTGAGGCCGTCCCCGTCGTCACCTTCGACCGACCGGGGTATGGACTGAGTGCCCCGTTCCGATACACCGAGGGCACCGTCGGTCCCACCGCCGTCACCAATCTCTTGGGTGTCCTCGACGCTCTGGGCATCGACCGCGCCGACATCGTCGGTCACTCGATGGGCGGACACGTCGGGATCCGGTTCGCGCTGGCCCACCCCGACCGGGTCAGGCAGCTGACGCTGATGGGCGCCGCCCCCGGATTACCGGGGACGAGTCCGCCACTCCCCATCCGGCTGTTGACGACCCCCGTCTTTGGCCGCCTGCTGCGGTGGCGGCAACCGGACGGCGAAGCCGGCGTCCTCGACATCGCCGAGGTGTTCGGCGAACGGGACGCGATCCAGTCACACCCCGCCTTCATTGCGGCGCTTGCGGCCCACGAGGCCGTCCCGACCGCCGCTGCGGCGGGGATCAGCGAGTTCAAGGCGGTGCTGTCCATCCGCGGCTGGCGCCGATCGGTCCACATCGCCCCGGAGACCCTGCGGACCCTCCCGGTGCCGACGACGTTCATCTGGGGTGACCAGGACCCCCTCGGCGGGCCGGGGGCGGTCAGAGACGTGGTCGGGTCCGCCGACCGGGTCCGGGTCGAAACCGTTCGGGCCGGCCACCTCCCCTTTCTGGCCACCGCGGACCGGTGTGCCCACCTGATCCGTGCGGGTCGCCGGGCAGACGGGTGACCCCACGCGACGGGGCACGCCTCGACCGGGCGCAACCGTGGCCACCACGGCTAACCGTGTCGCGACCGAACCCACAGCTGGTCATGGACCTCTCGGAAGTCCGCGACCACGTCGACGACCGGTGTACGTTCCCGGCCGATCAGGAGACCGTGGTCGACCGGGTCGGTGACGTCCGTCTCGAGGCACCGACCACCGACACGACGACCCTCCGGACGGTCCTCGGACGCACCAGCGAGACACGGTACCCATCCGCCGATGCGGTGTACACCACGGTGGTGGGGAATGTCGGGGAGGCATTCGTCGGTCCGCAGAACTACGACGACCGCGCCGGCGCCCGCTCTGGACCGGCCGATCGGGACCCCACGACGCCCTGACGCCGGTCAGGCCGAGAACCCGGCCACGACACGGTCCAAGGCGTCGTGGTGTTCGGTCGTATGCGGTGCGGTCAACGGGGAGACGCTGACGGCGCCGTCGGCGACCGCGCGGCGATCGGTCGCGTCCTCGCCGTCCGGCACCTCGCCGTGGGCCATCTGCCGCCACATCAGGTCCTCGAGGTGGACGGTGTGGCCGTCGCGGCGGGCGGTCATCGCGTGGGCCGCCGACGGCCGGGTCACGGTCATTCCCCCGTCGAAGTCCCGGGGCCGTGGCGCATTCATGTTCAGGTAGTCGGCCTGTTCGAAGACCCCCGATCCCGGACCCACCTCGACGAGGTGGGCCGTCGCCGCGGCCGCGATCCGGTACTCCTCGGTCGGCAGCTCCAGAGAGGCGAAGTCGGCGTCCCCCTGTTTGACGTACAGGGACGCCGCCACCGCCGGGACGTCGAAGAACGCCGCCTCGACGGCCGCACTCACCGTCCCCGACCGCCCGAGCACGTACATCCCCAGGTTCGCCCCCTTGTTGCAGCCCGACACCACGATGTCGGCGTCCGGCACCAGGGCCTCGAGGCCGGCGACCACACAGTCACTCGGGGTCCCGTCCAAGGCGTACCCCCACTGGTGGTCGTGGACTTCCGCCGACCCGGACAACGCCCGCCCGATCGCCGACCGATCACTCGACGGGGCGACGACGGTCACTTCACCCACAGCCTGGAGGGCCTCGTACAACGCCTCGATCCCGGGACTGTCGATGCCGTCGTCGTTGGTCAACAGCACCGATGGCTCGCTCATGGCCTGCCTGGGACCGCCCCCGGCATAGTAACGTCGCTCCACCGCCGGCCCCACGCCCCGGTTCCCCGTGGTTAAAGGACGCCCATCACGAACCCGCCGGCGATGGGCGCAGCCGAGACCGACGACGACGAACTCGCGGACATCCGCGCCGACGAGGATCGGGCGTTGGGGGGCCTCATCCTCGAGTACGGACGCGACCAGCTCCCGGAGTTCGCCCTCGGCGGCGTCGCCAGCGTCGTCTCCCGCGCCCTCAACCTCGTCCCCGCCCTCGTCTTCGGCGTCGCCATCGACGCCATCGTCACCGACCAGGGCCCGTTCGAACTCCCGTTGTTCCCCGCCGCCTGGGTCCCCGCCACCGACTGGGCACAGTTCTGGCTCGCCACCGGCCTCATCGGCGGCGCCTACCTCGTCGGCGCGGGCCTGGGCTGGGTGAACTCCTGGGCGTGGAACCACTTCGCCCAGCACCTCCAGCACAACGTCCGGGTCGACACCTACGACGCGATGCAGCGCCTGGAGCTGAGCTTCTTCGACAACAAACAGACCGGCGAGGTCATGTCGGTGCTGAACAACGACGTCAACCGCCTCGAACAGTTTCTCACCAACAGCCTCAACGCGTTGATACGGATCGTCGTCCGCGTCGGCGGCATCGCCGTGTTGATGCTGTACCTCAACTGGAAGCTCGCGCTCGTGTCGCTGCTGTCGGTGCCGGTCCTCGCCGGGGCGTCCTGGATCTTCGTCAACGCCATCCACCCCAAATACCAGGAGGTCCGGTCCAGCGTCGGCCGCCTCAACTCCCGGTTGGAGAACAACATCGGCGGCATCGAGGTCATCAAATCCTACACGACCGAACCCTTCGAGGCCGACCGCGTCGACGACGCCTCCCAGGAGTACCTCGACGCGAACTGGGACGCGATCACCACCCGCATCAAGTTCTTCCCGTCACTGCAACTGATCACCGGCGCCGGGTTCGTCGCCACGTTCGTCGCCGGCGGCCTGTGGGCGGTCTTCCCCGCGCGGATGCCGATCGAGAACACGTTGAGTCTCGGGACCCTCACCACGTTTCTGCTGTACAGTCGCCGGTTCATGTGGCCGATGCGGCAGCTCGGCCAGATCGTCAACAACTACCAGTACGCCGAGGCCGCCGCCGAACGCATCCGCGGGCTGCTCGCGGCCAGCGACCGCATGGAGGCCACCGACGACGGCGACCGCCTCGACGCGGTCGACGGCGACGTCGAGTACGAGGACGTGACCTTCACCTACGAGGGCGACGACGACCCGACCCTGGAGTCGGTGTCGTTTACGGCCGAACCCGGGCAACTCGTCGGGCTGGTCGGTCCGACCGGCGCCGGCAAGACCACCCTGATCAAGCTGTTGTTGCGGTTGTACGACCTCGACAGCGGCGAGATCCGGGTCGACGACACCCCGATCTCCGAGGTGTCGGTGCGCAGCCTCCGGGAGCACATCGGGTACGTCGGCCAGGACCCGTTCCTGTTCCACGGCACGGTCCGGGAGAACATCGCGTACGGCGACCCCGAGATCGACGACGACGCCATCGAGGACGCCGCCCGCGTCGCCGGCGTCCACGAGTTCGTCAGCGAACTCCCCGACGGGTACGACACCATGGTCGGTGAGCGCGGCGTGAAACTCAGCGGCGGGCAGCGCCAACGCGTCTCGATCGCCCGCGCGGTCCTGACCGACCCGGCCATCCTGGTCCTGGACGAAGCGACGAGCCACGTCGACAACGAGACCGAGATGCTCATCCAGGACAGTCTGGACACCCTGATCGAGGACCGGACCGCGTTCGCGATCGCCCACCGCCTCTCGACGGTGCGGAACGCCGACCAAATCCTGGTCCTCGAGGACGGCGAGGTCGTCGAACGCGGCACCCACGAGGCCCTCCTCGACAACGATGGGTTGTACGCGAACCTCTGGAGTGTCCAGGTCGGGCAGGTCGAGTCACTGCCCGAGGAGTTCCTCGAGCGGGCGGCCCGCCGCCGCGCGGCGGCCATGGAGGTCCAGGGCAACGACGACTGAGGCGGTCAGTAGTAGTCGACGACGGCCCGGTCGTCGACGACGAGGTTGTACCCGTCCTCGTCGTCGTTCCAGAGCACGAGGACGTTCTCGAAGGCGAGCAACGCCCCGTAGTCGGCGGTGGTCAACGTCTCGGTCAGTGGCGACTCGTGGACGAGGACCGCGTAGTGGTCGACGGCCTCGCTGCCGTCGCTGACCTTGAACAGTGGGTGGTCGGTGCCGAGGTCGGGACTGAGCTTGGCGGCGACGACGTCGACGCGGTTGGTGACGTGGGCGTCCATCGCCCCCATCTTCGCCGCCGCGTCGGCCGAGAGCGTGACGTCGTACCGGCGGCGGCCGTCCCGGCGGAGGTAGGCATACGAGTACTGGACGCTGGTGTGACGGTAGGCGTCCTCGCCACGGGCCAACCGCGTCTGGAAGGTGGGCGCGGTCACGTTGTCGTGGCGGACGAACGACCAGCCGCGGTCGGTGGGGTGAGCGTCCGGCCACAGGCGGACCGTCGGCGCGTATACGGTCGCCAGCTCCCGGTCGTCGACGAGGGCGCGTTCGACGGTGCGCAGCCCCGTGCTGGTGCCCTCGTCGGCCGGGGCGAGCAACACCATCGTCCCCGACCGGGTCACGGCATCGAGGTACCGTTCGGTGACCGCGACCGGGTCATCGAGCTCCGAGAGGACGTTGGCGAACAGGACGACGTCGAACGACGACGTGAGCTCGTAGGCCTCGGCGGTCGTCCGGTGGATCGTCGGGTGGACGTTGGGCCCCGTCTCGGCGAGCAACGCCTCGAGGACGTCGGCCCCCGCGCCGGGTTCGATGGCGTGGTACTCGATGAGCGTGTCCTCGGGGACCGCCGCGAACAGGCCAAGCGCCGGACCACCGACGCCCGCGCCGACGTCGAGGATGCGGAGGTGGTGATCCAGGAGGTCGGCGGCGGCGAGTTCGGCGGCGACGTGGTACCCGGCCGCGTAGTAACTCGCGAGGTGGTAGATCGCATACGCGTTCGCGACGTCGGTGTCGTACTCGACGGGATGTTGCCGGTAGTAGTCGGCCTTCAACGCCTCGATCGTCGACCGGAGGTGGTCCCCGGTCTCGCCCGTGGCCCAGTCCGGCCCGTACGTCGTGGCCAACCGGTCTTCGATCACCGTCTCGAGGGCCGGTGGCAGCCCCTCGACGTCGGTCGTGGGTGGCGCCACGGGCCCCTCGGGCACGGGGACGAAACTGCCGTCGGGGCGCTCGACGATCGCCAGGGTCGGGGCCAGCGCCCTGAGGTCCGCACGGACGGTGGCGGCGTCGACGTCGCCCTCCACGTAGTCGGTGAGCTCCGCGGGGTCGAGTGGCCGCACCGACCGCAGGTATCGGGCGGCGTCCCGGACCTGATCGCGTCTATCCGCCGGCATCCTCGTAGAGGGCCTCGAAGGCCGTCGCGTCGGCGTCCGCCAGGGCCTCGGCGGCGTCGGCGATCTCTGCGGCGCCACCGAACACCGACTGGATGTCGGCGTAGACGCGAGGGTTCCCACCCGTGACCCGGGCCACCAACCCCGCCAGCTCCTCGTAGACCGGGGTCGCCAACGCCTCGGGCACGGGGTCGGCGGCGAGGCCGAACGCCAAGATCGCGGCATGGGCCCGTCCCTGGATGGTCGCCATCGCCTCGTCGTGGCGGTCCGGGTCGACCGCGACGACGTCGTGCCCGGCCTCGGCCAGTGCCCGGTCGATGCGGTCGGTGACCGGGCCGTCGGTCGCGCGGGCGACCGCGACCCGGCCCGGCGGGGCCGCCGGGTCGAACAACGGGTGGTAACTCGCCCGTTCCCGGGCGGGAGCGACCGCCGCCATCGCGGCGAGGGGCGCCGCCATCACGCCGGTGACGTCGACGACCGCCGTCTGGGCCTTGGCGCCGTGTTGCCGGACCGCGGCGGCGGCATCCGGGAGTGGCACCGCCAGACAGACCACGCCGAAGCTCTCCTCGGTGTCCAACTCGACCACGCGACCCTGCCGCCCGTGTTGGCGGTGGATCTGCTCGGCGGCCGCCTCGGCGGCGGCGCCATCCACGTCGGCGAAGGCGACGTCGTCACCGACCACGTCCCCGAACCACCGACCGGCGACGCCGGCCCCCACGACGAGTGTCTCCATACCCCGGCGTCGATGCGACCCCGGAAAAACGTTTCAACCCCGCTCACTCAGAGTTCGAGGGTCCGCGGGAAGTCGGTGAGGTTCTCGTACCCGTCCTCGGTGACGACGACCAGGTCCTCGATCCGCACCCCACCGATCTCGGGGTCGTAGAGTCCGGGCTCGACCGTCACGACGTGCCCGGGTTCCAGCGTCTCGCCGTCCTCGGCGAGGCGCGGCGCCTCGTGGACGTCGAGACCGACGCCGTGCCCGGTGCTATGGATGAACCCGGTCTCGGCGGCGTCGTCGCTGCGCAGCGTCGGGTACCCCGCGTCCTCGTAGACGTCACAGACGGCGTCGTGGACGGCCTCGCCGGTGACCCCGGGTTCGATGGTCGCGAGGGCGGCGTCCATCGCCTCGACGGTGACGTCGTAGTACTCCATCGCCGCGGGGCTGGCCTCCCCGACGACGAAGGTGCGGGTCATGTCGCCATTGTACCCGGAGGCCTTGTCCCGGGGGAAGATGTCGATCACGATCGTCTCGCCAGCCCGCAACGGGCCGCTGCCCCGGTTATGGGGTTCGGCCGCGTCGCTGCCACAGGCCACGATCGTCTGATCGAGGGCACACCCCTCCCGCAGCAGTGCCACCTCGATCGCCTCGGTGACCCGTTCGCTGGTCAGCACCTCACCATCGACCTTGAGGACGCCGTCCGCGGTGACCGACGCCGACGAGAGCAGTGACTGTGCGTGGGCCATCGCCCGCTGGTTGGCGGCCTGGGTCTGGCGGATGTACTCGATCTCGGCGGCGGTCTTGACCGCGCGGATGTCCGTGATGACGTCGTCCTCGTCGATGGTCACGGCGAACCCACGGTCCCGCAACGCGTCGCCGCTCCGCAGCGGAAACGACCCGGGGACGGCCAGGGACTCGGCGCCGAACTCCCGGCAGAACGCTGCGAGGACGTCGTTGCGGGCGGTCGTCCGCCCGACCGACGCCCGCCGCTCCCGGTAGTCGTAGTCACTCCAGCGCCGCACCACGTCGGCCCGGGACTCGCTGGTGGCGCGACCGTACTCCAACCCGGAGACCAGGATCGCGGTCTCGCCGGGCGTGTACAGCGTCTGGAATCCCTCGGCGTCGAACCCGGACAGGTACCGTTGGTCGGCGTTGCCACCGCCGTCGTCGATCAGGTACCCGTCATGGTCCGTGTCGTCCAGGTACGCGTCCAGGGCCGAGAGGTCGGGGTCCATGCCCGCGGGTGGTGGGGGCGCGGCCAAAACGCTACCGGGTCCGGTACAGTCACGTGGTGGGCCCCCATCGATGGGGGCATGGAGGTGACCGTCCACCCCGGGTCGGTGGCGGGGACGGTGACGGCCCCACCGTCGAAGAGCTACACCCACCGCGCGATCCTCGCCGGCGGGTACGCCGACACCACCCAGCTCCACGCGGTCCTGGACAGCGCGGACACTCGCGCGACCGCCCGCGCCGTCACCGCGTTCGGGGGAGCGGTCACCTGGCGGGCAGACACCGTCTCCGTCGAGGGGTTCGACGGCCAGCCCGGGGTGCCGGCCGACGTCATCGACTGTGCGAACAGCGGCACCACCACCCGCCTCGCGACGGCGACCGCGGCACTTGCCGACGGGACCACGGTCATCACGGGGGACGCCTCGCTCCGCCAGCGGCCCCAGGGCCCACTCCTCGACGCGATCGACCAGCTCGGCGGCACCGCCTACAGCACCCGGGGCGACGGCTGTGCACCACTGGTGGTGACCGGACCGATCGACGGGGGGACAGCCACCATCCCGGGGGACGTCAGCTCCCAGTTCGTGACCGCGTTGCTGTTCGCGGGCGCCGCCACCGACACGGGCATCGAGGTCGCCCTGACGACGCCGCTCCGGTCGGCGCCCTACGTCGATATCACGCGGGACCTGCTCGACGCCTTCGCGGTGACGACCGCCGCCACCGCGGACGGGTACCGCGTCGACGGCGGCCAGTCGTTCACCCCGCCCACCGACGGCTACCCGGTGCCCGGCGACTTCTCCTCGATCTCGTATCTCGGGGCGGCGGCCGCCATCGCGGGCGGGGACGGGGTGACCATCGAGGGCGCCCACCCCAGCGCCCAGGGCGACACCGCCATCGTCGAGATCCTCGCGGAGCTGGGGGCCGGCGTCGACTGGGACCGGGCTGGTGGCGTCCTCACCGTCGACCGCGCGCCGCTGTCCGGGGTCACCGTCAGCGTCGCGGACACCCCGGACCTCCTGCCGACGATCGCGGTGCTGGGCGCCGTCGCGGACGGCACCACCCGGATCACGGACTGCGAACACGTCCGGTACAAGGAGACCGACCGCGTCGCCGTCATGGCCGACCGCCTCGCCGCGATGGGGGCCACCGTCGAGGAACACGAGACCGAACTCGTAGTCCACGGCGGGGAGACCACCCTCACGGGGGCCCACGTCGACGGGGCCGGCGACCACCGCATCGTCATGGCCCTCGCCGTCGCCGCTCTCGCCGCCGACGGCCCGACCACCATCACCGGCGCCGACGACGTCGCGGTCTCCTATCCCGGGTTCTTCGACGCGCTCGCTGCCCTGGGCGCGACCGTCGAGGGCTGACCGGCCTGCAGTTCTTTACCGTTGGCCCCCAGACCGGTGGACATGAACGGCAACCGGTTCGGCCGCCTCTTCCAGGTCACGACCTACGGGGAGAGCCACGGCCCCGGGATGGGCGTCACCGTCTCGGGCTGTCCGGCCGGCGTCGAACTCGCCGCCGCCGACGTCCAACGGGAACTCGACCGCCGTCGCCCCGGCCAGTCGATGATCACCACCAGCCGCGACGAACCCGACCACGTCACCATCCGGTCGGGGCTCCAGGACGGGTACACGACCGGCACCCCGATCGGGATGACCATCGAGAACAAGGACCCTAACTCCAGCAAGTACGAACCGTTCGTCACCGCGCCTCGCCCGTCCCACGGGGACTTCACCTACTCGGCGAAGTTCGGCACCCGGAACTGGGGTGGGGGCGGCCGGTCCTCGGCCCGGGAGACGGTGAACTGGGTGGCCGCCGGCGCCGTCGCCGGCGAGGTCCTCGCCCAGAGCGAGTACGACGTCCGGGCGACGGCCCACGTCTCCCAGATCGGGGACATCGAGGCGCCACCCGTCACCGTCGAGGAGATGATCGAGCACACCGAGGACAACGAAGTCCGGTGTGCCCACCCCGAGACCGCCGCCGAGATGCGGGCGCTCATCGAGGACTACCAGGAACGGGGCGACTCCATCGGTGGCGCCGTCGAGTTCGTCGTCGACGGCGTCCCCCGCGGCCTCGGCGCCCCGCGGTTCGACGGGGTCCCCGCCCGCCTCGGGCAGGCGATGCTCGCCATCCCCGCGACCACCGCCGTCGAGTTCGGGTTGGGGACCGACGCCCGCGACGTCGCCGGACTGGACCGCAACGAGGACTGGACCGTCGCCACCGGCGAGGAGGACGCCGTCGCCGACCCGGGGGACCTCGTCCCCGCGGGCAACGACCACGGCGGCCTCCAGGGCGGCATCACCACCGGCCAACCCATCACCGGCGAGGTCACCTTCCACGCCCCGACCTCCATCCCCAGCGAGCAACGCACCGTCGACTGGGAAACCAACGAACATCGCACCGCCCAGGTCATCGGCCGCCACGACCCCGTGTTGCCACCGCGGGCGGTCCCGGTCGTGGAGGCGATGCTCCGGATACTCGTCCTCGATTTCATGCTGTTGGGCGGCCGCATCAACCCCGATCGCCTCGACGACGCCCCCGGCACCTACGACACCGACTACCACCCGACCAGTCCACGGACCGACCCCGACGACGCCGCCACCCACACCGACCCCGCCGACGAGGACTGACCCCACGGCGTCAACCTCTTCTCCCGGCGGCCCCCACGCGGGGACGTGTCCGGGGACCAACCAACGCAACACAACCCGTTCGGGATGGACACGGCCTGCCAGCGCTGCCCCGCCCTCTGCGAGACGCGGACCCAGGTCGTTCACGGGTACGGCGACGTCACCGCCGACTTCCTGTTCGTCGCGACCGCCCCGACCGCCGCGGCCGACGCCGCCGGCGTCCCCCTGGTCGACGACCCCGGCGGCCAACGGTTCCAGCACCTTCTGGGCCTCCTCGGGCTGAACAACGCCCACCCCGAGAGCACCACGCCGGAACTGGACAACGCCTTCCTCACCCACCTCACCCGGTGTCACCACCCGGACCGCGACCCCACCGACGACGAGATCGGGGCCTGCGACCCGTATCTCAACGCCGAGATCCGGAAGATCAACCCCGAGATCCTCATCCCCGTCGGGCAGCGACCGCTCACCGAACTCGCCACCGAGTTCACCACCAAACCCGCGTCATCCTTCGAGATTGAGGCCGACCACGCCACGAGCATCCGGGGCCGGGGCTTCGAACTGGTGCCGATGGTCGACCCGGCGAGGATGACCGACGCCGAGTTCGACGCCTTCCTCGAGCACTTCGAGGCGCTGATGGCGCGGGACTACCGACAGACGAAAGGACGGCGAAAACGCTGACCCGCGGTCACCAGTAGGCGGTCCGCGACCCGCCACCCCGTCGCCCGGCGCCGATTACCACACCCACCGTCGCCGCCACCACCACCAGCGTGAGCCCCACCGCGGCGTCGAGGTGGCCAAGCACCGTCGCGACGGCGCCGCCGACCCCGACGAGGGTCGCCAGCACCGCGAGGGCCGTGAGCCAGCGCACCGTGTCCATACCCACGCGTGGGCGGCCCCGGCCAAAACAGTTGCCGCCTATAGGGTCGCCGCCACGCTGCCGCCATCGATGCGCAGCGTCTCGCCGTTGATGTACCTGGCCCGCGGCGAGGACAGGAACGCCACCGCGTTCCCGAACTCGACCGGATCCCCGATCTCACCCAGGGGGACGTCTGCACTCCAGTCCGCCAGCCCGGTCTCGTAGTCCGGGTACTCCCCGCGGTCGATGGCTTCCTCGATGAGGTCACGGATCCGGGGTGTCTCGTGGGAGCCGGGGAGGACCGCGTTCGTCCGCACCGCGGGCGCGAGTTCGGTGGCGAGTGTCTTCTCCAGGCCGACGACGCCCATCCGCACCGAGTTCGACAACACCAACGCGTCGATGGCCTCCTTGACGCTGCGGGACGCGATCATCACGATCGTCCCGCCGTCCCCCGCCTCGAGGTGTGGGGTCGATGCCCGCACCAGCCGCACTGCGCTCATCACCAGCAACTCGAAGGCCGCCGCCCACTCCTCGTCGGTCGTCTCGCCGAACGGGCCGCTGGGCGGGCCGCCGGCGTTGGTCACGAGGTGATCGAGACCGCCGAAGGCTTCCACGGCGTCCTCGATCATGGCTCGGGGCGTCTCCGGGTCAGTCAGGTCACCGGCATGGGTCCGGACCAGGCCAGTGGCATCCGCCCGGATGTCGTCGGCGGCCCCCGCCAACCGGTCCTCGTCACGACCGTTGATGAGGACGTCGGCGCCCTCGGCGGCCAGCGCCCGCGCGGTTGCCTTCCCGAGGCCGGAGGAGGATGCGGCCACCACTGCCGCCTCACCGTCGATGTCCAGATCCATACCGCGGCTGGCGCCGCGGCGAGGATAACGCTTGGCGTCCCGGAACACAGTCCTGAAGAGTCACCGCGACCCACGCCTCGGCATGACCACCGTCGTCGTCCCCGCCACCGCACCGCGGCCGGGCGCGGTCTACGATCCGCTCGTCGAGACCACGCCACTGACCGCGGCGGCGGCCACCGACCTCTACGCGGCCACGTTCAGCGACGCCTGCCGCGCCGTCGCACAGTCCGGCGGGGACCTCCTCGTGAACTACCGACCCGACGAATCCGGCGACAGCGACCCGGAGACTGCCCTGCGCGCGGTGCTCGCGGACGCCGTCGACGTCGACGCCGACGCCACACGGTTCGAGGTCCAGGTCGGGTCCACGCCCAGTGCCCGCCTCGGCAACACGCTCACCCACCTCCTCGAGGAGGAGGACGTCGGCAGCGTCGCCGTCCTGTACCCCGACGCCCCACTCCAACTCCGCACGCAGGTCGACAGCGTCGCCATGGCCCTGCGGCGGTCCTCGGTCGTGCTCTCACCGGGGAGTGTCGGCACCGTCGCCATGGCGGGGTTCACCGCCCCGATCGATTTCACCGACGCGTTTGCGGCCCCGGCCCTGCCCACGCTGGTCGATCGCGCTCTCGACGCCGGGCATGAGATCGATTTCGCCCGCGGGAGCCCCCGGATCCGCACCGTCACGGACCTCGCCTCGGTCATCCTGGAGGTCCAGGCCCGGGAACGGGCCGACCGCATCGTCCCGCCCCACACCGCCGCGGTCATCGAGACCCTGGGCCTCGGCGTCGACCTCGACGGAGACACGCCCCGGCTGTCGATGAGGTGACCGACAGGCAGAAATCCCGGGCGCGAAAACCCGTGGGTGCGGTGGGGTGGCAGAGCGGCCCAACGCGCCTGCCTTGAGAGCAGGTGTCCGCAAGGACTCATGGGTTCAAATCCCATCCCCACCGCCTCCCCGGACCACCTGGCTTTTAGACGCGGCCACCCCAACCACGGCCCATGAGCGAGGCGTGGCCCCATGACCCGGATGGCGAGGACGGCAGCGAAGGCATGCGGAAGTATGGGCTCGCCGTCGTCGCCAAGAAGGTCGACGAAGACGAGGACTTCCCCCTGGATACAGCGGCGTTCCTCGAGGCGTACGGTGACGACCCGGTGCGGATCAACTACGAGCGCGTGGTCAGCGTCGCGGACATCTTCGAGTACGTCGACGCCACGGAGTTCGCGGACAAGGTCGCGTTCAACACGGCCGTCGGCCAGGCGCTGCGGGCCGGCGACTTCCTGGACTACCACCCGGTCGAGGCGTGAGCGGTCACCGGTCGTAGCGCCCGCCCTGCAGGAGTTCCTCCCAGTCCTCGTCGGTGAGATCGGCGGTCTCGGCCTGGATCTTCTCCTGTAACAGGTCGACGGCGGTCGTGTTGGCGCCTTCCGGGATGATGATGTCGGCGTCCTTTTTCGTGGGTTCGATGAACTGCTCGTGCATCGGTTTGACCGTCGAGAGGTACTGGTCGATGACGCCCTCGAGTTCCCGCCCGCGTTCGATGACGTCCCGTCGGATGCGCCGCAAGATCCTGACGTCCGCGTCGGTCTCGACGTAGATGTGGAGGTCGAACAGCTCGTTGATGTCGTCGTCGAACAGCGCCAGGATCCCCTCGAGGACCACGACGTCGGTGGGTTCGACGGTCACGGTCTCGTCGGCCCGGTTGTGGTCGCTGAAGTCGTACTGGGGCATCTCGATGGTCTCCCCCGCCAGCAACGCCGAGAGGTCCTCGCGCAGCAGCTCCCACTCGAAGGCCTTGGGATGGTCGTAGTTGACGTTCTTCCGCTCCTCGAAGGCCAGATGCGAGAGATCCTCGTAGTAGTTGTCCAGCGGGATGACCGTCGCCGCGTCCTCGACCCGCGCCGTGACCTCGCGCGCGACGGTGGTCTTCCCCGCGCCGGTCCCACCACCGATACAGATCCCGAACGACGGCCCTCCCATCGCCTGTCTAGAACGGCCGACCCCGTTTGAAACCCCCGGTTCGGCCCGGGACGGACACCACCCGTCGACGCGAACGGTCCCGTCGCCGTCACGCGGTCGCATGCCGACGACGAGCGGCCGGGGATACCTTTTAGCCGCGAGCGCCGATACCAACGACCATGGACGAGGACGTCACGCTCCGCGAGGTCGCTCGCCAGGCGTTCGTCGGTGTCTCGGAGTCCGACACCGTCGCCGCCACCCTGGACCTCCTGGCCGCCGAGGACGCGGAGTGTGCCGTCGTCCTCCGTGGCAGCGAGGCTATCGGCCTGGTGACCCCACAGGACCTGTACGCCGTCCTCGCCGACCAGACACTCGACGGCACCCCGATCACCGAGATCATGGGCGCCCCGCCACCCACCCTCCACGCCACCGACCACCTGGACGCCGCCACCGCCCGCCTCGTCGAGGCCGACACCACCCGGGTCCTGGTCACCGACGCGGACGGCGTGGTCGGCGTCATCGACGCCCGGGACGTCCTCGCGATCACCACGACCCGCCCCGAACCCGCCGCCGTCGAGGGCGGCGCCGTCGCCGACGTCGGCCTCGAGACCTACGAGTCCCAGAGCATCTGTGAGGGCTGTGGCTCCCTGAGCCGCGACCTCGTGGAGTTCAACGGCCAACTGCTCTGTCCCGCCTGTCGCCCCGACTGACCGGTCCCGACAGTAAGGTCTAACCCGCGGCCGCGGGTTGGGACCCCCAATGGGCGTCCCCACACTCGACGACCTCGACGCCACCGACCAGGTCGTCGCCACCCGCATCGACGTCAACAGCCCACTCACCGACCGCACCACCCTCGCCGACGACGCCCGGCTCCGCGCCCACCGGGACACCCTCGCCGAACTCGCCGCGGCCGACGCCCGCGTCGCCGTCCTCGCTCACCAGGGCCGCCCCGGCGGCGACGACTTCGCGGCCCTGGAGCCCCACGCCGACCGCCTCGACGACCTCCTCGACGCCCCGGTCGACTACTGTGATGCCGTCTGCAGCAGCGACGCCCGCCGCGCCATCCAGGGCCTCGCCCCCGGTGAGATCGTCGTCCTCGAGAACACGCGGTTCTACAGCGAGGAGTACATGGAGTTCACCCCCGAGCGCGCCGCCGACACCTACCTCGTCGACCGCCTCGCCCCCGCCTGTGACGCCTACGTCAACGACGCCTTCGCCGCCGCCCACCGCAGCCAACCCAGCCTCGTCGGCTTCCCCCACCGCCTCCCCAGCTACGCGGGCCGGGTCCTCGAACACGAACTCGCGGTCCTCGGCGACATCGACGGGACGCCCACGCCCCGGGTGTACGTCCTCGGCGGCGCGAAAGTCACCGACTCCATCGACGTCGCCGCCCACGTCCTCGAGGCCGGACTCGCCAACAGCGTGCTCACCACCGGCGTCCTCGCCAACGTCTTCCTGGCCGCCGGCGGCGTCGATCTCGGCCCCGCCACCCGTGACTATCTCGCCGCGAACGTCGACGCCGAGGACCGGGAGACGGCGGCCGACCTCCTCGATCGGTTCGGGGGTAGCATCGAACTCCCCGTCGACGTCGCGGTCGCCCGCGAGGACGCCCGCCTCGAACTCCCCGTCTCTGCGCTGCCGCCCGGCCCGGACGAACCCATCCAGGACATCGGCGCCGACACCGTCGCCGCCTACGCCGCCATCCTCAAGGACGCCGGCACCGCCATCCTCAACGGCCCCGCCGGCGTCGTCGAGGACGACCGGTTCACGCGCGGGACCCGGGAACTGTTCGACGCCGCCACGGCCGCCGGGTACAGCATCGTCGGCGGCGGCGACACCAGCGCCGCGATCGGTCGGTTCGGCATCGAGGGGTTCGACCACGTCAGCACCGGTGGTGGCGCCGCCCTCCGCCTGCTCAGCGGCGGCACGCTCCCGGCCGTCGAGGCGTTGACGTGACCCTCATCGAACCCGCGAGCAGCGAGGACCTCGACGAACTCGCGGACCTCTGGGTCGATCTGGTGGCGAGTCAGCGCGAGCACGGCACCCACCTCCAGGCGGCGCCGAACCGGACGGCCGCCCGCGACGTCCTCGGCCGGTACGTGACCGCGGGTGACGTCATCGTCGCCCGCGCCGACCGGATCGAGGGGTTCGTGATGTTCCACGTCCAGACCGGGTTGTACGAACAGGACCGCGAGCGCGGTGTCATCGACAACGTCTACGTGCGGCCCGCGGCCCGCGACCAGGGCCTGGGCTCGGCGCTGTTGACCGCGGCCGAGGACGCCCTCATCGAGGCCGGGGTCGACGTCCTCTCGATCTCCGTGCTGGCCGCCAACGACCGGGCGCGAACCCTCTACGAGCGCCATGGGTACGCGCCCCACCGCCTCGAGCTGGAACGACCGGTGGGAAGCGACAACGATTCAAGCCACCATCCTGAATAACCGGCTGCGCCAGGGGAGCTTGGGTGGTCCAAGCACCCGACTTGTAATCGGGAGTTCGTGGGTTCAAATCCCACCCCTGGCTTACTTAAAAAGGGTTCAAGTCCTTCTTGCGATTCGGGTATATGAAGGAACGTCGGCTTATCTATTCTGAGTCTTCTTCGTCGTACGCATAAATCAACCGGTTGATCACGTCGTCGAACGAATCCCCTGGATGCTCTTTGAGAATATTCAACCGTCGCCACGTCTCCTTATAAACCTCGATGTTCGTTTTCTCCCGATCGGAAGACATGGCGGTTCTATCAGACCCCGGCCAAGGAGGAACGTTAGCGATTGCGGATAAGATTCAATCTTGGAAAAGTTGGAACCAAAGAACCATGGTAACTACTAAATCACCTGATAGTAATGCAAACACAAGGAGAAATCGTCGATGAAAATATCACTCGGCTTGATAGTTAGTTACGTCGTTGGGATTCCCCTGGTTCTGCTGAGTCTGTTGCTAACTATCCAGACACCGCTCGGGCTGATACCACTCCTCGCCGGATTACTCATTATTCCGGTCATTCGACGACAGATCGCAAAACGTGCCGGGGTTGAGTTTTCCCGTGGAGCCGCTGCCGGTATTGGAACGATCGGCGTTATCGCAGGGATTGTCGTCTTAGTTTTGGTAGGATTATCCGGCGGGGGAGCCGGCGGGAGTGTTCCAGGAGCCGACGTATCGAATGTGACCATGACCGCCGAAGATGAATCGCCTCAAGACGCAAGCACCTCACTCCAAGTAGAATGGAACTCTCGTGCGCAATCGGCGGTTGATCCGGATCCGGATGACATTTCGATTTATAATCCAAATGAAGGACAGAAATTCGTCGTAGTACGGCTGAGAATCACGAATACAGGTGATGAACCACTTGATCTAACCCCCCGACTGTTCCGGCTTGCATCGAGCGGGGTTGAATATTCATACCAGGGTCTGGTTGGATCGGGGAACAGTCTTTCTGGAGTGACGTTAAATCCAGATGGAACACACTCAGCTTGGATAGCTTTCTCGGTCCCCGAGGACCTAACCGAAGCTCGGTTGATCGTAAATCAAGAGGTCTATTTCCAAAAGAACATATCCGTTTCGTTCACTCACAACACGGATATGCCGATCAATATGAGTGATTAAACCCATGCGACACACTCGGCGGAAGTTCCTCGCCCTTGGTATGGCGGGCGTGAGTGTTTTCGCGGGATGCTCGTCACGACCGGACGAAGAATCTGATCCGAATACGACTAGTACACCGACGACCACGCCGACTAACTCCCCAACAGAATTGTCAACGACTACTATAACAACAACGTCTGCTCCTACGGAAGTACGAACAACTACCGCATCGGAAAGCCCAACCGCAACTTTAACCGATACCTCAAATCCAACGGCGACATCGACGACATCCCCGACTGAAACACCAACTCCTACGCAAACTGAAACCCTGACTTCCACACCGACAGCGACCCCGACTCCAGAACCCCCAGATCAGCCAAAAATCAGAGAGGTACAAGATAACTTCGGACACACCTTTGAGGTGACCAACGATCATGATGAGCAATTCACTGTTGAAGAGGAGATTGTAGTTGATAACGATACTACTGTTGAGCTGTGCGTTACCGAAATCAACAAACAGAGTGATAACGAGATTCGTATGACTACTGGTTCGGACATACCCGGTCTGAACACCCAGATAGTCCGGAAGGATGGATACGCGATGATTGTTGGACGTGGGACATGAACAAAGGCTACTATTCCTCATCTTGGACATTCCAAATGTGGATAAGAAACCAAGATGACATCTACTATCATAATCGATCAAATGAAAGCGATTTCAGGGTCGTCGTTCGCTATGAGAATCTCAACTTAGCAGATTAATTTCCCTTGCCAACTTGCACGAGAGCCCACGAAAAACCTGTTCGGCGTGGGATTAGAGGGCCTCAATAGTTTCCTCTATCAGGTTGTTGAGGTCCTCCTTGTCTCCTACCCGATCCACGTTGTCGCCTGTCGGGACAGTCTCCTCGTGTATCCATTCGTCCCATTCCATCGCCGTCTTTGCCGCCTGCCGATAGTCGCCCTCGTTAAGCATCCCCCTGATTGATCGCTGAATAACCGAGTCCACCACGAGCGCCCGCCGGTCGAGATCGACGTTGGCCCGAACGTGCTCCCCGAGACGATTGAGGTCCTTGCTGATTTGCTGTTGACTAACGCCGTACCGCTCGGCGAGTTCCGTCTGATTCAACTCGTCGGGGTGACCCACTTCCCGAACCAGTTGTAGCAACTCGGCCCGCCGGTGGCTGTAATGCCATTCCGTCCGGGGCTTATCGGGAAATTCGAGATTCCCGTAGTCAGGTGGACTACTACCGTTACTACCGGGCATTACCTTCTGTTCGACTCGCCGATACTTGGGTATCCCGCCGGTGATGGCCCATGCGGTTCGTTGTGAGCGGGCGATCCATGGGGTCGATCATATCGGTGGAGGGGGTCCTCGGTGAACAACGATCGCATTCTGTCGAACGTGAGCCGGAATATCCCGATACTCTGCCACTCCACGGAACCGCCAGACAGTGACGTGCGGGCGGCCGTCCTCTGTTGGCTCTTTGAGGGCGGGAGAACAGGAACAGTACTGTCGTCCTGTCCCCCAATACAACGCGTGTTTCCAGAGGCCCGATACCTCGCCGTCCTCAACCGCTTCCTGTAAGTCCGACTCCCCCATGTCGGCAAGGTCCATCAGGCCCTGAATCGCTTTCCCGAGGTACTGCTGAACCGTGACTGTCCCGCCGTCGTCGTTGTGCATGAGCCACCGATCACCCCGTTTTCTCGCACCTCGTATGTCAAGGACACGTCCCGCCCCAAGATCGTCCCACTTCCCCGCTAGCGCTCCCTGGGGCATGAGCCACGACAGCCCGAACAGCACGACATGGAAATGTGGCAGCCCCGACTCAGTGAATTCAAGGACCGTCAGATTCTCCGGTCGGTGGCCCAACTGGTAGTCTGTCGCAAGCCACGACAGTAGCCGGTTCTTGTTCTCAGACAGCGATTCTAAGGCCGCCGTGAGACTGTTGTGGCGCTTGGGATCTACCGTGAGGGACAGGATGACCGCGTCGTGATAAGACTCTGCCGCCTGCCGTAGCGCGGTCCTGAACCGGTCCCGCGTGTTCCTCGCCCTCGCCCTGTCGTTGAACCGCGTTAGGTACGGGATGAGTAGGTAAGGGTTGCCCGTCGCCCGGACACGCTCTAGCACTTGGTATTTATCCGCCTGAATGTTCCGCTCCGTCGCCAGCTCCGCTAAGAGGTCCTCGCGGTAGTCGAGCCCACCGTGACTGTCGTCGAGAATCGTTCGCTTCGACAAGATACTCTTTGCCCGCCCCTTCGGATATGTCGGTTCCACCAATTCCACCGCGTCCTCGACGCTATCCGTCCCGCCTGTTCGCCTGGCGGCCCGACTACTAACGCCAGTATTCCCGCTACTCTCGCCGTTTGACAGTCCACCCTGCCGCCCTCCCGAGGTTTTACGATTTGCATACTGCTGACTCAAGTTAAACACGTCTAACGTCGGTTCGACCCACAGAATCCAGCTACGTCTCTCGGTTTTGAATAAATCATACCGATCGTAGAAACGTCGAGCCAATTGATAATCTGCATTAGCAGATCTGATCGACCCCTCACCGAAGATATCGGAAACGACCTTTGCTAATGGGACGCCATTGGCCTCATACCGGACGTATTTGAACAATTGAGTCTTATCAGCCTCGCGGTCGGTCCCTCTCCACGGAGCACTGAAAGGGGTATGAGGATCAGCGCCACTTTGACAGTAATTCGATCCTCGCCCGTTATGATACAGATTACCCTCTGATTGGGGTGCGCCTACATTCCGCATCGTAGAATCGGACTAAATCAGTCCTGTCTCTCGATCGCCTCAATTAATGCTTCAGCGTATTTGCTACAGTTGAGGTCTTCCCGCTCCGCCAGCCGTTCAAGGGCTTCGCGGTGGTTCTCAACCGCGTCAACCATCCGTCTCAGCCCCCTCTAGCGGTTCAACATCGACTAAGACATAGTCGCCTTGCTGTAGCCCGTGCTTCCGCCGAATTTCTACCGGGATTGAGATCCGGCCATTGTTTTGCACTTTCGCCGGGGCTTCACTCATATTCGGCAAATGCGGGGGGCCGGGCATTTTTACCCCGTCACGATTGAACGTGACGCACAATATGGCACATCAGAAAGAGGTCGTTTTGACTGATACCCAGCGCAGGTATCTTAGCGGTGAAAAGGATGTATCTCCAACCAATGCCCGGAATAAAGATAGCTCCATCCGTGAGAACAGTTATGGTGCTGTTTTCGATCTAGCGCACTTGTACCGTCACGGGGAAGACAAGCATTTCAGCCACTTTGCCGAAGGGTGGGAGCCGAAAGAGGAAGATCCCATTTCTCGCTGGAAATTCGGCCCCTCAATGCGGTATAATCGGGTCTTCGGGGCTGAGGGAAGTGCTTGGGAAGGTGAAAAATTGGCCCCTGGGGAAGGAAACCCGGATACCACTTCGACTATGAGACTTTGGTCCGAACAATATGCAGAACCGGAGTACGACAAGGCCAACCCTGAAACTCAAGAGGCTTTGATCGATGCTGTGGCTTTCATTTGCCGAGCCGCTGATACGGGGGAATTGAAGATTAGTGAGGTTCTCGAAATTGGTGCCGATCGATATTTGAAGAATCGCCCGGACCCACATACCACCAAAGAGAAACCAGAATCCCCTTTGGAGAAAGCAGAGTCGGAACAATTGAACCGGGGGAGCCCCCACCGGTTGGGGATTGATGTTACACTAAACTTGGTCCTCAAAGATACCGGGGAACCGTAGTCACCCGTCGGTGAGTCGTTCCAGTAGGGTGGCTTTTGCTTGGGGATCTTCGAGAGCGTCCCCGAGAGCGTCGATCAGTTCCGCGGATTCAACGTCGTCGGGATCGATTTGCCGGTAGTCCTCTTTCATGTCGTCGTCTATCTGTTCCTCAACTTCCGCGGCCGTTTCCTGATCTATTGCAAAGCCACACCGCATACAGAAAGCGGCGTCCGGTTCGTTCAATTCCTGACACCGGGCACACTCGACCACGTCGGGCTGTTGTTCGTCCTCGTCGGGTTCGTACAGCCCGTGCATCTGATCATAGGCGTTGTCGATGTCACGACCCGAGAGATGGACGTAGCGGGCTGGCACGTCCGATCCTTGCACCCAACCGAACCATTCACACAGTTGTGCCTCTTTCAGCTCTGTGGCGAGATGTGACGCCCGGGAATGACGGTAGTGGTGTGGGTTCGACGGCTTGTCGATCCCGGCCCGTTCCATGTTCTTCTTGAGAATCTTTTCACGGATGTACCGGTAACCAAGTTGATCGTCTGGGTCCCCCTGCTGGATCTTGCACCACAGTGGGGCGTCCTTCTCGGGGTTCGGGTGCTTGTTGAGCCAATTGTTCAGGTGTGGAACAGACTCGACAAGCGGAAGCCGGCGCGCCCCGGTCTTGCCGTCGATCACGACCTTCTTGCCGTGCTTGCGGTCCTCGATGTCCCCCACAGTGAGGTCGATCAATTCGCCGATTCGTGCGCCAGTCTCGTAGAGCAGGGAAATTAGAGCCTTGTCCCGGGGGTTCTTCGCGGCGTCTATTTGTGCCTCGATGTCGTCTTTCGTGAGCAGGTCCTTCGGGAGCGTGGCACCGTTACCGTTCGGCGGATTCATCGTTATCCAGGCAACTTCAGTCGGTACGTCGCCATCGTCGGTCGGATTCATCCACTTCCAGAACGACCGAATCACGTTCTTGTAGGTGTAAACGGTTTCTTCGGTGTAGTCCCGGGAATGGATCCACTCGACGAGGTTTTTCACAGCGTCCTTGTCCATCTCGTCGAAGGGTTCATCGACGTGTTCGGCCATGATCTTCAACCGGGACAGGTTCCTCGACAGCGTCGCGTCAGTCAACCCGTTGAGGGTTTGGTCGCGTTGGTACTCACGGATTAGTTCCTTGTTCCGGTCGCGAATTTCGTCTGACGCTTGGATGTTTTCCGACGTGTCGGTGACTTTGCTCTCGAAGTCGGCTGTTGGCATGGGTGATACTCACACGCTAGGACGAAAAAGGTTTTGAACCCTCTTTCTATAAGCCCACCCCTGGCTAATCGGCTCTTGGTCACAGCCACGCCCGTGCTGTGACCGTGGGTCATCCCCCGTTCAACGACGATGGAACGCGGTCCGACCCGGGCGGAACTGGTGGCGGCCCACGATTCTTGATGGCCGTCCATGACACGTCGGGTGGCCACGGCACCCGATCTGTGTACGGGCCAGGCCTCATCGGATGACACAACTGCGAGATTCCGTGACCCCCGTTCACTGGCGGTCCACTCCCGGAGAGACAGCGATCGTGGCACTCCAGGAATCTCCAACGACCCCGGCCCCCGCCGGGATTCGATCAGCCGGCCTCGCCCCACGATGGATGGTCTGGTGCCGTCATCGGGACCAGCTACTGGAGCATCGAGGACTTCATCCACCCCAGCGGTCGGCCTCCCTCGGCAGCGACCGGTGTCACACGAAGACCTGATTCAGGAGGTCTCTGACCGCTTCGGTCACCTCCTCGGTCTCATCCAAGGTGCCGCTCAATCCGTACAGCGGGGCGGTGGCCTCCGCCTCGGCGGTCGTCGCCCGGGCTTCGTCGACGGCCACCTCGAGGTCCGACAGGAACTCCTCGACGACGGGGGCGTGCTGGGCCATCACGGAGAGATGCATGCCCCGCGGCTCCTGGATGCGTTCGATCTCCCAGTCGCGATCGGCCAGTTCTCGCTGGACCGTCCAGCCGCTGACCGCTGGCGTCCTCGACTCGATCGCGAGCAGGCTCATGTCGGGATCGCCGACGATCCCGAGGTCCTCGTGGTCGGCCACGAAGGCGGCGATCGCTTCGGTCGCGTCCATCGTATCGCCGACGAGTGCGGTGTATCCATCCCGGCCGAGGAACTGCATGATCGCCCACGCGGCCGCGATCGGGCCGGCGGGCCGGGTGCCCTGCACGTTGGGGGCGGCGTAGATGCCGCCGGGCCACCCGTCGAAGGCGTAGTACTGGTGTCGTCGCAGCTCCCGATCGCGGTACAGGATCGTGGAGACGCCCTTGGCGGTGTACCCGTACTTGTGGGGGTCGACCGACATCGACGTGACGCCGTCGACGCGGAAATCGAACGGTGGTACCGCTCGCCCGGTCGCCGGGAGGAACGGGAGGACGAACCCGCCGATACAGGCGTCCACGTGACACGGGATGTCCCGTTCGGCCGCGAGTTCCGCGATGGGTTCGATGGGGTCGATCACTCCGTGTGGGTATGAGGGTGCCGACGCGACGACCAGGGCCGTGCGCTCGGAGAGGGCCTCGCGGATCGCCGCTGGGTCGGCCCGCCACCCGTCGTCGGTGGCGGTTCGGATGGACTCGACGCCCAGGTAGTGGCCGGCCTTATCCCAGGCGGGGTGGGCGGTCTCCGGCACCACCATCGCGGGGTCGGTGATGCCCGCGACCTCGCGGGCGCGTTCCCGGGCGGCATACACCGCACAGATGATGCTCTCTGTCCCGCCGGAGGTGACGTTGCCAACGGCGTCTGGGGCGTGCATCATGTCGGCGACCATCCCGACCACGTCGTTTTCGAAGGAGAGGATGCTGGGGAAGGCAAGGGGATTGAGTGCGTTCTCGTCGGCGAACTCGACGTAGGCCTCGTCACGGAGCGACTCGACGTCGGCGCCCGCGGAGTACACCAAACTCCACGTCCGCCCGGATTCCCAGTCGGTGTCGCCGTGCCGGCGGCGCTGCATCTCATCGAGGAGGGCCTCGCGGTCGCGGCCGGACTCGGGGAGTCCCATGGTCGAGGTCCCGGCCACCGCACCATAACTGTTCACGCCCCCACGGTTATGCGACCCCCTCACGAATCGGTTCCCGATGACACGCTGGAATCGACGTCCGGGTCCCGCGGAGGAGCGCTCTCGCCCACGGCGGGGAGTGCCGACCCCGATAGGGCTCCGGACTGGGGGATCGCGGTGCGAGTGACCGACGGGGTCGTCGAGGTGCTCGAGCAATGCGGGATGACGGTCGTCTTCGGCCTCCCGTGCGAGCAACTCGAGGCCTACTATGCGAGTCTCGCGGACAGCGACCTCCGCCACGTGCTGGGGCGGAGCGAGGCCGGCGCCGCGATCATGGCCGACGGTTACGCACGAAAAGCCAGGCAGGCAGCGGTCGTCGACGGCGTCGGCGGACCGGGGGCGACGAACACCGCCATCGGCCTCATCGAGGCCCACGGCGCGTCCAGCCCGGTCGTCGCGCTCACCGGCGACAACGCCCGGGCCTTCCGGGCGAACGAGGCGATACAGGACGCGGACAACGCCGCCATCCTCGACCCCTTCGTCTCCTCGAGTGCCGATCCCGACTCGCCGGCACGGCTCATCGACGCCGTGACCGACGCCGTCCGGGAGAGCGTCACCGGCGTCCCCGGGCCGACCCACCTGAATCTCCCCGAGGATCTCCTCGACGAGGAACTCGACACCCTCGACGCCGGTGCGCTGGACTGTACCTACCCACGCGACAGACCCACCCCGAGTGCGGACCGGGTCGATGCCGCCGTCGACGTCCTGCAGGGCGCCGAACGCCCCATCATCGTCGCGGGAGAGGGTGCCGTCCGCTCGGGCGCGTTCGACGCCATCGACGACCTCGCTTCGACGGCGGACATCCCCGTGGTCACGTCGATGAACGCGAAGGGTATCGTCGCCGAGACCGAACCCTACGCACTGGGCGTGGCGGGTCGCTGGGGATACAGCCAGCCGGCCAACGACGCCCTCGAGGCGGCCGACGCCGTCCTCGCCCTCGGCGCCCGCCTGGGTGAGCTGACGACAAACCGTTGGCGAGCGATCGACCCGGCGGCGACCATCGTCCAGGTGGACCTCGATCCCCACTGGCTCGGGCGGACCTACGACGTCGCGGTCCCGATGCTCGCGGACGTCCGCGCCGCGGTCGACGCGATCGTCGACGCGACCGATGCGTCGACCTGGCCCGATCGGTCCGACGACCTCGCGGCCCTCGCCGACGGGTACGACCGGTGGCGCGCCGACCTCCAAGCGGCCTTCACCGCCGAGGCGGCGCCGGTGGCACCGGAACGCATCATCCACGAACTCCAATCCACGCTCCCGGAACGCAGCGTCCTGGTCTCAGCGACGAGCTTCCCCGGGTTCTTCAGCGCCGCCTACTACGAGGTGCCCCGGCCCGGCGTGCGGTACGTCCAGTCCCGGGGCAGCGACGGCATCAACTACGCGCTGCCCCAGGGCCTGGGCATCCAGCTCGCCACGCCAGACGAGCCAGTGGCGGTCGTGACCGGTGACGGCGGCATCGGCTACCACATCGCCGAATTGGAGACCGCCGCACGCGAGGACATCCCCATCACGGTCGTCGTGTTCAACAACCAGTCTCTGCGCTCCTCGAAACTGAGCCAGATCGGCGGATACAACGTCGACGTCTCGACGGACTTCAACCCCGCAACGGACTACGCGACCGTCGCCGAGGGCTTCGGGTGCGAGGGAAACCGGATCGAGGACCCGGCGGAACTCACAACCCAGCTCCCGCAGGCCATCGAGTCCGATTCCCCGGTCCTCCTGGACGTGCAGGTAGACCCCCACGCTACCCCGCCACTCCAGCTACTCTGAGGCTGCCCGCTCCCGGAGCGATGCCGAGGGGGCATAGATAGCCGCCTCCGTGGCGGCGTGGCGTGCCTCCAGTACGTCGAGAAGAGCTGCCGCGCCGAACATCGACTCCAGATCGAACGGGCCGAGGTCACCGCCGCTGCCGCGTCTGAGTATCTCGTCGATGCCCGCGCGGTCGGTGATTCCGTCCGCGACCATCGCGTGTGCCTCGTTGACGAGCGCGGCGACGATGGGGGTGATCGCAGCCGTGTCGGCACCGTCGCGGACGACCGCCTCCCCCGCGGTCCACGTGAAGAACCCCTCGCCGGTCTTCTTGCCGAGTCGCCCCGCCTCGACCATGGTCTCCATGTCCGCCCGGACGGACGGTGGCGGCGCGAACCGGGCGCCGTACTCGACGGCGAGGTTGTCGACCGTCGCCAGATGCACGTCGATCCCGATCGAGTCGATGAGCGCGATCGGGCCGACGTCGAAGCCGACGGCCCGGGCGGCCGACTCAATCGCGTCCGGCGAGGACCGCGTGAGCTCCCACGTCCCGGCACACTTGACGGCGGCCGATAGGCGGCTCAACCCGTTCCCGCGGCGTTCCCGATCGAGGACGATCGACCAGTGATCGATTGCGGTGGCGACGGCCTCCGCCCGCCTGAGGCTCGCTGCCGACGCCCGGTCCCCCGCGATCTCGACGAGGTCACGCTCCATCGGCGGATTCGCAAAGTGGAACAGGACCAGTCGCTCCGGGTGTGCCATGCCGTCGGCGATCTCGCGGGCCGTCAGCGACGAGGTGTTCGTCCCGATGACCGACTCGGGTGAGGTGGCGGCCTCCAGCGCCTGGACGACCTGCCGTTTGCTGTCGAGGTCTTCGGTGACGGCTTCAAGACAGAACGCCTCGGCGCCGAGACGCGCCTCCGGGATGCTCGAGGCATACGAGAGCCGCTCGAGGAGGTCGGCGTCCGGCCGGTACCCCGCACTCTCCAGGTCGGGTCCCACGTTCGTCCGATGGTACGCTCGACAGGCCGCGAGGGCGTCCCCGTCGACGTCGATGACCGCAACGTCCTCGCCGGCACAGGCCAGCAGCCCAGCGAGTTGTCGCCCCATCAACCCGGCCCCGACGACGGCGGCCGACGCGGCACTCACTCCTCTACCTCCGGCGCGGTCGACCCGCGGGATGGTGGATCCCCGCCGTCGGCCTCGAGGGTCTCGAGGTCCGCCAACCGGTCCTCGACGGCGACCCCACGAGCCTGCAGGTAGCGGGTCCGGACGAGGTAGTACAGTCCGCCGACGATCATCGCCCCGGCCCACACCGCGAACATCTCGGTGGACTCGACGGCGAGGAGCGCGAACAAGACCGCGTTCAGGAGGACGGCCGCGACGGCCACGGCCAGCAGGGTTCGGGGCGGGAGGGTGAACGCCGCCTGCCGATATCTCGCGGGCCGAGTACGGGCGAACTTGACCGCCGCGACCATCACCGGCGCGACCAGGAAGATGCCACCGAACCCAAGGAGTGAGCCGAGCAGCTCAAGCGGGAGCGGACTCACGAGAGCTGCCAGCGAGATAACATAGATGGCGGTGAGTCCCCAGTGCGGCGTCCCGAATCGCGTGTTCACCCGGCCCAGCACCTCGGGGAAGAGACCGTCCTCGGCGAGTGCCAGGAGGTACTTCGGCGCGATGATGAACACGCCGTTCATCGTGGTCGCGATCGCGAACAGCGCCCCACCGACGACGAAAAACGAGGCGACCGGCCCGGAGAGGACCGCCCGCGCGGGGACCGTCAGGGTCTGTCCGGCGACCGACTCCCAGCCCACGGTGCCGACGGCGACGAACCCCGTCAGGACGTACAGGACCGCGACGAGAGGGATGCTCACCGCGAACGACCGCGGGATCGTGGTGGCGGCTTCGGTGAGTTCGCCACCGATGTCCACGACGAAGTTCGCTCCGAGACAGACGAAGTACAGGATCGCTGCCCCGGTCAGGACGCTGCCGACGCCCGTCGGGAACAGCTCCTGGAGGTTCACGGGGTCGACGGCGGGGATCCCGAAGACGATGAACGACCCGAGGCTCACCACGAGGCTCAGGAACATCAGCGTCTGGACGCGGGCGGCCACCTTGATGCCGAGGAGGTTGACGAGGAAGAAAACGGTCAACGCGACGACACCAACCGGGACCACCGGGACCTCGATGAGGTCGGCCGCGTACTGTCCGAAGCTCAACGCATACAACGGGAGGCCACCTCCAAGCATGCTGATCGCGAGCCCCCACGCGGAGAGGAAACCGACCGCAGGCGACCAGAGGCGGCTCGGATAACGATAGTTGCCGCCCGTCGTCGGGTACGCCGAGCCCAACACCGCCGTCGGTAACAGGCCCAGTGCCACGACACCGAAGGCGATCACGTAGGAGATGAACACCGCCGTCCCGGCGATGTCGGTCGCGACGCCGGTCAGGCTGAACAACCCGGCACCGATGATCAGCCCGACCTCGAGCGATACCGCCTCCAGCAGGGAGACGTTCTGCCGTAACCCGGCGTCCGAACTCATCGTGGGCGCGGCGACCGTGACCGGCGGCATCGGTCCTGGCGAGGAGCTCCCCGGGATCGACGGGCACTCCCAGCCGCGGTGGTTTTCATGAGTGTTTCAGCTCGCGTGGGTCAGCGATGGGGGTGTGGGCCCGGCACGAATCCGCTCCCTGCACACGCTCGTCGACGGGACTGCAGGCATGACTTCGGCTCGGCCTTCCTCGTCGGAGTACAAAAGTGTACGCGCGAGCAACGCCGCGTTCATCGAGGTGCTCCAAGCGACCGTCGCGCTGGGCGACGAGAGAACGCCCGGAGCTGTCGACCACGATGGCGGCGTCGATCGCCGTCGTCGTCGGCGCCTCCGCCATTCCGATTGTTCAGTTCGCGGGACCGGTGAATCGGGTTCGAACCGCGACCGGGCGATGACCCAACGACGGGTGTTGGGCTGGCTGCCGTCACCCGTCTCCAGTGGTTCGCTCGGTCCAGGCGATGCAGGGAAGTGTCGGCGGCCACTACATGACATAATGACAGAATCCGACACTCCCCAACTGGTGCGCCGGGTCACGGGGCGGGACGAACTCGAGGAGCTCCTCGCCGAGGAACCGCTGGTGTTGGCCGAGTTCTACACCCGGTCCTGTCCGAAGTGTGCCGCCCAGGAGCCGGTGCTGGGCGTCATCGCCCGCGAGTTCGAGGGCGTCGTCGCGATGGTCGACCCCGGTGAGGGCATGGGGTTGTTCCGGGAGTACGGCATCCAGAGCACCCCGGGGTTCGTCCGGTTCGTGGACGGGGAGCCGGTCGGGACCCTGGCCGAGGGGTTCGTCCCCGGGGAGCGGCTGCTGGCGTTCGCCCGCGGCGACCTCGATCGGTGACCGACCCCGCCGCTCGGGCGATACTGTAAGAACTATACACCTGCTCGGACACGAGCGTTAACTAATGGTAGAGCACACCCGAACGCTCGATTTCAAGATCGCGTTCTCCATCGGGTTGGGGACGATGATCGCGGCCGGGATCTTCTCGCTGTCCGGCGTCGCCGTCGCCCGCGTCGGGTCGAGTGCGGTGATCTCCTTTGTCATCGCCGCCGTCGTCGCCGGCATCACCGCCGCCTCATACTCTGAGTTCGCGTCGATCTACTCCGAGAACGGCGGCGGCTACCTGTTCAGCAGCCGCACCTTCGACATCGACGCCAGCAAGTGGCTGGACCGCGTCGTGTTCTTCGTCGGCGCCTCCCTGTTCCTGGGATACACCGGCACCACCGCGTTCTACCTCGCGACGATGGACCACTGGTTCTTCCGGTTCATCATCCCCGCCTCCCTCCCATTACCTGACGGCAGCATCGGCATCCTGGCGGCGGTGCTGCTCGGGACCCTGAACGCCCGCGGCACCGAGGAGAGCGGGTTGTTCCAGCTGCTGGTGACGAGCGCGAAGGTCGCGGTGCTGTTGGTGTTCATCGCCGGGGTCGTCGGCGCCGTCGGTCCGGGGGCGGCTGCCACGACGTTCGCCGGAAATTTCCAGGTCGAGGCCATCAACATCCTCACCGTCGCCTCCCTGGCGTTCATCACGTTCTTCGGGTTCTCCGCGATCGCGGCCAGCGCCGGCGAGATCATCGACCCCCGGAAGACGGTGCCGCTCGCGATCGGGACCAGCATCATCACCGTCACCATCCTCTACACCCTGGTCATCATCGCGATGGTCAACTCCCCGGTCCCCGCCGAGATCATCGCCCAGGAGGGCGAGACTGCGATGGGTCGCGTCGCCTCCGCCGCCCTGGGTCCGATCGGGTTCTGGCTCATCGTCGCCGGCGCCATCTTCAGCATGGTGAGCGCCTCGAACGCCAGCGTCCTCGCTGCCAGCGGCATCGGCTCCCTGATGGGGCGGCAGGGTCACGCACCCCGCCGGTTCGCCCGCATCCACCGCGAGTACGGTACCCCGTTCTGGAGCGTGACCACCGTCACCGCCACCATCGTCGCGATGATCTTCCTGTTCATCACGCTGTTCCCCGTTCACGGCGGCCTGCTGGACGTCACCATCACCATCCCCGTCCCCGGAATCGCCGACCCCGTGTTCGCGGGCCTGGGCCTCACCACCCTCACCGGCTTCGCGACCCTGAACCTCCTGGTGCCGCTGTCCCTGGTGAACCTCGCGTTGATCTACAGTCGCCGCAACCACGACATCGACCGCCCGCTGCGGGTGCCACTCGTCCCGCTGATCCCCGTGCTCGGCGTCGTCGCCAACCTCGCCTTGGTGTACAACCTGCCGGTCGCCGGCGTGGTCGCCGGCATCGCCCTCACCCTCGGATTGCTCGCCGTGTACTTCCTCTGGGGTGGAGGCCCCCGGATCGAGGAGCTGTACGAGGAGGTCGTGCCCGCCCCCACCGAACCGACCGGCACCGCCGAACCGACGGGTGGCGACGGCACCTACCGGGTGCTGGTCCCGGTCGCCCGCCCCGACCGCGCCCTGAGCCACGCGCGGTTGGCGGCGGCCGTTGCCAAGGCCCGGTCGGACAACCCGCTCGTCCAGATCCTCAACGTCACCCGCGTCCCCGAGCAGACCCCCGGCGAGATGGCCGCCGAGGAGGCCCGGGAGAACGTCGCCGCCATCGAGGACGCCCTGGCGGCCAACGGGATCGACGTCGAGTACGTCGTGGAAGGCCACACCTGTCGGGACATCGCCTTCGACATCCTCGACACCGCCCGCGACGACGAGGCCGACCTCATCCTCATGGGCTACCCCGAGGAACACCCCGACGTCACCGAATCCGTGGAGTACGACGCCCCGTGTGATGTCCTGTTCGTCAGCGGGTTCCCCGAGGACGCCGACCTCGGCGCCGTCACGGTCGGCGTCGGCGGCGGCCCCCACCACCTCGCCGCCCTCCCGCTGGTCAACGCCTTCGCCGAGCAGGGGGCGGCGATCCACCTCGTGGACGTCCACACCGGCAACGGCATGCCCGAGGACCCCGGGAAGACCCTGCGGCGGCTGACCGACACCGAGACCGCGACGGTGCACAACGTCCACTCGGGCAGCATCGCCGAGGGCCTGGTCTCGACGGCCGCCGAGAACGGCGGCCTGCTCATCATCGGCGCGTCCCGCACCCGCCGGTTGCGGCAGTGGATCTTCGGGAGCACCCCCGACCGCGTCGTCAACCTCGCCGACGCCGCCGACGTCCCGGTGATCGTCTACGCCAGCTCCGTCGGGTTGACCGGCCGCGTCGAGGACTGGGTGTTCCCGATCTACCGGTACTTCCGCAAACGGATCAACCGCGGCAGCGGCGGCGTCGGCATCCCCACCGAGCAGTAGTCGAGTACCACCGGGTTCAAGGGACCGCACGCGCTGACGTCGGCTGTGACCGACCGCGCACACGTCTACATCACCGGCCACGTCCAGGGCGTCGGCTTCCGGGCGAGCACCCGCCGCGAGGCGGCCGCGACCGGCGTCGACGGCTGGGTGCAGAACCTCCCGGACGGCCGCGTGGAAGCCGTCTTCGAGGGACCGCCGGACGCCGTCGAGGCGCTGGTCGCGTGGTGTCGGGACGGCCCCCAGACCGCCGCCGTCGAGGACATCACCGTCCAGGACGAGGCCCCAGCGGGCCTCGAGGGATTCGAGATCAAGCGGTGACCGAGCGCTCGAGGCGTGGGTTTACGGCGGGGCCCGTCGAACGCATCCGCATGTCCACTCCCGACCCCACCACGTCCCCGGGGTGTCGACCGTGATCACCGGCCAGGAGGTCGCGGTCCTCGACCGGAACGCCGCCGCCCTCGGTGTCGACACCCGCGTCCTCATGGAATCCAGTGGCAACGCGGTCGCCACCGTCGTCGACGACCTCGCCGGGGACGACGCCGAGATCCTGATCGTCGCCGGCCGTGGCAACAACGGCGGCGACGGGTTCGCCGCCGCACGGTACCTCGGAGCGCATGCGGTGCGGGTCTGCCTGCTCGGCCGCCCCGAGACCATCACCACCGCGGCCGCCACCAGCACCTACCGCACGCTCGTCGACAGCGAGGTCGGCGTCGAATCCATCGTCGACACGACGGACTTCGAAGTTGGGGACCCCGACATCGTCGTCGACGCGATGCTGGGCACCGGCGTCACCGGGGCGCTCCGCGACCCCGAGCGCACGGTCGCCACCCGCATCAACGAGTCGGCCGCCACCGTCGTCGCCGTCGACACCCCCTCCGGGATCGACGTCGACACCGGCACCGCCGACGGTGTGGCCGTCGACGCCGACCGCGTCGTCACCTTCCACGACATGAAACCCGGTCTCGCCGACCGCGACGACGTCACCGTCGCCGACATCGGCATCCCCGACGCCGCCGAACGGTTCGTCGGCCCCGGTGACCGGTTGCGGCTCTCCCGGAATCCCCAGGCCCACAAGGGGGACTTCGGCCGCGTCCTCGTCGTGGGCGGCGGCCCCTACACGGGGGCGCCCGCGTTGACCGCCCAGGCAGCGCTCCGCGCCGGCGCCGACCTCGCCACCGTCTACACCCCGGCGCGGGCCGCCGACACCGTCGCGGGGTACTCCGAGAACCTCATCGTCCGCCCCCTCGACGGTGACCACCTCACGCCCGACCACGTCGACGCCATCGCCGCCGCGGCCGGCGACCAGGACGTCCTCGTCGTCGGCCCCGGCCTCGGCGACGCAGACCCCACACAGGCCGCCGTCGCCGACCTGCTCGCGGCCTACGACGGCACCGCCGTCGTCGACGCCGACGCCCTCCAGGTCGTCCCCCGCACCGACACCGACGCCACCCTCATCTGCACGCCCCACCAGGGGGAACTCGCCGCGATGGGCGGCCCCCAGGAACCCGAGTGGACCGCCCGCGCCACCGCCGTCGAAGCCTACGCCGACACCCTCGAGCACGTCCTCCTCGTGAAAGGTGCCTACGACGTCATCAGCGACGGCACCACCACGCGGGTCAACCGCACCGGGAACCCCGGGATGACCGTCGGCGGCACCGGTGACGTCCTCGCCGGCGTCACCGCCGCCCTCGCTGCCACGCTCGACCCCGTCGACGCCGCCGCCCTCGCCGCCTGGGCGAACGGCGACGCCGGCGACGCCGCCGTCGACGCGAGCGGGTACGGCCTCGTCGCCACCGACCTCCTCCCCCGCCTCCCTCCGGCATTGTGGGGTGATGCGGATGCCTGAGGACGACCCCCTCACCCACACCACCGACGCGGGGGACGTCCAGATGGTCGACGTCGGCGACAAGCCGACGACCAAGCGCCGCGCCGTCGCCCGGGGCCACCTCCAGCTCCAACCCGGGACGATCGAGGCCGTCCGCGCCGACGACATCGGGAAAGGCGACGTCCTCGCCACGGTCCGGATCGGCGCCGTCCAGGCGGTCAAACACACCTGGGAGACGATCCCGATGTGCCACCAGATACCCATCACGAACGTCGACACCACCATCGACGTCGCCGACGATCACCTCACCCTCACCGTCGCCGTCGAGACCACCGGCCAGACCGGGTGCGAGATGGAGGCCCTCCAGGGGGTCACCACCGGCCTGAACACCGCCTGGGACATGGTCAAGGCCGCCGAGAAGACCGCCGACGGCACCTACCCAGACACCGCCATCCAGGACGTCCGTGTCGTCGAGAAACAGGTGACCGCCCCGGACTGACCCCTCACTCGAAGACGTCGCCCAACGCGTCCGCCACGGTGGACCGGGTGGCCGACGGGAACGCCTGGACCTCCACCTCGAGGGCGTCGGCCAACACCGCCGCGACGCCCTCGGCGAGGAACGGTGGCACGTCACTCGCCGCCGGGTCGACCAACGGGTCCTCGACCGGGTCGTCGAGCGCCTCCCGGATCGTCGGCCACCACTCCTCGATCGCTCCGTCGTCGAGGGTCGCCCACGGTGCGACCGACGGATCGGCGACCCGGGCCACCAGCCGCTCGCCCGCCGCCGCCTCCAGCAGGTCCTGCCACCAGAACACCCGCGCACCGTCCGGGAACTCGCCCCGAACCCACGCCCGCCCGTACTGGCGGGCCGCCGCCGCGGCCAGCGCCGTCGTCCAGTCCGACTCGCCACTCGTGAACACCAGCTCCACCCGGTCGGGGGCGAGACACACGCCCATCGCCCCACCGAAGTCCGTCGCGACGACCTCGTCGTCGCTCCACCCCAGCGCCACCGCCACCGACCGCTCGGTGGGGAGCTGCCGCTCGCAGGCGTCGAACACTCGCTCGACGGTCGCCCGCGCCGCCGCGAGATCGCCCTGGGTCGGGTTCAGGTCGTAGGGCACCACCGACCCTGCCCGGGCCACCCCCAAAAATCAGGCGGTGAGCTCGGTCGCCTTCGACCGGGTCTGCTCGACGACCGCCGGCCGCGCCTCGAAGTCGATGACCACCTCGTCGTCCTGGTAGTCGACGTCCCGGACGTGGGCGTTCTCGTGGACCCAGGACACCACGCTCATCGTCTCCTCGGTCATCGGCAACACCAGGCGCTCCCGCTCCCGGTCCGGGAGCGCCTCACCGATCCGGCGCCGCAACGCCTCGAGGTTCGTCTCCTCCCGGGCGCTGACCGCGACCGGATCGGGCGCCAGCGCCGACAGCGCCTCCCGCTTCTCCGCGAGGGCCTCCGCCGAGACCTCGTCGGCCTTGTTCAACACGGTCACGATCGGCGCCTCGTTGCGCTCGTAGAGGGTGTCGTGACTTGTCACGAGCTTCTCCCGGATCGCCGCCACCGGTTCGCTCGCGTCCACGACCAACAACACCAGGTCGGCCCGGTACACCGACCCCAGCGTCGACCGGAACGACTCCACCAACCAGTGGGGGAGATCCGCGATGAACCCGACCGTGTCCGTCAACAACACCTCCCGGTCGTCCATCGCCATCCGACGAGTGGTCGTCCCCAGCGTCGTGAACAACCGGTCCTCGGACTCGGCGGTCGGCTCCAGGTCGGGGTGGCGGTCATCGTTCTCGTCGATCGAGAGGTCCGCGGCCAACGCCCGCATCAACGTCGACTTCCCGGCGTTGGTGTACCCGGCCAACGCCACGAGATCGAACCCCGATGACCGGCGCTGGTCGCGGCGCTGCTGTTCGTCCCGCTCGATCGCGTCCAGCTCGTCCTGGATCCGACTGATCTGGGTCTTGATGTCCTGCTCGCGGCTCTCGTCGTACTCCCCCAACCCCATGAACCCGGGGCGCTCGTCCCGTCGCGCGAGGCTCGTCTTCGCCTCGGCGCGGGGCAACTCGTAGCGCAGCTCCGCCAACTCGACCTGGAGTTGGGCCTTCTTGGTCTGGGCGCGTTGTCCGAAGATGTCAAGCACCAGCCGGTACCGGTCCTTGACCACGACGCCGTCCGGTAACCGGTTGCCCAGGTTGTACGTCTGGTAGGGCCCCAGTCGGTTGTCGAAGACGACGGTGGTCGCGTCGGTCGCCTCGACGACCGATCGGAGCTCCGTGACCTTGCCCTCGCCGAGGTGCAGCGCCGCGTCCTCGTCCCTGGTCTGGGTCACCACGCCACCGATGTCGTAGCCGGCGGCGGCGACCAGCGACTCGATCTCGGTGGTCTCGGCCGTCCCGGCGTCGACGCGCTTGGCCACGACGGCGGTGTCGGTGTCGCCTGCCACGTAGACTCTGCTACGGGCCGACACCACTTAAACGCGTGGCGGCCCACAAGACCTTTGAACGGGTGGTGCCCTCTTTGCCTCCATGGCTGAACTGGACTTCACGTCTCTGGGCATCGAATTGGGGACCGGCGCCGTCATCGGCGCCGTCATCGGCTTCGCCGCCAAGAAGGTCGCGAAACTCATCGCGGTCATCATCGGCATCGAACTCGCGTTGTTCAAGTTCCTCGAATCCAGGGGCATCCTCACCGTCGACTGGGAGCAACTCTCCGCGGGCCTCCTCGGTGCCGCCGAGGCCGGGACCGGCGCCACCCCACCGTCCTGGATCAACACCATCCTCTCGACGCTCTCGATCTCCGCGGGCTTCACCGGCGGCTTCCTCCTCGGGTTCAAGAAGGGGTGACCGCCGCCGTCACCGCGTCCCGATCTCGTCCTCGTCCCGGATGATCCGGGTGTCGGCCTCGCCGCTTGACACCTCGTTCACCAGTTCGTAGAAGTCGTTTTGCATCCCCGCCGGGAACGTCAACACGCCGACCCAGGAGCCGTCGGCCTGCCACTCCTCCCGTTCGAGGTCGCCGAACTCCCGGACCTTCGCCTGGCCGCTGCCGGCGTACTCCGCGGGGAGCTGCACCGCGATGGTCACCTCCTCGAACCGGATCGGCAACACCGGCCGCAACGCGTCGAGGGCGTCGTCGACCTGGCTCTCGACGGGCTCCATGGGGTCGACGCTGAAATCGGCCTGCTCGAGTGCGCGCTCGATGCGTTCGGGCGGGTGCGGTGCGTCGTCCTGTTGGGGGTTGACCGCGTTCCGGGCGATGGTGTCGATGAGCTGGCGATGCTTCTGCTCTTGCATCTCCCGGCGTTGCTCGGCGGTGATCTGGATCTCCCCGCGTTTGATCACCTCGGGGATGATCTCCAGAGGGTCGGTCGTGCCGAACACCTCCTCGAGGTCGTTCTCGGCCGGTCGGTCACCCCGCGACGCGTCCTCGAAGACGTCGTCCGCCGCGATGACGTCCTCGAGGTCGCCGTCGAACTCCCCGCGTTTGATCGCGAGGGCGGCGTCGGGGTCGACGAGCACCTCGAACCGCGCCCCGTGGGATTCGAGGCGGGCGGTCACCGCCTCGTCGAGGGAAATCATGTCCCCCGATTCGACGCCCCCCGTAAAAAGACTGTTCGGTGGCCGCGGTCACTCCTCGGCGGGGCCGAGGTCGTGGTCGGCGATGTACTCCCCGATCTCCTCGTCGGTGAGCTGGATGTACTGCTCGGACTCGGCGTCGATGGTGGCGATGCCGACCCCGGACGCCTCCAACCCGGCCTCGTGGGTGCTCGACAGCGCCTGTAACGCCAGCACCACCGCGTCCTCGAGACCCATGTCCTCCGTGTAGTGCTCCTCGAGGTAGTCCTCGATGTCGTTCCGGTCGGACCCGATGGCGAGGGCCTTCCACTCGTATGGGGTGCCCGACGGATCGGTCTCGTAGAGGCGGGGCGTCCCGTCCTCGATCCCGCCGATGATGAGGGCCACACCGAACGGGCGGGCCCCACCCACCTGGGTGTACTGTTGGATGTGGTCGGTGACGTCCTTGGTCAGGGACTCCACGCCGATCGGTTCGTCGTACCGCAACCGGTTGACCTGGGCGTCCCGCCGGGCGAAGTCGATCAGCTGCCGGGCGTCGGCGACGTGGCCGGCGCTGGCGACGCCGACGTGGTCGTCGACCTTGTGCAGTTTCTCGACGCTCGACCCCTCCAACAACGGGGAGCGGATGCGTTTGTCGACGGCCAGGACTACCCCGTCGGCGGCACGGATGCCGAGGCTCGCAGTCCCGCGTTTGACCGCCTCCCGCGCGTACTCGACTTGGTAGAGCCGACCGTCCGGCGAGAAGATGGTGATACCCCTGTCATAGGCCTGCTGCTGACTTTGTCCTTGCATCGTCCTCACTCGAGATCGAGTTTCGTCGCGCCCGTGAACCCGCCCGCATCCGAGATGTCGTACCGACCGTCCGTCCGCGGGACGGCGCGGTGGGCGGCGCTCTGGAACACGACGCGTTCCTCGTCTCCCGGTCCGGTCGGCCCGTTCATATACTTTTCTTCAGCGGCACGGATGGTGCCGCTGACCCCGACCACGGCGAGGCCGACGGGATCGTCGCCGACGCGGTCGACGCAGGCGATCGCCGCCCGGCCGCGGTCGACCTCGTCGCGGCGCACCCGCACCAGGAACGCGCCGCCGCCGTCTCCGACGGCGAACCGGACGATGTCCAGGCCCACGTCTGCGCTCCCGGGCTCGCCCAGCAGGGCCCGGGCGGACTCCCACAACGCCGCCTGCACGTCGCCCTCCTCGAGGGTGGTCCTCGCCCAGGTCTCGACGTGGACCGCGAGGTACCGCCACCGTGGCCGCAGGTGCTTGGGCAGGTGTCTCATCGCTTCCCACCCCCGTCACGGTCCTCGATGCGGACGCCGGGTTCGGGGACGTCATCGGACAACCGCTCTCGGTTCGCGGCCGCGATCGAACCCCACGCCGCGATGCCGGTGTCGATCGTCTCGGGGGCGAACCCGATGACCGAACCGACCGCCCGCAGGTCGGGCACCGACCGCAGGTGGAGGTGGGACCGTGGATCGGCCGACACCACGTACTCGGCGTCGCTGTCGGCAAGCACCTCCCGGAGCTTCCGGAGCCGTGACACCGCCCGGACACGGGTCCCACCACTGGACCGGAGCACGGGGCCGAGACGGAACTCGATGTGGACCCCGTTCCGGGCGGCGGCCGCCGCCAGGACGTGGTTGATGTCGCCATCGTCGGCCATCGGCGCGGTGAGGACGTCGACCCGGGGCTCCTCGACGGCGTACCGGTTGACCGCCGGCGAACCACCCCTGACCATCACGACCGTCGTCTCCGACCGCGTGGCGCCGATGTGGCCGGCGACCACGGTGGGATCGTCGGCGTCGATCTCGATGCCGTCCACGACGTCGACGCCGTACCGGTCGGCGATGGCGGTGCGGTCGTATGTCGCGTCGGCGTCGCGGACGACGAGCCCGTCGTACCCGTGGGTGGCGGCGGTCGCGGCCAGCCGCGAGACGGTGCTGTCCCCCGCCGGGTAGGGGGTGACGGCCTCGTACACGCTCGGCGCTGGGCTCCCGGACGGGTTAAGCGTTGATACCCCTGGCTTCAGTGGTCGGCGTACCGCCTGGCGAGTGCGTAGGCTCCGCCGAGGCCGAGGGCCGCGGCCACGACCCCCAACCCTGGTTGGCCGTCGGTGGTCGTTGTCGCCGTCGTGGTCGTCGTCGGCTCGACACCGGTGAGCTTGTGGAGTCGCCCGGTGGTGCCGGTCACCCCGGCCTCGTCGGTCGAGCACACCACCAGCTCGTCATCGGGGGTGCGACCGAACGCCAACACGAACCGGCCCACGGGGTCGCCGGTGCTGTCCAGGGATGCCACCGAGATCGGCCACAGTCCATCGTCGTCGGGTGGTCGGGCGACGAACAACCGGCCCTCGGCCGCCCAGTCGGTGAACAGGTACGCCCCCGATAACGGCTCGAGGTCGGCCCCACGATACCGGTAGCCACCGATCACCGACTGGCCGCCGGGATCGCCGTCGTCGGCGTGGGAGTACTCGATGATCGGGTCGCGCAACGGGTCGCCGTCCGGCGTGGACTGCGGACAGTCACTCGCCTCGAAACAGTGGGTGCCCTCCCGGACGTTCCAGCCGTAGTTCCCGCCCTTCTGGACGCGGTTGACCTCCTCGTACCGGTTCTGCCCGACGTCCGCGACGTACAGGTCCGCCCCATCGAAGGAGAACCGCCACGGGTTCCGGAACCCCCAGGCGTACTGTTCGGGCAATCCGGGCCGGTCTACGAGGGGATTGTCCTCCGGGATGCCGTAGGGACGGTCCCCGGTCCGCCCGTCGACGTCGATCCGGAGGATGCTCCCCAGGAGGTTGCTGGTGACGTCCTGTCCGTTGCCGCCCGGGACGGCGTCGTACCAGTCCGCGACGTGGCCCCGTCCCTGGTCGCCGGCCGCGCCCCCGTCGCCGACGCCGACGTACAGGTACCCGTCCGGCCCGAAGGCCAGGCTGCCGGCGTTGTGGTTCATCTGGGGTTCCGGGATCTCGAGGAGGGTACGTTGTGAGCCCGCTACCACCCCGGTGCCGTCGGCGGTGGCCTCGAACTCCGAGAGGACGAAGGTGTGATCGTAGCCATCGGGGGTCCCCGACCGGGGTGGGGCGCTGTACCGCACGTAGAGCCGGCGGTTCGACGCGTACTCGGGGTGGAGGGCCAGTCCCAACAATCCGCGTTCGTCGTACCCGGCGACGGGGACGATCGCGTCCTGGAGATCGAGGAATGGATCGCCGGTGACGGTGCCGTCCTCGACGCGGAACACGACCCCGGATTGGTCGGCGACCAGGTACCGCGATGGTCGGGTCGGGGGGATGGCGACGTCGACGGGGGCGGTGAACCCGTCGGAGACCGGGGTCGCCGCCACCGTCGTCACCGCCGCCGCCGTCGACCGCCGCGACATCGTGGCGGTGGCGATCCCCGTGCCCGCTGCGGTTGCCAGGACCGTCCGACGGGACACGCCGTGCCCAGGTGTCATCACCACTCGCCTCGGTGGGCACCCCGAAAAGTCACGGGGTTACAGGTACTCGCGGACGTTCTCGATCGCGGTCTCCTGCTTGGCGGGGTAGGCCTCGACCTTCGCCCGGAACGCGATGCCCTCGCCGAGCGCGACCGTCCCCTGGGCGGCGGCCTGCTTGTCGAGGTGGAGGTGCAACGAACAGTCCTCGTCGATCCGGTCGGGGAGCTCCGCCCGCACCCGGTCGACGTCGGCCTCTCGCAACCGGTCGAGGACGTACCGGATCGCGTCGGCGGTCTCCACCCGCAGGGACAGCACCACGATCCGATCGCCGAGGTGGCCGGTCGTCTCCTCGCGGTCGATGGGGGTGTCCTCGGGCACGAACAGTTCCAGGGCCGCCCGGACGCGGTGCTCGTCTTCGGTGTCGTAGACGAACGTCCGGAGGTCGACGTAGTGGAACGGCACCCCGCTCATCGGCGGTGCCCTACTCCTCGTCCTCAACGGCGTCCAGGGCGTCCTCGGGGACCCCGGTCTCCTGCCCGTCCTCGAACTGGACGGTGTAGTTCGCGTCCCCGAACATCGTCTCCATCTTCTGGGTGATCTCCCCCGTCTCCCCGTCGTACTCGCTGTGCTCGTCGTGCAGGACGACCTGGTCGCCTTCCTCGAAGCTCATGCGCCAGCGTACCGGTGGCCACCCTAAAAGCGGCGCGATTCACCGTCGGCACCCGGGTTCAGGCGTCCTCCGGCCGATAGGTGGTTCCGGCCGCATCGTCGGCCTCGAGCCGTCGGATGGCCGCTCGGGCGTTGCTGGCGTCGTACCCGAACACCACCGTGTCGGCGTAGGTCCCCGCGATCGCCGCGGCGTGGACGAGGGCCTCCAGGTCGACGTGGACCGCGTACAGTTCAACGACCAGCGGGACCTCCAGCCGGTCGGCGAACCCGGCGGCCAGCGACTCGAGCCAGTAGGTGGTCGCGTAACTCGTATCGTAGATGGGGACCACGACCTCGTCGACGAACGCCGACACCGCCTCGAGATCGACGCCCGACCGGGTCGCGAGGTGGCCGGGGAAGGGGTCGGGGTGGACGGTCACGGACAGTCGGCCCGGGACGAGGTCGCGGACGTCGGCGAGGAACGCGGTGATGGCGGCGGTCCGCCACGCTTCGCGGTCGTCGTACTCGCTGTCGGCGAACGCCCGATCACACCGGTCGCAGTGACAGTACTCAGCCCGGGGGAACCCCACGTCGTCGATGCGGACGTCCTCGTTGGCGTCGACACAGGTCCGGATGACCTCCGACAGGCCCTCCCGGTAGTCCGTGGCCATCGGACAGACGTAGCCCCAGTCGAAGTACGGGCGGTCCCGGGTGGCGCGGTCCCCGTCGGCCGAGACCGGGACCAGCGCCGGTTTCGCCTCCGCGGTGGCGGTGTCCCCGAAACAGGCGACCATGTTCGTGGCCGCCGGACTGGGGTCGGTGTGGCGTCCGGTCACGCTTTTGACCTCGTAGAACCCGCGGTCGAACTCCGACCATTCCAGCTCCTCCTCGTTGCGCGTGACCACGCCGTACATCGGGCGAGAGTCGGTCGCCGCTCCGGAAAAGCGATTCGATGGGGCGGAGGTTGAAACCCGAACGGCGGGCCAGTCCCCGGTATGCTCGCTGTCGCGGGCGGCAAGGGCGGGGTCGGGAAGACCACGACGGCCCTCGGTGTGGCCCGGGCCTGGGCCCGGCAGCGACGCCGACCGCTGGTCGTGGACGCCGACACGGACATGCCGGATCTCGCCGCGCTGACCGGCGTCCCCGCCGAACCGGGGGTCGCCGCGGTGGCGGGGGGCGCCGACCCCGCCCGGGTCGCCCACCCGGAACCGGCGGGCACGGGGGTCGGCGTCGTCCCCGCGGCCCCCGGCGATCCGGTGGGGGCCGCGCTGGCTCGGTTCGACGTCGACCGCCCGGTCGTCCTCGACTGTCCGGCCGGCGCCAGCGACGCCGCGGTCTCGCCGCTGTCACGAGCCGACCGCACACTGCTGGTCACCACCCCGGATCGGGTCGCCGTCCGTGACACGGTCAAGACGGCCGCCCTCGCCCGCACCGTCGACACCGCGGTCGTCGGCGTGGTCGTGACTCGGACCGACACCGCGCCGTCGGGCGTGGGCACTCTCCTCGAGGCCCCGGTCCTGGGGACCGTCCCGGCGGTGGCTGACCCGCCACTGACGGCGTCAGCAGTGCGTGCGACATACGATCAGGTTTGCTACCAGACGATAGACTGAAATACCGTGCAAGCCTTATACACAGGTATGGCCCCAGACGGCCGAACGCAGGTGAATTTCCGCGTGTCAGAAGACCAGTTAGCAGAGTGGGACGGACACGTCGACGCCGAACCACTTTACGACAAGCGGTCGGACCTGATTAAGGTCGCCGTGCGCAACCAGATACGGCGAGACCGAGGCCAGGTAGAGGGAGGGGGCGTGCAAAATCTGGGGCCCATTACGGACGCCGTGTCCGCGCTGGAAGATCGCCTTGAACGCGTCGCCGACGACGTGGCGGAAGTGCGTGAAGCCATCGCAGCCGAGAGTGGCGTCGGCGACGAAACCGTCTCCGCCGTGTTCAGCGCCCTGCCCGTCACGGACCTGGATGGGGATGGCGCTGGCATCATCAAGGGCGCAACGCCGAGTGACGTAGCCGACGAGACGGGCATCAGCGTACAAGAAGCGGAGATCGCCCTGGCGCAGTTACGCCGCGAGACGGGTGTCGTGCGAATGGTGATGACGGGCGCCGATGACGAACCCACGTACTGGAGGCAAGAATGAGCGCCACCGTCGACGCATTCCGCGAAGAACTGCGATTAGCCGAGAACAGTAACGGCAGCGGGTACTCGGCCAATACCGTCGCCCAGTACCTCCGCTACGTTCGCAGATGGGAAGAATGGTTGGACAAGCCGCTTGCAGAAGCGACGACGCGGGACGTGAAACTGTTCCTGCGGGAACTCGGAGAAGCGAACAGTGAGTCGCTCGTTACCAGCGTTCGGACGGCGCTGAGCAAGTATTACCAGTTGTGCGAGGACTCGAACCCTGTCGCGGACCTGGATTGGACGTGGACTGACACCACGGAGAAGAGCAAAGCCCTGCCTGAAGACGTGGAGTATCTTGAGCCCGAAGAGGTTCAGGCCCTGATAGATAACGTGCCGTCGTCTCACAGGTTCAGGAACGAGTTGCTCATCAAAATCCTGTACTACACGGGCATCCGACGCTCGGAACTGATTACGTTGCGGCTTCAAGACGTGTATCTTGAACAGCAGCGCCTCAGCGTCTGGGATGAGAAAGGGGATGAACGGCGCGTCGTCGGGTTCCGCCCCGAACTGAAGACGCCGCTGCGCCTCTGGATAGAAGAAAAGCGCCCAGTCCTGAAAGAAGCGGACTCCGAGTGGCTGTTCCCCTCCCCCGAGTCCATAATCTGTGAATGTGGCGAAGGCCACGCGTTCAAGTCCGACTGCCCAAAGTGGCGTCCGAACCACATAGGCGGCGAGTTGGTGCGGCGAGTCGTTCACCAGGCCGCGGAAGACGCGGGGTTGCAGGAAAAGTACGGGACGGACTCGGAAGGCCGTTCCCTATCTAAGATCACGCCGCATACGTTGCGGCACTCATTTGCCGTACAAGCCGCCAAAAACGGCGTCGGTGCGCCCTTCCTCAAGGAGCAATTAGGTCACCATTCGCTTGAAGTCACGCAGATCTACCTACAACTGGCCGAGGTGGATGCCGCTGATAAAATAGGGCAGATGGGCCCTTCTCTCTCATAGTCCCGCCCTTTTCACCCGATCATATTCGGGTAAACGGGTATTCGTGGGGGGTGGCGCCAGGCCGTTCTGCCCCCCCTCAGCCGATTAGAGGGGGGACCATCTCTGAGGCGCTGTGAAGACGTGTAAGATATTCTGACACGTGAAGGTTTACCCCGTGGGTGTTTTTGAAACGCCTGAGCAAGTTGCTGAGGGCTTGTAAGAGGTATCGTATGAGTGACGAACACGGCAGACCACGTGGTCGATGACGCAAGTCGGCGATGGGTTACGTTTAGTTACCGATTTATATGGGGCACGACCACTACATATTAAATGAGGCGGTGGCACAGCGCGGCCATTATTGTGCCACTCGCCCAGGATATGTCACGAGATAAGAAGATACGGTTCAGTGAACGAGAAAAGCAACGACTCCGCGCCCAAAAAGCCGAAGACGGCCTTGAAGACACGCCGTTCGCCGCCTACGTAATGCTATTGTTGGAGGGGCACAGCGGCGATCTGGACGAATTCTAAACTGACAGATGAGGACCGACAGGACGACGGGGCGCGTAGCCGACCAGCCGCCTCACCCGACCTCGGAAGCCGCGTATCGTTCAATCCCGCCAGGCGCCGAACGGGCTTGTAACCCTCCTCTCGCCGACCGCCCGAGTTTCCGCTGTGGCAACACGCAAAGGATGCAGCGCGGGCCGAATGGCGACAACGGGGTAGGTGACAAGGACGCCGAACAGTGGGATAATCACGCCCACCGTCACAGGCCAGATCGCGGCCCTGACGACGGGCCTTCCGCGACGATAGCGACGGGCCTTTCGCGACGGCAGTTTAGCCTGCACAAAGGACGTTCCCCCGCCTATAAAACGGATGGGGGGTGGACTCGGCCAGCAGGCGGTGACTATAGCGAAGACGACCACCTTCGGCGTGAACGACTTGACGCCCTGATGCAGGCCGCAGACGTACCGCAGAGCGTACAAAAACGGGTTCAAGCGTGCGTAAACCGAGAGGATACGGGCCGAGCGTGGAGCAGAAAAGGCGGGTGGCCATCCGCCCTGTGCGGCGTGTTGTACGCGCTCGGCTACGACGCTTTCGCCGAAGACGTTCACGACTCGGAAGACCTGGACACGCCGCTTGAGGACCTGGCAGAACACGCCCAACGACGGGGACTGGTCGATGAGTAAACACGTTCGAGTCGCTACCGAGACGCGGGAACGGCTTCGAGACCGTAGGGAACCGCGCGACAGCTCGGCGGGAGGTGGTCGGTCGGTCTCCTCCCTCAAAGTTTGGGGCCGAAGGCGGGGGCGGGGTGCTGAAGAAAAGTCGATGGGTAAATGCCAGTGGGGGAGTGGCCTCGGGCAAAATAGTGTTCCGTCTGAAAGGCCACGGAGAGTGGCCTGCGGGACTTCACCCGCCGAAATCAACTTTGACGACCGAGTGGGCTAAGACCGACAGGCGGACTCCTCGATCTTGCAGAGAGGGGCTTCCTCCCTGCATCCATTACTTCATCTATTGATTAAATCGCCTGAAGGCTCGGGGAGGTGCCTCGGAAGGAAACCAGTGGGGGGAGTGGTCTGCCAACCGAGCGCCCGACCCGAGACGCGAAAAACATTAACATACCGACACGTTCACGAGAGACAAAGCCTTCCTTCCGAACCCCCACACCCTCCTTCCCCGTCTCGGCTGACTCCTTCGCTGTCTGAGCGGTCGTGAGGGTTCGCTGAGCGTCCGAACCTGTAGGAGATCTGCAGTCGGTGAGGACGGTCAGCGACCCTCACACCGCGGCCACTGGGAGAGTCGTCACGACTGCTTAGGCCAGTCGTGACAGGTCACTCACCGCGGGGCAGTGACCTCGCCCAGTGGCCTTCCTCCCACCTCACTCCTCTATTACTCACTTCCTCTCTTGTTCTTAGCGAGCCTTAGAGCAACTTTAAGGCTATTTAAGACAGTGGGAGCGTCTAACGGACCTGATTTGCTTAGAGGTACTCTGACGCGTTTTGAAGCCGTTTCATTGGGGCGATTCGACGGCGTTTCGACCTTCGAACGGGCAGTAGGCGCACTTATGCATAACGTATGCATAAGTTATAACGAGAACCAGCGGCCTCGCCATCATTAGGCGAAGTAAGGAACAGAAGGAAGATGAGTTACAGACTCGAAATCAGAAGCGTGGAAGACGGCGGCTCGGTCGACATTCCTCCGTCTTGCAAGCGGTGGACGGTTCTCTCGGAGACGGATGAGACGGGAAACCCGCAGGTGGCGATGGTACTTGAGGAACCAGCGGGGAGGGCCGTCGCGTGACTACTTACCATACTATCGACAAGCGCCTGTCGAAGGGCGATACCTTGGAAGTCCCCGACAGCGAAGCGGTGGCAGAGAACACGGCCATCCAGAACGGAGGGGTACGTTACCTCGCCGTGTACGCGGACGCTCCCTCGACTGAACAGGTCGTCTTAACTGCCAGGTTCAGACACGGCGATACGATAGAGGTGCCAGACGGAGGGCGCATACTCGCCGTGAGCGAAGGCAGCGGGATGGCTAACCCCGTGGCCTATCTGCTGGTGCCTCGAACCGCCTACGGGGGGTCCCGATGAATATCTCGGCCAAGGCGGTCGCCAACGCGGCAGAACGCGACGGAGCGCCCGCTGACGACCGTCCCCAGTACGTGGACGAAGCCCTCAAGGCCGAGCGGCGAGTCGGTTGGCGAGAGGGGAAGCCTCTCGTTCCGCATCCCTCGGACGCAGACGACGTGAAACTCGGCGACGACTTGACCGAGGCATACGAACACTACCCCCGTTTCGACGACCTCTTACTCCCGTCGGCTGCCGACTTTCTTCAGCGGCTCTCGAACGCCGTCGGCTCGGTGGAAGAGGCCGCCGAGGAAACGAACACGGACAAGGCCACCGTGAGAAAGGCGTTCGACCTGCACGGCGTCGAACCGAGTGGCGACGGCGTGGAAGAGTCTACGTCCGACCCTGATGTCGTTCGCCTTCCAAGCGGCGAGGAACTGCCCGTCGACGCACTCAGCGACGAACCGTGGACCGACAAACTCCTTCTCGCCCAGTTACTTTCGGACGGAATGGGTGTCGGGGAGATCGCTCTGTACCTCTCCCGCGAACTCAGGACGCAGGTGACAGAAAGCGACGTGCGAGAGGCGTGTCGTGACAATTCATTGATAGGGACGCCGAGGGAAGAACCTCAAGAAGAACACCGTACCAGTGGGCATCGTGCGTCAGTCCCGAAGAAGCGGTCCGCTCCCACGGACAGGACCCAGTATGAGTGATTACCCGACGACGCTGGAAGAAGCGCGTGAACACTTCCCAGAACTGAGTGAGGCGACGTGGCAGAAGCACTTGCGCGACTTGCAGCAGGCGGAACAGGATGACGGGGAACACGACGGACCCGCTTAGCGATCAATCCAGGCATTATACGGGACACGCCGTCGACGACGTGCCCTCAGAGTACGACGGGGAAGAAGTGCGGCGGGCGCTCCGACTCTCGCCTCCGAAAAACGTGCCGCGGATCGCGTGGTCGACGTTCGCGGAGAAGGACCCGAGCCGCGACGACGGACGACCCAACCTGCCTGGTACTGCGAACCTCTCTGCGGCGACGGACGCAGGCCGTTGCGGGTGTCCACTCCCGAACAGTCGTGAGAGGTTCGACGAACTCCGCTATTGTACGGGGATGCCGCTACGACGGTTCGGGAAAGCGGCGTGGCACACGGGCTCGGATTTCTGCAAACACCACGCTCACCTTGAGAAGCGGGCGCAACCTGGGCAAGAAATCTTCGAGTATCTGACGGACGAACCCTTACCATACAACACGCGGTTTGATTGAGTCATCGACGTTCGAGAGGCGGGTTCAGAACGGGCGGTAGACGGCCTGAGACGCGCCTTCACAAACGGGAAATGGCCGTTACTGGCCGTTAAGGCGGTGAAACGGTGTTTACCTTGCCCAAACCACCCTAAGACGGCCGAAACCCACTTCCATTTCCCTTACAGCCCAAGATTGTTCCAGAGGATGTCGATGATTGGTTTGAAGTATCCAATCAATCGCAGGTATTGCTCTGCTTCGAGGACTTTATCCTTCATCTGCTTGATGAGATCTTGCTTTTCCCTTCCGCTGTTGGCTTTGAGAACGCAGTGAGAATAGTATCGTAGATCGTTAATCACTGGGTCTTGCTTGCCCTGGCTGAAGTGTATCAATTCAGTTGCTATCGAGTTGATAATCTCTACTCGGGAACTTGCATCAGCCGCTAACCCTGATGTGTGACTGTTGACTACCTGGAAATCGGAACCTTGCGAGAAATGGAGAGGAGATCCATTGTATCCCGTAACGAGGCCACTTGAGCCCGTTGCGTCTACGCCCACGTTGAACCCAGAGGTAGTGACGTTATGCAGGTGGACGTTGTGGGCGTTATTCAGTCGGATCGCGGCCATACGAACCCGTCGGTTCCTCAACGTGAAAAAGGGGTTGGAAGCGGGGTGAAAGTGGTCCCAATTATCAGATACAGATGTACGCAGTCAAGTGGTTTCCACTTCCGTAGGGGTGTCCGTCTCAATCTCCTGCGATATGGCCGCCCACCTTTCTGAAAACCCACCCACTTACCTAGCAGCCTATAATAGCCGTGGGTGGGTCTCCGCCGTCTGCGATGTTTGTATTCCGATAGTTTATCGTGTCCTACAAATCGCAAGACGGCGTAGTGGTGGCGTCTGTCGTAACTCTCCCACACGGCTGACAATCAGCCTGGGCCCGACTGGATGAGGTTCCCGAAACGATCTAAGGGGTGGGTAGACCACCGCCAGACGTATCAGTGTAGTATGGTAACGAACGTGGTAGGTCCGAGCCAAACGCGCGATTAATCCGAAATCTGGCCCCTGCGCCGTGTGCGACATCCGTCCGACAATAGTCTATCAAACGATAGTGATATTCAGGGTGTGTGCGACATACGACCGACTCGCGGCACGACTCCGGGGGAAGGGTTAACACCGTGGCCACATAACCCGCACTGCGATGGCCACCCGGCTCTCGACCGGTGTCGACGTCCTCGACCGGGAGCTCGGCGGCGGCATCCCCTCCGGAAGTGTCGTCGCCTTCTGTGCGCCCCCGGCGAGCCAGTCGGAGCTGTTCCTCTACGAGCTGACGACGGCCCGCCGCACCCTCTATCTCACCGCCGACCGCACTGAGAACGCCGTCCAGGAGGCGTTGACCCGGACCGCCGCCCCGACCGGGGACCCGACCGTGCGGTACGTCGCGGGGGACGCCCCGCTCGAGAACGCGCGTCGCCTGTTCCGGAACGCCGGGGAAGGCGCCGGCCTCGTGATCGACCCGGTCGACCCCCTCGAGCGGGCCGACCAGGCCCGGTACCAGAACTTCCTGAATGACCTGACCAACCACATGCAGAACACCCAGGGAGTGGCGGTGTTGCACTGTCTCACCGGTCGGGAGGCGGAAGCGCGGACACTGACCGAGCACATGGCCGACGTCGTCCTGCGCTTGTACGTCGAGCGGGACGGCACCGACATCGAGACCCAGCTCGGCGTGTTGAAGTTCCGTGGCGGGCAGGCGCCCGAGGACACGATCAAGCTCCAGCTCGCGGAGCGCGTCCAGATCGACACGTCTCGGGACATCGCCTGACCCGTCGGTGGACCGTGGACAGCCGCCACGGAGCCGAACGTATAGTACTGCCAACATATGGTAAACGTTAACAAGGGGCGGGTACCGAGGTAGTGATGACGGCGACCATCCGGTCGCCGCAGCCCAACAGATGAGCGCTGAAACCGACGAAGCTGACGGGTTCGAACTGCCCCTCGACCGCCCAGAGGCGTGGGTCCTCCACCACGCCGTCCTCGACCACGTCGAAATCGTGGTCGCCGACGACCAGTCCCCACCGCGACGAGAACTCACCCTCCTCGAGAAACTGGAGACCGACACCCACGTGTTCACGGCCGCCGAACTCGACCGCCTCCGTGAACTCTGTGCCGAGCACTCCACCGGCGAGGACATCCCCAAACGGGACGCCGACGCCGCCGCCACCGTCATCGACGAGATCGACGACCTGTTGGGCGCCACCGCCTGACCCCCGAACCGGTGACGTTCCCCGAGGCCATTAGGATTTAGGCACCGCCAGCGCAACGGGACGGACATGCCGACCGTAGCCATCGTGGGCGGTGGCCCCGCCGGCCTGAGCGCCGCCCTGTTCACCGCCAAGAACGGGTTGGACACCGTCCTCTTCGACACCGACGACACCTGGTTGCACAACGCCCACCTCTTCAACTACCTCGGGATCGACAGCCGTGACGGCACCCAGTTCCTCCAGGACGCCCGCGACCAGGTCGACAGCTTCGGCGCCGACCGCCACCAGGGCGAGGCGGTCACCAACCTCGACACTGCCGAGGACGGATTCACCGTCGAGACGGACGCCAGTGACTACGCGGCGGACTACCTCGTCCTCGCGACCGGCGCCACCCGCGACCTCGCCGAGGACCTCGGGTGTGCGGTCACCGACGAGGACGTCGTCGACGTCGACGTCACCATGGAGACCAGCGTCGCCGACGTCTACGCCACCGGCGCGATGGTCCGGGCCGAGGAGTGGCAGGCGATCATCTCGGCGGGCGACGGCGCGGCCGCCGCGCTCAACATCCTGACCAAGGAACGCGGCGAACACTTCCACGACTTCGACACCCCCGAGGACGCCGAGTAACCACCCGTGGCCCCCCACGCCGTGTCCCGCACCGAACGCGTCCGGATCGCCGCCCCCACCCGCCGGACGCGGCCGTGACGCTGCGAGACCGGGTCGCTGACCGGGTCGACCCCATCCTCGCCCTGGCCGTCGCCGTCTTCGCGGTGAGCACCAGCGCGATCCTCATCCGGGTCAGCGACGCCCCCAAACCGGCGATGGCGTTCTACCGTGTCCTCTTCACCACCGTGTTGTTACTCCCGTTCCTCCGCGGCCACACCGGCGCCATCCAGCGCATCCGTCGCCGCGACCTCCTCTCGGCCGTCGTGGCCGGTGTCGCCCTGGCCGCTCACTTCGCCACCTGGTTCGAGAGCGTCGACCGCACCACGATCGCCGCCTCGGTCACGCTCGTCCAGACCACCCCGGTCTTCGTCGCGATCGGGGCGACCGCCCTCCTCGATGAACGCCCCGGTCGCCGGACCGTCCTCGGCATCATCGTCGTCGCCATCGGCTCGGTCGTGATGTCCGCCGGCGGCCTCGTCGCCCCCGCAGACGTCCCCGCCCCCCTCCTCGGGAACGCCCTCGCGATCATCGGCGCCATCATGGCGGCCGCATACGTCCTCGCCGGCCGCACCATCCGCCAACGCGTCTCACTGATCCCCTACGTCCTGGTCGTCTACACGGTGTGTGCGACCGTGTTGCTGGGCTACGTCCTCGCGGTCGGCAACCCCCTGTGGGGGTACCCGCCCCGGGAATGGCTGTTGTTCCTCGGTATGGCCGTCGGCCCCGGGATCTTCGGGCACACCGTCATCAACTGGTCGCTGAAGTACGTCGAGTCCAGCGTCGTCAGCGTCACCCTCGTCGGCGAACCCGTCGGCGCCACCCTGCTCGCGCTCCTCATCTTCGCGGAGGTCCCGGGCGTCGCCACCATCCTCGGCGGCGCCGTCGTTCTGGGCGGCATCGTCCTCACCGCCCGCGGCCGCGGCGGGTGACCGTCACCCGTCGTGGCGATCCCAGAACCGGTCGAGGCCCGCCCGCAAAAACTCCGGACTCACCGGCTGGAACTCCCCATCGGGCAGGTACTCGGCGACGCTGTCCCAGGACCGTCGCGCGTACCGGGCATCGACCAGGACCCGGACCCCGACCTCCTCGGGGCCCCGGACCACCCGGCCGATCGCCTGCCGGGCCTTCCGCACCGCCGGCACCGTCAACGCGTACTCGAACCCGTTCCCGTCGAAGACGCGGTCGTAGGCGGTCCGCACCGCCCGGATCCGTGGACTGGCGGTGTTGACCAGCGGCACCCCACACACCACCGCCGCCGACAGGCGGTCACCCCGGTAGTCCACGCCCTCGGTGAGAGTGCCCCGCAGACTGGTCACGAGGACCTTCCCGTCACCGGCGAAGAAGGACTCCTTCAGCGACTCGGTGACCTCGTCGGCACTCGACTCGTCGAGCAACACCGGTTTCTCGATGCGGTCCTCGACGGCGTCGGCCATCCACCCCGCCTCCACGTAGTTGGGCATCCCGACGAGGACGTTGCCCGGTCGCCGTGCGACCTCCACCACCGCGTCCAGATGGGTGGTCCTCGTCCGTGAGGGGGTGCCGGGATCGCCGCGGTTCTCGTAGGTGTACTTCGGGGCGTCGACGGCGAAACTCGCGCGGTTCTCCGCGGGGAAGGACAGGCCGTAGGTCCGGGATTCGACGGGGCGGCCCGCGGCCTCCAACCGCCGCAACCCGGTGGTCTCCGCGAACACGGGTAACGGCTGCAGGGTCGCACTCATCAACACGCCGCCCCCGAACGACGCCAGCCGATCGCCGATGACGTCCCCCGGTACGCAGTGGTGGACGTCCAACCGGGCGTTGTAGACCCGGCGCCACGAGTCCGCGCCGTGGGACTGGTCCCAGGTCCGTTCGAGGACGATCTCCCGGAAGTGTTGTTCGTGGTCGGCCCGCCCCCACGTCGCCAGCGTCCGCCCGACCCCGGTCGCCGCGTACTGGAGGTCCTCCGCGTCGGCGGCGTCCAGTGCGCGGGCGGCGACCGCACACGCCGACTCCGCGAGCTCCCAGCAGTCCGCCCACCCCTCCTCGGCGGCCCACTCGGTCAATTCGTCTGCTGCCGGCTCCTCCGGATCGCGTAACGGGATCTCGGCGTCCTCGAGGTTCTCTGCGGCCGACCGCCACCCCGGATGTTCGCGTTCGAGGTACCGACTCACCCGACGGTCGAGCTCGTCACGCACCGCCCGGACGAACCGCCGCACCCGGTCGAGGTCCGCGGCCGACACGTCGGCCTGCTGGACGACACCACGCAACGCGTCGAGATCGACGTCACTCCCCGTTTGCACCTGATCACCGCCCTCGAGGGCCTGGACCACCCGGGACAGCTCGGTCTCGGTCCGGCGCAACGACCGGTCGGCGACGCCGTCGCTGACGAGGTCCCGCACCCGCGGTTCGAGCATGTGGGCCTCGTCACAGACCACGAAGCTGCCGTCGTCGATCACCCCGCCGGTGAACGTCTCGACGGTCATCGGGTCGAAGGCGTGGTAGTAGTTCCCGACCACGACCTCGACCTCGCCCAGGACCGCACCCATCATCGAGTGGGGACAGGTCCCGTACTCGACGCTGAGCTCCACGAGGCGATCGGCGTCGACCATCCCCTCGCCGTCCAGGTCGAACGGGATCGCCTCACTGGCGTCGCCGTCCTCCGGGAGGTCCGCCAGGTACTGGGCATAGAACGGACAGTATTCGGTGTCCTCGTGACTCCCGGTCTCCGGAGGATAAGGGGTCGGCGTCCCCGCAGTTTCCAGGTAGGACGCCGATCCGCCCCCATCGCTCAACCCGATCTGCTGGCTGCGGGCCGCCGAGGCGAGTTCCTGGCCGCCGACCGACTCGGTGAGGCCCCGCGTCCGCTCCCGGAGGCCATCACACCGTTCGTAGACGTTCCCGGGGTCGACGTCGGCGACCTGCTCCCGGCTGTACGGGCAGACGTCGGCCTTCCCGACGAGGGTCACCGCACTCACGGGATCAACATCCGTCGGCAGGCCCGCGTTGATCGTCTGGAGGTCGGCCTCGAACTGGCGGAGCTGCTGTTTGACGCTGGTCAACACCACGACCCGCTCGAAGTGGCTGTCCGGGTCCCGCACCAGCGAGATCCCGGCGGTCAACGCCAGCATCGTCTTCCCCGTGCCACACGCCCCCTCCAGGACGGTGAACCCGCGGTCGCGGGCGGTGTCCAGGACCGTCTCGATGCCGTCCTGCTGCTCCGGGTACGGCTCGTCGTGACCGAAGACGGTCCGCCACGCCGCCATACACCGGAGTCTGCGCGGCCCCACCTAAGGACTGTCGGAGTCCCTGGGCGCCACGCTCTTGGTCGCCGCCCGACTAGGCCACGTATGGCCGACACGGACACCCGGGCGGCGACGGCCGCCACCCGCGTGGTGGTCTCCCACGACGGCGACCCAGACACCGACGCCAGCCTCCGGAAGCCCTCCTACCGGCGGTACCTCCAGCGGTCCAAGGCCGGCCCCGTCGACCCGGGGGACGTCTGGGAGGAGTTCGTCAACTGCGGATGTGGCACCACCGAGGACGTCAGCCTACGCGTCGAACGGGTGGACGGCGGTGGCGTCATCGACGAGGACACCGACATCGTCGTCGAACGCCGGGACTGAACGGTGGCGGCGACAGTCACCGCAGGCCCGATGCTTCTTACCCTGGGGTCCTGAGGACCGACCATGGACTCGGTGGTCGACGCGATCGTCGCCGACGCCTTCCCCGACACCCACGCCACCGGGGTCACGCCGACGCGCTCGGGCAACAACAAACAAACCGTCGTCGCCACCCTCGCCGACGGGCGAGAGGTCGTCATCCAGTACCGCGAACTCGGGTACGGCAGCCTCGAACCGGAGGGCGAGGTCACCCGCGTCGTCCGCGCCGAGACCGACGTCCCGGTCCCCCGGGTCCTCGCCTGCGGCGAACTCGACAACCACTCCTACGTCGTCACCGCCCTCGTCGACGGGACCAACCTCCACCACGAGTTCGAAGCATTGTCCCTGGCGGACCGTCGATCGGTCGCCGCCGCCCTGGGCCGGTACCTCGGCACCATCCACGAGACGTTCACCTTCGACGGGTACGGCGCCATCACCGTCGACGACGACCGCCTCCACGTCGAGTCCCCGACCCGCGACTGGCGGTCCTGGCTCCGCCGGTATCTCGATGACGGGCTCGCGGCCTTCCAACCGCCGCTGACCGACCTCGTCGACCCCATCCGGGACGCCGTCCACACCGGGATCGACCGCCTCCCCGACCAGCCGACACCGCGGTTCTACCCGTGGGACTATCGCCCGGGCAACGTCCTCGTCGCAGGCCCCCAGGGCCCAACGATCGCCGCCGTCATCGACTGGGGCGACCCGCTGGCCGCCCACCGCGAACTCTCCATCGCCAACACCGAGTACCTCGTCGCCGACTGGTACGCCGACCCCGCGGCCGCCGACGAGCTCCGGGCCGCCTACCACGACGGCTACCGGGCGACCGCCACCATCCCGGAAGAATATTTCGAGGCCCGCCGCCGCATCTACCGCCTGACCGCGATCACGCGGTCGGCCTACGACTCCCAGGGCCTGGTCACCCGACCCCGGTACCCGATGGTCGACGACGACGCGGCCGCCGCCTTCCACCGCACCCACCTGGAATCGCTGCTGTAGCACCGGACCGTCTGCGTTAAGTGACGCGGTCACCACGTGCCGGTATGGACGTCACCGAATCCGTCTCCGCCCACGACCTCCCGTGGGGCTGGGGCGACATCGAGGAACCGCTCTCGGTCCACATCGTCGAGACCGACGAGGCGACCGTACTGCTTGGCACCGGGGACGACTCGACCGTCGAGGACCTCCATCCGATCGTCGACGCCTACGACGTCGATGTGGCCATCGCCGAACACGGGGACGTCGACCACTTCGGCGGCATCCCCGCCCTCCAGGACGCCTTCGACGTGACTGTCGCCATCCCGGCCGGGGACACCGAATTCCTCGAGGCCGAGGCCATCACCTACGACTACGCACTCGAACCGGGAGAGACCTACTGGGGGATCGAGACCATCAGCGTCCCCGGGCACACTCCGGACAACTTCGCGTACCTGTACGAGGACGTCCTCCTGGCCGGCGACACCGTCGCCGGCAGCGACTCGGCGTTCACCATGCCCAGTGACTGGCCCGGGGCCCTCGCCCCGCTGGCCGACGACCTCAACCACGACACCGACCAGATGCTCGACAGTATCCCCCGCTTACTGGAATACGAGTTCGACGTGGTGCTGACCGCCCACGGCGGCAACGCCCTCGAGGACGGGCACGGCGAGGTGCGTCGCCTCGTCGACGCCCTCGACCGGTAACCCCACGCCATCGCCGCGATTGCAGGCCGGCGCAGTGCATCCTTTCGAGACGCGGTCGCCGGCGTGACAGAAACCTTGAGTACGGTCCCGGCGTGGACCGGGGCACATGGTCGCGATACGTCGCGTCGATGATGGCGAGGTCGGCCACGCCCGAACCCTCCACAACCGGTTCACCGACCAGGAACAGTCGCCGGACACGATCCGGTCCTGGTACGCGGCCGTCCCCTGGCTGTTCCTGTTCGCAGTCGAGGACGACGCCGTCCTCGGTGGCTGCACCGGGCGACCGCGTGGTCCCCGGGCGGTCAGTCTCGCCGGCATCGGCGTCGAGCCGGACCGGCGTGGCGACGGCATCGGCACCCGCCTCCTCGAGCAGTTCGAGGCGAACGCCACGACCCACGGCATCGATCGCATCTCCGTCGCGTCCGCCGGCGGTCGGGTCGACGGCTTCTACCGTGACAACGGGTACAGTCCTGTGAAGATCCTGGTGATGAATCCGGGTGGTGGTCCGTCGACCTACGCCGACACGGGCTTCGACCTCACGTGGGACCGCAACGACGACGGTTCCAGGAAGTGCTACGTCGACGTGGCCGACCACGCCGCCGCCACTCTCGCGCGGGTCCGGGAGGTCTTCGACAACGAGCACGCCATCTACATCATGGAAAAGGACCTCGCCGACCGATAGCAAGCACCCGGCGTGAGGGCGGCAAGAACGACCGGTGGACGTGCTCCGTCGGGGATTTGAACCCCGGTCCTCGGCTCGAAAGGCCGAGATGATTGGCCGGACTACACCAACGGAGCGCGGCGAATCGTACCCCTGTGCGAGGGTTAAAGATTCCGTTGTCCTACTCGCCGGTGAACTCTGGGTCCCGGTCCTCCATGAACGCCGACACGCCTTCCATCAGGTCGTCGGTGCCGACCAGATGCCCGAACGCAGCGGCCTCGAGTTCGAGGCCCGCCTCCGTGTCGTCCCGGCCAGCGTGCATCGCCCGCTTGGTGAACCGCTGGGCGACCGGCGGGCCCGCCGCCAGGTCCGCCGCGAGTTCGTGGACCCGGTCCTCGAACTCGGAGGGCGAGACCACCTCGTTGACGAACCCGTAGTCGGCCATCTCCTCGGCGTCGTACCGGTCGGCGGTGAGGATGATCTCCTTGGCGCGGCTCTCCCCGATGAGGTTCGCCAACCGTTGGGTGCCACCCCACCCGGGGAGGAGGCCGAGGTCGTGTTCGGGTTGCCCGAGTTCCGAGCGGGTGCTGGCCACCCGGATGTCCGCACAGGTCGCCAACTCCATGCCGCCGCCGAGGAGGTAGCCGTCGATGCCGGCGACGACGGGCATCTCCGTGTCCTCGAACCGGCCGAACACCGATTGGCCCTTCCGCGAGAGTTCGACGGCGTCGAGGGGTTCGGCGCTGGCCGCGACCGCCTGGAAGTCCGCCCCCGCGGAGAACGCACGGTCACCGGCCCCGACGACGAGGATCGCCCGGACCGAGTCGTCGGCCTCCAGCTCGTCCATGGCAGCGTCCAGCTCGTCGAGCATCGTCGGGGTCACCGTGTTCATCCGGTGTTCCCGGTCCAACACGATCTTCCCGACCGCATCCCCCGGATACTTCAAGGCGATCGTCTCGAACTCCGTGACGCCGCCGGCCTCCTCGGTGTCGGTCCCGTAGAACGATTCGTTGGCGTCGGCCAGTCGCGCCAACTCGTCGGCCACCACATACCGGGCGGCACCGGTGGCCTCGTGGGCGGCCTCCAGCTCGTCGCGCAGCTCGGCGAGGCCGGCCTCGTCGGCCATGCGCGCCGGTCCCTCAGGATAGCCACCGCCGAGCATCACCGCGTTGTCGATGGCCTGGACGTCGGCGACGCCGTCCTGGACGAGCTTCGCCACCTCGTTGGCCAGCACCGCCTTGATCCGGGTGACGATGTCCGCCCGGCCCGCGTCGGCCGGGATCTCCACGCCGCCGTCCTCGTAATCGTAGAACCCCTCACCGGTCTTCTTGCCCAGTTTCTCGGCCTCGACCTTCTCGGTGACCAGTGGACACGGCTTGTAGGCGTCCCCGAGCTCGTCGTGGAGGTACTCGAGGACGTGGACGGCGACGTCCAGTCCGACCTGGTCGGCGAGTTCGCCGGCGCCCATCGGCAACCCCATCTCGTACTTGACCGAGGCGTCGACCTCCGCCAGGGTCGCCTCGTCGTCGTAGATCAGCCACGCCGCCTCGTTCATCAGCGGCGTCAGCACGCGGTTGACGATGAATCCGGGACTGTCCTTGTGCACGCGGACCGGGGTCTTCCCCATCGCCTCGGCGAGGCCCTCGGTGAGGGCGAGGGTCTCCTCGCTCGAGTCGGCGCCGGCGATGACCTCCACCAGCTGCATCCGCACCGGCGGGTTGAAGAAGTGCATCCCGCAGAACTGTGTCGGGCGGTCGGTCATGCCCGCGAGTTCCGTTATCGACAGCGAGGACGTGTTCGAGGCGAACACCGCGTGGTCGGGGGCGTAGGCCTCGACCTCCTGGTACACCTCCCGTTTGATCTCCATCTGTTCAGGGACGGCCTCGATCACGAAGTCGGCGTCCGCGACCGCGTCCTCGAGGTCGACGACCGGCGTCACCCGGTCGAGGGCGGCGTCGGCCTCGTCCTCGGTGACCTGTTCGTGCTCGACGAGCTTCGAGAGACTCCACTCGATGTCGTCGAACCCGTCCTGGACCAGTTCCTCGTTGATGTCCCGCATGGTGACATCGAAGCCGGCCAGTGCGGCGACCTCGGCGATGCCGTGGCCCATGTTCCCCGCACCGAGCACGGCGATGGTCTCGATATCCTCGACGTCCATACCCAGAGATGGCACTGGATTGGGGAAGTAGGTTTCCGTTTGGCCGAACGACCGATCCCCCGGTGGCGAAACCCGTTTGGGGCCCGGTCCCCTCACGGTGACCGTGCGCGACGCCGCCTACGAGACCCTCCGGTCGGACCAGGACCTCGGCCCGGTCGTCGAAACCCACGGCCGCGTGTCCCTTCAACCCGCCGAGGACCTGTTCCAGCGATTGGTGACCTCGATCGTCCGCCAACAGGTGTCGATGGCGTCGGCGGCGGCGATTCGGGAGCGCCTGTTCGACGCCGTGCGAGTCACTCCGGCCGGCATCCTGGATGCCGACCCCGAGACGCTGCGGGATGCCGGGCTGTCTGCCCGAAAGACCCGGTACCTCCGGGAGGCCGCCAGCACTTTCCAGTCCGAGGGCTACGACCGCGAGACGCTCGCGGACCTGTCCGATGCGGCGGTCCGGGACCGCCTCACCGCCATCACCGGCGTCGGCGACTGGACGGTCGACATGCAGCTGATGTTCGGCCTGGGTCGCGAGGACGTCTTCCCGGTCGGGGACCTCGACATCCGGAAGGGAATGTGGCAGGTCGTCGACCCGGACCTGACCCGGGACGAGATGGTCGAGATCGCCGACCGATGGCGGCCTTTCCGCAGCTACGCGGCCCTGTACCTGTGGCGGGTCACCGACGACTGACCGGCGCCGTCACTCCTCGCTGTCGTCGCTGCGGTCCTCGACCCGGCGACCCACGTCCACCCGGTAGTTCCCGAGGATGTCCCGCCCCAACAACAGCGGATACTCCATGTGGCTACGGTCCTCGAGACTGGCCGCGACCGTATGTCGGTCCCCGCCGACCCCGACGACGATATCCACGACGGGCCGGGTCTTCCCGCCTTTCATGCTCCCGGATTTCACCCGGGTCATGTCCTTGATGGGGCCCGCGCCGATCTTCGCGGCGAGCTGGGTGTCGATGCTGGTCCGGGACGCCCCGGTGTCCGACTTCGCGACGACGCGTTCGGTGTCGGCCGTCCCCGACACCAGCACCTCCTCGGTGTACCCCACGGTCTTGGGTTCCCCGGCCGGCCCGCTGGCCGCCCGCGGTGTGCACGCGGGTTGGGAGTCGTCCAGAGACTCGGCCAACCGGTCGACGACCGCCTGGTCGACGGTGCCGCCGCCGCGTTCGATCGCCTGGGCGGCCAGCACCGGCGCCGGACTGCGACCGGTGGCCCGGAACAGGCCCTTGAACCCGGCGGTGGGGTTGACCTCGAGGACGTACCACCCCGCCTCACCGTGGACGAGGTCGACACCCGCGTAGTCGAGGCCGATGGCCTCCGTGGCCGTCACCGCGAACTCCTCGGCCTCCGCCGGGAGGTCGGTCGCGGGTTCGACGCTGCCGCCCAGTGCCACGTTCGTCCGCCAGTCGTTCTCCGGAGCGTACCGGTACATCGCCCCGACGATCTCGCCGCCGACGACGTACACGCGGAGGTCACGGTCCGGGCCGTCGTCCCCGCCGATCAACGACTGGAGGAACGCCACCCGCTCCCCGACCCGGGCGTTGATATGATCGCCCGCCCCGATCTTCCAGGTACCCCCGCCGTGGGTGCCGATCGCCGTCTTGTAGACGGCCTCCTCGCCGAACCGACCCAACCCCTCGTTCAACCGGCCGTCGTCGAGGGCCAGGAACGCGTCCGGCACCCGCACCCCCGCCTCGGCGAGATCCGTGGCGGTCGCGAACTTGTGGATCGCCGTCAGCGTCGCCTCGGGCTGGTTCAGCGTCGGCACCGCGTTCGCGACCGTGCGCGCCAGGCCCAGGTGTTCACACGGCTGACTCGTGTTCGAGAGCAGCAACCGGTTGAGCACGACGTCGACGTCCGGTTCGATGGTCAGGGCCCCGTCGGCGACCTCCACGGCCGTGTTCTCCCGCCGCAACCACTCGGGGCGGTGCCCCATCGCCTCGACGGCGTTCAGGATGGCCTTCGTCTCCTTGCTGCTGTGGAGGCTCAACACCCCGACCCCGAGACGAGAATCGCTCATACTCGGTCCTGGATGGAGACTCAGTAAAACGTCACGGTCGCCGGGATGCGGACCCTTTTTGCGAACTGCGCCGAGACGACGCCCATGGCAGAGGCAGTCGCGCCGTTCACCTACGACGGGGGGCGGGTCGACCCCGGCGAGAAACAGAACCTCCGCTACGGGATCAGCGAGACCTACCTGGGGGATCCGGTGCGGATCCCCGTGACCATCATCAACGGCGCCGACCCGGGCCCCACGGTGTTGCTGTCCGCGGCCGCCCACGGCGATGAACTCAACGGCATCGAGGTCGTCCGCGCCGTCGCCCACGACTGGGACCACACCAACCTCCAGGGCACCCTCGTCTGTCTCCCGGTGCTCAACGTCCCCGGCTTCCTCTTCCAGGAGCGGTACCTCCCGATCTACGATCGGGACCTCAACCGGTCGTTCCCCGGGTCACCCACCGGGACCAGCGCCCGGCGGATGGCCCACCAGATCTACCGGAACTTCATCGCCCCCTGTGACCTTGGGCTTGACTTCCACACCTCCACCCGCGGCCGGAACAACATGCTTCACGTCCGCGCGGACATGGACGACACCGCCGTCGCCCGCCTCGCCCATGCCTTCGGCACCAACGTCATCATCGCCGGCGAGGGCCCCAGTGGATCGCTCCGCCAGGAGGCCTCCGAGGACGGCATCCCCACCATCACGATCGAGATGGGGGAGGCCCACCGGTTCCAGCGCCCGTTGATCGACGAGGCCCTCGACGGCGTCGCCAGCGTCTTCGCCGAGTACGACCTCCACCCCGCGGAGGCCGTCCACTGGCCCGGGTGGCGGACCGTCATCGACACAGACGAGAAGACGTGGTTGCGCGCCGAGGTCGGCGGCCTCGTCGAGATGCACGCCGAACGCGGCGACCTCGTCGCCGTGGACGAACCGATCTGCACCATCTCGAACCCGTTCAAAGAAGATCAGACACAGCTCCTCGCGCCCTTCGACGGGTTGCTGGTCGGCGTCCTCGAGAATCCGGTGGTCTACCCCGGGAACCCGATATGCCATCTCGTCGAGCTCGACGACCGCACCCGACGGGCCTACCTCCGCACCAAGACCGGCACCATGCCAGAACCCCCGACCGAGTGACGGCGTCCCCACGGGTAGTAACTACTATGTGCCGGCCGGGCGGTGTCTCGGCCATGAGCCAGACCTTCGACCGCGGCCTGATCGAGGACCACGGTCGGTGGCGGGAGTTCTCCGCCGGGATGTGGGCGTGGATCCTCCACAAGTTCACCGGCTGGGTGCTCGCCGGCTACCTGTTCACCCACATCGCCGTCCTCAGCACCGCCATCGACGGCCCCGCCGTCTACACCGACACCGTCCAGGCCCTCGAGGGACTGCTGGTCGTCCGCTTCCTCGAGGTCGGGTTGCTCGCAGTCGCCGTCTTCCACATCCTCAACGGCGTACGTCTCCTGTTGATCGACCTCGGCCTCGGGCTGGAAGCCCAGGACCGCACGTTCTACGCCTCCCTCCTGCTCACCGGCGGCATCGTCGTGGCGAGCATCCCCGTGTTCCTCGGAGGGCAGCTATGAGCGAACACTACTCCTCGTTCCAGCGGGGCTCGACGACCTGGCTCCTCCAGCGGGTGACCGCCGCCTTCCTCATCGTCACGCTCGCGTTCCACTTCGCGTTCCGGCACTTCCTCTACCACGCCTACGAGGTGACCTTCGACCAGAGCGCCGCCTTCATGGCCGAGTGGGGATACCTCCTCACCATGATCTTGTTCCTGGTGACCGCGACCTTCCACGCCGTCAACGGCATCTACAACGCCCTCATCAACCAGGGTCTGACCGGCACCCGGCTCCGGGTCGCCAAGTACGTCCTGGTGATCGCCGGACTCGCCGTCGCCGGCCAGGGCACCCGACTGGCGTGGACACTCGCCGACGCCGGGGGGTTGTTCTGAGATGAGTGCCGACGCCGACACCGACGACGCCGCCGAGGAGACACCCCACCAACAACAGCGCCTCGCGGCCAAGGCCGACCGCGAGACCAGCCCCGACGCCGACACGGACAGCGAGACGGTCCATCTCTCCGTCTACCGGTATGACCCCGACGTCGAGGAAAAACAGGACCCCCACTACGACGACTTCCACGTCCCAGACGAAGAGGGGTTGACCGTCCTCGACGCCTTGATCTACGCCCGAGACCACTACGACTCCTCGCTGACGTTCCGACACTCCTGTCGCCAGGCGATCTGTGGGTCCGACGCAATGTTCGTCAACGGGCGGCAACGCCTCTGCTGTAAGACCCAGGTCGCCGACCTCACGGAACCGATCCGTGTCGAACCCCTGCCCCACCAAGCGGTGATCAAGGACCTCGTCGTGGACATGCAGCACTTCTACGACCAGATGGAGGCCGTCGAACCCTACTTCCAGACCACGGAGTACCCGGGCGGGGACCTCGAGGAGCAACGCCAATCACCGGAGAACCGCGAGAAGATCAAGAAAAGCACCCGCTGTATCTGGTGTGGGGCCTGCATGTCCTCGTGTAACATCGCCGCCGGCGACAACCAGTACCTCGGCCCCGCCGCGATCAACAAGGCCTACCGGTTCTACATGGACGAACGCGAGGGCGAGGACATCCAGCAACACCGGATGGAGGTCATCGCCGAGGAACACGGGGTCTGGCGGTGTCAGACCCAGTTCTCCTGTACCGAGGTCTGCCCGAAGGACATCCCGCTGACCGAGCACATCCAGGAGCTCAAGCGGGAGGCCGTCAAGAACAACCTCAAGTTCTGGTAGTCGCCCCGCGGCGGGGAGTCCGAACGCTGAAGTCCGGTGCCTGTGAACCCCCGGCCAAGACCACCATGTACGAACACGACGTGCTGGTCGTCGGCGGCGGGGGCGCCGGTCTCCGCGCCGCGATCGCCGCCCACGAGGAAGGCGCCGACGTCGCCATCGTCACCAAACTCCACCCGGTGCGCAGCCACACGGGCGCCGCCGAGGGCGGGATCAACGCCGCCCTCCGCGAGGGTGACTCCTGGGAGGACCACGCCTACGACACCATGAAGGGGTCTGACTATCTCGCCGACGCCCCCGCAGTCGAGGTGCTGACCCAGACCAGTCCCGAGGAGGTCGTCCAGCTCGAACACTGGGGGATGGCGTTCTCCCGGGACGAGGACGGCCGCATGAGCCAGCGCCCCTTCGGGGGGTTGTCGTTCCCGCGGACCACCTACGCCGGCGCCGAGACCGGTCACCAGCTCCTCCACACCCTCTACGAGCAACTGGTCAAACGAGGCGTCGAGGTCTACGACGAGTGGTACGTCACCGAGCTTGCGGTCACCGACGAGGACGATCCCACCGACCGCACCTGTCACGGCGTCGTCGCCTACGACATCCGCTCGGGTGAACTCGCCGGATTCCAGGCGTCCCAGGGCGTCATCCTCGCGACCGGCGGCCCCGGCCAGATGTACGACCACACCACCAACGCCGTCGCCAATACCGGGGACGGGTACGCCATGGCCTACCGCGCTGGCGTCCCCCTCGAGGACATGGAGTTCGTCCAGTTCCATCCCACCACGCTCCCCTCGACCGGGGTGTTGATCACCGAGGGCGTCCGCGGCGAGGGCGGCATCCTGTACAACCGGCACGGTGAACGGTTCATGTACGAGTACGGGTACGCCACCAACGACGGCGAACTCGCCTCCCGGGACGTCGTCAGTCGGGCGGAACTCACCGAGGTCAACGAGGGCCGCGGCATCGAGGACGACTACGTCCACCTCGACATGCGGCACCTCGGCCCGGACCGGATCCGGGACCGCCTCGAGAACATCATCCACCTCGCCGAGGACTTCGAGGGGGTCGACCCCCTCGAGGAACCTATGCCCGTCAAACCCGGCCAACACTACCAGATGGGCGGGATCGAGACCGACGAACACGGCCAGACCTGCATCGACGGCCTGTACGCCGCCGGGGAGACCGCGTGTGTCAGCGTCCACGGCGCCAACCGACTCGGGGGCAACGCCCTCCCGGAACTCGTGATCTTCGGCCGTCGCGCCGGGCGGCACGCCGCCGGCGCCGACCTCGGCGACCCCCGCATCGAGACCGGGCGGCGCGGCGACTGGGAGGACAGCGACTTCGAGTCCCCGGTCGCCCTCGGAACGGTGGCCGACGAACCGGCGACCGCGACCGACGGTGGCGACCCCGCCGACGTCGTCACCGCGGCCGTCGACCGTGAACGGGAGCGGATCGAGACGCTGCGGGACCGCGAGGACGGCGTCGACCACGCCACCGTCCGGGCGGAACTCCAGGAGTCGATGACGGCCAACGTCAACGTCTTCCGCACCGAGGACGGCCTCGAACAGGCCCTCGCGGACATCCGATCCGCCCGCGAACACTACCAGGACGTCGCCGTCTCGGACCCCTCACGCACCTACAACACGGACCTCATCCACACCATCGAGACCCGGAACCTGCTCGACATCGCCGAAGCCGTCACGATGGCGGCATTGGCCCGGACCGAGTTCCGCGGCGCCCACTGGCGGGCCGAACACCAGGCCCGGAACGACGAGGACTGGCTCAAACACTCACTGGTCTCCTGGGAGGACGGCGACCCCGACCTCTGGTATCGCCCGGTCCTCCTCGAGGGGGCAGACACCAGCTACGAGCCCAAAGAGCGGTCCTACTGACCGCGCCCCCAGGTTTTTGGCCGCTCGTTCCCGACCGGGGCGTATGGTCCCCCTCTCCCGTCGCCGCCTCCTCCAAGCCGTCGGCGTGACCGCTCTCGCCGGCTGTACGTCGACCGATGACGACGAGACCATCCCCGGCGACCGATACCCGATGGTCGACGACTGGCTCGGCGGCCGCACCGGCGCCGCTACCGCGACCTACTACGGCGATTTGCGAGACCGCACCGGCGCCTCGCGGGTCACCATCGAGGTCGGCACCAGCGGCAACGGCGGCAACTTCGCGTACAAACCACCCGGCGTCGTCGTCGATCGAGGCACCACCATCGTCTGGGACTGGGTCCGGGACAGCGGCCAGTACAACGTCGTCGCCGACTCCGACACCCGGGTCGGCACCGCCGACTACGCCTTCCGATCGGGCCCACCCGAATCCGGGGACGACGTCCGCTACGAACACGAGATGGACCGCCGCGGCATCGCCCTCTACTACAGCGAGAACCACCGGTTCGTCGGGATGAAAGGCGCGGTCGTCGTGCCCTGACCCCCTCAGACCCCGAGGGCGTCCAACAGGTCGTACCCGACGTCGACGGCAGCCACGAGCCGGTATCCCAGGAAGATCCCGACGATCCCCATGACCCCGGCGAGGTTCGGGGGCGCGGGGATCGGCACCTCGAAGAACGCGAACAACCCGCCGACGAGCAACCCGGTGAGCAGTGACAGACCGACCAGCGTCGTGTTCATACCACTCCCGCTGAACACCTCGGTACTGAAAAAGGGGTCGGGATTCGGTTCGTCGCCCGGCGGCTAGCGGTACTCCTTCCGGAACGCCCGGAACTCGGTGCGGTGGGCCTCCTCGTCGCTTAAGATTTGGATGGCGAGGTCCTCGGTGACCGGGTCGTCGGCCTCGCGGGCGGCCTCGATGAGGGCCTTGTAGGTGGCGATGGCGTCCTCCTCCGCGTCGAGGACTCCCTCGATCACGGCGAGGACGTCCGTCGAATCCGCTGGCGGCTGGAGGCTGTCCTGTCTGGCCTCGAACTCGGCCGATGCCGGTGGCCGCTCCTCGAGGTCCTTGAGTCGCTGCCCCAGCATCTCGGCGTGGGTGAGCTCCTCCTGGATGTCCGCCTGGAGACTTTCGACGATCTCCTGGGCGCGGACCCCATCGAGGACGATGCTGTTCGTGAGGTAGTTCATCACGGTCTCGATCTCGTCGCCGTAGGCCTTGCGCAGGAGTCGGGTGACTTCGTCGTCTGCCATGACTGATGGTAGGGTCGCCCAGCCAATAAACCCAGCGTGCCAACATGTCCCGTGGCGGTCACTGTCCCGGACCCGTGCCGTTTTCCCCGGCCCGCCACACGTCTGGGTATGGACGATCCCACGCGCCGGAATCGGCTGTCAGCGGCGGCCAGTCCCTACCTCCGTCAGCACGCCGACAACCCCGTCGCGTGGCAACCGTGGGACGACCAGGCCCTCGCGTCGGCCCGGGACCGGGACGTCCCGATCTTCCTCTCGATCGGGTACGCCGCCTGTCACTGGTGTCACGTCATGGCCGAGGAGAGTTTCGACGACGAGGCCGTCGCGGCCGTCCTCAACGAGGACTACGTCCCCATCAAGGTTGACCGGGAGGAACGACCGGACGTCGATTCGGTGTACATGACCGCCTGCCAGCTCGTCCGCGGGGGAGGCGGGTGGCCGCTGTCTGTCTGGCTCACCCCCGACCGCGAACCGTTCCACGTCGCCACCTACCTGCCGCGGACGCCGCGTCGTGGGCAACCCGGCTTCCTCGATGTCCTCGAGGACATCGCCGAAGCCTGGGCCGACCCAGAGCGTCGCGCGGACCTCGAACAACGGGCGGGACAGCTTGCAGACGCGGTCGCCGGCGACCTCGAACGGGTACCCGACAGCCCCGCGGCCCCCGGGGAGACCCTGCTCGCTGACACAGTCCGGGCGGCGGTACACTCGGCCGACCGCGCCAACGGCGGGTTCGGTGACGCCCCGAAGTTCCCGCACCCTCGCCGGATCCGGTTGCTGTTGCGGGCCGCCCACCGGAGCGGAGACACCGAGCCCACCGACGTCGCCACCGCGGCGTTGGATGCCATGGCCGACGGCGGTCTCTACGACCACCTCGGCGGGGGGTTCCACCGGTACTGCACGGACGCCGACTGGACGGTCCCCCATTACGAGAAGATGCTCTACGACAACGCGGAGTTGCCGCTCGCGTACCTCGACGGGTATCGGGTCACCGGCGACGAGCGGTACGCCGCCGTCGTCCGTGACACCCTCTCGTTCGTCGACCGGGAGCTGGGTGCCGACGACGGGGCGTTCTTCTCGACGTTGGCGGCCCGTGCCGGCGACGTCGAGGGCGCGTATTACACGTGGACCCCCGGGGAGGTCGCGGATGTCATACAAGCGGCTGACGTATCACATCCCGACGTCGTCACGTCGCTTGCTTGCGATCGCTGGGGGATTACGGAGTCCGGCAACACCGAGGATGGCCGTTCGGTACTGACCATCGCCGCCAGCGTCGAGGCACTCGCCGACGACAACGAACTGAGTTCGTCAACTGTCGAACGACATCTGTCGGCGGCCGAGACCGCCCTCGAACGCGCCCGCGAGGACCGCGACCGTCCACCCAGGGACGAGAAGATCCTCGCCGGATGGAACGGCCTCGCGATCACCGCCTTCGCCGAGGCCGGCCTGACCCTCGACACCGAGTACACGGACCGCGCCGCCGAGGCCCTCACGGCCGTCCGGGACGCCCACTGGACGGGTGACCACCTCTACCGGCGCTCCCACCACGGCGACGTCGGCATCCACGGCTACCTCGAGGACTACGCCTTCCTGGCACAGGCCGCCATCGCCACCTACGAGGCCACCGACGACCACCACCACCTCGGCTTCGCCCTCGACCTCGCCGACGCGATCGTCGACCGGTTCTGGGATCCCGACACCCAAACCCTCTATTTCACCGAGGACGGCACCGACGACCTCCTCGCCAGACCCCAGGAACTCACCGACCACTCCACCCCGTCTAGCGCCGGGATCGCCACTCAGGTCCTGACAACCCTCGCTACGGTCGCTCCCGACGCGGGCTACGACGAGGTCGCCACCGCGGTCCTCGAGACCCATGGTTCGACCCTGGCCGACAGCCCGCTTCAGCACGTCTCCCTCGTGACCGCCGCCGACACCGTCGACCGCGGCGTCCTCGAGATCATCACCGTCGGCGACACGCCACGGTCCTGGACGACCATCATCGGCACCACCTATCTCCCCGACCGGTTCCACAGTCACCGGCCCGTCGACCACAGCGGTCTCGAGACTTGGCTCGCCGATCTCGACCTTGAGACGATGCCACCGCTCTGGGCCGGGAGGGATGGGGACGACGACCGGCCGACCGCCTACGTCTGCCGGCGGGCCTGCTCCCCACCGATCCACGACGCAGACGGCCTCCGCGAGTGGCTCTCAGAGTTCCGGTGACGCCCCGATCGCCTCGGCCAACGCCACCGGTGCCGGCACGTGTGCGGACTCCTCGAACCGGGCCACCGTCTCGTCCCCCACCACGACGACGATGGTCGGAATCACCGTCACGTCGTAGGCCGCCATCGCCTCACCGGTCTTCTCCTGGGAGACCGGGTGGATATGGACGCGGTCGTCGGGGAACTCCGCCGCGGACAGCGCCGCCGCCAGCGCCGGCAACTCCCGCCGACAGTCCCCACACCAGTCCCCGCCCCAGACGTGAATCTCCGCCGCCGCGGGGAGGCCGGCGAACGCCGCGACGGTGTCGGCGAACGCGTCGGGATCCCACGCCGGGTCCGGTTCGAACGTCGAGAGCGTCATGCCCCGGTGTTGGCGAGGGGCGGCCATAAATCTCGCTCCCGCCCACGGATACCGTCGCCGGTGGCGGCACGATTTTACGCGCCCGGCCCGAATCCCCGGTGATGAGAGACGGGATCTTGGACACGATCGGATCCCCGCTCGTGCGCCTCCCGGCACCGGACGGGGCCGCGATCGCCGCCAAGCTGGAGTCGTTCAACCCCGGCGGCTCCGCGAAGGACCGGCCCGCCGTGGCCATGATCGAGAGCGCCGAGGCGGCCGGCGTCCTCGAACCCGGAGACCACGTCATCGAGGCAACCAGCGGCAACACCGGTATCGGCCTCTCGATGGTGTGTGCCGCCCGTGGCTATGCCCTGACCATCGTCATGCCGTCCTCGAAATCCACGGAACGGCGACAACTGATGGCGGCCTACGGCACCGACATCGAACTCGTCGACGGCGACATGGGCGACGCCCGCGACCGGGCCGACGCGGTGGCCGCGGAGACCGATGGCGTCCGACTACACCAGTTCGAGGACCCGGCCAACCCACGAGCCCACTACGAGACCACGGGGCCGGAGATCCTCGACGAACTGGACGGCTACACGGTCGATGCCTTCGTCGCCGCGGTCGGTACCGGCGGCACCATCACGGGGGTGGGTCGCCGCCTGCGAGAGGCCTTCCCCGATGTCGAGATCGTGGGCGTCGAACCGGCGGCCAACGCCGTCCTCTCCGGCGACGAACCGGGGGCGGACGACTTCCAGGGGATGGGTCCGGGGTTCGTCAGCCCGAACCTCGACCAGACACTGCTGACCGACGTCGAGACCGTGGCCCTCGAGGAGGCCGAGGCCGAGTGCCGACGGTTGGCTCGGACCGAGGGCGTCCTGGTCGGCCAGTCCAGTGGCGCCGCCAGCGTCGCTGCCACCCGGGTGGCCGAACGCATCGCCGATCCGTCCATCGAGTGTCCACCGCTGCCGGGTGACCGCACGTTCTCGATGGACGGCGGGGAACCGGCCGACTGTCCACTGGTCGTCACCGTGTTCCCGGATTCCGGCGAACGGTATCTCTCGACGGGACTGTTCGAGGACTGACCCGGTCCTCAGTGCGGGACCTCCTCGGCCCGGACCCGGACCACGAGGGTGTCGACGACGTCGTGGAGATCGTAGGCCGGCACGGAGTCACCGGCCCCGGTGACGTACATCGGTTCGACGAGGCGGCGCCGGGTCCTCCCCGGCGCGTCGTCCGGCTCTTCCTCGAGGACGCCGTACAGCTTCCGGGTTGGGCCGACGTCCCCCGGGTCGAGCTCCCCATCGCGGACGGCGGTGGCGACCTCGCGGGACAGCCATTCGGTCTCTGAGATGCTCGGGTCCCGGACCAGGGCGTCCTGGGCCACCCGCGCGAGATACCAGTCGAGGTCGTTCAGCAACGAGACGGCGGTCCCGAGGCTGATCGTCTCGACGACCACGGCGTTGACGTACGGCTCGGCGACGTCGTAGGCCGAGAGGGCGCGGCGGGCGGTCTCGTAGGCCAGGAGGTCGTCGTGGAGGGCCGCGTCCTCGCCGACGATGCAGACCTCGGTCACGTCCGTGGCATCCGGGACCGGCCCGCAAAGCGATTACGGTGCTAGAAGGTGGCGAGTTCGCCGGCGATGACGCGTTCGGTGATGTCGGTGACGGCTGCGAGTTCTGCGTCGACGAGTTCGCGGACCTGAGGTTCGACGTCCGCGACCGCGACCCCGTCCTGGGTGGCGACGTGGATGTCGGCGATGTGCGGTTCGTCGATCGGCTCCCCGATCTGGGAGAGCAATCGCACCCGGAGATCCCGGATGCCCGACACCTGGCTGACGACGTTGCGGGCGGTCTCGGTCGCGAGGAGGTTGTAGATCTTCCCGATGTGGTTGACCGGGTTCTTCCCGCTGGTGGCCTCCATCGACATCGACCGGTTGGGCGTGATCAGTCCGTTGGCCCGGTTGCCCCGTCCGACCGAGCCGTCGTCGCCCTGCTCGGCGCTGATGCCGGTGGTCGTCAGATAGATCGATCCCGCCTCGTAGTCGTCGGCGGTGTTGACGTAGACGGTGACCGATCGGTCGGTGTACTCGGCGGCGAGGTCCTGGACGTATGCGTGGATCGCCTGGACGGTCGACCGATAGCTCTCCATGTCGGGGACGTGGTCGTCGATGGTGGCGGCGGCGACCGTGATGTCGATGTCGTCGTCCTCGCGTTTGGCCATGACCTTGATGTCGGGACCGAGGGCGGGGTGGTCGGCGGCGAAGTCGGTGTTGAGCTGGCGCTCGGTCTCGAGGACGATGCGTTCGGTCTCGGAGAGTGGGGCGTGGCCGACGCCGAAGCTGGTGTCGTTGGCGGTCGGGACCTCGCGGCCGTCGGCCCCGAAGACGGTCTGGAGGTCGCCGCTGCCCTCGCCGAGGCTGACGTCGATGACGACGTCGCTCTCGAGGTCGAGGTAGGGCACGTGTTCGCGGAGGTAGTCTCTGGCGGCGCGCAACGCGACCGAGTCGACGGGGATACGCTCGCCGTCGTGGACCTTGGTGGCGCGACCGACGATGAGGATGTAGATGGGTTCGACGACCTCGCCGCCGCCGAAGGCGGGGGCGGCGTTGCCGGCGACCAGCTGGGTCTCGTCGGTGTTGTAGTGGAGGACACGGCCGACGCGGTCGAGGTAGGTGCGGGCGAGTTCGCGGGACACCCGCTCGGCGATGCCGTCACAGATGGAGTCGGGATGACCGATGCCCTTCCGTTCGACGATCTCGACGGTCTGATCGTCGACGGCGGGTCGGTCGATGGCGGAGACGCGGATGTTCCGGTCGGTCATCACTGGGAGTCGGGACCGGCCCGGTTCTATAACTTGCGAAAATGCCATGGGCACCGGAATGCGTCCGGTGCATATTCAGGTCAGTCAAGCCCGTGGACCAACTCGAGGTAAGACGTCCGGATCTGGGTCGTCGGGTCGAGCCCCAGGGAGTCCAACAGGTCGTGAGCGCCCTCCCGGACCTCCTCGATTTCGGCCTCGGCAGCGGTGGCGTCCACCTCCACGAACGACCCCAACCCAACGACGTCGTCCAGCACCACCTCGTAGCCCTCCAACCGATACTTCGACCGGACCTTCTTGACCGTACCCACCGCCTCGAACCCCAACCGCACGAGGATCTGCCCCAGCCGTTCGGCGTCCTCGACCCCCGTCTCGATCTCCTCCCGGGTCTTCGAGGCCGCCTCCACCAGCGGCCCCTTGTAGGTCACCCGTCCCGACCCCGCCGCGTCCATCGCGGCCGCGACCGTCTCACCGGGGTCGTCGCCCGGGGCCTCGACCGGGGCCACCCGACGGATCCGCAGCGCCTCGTCGGTCGCCCCGAAATCCCGGTGGGGCGGATCGTAGTAGGTGTCGACCTGGGCGACCACCGATTCGGGGGTCGCCCCCGCCGCCGTCAACGCCGCCTCCACCGCGGCGTGGTCGGCCCGGACCTTCACCTCGACCTCGTACATACCACGGCGAGGGCCGCCACGCGTGAAAGGCGTGGCGGGCGAACCGTGCGCCTTAAGGGCCGAACGGGAGTCCCTTGGGGTATGAGCGACGAGCAGGATGCAGAGACCGCAGAGGAACCCGCCGACGACGAACCGGCGGGCATCCAGTCCGGCGACTTCGTCCGCATCGCCTACACCGTCCGTGTCGCCGAGGACGGCGAAGTCGTCGACACCACCGACCGAGACCTTGCGGAGGACGAGGGTTTCGACGTCGAGGACCGTGAGTTCGGTCCCCGCGTCGTCGTGGTCGGCGGCCAACAGCTGTTCGACCCGGTCGAGGACGCCATCATCGGCGGCGAAGCCGGGGACACCGGCACCGTCGAGATCCCGGCCACCGAGGCGTTCGGCGAGTACGACCAGGACGAGGTCCGCACCGTCAGCGCCGACAAGATCCCCGAAGACGACCGGTACCCGGGTGCCCACGTCGACATCGACGGCCAGCATGGGCACGTCGAGACGATCATCGGCGGCCGCGCCCGCGTCGACTTCAACCACCCGCTGGCCGGGGACGACCTCGAGTACGAGTACGAGATCCTCGAGGTCATCACCGACCCCGTCGAGAAGGCCAAGGGCCTGATCGGCGCCCGGTTCGACGTCGAACCCGAGGTCTGGATCGAGACCGACGAGGTCGAGGAGGAGATCGAGACCGACGACAGGGACACCGAGACCGAGACCGTCGAGAAGGAGACCGTCTACATCGAGAGCGTCCCCGAACTCCAGTTCAACCAGCAGTGGATGTTCGGGAAACAGCAGATCGCCCAGGACATCATCGACCGCCTCGACGTCGACCGCGTCATCGTCCAGGAGATCATCGAGGCCCAACCCGCCGGTCCGATGGGTGGCATGGGCGGCATGATGGGCGGTGGTGAGGAGGACCTCGGCGACCTCGAGGAAGCCCTCGAGGACGCCGACGTCGACGCCGAGGACCTCGCCGACGAACTCGAGGACGAAGCGGACGCCGAGCCCGCGGACCCCGAGGAGAACTGAGGATCGGTCCCGTCCCGCTGGTTACTTCAGCCGTTCCTGGAGGACCGACGGGTGGGCCTCGGTCACGCCGTCGGTGGCCAGCACCTCCTCGCTGATGATGCGGCCGAGATCGTCGCCGTCGGCCGCCCGGATCTCCGCCATCAGCGTGTGGTCGCCACTGGAGGTATACAGCTCCCGAATCGCGGCGATGTCAACGAGGGTCCGGGTGGCCTCGACGTACTGCTCGGACGCCACCTCGATCCCGACGAGGGCGATGGTCTGACCCGACAGCTTCTTCGGGTCGACGTCGGCTGAGTAGCCCACGACAACCCCGTCGTCCTCGAGTTTGTCCACGTACTTACGGACCGTCGGTTCTGAGACGTCGGCCCGGTCGGCGATCTCCGAGACCGACGCCTGGGCGTCGTCCTCGAGGACGGCCAGGATCCGGTCCTCCGTCGATTCGGCGCTCACGCTACCACCCGATTGGGCCGACCGAAAAAATATCTTCCGAACGGGAAACTCTACTTGTGGCGATCGATGTAGTCGTAGGACCGCTCCCACGACGCGTCCTCGTCGAAGTACCGCTCGGCGAGCGGCTCCTCGGGCATCTCGCCGATGGACTGCTTCTCCTGCTGGTAGGAGTGCCGGTCATCGTCCTTGTAGTACCGGCCCGTGAGGACCTCGCCCTCGTACAGCGCCGATTCGGTCTTCTGCATCATCTCCTGGGCTTCCGTCCGGTCGGTGATGTCGAACTCGTAGTCGTCGGAGTCCTGGACGTCGATGTAGGGGACGTACTGTTTAGCGTCCTTGTTCCAGGTCGGGCACTGGGTGAGGAAGTCGATGTGGGCGAACCCGTCGTGTTCGATGGCCTCGACGAGGATCTCCTGGGCCTGATTCGGGTTCACGGCCGCCGTCCGCGCGATGTAGGACGCGCCCGCGGACAGGCCCAGGGACAGCGGTCGGATCGGGTCCTTGGCCGAGCCGTGGGGCTGGGTCTTGGACTTGTGGCCCTTCGGGGACGTCGGTGAGGTCTGGCCCTTCGTGAGACCGAACACCTCGTTGTTGAACACGATGTAGACGAGGTCGTGGTTCTCCCGGGCGGTGTGCAGGAAGTGGTTCCCGCCGATGCCGTACCCGTCACCGTCGCCGCCGGCCGCGACGACCTCGAGGTCGTTGTTCGCGAGTTTCGCCGCACGGGCGACGGGCAACGCGCGCCCGTGGATGCTGTGGAAGCCGTAGCTCTCGAAGTAGCTGTTGAGCTTCCCGGAGCAGCCGATCCCGGTGACGAGCAGGATCTCGTCGGGGTTCTTCCCGAGTTCGGCCATCGCGCCCTTGAGGGCCTTGAGGACGCCGAAGTCCCCACACCCGGGACACCACGTCGGTTGCGGTTCGATACCTGGGGTGAACTCGTCGCGTTCGACGTCGCGGTCCTCGCCGATGGCTGTGAAGGCACTCATGGTCAATCACCTGCTGCGGGTTCGAGGGTGGTCTGGGCGGTCGGTTCCGCGGTGCCGCCGTCGAGTTCGATCTCGACGCCCTCGACGATCTCGGAGGGCTCGAAGGGGTTGCCGTTGTACTTCAGGAGGCTGGACAGTTTCTCCCCGTACCGTCCGAGGTATCGCTGGACGTGGCCCCGGAACTGGGCGGTGGAGTTCATCTCGACGACGAGGACCTCGTCGACGCTCTCGATGAACGCCGTGAGCTCCTCGGTGGGGAACGGCACCATCTCGCTGACGCCGAGGGCCTTGACGCTGTGCCCGTCCTCGAGCAACCGATCGACGGCCTCCTCGACGGTGCCGGTCTGGGTGCCCCACGCGAGCACGCCGAAGTCCGCGTCCTCGGGTCCGTACGGCGTGTTCCGCACGCCGTCGTCGGCGTCGAGCTCCTCGCGGATCGACGCGAGCTTCTGGTTGCGGCGGTCCACCTGGTGGACGCGGTTGTCCGGGTCCTCGCTGATGTGGCCGGCCTGGTTGTGCTCGTTGCCGGTCGCGAGGAACCGCCCCCCGGACTGGCCGGGGACCGACCGGGGGCTGACCCCGTCGTCCTCGTCCCACCGGAAGCGGTGGAACTTCCCGGAGACGTCGTGGTCGGCGTCCGCGATCTCGGCCTCGGTCAGGGTCTGGCCGATGTCGGGATTCGGCTCCCGGTCGAAGAAGCTCGCGGGGACGTTCCGGTACTCGCCGGACAGCTTCTGGTCGTAGAGGATGATCGACGGGATCTGGTAGTCCCACGCGATCTGGAAGGCGCGGCGGGTCTGCTCGTAACACTCCCGCGGGTTGCTCGGCGCGAACACCACGCGGTTCGAGTCGCCCTGGCTAGTGTACAGGACGTGTTCGAGGTCGGCCTGCTCCGGCTTGGTCGGCATCCCGGTGGACGGGCCGGCGCGCTGGGCTTCGAGCAACACCAGCGGTGTCTCGGTCATCTCCGCGAGGCCCAGCGGTTCGCTCATCAGGGCGAACCCGCCGCCGGAGGAGCCGGACATCGCCTTCACCCCGGCGTGGGAGGCCCCGACCGCCAGGGAGGCGGCGGCGATCTCGTCTTCGACCTGCTCGCTGATGCCGCCGGTCTCGGGCATCAACTGGGTGAGGATCGTGAACGCGTCGGTCCACGGGGTCATCGGGTACCCGGAGATGAACCGACACCCCTCGTCGAGGGCACCGTAGGCGATGCCATGCGAGCCAGAGACCAGCACCTGCTCCTCGTCGTGGGAGCCCGTCGGCAGCTGGAAGTCGTGGGTGTGGTCGAACTCCTGGGCCTGCTCGTAGGCGAGCTGGAGGATCTCCTGGTTCTGCTCGACGACGTCCTCGCCTTTCGAGGAGAGGTTCTCCTCGATGATCTCGTTCAGTCCGTCGAGGTCCATCCCGACGAGGGCGGCGGTTGCCCCGATCCCCGCGACGTTCCGCATGACCTCCCGCCCGTGCTCGCGGGCCATGCCGCGGAGGTCCATCGGGTAGACGTGCCAGTCGTTCTCCTCGACGCGGTCCTCGAACCCGTCGACCTCCTCGATGTCGATCAGTCCCTCGTCGTAGACGATGACACCGCCCTCCCGGAGTTCGTCGAGGTTCTCCGTGAGCGGTTTCACCTCCTCGACGCCGTAGTAGGCGTTCTCCTGTGGGTTCCGGGCGAAGGAGTCGCCCAGGGCCAGCAGGAAGTTGTACCCGTCCCCGCGACACTTGACGTCCTCGGCGGCCGCCCTGACCTCCACGTAGGTGTGTCCGCCGCGGATCCGTGAGGGGTAGTGGCGGTGGGTGAAGACGTCGAGCCCCGATCGCATGAGGACAGTCGTGAACGCCTGGCTGTTCGAGTCGATCCCGTCGCCGGAACCACCCGCGATTCGCCAGATGAGTTCGTCGTCTGTCATGAATACTCAGGCCTGATTGGGCGCTGCCGGTGACTTGCAGTCGAGACGGTAAAACCGTTTGCCATGCACTGACAGGGACGATGATGACAATACGGCCGTCGGGTCACCGTCCCCCACCACCGGTTGTCCCGTTGATGTGACGAGGTGGCGAGGGGTCGCCGGGGCGTGCGCCTCAGTGGTCCATCCCGCCGCGCTCGGTCACGTTCAGGATCTGGCGCATGTTCACGTAGATGTCCCGGACGCTGGTGTCCTCAGCCGGGTCGTAGAGGTCGCTGACGCGGTGGACCATCGCCGCGACGAGTTCCGCCTCCGAGCCCTCCACCTCGCGGAGGTCGTCGGCGACCGCCCGCAACCGGTCCCGGGTCTCCGGGTCGGGCGCGACCGGCATCTACACCTCCACCACGCGTTTCCGCCGGACGTACCCCGCGTTGTCGGCGACCCGGGCGACGACCTCCCGGAACGCCGCCCCCGCCGCGCCCCCTTCGTCGAGGACCACCGGCCGCCCGTCGTCGCCCTGCTGTCGGACCGCCGGATCCAGCGGGATCGACCCCAGGAACGGGAGGTCCCGCTCCTCGGCGATCGCCTCCCCGCCGCCGCTGCCGAAGATGTCGTGTTCACCGCAACAGTCCGGGCAGACGAAGGTGCCCATGTTCTCGACGATGCCGAGGACGTCCGTGTCGTGCCGGCCGAACATCCGGAGGCCCTTCCGGGCGTCGTCGACGGCGACCGCCTGTGGCGTCGTCACGACCACCGCCCCGGTCAGGGGGACGGTCTGTAACATCGTCAACTGCGTGTCCCCCGTGCCCGGGGGCAGGTCGACGATCATGTAATCGAGGGCACCCCACGCCACGTCCTCGACCAACTGGGTCAACACCTTATGCACCATCGGCCCCCGCCAGATGACCGGGTCGTCCTCCCCGAGGAGGAACGCCATGCTCATCAGCTTCACCCCGAACTTCTCCGGGGGGACCATCGTCTCGTCCGGGGTCGCCTTCGGGGCCTCCTCGGCGGCCACCATCCGGGGGACGTTGGGGCCGTAGACGTCCGCGTCGAAGAGCCCGACCCGGGCGCCCCGATCGGCCAGTCCCGCGGCGAGGTTGACGGCCACGGTGCTCTTCCCGACGCCACCCTTCCCGGAGGCGACCGCGATCACGTTCTCGACGTCGGGCAACGCCGCGTCCTCCCGCCCCGGTTCGGCGACGTGGGCGCTGAGGTCGATGTCGGCCTCGAGGTCGTCCAGGGCCGCCCGCACCCGCCCCGCCAGCTCGGTCTCACCCGGGGAGTACGGCGCCCCCAACGCCAGGGACACCGCCACCTCGTCGTCGGTGACGGTGATGTCGTTGACCAGGCCAAGCGAGACGATGTCGTCGCCGAAATCAGGGTCCTCCACCCGCCGCAAGCGGTCTCTGACGGCGTCGGCGTCCATGGCACACCATTACGCCGACCGGCGAATAAGGGTTGTGACCCGGGTGCGCCCGGGGACTTATGCCGGTGGTCGCCGACAGGCGAAGGCGTGAACCGATCACAGGCCGCCCTGGCGCTCCGTGGCCCCCTCCTGGTGGCGACGGTTGCCGCGGTCGCCACCGTCGGGGCCCGACTCGCCGACGGCGCGGTCGGCACCCTCCTCGCCGTCGTGTTCACGGTCGCGGTGATCGTGGCATGGACGGTCCTCCGGGTGCCCGGCGATCCTCTCGAGGCCGTCGTCCCGATCCCCGGCGTGGCCCGCCTCCTCCTCGAACTCGCCGTCGTCGTCGGTGCCGTCGCCGGATTGTGGCTGTTCGACGCCCCCGCGTTCGCGGTGGTGCTCGCCGGGCTGGCCGCCGCCCAGTACTGGGCGGCCAGCGACCGCGTCTCCTGGCTGGTCGGGCTCCCCCACGGCAGCGACACCACCCGGGACCCGCGGGCTTAAGAGCACCCCGCCCCAACGGTTGCAGACATGCTGGTCGACTCGTTCGGTCGCGAGGTGACCGGGGTCCGGATCTCGTTGACGGACCGGTGTAACTTCGACTGTGTCTACTGTCACAACGAGGGCCTCGGCGATACCCGTGGGCCCATGGCGCCCCGCGACCACGAACTGTCGACCGACGACGTCATCCGGTTCCTCGAGGTCGCCCGCGAGTTCGACGTCGACTCCGTGAAGTTCACGGGCGGTGAACCGATGCTCCGGGACGACCTCGAGGAGATCATCGCCCGCGTCCCCGCGGGGATGACCGCCTCCATGACGACCAACGGCACCTACCTCCCGGGCCGGGCGCCGGGCCTCGTCGAGGCCGGCCTCGAACGGGTGAACGTCTCCCAGGACGCCCTCGACCCCCAGGACTTCGCCGCACTCACCCAGGCCAGCGCCTACGAACGCGTTCTCGAGGGCGTGAAAGCCGCCGTCGACGCCGGCCTGACCCCCGTGAAACTCAACATGGTCGTCTTCGAGAAGACCGCGGGCTACGTCCCCGAGATGGTCGACCACGTCGCCGACAACGACGGGTTGCGCCTCCAGCTCATCGAGTTCATGCCCGAACTCGTCGGGCGCCCCGAGTGGGCGATCGACATCGACCGCGTCCACGACTGGTTGGCCGACCAGGCCGACGACATCGAGAACCGGGAGATGCACCACCGCACCCGGTACTGGGTCGACGGCGGCATGGTCGAGGTCGTCGACCCGGTCGAGAACCCCGAGTTCTGTGCGAACTGCCACCGCATCCGCGTCACCCACGAGGGCTACCTCAAGGGCTGTCTCAACCGCAACGACGACCTACGGTCGATGGGGGAGATGACCAAACCCGAGATCCGCGAGGCGTTCCGGGCGACCGTCGAGAACCGCGTCCCATACTACGGCGAGTACATGGTCCAGGACGAGGACGGGGAGTGGGTGGTCAACGACGAGTACCTCGACGCCCCCCAGCCCACGCCCAGCACGGACTAGTCGCCCGCCGACAGCCCCGGACCGTGGCGTTTATACCGTCTCATCTGAAAGGAGCGGGTGCAGGAACTGTAGGGGTGTCCGACCCCGAGTCCGAGAGGGCGCTGATACCAGCACGCGCGTCGTGGTAGCCTAGCCTGGTCAAGGCGCAGGGTTGCTAACTCTGTGGCGTATAGCCTCCGGGGTTCGAATCCCCGCCACGACGCTCCACAACGCACACATGAGTTCGGAAGAACCGGAAGCGGAGACGGACGATCCCGACGCGGACGAGGAGGAGGACATCCGATACTTCGTCCGCATCGGGCAGACGGACCTCGACGGTACGAAATCGGTCGAACGAGCGCTCACCGAGCTGAACGGCATCGGTCGCCGGACCGCCCGGGTCGTCGCCGAACACGCCGACGTCGATCGGACGGCCACCTTCGGGCGGCTCGAGGACGACGAGATCGACGCCGTCGTCGACGCGGTCGACGGCTTCGCCGACGACGCGCCGGACTGGCTGGCCAACCGTCGGAACGACTTCTTCACCGGTGAGACCACCCACGAGACGGGCAACGACCTCTCGTTGACCCGGCAACAGGACATCAACCGCATGAAGATGATCCGGTCCTACCGGGGCATCCGCCACGAACGCGGGCAGAAGGTCCGCGGGCAGCGCACGAAGTCCACGGGTCGGACCGAGGGGACGATCGGTGTCAACGTCGAGGCCATCCGGGAGGAACAGGAAGAGGAAGAAGGCGGAGAAGGCGCCGACACCGGAGGTGAACTCTGATGGCGCTCGGCTCGAACACGAAATCCTACGAGACCCCGAACCACCCGTTCCAGGGCGAACGCATCGACGAGGAACACGGGTTGGTCGGCCAGTACGGCCTCGCGACAAAGGAGGAACTCTGGCGCGCCCAATCGGAGCTCCGATCGTATCGCCGGGAGGCCCGACGCCTCCTGGGCCAGGTCGGGGAGGACGAGACCGGGCGCGAGTTCGTCGCCCGCCTCCAGCGCATCGGCGTCCTGGACTCGGCCGAGGACCTCGGCGCCGTCCTGTCACTGGGCGTGACCGACATCCTGGAACGACGGCTCCAGACCGTCGTCTACCGCCAGGGACTCGCGAACACGCCGCGACAGGCCCGGCAGTTCGTCTCCCACGGCCACATCACCGTCGGGGACCGCCGGGTCACGGTGCCGTCCTACAAGGTCTCCGTCGACGAGGAGGACGCGATCGCCTTCGACGAGACGAGCCCCGTCGCCGACGACCTCCACCCCGCTCGCGCGGAGGGAGATGAATGAGTAGCAACGACAGCGACCGGTGGGGCGTCGCCCACATCCACGCCTCGTTCAACAACACGATCATCACGGTCACCGACCAGACCGGTGCCGAGACCATCGCGAAGTCCTCGGGCGGGTCGGTCGTCAAGCAGAACCGGGACGAGGCCTCGCCCTACGCCGCGATGCAGATGGCCGAGACCGTCGCCGAGGACGTCCTCGAACAGGGGTTCGAGGGCGTCCACGTGCGGGTGCGTGGCCCCGGCGGCAACCAACAGCGCAGCGCCGGGCCGGGGGCCCAGGCCGCGATCCGGGCACTGGCCCGTGCCGGCCTGGAGATCGGTCGCATCGAGGACGTGACGCCGATCCCCCACGACGGCACGCGCGCACCGAAGAACTCGGGGTACTGATATGAGTGAGTTCGACGTGGAGTTCATCGACCGGGACGACAGGGAGGCCCGCTTCCTGGTCCGGGGCATCACCCCGGCGCTCGCCAACGGCATCCGGCGAGCCGTCCTCGCCGACGTGCCCACGCTGTCGATCGACACGTTACGCGTCATCGAGAACTCCAGTGTGATGTTCGACGAACAGATCGGGTTGCGACTCGGGCTGGTGCCGCTCACCACCGACCTCGACACCCTCGATGAGGGGGACACGGTCACCCTCTCCCTTGACGTCGAGGGCGAGGGCACCGCCTACTCCGGCGATCTCGTCGCCAGCGAACCCGGGGTCGAACCCGCGGACAAGAACGTCCCCATCATCGACCTCAAGGAAGACCAACGGCTCGAGGTCGAGGCCGAGGCCGTGCTGGGCTACGGTCGGGACCACGCCAAACACCAGGGCGGGGTCGCGGTCGGGTACCGGCACCTCCAACGGGTCGAACCCGTCGGTGAGCGGGCCGAGTACGGGGACGACGACGCAGAGATCGTCCGCGGCGTCGTCGAGATCGACGGCGAGCTCGTCCCGACCGAGGAGTTCGACCACGACCTCCGCAACGAGTTCCCGGACTCGGAGGTCGAGGTCACGGACGTCGAGGACGCCTTCGTCTTCCACGTCGAGTCCGACGGCTCGCTCGCGGTCGACGAACTCGTCGTCCGCGCCGTCGACACGCTCCACGCCCGCGCCGACGAACTCGAATCACAGGTCGCATTGTAAGGATGACACGCCCGCCCCACACCACCACCGTTCGCCGACCCCTACGGGGAGCGGTGGTGCCGGTTCGGGGAACCGAAACCGGTTTCACGGGGCGGCCGGAACAACAGTTCGCATGCAGGGATAGCCAAGTTTGGCCAAAGGCGCAGCGTTCAGGGCGCTGTCCCGTAGGGGTTCGCAGGTTCAAATCCTGTTCCCTGCACTCCCAATTCTCGCAGCCATGAGCAAGACACGTGCACGGCTCGGTGACCTCATCGACCATCTGAAGGCGACCGCCCGGAACGGCGGCGCCGACGTCTGGGCCGACGTGGCCGACCGCCTCGAGAAGCCACGCCGCACCCACGCGGAGGTCAACCTGAGCCGCATCGAACGGTACGCAGACGAAGAGGAGACCGTCGTCGTCCCGGGGAAAGTCCTCGGGTCGGGCGCCCTGCGGAAGGGCGTGACGGTCGCCGCGGTCGACTTCTCGTCGACCGCCGAGACGAAGATCGAACAGGCCGACGGCGAGGCACTCCCACTGGAAACGGTGGTCGAGCAGTCCCCAGACGCCCCGAACGTGCGGGTGATCCGATGAGTCTCGCGGACTTCGAGGCCGACCTCGTCGTCGACGCCAGCGACTGCATCATGGGACGGTTCGCCAGCACGGTCGCCGAACGCGCCCTCGAGGGCGACCGCGTCGCCGTGGTCAACGCCGAGTCCGCGGTGATCACAGGGCGGGAGGAGGACGTCCTCGAGACCTACCGGAAACGCGCGGAACTGGGCTCCGACCGGGGCCCGGCCTACCCGCGGCGACCGGACCGCATCGTGAAACGCGCCATCCGGGGGATGGTCCCCTACAAGACCGACCGGGGCCGGGAGGCCTTCGAGAACGTCCGCGTCTACGTCGGCAACCCCCACGACTGGGACGCCGAGGTGATCGAGGGCACGTCGCTGAACCGCCTGTCCACGATCAAGTTCGTCCCCGTCGGGGACATCGCCGAAGACCTGGGGGCAAACGTCACATGGTAACCAACACATCAGGCAAGAAGAAGACGGCCATCGCACGGGCAACGGTCTCGGACGGCGAGGGTCGGGTCCGCATCAACTCGACACCCGTCGAGCTCCAGGAACCCGAACTCGCCCGGTTGAAGATGCTGGAACCGTTCCGCATCGCCGAGGACGAGGTGCGGGAGTCGGTCGACGTCGACGTCGACGTCGACGGCGGCGGGTACGCCGGGCAGGCCGACGCCGTCCGCACCGCCATCGCCCGCGGCCTCGTCGAGCACCGCAACGACGCGGAGCTCCGGGACGCGTTCATGGCGTTCGACCGGTCGCTGCTGGTCAACGACGTCCGCCAGTCCGAAGCCAAGAAGTGGGGCGGTCCCGGCGCCCGGGCCCGCTACCAGAAGTCCTACCGGTGATCACCGATGATGGTGCCAGTCCGGTGTTTCACGTGCGGGAAGGTCGTCGGGGAGTACTGGGAGGAGTACAAAGCACGGGCCGAGACCCACGACGGTGACGAGGACCCCGAGGCCGTCCTCGACGACCTCGGGCTGGAGCGGCACTGCTGTCGCCGCATGATCGTCTCCCATCAGGACCTCGTGGACGTGGTGTCGCCGTACCAATGAGCGGGCGTCAACGCTACAACCGGTACGAGAAAGCCCGGATCATCGGGGCGCGAGCGCTGCAGGTGTCCTACGGCGCCCCCGTCCTGGTCGACACCGCCCAGACCGAACCCATCCTCATCGCGGCCGAGGAGTACGACGCCGGCGTGCTCCCGTTCACGGTGAACCGCGAATGACACGCGTCGAGCGGATCCGCCTGCGAGAGATCCTGGACTCGCGGGGGGACCGCACCGTCGAGGCCGACGTCCTCACCGGCGACGGGGGCTTCGGCCGGGCCGCCGCCCCCTCCGGGGCGTCCACCGGCGTCCACGAGGCCGTCGAACGCGACGCCGCCGCGGCCGTCGCCGCCGCTCGAGACCGCGCCGTCCCCCGGCTGGAGGGGGCGTTCGTCGGGGACCAGCGAGCCATCGACCAGGCCATCCACGCCGCCGACGGCACCACCGACTTCTCCGAGCTCGGCGCCAACGCCGCCGTCGCGCTGTCGATGGCGGCCGCCACCGCCGCCGCCGACACGCTCGGGATCCCCCTGTACCAGCACCTCGGCGGCTGCTTCCGCGGTGACGCGTTCCCGGTGCCGCTGGGCAACGTCCTCGGTGGCGGGGAACACGCCACCGCTGGCCCGGCGATCCAGGAGTTCCTCGCCGTCCCCCACGGGGCGCCCTCGGTCCGGGAGGCGGCGTTCGCCAACGCCGCCGTCCACGCCGCGGTCGGGGACGCCCTCGCGGACGCCGGCCACGCGGCCGGCCAGGGCGACGAGGGCGCGTGGGCGCCCGCCGTCGACGACACGACCGCCCTGGAGACCGTCGCCACCGCCGTCGACGCCGTGGCCGACGACGTCGGCTTCGACATCGGCATCGGCCTCGACGTCGCCGCCTCGGAGCTGTGGAACGCCGACGCCGGTCAGTACGAGTACGACGACACCGTCCGTGGCCCCGACGAGCAACGCGCCTACATCGCCGACCTCGTCGACCGCCACGACCTGGTCTACGTCGAGGACCCGCTCCACGAGGACGACTTCGACGGGTTCGCGGCACTCACCGACCGCCTCAGCGGCGACGGGGGACCACCGCACCCGACCGGGTCGGCACCACTGGTCTGTGGTGACGACCTCTATGTCACCAACGTCGACCGCATCGAACGCGGCATCGACGCCGGCGCCGGGAACGCGGTGTTGATCAAACCCAACCAGATCGGCACCCTCTCGGATGCCATGGACGCCATCGAGACCACCGTCCGCCACGGGTTCGCACCCGTGATCAGTCACCGCAGCGGCGAGACCGGTGACACGACGATCGCACACCTCGCCGTCGCGACCGCCGCCCCGTTCATCAAGACGGGCGCGGTCGGCGGCGAGCGAACCGCGAAACTCAACGAACTCATCAGAATCGAGGACGAAGCCCTATGAACGAGAATCCAGACGCAGACGAAGAGGGACTCGACGCCGCCGAGGTCGAGGCCGGCGACCCGGTCGAGGAGACCGACGCCGAGACCGAGGCCCCCGTCGAGGACGAACAGGAACCAACCGAGGAACCGACCGCCGACGAGGACGTGCTCGGCGACAGCGACGCCGACCTCCTCATCCCGGTCGAGGACTACCTCGCGGCCGGGGTGCACATCGGCACCCAGCAGAAGACCACGGACATGGACCGGTTCATCCACCGCGTCCGCACCGACGGTCTCTACGTCCTGGACGTCTCCCGCACCGACGAACGCATCCGGACCGCGGCGGACTTCCTCGCGAACTACGAACCCGAACAGATCCTGGTCACCAGCAGCCGCCAGTACGGGCGGTTCCCCGCCGAGACGTTCGCCACCGCCGTCGGCGCCCGCGCCCGCACCGGGCGGTTCATCCCGGGGACGTTGACCAACCCCCAGTACGACGGCTACATCGAACCCGACGTCCTCGTCGTCACCGACCCGATCGGTGACGCCCAGGCCGTCAAGGAGGCGATCACCGTCGGCATCCCCGTGATCGCGATGTGTGACTCGAACAACCAGACGAGCAACGTCGACCTCGTCGTCCCGACGAACAACAAGGGGCGGCGCGCACTCGCCGTCGTGTACTGGTTGCTCGCCAACGAGACCCTCGACCGCCGCGGCGCCGAACCCACCTACGCCCTCGAGGACTTCCAGACGGAACTCTGAACCGGTCGATCCTTCTCCAGGACAGCAGTCGAGCAGCCGCGGCTCCAACCGCAACCGTATTGGGGGCTGTGCCCCTCGGTTCGGGCATGGCCGAAGGCGAAACCTTCGTCAACGCGGTCGTCGGCGCGCTCGTCACCGTCGTGTTCACCGCGGTCCCGTTCTCCCCGGTGTTGGGCGGTGTGGTCGCCGGGTACCTGCAGGGTGCAGACCGCCGGGCCGGCACCCGCGTGGGTGCGATCGCCGGCGTCATCGCGACCATCCCGCTGATCTTGGTCCTCTCGCTGGTCGGTGGGGTGTTCCTCGCCGTCATCCCGTTCGCCGGTCCCGACGCGGAATTGGCGCTGGTCTCGGTCGTCGGGTTCATCATCGCATTGTTCCTGTTTCTGTTCATCCTCGCTTACGCCGTCGTCCTCAGCGCCCTCGGCGGCTACCTCGGCGCGGCCCTGAGGGACGAAGCCGCCGGCTAGTCCCGCGCGGCCGGGATCGGGAAGTCGGCAAGCGCCGGGTACAACAGGTCGTCGGGATGGTTGCTCCACCACTTGGCAGCCGCGATCTCCCCGTCTCGCCCGCTGGGGTCGCCGGTCGCCGCCCCGTCGAAGATGACGATCGGGGAGACGATCGACGGTTCCTGCCGGTTCGCGTGTTCGTGGACGATCGCGTGGACCTCCCGGACGCCCGTGACCGTGGGTTCGACCCCGGTTTCCTCGCGGAACTCCCGAATTCCAGCCTCCCGGAACGTCTCGCCGACCTCGCGTTTCCCGCCGGGTTCCGACCACGCGGACTCGCCCTCGTGGCGGACCAACAATACCCGTCCTTCCTCGTCGGTCGCCCACACGCCGGCACCACCGCTGCCCCCGGCGTCGTACCGCGACTTGAACCGGTCGTACTCCGCGTCGTCGAGGGCCCACACCAGCTCCCGGACGCGGAACGGCCCGTACTCCGCGGCGAGTGCCACCAGCAATCCATTCACCCGCAACCGAGACCGTGTCCGGACGTCGGCGTCGGGTGGGGCCCTGAGCTCGACCGATGTGACCTCCGGTGGTGCATCGAAGGACAGCGTCTCTGTCAATCTAGTGGCACGGATCGGCGTCTGCGGCTGCGATTGGTTCGGGCCGAGTCGACCCGACTCGAGCTCCGCGGCGACCCGCACTCTGGGAGTGACGATCCGGTCCGCATCCGGGCGTTGCCGTGTCTCGAGGACGACCTCCTCGACATCGAGCAGTCGACTGGACGCCCCGGCCCGCTCACGGAGACGCGCCTCGAGCGACGCCCGATCGATGGTCGACGGATCGACGTCGGTCACGTATCGGTCGGTCGAGGAGTCCTGGTCGCCTGCAGCTGTCGGGTCAGTGACCCAGACCGTGGCGGTCGGATGGTCGTCCACCCCCGACGAGGTAGTCGCCGGGGGCCGATCGGCGTCGAGATGTGGGGGGCGGACCTCCTTGACGGGGATCTCCCCGAACGCCGCGGCGATCGAGACGAGTAGGGCATCACCCCGTTCGCGACCGGGCTGGGTCGGTCCACGTCGCGATCGCATACCCGGCCGTCGCCGGCGCCCCAGTTAAACACTGGCAGATCCGGTCGCGAGAAGTGATCGATACCGACAGGATCTGGATCGAGACCATCGCCATTGCAAGGGCCCACCAAGTGATCTCCGCAGATGTTGGCCGCGGGGGTCTGCTGACCGTCATCCCCATTCGGTGACTCCCTCGAACCGCTCGGCTGTCTCGAGGGTTTTCCACCCCGACAGGGCCGCTCCGAGCAGCAAGGCGGTGCCGGTCAACACCGCGGTATCCACGAACGCTGCGCCGGCACCAGTGCCGAATCCCACTGTCAAGATTGCATACTCGACCGCACGTCGAGGTGTTTGGAGGAGGGCGGATACGCCCACGAGGGCGATGCCGATTCCGGCCAGTACGAAGTGCAGCGTTATCGGGTCGATCAAAGCGACGATTGTCCCTATCCCCAGCAAAAGGAGGCCGGTTATGCCGTGGTGGACGGCGTCAGGTGCTTGAACCGCCGTCGCCAGAACGCCTAGGGAACCTCCGACGACGCCCACCACACCGATTAGGGTCAGGCTCAGGAGTTCGAAGTGTACCACACTGGAGAGAATCCCCGCAATTCCGAGCCCGACAATCAATCCATTGTTGATGTACAATTTACGGGCGAGACTTGAGTCTGTCATGATCGTGGCCCTTCACAGTTGGATTGATCGGACTCCGTGCACCGAGTGAGGTACCCCGAACTCATGCCGTAGAGAACGCTCCCCTTCCTCGCAGTGCAAATAAGGCAATTGCCACAGCTCCGAGAGTTGCAACATGGTATGCATCGCAACCCCGTTTGGCGTTTCGGTGGGGAGGTTGCTCCTATCAGTAACCCAAATATCTCTTCGGTGTGCGAAACTCCTTGAATCCACGACCATGTACGAATGTTACCCTGGCTTGATCGGCAGCGGCACCCGATTGGCATGTTGGATCGTATGCCATAGAAATACGATGGTTGCCACCGCTAATGCCATCCCAAATGCGATTTCGTGATTCAAAAGCGCACCGATTGTGGCGGCGCTGAGTCCAATCGTTACAACCCCATATTTGATCGCCATGGATACCTGAGGGATACCGATTAACACCCCGCCAACAACGACTGAAACTCCCAGAACCCTAACGTGCCAAACGTCAATATACAGAATTGTTGGAATAGCTCCGACACTGACCATGGAGAGCGAAAGGATCAATCGATGGGTCCGCCGGGAGGCATCGTTCCTCTCTGCAATCAGTCCGGCGGTGCCACTTCCAATCAAAGCCACCCAGAGATAGAAGACTCCGCTCATATCGGGATACACGAAGTGGATAATAAGCCCCACGAACCCGAGCAGGACTAACAGTCCATACTCAGACACCTTATCGAAGTCGACCATCTCGAACCATCTCTGGGAGGGGGGAGCCGTATACTTCTTTAACGTTTTCTCCGAACATGGTATTGAATCAAGTTGGTTACGCGGCGAGTCCGTTGTTCCGGCTGTACAATACATATGCTGCCGCAGCTAACGCAATAGCGCTGACAACATGTGCGTCACTCCCCGTCTCTGGGTTTCCGTTGGTGTAATCCTGGATGAACTCGATGATCCCTGGAGCGACGTCGTCGAGGAAGTGCCGAACGTCCCAGATGGTATGGTCCGAATCGTATTCCTCTGGGCAGCCGAGCTTCTTACAGACTTCCACACCGGATTCCAGTCCGATCCAGAGACAATCGTTGCTATCGACGCCGAGCCACACTGATTGTGACCAGTCGACTGACCCGTATTCGTAATTGGTGATATCGGCTGCCGCCGTCCAGAGGTCCTGTCCAGCACAGTCGTAGTAACTGCTCGTCAGCTGGTCTGCCATCGAGACACAGAGTTCACCAGCGCTAGTCTCGACGCAAATATCAAAGCCGAAGACCTCCGGATTTGGCACTTGGACACTCGAATTCGGGGAAATACAGCCGTCCTCGTTACACGTTTCAAGTTCGTCCTTTTGCCATGGTTCGTAATCGTCCCAAGCGGCATCCGAGATCGTATCGTCGTCTGCGAGTGCTGGTTCCGAGTACAGGGCTACGCCGCCGATCATCGTGATACTCATTGAGACACCGACGGTCTTCAGGACGCTTCGTCGGGATGGGGGTTCAGTACCCATATTCCGCTGTTGAATAGACAACAATAATGTAATTACCGATAGCTAACATAAACTTCTTCGAGGGTTTTCCTTCCTCGTCCGGAACGGGTTCAGCCTTTCGTGATCGTGATCCTGCCTGCGTCGGCACCCGCGTGCTTTTAGGCGGCGGGCCGCCACCGGGAGGATATGGTCACGGTCAGCGCCCCCGGCAAGGTCTATCTCTTCGGGGAACACGCCGTCGTCTACGGGGAACCCGCGGTCCCGTGTGCGGTGTCCCGCCGGGCGACGGTCACGGTCGAACCCCGTGATGACGACCGGTTGCGTGTCGAGGCTGCGGACCTCAGTCTCGACGGGTTCGCCGTCGAGTACGGGGCCGACACCGGTGCGGATCCGTCCGTCGACGTCTCCCCGGCCCTCGTGGAGGCCGCGATGGCCTACATCGACGAGGCCGTCGCGACTGCCCGCGACATCGTCGACGCCCCCGACGCGGGCTTCGACGTCACCGTCGAGAGCGACATCCCCCTCGGGGCGGGACTGGGGTCCTCGGCGGCCGTCGTGGTCGCGGCCATCGACGCGGCCACCCGGTCGATGGGCGAGCCCCTCGACCGAGAGGCCCTCGCCGACCGCGCCTACCAGGTGGAGGCCGACGTCCAGAACGGCCAGGCCTCCCGGGCGGACACCTACTGCTCGACGATGGGGGGTGCCGTCCGGGTCGAAGGCGACCGGTGCGAACAGCTGCGCTCCCCGGACCTCCCGCTGGTCGTGGGCTACGACGGCGGCGCCGGGGATACCGCCGCCCTGGTCAGCGGTGTGGAAGCGCTCCGGGCGGAGTACGACTTCGCGGCCGCGACCATCGCCAATATCGGGGACATCGTCCGGCACGGCGAACGCGTCCTCGCCGAGGGCGACCGGGAGGAACTCGGGGCGTTGATGGACTTCAATCACGGGCTGCTCGCGGCCCTGGGCGTCTCGGCCCGCTCGTTGGACGCGATGGTGTGGGCGGCCCGGGACGCCGGCGCCCTCGGGGCGAAACTCACCGGCGCCGGTGGCGGCGGCTGCATCGTCGCCCTCGACGAGACCGACGCCACCCTCACGGCCCTCGATCACCTCCCGGCCTGTGAGGACGCGTTCCGCGCCGGGCTCGACCGGGAGGGCGTCCGCGTCGAATGATCGCCGTGAAACTCGGGGGCAGCGTCATCACCGAGAAGGACCGAACGGAGACCATCGACGATGCCGCCCTCGACCGCGTGGCGGCCACGGTCGCGGGCCACGACGGCCCCATCGTCGTCGTCCACGGCGGCGGGAGCTTCGGTCACCCCGCCGCCCAACGGTACGGCCTCTCTCCGACGGCCGGGACCAGAGACGCGGCCGCGGTGCGGGACGTCCACGACGCGATGCGGCGGTTGAACGACGCCGTCATCGACCGTCTCGCCGACCACGGCGGGGCACCCGTCCCCGTCCACCCGTTCTCGGCCGGGGCCCGGGACCGCGATGGGCGGCTGTCCTTCCCGACCGCTCAGGTCGGGACCCTCCTCGAGGAGGGGTTCTGCCCCGTGTTGCACGGGGACGTCGTCGCCCACGCCGGTCGCGGCGCCACGATCTTAAGCGGCGACGAACTCGTCGTCGCCCTCGCCAGCGACTTGGATGCCGACCGGATCGGGCTGTGCAGTACCGTGCCCGGCGTCCTGGACGCCGACGACACCGTCATCTCCCGCATCCAGTCCCGGGATGCCGTCACCACCCTCGGCGCCAGCGACGCGACCGACGTCACCGGCGGCATGGCCGCGAAGGTCCAGACGCTGCTGGGCGCCGGGGTGCCGGCCGCCGTCTTCGGGGTCGACGACCTGGAGGCGTTCCTGGGCGGGGCGGCGGTCGGCACCACCGTCGACGGCCGGTGACCCACGACCAATCCGGCCCCTTTTTGTAGTTCGGCCCGTTCCACCCACTAAAGGGTAGTTCGCGGGCGACACCGCGGGCGGCGACGACGGCTGCAAGACGCCGGGTCGTCGGTCGGGGGCTCGCGAGGTTTCCGTACGTGGTAGATACCATGGAGATAGAGATCGCAACTATCGGCGGTTACGAAGAGGTCGGACGGCAGTGTACCGCCGTCCGTGCGGGTGACGACGTTGTCATTTTCGACATGGGCCTGAACCTGTCCCAGGTTCTGATCCATGACAACGTCGAGACCGAGCAGATGCACAGCCTCGATTTGATCGACATGAACGCCATCCCGGACGACCGGGTGATGTCCGAACTGGAGGGCGACGTCCAGGCGATCGTGCCCACGCACGGGCACCTCGACCACATCGGCGCCCTCTCGAAGCTCGCCCACCGGTACGACGCCCCCATCGTGGCGTCGCCGTTCACCATCGAGTTGGTCAACCAGCAACTCGAGGGCGAACAGAAGTTCGGCGTCGACAACGACCTCGTGAAGATGAGTGGCGGCGAGTCCATGGAGATCGGCGAGGGCCTCGAACTCGAGTTCGTCCACGTCACCCACTCCATCATCGACGCCATCAACCCGGTGTTGCACACGCCGGAGGGCGCCATCGTCTACGGGCTGGACAAACGCATCGACCACGACCCGGTCCTCGAGGACCCGATCGACATGAAGCGGTTCCGCGAGATCGGGCGGGAGGGCGAGGGCGTCCTCTGTTACATCGAGGACTGCACCAACGCCGGTCGCAAGGGCCGCACCCCCAGCGAGTCCGTGGCCCGCCGCCACCTCGAGGACGTCATGTACAGCCTCGAGGACTACGACGGCGGCATCGTCGCGACCACGTTCTCCAGTCACATCAGCCGCGTGAGCTCCCTCGTGGAGTTCGCCCGCGACATCGGGCGCCAACCCGTGTTGCTCGGCCGGTCGATGGAGAAGTACAGCGGCGCCGCCGAGCGACTGGGGATGATCGACTTCCCCGGCGACCTGGGGATGTACGGGCACCGCAAGAGCGTCGACCGCACGTTCAAACGCATCATGAACGAGGGGAAGGGCAACTACCTCCCCGTGGTCACCGGCCACCAGGGCGAGCCCCGGGCGATGCTCACCCGGATGGGTCGCGGCGAGACCCCCTACCAGCTCGAGGACGGTGACAAGGTCCTGTTCAGCGCCCGCATCATCCCGGAACCGACCAACGAGGGGCAGCGCTACCAGAGCGAACGCCTCCTCAAGATGCAGGGCGCCCGCATCTACGACGACATCCACGTCTCCGGTCACCTCTCCCAGGAGGGCCACTACCAGATGCTGGACGCCCTCCAGCCACAGCACGTGATCCCGGCGCACAACGAGTTGACCAACGTCGCCCACTACGTCAACCTCGCCGAGGACCGGGGGTACACGTACGGGCGTGACCTCCACCCCAGTCGGAACGGCAACGTGATCCAGCTGGTATGACTCCCGAGTCCCGCGAGGAACTGGTGCTCGAGGCGGTGGCCGAGCGCCGGAGGCGGGTCAACGACGCGATTGACGAGGAGCTGCCGATGGCCGAACCCCGGCGCCTCTACGAGGCCAGCCGGTCGCTGTTGGAGGCCGGCGGGAAGCGGTTGCGGCCGGCGATGACGCTGCTGGTCGCCGAGGCGCTGGCCGACGTCGAACCGCTCTCCGAATCCTACCGTCGGTTTCCGGCGTTGGACGGGAGCGACGCCGACATCATGGCGGCCGCGGTCAGCATCGAGGTCATACACTCGTTCACGCTGATCCACGACGACATCATGGACGACGACGACATGCGACGCGGCGTCCCCGCGGTCCACCGCGCCTACGACACGGAGACCGCGATCCTCGCGGGGGACACCCTCTACTCGAAGGCCTTCGAGATCATGTTGCGGACCGACGCCTCCCCGAACCGCACGCTGCGGGGCATCGACCTCCTGGCCTCGACGTGCACCCACATCTGCGAGGGGCAGGCCCTCGACGTGAGCTTCGAGGGCCGACCGGACGTCGTCCCCGACGAGTACATCGAGATGATCGAGTTGAAGACCGCCGTCCTCTACGCGGCGGCGGCCGCCGTCCCCGGGATGTTGCTGGGCGCCGACGACGAGACCGTCGACGCCCTCTACCAGTACGGGCTCTGCGTCGGCCAGGCGTTCCAGATCCAGGACGACGTCCTCGACCTGACGGTGCCAAGCGAGGACCTCGGCAAGCAACGGGGCAGCGACCTCGTCGAGGGCAAGCAGACGATCATCACGCTCCACGCTCGCGAACAGGGGGTCGACGTCGACAGCCTCGTCGAGACCGACGACCCGGACGCGGTGACGGACGCGGAGATCGACGCCGCCGTCGAACGGTTCCGCGAGGCCGGGTCGATCGAGTACGCCCGGGACCTCGCCAGCGACCTGATCGGGCGCGGCAAACAACACCTGGAGGCCGTCCCGGACAACCAGGCCCACGATCTCCTCGAGGAGCTGGCGGACTACCTCATCGAACGCGGGTACTAACCCGGACCCGAAATGCCCTTGAGCCGGGGCCCACCACTCCGGAGTGATGGACGAGGCACTGCGGACACAGGTGCGTGAGGCCGCCGAGACCGCCGCCCTCGAGAACGCCCTGCGCCACGACGGCGAGGCCCAGGTCCAGGCGATCGTCGGGCCGCTACTCGCGGACAATCCCGCGTTCCGCGAGCACGCCGACGAGGTCGCCGACGTTGTCGGCCCCGTCGTCGCCGACGTCAACGCCCTGGACCGCGAGGCCCAACGCGACCGCCTCGATACGCTCGCCCCGGACCGCCTCGCGGACATCGAGGCCGATCGGGGCGACGACCCGACCGGGCTCCCCGAGCTGCCCAACGTCGACGACTACGACCAGGTGCGGATGCGGATGGCGCCCAACCCGAACGGGCCCTGGCATCTCGGGAACGCCCGCATGTGTGCGGTCGTCGGCCGGTACAAGGAACGATACGACGGCTGGTTCGTCTGCCGGTTCGACGACACGGACCCCGAGACCAAACGCCCGGACCTCGACGCCTACGACTGGATCTTGGCTGACATCGACTACCTGGGGTTCGAGCCCGACGCCGTGCTGTACGCAAGCGACCGATTGGAGACCTACTACGAGTACGCCCGGGACCTCATCGACGCCGGCGGCGCCTACACCTGTACCTGTGCGGCCGACCGGTTCCGCGAGCTGAAAAACGCGGGCGAGGCCTGCCCCCACCGGGACAAGCGCGTGGAGACGGTTCGCGAGGAGTTCGACCGCATGGTCGCCGGCGACCCCGACCCCGGCGAGATGGTGGTCCGGGTCAAGACCGACATCGACCACGACGACCCGGCGCTCCGGGACTGGGTGGCGTTCCGCATGCTGGACACGCCCCACCCACGTGACGCCGCCAGCGACTATCGGTGCTGGCCGATGCTGGACTTCCAGTCCGGCATCGACGACCACCTCACCGGCATCACCCACATCATCCGCGGGATCGACCTCCAGGACTCCGCGCGGAAACAGGCCTACGTCTACGACTACTTCGGCTGGGAGTACCCCGAGGTCCTGCACTGGGGGCGCATCCAGGTCGACGCCTACGACGTCCCCATGAGCACCTCGACGATCAAGGAGCTCATCGCGGGCGGCGACCTCGACGGGTGGGACGACCCGCGGGCACCCACGGTGCAGAGCCTCCGCCGTCGAGGGATCCGCGGGGAAGCCATCGTCGCGGCGATGGTCGAGTTGGGGTTGTCGACCAGCGACGTCGACCTGGCGATGTCCTCGATCTACGCGAACAACCGGGAGCTCGTCGACGACGACGCCGACCGATGCTTCTTCGTCCGGGACGGCGTCGCCAAGCAGGTGATCGGCGGGCCGGACGCGGGCACCCCACCGGTCCACCCCGACCACGAGGACCGCGGCACCCGCACCCTCCCGGTCACCGGCGAGGTCCTCGTCGAACCCGGTGACGTCCCCGCCGCCGGCGACCGCGTCTGGTTGAAGGGGTTCGGTCCCGTGCGCCACACTCGGGACGCCTTCGAGTTCACCGGAGAGGACCTCTCGATCGTCCGGGACGGCGACGTCCCGGTCGTCCACTGGGTCCCCGCCGACGCCGCGGTCCCCGTCACCCTCCGCACCATGGACGGGGACGTCGATGGCCGCGCCGAACCCGGGTTCGCCGACTACGACACGGACGCGTTCGTCCAGTTCGAACGCGTCGGGTTCGCCCGCGTCGACCGACCGGTCACCGCCGACGCCCCCGGCGTCGCCTACTACGCCCACCCCTGACCCGGCCTTGGCGCCCGTCGGTCCTGGTGCGGTGGCGGCCTAGTCCTGGTAGCGGCGCCGCACCGTGGCCACGACGGGTCCGCCGTAGTGGTCACACAGCGTCTCGTAGGCGGCCCCCACCGCCCGCATGCACTCCCCCGTCGAGTGGTAGTCCAGGGCGGTCGCGACCGACGACCACGATCGGGCCTGGAGGACCTTCGAGACGAGCAATCGCTGTGCCCGCGGGTCCAACTCCGGACCGTCCTCGACGAGCCCCGCGACCGCCAGCCGGGCGAACGGCCCCGGATCGACGTCGTACCGCCCGGGGCCGTAGGCGGCGCCGGCGACGACCCGCCACGCCCGTGGTGACAACGCCACCTCGGGATCGGCCCGCGTCGCCGCCAGCGCCGCCCGCACGACGTCCGGGTCCGCGTCCGCGAGTGCATCGGCCAACACCCCGGGGATGCGGTCGAGGAACCACGACGCCAACCGATCGTGGACCGCCGCCCCGGCCTCGGAGAGCGGGTGCAGCATCAACGCCGAGTACTCCCCGCTCTCGGCGGCTCTCGTCGTGGCCAGATGCACCGTCGAGAACCCGTTCGCAGCCCAGAACCGGACCAGCTCCGGTGTCGCCCCGTACCCCACACCGACCCAGTCCAGGCCCCGGTCCTCGGCGTCGGCCACGACCGCCTCGACCAGTCGGGATCCCAGGCCCCTCGACCGGATGGCCGGGTGGGTGGCGATGCGGAGCACCCGCCAGCCGCGGGGGGCGGCGGCAGCCTTGTCCCGCAACTGACTCGCGAACACGTCCGGCAACATGTTCCCCCGGATGCGGCCGCCGTCGTACATCCAGTCCCGGGTCTCCGGTTCGAGGCCGCCCTCGGCGGCGAGCAGCGCCACCGAACAGACGTGGCCGTCACGGGTCAACGCCTTCACCGAGAGGTTCGGCGCGTCCAGCAAACGGGCGAGGTCGTTTGGCTCGGTGCGGTAGTGGGCCGCGACCAGCAGGCCGAACGCCTCCCGGAGCAACCACTCTTCGTCGGCGAGTCGGTCGGCGTCGACGGTCTCCAGGGTCGTCCCCTCGGGGGTGGCGCCGGCGACGACGGGGTCGACCGCCGGTCGCGCGTCCAACAACAGGGTGCGGAACGCCCACACCTCGACGGGGTCGCCGCCGGCGTACCGGATCGGCGTCGACAGCGAGACGTCCACCACACCGTGGTCGCTGTCCGCGAGGGTGTCCCGGAAGCGGACGTCGAACCCGCGGCCGGCCCCCTCGTACCCGTGGACCGTCGTCACGAACGCGACGCGGTCGACGGCCAGGTACGAGCGGAGCCGGGCGACCGGGAGGGCGGCCGCCTCGTCGACGATCAGGACCTCAGCCTCCGCGGGGGTGATCGCGGACGGGGCTCGGAAGACCACCCGGCCGCCGCCCCGGGTCCGGAGGTCCCGCTCGTCGCGGTCGGCGAGGACCCCGAGGGCCTCGAGGGTCTCGGTCGCGCGGTCGAACAGCGGTCCGGTGCCGGCGGGGTCCGGCGCCGTCACCGCGACGGTGACGCCGTCGGCGGCGAGGGCGGCAGCCGCCAACCCGGCCGCACTCGACTTGCCGCGGCCGCGGTCGGCCTCGAGGACCACCGCGGTCGGCGCCGCGGTCAACCCCTCCATGGCGGCGACCGCGTCCACCTGGTCCTGGGTGCGGCAGGCCTCGTAGACCCGCGTCGGGAACCCGGCGTCGGCCGGCGGCGTCGGGGACGCTGCGGGGCGGCGCGGCGCCGGGTCGGTCAACCCGTCACACTCGACGGCGTCTCTGTCGGCGTCGACGACGGCGATCCCGCGGTGGGCGTAGACGAGGTCCCGCACCCGGTCGTGGTACCGGTGGCCGACCGCGTCGACTGTCGCGGGCGGCACCGCCAGTGACTCGTGGAAGGCATCCCCCGTCGTCGGCCACGCGTCCAGGGACGGCGCCAGGATGACGAGGAGGCCGCCGCCATCAACGGTCCCCACGACCTGGCCGAGGGCGTTGGGGCGACACGTGTCGTGCCAGTCGAGGACGAGGAGCTCTTGGGTGGTCCCGAGCAACGTGTCCGCTGCCCGGGGGGCGACCCGATCACAGTCGATCGCGGCACGACTCCCGACGAGGGTCGTCGCCGCGCGCGGGGTGTCCGCGGCCTCGAGGATCGACTCCGCCGCGGCGTAACAGGCCGACCGCTGCCCGTGGACGACGATGGCGCGGCGCTCGTTGGTGGCGCGCGCCTCGCCCTGGAGTGCCCTCACGACCCCGGCGAACATGACACCGCACTCGCCCGCGGCCGTGAAGGCTCCTGTGGTCACCGACCCGAAGGGCTACCACGGTCCCGGCCCGCGGCCACGGTATGGACACCCGACAGTACGTCCTCGCCCGCCGCCCCAGCGGTGCCCCCGACCGCGATGATTTCGCCGTCGAGACCGTCTCGCTGCCCGACCTCGACCCCGGCGAGGTCCAGGTCAGGACCCGGTACGTCTCCGTCGACCCGTACATGCGCGGCCGGATGCGGGCCGGTGACTCCTACGCGCCGGCGTGGGCGGTCGGCGACCCGATCCCCGCCGGCGGCGTCGGCGAGGTCGTCGAGAGCCGCCACCCCGACTGGGCGGCCGGCGACACCGTCGTCGGGCAACTCGCGTGGGCCGACCACGTCGTCGTCGACGGCGACCGCCTCGCCCCGGTCGACCCGTCGGTCGCGCCGCCACCCGCGTGGCTGGGCGTGTTGGGCCTCACCGGTCGCACCGCCTACTTCGGGATGCTCGACGTCGCCGAGCCCCGGCCGGGGGACACCGTCGTCGTCAGCGGTGCCGCGGGCGCCGTCGGCACGATCGCCGGGCAACTCGCGGCCCTGGCCGGCGCCACCGTCATCGGGATCGCCGGCACCGACGAGAAGACCGCGTTCCTCACCGACACCCTCGGCTTCGACGCCGCGCTCAACTACCGGGACGGGACCGTCGACGCCGCCCTCGACCGGATCCTCGAGGACGGGATCGACGTCTACTTCGACAACGTCGGCGGCTCGATCACCGACGCCGTCTTCACCCACCTCGCGACGGGGGCGCGGGTCGCTGTCTGCGGCCAGATCGCGTTGTACAATCAGGAGTCCGTCCCGACCGGGCCACGGAAACTCTGGCAGCTGATCGAACACCAGGCCCGGGTGGAAGGGTTCCTGGTCCGCCAGTTCGAACCGCGGTTCGACGAGGCGACCGCCCGCCTCACCCGGTGGGTCGACTCCGGGGCCATCCACCACGAACAGACCGTCGTGGAGGGCTTCGCGGTGATACCCGAGGCGTTCGCCGGACTGTTCGAGGGGACCAACATCGGGAAACTCGTCGTCGCCCTCGAGGAGTGACCCACGCGGCACCGTCAGTCGGTGCCACGCCGCCCCGTGTTTGAACACGCTTTTATGCGAGGACCGCCCACGTGTGGCCACGCCCATGCGGGGTCGATGAAGCCGACCCGTCACCGGACCCAGGCCGGCGGTTCGGCGCGAGCCCTCGTGGGGAACACAGGTGATCCAGCATGCCAGTCTATGTCGACTACGACGTCCCAGCAGACCTCCAAGAGCGAGCCCTCGAGGCGCTCGAGGTCGCACGGGACACAGGATCGGTACGAAAAGGCACGAACGAGACGACCAAGGCCATCGAGCGCGGCAACGCCGTTCTCGTGTTGATCGCCGAGGACGTCTCCCCCGAGGAGATCGTGATGCATCTCCCGGAACTCGCCGACGAGAAGGGTATCCCCTACGTGTTCGTCGACGCGCAGGACGACCTCGGCCACGCGGCCGGTCTCGAGGTCGGGAGCGCGGCCGCGGCCATCGTCGACGGCGGCGACGCCGCCGACGACATCGACGACATCGAAACCACGATCGAGGACCTGCAGTAGGCCCATGAGCGCAGAAGAAGGCACCGACGGCTCGACGCCCGCCGAGGTCATCGAGGTCGTCGGCAAGACCGGGATGCACGGCGAAGCCATGCAGGTGAAATGCCGCATCCAGGAAGGCGAGAACCAGGGGCGCATCATCACGCGGAACGTGTTGGGACCCGTCCGCGAGGGCGACGTCCTCCAACTCCGCGAGACCGCACGCGAAGCCGACGCCATCGGCGGCCAGTGACCAATGCCTGAGACCCGAGAGTGTGACTACTGTGGCGCGGACATCGAACCCGGGACGGGGACCATGTACGTCCACACCGACGGGCGAACCGTCCACTTCTGTTCCTCGAAGTGCGAGAAGAACGCAGACCTCGGTCGTGAAGCCCGTGACCTCGAGTGGACCGAGAGCGGAGGCGCCTGAATGCAGCGGACGTTCGTCATGGTCAAACCCGACGGCGTCCACCGCGGCCTCGTCGGCGAGGTCATCGGCCGCCTCGAGGACCGCGGCCTGAAACTCGTCGGCGCGAAGTTCATGCAGATCGACGAGGACCTCGCCCACGAGCACTACGCCGAACACCGGGACAAACCGTTCTTCGAGGACCTCGTCGGCTTCATCACCAGCGGCCCCGTGATGGCGATGGTGTGGGAAGGCCCCGACGCCATCCGCCAGGTCCGCCGCATGATGGGTGAGACCGACGGTCGGGAGGCCGACCCCGGCACCATCCGCGGCGACTACGGCCTCGACCTCCAGCAGAACATCGTCCACGGCTCCGACCACGAGGACCCCGGGGCGAACGAGCGGGAGATCGGACTCTTCTTCGACGAGGACGAACTCCTCGACTACGACCGCGTCGACGACCCCTGGATCGTCTCGTAGGCTCCCGCGCCACAACGAACTTGGCCGCCCGCCCCGTACCGGTGTGTATGCAGCCTCGACGCGCCCTCCTCCTCGGTGTCGGTGTCATCACCCTTCTCGCCCCCCGTCGACTCCTCGCCGTGCAGGCGCGGGTGAACACCATCGGCTACGACGGCACCGACCAGCTGGAACCACGGCCCTGGCTCGTGACCCTCACCAGACTGGCCGGCATCCTCGCCGTGGCGGCCGCGCTCGCGACCGACGCGGACCCGGAGCCCCAGGACACCTACGTCTGACCCGTCAGTCCCGGGTCGCGGCGGCCGCGAGTGCGGTCAACACCGTCTCGACCCGGGTGGGAGCCACCTCCCTGAGGCCGCGGTCCGGACAGAGGATGGCCGCGTCGAAGGCGACCACGTCGGGGACCGTCGCCCGGAACCAGTCCACCCGGTCGGCGACGGTGCTCGTCGACGTCCGTGACGTCGGGTCCAGGACACAGAGGGCGACGGCGTCGGTGGAACCGTACTCGGCGACGAGGTCGACGGCGGCGTCGTGGTCGGCGAGGAGGTCGTACCCGAGCACGTCGATGTCCGCATCGAGGACGTGAGCGTGGACGCGGTCGGTGAGGACGCCGCCGTAGGGGACGACCACGGACCGCGCCGCCGTGGCGGCCAGGACCGTTTCCAGGGCCGTCGGCACGCGGGCGACCAGATCCTCGGCCGGTGGTCGGGTGGCCAGCCGGGGTTCGTGGACCACGATGGTGTCCATCGGTGGCGCGGCCGCCACCTCCGCGGCGAGGAGCGCCGCCACCGCCGCCAGCAGCGCCGCCGGATCGTCGTAGTATCTGTCATCTGCGACCGTCGCCAGCGTGTAGGGTCCCGGCAGCACCATCACCGGGGCGGTCGCGAGGTCCGCCAGCACCGCGAGCTCGGTGCCGAGGACCGGCCCCGCCTCGAGTGGCGCCTCGACGATCGGTGTGGGTCCCCCGGCTGTCCCCGGCAGCCCGGGGCGGGGCGCCCCAGGCGTGACACCGGTGGCCGACAGCAGCGGATGGGCGAGGCCACCCGTCCACCCGCGTTGCCCGTCGACGACCGACTCGATCCCGGCGCGGCGCTGGGCGGCGACCACGCTCTCGACCGGTGCGGTCTCGTCGGGCGGCCGGGGGAAGAACCCGAGTGAGAGGGCCGAACACTGCACACGCCCCGTAGTCCGGACCGACGGTTAGTCCTTTGTGGCGGTCACCGCCACAGCTTCAGGACCGTCAACGTCTCGAAGGGGAACGACTCCTCGCCGATCGCCGCGGCGCTGAACCCGTTGGCGGCCGCCGTCTCCACCACGGAGTCGACGCCGGTGAGGCTGCTGACCAGGAGAAACACCCGCCCGCGCTCGGCCAGCACCCGGGCGACGTCGTGGAGGAACCGGTCGATGACCGCCCGGCCCTCGGGCCCACCGGTCACCGCGACCTCGAGCCAGTCCTCGCGGTCGAGGTCCGGGTGGCTCGGGAGGTACGGGGGATTGAACACCACCACGTCGAACACGCCGTCGGCGAACGGCGCCACGAGGTCCGCCCGGACCACCGGGACGCCACGCGCCGCGGTCGCCGCACAGGCGTGGGGATTGACGTCCGTGGCGACGACGGTGGCCCCGGCTTCCGATCGCAACTGGGCGGCGACCACCCCGGACCCGGACCCGACCTCCAGCACCAGCTCGTCGCCACCGATCTCGGGGGTGACCGTCGCCGCGAGCAGATGGGAGTCCTCCGCGGGCTGGTACACCACGGGTTCGCCGCCTCGGCGCGCTCCGAGGTCAGTCATCGTCGTCGCCGGCGTCCTCGGCCGTCGCCGGCGCCTCCTGGTCGACGTCCTCGGCCGCTGGGTCGACGGCATCGACCCGACCGTCGCCCCGCGTCGAGAGCTCGCGCTGCGGGAACGGGATGGTGATCCCCTCGGCCTCGAAGGCCGCTTTCACCGCGCGGACCACCGCGGTCCGGGCACGCCAGTACCGTCGCGCACTCGGGTTGTCGATCCAGAACCGCAGCGACACCACCACCGCCGAGTCACCGAACTCCTCGAGGACCGCGTGGGGTTCCGGGGCGTCCAACACGGTGTCGAGGTCGGTCATGGCGTCCGCCGCGATGCTCAACGCGGCGTCGAGGTCCGTGTCGTAGTCGACCCCGACCTCGACCTCGATGCGGAGCCGCCCCTGGCGGGATCGGTTCCGCACCGTCGTCCCGGTGATGATGTCGTTGGGCACCATGACGGTCTCCCCGTCGACGGTCCTGATCCGGGTGTTGACGATGGTGATGTCCCGGACCACGCCCTCCGTGTCCTCGACGACGATCCAGTCCCCGACCTCGAAGGGCCGGGAGAACAGGACGACGAACCCGGCCAGCACCGCCCCGAGGGTCTGGCGAGCCGCCAACCCCAGGACGACGCCGAGCACCCCGGCGCCCAGCAGGAGGTTGCCGAGATCGACGCGCCACAACGACAGGATGACGAGGAACGCGAACAGGAACACCGTCACCTGCACGACGTGGTGGACGATCTCCCGTTGGTGGCCGGAGAACGCCGCGGTGTCGGTGGCGAACCCCTGGATGAACCGTTTGGTGAGGCGGGTCAGGACGTAGGCGCCGAGGACGACCGCGGCCGTCGCCAGCAGCTGGGCGATGCCAAGGTTCTGGGCGGCCAGGGCCTGGGCGACGTCGTCCTCGGCCCGCCACACGACGAGGACGCCGATCACGCCGACCGTGACGGTGCCGCCCATCACCAGGGTCTGGACGGTCTCGACGACCGTGGGGTCGACCCGGTCTTTCCCGCGGCGACCGAGGCGGTCGACGGCCACGCCGAGGCCAACGATCCCCAGGAGGATGGCGATCGTCGCGAGGATCTGGAGGTCCTGGGTCGGTGTCTGGGACTGGACCCACCGGATGACCCCGTCGTGGACGGTCATGCCATCCCTCCGACGGCCTCGGCGGTGCGAGCGACGGCGGCCAGTGCCGCCGGGTCGAGGTCGCCGGGCCGGGCGGCCAGTCTGTCCTCAGGCACCGCATCGAGCACCGGGTCGACCGCCTCGATCCCGCTGATGTGGGTGGTGTTCCGCAATGCGTTCCGCAGGGTCTTCCGGCGCTGGGTGAACACCGCCCGCACCACTGCCATGAACACCGGTTCGGTGACCTCGTATGGCGGCGGGCGGGGGGTCGTTCGAACGACCATCGACTCGACCGGTGGCGAGGGGTCGAACGCCGTCGGGGGCACCGGTTCGACCAGGTCGATGGCCGCGTAGTGTTGGGCGGTGACCGACAACCGACCGTAGGCGTCGGTCCCGGGGTCGGCGGCCATGCGTTCGGCGAACTCCCGCTGGACGAGGACCAGCAGCGGCCGGTCCCGCGGCAACAACCGGAACAGCATGGGCGAGGAGATGCCGTACGGGAGATTCGAGACGCTCGCGGAGAACTCCGGGAGGTCGACCTCGAGGGCGTCACCCTCGACGACGGTCAACCGCCCGGCCCCGCGTTCGGCGGCGAACTCCTCGCGGAGGAACGAAACCAACGTGGGGTCGCGTTCGATCGCGGTCACGGTCTCGGCGGCGGCGAGCAGCCGATCGGTCAACACCCCGGTCCCGGCGCCGACCTCGAGGACGTGCCCGAAGTCGGCGTCCAGGTGGGTTGGCAACCGGTCGAGGACCCGGTCGTCGACCAGGTAGTACTGGTCACGGCCGGGGTCGCCACTCCCCGCCCGCGCGATCAGGTCGTCCGGGTCGCGCTGCCCCGTCATCGACGCAGCCTTTGCACCGGCCCCGGATACGGCTTACGAGGTCGTGTCAGGCGCCACCGGTGACGAAATTCCGGTATTTCAGGTCCTCCTCCCGGAGTTCCTCGAGGATGCGGTCGACGATGATCCCCTTCGGATCGTGGAGGCCGGCGACGCGGTCGGCGACGTCCGCGAAGCTCTCGAACGGCTTGCGCTCGCGTTCGTCGAGGATGTTGTTCCGGAGTTTCTTCCCGATGCCCGGGAGGAGATTGAGCTGGTGGAGGCGCAACGTGATGGGTTGGGCGTCGTTGTAGAAGTCGACGAACCGTTGCTCGTACTTCTCGACGAGTTCCTCGACGACGTACTCCAGTTCTGATTCCGCGCCCCCGGAGAGGTCCTGGTAGTCGACGGTGCGGGCGGCCTCGATCCCCGGGTGGCGGTCGTCCCCGGTGACGGTGATGCGGTCGGCGATCGCGATGTCGGCGTCGTCGGTCAGTGCGAGCTCCCACAGCGTGAACCCGGCCTCCCCGACCGCGTACACGACGGGGGAGCGACGGTACTGGGGACGGTCCGCGTCGGGGTTCCCGCGCGCCAGGAAATCGAGGACGATCGCCTCGTCGTCGCCGGGTTCCTCACCGGCGGAGGCGGATTCATCCGTCGCGGACTCCTCGGTCATGGGAATCGGTTGGGTGACCGTGAACTTAAAGAGTGGCCGTCAGGCGTACTGGGCGACGACGTCTAAGATCTCGTCGAGTTCCTCGCCCTCCAGGGCGTACCGCTCCTGGGCGTACACGGCACGGAGCTCGTCTCGGCTCTGGGGGAGGAGGTCGGCGATCTTGTACGCCGTCTTCTCGTCGACCTTCTCGAGGGTCTCGAGTTCCTCGACGAGTTCGATCGACTCCTCCGGGTCGAGGGTCGCGAACCGGTTGGCGTGATCGATGGCGCGCGCGAGCTCGTACCGGAGCTCCCGTTCATCGGCGACGCGCTCGGATTCGATGTCGGCGAGCAACGCCTTCGCCTCGGGGATCGTCAGGTAGTCCTCGTCGAGTTGTTCTTTGAAGATGGTCATTCGTGTTGGGGACGGAGGTGGGCGGCCGCGGCGATCAGCGTCTTCTCGCTGCCGCCGTCGCCGACGGACACCTTGTAGGCGGCGCCCTGGGTGCCGACGATCTCACCGGTCTTCCCGTCGAACCGTGGGTGATACCGTCCGTCGGGGACGCTGGGATCGATGGCGAGGTGGACCTTCTCGCCCACCTCGAATGACTGGACGGCCCGTTGTGGGGGTGACGTGCCGCGGTCCCGGGGGTCGTTGCTGAGCTTCTTCCGCGTCCCCGACCGCGGTCCATGGGAGTTTGGCATGCGGGTCGATACCTGCCTCGCGCTAATAAAACGTGCGTTCCCGTATTGGGGGACAGACCTAACTCCGGGCCGGTCGGGGCGTCGGGCATGGGCGAGGACCCCGGCTTCGAGACGCGGTCGATCCACGCGGGCCAACCACCGGATGCGGAGACCGGCGCGTTGATGACGCCGATCTACGCGAACTCCACGTACGTCCAGGACGCCCCGGGCGAGGACCGGGGGTACGAGTACTCCCGGACCGGCAACCCCACGCGGACCGCCCTGGAGGCCAACATCGCGAGCCTCGAGGGTGGGGCGTACGGCCGTGCCTACGCCTCGGGCATGGCGGCCATCGACGCCGTCCTGTCGTTGGTCGGCGCCGGCGAGCACGTCGTCACCGGGGACGACGTGTACGGCGGCACCCATCGCCTGTTCACGCAGGTGTACGAGGATGCCGACATCGAGTTCTCCTTCGTCGACACCACCGACCTCGACGCGGTACGGGCGGCCATGCGGCCCGAGACCGCCCTCGTGTGGGTCGAGTCCCCGACCAACCCGTTGCTCCGCATCAACGACCTGGCGGCGTTGGCCGACATCGCCACCGAGTCCGACGCCACCTTCGGCGTGGACAACACCTTCGCCACCCCGTACCTCCAGCGGCCGTTGGCCGCCGGTGCCGACGTCGTCGTCCACTCGCTGACGAAGTACCTCGGCGGCCACTCCGATCTGGTCGGCGGCGCCGTCGTCACCGACGACCAGACCCTCGACGAGCGGCTCGGGTTCCAGCAGAACGCGGTCGGCGCCACGCCCTCACCGTTCGACTGCTTTCTCGTGTTGCGCGGCACCAAGAGCCTGGGTCCGCGCATGGACCGCCACTGTGACAACGCCGCCCGGGTCGCCACCTATCTGGCCGACCACGCGCTCGTCGACACCGTCTACTACCCGGGACTGGAGACCCACCCGGGCCACGACCTCGCGACCGCCCAGATGACCGACTACGGGGGCATGGTCTCGATGGAGTTGGACGCGTCCCTCGAAGCGACCAGCGAGATGGTCGCCGCGACCGAAGTGTTCACCCTCGCGGAGTCCCTGGGCGGGGTCGAGAGCCTGATCGAACAACCCGCGACGATGACTCACGCCGCCATCCCCGCGGCCGAACGGGAGGCCGCCGGTCTCTCGGACGGCCTCGTCCGGCTCAGCGTCGGCCTCGAGGCCGTCGAGGACCTCATCGCCGACCTCGACCAGGCCCTCGACGCCATCGACACGGGGTGACGCCGGCTTTATCGGCGTCGGTGCCACACCCACGACCATGGAACTCACGACCGGGGTCCACGCACTCGAGGTGACCGTCGACAGCGGCGACCGAGCGATGACCTACCACCCGACGGTCGTCGAGACCGACCACGGCCTCATCCTCGTCGACGTCGGCCTCGAGGGCCACGTCGACGCCTACCGCAACGCCCTCCAGGACACGGGCCACGACCTCGAGGCGGTCACCGCCATCGTCCTCACCCACCAGGACGGCGACCACGCCGGCGCCATCGCCGAGATCGCCGGGGCGACCGACGCCACGGTCTACGCCCACCGCCTCGCGGCACCGTTCATCGACGGCGCCCGCGACCCGGTGAAGGGCGACGACCGGTACCCACCCGCCCCGGTGGATGTCCACCTCGTCGACGACGTCCGATTCCGCACCTGGGCCGGACAGATGCGGGTGGTCTTCACACCGGGCCACACCCCCGGTCACATCTCCCTGTACTTCCCCGACGCCGCCCTCCTCCTCGCGGCCGACGCCCTCACCGCCCCGGACGGCGAACTCGCCGCCCCCAACGAACGGTTCACCCTCGACTGGGATGTGGCGATCGACTCCGTCGAGACACTCGGGGCTCTCGACGTGGATCACACCCACTGTTACCACGGCGGCCCAACCGATGCGGGGACCGACCGCATCCAGGCCATCGCGGGGAACCGCTGAGCGCGCCGGTCAGATCCGGCCGACTTCCTCGACGCTGACGCTCTCGACGTCCTCGACCCCGGCGAAGGCCTCCTCGACGGCCTCGGTGCCCCCGGCATCGTCGGGCACGATCACCGTCGGCAGCAACGCCACCAACCCGAACGCGACGTCGTCCCGTTCGAACCCCCGGATCTTCGCGCCCTCCGGCAACGCCGCGCTCAACCGTTCCTGGAGGTCGTCGAGGTCGACGTCCGGGTTCTGCGGCATGACCTTGAGCTTCGCGGCGACCTTCCCCATGTTAGGGCCCCCTGAACCCGCAGCTCGGGCACTCGTAGAGGTTGCTCTGCTTCCGGCACTTCGCACACCGGTAGATCCGGTACCCACACTCCGGACAGTCGAAGGCGGCCGCGTTCGACCCGGCGATGTTGATGCCACAGGACACACACGTCCTGGCGGCCTCGGTCTCGCTCATGGCCACCCGTACCCGCCGCCGGCCTTTAACGGTTGTTAAACACCGGCGTTGGGGCAGGTTTAATCGGATGGCCCCGCCACCGACGGGCATGGACGCCGACGCCGCCTGGTTCACCGGGTTGGACACCACGGACGTCGACGCCCTCGCCACCAGGATCAACGAGGGCGCCACCGACAGTCCCGGGGACTGGCCGGGCGCCGCCGTGGCCGCGGGCCACGTCTCCGACGAGGCCGCCTACTACGAGTGGCTCCACGAGGTGACGATGGCCGCCACCCGGACGGCGGTCACGGCCGCCGAACGCGCCGACGACCAGCAACTCATCCACGCCATCCGCGCCATGGACGACCTGGAAGGCAGCGCCAACGAGCTGGCCGAACGCGTCGCCGAGTGGGCGGCCACCCGCCGCGAGGACGCCGGCACCGGCGTCGCCTACGCCCGGGACCTCGCCACCACAGACCCGAGCGACGACGTCGACGCCCGCCTCGTCGCCCTCGCCGAGACCGTCGCGACCCTCGCGGACGAACGGGACCGCCTCCGGTCGTTCGTCGAACAACGCTGTCCCGCGGTCGCCCCGAACCTCGCCGCGTTGGCCGGCCCCGTCCTGGCGGCCCGCCTCATCGCGTTGGCCGGCGGCCTCCCGGACCTGGCGAAACTCCCGAGTGGCACCGTCCAGGTACTGGGGGCCGAGGACGCGTTGTTCGCCCACCTCCGCGGCGACGCCCCGTCCCCGAAACACGGCGTCATCTACACCCATCCCTACGTCCGGAACACCGCCGCCGCCCATCGGGGTTCCGCGGCCCGTGCCGTCGCCGGGAAACTCGCGATCGCCGCCCGCATCGACCACTACGCTGGCGACTACCGCCCCGACCTGGAACGGGAGCTGGACGACCGCATCGCCACCATCCGCGCCCGCACCGAGGAGGCCCGCGAATGAGGCTGCCCGACGGTGTGGCCTACCACGACTTCGGCGACGGCGACACCCTCGCCACGCGGGGGCCACCCGTCTACGGGGAGGCCACCGATGGCCCGTGGCGGGCCTGGGAGGTCCACCGATCGAAACTCGGGACTATGCTCGACCGCGGCACCGACACCGGCCTCGCCGCCGAGGACACCGTCCTCTACCTGGGGGCGGCGGCCGGCACGACGGTCAGCCACGTCGCGGACTTCGCCGGCCCCACGTACGCCGTCGAGTTCGCCCCGCGACCGACCCAGGCCCTCCTCGATGCGGCCGCCCCCCGCCAGAACCTGTTCCCGCTGCTCAAGGACGCGCGTCGCCCCGAGACCTACGCCCACGTCGTCGAGGCCGACGTCGACACAATCGTCCAGGACGTCGCCACGCGGGGACAGGCCACCGTCGCCCTGCGGAATCGCCGGTTCCTGGCCGAGGACGGGCGGCTGGTCCTCGCGGTCAAAGCCCGCAGCGAGGACGTCACCGCCGATCCCGAGACCGTCTTCGCCACCGTCCTCGAGGACCTCCGCGACGGGTACGAGATCCTCGCCACCGAGCGTCTCGACCCGCTCCACGACGACCACCTCGGCGTCGTCGCCCGACCACACCCCCGGTGAAGACTCGCCCCTATCAGGAACTATTTGGTGCCGGGCCCGGACCACCCACCGATGGCGGAGGCCACCGGCCGGTCGGCGTTCCAGGAGCTGGGCACCCTCGGCGTCGAAGAGGAGTTCTTCGTCGTCGATGCCGACGCCCGCCCGGCCGCCGGCACCGATCGACTGGTCTACGAGGCCGACCCGCCACCGATCCTCGAGGACCGCCTCGACCACGAGCTGTTCAAGTTCGTCATCGAGACTCAGACCGCGAAACTCGAGGGTCTCGCCGACGCCCGGGACGCCGTCCCCGCGGTCCGGGCGGCCCTGGTCGAGTACGCAGCCGACCACGGTTACCGGATCGCCGGCGCCGGCCTCCACCCCGCCGCCCGGTGGCGCGACCTCGAACACGCCGAGAAACCACGGTACCGCGCTCAGCTCGACCGCATCCAGTACCCCCAACACCGGAACACGACCGCCGGCCTCCACGTCCACGTCGGCGTCGACGACGCCGACAAGGCCGTCTGGATCGCCAACGAACTCCGGTGGCACCTCCCCGTCATGCTGGCGCTGTCCGCGAACTCCCCCTACTGGGATGGATACGACACCGGGTTGGCGTCCGCCCGGGCCAAGATCTTCGAGGGACTGCCCAACACCGGGATGCCCACGGCCTTCGACTCGTATGCGGATTTCGACCGGTTCGAACGCCGGATGCTCGCGACCGACGCCATCAACGACCGCGGCGAGCTCTGGTACGACGTCCGCCCCCACTCGGCGTTGGGCACCGTCGAGATCCGGGTGCCGGACGCCCAGCGCGACACCGACCGGGCGATGGCCTTCGTCGAGTACGCCCACGCCCTCGTCATGGACCTGGCTGCCCGCTACGACGATGGCGAACAGGGGCGGCGCCATCGCCGCGAACTCCTCGACGAGAACAAGTGGCGTGCGCTGCGGTACGGTCACGACGCCAGCTTCCTCGCCAGGGACGGCGATGGCACCGTCTCACTGGGTGCGGTCGTCGACCACGAGTGCGATCGCCTCGGCGTCGCCGGGATCAAGGACATCTACGAGGCCGGGAGCGGCGCCGCCGAACAGCGTCGTCTCCGGGGGGCGGCGGGCGCCGACGCCCTCTACGAGGCACTGGTGCTGGACCCGGGCTGACCGCCGAGCAGGCGAGAGGTTTTTACCTGCCAGCGGCTTGTGTCCCGACTGAGACGACGTATGTCTGAGGACGCATCTCGCTCACCTGAGGATGGGCATCACGGGGAGGGGCAGAGCCGCGTCGGGGCCGCCAGGGACCGCCTCGAGGCCGAAGCCGACCGCGCCGTCGAGGGGTTCGACGACCGCGCCGTCGAACTCCTGTCCTGGATCTTGGACACCGAGACCCGCGCCCGGATCTACGTCTACGTCCGGCAGCACCCGGGCAGCACCAGCGAGGAGGTCGCCGAGGGCACCGGCCTCTACCCCAGTACCGTCCGGGAGGCCCTCGCGGACCTCGCCGAGGACGGGACCCTGGACCGGCGGAAACGCCAGAGCGACGGCGCCGGCAACAACCCCTACGAGTACACCGCGATGGCGCCCAGCGACCTCGTCGGCGAGGTCGTCGGCCAGCTCCAGGACGAACTCAACCGACTGTGCCGCCTCGACCGACCCGACGACCCCAGCGACCCCGTCCACATCGAGGTCGAACGCGGCGAGAATCCGAAGCGATAAACCGACCGTCTCCCTGGCTCCGCGTATGCAGGTCGCGTTGGGCGGCACGTTCGACCCCGTCCACGACGGCCACCGCGCGTTGTTCCACCGCGCGTTCGAACTCGGCGACGTCACCGTCGGCCTCACCAGCGACGCCCTCGCCCCCGACACCCGCCCGGCGGACCGGGTCGTCCGCCCGTATCCGGTTCGTCGAGCTGCCCTCGCAACCGAACTCACACCCCTCGCCGACGACTACGGGCAGGGTCTGACGATCCGTCGCCTCGAGTCCCCCACCGGGATCGCCACCGAACCCCCGTTCGACGCGGTGGTCGTCTCCCCCGAGACCCGACCGGGCGGCGAACGCATCAACGACATCCGAACCGACCGCGGCCTGGCCCCGGTGACCATCGAGGTCGTCGACCACGTTCTCGCCGACGACGGCGACCCGATCTCCTCGACCCGCATCGTCCGCGGCGAGATCGACGAACACGGGCACGTGACCCCCGAGCGCGACGGCCGCGAGCCACCGGAACAGCCAGACCCCTAGGTCACCAGTCTGGCGGCTCGAACCCCGCCGACCGCAACAGCGGTTTCCAGTGTTTCTGCACCGACAACCGGGAGACCCCCATGGCGTCGGCGATCTCGCCCTGGGGTCGTTGGTCGCCGACAACGAGACACCCCGCGTACAGGCTGGCGGCGGCCGTCGCGGGCTTCGACCGGTCCTCGTCGGGGACCGAGGAGAGGAAGAGATCCCGCGCGGTCACCCGGGCATCCTCGGCGAGGTCCAGCTCGTCGGCCGCGGCGTCGACGGCGGCGAGCCAGTCCTCGTTCTCGACGGCGTCGCGGGCCCGGTACATACCCGAGCCTACACCGGAATCCGGGTAAAGCCTTCGCCCGCTCCGACAGGTTCTTGACCGGACCACCGGCAACTGTCCCGTGGGCGCGGGTAGCCAAGCCTGGAAACGGCGCAGCGCTTAGGACGCTGTCCCGTAGGGGTCCGCAGGTTCGAATCCTGTCCCGCGCACTGCTCTTGGACTAGCTGATCATGAGGTACAACCAGTAGGGGAGTGTGACGATTCCGTCCGCATAGGCGACGGGGTCAGCGCCGCTCGACCGGACGGTGTCACCCGTGAGGAGCACGCCCAGCGGGGCATCGTAGGTGGCTTGGAACTCCTCGAGGGCCGCCCGGGCCGGTTCGAGGTCCCCCGGCCGGTAGGCGAGGCCGACGGGAACGGGGCTGTTTGCGAGCTCGAAGACGAAGTCGACGGTCCCCTCCCGGCCGGTCCAGTACCAGACCTCGGGCCGCTCCCGGCGGCCCAGGACGGCCTTGGTGTTGTAGACGAACCGCATGGTGTGATCGTACGCCGCCAACGTCGCGAGTTCGGCCTCGCGGTCGATCTCGGCGAGAACGGTGGCGGCGTCGTGATCGGCCAACGCCGTCGCGAGGCCCGTGTCTCGGAGGTACAGGCGGACCGACCGCGGCCGTTGGTTGTCGTACTCGACCGACGGCGTCAACAGGTACAGAGTCGCCAGGGCGTCGAGATAGCTGTCCCGGACGGTCCGACGATCGACGTCGAAGAGGTCGACGAGGTCCTTGAAGGCGACCGCCTCTCTGGGGTTCCGCCGGGCGGCGACGGCACAGACCCGTTCGAGGTCGGCGATCGTCTGGATGCTCTCGAACCCGGGTACCTCCTGATAGAGGGCATCCCGGACGTCCTCCCGGAGGCGGGCGTAGTCGGTGGCGGTGAGGGTGGCGGCGGAGTCGATGGCGCCGTCGATGTCGTAGGCGAGGACTCCGCCCATCGCGAGGTAGTGGACGACCTGGGGCCGGATGCGAGGGATCTCGTCGGCGACTTGGGCGTGTTTCTCGCGGAGTTCCTCGACGAAGGGGTCGGGGTCACCGGTCTGGATGGCGGTGGGAAGGCTTCCGTCGCCGCGGCGCAGCGACGTGGGGCTGAGCCGGCGGTCGCCCGCCTCGAGGTCGGGGTGGAGGTCGTAGATGTAGTCCCGGAACTTCTCGGGGAGGATGGGTTGGATGTCGTAGGCATCGGGGTCGGTGTCGACGCGGGTGAGTTCGCGGCGGACCTGGACGCCGGCGCTGGCGGTGACGACGACGGCCCGGCCCGGGGGCCCGTCCTGGCGGGCCGCCGTGATCGGGGTGGCCCAGCCGTCGACGTCGGGTTTGGTGGGGTGTTCGATCTCGTGGACGTCGTCGAGCAGTAGGAAGTGGGGGTCTGGATCGTTGAGCTGGCCGAGGATGCGGCGCTCGTAGTAGCGGATGGCCTGTTGGAGCTGGTGGTCTGACTGGAGTTGGTAGAGGGGGTCGGCGTCGAAGGGGAGGTAGCAGAATCGTTCGGGGGCGGTGCCGGCCTCGAGTTCGTGGGCGACGAACTGCTTGAGGAGGGTGGTTTTGCCCACCCCGCGCCGGCCGACGAGGCCGAGGATCGGTTGGTCCTGGAACTGGGTGTCGGCGGCGTCCGGGCGGGCGAGGTGGTAGAAGTCGCTTTTCTCTCGGGCAGGGAGGATGGTGGGGTCGAAGGTGCCCTGCCACCATGGGTTGTGGGTCTGGATGGCGTCGAGGAGGGCTGTTCGTGGGTCCGCGGGCATGCTGCGATAATGACGGGGTTGGACGCCATCGCAATGGGTGTTTCGGACGGTGACCCGTCACCGGAACGGTCGTTTTCCGGGATGTGCCGGTCTTCCGGGAAGAATTCTCGGTGTATAGCCCCCACGGAGAAAGATTTAAGACGTTCAGGACCACAGCAATGTATGTCAATAGTGAAAAACACACATCAGAATGTTTACTTGGCATCGTGTGGTCGGCTGCCTCGGTGTGGGGTGACCACACCACCGACACGAACGTAACGCATGGATGAGAGCGACGGCGACCGCGTCGATCTGACGGTCGAACTGGTATCACGCGCCCGGACCACGGTAGGCGACCAGGCGGTCTGGCGGCTCCTCGTCGACGGCGAGGACGGCCGCCACGCCCTGGTCGTCGCCCCCGACTACGATGGCTATCCCCTCCCGGGGGACACCGGGGCCCGGTACGCGGTCGGGAACGCAGTCATCATCCGGCGGGCGCCCGAGGCGGCGCCCGCCGTCGCTGGGTCGTGCCCGGAGTGTGGGGGAGGACTCCGGGCGGGGACTGCACTCGACGCCCTCGCCCCCGCGGTCCACACCGCGACGGCGGCGCTGGGCGTCACCGCACTGTTCGTGGTCGCCGACGCGGCCACCACTATCACACCGGCGGACCGGTCCAGGGGGGACCCACCCGACGCGACGGGGGAGCCGATCGCCACACCATCGGCGGTCTGCACCCGGTGTGGCGATCGACTCGAGACACGGCCCGAGTGCTGACCGGGGGATGCCACGGCCGCGCCACCGCCGCTATTTCGGCACGTCGAGTGCGACGACCTGCCCGTGGGCGTACATCACCACCACCTCCAGGTCACCGTCGCCGTCGAGATCGAAGAGCCGCGGGTGCGTGTAGATCGTCCCGGACCGCTCGTACCGCGCCAGCACCCGCCCGGTGTCGGGAGCCAGGACCAGCACCATACCGTCATTGGTCGCCGCCACCAGCTCGGCCGCGCCATCCCCGTCGACGTCCCCACGGACCGGTGGCGGCATCATCTGGACGGCCGCCGTCGTCAGCGTCGTCTGCCACTCAGTCTCCCCGGTGGCCCCCGACAGCGCGGTGAGGACCCCGTCCCGGGCGACGGCGTACACCTCCGTGGTCCCGTCCCCGTCGCCGTCACCGACGGCGTTGACGGCCGCATACGCCCCCAAGTCACGGGTCCACTCCCGATCCCCGGTGGCGCCGTCGACCATCGCCACCTGGCCACCGGTCGCCGTGGCGACGACGATCTCGACGACCCCGTCACCATCACCGTCCCCGGTCGCCATCCACGTGATCGAACTGTCGAAGGTCGTCGGGGCCGCCCACGCCCGATCCCCGTCCCGTTCGAGGAGCACCAGCTCGCCGGACCCGAGCCCGACGGCGATCTCTGGGGCTCCGTCATCGTCGAAATCCGCGACTGCCGGTTGGCCCCACGTGTAGGCATCGAGGGACCGTCGCCACCGCACCGTCCCGCTCCCGTCGAGGACGGTGACGGTGCCCTTGACGTCGACGACGATCACCTCCGACCGATCATCCCCGACCAGGTCTGCCACGACCGGTCGCGTGTACCCGTAGGCGCTGAGGTTCGCCCGGAAATCGACGGCACCACTCAGCGGTTCGAACGCCCACACCACCCGTTCGGTCGTGGCCGCCAGGACCTCGGCAACTCCGTCACCGTCGACGTCCGCCACCGTCGGGTCTGCCACCGAGTGCACCGTGCAGTTCTGTGTGGGGATGGGGTGACGCCACCGGGTCTCGCCCGTCTCCCCGTCGAGGCCGACCAGCGCACAGGTCGGCGTGTCGGCCGCACCACTCACCGGCGCAAACACCATCGACCCCTCATCGACCCGGGCGCCGGTCGCGGCGTGGTGGTTCCCACCCGACTCCCGGGCCGTGTCGCTGACCCACCGGACGGTCAACGACCGGTCGGGGGACTGGGTCGCGACCAACCCCGCCACCCCGAGGCCGCCGACCAGGAGCACGACGACCGCGACGGCAACGTAGGTCCTGGGCCGCATCTACCCCGCGTTCGCGAGCCACGCGGTTAAGCCCACAGTTCCCGGGGCCGTGGACCGCCCCGCTTTTCATCGGGTGTCTCGAAGCCCCGGCGATGACCGGTCGGCGATGGCACAGGTCGCTGATTCCGTCTGCCGTCGCGATCGCGGCGATTCCAGGACGGGCCAGCGCCCACGACGTGGGCGGCGCCGTCGCTCCGACGCTGCCGACGGTCGTCCTCGCGATCGCCGTCGGTGGGGTCGTTGCGATCACCGTGGGGCTGTGGTGGCTGGGGCAACCACGTTCCTGGCCCGGCGGTTCGATCCGGATTCCTCGACGGGTGGGCGATCCCCTCGCGGTCCTGGCCCGCGTGGTGATGCTGGGCCTCGTGGGCACGGTGTTGATCGTGGGCGTGGTCGGCCCCACCGATCCCGCCGAGAACCTCGCCACGGTGTTCACCTGGCCGGTCTGGATCGCCGGCCTCGCCGTCCTCGCCACCATCGTCGGTGACCCGTGGCCGCTGCTGTCGCCCTGGCGGACAGTGTACGACGCCCTCGTCGCCCTCGAGGGCGAACCGATCGCCGTCCTCGGGAACCCTCCGACGTGGCTTGGACGGTGGCCGGCAGTGCTCGGCATCGTCGCTCTCCTCGGGGTCCTCGATCCGTTGACCGTCGTCCCGTCCACGCCACGGTTGACGACGGTCCTGGTCGCGACGTACCTCCTCGGCATGCTCGGTGGCGCCCTCCTCTATGGCCGCCCGTGGCTCCGACAGGCCGACCCGCTCGCGGTCTACTACCGGCTGCTCGGCCGGGTCGCACCGCTGACGGTCGAGGCCGATGACACGGCCTACACGCTGTCCACGAGACGGGCGTGGGACACCTGTTCGACGCCGGTCGCCGACCGGTCGTCCGTCGCTGCCGTCGTCGCCATCCTGGGGGTGACGCTCTTCGACGCGGCGTCCGGCACCCCACCGTATCGCGACCTCTATTTCGGTCTCCGGGACACCCTGGAGACGACGGCTCCCGTCGGCCTGCTGGTCCTGTTTGCGGCCCTCGGTGCGGTTGCGGTCCTCGTCACGATCGGGGGCCTCGTCGCACCCACCCGTGGGACCGCACCAGGGGCTCGGTCGCCCGGGGCTCGACGGTTCGCACCCACGTTGCTGCCCATCGCGGCCGCGGTCCTCATCGTCCACAACGTCCCCGCCATCCTCGATAACACGGCTCGACTGCTCTCCCGTGTCGTCCCCGGGGTCGTGGCCCCGACCCCCACGGCCTGGATTCCGACGGTGGGCTACCAGGGATCGACACTCGCCCTGGTCTGGGTCGGGCACGCAATCGCCGTCCTCGCCGCGTCGAAGGCTACCGACACCTCAGGGCACCCCGGGATTCTTGCGGTGCAGGCCGTCGTCACGGGGGCCGCACTCTGGGTGCTGTCCCTCCCCGTCGTCGTCCCGTAATCCTCACCCACCGGAGCTGGTCCCGGCCGAGCGAGTGTGGCGGCTGGCAGCGACGGCACCGCCGACGCCCCCACAGACCACCGGTATGCCGATGACCCCGGACAGGGTCGCCCCCGTCCCGATCTCCCAGGTCGCGACCTCGACCACCAACAGCGGCTCGACGACGAACAACGCCCCGGCGTACCCGACCGCCACACTCGCCCCCGCAAGCACGCCAGCCCTGACGGTTCGGGCCCCGACCCTGACGGCCACCGCCGCCCCGCCGATCACCAACACCGTGGCCGGCACCAGCCACAGCCACGCCACGGCACCGCCAGCGGCACCGAGATAGTCGACGTAGTTCGACCCGGTTTGTCCGGGGCCGACGAGACTGAACCGCACACCGCCGCGATGGGCATTGTAGAACAGCCAGGCCACCGCCTTCCAGGGCGGGATCGCCGCCGCGTACTCGGGGAGGACCGCCCTGGCGATCGAGTACTGGTCCGCGTACCGACTCAAGATCGGGACCGCCCGATCGGCCATCCATGCGTACGTCACCGCATAACTCATGGCCGCGAGGAGGACGCCGACGACCGAGCCCACCCCAAGCGTTCGCCACGGGCCCCTCGAGCGGCCGAGGAGGTCACCGGTGGAGTCCCGAGGTCCAAGCATCGCTACCTGCATCTACGGTCGGCGAGGCCGTATACCGCCCCACCGGTTCTCAACCGTCGGGAATCCCCCGGGGTCAGATCCCCCAGAACAGCCAGATGCCGGCGACGGTCACGACCGCCAGCACCAACTGCAGCGGCGCACCCACCCGGACGTAGTCCCCGAACCGGTAGCCGCCGGGGCGGTACACCATGAGGTTCGTCTGATACCCGACGGGGGTCAGGAAGGTCGCGTTGGCGGCGAACGTCACCGCCAACACGAACGCGAACGCGTTCGCACCGAGCTGCGTGGCGATGTCGACGGCGACGGGCAACAGGATTACGACCGTGGCGTTGGGGCTGACGAAGTTGGCGATCCCGGTCGTCACCAGCGACAGGACGAACAACACCGCAAGCGCCGGCATCTCACGGGACAGTCCCACGACCCAATCCGCGATCAGGGCGGCCCCACCGGACTGCTCTAATGCGATCCCCAGCGGGATCATGCCCGCGAGCAGGAAGATGACGTCCCAGGACACCGCGTCGTATGCCTCCTCGGCGTCGAGGACGCCGGTCCCGACCATGGCGACGACGCCTGCCAGCGCCGAGATCGCGATCGAGATCACGCCGAGGGCGGCGGCCCCGATGACGCCGGCGATGATTGCGACGGCACGGAACTGCTTGTCCTCCCGGTAGGACTCGGCGTCGGTGGCGGGCCGCTCCAGGAGGCCCTCGGTCGCGACGGTCGTGACCGTCACCGTCTCGTCGTCCCGGAGCGCGTCGACGTGTTTGCCCGCGGTCCGCAACAACAGGGTGTCACCGGGTTCGAACACGACGTCCTCGAAGGAGTCTTTCATCATCCTGTCGCCGCGTTCGATGGCGAGGATCGTCGCCTCGTACCGTTGCCGGAAGTGGACGTGGCCGACGGATTCGCCGACCAACGGCGACCGCTGTGGGATCTCGACCTCCACGAGCGTACCGGTGCCGTCGGCGATGTCGTACCCCAGTTCCTCGATGTGCACCCACGGCAAATACCAGAGGTCCGCGGCGGTCGCCACCTCGCGGATCGCGTCACGGTCCCCCCGCATCGTGAGGATGTCCCCACTCTCGACGACGAACTCCGGGCCCGGGGCGGCGTGCCGTCCGTCGTACCGGACGACCTCGAGCACGTCGAGGTCGCCACTCACCGTCTTGTCGGGGAGTGTCTCACCCAGGGGTTCGCCAGCCAGGGGCGAGGTCTCGCGGACGTACAACCGGCTGATGTGTCCGGTCACCGAGAACGCCCCCAGCAGGTCGACGGTCGGCTTGACCCGCTCGGGCAACAATCGCTGGCCGACCGTTCCCATGTAGGCGATCCCGACGACGAGTACCAGGAATCCGAGGTGGGTGAACTCGAACATCGAGAACGGGTGACCGAGCAACCGATCCGAGAACGAACTCGCGAGGAGGTTCGTCGAGGTCCCGACCAGGGTCAACGTCCCCCCGAGGACCGAGGCATACGACAGCGGGATCAACAGCTTGGACGGTGACAGCTGGTACTCGTCGGCGAGGTCCATCACCATCGGGATGAACACCGCGACCACCGGCGTGTTGTTGATGACGCCGGCGAGGCCGCCGGTCAGCGAGAGGGTCGTCCACTGCAGGCGGTCGGTGCTGTCACCGGCGAACTCCGTGATCGAATCCCGGATCACCCGGACCAACCCGGTCCGGTGGATCCCCTCGCTGAGCATGTACATCGCCGCGACGGTGATGGTGGCGACGTTCGCGAACCCCGATACGGCTGTCTCGGTGCCGACACCCGTCCACGGTTCAAGGACGACGAGTGCGACGATGATCGTGATCGCCGTGACATCCGGGGTGAAGTACTCGGTCGCGAAGAGGACGACGGCCGCGAGGATGAGCAGGAAGACGATGGTCGCATCGGTGGGGACCGGAACGACCATACAGAACTTGAGTTACTCGTCGATCGATTCGATGCGGCCGCGGGCGCGGCGTCGGCGCAGGGAGATGGTCGCGATGGCGATCAGGGCGGCGATGGCGATGATTCGCGTCCGTTTCATAGCAGGTTCATGGACACGCCCAACCCCTATAAGTATCGCTGCGACTCTCACGGGTTGAGAAATGATGCCCCGGGATGGGACGGGGCACTGCTGCCGGTGTGAGGGTCTTACTGTCGGTTGATTCTCCATCGCCGGGAACGACCACTCGCCATTAACCCGCCGGGCCCCTTCATGTCGCCCATGGCTGCTCACCCCGTCTCCCCCGACGGACCCGGCGACGCCGCCGAAAGCGCCGGGGTCGTCTTCGTCGTCCTCGCGGCCCAGTTCCTCACCGTCACCATGCTCGCCGCCGCAATCGCGCCGGACTACGCCTTCCGGACGGCGGCCATCAGCGACCTCGGGGTCATCCCCGAGACCGCGCTCCTGTTCAACGCGTCCCTCGTCCTCGCCGGGCTGCTCAACGTTCTCGGCGGCTACTACCTGTACACGCTGCATGACACACGCTGGCTGTTGGCGCTGTTCGTACTGGCCGGGATCGGAGCGATCGGCGCCGGACTCGTCCCCCTGGACGCGGGCGACCTCCACGGGGTCTTCGCGTTGCTGGCGTTCCTGTTCATGAACCTGGAGGTCGTCGGGACCGCAACCCGCACCCGAGGGGGGCTCCGGATGCTGCTGGCCGCCGCCGGCGTGATCGGACTGGTCTTCGTCGGGGTCATGATCCTCGGGGACGCCGGGGTCGCCGGTGTCTTCGACATCATCGGGCACGGTGGCGTCGAACGCATGATCGTCTACCCCGTGATGTTCGCCCTCCTCGCCCTCGGCGGCGGTCTCCTCGCACCGCGAGCGGCCTCGCTGATCGAGTGACGGACAGAGCCACCGCCGCGACGTGCCACGATCGGTCCACCCATCAGAGTCCCAAGTTCATCAGGAACACGCCGTACAGGACCAACAGCGCCACCGCCTCCCACTGGGTGATCACCCGGTTCTGCGTGATGAAGTAGTACAACAGTGTCGCGATCACCATCACCGGTAACACGTACCCCGTGATGTCAGCCGGGACGGTCAGGGGCGCGATGAGACTGGGGATGCCGACCACCGCGAAGGTGTTGAAGATGTTCGACCCGAGGATGTTCCCGACCGTGAGTTCCGAGGAGCCACGCCGGATCGCGGTGACACTCACCGCGATCTCCGGGAGCGAGGTCCCGACCGCGACGGCGGTCACGGCCACGAGGTCGGTGCCGATACCGAGTTGCCCGGCGATGTCGAGGATGGCGGTGACGAACTGGTCGGCAGCGACCAGCAACACCGCGAGGCTGAAGATGATCGTCACGTAGGTCCGGATGCCGACCGCTGGTTCGACGGTGACCTCCTCGCTCTCGAGGATCGGTTCCGGTTGCTCGGTATGTTCCTCGACGAGTTCCTCGACGACCTCCTCGAGCCGGCCCCGCGTCGAGAACATGTAGTGGACATAGATCCCGAGAGCGAGGATGCCGATGAGCCCCTCGTACCACACGAATACCCCGTCCCACGTTGCGACGAGGAGGAAGACCGCCGACGCCATCAACAGCGGGAGGTCGACGTTGACGAGCTCACGCTCGATGTGGAGTGTTCGACTCGCCAGGCCCGCGAGACCCAAGACCAGAAAGAGGTTCGCGACGTTGGACCCGACGACGGTCCCCAAGACGATGCCCGGGGCGTCGGCGTACACCGCCAGCGTCGAGGCGAGGAGCTCCGGCAGCGAGGTTCCACCGGCCACGACGGTGGCCCCCACGAGGAACGGCGGGATCCCAAACGACAGGCTCAGGCGTTCGGCGGCACCGGTGAACAGATCCGACGCCACCAACAGCACCCCCAGCGACGCCCCGAACAACGCCACAGCCACGAGCAGCGATGGCACACCCGAGGACTCGCCGCCACGGTTAAAGAGATTACCTGGCGACGCCATCGCCCGGGCCGGGGGCGTTCCCGGCCCGTGGGAACGTGACTGGTCGGCTTTGGTCGGTCCCGTCGAAGAGCCCATATGACACCACCGCCACCCGGGTCGGGCGACACCGCCGCCATCCAGATCCAGGGGTTGACGAAGGTGTACGGCGGGACCGTCCACGCCGTCGACGACCTCGACCTCACCGTGGGTCCGGGCGAAATCTTCGGCTTTCTCGGCCCCAACGGCGCCGGGAAATCGACGACCATCGACGTCCTCATGGACTACGTCCGCCCGACAGCGGGGACCGCGACCGTCCTCGGGTACGACTCCCGAACGGAGATCCGGGCCATCCACCAGCGGGTCGGCATCCTCCCCGACGATTACGGACTGTACGATCGGCTGACCGGGCGCACCCATCTCGAGTACGCCATCCGTCTGAAGCGGGTCGACGATTCGGTCGAACGACTCATCGATCGCGTCGGCCTGGATGGCGACGACGCCGATCGCCCGGTCGGGGACTACTCCACGGGGATGACCCAACGGCTGGCGCTCGCCATCGCTCTCGTAGGCGACCCCGACCTCCTCATCCTCGACGAACCATCCGCCGGCCTCGACCCCAACGGGGTGCGCCTGGTCCGCGAGATCGTTCGCGACCACGTCGCCAGCGACAATACCGTCTTCTTCTCGAGTCACATCCTCAGCCAGGTCGAGGCCGTCTGTGATCGGGTCGCCATCCTCAACGACGGCCGGTTGGTCGCCGTCGACACGATCGATGGCCTCCGGGACGCCGTCGGGACCGGGTCGATCGTCAGCATCACCGTCGACACCGTGCCCGCGGACCTCTCCATCCAGAGCTTGGGTGGCGTGACCGGGGTCACGACCGACGGAGAGACCATCCGGGTGACCGTCACCGACCCCGGTGCCAAGGTCGCGGTCATCGACGGTGTCCGCGATGACGGCGCGACCATCCGGGACATCACCATCCGGGAGTCCTCCCTCGAGGACCTGTTCGCCACATACACCAGCGCCACACCGCCCGCGGGCAGCACCGGGGAGGCGCCGCGATGACGTGGCCGACCATCGCCCGCAAGGAGTTCGCCGATGCCGTCCGTGCGCGGATCCTGTGGGGGATCGTCGCCGTCATCGCGGTCATGACCTCACTCTCGGCGGGGATCGGGGTCCTCGTCCCGAGCGCCGACACCGACCCCACCACCGCGATCGGGGGGGCTGCACAGTTCGCCGGGTTGCTCGTCCCGATCCTGGCGTTGATCGCCGCCTACCTCGCGATCGCGGGTGAACGGGAGTCGGGGAGTCTGAAGATCCTGCTGGGGTTACCGCCATCCCGTGGCGAGGTGCTCGTCGGGAAGTTCCTGGGTCGAAGCGCCGTGGTCGCACTGGGGTTGACCCTCGGCTTCGCGGTGTCGGGGGTTGTGACGGTGGCGATCTACGGCGGCCTCCCCATGACCCCGTTCCTCGGCGCCCTCGCGGCGACGATCGGCCTGGGGATCACCTACGTGGGCATCGCCATCGGCATCTCTGCGGTCGCCGCGACGCGGGCCCGAGCCATGACCGTCGCGATCACCGCCTACCTTGTGCTCGCGGTGCTGTGGGATCTCGTCCCCAACGCCGTCCACGTCCTCGTCACCGGGGAGATGCCGGGCGGGGTCGTACCGGCGTGGTTCCTCTTGGTCCAGGGTCTCAGCCCCACCGGCGCCTACAACGCGGTGGTCCAGGCGATCCTCCTCGGCGATCAGGGGGCCATCGCTGCCCGCATCGGTGGCACCGTCCCCAGCTATCTCAGTCCTGCGGTGTTCCTGGCCATCCTCACCGCGTGGTTGGTGGCTCCCCTGGTGATCGGATATCTCCGGTTCCGGGCCACCGACCTCGGCTGAGGGCGTTCCCGGCGGTCAGTCTTGGTCTGCTTCCAAGACCTCGATGCGGCGTTCGAGTTCCTCGATCCGTGTCGACCGGCGCCGCAGCACGTACAGCACCCCGAGCGGGATGCCGAAGAGGATGGCGCCGATCAGCGCGACCACGACCAGTTCCGGCGCGGTCGGGAGCTGCAGGATTGACATCACACCTCGAGGTCTGTCCCGGACCACGATATATCGCGGCGGGGATTATCCGATGCTGAGAACGGTCCCCGCCGGCGGCATCGCCGGACGCCACCCGATTCCCGTTGGGTCCGGCACCCTGGCCGACCTTCCCCCGGTCAGGACGACGTCGCCGTCTCGTCAGCCGTCCCCTCCGGGGTCCGGGTCCCGAGGGCCGCGCCGACACTCTCGGCGAACCGCTCGACGGCCTCCCAGTCCGTGTACTCGTAATCGCGGCCGGTGTCGGTGTCGCCGGTCGTCGATTTCGCGATGCGTTTCATCAGCGATCGCTTGAGGAATCCGTACTCCGAGTACCTGAGCGCGCCACCGAAGACCCCGATGTGATCGGGCGTGAACCCCGTGGCCGTGAGCAGGTCCTCGACGTCCCCGTCGGCCTCGGCCCGCGCGGCCTCGTCATCGAGGGCCGCGGACAACGAGACCTGGAAGAACCCGGTGGGCCTGGCCTCCAAAGCCTCGGCGTTGGCGACGAGGAACTCCCGGATCGCCGGTTGGTGTTGCCCGACGTGGATCGAGGCGCCGACCAGGACCGCATCGTAGGCCGCGAGGTCGACCCCGGTACCGAGGTCCTCGACGTTGACCGCCTCGGCGGCATGCCCGTCCTGGGTCAGGGTCGTGACGATGCGGTCGGCCACCTTGGCGGTCTGTCCCTCTCCGGTGCCGTAGACGACGAGGATGCGAGCCATGATTGTCTCTACCGGGAGGACGCGGGCCGCGGACATAACCGCGTACGACCGTTCCCACCCCGGGAGAACCGTCCGGTCGACCGTGGTCGAGTCGGTGAGTTCCCACGCGGCGAGAACGACCGGGTACTGATACGGGCATCACCGCCCTCGGTTCAGGTATGCGCCCCGAGAACGAGTGGTTCAAGCCCGAACGGCTCAAACCGTACTTCTTCGTCTACGAGGGTATCGTCGCGGTCCTCGTGACCGCCGTCGCGGCGGCGGTCTGGTACGTCGGCGTCCCATCGGATGTCCCGCTCTGGGGTGTCAGCGTCCCGGTGGCCGCCGTCATCCTCGTGTTCGCCTACGTGACCTGGTGGATCCCCGCCTTCTACCGGACCGCCCAGTACCGCCTCGGCGACGAGGACCTGGAGTACCGGCGCGGGGTCTTCTTCCAACAGAAGACGACGGTCCCGTACAACCGGATCACCAACGTGAACGCCCACCAGGGCCCCGTCCAACGACTGGTCCGAGCGGGATCGGTCGCGGTGCACACGGCCGGGTACGGCGGCCAGATGGGCGCGGAACTCACGATCGGCGGTGTCGAGGACTTCGAGGACATCAAAGACCAGGTGCTGGGGAAGGTGCGTCACCGACGGCCCGTCGCCACCGAGGGCGAGGACGCCGAGGCGGACGCCAGCGGGACGGCGGTCCTCGACGAACTGCGTCGCATCCGTGAACTCCTCGAGGACGGCCGAACCACCGACTGATTCGGTCACCTCGGGACACGGAAATTCTCGATCGAAAAGGGAGCCGCCTCCGCTGTCGTGGGATTACTTGGTGCTGCGGCGGGCGGATTCAGCCTCGGGCGCCATCTCGTCGATGCGCACACCGGCCAGACGGGTCGCCAGGTAGACCATCCACAGCGACGCGAGGCCGACGAGGAGGTAGATGCCGAACTCGAGTTCCGGGATGCCGTCGAACAGGATGTTCACGAGGTTCCAGTTCGCCGACGAGTCCACGAAGTACGCGAGGCCAACGAGCCCCCAGTTCAACGCGCCGACCACGACGAGGGTCAGGGCGGTCCAGTCGATCAGGTTCATGCGGAATGACTTCATTTGTATGTCACCGATACTGTAGACGGTGAGCGGATAGATATACACCTACGACTGTGTTCACCCCGTGAGAACGGGCGGCGGCATCGCGGTCACCGCACCGACACCACCGGCGGCAGCCTGTGGCGAATCTGTCCGGCTGGGTGTCGCCCGGATCGCACTGCGGCGGGCGACGCCGTTCTCACGGGCCGGGAACCACGCTGTCAATTTGTCGACAATCCAACCAGAGTTTCAGACGATCATGCCCTCGAATCGACTCACAGCCCTGGGCCTCTCGGTCCTGCTGCTCACGGCCATCGCTGCGGGCAGCGCCACCGCATCGACTCCCGCCGCCCCGAGCGAGGCGATCGACCCCCGGTCCGACGACGTCGCACAACTCAATGTCACGGTCGACCGACTCCGCGACCGGCTCGCCCCCTGAAAACAGCGGTAGCGGCCTCGAACAGCGCCTCCGCGAGATGGTGTGGGACCACATCGACGACCCGACCCGGACCGTCGAACGGCTCCGCACCCGCACACGAACCGTGGCCGCCCACCTCGAACGGGGCCGAGACCGCGTCCAGGACCGCCTCCGCACCGTCGAGCGGTACCGCGCCATACTCGACACCGTCTACGGGCCGGCCGTCCGCTTCGACGGGGCGACGACCCCTGAGTTGAGCATCGGTGACCTGGTCGCTGCGATGACGGACCAACTCCTGGACCAGGAGACCGCGGTCACCCAACTGGCCGTCGAGATCACGGCACTGTCGACGTACACCACCGTCCTGAGGGACGGGATCGCGTCCACCCACCAGACCACGGTCGACCTCGCTGACCGGTACCAGACGGGCGCCCTGGACCTCGGCACCGCAGACGCCGATACCACGACGACGACGGGCGATGGCGGCCCCGGATTCGGCGTCCTCGCCGGACTGGTTGCCGTCCTGGCCGTGCTGGTCATCGCGGGCACCCAGCGCTCGGCCTCGACGACCGGGGCCACTATCCGACGGGCAGGTATAGGGGCAAACGCACCCAACGACAGCCATGCACCTGTTCTGGCACCGCCGAGACCTCCGACCCACGGACAACCACGGGGCGGCCATAGCGGCCGCGGACGACACGGTGCTCCCGGTGTACGTCCTCGACCGGGCACTCCTCGAGTACGCCAGTCCACCGCGGGTCGCGTACCTCCTCGAGACACTCCGAGCGCTCCGATCGTGGTACCGGGACCGGGACAGCGACCTGCTCGTGACCGTCGACGATCCCCGCGAGGCCCTGCCTCGCCTCGCCACCGAACACGACGTCGATCGCGTCGTCTGGAATCGTGACTACTCCCACCTCGCCCGCGAGCGTGACCGTGCCGTCACCGCCGCCCTCGAGGACGCCGCCATCCCGTGGGCGCGGTACCACGACCTCCTCCTGCACGCCCCCGGCTCGATCACCACCAACGAGGGCACCACGTACGCGGTGTTCTCCTACTTCTGGAAGAAGTGGCGTGACCGGGACACCCCACACCATACACGGCGCCCACAGACGACTGCTACCCCGCCGTCAGTGGCGCCCCGCTACCCACGCTGGCCGACCTCGGGATGAAGGCACCGTCTGCCGACCTCCCGACGGCGGGCATCGACGCGGCCCGTTCGCGACTTGCGGCCTTCTGTGATGGCCCGATCTTCGAGTACGACACCCGCCGCGATCGCCCCGCCGTCGACGGCACCTCCCGGCTCTCAGCACACCTCCGCTGGGGGTCGATCGGGGTCCGAACCGTCGTCGACGCCGCGACCGAGGCCCGTGCCGATGCGCCCGACGAGGCGGCTGCCCAGAGCTGTACCGAGTTCCTCCGCCAGCTCGCCTGGCGGGACTTCTACACGCACCTCCTCGCCACGAACCCCCGCATCGTCACCGAGAACTACCGCGACTATTCCGAACCGCTGGACTGGCGAAACGACACCGAGGAACTGGCGGCGTGGCACCGTGGCGAGACCGGGTACCCGATCGTCGACGCCGGGATGCGACAGCTCCGGACGGAGGCACACATGCACAACCGGGTCCGCATGATCGTTGCGTCGTTTCTCACCAAGGACCTCCGCATCGACTGGCGGCACGGCTACGCGTGGTTCCGCGACCATCTCGTCGACCACGATCCCGCCAACGATGCGGGCGGCTGGCAATGGGCCGCGGGGACCGGCGCCGACGCCCAACCGTACTTCCGCGTGTTCAACCCGATGACCCAGGCCCAACGACACGATCCCGACGCCGCCTACATCCGTCGGTACGTCCCGGAACTCGCGGACGTCTCAACGGAGACGATCCACACATGGGACAGCATCGACCCCGAGACCCGGGCCGCGGCCGCCCCGGAGTACCCGGCGCCGATCGTCGATCACGCGACCCGTCGCGAGGAGGCGATCGCCATGTTCGAGGCGGCCACCGCCACGGACTGACCGGGGTCAGTCCTCCAACACCGCCCGGGTCCGCCGGTGCCGGTACCAGAAGAACAGGGTGAGGACGGGGCCCACGAGCGGCGACGCGGCCGCCACCGGCGCCGTGTACGCCACCGCATCGACGATCCGTGTCCGGGTCCCCACGCGGGTGAACCGATGGGTGTGCTCCCAGTGTTCGAACGGGCCGGCCACCATCTCGTCCCGGAACACGGCGTGATCGTCTCCGACCCGCCGGTCCGTGATCCGGGCCGTCCAGGTGCCGCCCGGGAGCCGGCCGAGGGGTCTGACCCCGATCGTGATCTCGGTGCCGACCTCCAAGACAGCCGGGTTGGGACGCCCGTCCGGGCCCCGGACGGCCACGATGGTTGGGGAGAGCCACGATGGCGTGAGCTCGAGGAGGCCATCGACCGTGGAGTGGAACTCCCACACCGTCTCCAGGGGTGCATCCACGAGGACCGACCGCTCGAACTCGGCCATAGTCCCCGGTCCGTCCGCGACTCTGAAAGCTCCTCGGCCGGGGTCAGGGCGTCGCTTCCTGGCTGACCTCGATCGAGTCGATGGTCGCGTCCGGGTCGACGGTCACCACCAGGGAGTCGCCCTCGATGACGATCTCGACGCGTGCGGTCAGTGGGTCCTCGGTGGCGACGGTGATGTCGATGGTGTCGGCCGCATCGAAGTACCGCCAGGTCGGGTCGCTCAGGACGTCGACCCCGTGGTCGGCGAAGAACTCGATGGCGATCGGGTGGAACTGCAGGGGCAGCCCGGCGTAGGCCTGGACCACTTCCCCACACCGTCCGCAGGTGTACTCCGCCCGCACCGGCATCGCGAACTGCTGGTCCTGGGATTCTTGGAGTTTGCCGTCGACCCGGCCCCCACAGTTCGAGCAAAAGCCCCGCACGACCTTGGCGATCGTCGCCTGCATCCACCGGTCGAACGCGTATGGCAGTTCCTCCCGCGTGAACTGTTCGAGGGTCCCCGGCGGGAACGGGAACTCGTTCATCCAGTCCTCGCAGTCGGGACAGTACATGCGGGCGCGTTCGTCGGCGTACTCGGCGAGGAGGTCCGGATGCCCACAGATGGGGCAGGGTCCGTGGAACTCGAAGGGGTCGACGGCAGCGTCCGTGGTGTAGGTGCCGGAGACGATCGCGCCGTAGATGCCCTTCCCGGCCAACGAGAGTCGGTACCCCTCCTCGTCGTGGACGACGAAGTGCCCGACGAGTTTCCCGAGGTGGTAGTTGAACTTCCCCGAGTCCCGGACGTCGACGGTCGTGCGCAGTTCCGAGAACGTCAGCGGATCGTCTGCGTCGCCGAGCGCCTGGAGGATGTCGACGCGGAGGTCGTTGGCCAGGACGGCGAAGGCCTCCTCCGGCGGTTGTCGATCGACGGTGATCCCGTCCGCTGCTGTCATACCGACGCCATAGGACGGGGAGGGAGTTAGCAGTACCGCAGCCCAACCGGGACTACCGACGTTTGCGGAGGTCCTCGGCCCTGAGCTCTCCTCTCGCGTGCCAGGTCCGTGGCCGGAGGGCGACGACCGCGGCACCCGCATAGAAGGTTCCGACGAGGGCGACGACGGCCGTGCCTGGGATGAGGCCGATGGCGGCGGCCTCGATCCACGGCGCCGTCGAGAAGGCGGTGATGCGGACCAGCCACGCGCCCAGCAACACCACGAACAGCGGGAGGTACACCCGTCGCAACCGGTGGGCGATCGCCTCCTCGAGGGTGATTTTGATGGTTGGGGTCCGGTAGTCCTCGGCCAGCCGGGACCGCCACTGGTCGTCGACCAGGCCGCCCCTGGGGTCGAGGCCGTACGCCCACACGTTCTCCTGGAAGGTGCGGACGCGGGTCCGCCAGATGTCGTAGCCGCGGTACCGGCGGGCCTCGATGGTGAGGAACACGGTCAGCGTCGCGACGCCGATGAGGATGATGTAGTGGGGGTTCGACGGGCTGGAGAACGCCCACGTGAGCAGTGCGGCGATGAGGATGACCGCCCAGTTGGTGGTGCGGTCGAGACGTTCCCGCCACAGTTTCATCCGGTGGATCTCGCCTCGGTAGAGGTGCGCTAACGCAGAGCTCGGCCCCATCTCCTCGTCGAGGAGGCCGGCCCCGACGGTCGCGGAGGGCTCCCCGTGTGACGTCTCGTCGTCCGGTGACGCGGGGGCCATCGACGGTCAGGCGGGCTGGGCGGCGGGGAGGCTGGCGAGAACCCGCTCGAAGCGGTCTCGCACTTCGGATGCAATACTGTCGAGGGCGTCGTTGTCGACGACGCCGAGGACGGTCGTCGGGTCGACCGCGCTGACGCCGACGGTGCCGCCCTCGGTCTCGTAGACGATCACGTTACACGGGAGCAACGCCCCGAGGCGCGGTTCGGCGTCGAGCCCCTCGTGGGCCAGTCCCGGGTTGCAGGCCCCGAGGATTCGGTACCGTCGGTACGGTTCCTCGAGGTCGAGTTTCTGCTCGAAGGTCTGTTTGACGTCGATGTCGGCGAGGACCCCGAACCCCTCGTCCGCGAGGGCGGTGGTGGTCTGGTCGACGATCTCGTCGAAATCGCCCGCGACTTCCTTGTCCAGAGTATAGGGCATACTGTACAACACTCGGTTGGGCGGTATAGGCGTTGTGTCTCCGCCCGACCAGACTCGGCGACGGGCTGAGACCCGACCGACGGCCTCAGAAGGGGAAGACGTGGTCGGCGTCCTCGATCTCTTCGAGGAACGTGGCCGCGCCCGCGAACTTCGTGGTGAGTTCGTCGTCGATGGCGGCCTGCTCCCACTGGAGCATGTCAAGGGTGGTCGTGCAGGCGACGGTGGTCACCAGGTCCCCGCCGTCAGCGACGAAGGCCTCCAGCAGGTCGTAGGGGTTGGGCATCCCGGCCTCGAGGAGGGGTTCGATCGTGGTGAGATCCTTCTCGCCCTCGAGCAGGTGGGTGAGACCGTCGAAGGTGAAATAGACCAGCACCGCGGTGTCGGAGGCGAGGGCCGTGTGGCCGAGGTTCATTGCCATTGCGAGACTCTTCGGGTCGTCGTTGTCGACGATGATGCCGATTTTCTCCATGGTTAGGGCTGGGTCTTCTGCACGAAGTGTCTGTAGGTGTCCTCGGTCTCCTCCTGGTCCAGGAGTTCAACGCCGTCCGTCGATTCGGCCCAGCCACCGAGGTCGCTCATGCTCCCGGGATCGGTGGCGACGACCTCGAGGACCGCACCGGACTCGATCCGGTCGATGTTCTGGCGAGTCTTCACGACGGGCATTGGACAGTGTTCGCCCGTGACATCGAGTGTTTCGGTGACGTCGTAATCAGTCATGCTGGTGGCGACACCCTGAGTATTGCACACTCTTTGAAAACTATTCCGGAACTCTCTCGTGAACGACGGGCACACCGGCCCAATGTCATCGCGCTATTACCGTTTTAGTTGGGTTGGCGGCCGGATGTCGGCCGTTTTGGTATTGTGGAGTTACTGAATGATTATACAAACTCTTTTTTGGGAGGAGTCGATAGAGGGGACCGACGATGTCCGAATCGGGGCAGCTTGACACCGCCGAATCCGTCGCATCGATCTCGCCGAAGACCCTCTATGACTCCATCACCGCGGGGGAGGACGTCTTCATCCTCGACACCCGCGCCGAAGCCGACTACGACGAATGGCACATCGAGGGGGAAACCGTCGAGACCCTGAACAAACCGTACTACGAACTGCTCGAGGGCATCCCCGAGCCCCTCCACGAGGACCTTCCCGACGACCGACCGATCGTCGTCCTCTGTGCGAAAGGCGAGTCCAGTCGATTGGTCGCCGACCACCTCGCCGACGCCGGCTACGAGGTCGCCCACCTCGCCGACGGGATGGAGGGCTGGGCCCGGATCTACGAGGCGACCACCCTCACCGTCGACACCGAGGCCACGATCGTCCAGTACCGACGCCCATCGAGTGGCTGTCTCAGTTACCTCGTAATCTCGGCCGGTGAGGCCGCACTCATCGACCCCCTCCGCGAGTTCACCGACCGGTACCGCGACGACATCGCGGCACGGGACGCCGACCTGGCCTACGTTCTCGACACCCACGTCCACGCCGACCACATCTCCGGACTCCGGGCTCTCACCCGGGCCACGGACGCCACCGCCGTCCTCCCCCGACCCGCTGTCGACCGCGGCGTCGACTACGACCTCCCGTACCAGACGGTCGGCGACGGCGACCAGCTCACCGTCGGCGACGCGGTCCTCGACGTTGTCCACACGCCCGGTCACACCACCGGGATGACCGCCTACAAGGTCGGCCCGGTGCTGTTCACCGGCGACGGTCTCTTCACCGAGAGCGTCGCCCGCCCCGACCTGGAGGACCCCGACGCCGCCGAGGGCGCCGCCCAGACCCTCTACGAGACCCTCACGGAGACGGTCCTCACCTATCCGGCGGACACCACGGTCGCGCCCGGCCACTTCAGCGACGCCGCCACCCCGGCCGCCGACGGCAGCTACACCGCCACCCTCGGCACCCTCGAGACCGAGATGGCGGCCCTCACCATGGCCGAGGACCGGTTCGTCGACTACATCGTCGCGGACATGCCACCGCGGCCCGCAAACTACGAGGACATCATCGCGACGAACCTCGGCGAGCAACGCCCCGACGACGAGGAGGCCTTCGCCCTCGAACTCGGCCCGAACAACTGCGCGGCCAGCGACGACGCCCTGACGAACTAGGATGGTCTCCCTCACGGCCCAACTCGCCATCGACTCGCTGTTCCCCCGCGGCGTCGAGCCATACCTCCTCGGCGGCCTCCTCGTCGGTCTCGGCGTCCTCATCGTCTACGCCACCACCGGCTTCATCGCCGGCGCCAGCACCGTTCTCGAGACCAGTTGGTCCTACGTCTCAACGCTCCCGCGATTCAATCGCACGGCGTTCACCGCCGATCGTCGCTGGCACCTCGTGTTCACGCTTGGCATCGTCAGCGGTGCCGCCCTCTACGGCCTCGTCCTCGAGCCAGGCGCCTGGACCACCGACGTGCAGTGGTATCGACTCCTCATCGGTGGATTCCTCGTCGGGGTCGGCACGCGCCTTGGGAAGGGCTGCACCAGCGGTCATGGGGTCTGTGGCGTCGGCTCGGCCTCCCGCGCCTCGCTGGCCAACGTCGCCACCTTCCTCGTGTTCGCGGTTGGCACCGCCCAGCTCGTCGCCGCCCTCGGGGTGGTCCCATGACCGACTCCAGCCGCGCCGTCCTCCCGCTGGTCTACCTCGGCGGCGCCGTCTTCGGCTTCGGCCTCGCGCTCAGCGGCATGGCCCGGCCGGAGATCGTCCTCGACTTCCTCCAGTTCGAGGATCTCGGCCTCCTGTTCGTCATGGGCGGGGCCGCCACCGTCACCGGCATCGGCTTCGCCCTCGCGACGACCGCCGACGCCGACGCCCCGCTCACCGGCGCCCGGTACACCCGCCGCCTCACGGCCCTGGACCGCAACGTCCTCCTCGGCGGTGCGATCTTCGGGATCGGCTGGGGCCTCTCCGGGACCTGTCCCGGGGCCGCCTACGCCAGCGCCGGCATCGGCAACCTCCCCATCCTCTGGGCCATCGCCGGCATGTTCCTGGGCGCGTACGCCCAGGGCTACCTCCGGACGACCGACGACACATCACCAGACACCACCTCGACGACCCTCACCGACTGACACCCATGCCACCACTCACAGCCACCTCGACCGCATCGACGCTCCGATCACCCCGACCGACCCGCCAGTGACATGTTCGGCATCGAAACACTCAGCGGCCCACTCCACGCCGCCGCACTGGTCGGACTGGTCCTCGCGGAAGCCCTCGTCCTCTACGTGGGGTATGGCCTGCTATCGGCGGTGGCCACCGCGACCGTCCTCGACGACCTCGAGGGTGACTGACGATGGCCGGGCTGAGTCTCTCCCTCATCGCCTTGTTCGTGGGGTTCGGAATCCTGATCGGCACCCTGTTCGGGTTCTTCGGGATGGGTGGCTCCTTCCTCGTCACCCCCGCATTGCTCGTCATGGGCTACGACTCCACGGTTGCGGTCGGCACCGGGCTCGCGTTCGTGTTCGGGACCAGTGTCATCGGCGCGCTCCGCCACCGCGACCACGGCCAGGTCGACTACAAACTCGCGGCGATCATGACCGTCGCGATGACCATCGGCATCGAGGCCGGCAAACGGACCGTCTTCTTCCTGAAGGCCACGGGCCAGGCCGACCTCATCATCAACGTCGCCTACGTCGGCCTCCTCGCCGCCGTCGGGATTCTGACCTGGCGTGACTCCCGGGCCCAGCCCGACCGCACCGACGGCGACGCCAGCCTGGCCGACCGGGTCCAGGCCATCGAGGTGCCGCCGATGGTCACCCTCCGCGGCGGCAGCCGCGTGTCCGCGGTACTCATCGTCGCCATCGGCCTCGGCATCGGGGTGTTGTCCGGGTTCCTCGGCGTCGGCGGCGGCTTCCTGTTGATGCCCGCCATGATGTACGGCCTCGGGGTCCCCGCCGCCATCGCGGTCGGCACCGACATCCTCCAGATCACCATCTCCGGGGCCTTCGGCGCGTTCACCTACGCTCGGTCCGGCGCCGTCGCCATCCCCGTCGTGGCGTCGTTGCTGGCGGGCAGCGCCCTCGGCGCCCGGGTGGGGGCCGGAGCGACCAAACTCGTCGACGAAGACGAGATCAAAGGCTACTTCGCCACGATGCTGTTGGCCGGGAGCGTCGCCGTCGCGGCCAAGAAACTCGGGACCACCTTCGACATCGCCGCGTTGAAGACCCTCAGTATTGCACTGATCTTCGGCGCCGCAATCCTGGTCAGCGGGGCCGTGGTCGCGGCCGCGATGTGTCGCCTCCGGGCCGACCGCCGGACCTCGGTGTGCCGGCTGACGACCTCCTGATCCGGCACAGTATTGTAGCGGCTATGCAAATAATTTTGGTCGTCCATCCCGTAGGTTTCCGTAAGGATGGCCGATTCAATCAGCGAGATGCTGCGGCGGGACATCCAGTGTGAGGGGTTGCTGGAATGTTTCCACGACCTCAAGACCATCGACACCCAGGTGTATCAACTGCTGAACGATCGGGAGGAGCCACTCACCGTCGACGACATCGCCGACGAGATCGACCGGGAACGGTCGACGGCCTACCGCGCCGTGCAGCGTCTCCTCCAGGCGGGGTTCATCCAGAAGGAACAGCGGAACTACGAGCAGGGCGGGTACTACCACGTCTACCTGCCGCGTGACGCCGACGAGATCGCCCAGGAGATGCAACGGACCCTCAACGACTGGTATGCGAAGATGGGTCACCTCATCGGCGAGTTCAACGAGAAGTACGGCGACGCCGAGGACCGTCGCCTCGCCGTTGACGGCTGACCCCGGCTCAGAACGTCGGGCCCATCCCCGACTCCAATGGGGAGGGGAGCCGCAGGTCGTCGAACTGGTCGAGGTGGGCGATGTTCATCACGAGTTTCACCTCCTCGGTGACCGGCACCCCGACACAGGTCAACCGGGCGTTCAACACGTCGACGTGCTCCTCGGAGAGGACGTTGTTCCCCGGCATCGCGATGTCGCCTTCCTTGACGAGGACCGCACAGTTCGCACAGGCACCCGCCCGACAGGCGTAGGGCCAGTCGAACCCCCGACTCTCGGCGGCCTCCAGGATCGTCTCCCCGGGCTCGACGGCGATGCGGCCGTACTGCTCCGGCGGGAGGTGTTCGGCGGCGGCCTTCTCGAAGAGGTCGGCGTCCTCGACGGACCACCCGTTGGCCTCGATCACCTCGTAGTCCAGGAAGTGGACCCGAGACCGTGACTGCCGGAATACGGGGGCGGCCCGTTGCTGACTGTACCGGGCGAGCACGTCGATCGCGTCGGCCGGCGGTCGGGCCCCCAACTCGGCGATCCAGTCTCGGATCGTCGTCGTGGAGACGCCGTACCGGTCGGCCAACGCCCGGATGTCGACGCCTTCGGTCTCCGCGAGGGCGGTGACCAGCGAGTCCTCCTCGACGCTGTCGAAGAACTCCCGGATCTCGGCCTCTGTCATCCCGTACCAGTCGGCCAACGCCGCGACCTCGATGCCGTTCTTGAAGGCGAGGGCCACCATCAGTCGCTGGGTGGAGGCCTTGCTCTGGACGTGGGCCAACCAGGTCTGCAGTTCGGCCGCATCGACGGTCTCGAGACTGGGCATGTCCCCCGGTTCTGTCGGGCCGTCCAAAACCTGAGCGGGTAATTCTCACGGTCCGGGAACGCTTCCGACCGGCCGGTGAAGCGGCCACTGCACCCACCCGAAAGCACCTATGCCGCCCGGCCGATCCGGAAGTATGGATTGGACGCGGCGGTCGTTCCTCGCGACGACCGCCCTCGTCGGCGCGGGTTGCACCGGCGTCCCAGACACCGGGCGCCAGGAGACCACGACCACCACTCCCGAGGAGCCGGCGATGGCCTCGGTCTCCGTCGAGTCCGTCGCTGTCACCCCGGCGGTCGTCGCCCGGAACTCCCCGGACACCCTCGGCGTGTACGGGCAACGAAGTACCCAGTACGTCATCGCCACCGTCACCGCCGATGGCACCCCGATCCCCGCCCCGGACGACATCGGACTGGCGACCGACGACGGCACCGTCCGCCCCGACCAGGCGGTCGGCGGCATGGGCGGGGAGCTCTGGACCTACGGGGCCCCGTACGGCGACGACGGGGTCGGGTGGCTGGCCTTCGTCGTCAGCAAGCCCCTCGAGACCAGCGCCGCGGCGATCACCCAGCCCGGTGGGGAGCATCCACTCCCGGCGGACGCCCTGGCGGGACTCACCCGGCCGCCGACGACGTTCACCGTCGACTCGGTGACCGCTCCCGCGGAGATCGCGGCCGACGAACCGGCCACCCTGGAGGTCACCGTCACCAACGAGGGATCGGTCCCGGGGACCTGGGTCGGGGCCCTCAACCGGAGCGGTCCCTCGGTGGCCTACATCCCGGAGACGGCCGTGCGGCTCACGGTCCCCGCGGGCGGCTCCCGGACCTGGACGTACACGAACACCGTTGAGGACCGGTTCACCGACCAGCCGACGGGGACCCTCGAGTTCCACCTGGAGTGGCGGGACGGCTCCCGGTCGACCACCACCGAGGTCACCGACGCCTGATTCTCACGACCGGTGGAGGGTCGACCGCCGATCGGCGGTCGCCACGACGTCGCCCTCGTGGATCACCGTGGTCGGCGGCCGCCCCAGTCGAAGGGCTTCGCTCCGGGACTGGATCGCGGGGTCGAAGACGTTCAGCGTCGCGGGTGCGCCCACCTCGAGCCCGTGGTCGACGCCCATGATCGCCGCGGGGGCATCGGTGATCATCGACCAGACACGGTCACGTTCGCCCGGGGTCTGGAGGTGGGCGGCGTGGGCGGTCAGCAACCCGGTCTCCAGCATGCTCGCCCGGCCGTAGGGGTAGAACCCGTCCGCGAGACAGTCCTGGCCGGCGGCCACCACGAGCCCGGCCTCGAGGAGTTCGTCGACCCGGGTGATTCCCCGGCGTTTCGGGTGGGTGTCCGCCCGGCCCTGCAGGAGGAGGTTGGTCGGCGGGTTGGTCACCATCCGGAGGTCCGCCCGCCGCACCAGGTCGATGACCCGGCTCGCGTGGGGGTCGTCGTAGGCGGCCAACGCACAGGTGTGCCCCGCCGTCACCCGACCCTCGATCCCGCGGTCGATCGTCTCCGCGGCGAGGTACTCCAGGGAACGGGCCGACGGGTCGTCGGTCTCGTCGACGTGCATGTCGACGTCGACGTCGTGCTCGCGGGCGAGGTCCAGACACCGGTCGACGTGGGTGCGGGTCGCCCCAGCGGTCCGCTCGTTGTCCGGCATCCCTCCGATCAGGTCGGCCTCGCCCGCCAGGGCCTCGGCGAGGAGGTCGGCCGTCCCCGGGGCTTGTTCGATGCCCTCCTGGGGGAAGGCGACGATCTGGACCTCCGCGATGTCCCGACACGCGTCCCGTGCGGCGGCGACACCGTCCAACGGGGTGAGCCCGCCGATCGGGTCGACGTCGACGTGGGTGCGGATGCGGGTGCAGCCCCGGCGGACGTGGGCCTCGATCGCCTCGATCGCCCGGTCGCGGACGTCGCCCACCGTATACTCGGCCTTCCGCGCGTGGATGTTCTCGATGGCCTCCCGCAGGGTCCCGGACTCGTTCGGGGGCAGCGACTCGGCGATGAAGGCCTTGTCCAGATGGACGTGACAGTCGACGAATCCGCCGGTAACCAGGCCGCCGCCAGCGTCGATGCTGGCGTCGCCATCCAGGCCGTCACCGACCGCGTCGATCTCGCCGTCGCTGATGCCAACCGTGGTCGTCGACTCGGTGCCGGGGAGTCGGGCGTCTTCGAGGACGAGGTCTGCGGACATCCGGGTTCGACCGTGGCCTCCGCGGACACGCCATTAAGCGTGTCCCCCGCCGAAGCGCGGGAACCAAACGATTAAGCTGTTGACTCGAATAGAGAACAGTGTTTGGGAACGATTCACATGATTGTCGTGGCCACCACCGACTCGCCATGACCGCCACTATCGGGGGGATCGACCGATGAGCATGCGGTGGTACGTGGTCAAACGACTCCTGTTCGCGGTGTTTGCCAGCTACGTCGCCCTCTCTGTCACGTTCGGCCTGTTGACGATCTCGCCGAACACGTCGATGATGCAGGACATGGTCCAGTGTACGGTCGCCAGCGGCGGTGAGACCGGGGCCTGCGAGGAGGCCCTCGGCGCCCAGTACGGGCTTGACGACCCCCTCCACGAGCGGTACATGAAATACGTCGTCAACATGTTCACGCTGAAGTGGGGGTGGTCACAACTGAGACAGCAACCGGTGACGACGGCG